>Ga0182740_1000018_pt1 | contig 431346 bp, 388 predicted proteins | sample eDN5th37CKraftBY_FD_128872 | JGI IMG/M metagenome (GOLD analysis project Ga0182740, IMG submission 128872) | Enriched backyard soil microbial communities from Emeryville, California, USA - eDNA 5th pass 37_C Kraft BY (version 2) (version 2) | ecosystem: Environmental > Terrestrial > Soil >... | reverse complement strand
TTCAAGAACGGCGTCGCTCCGCTCGCCTATGGCCGTTCAAGAACGGCGTCGCTTCGCTCGCCTATGGCCGTTCAAGAACGGCGTCGCTCCGCTCGCCTATGGCCGTTCAAGAACGGCGTCGCTCCGCTCGCCCATAGCCGTTCAAGAACGGCGTCGCTTCGCTCGCCTATGGCCGGTCCGGCAAATCCATCCTTTTCAAAGGAGATGAATGCGCGGATCAAGTCCGCGCATGACAACAAGTCATTCCATCAAGAGCAGAAAACTCTAACGCCGGACCCTCACGCCGGGCCTGGAAAGCCCTGAAGGGCGACGCCTGTTCTTGTCCTGCTTTCGCGCTGTTGTTGGGACGACCGGCAAGCCGATGCGCAACGCGTCGATGCGTGTGTCGAGAGCGCATTCACTGCTGCCCCTCTGGCTTCATTCCAATCCACAGTATTCAAGCGAGCTGCTGCGTATTCAGGCAGGGTATCCGGCCGTCGATTACTACAATTTGATTCAAGTTATGATACAATACTTTTTTAACCACGGCTTAAATACAGACGGAAACCTTGCAATTCATCGATTGAATTAACTCCGCTGCAAGGGAGCTCCATTAGGTTGGCTCGCGGTTCGGATGGGCTGACGCATAACAGCTTTCCGGAGCCGCTCAGACAGCCACATGTGGACCCTCTCAGGAGCTACCCAATGAAGAACCTGGTTTCGCGTTTCGCGAAGGACGAGTCGGGTGCGACGGCCATCGAGTACGGCCTGATTGCCGCCGGCATCTCCGTTGCGATCATTGCCGTCGTGTTCCAGATCGGTACGAATCTGAACACCGCTTTCACCAGCATCAAGACCAAGCTCGATACCGCTACCACTCCGTAGTATCGCCTGATCTCGAAATGGCGGGAGCTCCGGCATACCCGGAGCTCCTTTACATTTGAGCGCCCTTGCGGCGGTGCATGCCCGCCCGCAGTCCGAAAGCGGACCCGCCGAGAATATCGAAAAAATCGGGCTTCGCTCTTACGGTTTGTTCAGCTTCCATCGCGTAAACAGCAAGCGTGTCCCAACGGTTTCGTGGTGCTGTGTTCGTGATGCGTCGCAGGTTGACCTTCCTTCCTTCCCGCACCGAGCCGAGCGCAACGGAATACGGGCTCATCGCCGCGGCCCTTGCGCTGGCGATCGGGATTTCGCTGCACGGCTTCGCCGGCAAGATCGTTGCCGTGCTGGGGTGGGTGGTCGGCGCGGCCCGTTAGCGACGCGAGGAGCGACAACCATGATGATCGACGCGCTTCGCCTCCTGTTGTTTCCCGCGCTGATGGTGTTCGCCGCCTCGAGCGATCTTTTCACCATGACCATTTCCAACCGCGTGGCGCTGGCGCTGGTCGCGGGCTTCTTCGCGCTCGCGCTCGCAAGCGGCATGAGTCCGCACGACATGATGATGCATGCCGCGGCGGCGCTGGTGGTGCTGGTCGTGACCTTCGCCTTCTTTGCGTTCGGCTGGATCGGCGGCGGCGACGCCAAGCTTGCGGCGGCGATCGCATTGTGGTTCGGATTCGATCATCTCGTCGTCTATCTGCTCTATGCCTCGATCTGGGGCGGCGCCTTGACCCTGCTGGTGCTCAAGTTCCGCGGCATGCTGCTGCCGGCCACGCTCATGGGCCAGGACTGGGTGGCGCGCCTGCATCGCCGGGATGCCGGCGTGCCCTATGGCATCGCGCTCGCCGCTGCGGCGCTGGCGATTTATCCCAGCACGGCCTGGATGCATTTCGGCTGATCAAGCCTCAACCGTGCGTAAGCCGCCCGCGTCGGCGCGCATCGGGCACGGCCGTCCCGACGGCCCGGCAAGACCTTTTTAACTGCATTTGGATACCCGCCGTTAACCACAAATTGACGTTTGCCTGTTCAGATTGGGCTGCGTCGGGCTGCCGCGAGCGGGAGTCCCTAGGTGAGCGAAACGCGGCCGGAAGCGGCCGGCGCCCCGTAACCAGAGTGAGTGAAGCGTCATGAAAGCCGCCCGTGTCCTCGTGCTCACGATTGCCCTCGCCGCCGGCGGCGCTGCCGCATTGCTCGTTGGCAACAGCGGCCACAAGCCGGCACCGGTGCCCGCGCCGGTGGTGCAACTGCCGACCGTCGATGTGCTGATCGCGAAAGCGGATATCGGCATGGGTACGGCCGTGGCTGCCAAGGATCTCGGCTGGCAGGCGTGGCCTGCGGCCTCGACCGGCGACGCCTACATCACCAGGAAATCCAGGCCGAACGCGGTCACCGAGCTCGTCGGCGCGATCACGCGCTCGCCGTTCACGGCCGGCGAACCGATCCGCGCCAGCAAGCTCGTTCTGGCCAACGGCAATTCGGGCTTCATGGCGGCGATCCTGCCGTCGGGGATGCGTGCCGTCTCCACCGAAATTTCGCCGGAAACCGGCGCCGGCGGCTTCATCCTGCCCAATGACCGGGTGGATGTGATCCTGTCGCGCCGCCCACGGGACGGCGACAACCGGACGCTTTCTTCGCTCACCAGCGAAACCGTCCTGACCAATATCCGCGTTCTCGCCATCGACCAGACCATCGAGGAAAAGAACGGTCAGCGCGTCGTCGTCGGCAGGACCGCGACGATGGAGCTGACGCCGCGCCAGGTCGAAATCCTCGCGCAGTCGCGTCAGCTCGGCACGCTGTCGCTGGCGCTGCGCAGCCTGCTCGACGCCAACAAGATCACGCCCGACACCACCGAGCGGCGTGTCGGCCACGTCAACACCGTTCGATACGGCGTCACCGCGAACCGATGACGCCCGACAGGAGCACATCCATGACGAAAGCGACGTCCATCCGCACCGCGACATTGGCGGCGCTGGTCGTCATGTTATCGCTCGGGTTGGCTGCGCCGGCGTCGGCAGCCGATATGCCGCCGGATCAATTCGCGCCTCCCGTCCAGGTGCACGGCGACAGGGGGACGCAGTTCCTGCCGCTTGGCGTCGGCAAGAGCATCGTCGTCGACGTGCCGGGCGAGATCAAGGATGTGCTGGTGGCCGATCCGAAGATCGCCAACGCGGTCGTGCGCACCTCGCGCCGCGCCTACATCATCGGCGTCGCCGTCGGCCAGACCAACATCTATTTCTTCGATGCGGCCGGCCGGCAAATTCTCGGCTACGACATCGCCGTGAAGCGCGATCTCAACGGCTTGCGCGCGGCGCTCAGGCGCGCTCTGCCGGCAAGCCAGATCAATGTCGAGTCGCTGGGCGCCGACGGCATCGTGCTCACCGGATCGGCCGCGAGCCAGCTCGAAGCGCAGCAAGCCTATGACATCGCCGCCAAGCTGGTCGGCGATCTGACCGGCACCAAGGTGGTCAACGGCCTCACCGTTCGCGGCCGCGACCAGGTGATGATCAAGGTCACCGTGGCCGAGGTGCAGCGCAACGTCATCAAGCAGCTCGGCATCGACATGAACGGCACGCTGCAAGCCGGGCAGGCCGTGGTCGATTTCGCCAGCATCAATCCGTTCGGCGTCAATCCGCCGATCACCACCAATCTGCCGCCGATCAGCCCAAGCACCAACGGCATCAGTGTCAATTATCGCGGCGTCAACGCCACCCTGCGGGCGATGGAGCAGGCCGGCGTCATCCGCACGCTGGCCGAGCCGACGCTGACGGCCATCTCCGGCGAGAGCGCGAGCTTCCTCGTCGGCGGCGAGTTTCCCGTTCCCAAGCCCTCGAGCAGCATCAACCAGCCGCCGGGCATCGAATTCAAGCAGTTCGGCGTCAGCCTCAACTTCACGCCGGTGGTGCTGTCGGAGGGCCGCATCAGCCTGAAGGTGATGACCGAGGTGTCCGAGCTGTCGAACGAAGGCGCGGTGCAGATCGCCTCGATCTCGGTTCCCTCGCTGAAGACGCGGCGGGCCGATACGTCGGTGGAGATTCCGTCCGGCGGGTCGCTGGCGATGGCCGGACTCATCCAGGACCAGACCAAGCAGGCGATCAACGGCTTTCCCGGCCTCATGCAGGTGCCGGTGCTCGGCGCGCTGTTCAAGAGCCGGGATTTCGTCAACCGCCAGACCGAGCTGATGGTGCTGGTGACGCCCTATGTCGTGCATCCGGTGGCGCGCAAGGACTTGTCGCGGCCTGACGATGGCTATGCCGACGCGTCCGATCCCGCCACGAGCCTGCTCGGCCGCTTCAACCGCCTCTACGGCACGCCGGGCCGCGATATCCCGCAGAAGAAGGCTTATCGCGGCAATGTCGGTTTCATTCTGGATTGAGTTTCGCGACGAGGAGACGATCGATGCGTTGCCACGATCTTGACCACGATGCCGCGGTCGTCCGCCGCCGCTCCGCGCTGGCGCGGGCCTTGGGCAGCGGCCTCATGGTCGCGGGCCTCGCGGCGGCGCTGGCGGGGTGCAACACCACCACCGCGCGCGACACCACCGGCAGCATTCCGACGGCCTACGCCGAGCGCCATCCGATCGCGATCAAGGAGGGCAAGAAAAGCCTCGTGGTGCTGGTCGGAACCGGGCGCGGCGGCCTGTCCGCGACCCAGCGCGCCGAGGTTCTGGCCTTCGCCCGCAACTGGCGGCACGACGCCACCGGCGGCGTGACCGTCGACCGGCCGGTCGGCGTCACCAACGAGCGCGCCGTCAACGATACCCTGAAGGAGACGCTGTCGATCCTGACGCAAGCCGACGTGCCTCACAACGGCATCGGTGTGCGGCCCTATCATCCGCCGGGCGGCCAGCTCGGCACGCTGCGCCTCAACTATCCGCTGATGGTGGCGGACGCCGGTCCCTGCGGCCTGTGGCCCGACGATGTGGGGCCGAGCTACGACCCCAAGCACTTCGAGAACAAGCAGTACTACAACTTCGGCTGCGCCGCGCAGCGCAACCTCGCCGCGATGGTGGCCGAGCCGGCCGACCTGATCCAGCCGCGCAGCGAGACGCCGGCCTACACCGCCAAGCGCACCTTCGGCCTCGACAAGTGGCGCAAGGGTCAGAGCCCGGAAACGATTTATCCCAATGCCGACAAGGGCAAGATCAGCGAGGTCGGCCAATGATCAAGAGCGCCTTGCAGACCTTGCAGACCGTACAGCCCGAGCCGCCGGCCGCCGCCGCGCAAGCCGCGGCCGACGAGCACATCGCGCCGGCGCCGCGCGTTTCCATCCAGGCGTTCTGCGAAACGGTGGAGACGGCCGCCGCGGTGCAGGCCGCGAGCGAGGATCGCCGGCTCGGCAAGGTTCACATCAGGATTCAGATGGGCGGCATCGTCGCCGCCGTCGAAGCCTATCGCAGCGCACCGACGCCCAACGTCATCCTCCTGGAATCCGAAGCCCACAGCGACAGCATCCTGAACGGACTCGACACGCTGGCGGAGTTCTGCGACGCCGGCACCCGCGTCGTCGTCATCGGCCGCGCCAACGACGTGCTGCTCTATCGCGAGCTGGTCCGCCGCGGCGTCAGCGATTACGTGCTTTCGCCGGTCGGGCCGCTCGACGTGGTGCGCGCGGTGTGCGGGCTGTTCTCGGCGCCCGACGCCAAGCCGGTCGGGCGCATCGTCGCCGTGGTCGGCGCCAAGGGCGGCGTCGGCGCCTCCACCGTCGCCCACAACATCGCCTGGTCGATGGCGCACGATCTCGCGCTCGACTCCGTCGTCACCGATCTCGATCTGGCGTTCGGCACCGCCGGGCTCGACTACAACCAGGACCCGCCGCAGGGCGTCGCCGACGCGGTGTTTTCGCCCGAGCGCATCGACACCGCCTTTGTCGATCGCTTGCTGTCGAAATGCGCCGACCGCCTCAGCCTGCTGGCGGCGCCGGCAACGCTGGAGCGCGCCTACGACTTCGGCCACGACGCCTTCGACGGCACGCTCGATGCGCTGCGCGCCACCATGCCCTGCATCGTGCTCGACGTTCCGCATCAGTGGAGCGGTTGGACCCAGCACACGCTGATCAACGCCGACGACATCCTGATCGTGGCGGCGCCCGATCTCGCCAACCTGCGCAACGCCAAGAACCTGTTCGATCATCTGCGCGCGGCGCGGGCGAACGACCGCCGCCCGTTCTATTGCCTCAACCAGGTGGGCGTGCCCAAGCGCCCGGAAATCAAGACCGCCGATTTCGCCAAGGCGCTGGAGGATCAGCCGGTCGCGATCCTGCCGTTCGAGCCGCAATTGTTCGGCACCGCCGCCAACAACGGCCAGATGATCGCCGAGCTGTCGTCGGGCCACCGCACCGCCGATACGTTCCGGCAGCTCGCCCAGATTCTCACCGGCCGCTCCGAAACCAAGAAGGCGAGAGGCGGGCTGCTGACGCCGCTGCTCGCCAAGTTGAAGAAGAAGAAATAGGGCGGGGCAGAGACAACATCGAGGGACGAGTTCGTGTTCGGTAAGCGCAGCACCACCATCGATGTTCAGCGGGCGCCGTCTATCGCGGCGGCCGCGCCACAACCCGCGTCGTCCGTGACGCCGCCGGCGGGGCGGATATCGCCCATCCCGGCGGCGGGTCTTGGCGCCCCTGTGAGCGCCACGCCCGCTTCGCCGGCGCGCCTTGCGGCGCAGCCGCCCGCGATGGCGACCGACAACCGCCGCTCGGAAAGCTATTATGAAACCAAGGGCACGGTGTTCGGCGCGCTGATCGAGGCCATCGATCTCGCCCAGCTCGCCCGGCTCGACTCCGAGGCCGCGCGCGAAGAAATCCGCGACATCGTCAACGAGATCATCGCGATCAAGAACATCGTGATGTCGATCTCCGAGCAGGAGGAACTGCTCGACGACATCTGCAACGATGTTCTCGGCTACGGCCCGCTCGAGCCGCTTCTGGCGCGCGACGACATCGCCGACATCATGGTGAACAGCGCCGGCACGGTCTACATTGAGGTCGCCGGCAAGATCCAGAAGACCGGCATCCGGTTCCGCGACAACCAGCAGCTTCTCAACATCTGCCAGCGCATCGTCAGCCAGATCGGCCGCCGCGTCGACGAATCCTCGCCAATCTGCGACGCCCGTCTGCCCGACGGTTCGCGCGTCAACGTCATCGCTCCGCCGCTCGCGCTCGACGGGCCCGCGCTCACCATCCGCAAATTCAAGAAGGACAAGCTGCGCCTCGACGACTTGGTGAGATTCGGCACGATCACGCCGGAGGGCGCGGAGATCCTCAAGGTCCTCGGCCGCTGTCGCGTCAACACCATCGTGTCGGGCGGCACCGGCTCGGGCAAGACCACGCTGCTCAACTGCCTGACGCAATTCATCGACGACGACGAGCGCATCATCACATGCGAGGACGCCGCCGAGCTTCAGCTTCAGCAGCCGCACGTCGTGCGCCTGGAAACCCGCCCGGCGAATCTCGAAGGCGAAGGCCAGGTCACCATGCGCGACCTGGTCAAGAACTGCCTGCGCATGCGGCCCGAGCGCATCATCGTCGGCGAGGTGCGCGGACCCGAGGCGTTCGACCTGTTGCAGGCGATGAACACCGGCCACGACGGCTCGATGGGCACGCTGCACGCCAACAGCCCGCGCGAAGCCCTATCGCGTATCGAATCCATGATTACGATGGGCGGCTATGCACTGCCGTCCCGCACCATCCGCGAAATGATCGTGGCCTCCGTCGATGTCGTGCTGCAGGCGGCGCGCCTGCGCGACGGCTCGCGCAAGATCACCCACATCACCGAGGTGCTCGGCATGGAAGGCGACGTCATCATCACGCAGGACCTGTTCGTCTACGACATCACCGGCGAGGACGCTCACGGCAATATCATCGGCCGGCATCGCTCCACCGGAATCGGCCGGCCCAAGTTCTGGGATCGGGCGCGTTATTACGGCGAGGAGAACCGGCTTGCCGCGGCGTTGGACGCCTCGGAAGTCGTCGGGCTGGAGGGGCGATGAGGCTCGATCCGCCATGACGATACAGACGCTCGCCGTCTTCTGCATGGTTTCGGTCGCCATCGGCGGCCTCGCCTGGGTGTTCATCTATCCGCTGATGTCCGGCGAGCGCCAAGCCGAGCAGCGGCGCGCCAGCGTGGCGCGCATCGAGCCGGTCGCGCGCGTCAGCCGGCAGCAGCAGCGCTCCCGCCGCGAACAGGTCGAGGAAACGCTGAAAGAGCTCGACATCAGGGCGCGCAAGTCGAAGAGCCTGCCGCTGCAGATGAAGATCGACCAGGCCGGCTTGTCCTGGTCGAAGCAGAAATTCATCGTGGTTTCCTGCGGGCTGGGTTTGGCGGTCCTCGTGCTGGCGTTCGTTTTCGGCCTGGGTCTGCTGCCGGGGCTTGCCTTTGCCTTTGCCGCCGGCGCGGGTGCGCCGTTGTGGATGCTGACCTATCTCAGGAAGCGCCGTGAAAAGAAGTTTCTCGAAAGCTTCCCGGACGCGGTGGACGTTGTCGTGCGCGGCATCAAGGCGGGTTTGCCGCTGATCGACAGCCTTCGCATCATTGCGATGGAATCGCAGGAGCCGCTTAAAGGCGAGTTCCGCTCGGTCATCGAGACGCAGGCCATCGGCATGCCGTTGGGCGATGCCTGCATCAAGCTCTACGAGCGCATGCCGCTCCCCGAGGTCAACTTCTTCAGCATCGTCATCGCCATCCAGCAGAAATCGGGCGGCAATCTCGCCGAGGCTCTCGGCAATCTTTCGCGCGTCTTGCGCGATCGCAAGAAGATGCGCGCCAAGATCCAGGCGATGTCGATGGAGGCCAAGGCCTCCGCGACGATCATCGGCGCGTTGCCCGTGATCGTTGCATTCCTCGTTTTTGTCACCAGCCCGAAATACATCGAGTTGCTTTGGACGGAGGAGCTGGGCCGCATGATGCTGGCGGGATGCGCCGTGTGGATGAGCACGGGCGTCTTCGTGATGAAGAAAATGATCAACTTCGACTTCTGAGCCGGCCATGCTCGATCTTTTTCTCGACAAGCTGCATGACACCACGTTCGTGGCGATGCTGCTGGCCAGCATCGCCGCCGCCGCCACGGTGCTGACGCTCGCGATGCCGCTCATGTCGCCGGATACTCTCGGCAAACGCATGAAGTCTGTGGCGCTGGAGCGCGAGAAAATCCGCCAGCGCGAACGCGAACGGCTGGCGCGCGGCGAAAGGCAGCGTGTCGCGCTGCGGCCGACGCCCAAGCAATACATGCAACGGGTCGTCGAACAGCTCAACCTGACCAAGTGGCTGGCGCAGGAGGAAGCCCGCGCCAAGCTGGTTCAGGCGGGCTTCCGCGGCCAGGCACCCTACGTCGCCTTCCTGTTCTTCCGCATGATGACGCCGCTTGTCCTGTTCCTGTTTGCGCTGTTCTATCTGTTTGTCGTCGTGCGCCTGGAATTGCCGGCGACGATCAAGATCGTCATCTGCCTGGCCGCTGCTTATCTCGGCATGCAGGTGCCGTATCTGTTCCTCAAGAATCAGATTGCCAAGCGGCAGCTTTCGATCCGCCGCGCGTTCCCCGATGCGTTAGACCTGCTATTGATCTGCGTCGAATCCGGCATGTCGATCGAAGCCGCGTTTCGCAAGGTCAGCGCGGAAATCGGTTCGCAGTCGGTCGCGCTTGCCGAGGAGCTGACGCTGACCACGGCTGAGCTGTCCTATCTGCAGGAGCGCCGGCAGGCCTACGAGAACCTGGCGATACGCACCAACATCGACGGGATAAAGTCGGTTTGCACGGCGTTGCAACAGGCCGAGCGCTACGGCACGCCGCTTGCGCAGACGCTGCGGGTGATGGCGCAGGAAAACCGCGACATGCGCATGTCGGAGGCGGAAAAGAAGGCGGCGGCGTTGCCGCCCAAGCTGACGGTGCCGATGATCCTGTTCTTCCTGCCGGTGCTGTTCATCGTCATCCTGGGGCCGGCCGCGATCCGCGTCATGAAGGTTCAGCAGACTCAGCCCCATGCGCCGGTCGTGAACTCGAAGCCGATCAATTCGCGGTAGAGCGTTATCGCTCGCAATCGTTAGAGAGTGCCGGCATCGTTATAAGCATTCGGGAACGCTCGGCCGTGCTCGGTTACGAGCGGGTGGGCGAGGATAGTGCCGCGCCGCGCCGCTGATGCTTCTTCCAATCGCTCCCCTCGGCCAGCATCTGTCGCAGGTAGGCGACATTGGCGGCCGCTTCCTGCGGCGAGAGATCGCCGCGCGCGATGCTTTCGGCTTCGTCGAAGCGGCCTTGCAGGCCAACGACCAGCGCCAGGTTCTGCCGAATCTTGGGCTCCGCGCCGCGCTGCGCCACCGCCTGACGCAGCGTCGTTTCGGCGCGCGGCAAATCCTTGGACAGCGCGTAGGACAAGCCGAGGTTGGACAGCACCGAGGGCTCGTTCGGCTTGAGCCGCAGCGCGCTGGCATAGTGCTCCTGCGCCGCCTTGTGGCGGCCCATCTGGTCGAGCACCGCCCCTTGCACCGACAGGATCTGCCAGTCCGGCTGGTCGGGGGTATGGGCGCGATTCAGAATGTCCAGCGCCTGCTGGAAGTTGCCGTTGTCCGCCAGCGCCCGGCCGTAGGCGCCCAGCACCGCGCGGTTCTGCGGATTGTGGATCGCGGATTGCTCGAGCACCGCGGCGGCTTGCGCCCGCTGGCCAACCGCGCGCAGCGCCTGGGCATAATGCATCGCCGCATCGGGATCCGCGGGCTTGGCGCGATAGCGTTCGCCCCAGACGTTCATCTCGCGCCGCCAATCGGCGTCGGTGCGTGGGGTGGCCGCGGAGGCGATCGAACCCGTGACCTCCGGGGATGCGCCGTTCCTTGCGGTCATCGAGCAGCCCCCGGCGGCAAGCGAGGCCGCAAGAGCGACGTAAGCCAAGAGGCGCGCGGACAATCGTGACATGAGGCGCAAGCCCTCTGAGATCGGGCGGCAGGCACCGCCGGGAGGGTTCAGAAATAAAACGTTAACCCTAATGAGACGTTAATACCGCCGCCGCGTGCTGCGTTCCGCAACGCTCCGGTTTGTCTTAAAGTCGCGCCATCGTCTCAACCGCATCCATAGTCCGCTTGGCATCATCAAATCGGCCGATCCCCATGCATCCCACGTTCGTTGCCCGCAGCAAGTCGGCCCAGCCGATCTGGTTCGTGACGCAGGCCACTTTCCCGAAGGTCATCGACCGGCTCGACAAGCGCGCCCGCGCCTTCGTCAAGGCTTCGGGCTTCGAACCGCGGCCGGGACGCCATCTCGTGCTGCCGGGGGCGGAGGGCACCGGGGGCGCGCTGTTCGGGCTGGAGCGCACGAAAGACGGCTGCAACGCCTTCCTGCCGGGGCTTCTCGCCGGCGTGCTGCCGGCCGGCACCTGGCGCTTCGCCAACGCGCCGCACGACACGCGGCTCGCGGCGCTGGCCTTCGCGCTCGGCGCCTATCGCTTCACGCGCTATCGCAAGGCCGGTGACAAGGCGGTGCGCCTCGTGGTGCCCGACGGCGTCGATGGCGACGACCTCTCGCGGATCGCGGATGCCATGACGCTGGCGCGCGATCTCATCAACACGCCGACCAACGACATGGGGCCGGCCGATCTGGAGGCCGCCGCCCGCGGCTTGGCCAAGCAGCACGGCGCGAAGTTCCGCTCCATTGTCGGCGACGATCTGCGCAAGCAGGATTTCCCGCTGATCCACGCCGTCGGCCGTGCCGCCGATCCATCGCGCGCGCCGCGGTTGATCGAGTTGCGCTGGGGGCGCTCGGGCGATCCCAAGGTCACGCTGGTCGGCAAGGGCGTGTGCTTCGACACCGGCGGCCTCGACCTCAAGCCGAGCAGCGCCATGCTGCTGATGAAGAAGGACATGGGCGGGGCGGCGACCGTGCTGGCGCTGGCGCACATGATCATGGATGCCGGGCTGAAGGTGGCGCTGCGCGTTCTCATTCCGGCGGTGGAGAATTCGGTGGCGGGCGACTCGTTTCGTCCATCGGACGTCTATCGCTCGCGCAAAGGGCTCAGTGTCGAAATCGGCAACACCGACGCGGAGGGCCGGCTGATCCTCGCCGACGCGCTGGCGCTGGCGGACGAGGAGGCGCCCGATCTCCTGGTCGACATGGGCACGCTGACGGGAGCGGCGCGCGTGGCGCTGGGGCCGGAGCTGCCGCCCTATTACACCGACGACGAAACGCTCGCCGCCGACGTGGCGCGGCATGCCGCGGCGGAGAACGATCCGCTGTGGCGGATGCCGCTGTGGATGCGCTACGACGCCAACATCGACTCCAAGATCGCCGACGTGAACAACATCGCCGCCGGCGGCATGGCGGGCTCGATCATCTGCGCGCTGTTCCTCAAGCGCTTCGTGTCGGCTGCCAAGAGCTGGCTGCATTTCGACATCTACGCCTGGACGCCGGCCGCCAGGCCCGGCCGGCCGGAGGGCGGCGAGTGCCAGGCGGCGCGCGCGCTCTATGCGCTGCTGGCGCAACGCTACGGCATGCGATGACCAAGCCCGACCCCCGGCTGACGCCGGCGCGGCCCGATCTCGCCGCGGCGCATCTGCGCGGCACGGTGGAAGCGGCGCGCTTCGTCGAGGGCACGGCGCAGGAGGTGATCGCCGGCATCGCGCCGGTGCGCGCGGCGCCCTCGCACGGCGCGACCCTTGTCACCGAGGCGCTGCACGGCGAGCGCGTCACCGTCTACGAAAGCGACGACGAAGGCTGGGCCTGGGGCCAACTCGAGGGCGACCGCTATGTCGGCTGGCTGCCGGCGGCGGCGCTGCTCGCGCCGGGGCCCGCGCCGACGCATCGCGTCGCGGCGCTGCGGACGCTGATGTTTCCCGGTCCCTCGATCAAGCTGCCGCCGCAGGAGGCGCTGCCGCTCGGCGCGCAGCTTTGCGTGACCCGCGAACAGGACAGCTTCGCGGTCACCGCTTCGGGCGGCTATGTCCCGGCGCGGCATCTTGCGCCGCTGGATACGGCCGAGACGGATTTTGTCGCGGTCGCGGAGAAGTTCCTCGGCGCGCCGTATCTGTGGGGCGGCAAATCGAGTCTCGGCATCGACTGCTCAGGGCTGGTGCAAGTCTCGCTTACCGCTTGCGGGGTGACGTGCCCGCGCGACAGCGACATGCAGCAGGCCGCGCTCGGTGCGCCCGCCGAGCTTGCCGCGATCCGGCGCGGCGATCTGGTGTTCTGGAAAGGCCACGTCGCCATCGCGCGCGACGCCACCTCGCTGATTCACGCCAATGCGTTTCACATGGCGGTGGCGACCGAGCCGCTGGCGGACGCGATCGCCCGCATTCGCGCCGCCGGCCACGACGTGATCGCGGTGCGCAGGATCGGCTGACCGGCTCCTGCGATCAACGCTTGTCTTTTCCGTCGAGCAGCCAGCCGAACTTTTCCTTGGCCTTGCGCGCCATTTCCGCGCTCGGCGTGTTGGACGGCGGGAACGCATCGCGCCACGCCCACGGCCGGCAGGCGTCGATGATGGCGACGGAGTGCGTCATGTCGCCCTTGGCGCGCTTTTCCGGCGGCAGCCGCGGATCGGCCGGCGAATCCCACGAACCCTCGATGAACTGGATCGACTCCTTGGGATCGGTGCGCGTCAGCATCGCCCAGATCAGATGATCGAGGTTGGTCACGTCCACGTCGTCGTCGGTCACCACGATGTACTTCGACGCATAGGCCGAGGCGCCGCATTGGGCGGCGATGTGACCGGCCTGCACCGCGTGGCCCGGATAACGCTGCTTGATGGAAATGCCGTGGAACATGCGCGCGCCGCCGATCTCGTGGCACCACACCTGCTGCACGTCCGGCACGCCGGCGTTGGTCATGTTCTGCTTGATGGTGGCCGAGCGCATCACCGCGCGGTAACGCGCCATCTCGTCCGGTCCGCCGCCCATCGGCGGCACGCCGAGCAGGATCGGGTTGTTGCGGTGATAGATCGCCTTGACGTCGAGCACCGTGCAGGGCTTGGCGCCGCCGGCGTAGTGGCCGCTCCATTCGCCGAACGGCCCTTCGACCACGCGCTTGTCGAGCGAGACATAGCCCTCCAGCACGATCTCCGCGCCGGCCGGGAACGGCAGGCCGGTGATCTTGCCCTTCACCATCTTCATCGGCTTGCCGCGCAGGCCGCCGACCACGTCGATCTCGAACACGCCATAGGGCGCTTCGAGTCCGCCATAGAAGAAGCACAGCGGGTCGCCGCCGAGCACCATCGCGACGGGCATCGGCTCGCCGCGCTTGCGGTACTTCTCGTAATGGATCGCGGCGTGGTGGCCCGCGGCCATCAGCATGCCGACCGAGGTCTTGTCGTGCACCATCGCGCGGTAGGCGCCGGCGTTGAGCCAGTTTTCCTCCGGGTCGCGGGTGATGCTGTAGGTGCCGGTGCCGATGTAGCGGCCGCCGTCCTTCTCGTGCCAGACCGGCGAGGGGAATTTGGTGACGTCCACGGCGTCGCCGGTCAGGATGTTCTCGAAGATCGGCCCATCGTCCACGATCTCGTGGGGGATCGGCTTGTTGTCCTTCAGATAGGCCTCGCGGAAGGCGTCGCTCAGCTCCCACTTGGAGAGGTGATCGGGAAAGCCCAGCGTCATGTTGCGCCGCGTGCCGGCGAACATGTTGAGCAGCAGCCGGAAGTCCTTCGGGCAGCCGGGAATATCGTCGAACACCACGCAGGGGCCGTTCTCCTCGCGCAGGATCGCTTCCGCGGCGAGGCCGATATCCTCCTGCCACGTCGCGCCCTTGACGTGACGCACCTCGCCGAGCAACTCGGCGCGGGTGATCCACTCGCGCAGGTCGTCGTAGGCGATGCGGGCGTCGATGTTGCTGCGGTCACTCATGAGCGTTGTCCGTTTTATTCCTGGTCCGCTGTTTCTTGACTATTTCTTGGCCTGTTCGGAAATGCGTCGCCCCAGCGGCAACCATTTGTCCAACTCGGCCTGCATGAAGGCGGTGATCTGCTCGGGCGTCATCGCCTGGGTTTCCACCATCTCGGTTTTCAGGTGCTTGTCCACCTCGGGAACGGTGATGGCCTTGTTCACCGCGGCGTTGAGCTTGTCGACGATGTCGCGCGGCAGGCCGGCCGGGCCGGACAGCGAGAACCAGGTCTTGGCCACCAGGTCGGGATAGCCGAGCTCGACCAGTGTCGGCATGTCGGGAAATTCGGCCAGCCGCTTCTCGGAGGAGATGGCGACCGGGATCAACCTGCCCGCTGCGATGTGCGCGCGCGTCGTCGAGATCGCCATGCTGCCGACCTTCACATGGCCGGCGACCAGATCCTGGATCGCGATGCTGCCGCCGCGATAGACCACATGGACGAGCTTGACCTTCTCCCTGTCCGCAATGGCTTCGGCCAGCATGTTGCCGAGCGAGCCGATGCTGGGCGAGACGTATTGCAGACCCTCGGGGTCGCTTCTCATTCGCGCCAGCAAGTCCTTGAAGGTCTTGATGCCGAGCGACGGATGGACCACGAACACGTTGGGCGGGCCGCCGAGATAGGCGATATGCGTGAAGTCCTTGATCGGATCGAAGCTGACGTTCTTGTTCATCGCCGGCGCGAGGACATGCGAGGGAATGCCGGAAATCTCCAGCGTGTAGCCGTCGGGCGCCGCGCGCGCCGCGGCTTCCGAGCCGATCAGCCCGCCGCCGCCGGCGCGGTTCTCGACGTAGAACTGCTGGCCGAAGGTCTTGCTGAACTGTTCGGCGAACACGCGGCCGAACATGTCGGTCGCCCCACCGGCGGGAAACGGCACGATGATGCGCACCGGCTTGTCCGGCCATTCGGCGGCGGCCGGTTGGGGCGTCAACGATAGTGCGGCGAGAGCCAGCATGAGGGCGGCGGCCATTGCGCGGTGCATGTATTGTCCCCTGCCGTTCGTTCGCCGGATTTCCTGAATCACTTCTTGGCCTGTTCAGCGATGCGCCGCGCGGTCGGCGCCCATCGATCGACCTCGCGTTGCATGAACGCCGTGATCTGGTCCGGCGTCATCGCCTGTGTCTGTACCATTTCGGCTTTCAGACGGTTTTGCACGTCCGCGACATCGAGCGCCTTGTTCACCGCCGCGTTGAGCTTGTCCACGATATCGCGCGGCAGCTTGGCCGGACCCGACAGTGAATACCAGGTCCGTACCACCAGGTCGGGATAGCCCAATTCCACCAGGGTCGGCAGGTCGGGAAATTCCGGGACTCGCTTATCGGACGATACGGCGATGGCTTTCAGCTTGCCGGCCTGGATATGCGGCAGCGTGGTCGAAAGCGTCATGCTGCCGACTTTGACCTGCCCCGCGATCAGATCCTGAATCGCCGCGCCGCCGCCGCGATAGATGATATGGACGAGCTTCACATGCTCCTTGTCGGCGATGTATTCGGCGACGGTGTTGCCGACCGAGCCGACGCCGGGCGAGACATATTGCACGCCGCCCGGCGTGCGCTTCATCAGCGCCAGCAACTCCTGGAACGTGCTTACGCCAAGCGAGGGATGCGTGACGAACACGTTCGGCGGGCCGCCGAGATAGGCGATGTGGGTGAAGTCCTTCATCGGATCGAAGCTGGCGTGGTTCATCGCCGGCGACAGCACATGCGAGGGCATGCCGGAGATGATGAGCGTGTAGCCATCGGGGGCGGCGCGCGCGACCGCCTCGGTGCCGATGGTGCCGCTGCCGCCGCTGCGGTTCTCGACGAAGAATTGCTGGCCGAAGGTCTTGCTGAGCTGATCCGCGAACACGCGGCCGACGAGATCGTTGGCTCCTCCCGCGGCGTAGGGCACGACGACGCGGACCGGCTTGTCCGGCCAGCCCGCTGCGGATGCGGACCAGGATGGCAACGCGAGTACGGCAAGGGTTGTCGCCAACATAAGCGAGATCGCGCGGCGCATGATGCCTCTCCCGGTGTCGGTGCGTTGATTGCCGATGCTTTGAGCGTCGGTGTCTCGGATATTGATGTTTGTCACGCTTGTGCCGGCGTCATCATAGCGCACTCGGCACCGGCCTCCGCAACAGTTGTCAGGCCGGACGGCCTGCATGGCAGGGTGGTGCGCGCGCCGGGCGGCGATTGACGCTGTACGGGGGCGGCCCTAGCTTACGCTTTGGCATGGTGTGCCACACCATCGCGACATGGAGGCTTTCGATGCACCCCTACGTCACGCCGCAATCGATCAAGGATCGTGTCCTGCGCCGTCAAGGCAAGCTCCTGAGCCACGACACGATCGACGCCGGGCGCACCGCGCTGGTCGTGGTCGATATGCAGAATTATTTCGTCGCCGAAGGCTTCGGCGCGGAGGTGCCGGCCGCGCGCGAGATCGTGCCCAACATCAACCGCATGGCGAAGGCGCTGCGTGCGGCGGGCGGCACCGTGGTGTGGATTCAGACCACGGCGACGGGCGCGTTGGAGAAGTGGGGCAATTTCCACACTCATATGATGGTGCCGGGCCGCAAGGAGCGCCGCATCGCCGAACTCGACGAAGGCCACGAGGGATTCAAGGTCTATCCGAAGCTCGAGCCGCTGCCGACCGACCTTCGCGTGAAGAAGATCAAGTACAGCGCCTTCATCCACGGCTCGTCCGATCTCGATGCGCAACTCAAGAGCCGCGGCATCGAGCATCTGCTCATCACCGGCACGGTGACCAACGTGTGCTGCGAATCGACCGCGCGGGACGCGATGATGCTGGATTACCGCGTCGTCATGCTGTCCGACGGCAACGCCTCGCTCAGCGACGAGGAACATGCCGCGTCGCTGAACAACTTCATGGTGTTCTTCGGCGACGTGATGACCACGGACGAAGCCATCGCCCGCCTGGAGCCGGTCGCGCAGCGCAAGCGGGCGTAGCTTTTACGTTCGCCGAACGCAGGCGCGTCTCCTGAATGTTTAAGGCCGGCCTCGGGGGCCGGCCTTTATCGTTGCGGAATGGGCGAGCTTGCGCCGTCAGCGACGCCTCATCACCGCGCTCTCCAGCCATGAGATCGCGAGATACATCAGCGACGAGACGATGGCGAGGATCGTCACCGCGGTCATGACGATGTTCATCTTGAAGATCTGGCTGCCGTAGACGACGAGATAGCCGAGCCCGAGGTTGGCGGACTGGAATTCGCCGACCACCACGCCGACGAGCGACAGGCCGGCGTTGACCTTCAGCGTCGCGATCAGCGTGGGCACGCTGCCCGGCAGCACCACCTTGGTCAGGATTTGCCATTTGGTGGCGCCGAAGGTTTGCGCCAGCTTGATCCGGTTCGGGTCGATGCCTTGGAAGCCGCTGTAGATCATCAGGATGGTGATGAACAACGAGATCGCGAGCGACATGCCGTAGATCGACAGCACCGCGCCGAGCCAGATGTAGAAGATCGGCACGAACGCGATCTTGGGCATGGCGTTGGCCACGACCAGGTAAGGGTCGAGGGCTTTATACAAGCCGTCCCAGCGCCACAGCGCCGCGGCGATGACGATGCCGAGCACCATCGCCGCGGTGAAGCCGACGACGGTGGCGAGCACCGTCGCCCAGGTGTGGACGAGGATGCTCGGCTGCTGCGGCGTCGCCTGCAGCATTTCGAGGAAGGTCGGCCAGATCGCCGACGGGTAGCTGGTGAACAGCGGATTGATGATCTGCGCGCGCGGCAGGATCTCCCACAAGACGAGGAACACCACGAGCAGCGCGAGTTGGGAACCGCGCACGGTGAGGCGATTGCGGCGCTGCCGTTGCAGCCAAGCGAGGTATTGCGGGCTCGGTGTGGTGCCCGCGCCGGCGTCAACCTTCGACATGGACTTCGAGCTCCTTCCACAGCGTGTTGAAGTAGCCGTTGAACTCAGGCGCGTTGCGCGCCGCGAACGGCGCCGGGCGGCGGCCGTCGGCAGTCGCGAACGTGATGGCGTGGTCCGACCGGATGCGGCCCGGCCGCCGCGACATCACGATCACACGCTCGGTCATGCTGACCGCCTCGCCGATGTCGTGCGTCACCAGGATCGCGGTCTTGCCCTCGCGGCGCAGGATTTCCACGATCTCGTCGGCGAGCGCCAGCCGCGTCTGCGAATCGAGCGCCGAGAACGGCTCGTCGAGCAGCACGATATCGGGCTCGGTGCACAGCGTGCGGGCGAGCGCCACGCGCTGACGCATGCCGCCGGAAAGCTGGCGCGGCAGGTGGTGCAGGAACTGGCCGAGGCCGTAGCGCGTCAATAGCCCGGTGGCGCGCTCGCGCGCCTGCCGCATGTCGGCGCCCTGGATTTCGGCGCCGAGCAGCGTGTTGTCGAGGATGGTCCGCCACTCGAACAGGTAATCCTGCTGGAGCATGTAGCCGACCTTGCGGCTCGGGCCGGTCACGGGCGCGCCATCGACCACGACGCTGCCCTCGGTCGGCTCGACGATGCCCGCGATCAGCGACAACAGCGTGCTCTTGCCGCAGCCGCTCGGGCCGATGATCGCGGTGAACTCGCCCGGCGCGATGGCAAGCGAGACGTTTTGCAGCGCCTCGGTCTCGCCGTCGGCGCCGAAGTAGCGCAGGCCGACGCCGCGGAGTTCGACCTTGGGGCGGGTGGCGCCGGCCGGCGTCGCGTCCTGCACGGCCTCGCTTGTCCTCACTTGGCCTTATCGGCGAACTGCGACAGCACGAGCTTCTCGAACGGCACCCGCTTGTCCTTGTCGAGCACCTTGCCGTTCACCAGGATGTCCTGGAAGCGCTCGATCGGCTCTTTCTCGATCTTCGGCGTTTTTTTCCAGATGCCAAGCTCATTGAAGCGCTTGGCTGCGCCTGCGAGCGCCTGCGGGGTCACGCCGGGGAAGAACGGCGCGATGGTCTTGGCGATCTCGTCGGGCGATTGCTCGGCGGTCCACTTCTGGGCGCGATAGATCGTGTCGGTCCAGGTCTGGATGACCTCGGGGTTATCCTTGATGTACTTGTCGGTCGCCATGAACGTCGTGTAGTCGGCCGGCCCGACGATCTTGCCGACCGAGGCGATGAAATGCGCCTTGCCGTCCAGCTCGAGCTGGGAGGCATCCGGCTCGGTGAAGATGGCGAACTGGTTCTGGCCGGCGAGCCATGAGCCGACGCGCGCGGGCACGGCGATGTTGTTGTTGAGCTTGACGTCCTTCTGCGGGTCGATGCCGTTCTTGCGCAGCGCCTCCTCCAGATAGAGAAGCGGCGTGCTGCCGGGGCGGAAGCCGAGAAAATCCTTCCCCTTGAGCATCGACCACTCGAACTTGTCGATCTTCGCGCGGCTCATGATGAGAAAGCCGTCGGTGGTGGTCATGCCGCAGAACATCGGGATTTTCGTCGGCGAGGTGCTGTTCTGCACGTAGATCGTGGTTTCCGGCCCGATCAGCGCGATATCGGCCGCGCCCGACAGCAGCGCCGCCACCGACTTATCGCCGCCCTGCGCGGTGCTGAGCGTGATGTCGAGCCCGGCTTCCTTGAAGTAGCCCTTGGCCAGCGCGACATAGGCCGGCGCGTACATGATCGAACGAACCACCTCGTTGTAGCGGACCTTGACGGGCGGCTTGCCCTGCGCGCGCAACGGCAGCGGCGCGGCAACCGACAACGAACCGAGGGCAGCAAGACCGCCTTTGACGACGCGACGACGATTCAGCATGTATTCCTCACTGAACAGCGTGTTGAACGATCCGGCGATCGGACGTTAGCATCGGTGCCGACGCTTTACCACCGCGCTATGCTTCAGCAGGATGTGACGGATTGCGCCTGCAACCGCCTGGCGCGGCCCCGTCGAAAGAAACGGATTCGTGAGGAGAGGATTTCATGGAGCGCATTCCGCAGCCGATCATGGACAAGCGCGGCGAGCCGCGTGTCCGCCGTTTCGAGGAGCAGCGCTGGCTGATCGACAACACCATCCGCGCCAACGGCATCGACTGGGATCAGCCGCGCTCGATCTACATCAGCGCGCCGTGCGGGCCGGAGGGCAACGCCGACGCCGCGGGGGTGCGCGAGCGCGTGAAGAAGATGGCGGATATCGCACCGGCCTTCGAGGCGGTGGCGCGCCGCCGCGAGGCGAAAGCCAAGACGGCCGAGAGCGAGGGCAGTCTCGTCACCGCGCGCGACAATTACTTCATGGCTGCGGTCTATTGGGGCGCGGCGCAATGGCCCTACGACCAGAACGACGAGGCGAACGTCGCCTGCCATCTCAAGAAGCGCGAGAACTACACCAAGTATGCCGCGCTTGCCGATCACAAGGTCGAGGCCGCCTGGATTCCGTTCAAGGACACCGCGCTGCCCGGCTGGTTTCATCTGCCGCCGAACTACAGCGGCGGCAAGGTGCCGGTGGTGATCGCCGTGCCGGGCATGGACAGCTACAAGGAAATCCAGACCTCGCTTTACGGCGACCGCTATCTCAATCGCGGATTCGCCGTGCTGGCGCTCGATGGCCCCGGCCAATACGAATCGCCGATGCTCGGCATCTATTTCAGCGTCGAGAGCTGGACGCAGACCGGCAAGGCGGTGTGCGACTGGCTCGCCAAGCGGCCCGAGATCGACATGAGCAAGGTGACGCTCGCGGGCACGAGCTTCGGCACGTTCTTCGGCACCGTTGCGGCGGCGCACGAGCCGCGCATTTCGGCCTGCGCGGCGATGTCGGTGTGCCATGAGCCCGGCTGTCACACCATCTTCGAGCAGGCGTCGCCGACCTTCAAGAAACGCTTCATGTACATGTCCGGCATCACCGACGAGGCGGAATTCGACAAGATGCGGCAAGGCATCACCTGGGAAGGACACGCCGACAAGATCAAGGCGGCCTATCTCTGCGTTGCCGGCGAATGCGACGAGTTGTCGCCCATCGAACATTCCGAGCGATTGGTGAAGGCGGTGCAGGGCCCCAAGCGCATGGTGGTCTACGAAGGGTCGCGCCACTCGGTCGGCAATGTGCCGGCGTCGAATCTCGGGCCGCTTCCGCAGATCCTGGTGGCCGACTGGCTGGCCGATCGCGTCGCCGGCAAGCCGTTCGCAAGCGAGCACTGGTTCGTCCGCGGCAACGGCCAGATCGACAAGAAGCCGATTTGAGTTGGATGTCCGGCAAAGCCTCTCCAACCCGAAAGCAGGTTCTGCATCGCCATCCGGCATCCAGATGCACGCTCGGAGCCGTTTCTGGATTCCGGGTCCGGCGCTTTGGCGCCGGCCCGGAATGACCGAGATCAAGATGCCCGGCGTCGTTCTATGAACTATTTCTGTTTCCGGACTTTGCGCAAAATCGGCGCAGCGATCCTGGCGCCGTCATTCGGGGGCGGCCCCACTGGGGCCGAACCCGGAATCCAGCGGCTGTCTCCGGGCGTAGGCCCGGAATGACGGGGTATAGATACCGATCACGAACATCATTGGAGTCGAAATATGGATCTTGGATTGGGCGGCCGCGTCGCGCTGATTTCCGGTGCGAGCAAGGGCATCGGCCGCGCCACGGCGCTGGCGCTGGCCGACGAGGGCATGGACGTGGCGCTGGTCGCGCGCAACGCCGATCAGCTTGAGGCGGTCAAGCGCGAGGTCGAGGCCAGGGGCCGCCGTGCCGTGGTTCATGCCGCCGACCTGAAGGACGAGGCGGCGGCAAAGGCGGCCGTCGATGCGGCCGTCGCGGCGTTCGGCCGGCTCGATCTCCTGGTGAACAACGCCGGCGCGACCAAGGGCGGCAGCATCCTGACATTGAGCGATGCCGACTGGCGCGACAGCTTCGATCTGAAGTTCTTCGCCACCATGCGGCTGTCGCGGCTGGCTTGGCCGCATCTGAAGAAAAGCCACGGCGGCATCGTCAACATCGCCGGCGTGCAGGCGCGGGTCGGCGCCAGCGATTTCATCGCGGTCGGCGCGGTCAACGCGGCGCTGCTGCTGGCGACCAAGGCGCTGGCCGATCTCGGCGTGGCCGACGGCGTGCGCGTCAATGCCATCAATCCCGGCACCATCGAGACGGGGCGTCTGACGGCGCGCGTCGATCGCTACGTCGCCGCCCACAAGGTCACGCCCGAGGAGGCGAAGGAGGCGCTGCGGAAGGACGAGCGCGTCGCCCGCTTCGGCAAGCCGGAGGAGGTCGGCGCGCTGATCGCCGCCATCGCCAGCAGGCCGCTTGAATTTCTGCACGGCGCAATCATCGAATTCGACGGCGGCAAGACGCGGGCGCTGTAGCGCCCGCCGGTCACGGCTCCTGCGGAGTGCATCAAACTCTCCGTCGTCATGCCGGGCCGGTGCAGGAGCGCCGGACCCGGAATCCAGAAGCGGTCCCCGTGCGTCTGGATTCCGGATCGCGCGCTGGCGCGCGCGTCCGGAATGACCGAGATAAGGCCGCCCTTCATCGCTCCGTGAGCTATTTCAGTCTTCGGACTTTGCGCAACGTTCGTGCGGCGATCCAAACGCCGTCATGCCGGGCCGGTGCAGGAGCGCCGGACCCGGAATCCAGAAGCAGTCCCCGAGCGTGCATCTGGATTCCGGATCGCGCGCGGGCGCGCGCGTCCGGAATGACCGAGATAAGGCCGCCCTGCATCGCTCCGTGAGCTATTTCTGTCTTCGGACTTTACGCAACGTCCGTGCGGCGATCCAAACGCCGTCATGCCGGGTCGGTGCGGGAGCGCCGGACCCGGAATTCAGAAGCAGTCTCCGAGCGTGCGTCTGGATTCCGGATCGCGCGCGGGCGCGCGTCCGGAATGACCGAGGGAAACGCGCCAATTATGGTCGGTTCTGCCGGGCCCGACATTTGCGATGAAATCAGCGCCAACTCGAGGCACGTCATTCCGGGGCGGCCCCACGGGGGCCGAACCCGGAATCCAGATGCTTGGCCGGGTCTAACGGGCGATTTCCTCAAACAGATCGCGCCAATCCGGATTTTCTTTCTCGATCAACTCGACCTTCCACGCGCGCCGCCACTTCTTAAGTTGCTTCTCGCGAGTGATGGCGTTTGCCGGGTCGTCATGAATTTCGAACCACACCAGCCGCCGGATGTCGTAGCGCGACGTAAAGCCTGGGACAGCTTTTGTCTTATGCTCGTGAGCGCGCCGTACCAAGTCGCGGGTGACACCGAGATAGAGTGTCCCGCCCTTTCGGCTGGCCATGAGATAAACGTAATAGGGCAACTGGCGTTCACTGTGCGTCTGGATTCCGGGTCCGGCGCTATGGCGCCGGCCCGGAATGACAGCGGAGAGGTTTCCGCCGGACGACGAACGTCGTGGCGCTTATGCCAAGGGCGGTGAACCGCCTTACGGCATTTCCGTCATCTTGCGCCCGGCGCGGCGGGCCCAGTTCTCCCAGGCGCGGTTGAGCGTGTAGGGGCCGGTGCGCGCGATCACGGCATCGACCTCGCCCTTGTAGAGATACTTGATCTTGCCCATCGCCATCGCCTGCATCTGCAGCTTGGCGTTCAGCTCGAGATAATTCGAGATGAACACGGCGTGGCGGATCGACGAGCCCGCCACCACCGCGCCATGCCCGCGCATCAGCGCGGTGCGGCCCTTGCCCAGGCGCTTGGCGAGATCGCGGCCCATCGCCATGCTGTTCACCAGCAGCGCGGTGTCGCCGAACTTGTCATGCGAATCCCACAGCGGCACGTCGTGGCCGATCGAGGCGCACATGTGCAGGAGCGGCTTCAGCTTGTTCCCGGTGATGCCGAAGGGAATCGTGCTCGGCGAATGGTTGTGCACCACGGCGTTGACGTCCGGCCGCATCTCGTAGATCGCGCCGTGGATGAACCGCTCGGTGTAGGGCGCGTGCGTGGTCTTGGCTTTCTTCGGGTCGAGCGGCTCGCCCTCCAGCGTGAACTCCAGGATGTCGGACGCCTCGATGCGCTCGGGCGCGCGCGCCCGCGACAGCAGGTAGCGGTTCTTGTTGTCGGGGTGGCGCACGCTGACGTGGCCGAACGAATCGACGATGCCTTCGTTGGCCAGGATGCGGTTGGCGGTGACAAGCTCCTCGATGATGTCCTTCAGCTTGGGCATCTTTCAGTCCTCCCTCTGATGGTGAAGCGATGGTCAGGTCATGATCGGCGGGTACGCGTCATGCGGCGTGGCCGGTGACGCGGGCGGCGAGCGCCGCGGGCGCGTCGGGCATTCGGTTTCCGCGCCAGACCACATGCAGGTCCGGGCGGACCAGGATGAGGTCGCGGCCGTAGATGTCGCGCGCCGCTTGATCGGGCAGATCGAGCACGGTGAACGGCGCGCCGATGGCCTTGAACGCCGCCGCCAGCGCCGATGGGTCCGCCGACGAGCGTCCGAGCCGCAGCAGCGTGTAGCCGTCGCCGATGCGGTCCTGAACCGCGCGGCGGTCGTCGAGCCAGGCGTGGGGAAGCCGCACGCCGGGAATGGTGCTCGGCGTGTAGTCGATGAAGTCGTAGGGCGGCGGCGCGGATTCGGCCGCGACGATGGGCGAGCCGAAGTAGTTGTAGCCCAGCTCCGCGCCGATCATCTCGTTGGTCTTGCGCTGTTCGACGTCGGCGACGGCGGCGAGGTGCGCGCGGGTCGCGGCGCCCTCGGGCGTGTTGTCGCGAATGTTAGGCTTCCACTGCGCGCGCCACTTGCGCCGCCCGAGGGAGGCGTAGCGCGACGCACCGACGTTGTTCTCGCCGACCGGCCGGCGCTCGGCCTCGTAGGAGGCGAGCAATCCCGGCCCGCCCCAGCCTTGCAGGGTGGCGGCGAGCTTCCAGCCCAGGTCGATGGCGTCGCCGACACCGGTGTTCATGCCGAGCCCGCCGGTCGGGATGACGAGATGCACGGCGTCGCCGGCGAGGAACACGCGGCCGTCGGCGTAGCGATCCGCCAGCAGCAGGTTCTGCCGCCACTCGCCGACGTAGAGCATGTCGTATTGCACCGGCATGGCGGCGACGTTCTCGAACATCGTCGCCATGTCCTCGTCCTTCTCCACGACCGAATGGATCGTGAAGTGCTTGGTGTCGTCCTGGACGATAAGCTGCGTCGATTGCGAATCGGCGACGTGATAGTGGCGGCCCTTGCCGATCGGAATGCGCGCGAACAGGTCGTCGCAGCGATAAAGCGCCTGCCGGAGCTGCAGGATGTTGCCCTCGCCGGCGAGCTTGATGCCGAGCTGCTTGCGCACGTTGGAGGCGCCGCCGTCGCACCCGGCGAGATATTGCGCGGTGATGGTCGAGGTCTGGCCGCCCTCGCGCACCGTCGCGGTGACCGAGCGCGAGTCCTGCGTCAGCGACAGGAACTCGCAGCCGTAGCGCACCGTGACGCTCGGCAGCGTTTCGGCAACCGCTTTCAAGAGCGGTTCCAAGGTGTATTGCGAGATGAGCTGGTAGGGCTCGAGCGGCAGCGTGCCGTCGTTGCGTGACGCGATCTCGGCCTGCGCCTTCTCGACCGACGGATAGGGCAGGTGGAGCAGCGGCGGCTCGACCAGCGACGTGACGATGAACACGTCCATCGGGATGTTCGCCGGCAGGCCCGCGGCGCGGATGCGCTCGGAAAGGCCGAGGCGGCGGTAGATTTCCATCGAGCGGGCGTTGCACCGCTCCATCTTGGGCCACATGTGCGGCGCGTTTTTCAGCTCGATCAGCGTGCAGCGCACGCCGCGGCGGCCGAGGTCGATGGCAAGCGTCAGCCCGACCGGGCCGGCGCCGACAATGAGAACGTCTGTGTTCATGGAAGCGATAACACCGATAACCGGGCGTAATCCCGAGCGAGTGGCGGAACGCCGATCTCTATACCGGCTGCGCCGTTCCGGTCCACTCGATGTGGGCCTTGATCGCCTTCCGGCGGTCGTCGATCCAGCCGTGCGGCCGGGCTTTGTCGATCATGCCGCCAAGGCTTTGCTGCCATGCGCTGTCCTGCGCCACCTCGGGACGCTGGCGCAGCGCCTGCTCGAACACCCAGGCGGTGTCCGGGTCCGGCAACTCGGCCAGGTCCGCGAGCGCGCGGCGCGCGGCGTCGAGCGCGGCCGGGGTTCCGGCGATCACCAGCTTGAAGGCGCGGAAGTTGTCGCGCTCCTCCAGTGTCGCGCGGCCGTCGGCTGAAACCTTGATGAACAACGCGGCCTCCTATTTGAGCGGCTTGTCGCCGGTCGGCGTCGGCACGTCGAACGATTTGAGGAAGATGCCGACCATCGCATAGTAGCCGACGGTGCTGACCAACTCGACGGTGCCCTGCAGGCCGAATTGCGCGACCGCGCGATCGTAGGTCGCCGCGCTCAGGTCCTGGGTTTCCATGATCTCGGTGGCGACATCGAAGGCGATGCGCTGATCGGCGTGCCGGAAGTCCGGCGGCCGCCTGTCGCGGATGGCGGCGACGATCTCGGGGGCGATGCCGGCGGCCTCGGCCTGCGGCGCGTGCGACGACCAGGCGTATTGCACCGACCATTGCCGGCAGACGGTGATCACAATCAACTCGAAAATGTGCCGGCCGATGGTGCTGTGATCGCGCGACGCGATGCCGAACTGGTTGGCGTGCTCGGCGAGCTTCGGGTTGCGCAGCCAGATCGGGAACGGCCCGCGCACGGTCTTGCGGCCACCGGCAATCTCGTCATAGACGCGCTTCTGCTCAGGCGTCAGCGCCTCGACATCAAGAGGTGGTACACGGCTCATGACGCGGCCCTTCGGTGCTAAACGTTCAGCGGCGCCAGCGTCGGCGCGCCGCGGATGATGTCAGCGGCCTTCTCCGCGATCATGATGACCGGCGCGTTGATGTTGCCGCTGATCGGGTCGGGCATCACCGACGCGTCGACCACGCGAAGGCCCTCGACGCCGCGGACGCAAAGATGCGGGTCGACCACCGCGCTCTCGTCCGTCTCGCGGCCCATTTTGCAGGTGCCGAGCGGGTGATGCAGCGTGATCGCGGTGTTGCGGATGTGCTCGTCGATCTCGGCATCGGTGCGCAGCGGATTGAGTTCGCGGCCGATGAAGGGCCGGATCGGCGACTGGCTCAGGATGTCTTGCATCATCTTCACGCCGGCGCGCAGGGTCCGCCGGTCGCGGTCGGTGGAGAGGAAATTCTGCCGGATGCGGATCGGCGCGCCGGGATCGGCGGAGGCGAGCGTGAGTTCGCCGCGGCTTTCCGGGTGGAGCATGACGATGCGTCCGCCGAAGGCATCCTCGTAGGGCCGGTTGAACGGCCGCAGGTAGGGATGCGCGGTGAGCGGCGCGCCGGCCAGGAGAAGCTGGATTTCAGGCACTTTCGCATCGGGCGACACCCGCGCGAACGCGGCGATGCCGCCGGGAATGTCGCTGGCGATGCTGGTGCCGCCCAGCAGGTAGGTGTCGGCCAGCGCGATGCCGATGCGGTCGAGCCGCATGGCGCGGTGGATGGCGCCGGGCGTCTTGCGGCTGAACGCGATCATCGCGGTGGCGTGGTCCTGCAAATTCCGCCCGACGCCGCGCAGCGGCACCTGCGCCTTGATGCCCGCGGCGCGTAGCGCGTCGGGGTCGCCGATGCCCGACAACATCAGCACCTGCGGCGAGTTGATGACGCCGCCGGCGAGCAGCACCTCGCGATGAACGCGCACGGTGTGGGTGTGGCTGCCCTTGCGGTATTCGACGCCGACGGCGCGGGAGCCCTGAAGGATCACGCGGGTGACGAGGGCATGCGTCTCGACGGTGAGGTTGTCGCGCCCCATCGCCGGACGCAGATAGGCCACAGCCGCGCTGCAGCGCCGTCCGTCGCGGATGGTGTTCTGGATGCGGCTGGTGCCGTCGTTCTGTCCGCTGTTGACGTCGCTGTTCCACGGCAGGCCGGCGTCTTGGCTCGCCGAGGCGAATGCATCGCGGATCGGATCGTCGAAGGTGGACCATGAGACGCCGAGCGGCCCGTCGCCGCCGCGATGGGCGCTGGGGCCGTCCTCCCACGTCTCCTGCTTTTTGAAGTAGGGCAGCGCGTGGGCGTAGGACCAGGAGGGCAGGCCTTCCGCCGCCCAGCGGTCGTAGTCGCCACGATGGCCGCGCGAATAGGTCATGGCGTTGATCGACGACGAACCGCCGATCACCTTGCCGCGCGCGCACTCGATCCGCCGGCCGCCAAGCTGGGGTTCGGGTTCGGTGAAGTACATCCAGTCGTGCAGCCGCCGGGTGAGGATCCGGCCCCACCCCAGCGGAATGTGGATCCACGGGTCGCGATCCCAGCCGCCGGCCTCGAGCACCAGGACGCGCGTGTCGCGGTCCTCGGTGAGGCGGTTGGCGAGCACGCAGCCGGCCGAGCCCGCGCCGACGATAATGTAGTCGTAGCTTTGAGCGGAGGTCATTCGGTCCCCTTGGCGCTTGCGAATCCAAGCTTGGCGCAAGCTCCCGTGCAATGCTACGCCTTGCCCCGGCGCTCCGATAGGCGGAACGCCCGATATTCAAAGGCGAAACAGCATGAGCAGGTCCGGGGGGCCGGTCGATCGCGCGACACTGGAAGATCTCGCGGCGGCGAGCCGTATCCTTGTCGATCAGGGCGTGTTCGATGCCGCGGGCCATGTCTCGATGCGCCATCCCTCGCATCCCGAGCGGTTCCTGATGTCGCGATCGCTCGCGCCGCAGATGGTCACCGCCGACGACATCATGGAATTCGACCTCGATTGCAACGCGGTCGATCCACAAGGCCGCAATGGCTTCATCGAACGTTATCTGCACGGCGGCATCTTCCGCGCCCGGCCCGATGTGATGGCCATCGCGCACAGCCACTCGCCATCGGTGATTGCGTTTGGCCTCTCCAACACGCCGATGCAGGCGATGTACCACAACGCGGCGTTTCTCGCGCAGGGCGTTCCGGTGTTCGACATCCGCGAGAAATTCGGCGTCACCGATGTCGTCGTCAGCACGGCGGAGAAGGGCGCGGCGCTGGCGGAGGTGCTCGCCGACAAGCCGGTGGCGCTGTTGCGCGCCCACGGCATGGTGGTGGTCGGCCCGACATTGCCGGTCGCGGTGTTTCGCGCCATCTTCACCGACGTCAGCGCCCGCATCCAGCATCAGGCGCTGGCGCTCGGCGGGCCGCTTGCGGCCCTCGACGCGGACGAGGGGCGGCTGGCCGATGTGGTCAACGTGCAGACCGTCGGCCGTTCTTGGGATTTGTGGAAGCAGCGCGTGATGAAATAGCGCGCGAGGGGTCAAGGGCAGGAGCGCATGATGTCACAGCGGTCGCCGCAGGAAATCAAACAGGAACTGGTGGATGCGATCCGCATGCTGGAGCACGCGGAATATATCGACCACAACGGCCATTGCAGCGTGCGGCGCGATGCGCAGTCGTTCTACATCAACTCCGGCGCTTCGATGCGCTCCTGCCTGACGGTGGAGGATATCGTCGCGGTCGATCTCGAAGGCCGGCCGATCGACGGCGGCAACATGAAGCCGCCGCTGGAGTTTCCGATTCACGCCGAGGTGTATCGGGCGCGGCCCAGCATCAACGCGGTGTTCCACACCCATCCGCAATGGTCCACCTACCTCACCATGACCGGCGTGAAGCAGAAGGTGGTGTATGCGCAAGCGTCCCTGCTCGGCGATCTTCCGGTGATGGACTCGCCGATGTCGGTCAACACCAAGCCGATGGGCGAGAAGATGGTCGGCGTCATGGGCGACAATCCCGTGGTGATGCTCAAGGCGCATGGCGTGGTGGCGGCGGGGGAAAGCATTCTCGAATGCTTCGCCTACGCTGCCTATGTCGAGGAAAACGCGCGCCGGCAGTACATGGCCATGCAGATCGGCGAGCCATATGTTTTCACCGATGAGGAGCAGGCCGCCTGCCGGCAGAAATTGCGCTCGCCGAGTTTGTTCAAGAAGACGTGGGATCATTATCGGTCCAAGATTTCATAAAGCCGTCCCGATCCGCGCGCTTTGCGGCGCATCGGCTGCGCCCGCGAACGGCGCATCGCGGCCTCAAGAATTGTTGCCGTTTGTTGCAACACGCCGCATCGATGCGCGCGCGGCGGATCAAAATTGCACGTCGCGGCCGCAATACGCAGCATCGTTAGCCTGAGTGCGAATGCGCGGCATGATTCTACCGTCACGCGTGCGCGCGGCGAGACGTGAAACCGTTTCGCGGGATGGTTGTTTTACCTCCGCTCCATTTTCCGCGTAGGTGCATCCACACAATGGTCACGAATCGCCAGCACGCATTCTCGTTCCAAGGCCATCCGGTCTTGAGACAACGCAGACGGGGAGCAGGCAGCCCAATTGCCGGTGCCTGCGTGGCGCGAGTGAAGGCTGTTCAACGATACACGGTCGCATGCGCGTTGCTCTCCGTTGCTGCCCCGGCGGCGGGACTGGCCGCGCCCGACGTGCCGCCCGCCGCGACGTCGTTTGCCTATTCCGTCAGCCATGCCGCGAAGCCGCTGCCCGAGGAGGTGTTCGAGAAGATCGCCGACACCGGCCTGGTGGGATTTGGCCTCGCATCGGACGATGATGGGCCCATCTTGGAGATGCCGGTGGACCGTCGCATCGTCATGCCGCGTCAATTGTCGCGCAAAGGGCTGTGCAGCGCGGTGGCCTCGGTGGCGCGCGCCAACGATCTGCCGATTCCGTTCTTCGCCAATCTGATTTGGCAGGAAAGCAGCTTCAACACCAAGACGATCAGCCGTGCCGGCGCGCAGGGCATCGCGCAGTTCATGCCCAAGACGGCGGTGCAGTTCGGGCTCATCAATCCGTTCGAGCCGATTCACGCGCTCAATGTCGCCGGCAAGTTCGTGCGCGACCTGTACGGCAAGTTCGGCAATTTCGGCTTGGCTGCGGCGGCCTATAACGCCGGGCCGCGCCGCGTCGCCGATTGGATGGCCAAGCGCGGCGAGTTGCCGAGCGAGACGCGCAACTACGTGATCCGCATCACCGGCCGGCCGGCCGATCAGTGGATCTCCGGCGAGATCAAGAACGATCCGGAGGCGGCGTTGATGCCGGCGCAGGCGCCGTGCGTCGAAGTGGCCGAGGCGGTGAAGGCGCAGACCAAGACGGTGCGGCTCGCCAAGCTGATGAAGGAACTGACCGCCGCCGCGGCCGCGGCGCGCGACAGCGGCGTGGAGGTCGCGAAGGACCAGCCTGACCCCGCGCTTGTCGCCGCTGCGGAGGCCGACCCGCGCTGGCCGTCGCGCGCGCTTCGCATGGTCAACGACGTGGTCAATCGCCTGGCCGCGAAGGTCGGGCGGAAAGCCTTGGCGAAGATGGCCGAGAAGTCTGCGACGCAGCCTCGCGTCAAGCTTGCCATGCTTGAGCTTGGCGCGTCCGATCGTGGGCCGATCGACAAGAGCGGAGGCAAGGGCGTGCGCGGCAACGGCGCCGTCAAGTTCACCGAACGCGATTTGGCGCGGGCGGAGGGCAAGGCCGCCGGCAAGATGGGCTCTAACAAGATGAGTCCGGGGACGGATTCCAGGCTCGGGGCCAAGGGCAACCCGAAAAAGGCGGACGCGAAAGCGGATGAAACGAAAAGGGCCGAGCCAAAGAGGGCCCAAGCCGTGACGACGGGATCGGCGAAGGCCGACGACACGCCGGCGGAAAGCAAGCAGGCCCAATCCGAAACCAAGTCCGAAACCAAGCCCGACGTCAAAGCAGAAACCGGCAGCCACGAGACGCGGCATCACCGCCGCGCGCCGCGCCGCCCGGCGGTGGCGTTCTCCAACCTCGACCAGATTTTCTAGGCTTCCCGGCCCGCTACGATTCCGCGGCCGTCGCTTCGGGCCCGCGTCCTCGAGCAGCGCGACCGGGAATGGTGAGGACCCTCGCTGCCGTTCCGGCAGGGCTTATTTGAGGAACACCTCGTTCCAGACCTTCAGCCACTTGTCGCTTTCGGCGTTCACGGTGGTCGGGTCGATCATGGTGAACTTGGTTTCGTCCATCACGGTCTTGACGTTCTTGCCGGTGGGCACACGGCCCATGTCGCCGAGGAGCTTCATGCCCTCGGGAGACAGGATGAAGTCGGCGAACAACAGCGCGGCGTGCGGATGCGGCGCGTTCTTGGCGAGCGCCATTCCCTGGGGCCGCCCCACCAACGGCTCGGCCGCGATCCAGTCGATCGGGCCGCCCTTCTGCTTGATGGAATCGATGTTGCCGCTGTAGGCGGTGAGTCCGACCGGGATTTCGCCCGCCGCGATCAACTGCGCCAGCAGGACGTGGCCCTTGCGAAGGTCCGGCTTGTTGGCGGCGAGCTTTTTGAGGAACGCCATGCCGCGCTCCTCGCCCCAGTATTTGATGATGGCGCCGAGCCATTCCTGATCGGTCGCCTCGATGCCCAGCTTGCCCTTCCACTTCGGATCGGCGAAGCCTTCGTAGCTCTTGGGCAAGTCCTGCCGCTTGATCTTCGCGGTGTTGAAGCCGACCACGAACAGGTTGACCCGGTCGCTGACCCACTTGCGATGGGAGGCGATGGCGTAGTCGTGCAGGTTGGCGAGATAGGGGCTGTAGAATTCGGTGACGATGCCTTCACGCGCCAGCGTCTCAACCTCCGGCGCGTTGGTTTCCACCATATCGACGGTGTGACGGCCGGCACGCGCCTCCTGGATGGAACGCTGCAACACGGATTCGCTCAGGTTGCGCCAGACCTGCACCTTGATGCCGTATTTCTTTTCGAACGCCTGGGCGAGCCGTCCGGATTCGGTTGTGGCCATCGAGGTGTAGAGGGTGAGGGTGCCTTCCTCGCGCGCCTTGGCCGCGAGCTTCGCATCGCGGTCGGCGCTCTTGTCCATGTAGATCGTGGAGGCGTCGCCTTGTGCCCGCGCCGGCGATGTCGCCAAGCCCGCGGCGTATAATGTCAACGCAGCCAGAATTCCGAGCCGATGGACTGTTCTCATCGCGCCGTCCCGCCAATCGTTGCCGCCCCGCGCGGGCATTCTAGGAGACGGCTGGCGGTGCGCAATCCGGCAAGCGGCGCGCGGCGCCGCCGCCGCGCCAGCGTTCGATACAGTCTGCAGATTTGATTTTGACCAGCCTTATCAATGTTATAGTCATCCGCGACACGACGCAGGGACCGGCGCCGGCCCTGCCATCCGGGGGAGGCTTGTGACGATGACCGACCAGACGCCGGCCGAAACCAAGCCTTTGCTGCTGTCGCGGCGTTTCGCGCCGCTGTTCTGGTGCCAGTTCTTCTCGGCGTTCAGCGACAATTTCCTGAAGAACGCGTTGGTCTTCCTGATCCTGTTCAAGATCGGCGGCTCGGCGGCGGAATCTCTGATTACGCTCGCGGCCGCGGCGTTCATCGCGCCTTATTTCTTCCTCTCGGCGTTCGGCGGCGAAATGGCCGACCGCTACGACAAGGCGATCGTCGCGCAGCGTTTGAAGCTCTGCGAGATCGGCGTCGCGCTCCTGGCGATCGCGGGCTTCGTCATGCATTCGGTGCCGACGCTGTTCGCGGCGCTGTTCGGCTTCGGCGTCATCGGCTCGCTGTTCGGCCCGATCAAGTACGGCATCCTGCCCGACCTCTTGCGCCGCTCGGAGCTGCCGGCCGCCAACGCCCTGGTCGAGGGCGCGACGTTCATGGCGATCCTGCTCGGCACCATCGTCGGCGGGCTTGCGGCGAAAGACGGCGGCGACCCCGCGCACTTCGCCGGGCTGATGCTGGTGTTCGCGCTGCTGTGCTGGGGCGCGAGCCTGTTCATTCCGAAGGTCGGGTCCGGCGCGCCCGATCTGAAAATCTCCGCCAACATCGCGACCTCCACGGCGCGGCTCATCCGGCATCTGCGCACCGACAGGCGATTGTGGTGGGGCTCGCTGGTGACGAGCTGGTTCTGGCTTGTCGGCGCGGTGGTGCTGTCGCTATTGCCGCCGCTGGTAAAGAGCGTGCTCGGCGGCACCGAGGAGGTGGTGACCGTTTTCCTCGCGGTGTTCTCGGTCGCGGTCGCCCTCGGCTCGGGCCTGGCGGCGTGGCTTGCCGCCGGCCGCATCGTCATCCTGCCGACGCTGGTCGGCGCGGTGCTGATCGGCGTGTTCGCCATCGACCTCGGCTGGACCACCTACGGTCCGGCGGTGGCGGTGGTGCCGGCCGGGATCGAGGAGGTGTTCACGTCGAGTCGCGGGCTTCGGGTGATGATCGACCTCTCCGGCCTTGCGATTGCCGGCGGCCTCTACATCGTCCCGACATTCTCGGCCGTGCAGGCCTGGGCCGGCGCCGACCGGCGCGCGCGGGTGATCGCCGGCGTCAACGTGCTCAACGCCGCCTTCATGGTGGCGGGCACCATCGCGATTGCCGCGTTGCAGGCGTTCCATGTCACCACGCCCGCGCTGTTCATGCTGGTGGGTCTTGCGACGCTGATCGTCGCCATCCTGATCGGCCGCACCATGCCGGCGAAGGCCGGGATGGATTTCCTCTCCATCCTGTTCCGCGTGCTCTACCGGGTCGAGCTGAAGGGCGTCGAGAATCTGCTGAACGCCGGCCCCAACCCGATCATCGCGCTCAACCATGTGAGCTTCCTCGACGCGGCGCTGGCGATGTCGCTCCTGCCCAAGGACCCGGTGTTCGCCATCGACAGCACGATGGCGCAGCACTGGTGGGTGAAGCCGTTCCTGCGCTTCACCCGCGCCATGCCGCTCGATCCCACCAAGCCGATGGCGACGCGCACGCTCATCAACGCGGTCAAGGGTGGCGAGCCGCTCATCATCTTCCCGGAGGGACGCATCACCGTCACCGGAAGCCTGATGAAGATCTACGACGGCGCGGGCCTGATCGCCGACAAGACCGACGCCTTTGTCGTGCCGGTGCGCCTGGAGGGTTTGGAGTACACGCCGTTCACGCGGCTTGGAAAAGAGCAGGTGCGGCGACGCTGGTTCCCCAAGGTCACCGCGACCGTGCTGGAGCCGGTCAAGCTCACGGTCGATCCGGCGCTCAAAGGCAAGCACCGCCGTATCGCGGCAGGAGCGGCGCTCTACGAGATCATGTCGAACCTCGTCTACCGCACCACCTCGATCGAGCGCACGGTGCCGCAGGCGCTGGTGGAGGCCGCGACCATCCACGGCATGAACCGCATCGCGGTCGAGGATCCGGTATCGGGCGCGCTGAGCTACCGCAAGCTCCTGGTCGGTGCGCGCGTGCTCGGCGAGAAGCTGATGCCGCTTGCCGCCGAGGGACAGGCGGTCGGCGTCATGCTGCCGAACGCCAACGGCGCGGCGGTGACATTGATCGCGTTGATGTCGGCGGGCCGCGTGCCGGCGATGATCAATTTCACCGCGGGTGTCGCCAACGTGCTGGCCGCCTGCAGGGCGGCGAAGATCGACACCATCCTGACCGCGCGCACCTTCATCGAGAAGGGCCGGCTCGAACCATTGATCGCGGGCCTGCAGCCGCAGGTGAAGATCGTTTATCTCGACGACATCCGCCCGACCGTCACGCTGCTCGACAAGCTCCGCGGCTTCTGGAACGCCAAGGTTCCGCTCGTTGCGCGCAAGCCCGGCGACTGGGCGGCGATCCTGTTCACGTCAGGCTCGGAGGGTACGCCCAAGGGCGTGGTGCTGTCCCATCGCAACATGCTCGCCAACGCCGCGCAGGCGGCGGCGCGCATCGACTTCGGCCGACAGGATAAAGTGTTCAACGTGCTGCCGGTGTTCCACTCGTTCGGGCTGACGGTGGGGCTGGTGCTGCCGCTCGTCTCCGGCGTGCGCATCTATCTCTATCCGTCGCCGCTGCATTACCGCATCGTGCCGGAGCTGGTGTACGGCGTGAACGCCACTATTCTGTTCGGCACCGACACGTTCCTCAACGGCTACGCCCGCTCGGCGCATGCGTATGACTTTCGTTCGCTGCGCTATATTCTCGCCGGCGCCGAGCCGGTGAAGGAGGCGACGCGCCGCATCTATCTGGAGAAGTTCGGCCTGCGCATCCTCGAAGGCTACGGCGTCACCGAGACGGCCCCGGCGCTGGCGCTGAACACGCCGATGTTCAACAAGTTCGGCACGGTCGGCCGCTTGCTGCCGGGCATGGAGGCGCGACTGGAGAAGGTCGAGGGCGTCGAGGAAGGCGGCCGGCTCTATGTGAAGGGGCCGAATGTCATGCTCGGCTATCTCCGCGTGGAGAATCCCGGCGTGCTCGAGCCGCCGCCGGAAGGCTGGCACGACACCGGAGACATCGTCACCATCGACAAGCAGGGCTTCATCGCGATCAAGGGGCGAGCCAAGCGCTTCGCCAAGATCGCGGGCGAAATGATTTCATTCGCGGCCGTCGAGGCGCTGGCGGCGGAGCTGTGGCCGGACGCGCTCTCGGCCGTGACCGCGGTGCCCGATGCCCGCAAGGGCGAGCGCCTCGTCCTGGTGACGCAGCAGAAGGATGCCACGCGCGCCGCCTTCCAGACCTTCGCGCGGGCGCACGGCGCGACCGAGCTGATGGTCCCGGCGGAAATCGTTCACCTGGAGAAGCTGCCGCTTCTCGGCAGCGGCAAGGTGGACAACATGGCGGTGACGACGCTCATCAAGGAACGTTTCGCCGTCTCGCCGCCGCCACAAACGGCGGTTGTAGCCTGAACGGGTTCCCATCGCCGCGTCAAGACTCCGGACGCGACGTTCGGCCGCTGTAGGGCACGCGGCAAGGCGGATGTCTTCATCTGCGCCGCGCGCCTTGCTAGGCTTGCGCCAGCTCCATGGAGGCAAGTCATGAACGTGAACACCAAGCCGCAATCGACATACAAGCTCGAAGCCGTCCACCCCGACCCTTCGCAGGCGCACAAGATGCCTTATGCGCCGGCGATCAGGATCGTCGGCGCCTGCGACCTGATGTTTTTGTCCGGGGCGACGCCGTCGCCGCTCTATCACAACCATCCGCATCAGGAACACGAGCACATCCATCCGCATTCCATCGAGGAGCAGACGAGGAATGCGATGGATGCCATCAAGTCGATCCTCGACAGCGTGGGCGCGAGCTGGAAGGACGTCATCAAGGTGACGAAGTATCTCACCGACTTCCGCGAAGCCGATGCCATGCACAAGACCATGCACGCCTATTTCGGCGACTGGCTGCCGGCGAGCACCACGGTGTGCATCAATCAGCTTTCGTCGCCCGGCGCGCGGATCGAACTGGACATGATCGTCGCCCTGCCGAAATCGGCGGAGAAGTAATCCGCGCCCGCGCCGCGAGTCGGATCGCCGCCGTCCGGCGGCGGTCCGGCCGCACCAGGTCGAAAGGACGAACCGGAGCGCAACGGGTTTGCGTTAACGTCCGTTAGTCATACTTTTCCGCAAACGATATGCGCCGCCGCGTTTATTTCGCGCGGTTGTCCGATGCGGCCATCTCTGCGCTGCCGCGTAGGGTTGACGATTTGCGCCACGCCGCATGTTTGATTCAAAGCGCGGCGGCGCTCCATACCGATCGTAAACGATAGAGCTTCAATCAATCTTCAGCATAGCCGGCGATGCCGTCGCGGCTTCACTATTTCAATACCACGCGCCTCCGATAGTCCGGCCGACAAGACAATAACAATCGGCGTCGAACGGGGAAGTGGCGTGCGTAAAAGCACTGTTGTCATGATCGCGTTTGCGGTGCTGTTCGGCCTGCTCGCGGTTTTCGTCGCGCAGTCGTGGCTGAACGGCCAGGCCGAGCGGCGCATGAAGAGTCTCGAGGCCAGCAAGAAGCCGCTCAGCACGCGCACGCTTGTCGTCGCCGCCAAGCCGCTGCGTTTCGGCACCGTGCTGGCGGCTTCGCAACTGCGCGAGGTGGCGTGGCCGGAGAACGCGGTGCCGCCCGGCTCGTTCGCCAAGATCGAGGAGATCTTGGCGAGCGGCAAGCGTGTCGTGCTCGCGGCCATCGAGCCGAATGAGCCGGTGCTTGGGAGCAAAATCACCGGGCCGGGCCAGCGCGCCACGCTGTCGTCGATGCTGCATGAGGGGCTCAAGGCCGTCACCGTGCGCGTCAACGACGTCGATGGGGTCGCCGGCTTCGTGATGCCGGGCGATCACGTCGATGTCGCGCTGACGCGCCAGCTCGACAAGACCAACGCCACCGCCGAGGTGGTGCTGCAGAACGTGCGGGTGCTCGCCATCGACCAGAATGCCGACCAGCGCGTGGACAAGCCCTCGGTCGTCAAGGCGGTCACAATCGAGGTCGATGTCGTCGGCGCACAGAAGCTGACGCTTGCCGCTTCGGTCGGCTCGCTGTCGCTGATGCTGCGCAAGGCGGGCGAGGCCGACAATCAATACACGCGGCGCATCACGCTGCGCGATCTCGGCACGCCGAGTTCGCCCGCGGTGCGCGAGGCCGAGCGCCCGTCCGGCATGACCACGGTCGGCGTGCGACGCGCATCGGTGCGGGAGGAATACAGCGTGCCGATCGAAGGCATGGGGCTGCGGGCGTCGAACGAATAGCGGCGTGCGGTCGAGCGGGTTTTGGGGAAGGTGAAGCGAGACGGCTGGGGAGAGGTTGAAGTGAGTGCAGTCAAGGCAAGACAGGCGCCGGGAAGGCTGGCGCGGCGCGCCGCCACGGCTGCGGCCGGCGTGTTCTTTCTCGCGGCGATGACGGTCGCGGGCAGTGGATTTCCAGGGAACGTGGCTTTCGCGCAGCAGACGATTCAGATCGACGGCGCCAAGCGCACCGCGACGGTGAGCGTCTACATCGGCAAGTCCCAGGATGTCCGCACCGATGCAAGTTTCGTCGAGCTGGCCGTGGGCGATCCCGAGGTGGCCGACGTCAATCCGCTGACCGACCACTCGCTGTCGATTCTCGGCAAGAAGAACGGCACCACGCGGGTGCAGGCTTACGGTGAAGGCAAGAAGCTGATCGGCGTGTTCGACGTCGAAGTGATCTACGACACCTCGCTCTTGAAGCACGAATTGCAGCGCCGCTTCCGTCACGCCAATCTCAAGGTGTCCGCCGTCAACGGACGCATCATGCTGTCGGGCACCGCGCCCGATGGCCCGACCGTTGACAAGGCGATGACGATCGCCAAGCAGTTCGGCCCCGATGTCATCAACGCGGTCGAGGTGATGCAGCCGCAGCAGGTGATGCTGGAGGTGCGTTTCGTCGAGGCGACGCGCACCGCGGGCCGTGATCTCGGCGTGCAGTGGAACGTGTTCGGCACGCGCCAGGCCGCCAACATCGGCAACCGCACCGCCAATTCGGGGACCGCGCCGTTCTCGCTGCCGGCGGTCGGCACCCAGGGGCCGCTGGCGACGGTGACGCCGCTGGCGCTGGCGGGCACGCTATCGGGCTCCGCGCCGTTCGGCGTCATCGTCAGCAAGATGATTGCCGCGGGTGTCGAGACGGATGTCATCATCAACGCGCTCGAACAGAAGGGTGTGGCCCGCTCGCTCGCCGAACCGAACCTCGTGGCGTTGTCCGGCGACACCGCAAGCTTCCTCGCCGGCGGCGAGTATCCGGTTCCGGTGCCGGGCACGCTCGGCCAAGTGACCATCGACTACAAGCGTTACGGCGTCGGCCTCGCCTTCACGCCCACCGTGCTGGGCGGCGGCTTGATCAACCTGAGGATCGAGCCGGAGGTGAGCCAGCTCGACTTCAGCCATCTGGTCACGGTCGCCGGCATCTCGGTGCCGCCGCTGATCGTGCGCCGTGCTTCGACCACGGTCGAGCTGCGCGACGGCCAGAGCTTCGTGATCGGCGGCCTGCTGCAAAGCATCGGGCAGAACGCGATTTCGCAACTGCCCTGGCTCGGCGATGTGCCGGTGCTCGGCTCGCTGTTCCGCAGCGCGTCGTATCAGAAGAACGAGACCGACCTCGCCATCATCGTCACGCCGCGGCTGGTCCGCCCCGCGCGGCCGGGCGACGTGGTCAAGACGCCGCTCGACACCACGCTGCCGGCCAACGACGTCGACCTGTTCCTGATGGGCAAGACCGAAATCACGCCGGCGATGGCGCGGCTCGCCGCCGGCGTGCCGCCGCGCGAGTTCAGCGGCCATATGCTCGATCTGCCCAGAAATCTGCCCCAGAATCTGCCCCAGGGAGGCGCGCATGCGTTCGGCAACTAAGGCGCTCGTCGCCGCCGCGCTCGCCGGCGTGATGCTGGGCGGCTGCTCGGAATACCTCGACCGCCGCGACACGATCTCGCTCGCCGCCGGCGAGGCGCCGGCCGCCAACCGGGTCGCGCATATGATCGACCCGTGGCCGGCCGCGAGCGGCAATCGCAACATCGCCAGCAACGGCGAGCGTGCCGCCGCCGCCGCCGCGCGCTATCGGACCGGCCGGGTGACCGCGCCGAAGAACGCCACGACATCGCAGACCTATTCGGCTCAGCCGCAGGCCGCGTCCGCGTCCGCGCCGGTCAACTAGGTCGGGCCATCGAACGGGACGAGAGCAGTCGAGACTTGGAATCATGCGGATGACGGAGACTTCGGGCATCGAGAACAGGGTCAGCATCGTCGCGCTGACCGCGGATCCGGCGTTCGAGCGATTGCTGCAGACGACGTTCGGCGCCGTCGGCGAGATTGAGCTGCGCATCGCGCGGGGCACGATGGCGGGCGTCGGAACGCTCGATGTCGCCGGCGCCACGGCCGTGATCGTCGATCTCGACGTCGGCCGCGGCGAGGAGATGCAGGCGTTGGAGCGGATGATGCTCCGGGCCGGCACCTGGCCCCCGGTCATTGCGGTCACGCAGGGCTTCGATGCCGACGCGGCGCGTCGGCTGGTGCAGATGAAGGTCGCCGATTTCCTGGTCAAGCCGGTGCAGCCGGTCGAGCTGGTGCGCGCCTGTGCGCGCGTTGCTCGCGCGCCCGACAAGGAGGGCGCGGAGGCGCAGATCTACACCTTCATGCCGGCGGTCGGCGGCGCCGGCGTGACCACTCTCGCGATCCAGACCGCGCTGCTGCTGCTCAACAGCGGGGCGCGCGGGCGGCCGTCCACCTGCCTGGTCGATCTCGATTTTCAGCACGGCGCTTGCGCCGATTATCTCGACCTCGAGCCGCGCCTCGATCTCAAGGAGATCGAGCCGAGGCCGGAGCGCCTCGACCGGCAATTGCTCGAGATCATGCTGTCGCGCCACGCCTCGGGCCTGGAGCTGATTGCGGCGCCGAACCGGCCTGCCGAGATGCGCTCGTTCGATCCCGACATGGTGACGCGCCTGCTCGACCTGGTGTCGTCGAATTTCGACTACGTCGTGATCGACATGCCGCGAACCTGGTTCTCCTGGACCGACAGCGTGCTGCTCGGCTCCAACCGGCTGTTCATCGTCAGCGAAATGACGGTGCCGAGCCTGCGCCAGGGCCGGCAACTGGTTGCCGCCATGCGCGAGCGGCTGGGCGAGGGGCCGCGCCCCGAGGTGATCGTCAACCGCTTCGAGCAGCGGATGTTCGATACGGGGCTCAAGCGGTCCGATGTCATGCAGGCGCTGGGCGGCAGCTTCGCCGGCACCGTGCCGAACAATTATCGGTTGGTCCGCGAGGCGATCGACCGCGGCGTGCCGCTCGACGAGGTCAAGCCCGGCAACAACGTCACCGCGCAACTCAAGAAGCTCATGCTGCCGCAAAGCGCGGCCAAGCCGGCGGCGTCGGAAACCCGCGGTTTGTTGAAGAAGCTCAATTTGTCGCTGGCGAAATAGCGCCGGCGGCGGCCCCGCGCATCAAGGAATGGCGTCAATCATGGTCGGTCGATTCAGCGCGCGTCTCAGCCCGGTGATGGAGCCCTCGCCGACGGTCGTTGCCGAGCCGCCGCCGCTGGCTCCGGCCCCTCCCGCCGCCATGCCGTGGTCGGTCGCCGCCCTTGCCAAGGAGCCGCCGCGCGAGACGCAGGCCGAGCGCGCCAATCCGCTGTTGTCCGACAAGCTGCTCGACGCGAAGGTGCGGCTGCACCGCCGGCTGATCGAGGAGATCAACCTTTCCACGCTCGAGAAGCTGCCCGAGGACGAGATGCGGGCGCAGATCCAGCAACTGGTCACGCAGCATGTCGTCGCCGAGCGCCTTGCGCTCAACGCCCACGAGCTCAACGCCTTCGTCTCGGAAATCCTCGACGAGATGACGGGGCTTGGCCCGCTGGAGCCATTGCTGAAGGACCCGACCATCAGCGATATCCTGATCAACGGCCATGAATGCACCTTTGTCGAACGCGGCGGCCTTCTCGAGCCGATCGCCTGCGGCTTCAAGGACGAGGCGCATCTGCTGCGCATCATCAACAAGATCGTGGCGGCGGTCGGACGCCGGGTCGATGAGGCGCACCCGCTGTGCGACGCGCGGCTGCTCGACGGCTCGCGCGTCAACGTCGCGGTGCGGCCGATCGGCGTGGACGGTCCGCTGGTGTCGATCCGCAAATTCTCCAAGAAGCCGTTCAACCTGTCCAAGCTCGTGGAGATCGGCGCGCTGAAGCCGCCGATGGCGGAATTGCTGGCGGCCGCCGTCAATTGCCGCATCACCACGATCATTTCCGGCGGCACCGGCTCGGGCAAGACCACGATGCTGAACGCGCTGTCGGCGTTCATCTCGGAGAAGGAACGCCTCATCACCATCGAGGACGCCGCCGAGTTGCAGTTGCAGCAGCCCCACGTCGCGCGCATGGAGACGCGCCCCCCCAACATCGAAGGCAAGGGCGAAATCCGCCAGCGCGAGCTGGTGAAGAACGCGCTGCGTATGCGCCCGGAGCGCATCATCCTCGGCGAGTGCCGCGGCGAGGAGGCCTTCGACATGCTGCAGGCGATGAACACCGGCCACGAAGGCTCGATGGCCACGATCCACGCCAACAATCCCCGCGAGGCGATCTCGCGCCTCGAGCAGCTCGTCGGCATGGCCGGCTTGCCGATGACCATTGCCTCCATCCGCGGCCAGATCGCCGCCGCCGTCCGCATGATCGTCCAGCTTCAGCGCCTGTCCGACGGCAAGCGCCGCGTCACGTCGGTGGCCGAGATCACCGGCATGGAAGGCGACATCGTGCAGATGCAGGAAATCTACAAGTTCGTGCGCACGGGGACAGCCGAGGACGGCACGGTCGAGGGCCATTTCGTGGCGACCGGCGTGCGGCCGCGCTTCCTGCCGGAACTCACCGCGCGCGGCGTCAAGATTCCGAACCACTATTTCGATCCCGGCAAGCCGTTGTGACCGCCATGCCGTTCGAGATCGATTCGATCTATCTGGTCTATCTGTTCGTGGCGCTCGCGGCGGGGCTGTCCGTCGAAGGCGTCTATCTGTTGTTCTTCAGCGGCCGCTCCTATCGCAAGAACATCAATCGCCGCCTGCGGCTGGTGGATGAGCAGCCCAGCCGTGAAGCCGTGCTGGTGCAGTTGCGGCGCGAGCGCGGATTGAACGCCGATGGCAATTACCGGCTGCCGCTGGTGGCGCTCAACCGTCTGATCCTGCAATCCGGCCTGCCGCTCGGCATCGGCAAGTTCGCGATCTATGTCGGCGCGGCTGCGGCGATCGCTCTCGGCGGCGTCGTGGCGGTGGGTGGGTCCGTGCTCGAAGCGTTCGGCGCGGCCCTGTTTTGCGGCACGCTGCTGCCGCTCCTGGTGCTGAGGATTCTGCGGAGCCGGCGGCAGAAGGCGTTCGCGGCGCAGTTTCCCGATGCGCTCGATATCATCGTGCGCAGCCTGCGGGCGGGCCATCCGGTGCCGATCGCCATCAACATGGTGGCGCGCGAGATGCGCGATCCGATCGGCAGCGAATTCGGCATCGTCTCGGACGAGATCACCTACGGCTCCGATCTCGAATCCGGCATGCGTAATCTTTATTTCCGCCTCGGGCAGGACGACCTGCCGCTGTTCGTGACGGCGGTTGCGATCCAGGGCTCGACCGGCGGCAATCTCGGCGAGATTCTGGAGAACCTGTCGGCGGTCATCCGCGAGCGATTCAAGATGCGGCGCAAGATTCGCTCGCTTGCCGCGGAAGGCCGCACGTCGGCCCTGATCCTGTCGTCGTTGCCGATCCTGATGTTCCTGGCGGTCCAGGTCATCACGCCGCAGTTCTATGCGAGCGTCTGGGGGTACGACATCACCAAGGTCTGCCTCGCGGCGGCCGTCGGGTGGATGTTGATCGGCAATTTCATCATGTACCGCATGGTCAATTTCAGGATCTGAGCCGTGGGCCTCCTGTCGCAATTCCTGGCGCAACTGATGGGTGACGGCGACAGCGTCATGATCAGCGTGCTGGTGTTCCTCGCGGCCGGCACGCTGGCGTTCACCGTCATGGCGATCGCGCGCGTGCAGGGCTCGATCAATCGTCGTGCCGCCAACATCGGCCCGATCGAGATCGCGGAGGGCCCCGCCGGGCCGCGCTCGCTGCGACACTCCAGCCTGAAAGCGGCGCAGCGGCTGGGCGAGTACACCGCCCGCCATTACGCCACCGGGGACGCCGAAGGCACGAAGGTGCTGCAGCAGCGCCTGATCCAGGCCGGCATCTACAGCCCGCGCGCGCCCGGTTACTTCTTCCTCAGCCGCATCGTCCTCGCGGTCGGCCTTGCGGCGATGGCGTTCCTGTTCTCGCCGGCCGAGCCGGGCGGCTCGACCTTCTGGCTGCTCATTTTCGCGGGCGGAAGCATCGGCTATATGGCTCCGGGCTTCTTCATTCGGCAGCGCATCAAGAAGCGGACGGAGGAACACCGGGCCGGTTTCCCCGATTTCCTCGACCTTCTGGTCGTCTGCGCCGATGCCGGCCTGAGCATGGAGGCGGCGCTCGACCGGGTGGGCTCCGAACTCAGCGTGTCCTATCCCTCGCTGTCCGGAAACATCCACATCACCACTTTGGAGATTCGCGCCGGCCGCACCATGAGCGAGGCGCTGGAGCATTTGGGCGACCGGCTTGGCCTGGAGGAGGCGCGCTCGTTTGCGACGCTGATCCAGCAGTCCACGGAGCTCGGATCGAGCATCACCGATGCGCTGCGCGTTTACTCGGACGACATGCGCCACAAGCGGCTGTCGCGCGCCGAGGAGAAAGCTTACAGCCTGCCCACGAGGCTGGCGGTGCCGATGATGATCTGCATCTTCCCGGTGTTGTTCGTCGTCATCATGCTGCCGGTGTTCGTCCGGTTGTACGTCGGCCAGTACTGATGGGCTTTGAAGGGTCGGGCCTGCGACCCGCCGGCCGACCATCGGCGCCGTTCAGCCCAACTGTTCGGTCCAAGCCGTTCAGCTCAAGCCGTTCAGCTCAAGCCGTCTTGCAGCGAAATCTTAACCAGCGGTCGGTAGGTTCGCACCGTTGCGGAGCGGGTCGATGCGTATGACGTTGGGGCGGGGCATTGTCGCAGCCGCATGTCTGGTGTGGCTGGCAGGATGTCAGACCGCGTCCGGTCCCGACGGTTCGTTTCCCAACTTGCTCAACAGCGCCGTCAGTCCGCAGGCCGCCGAGGCATCGGCGAGCGCAGCAGCGCCGCCGTCGTCGGACGCCATCGACCAGCCGCCCGCCACGCCCCAGATGCTGGGCGCCGATCCGAACGACGATCTGAGCATCGGTAAGAAGTACTTCCGCCAGGGCAGCTATGGCTTGGCCGAGCGTCATTTCCGCAAGGCCGTCGAGTTGCACCCGCGCGACGCCGAAGCCTGGGTCGGTCTTGCCGCCGCCTACGACCGCCTGCGCCGCTTCGATCTGGCCGACCGCGCGTACGATCAGGCCGTTGGTCTGCTTGGCCCGACGCCGGCGATCCTCAACAACCGCGGCTACTCCTACATGCTGCGCGGCGATTACAAGCGCGCCCGGACGACGCTGATGTCGGCCCAGGCGCGGGATCCCGGCAATCCCTACATCGCCAACAACCTGCAGATGCTCGACGAGAGCGCCCGCAAGGCGAAGGCGATCAATTAAGCCGTCCCATTTAAGGGGTCCATAAACGGGTCCATGCGCCGCGGGGCTTTTTGCGTCGCCCGGCGCAATTGCGCCATTCTCATGTCGGCATAAGTCTCCTGAGGGCGGCGCGGCGCGGGCGCGCGATGTCCGGGAGATGCCTTTGTTCGCAGCACACAAGAGCGGGATGGCTGGGCTTTCGGCCGGCCGCTGTCACGGCGACGGTGGCGCGGCATGAAGCCGGTTGTCGTCATCACCGGCGCGTCGGCCGGCATCGGCGCGGAATTGGCGCGGGTGTTTGCCGCGAACGGCCACGCGGTGGCGCTGGTGGCGCGGCGCGCCTCTCGGCTCGATACGCTGGCTGCGGAGATTGCCGCGAAGAAATACGCGCCGCCGCTGGTGCTGCCGCTCGATTTGACGCGGCCGGATGCCGGCGCGCGGCTGGCCGAGGCGCTCGCCGCGCGCGGCCTCGAGCCGCAATACGTGGTCAACAATGCCGGTTTCGGATTGGTGGGCAACGCCGCGGACCTCGACCGCGACGAGCAGCTCGCCATGATCGATCTCAACATGCGGGCGCTTACGGATTTGTCGCTGCGCTTCACCGACAGCCTCGCCCGGCACGGCGGCGGTCTGCTCAACGTCGCGTCGGTCGCCGGCGTCATGCCGGGGCCGGGCTCGGCGGTCTACTACGCCGGCAAGGCGTTCGTGCTGTCGCTCACCGAGGCGTTGCATCGCGAACTCGAACCGCGCGGCATTCGGGTCACTTGCCTGTGTCCGGGCCCGGTGGAGACGGAGTTTCAGGCTCGCGCCGGTGTCGCCGAGAGGGTGCCGCCGTGGCCGCTCGGAGTGTCGGCGCGTCAGGTGGCGGAAGCCGCCTACCGCGGTCTGATGCGCGGGCGGCGCGTCGTGGTGCCGGGACTGGGACCCAAGCTGCTGATGGCGCTGGTGCCCCGCCTGGTGCCCCACGGCATCCTGCTCAACCGCCTCGAAGCGCGCCAGATGAAGCGGCGCCGCCCCGCCGGCCCCGCTCTGTAATGCCGTCATGCCCGACCTGCGGTCGCGGCCTTGCAATCGCCCGACAACCGGATAGGACTGACACGGCATGATGATTCACAGCACACCATGCGTCCTCCAGTCCTGATCGTTCTCCACGGCGAGCTTTCCACGCCCGGCCGGATCGCGTTGCAGCTTCGCGGCCGCGATATCCCGCTCGACGTCCGCCGTCCGCGGTTCGGCGATGCGCTACCGGAGACGCTGGAAAAGCACGCCGGCGCGGTGATTTTCGGCGGCCCGCAAAGCGCCAACGACGATGACGAGTTCGTGCGCCGCGAGATCGACTGGATCGGCGTCCCGCTCGCGGAGAAGAAACCCTTTCTCGGCATTTGCCTCGGCGCGCAGATGCTGGCGAAGAAACTCGGCGCCCGCGTCTACAAGCACCCGGAGGGGCACGCCGAAGTCGGCTATTATCCGATCCGGCCGACCGAGGCCGGCCGCGCCGTGTGCCGCGACTGGCCCGGCCACGTCTATCAATGGCATCGCGAGGGCTTCGACCTGCCCGACCGGGCGGTGCTTCTGGCCGAGGGCGATTCGTTTCCGGTGCAGGCCTTCCGCTATGGCGGCCATGCCTATGCGTTACAGTTCCACATGGATGTGACGCATCACATGATGTGCCGCTGGACCACGCGCGGCCATGAACGCATGACATTGCCCAACGCCCAGCCGCGGGAGGCCCATTTCCGCGGCCGGCTGTTGCACGATCCGGCCTGCCGCCTCTGGCTCAGCGACTTCATCGACCACTGGCTCAAGCCCGTGGTGCAGGCGCAGCCGGAGGAGGCCGAGCGTCAGTCGGCCTGACGCCGCGAGCTTTCGAACGTCTCGACCCGGTAGAGCGGGTTGAACACCTTACGTCCGATCAGCGCCACCAGCAGCGCGCCGATGCCGCCGACCATCGCGGCCGGGATCACGCCGAGCCACGCGGCCATCAAGCCCGCGCGGAAATCGCCGAGCTGGTTGGAGGCCGTGACGAACAGCGAGTTCACCGAGCTGACCCGCCCGCGCATCTCGTCCGGCGTTTCGAGCTGGATCAGCGTCATGCGGATGACCACGCTGGTCATGTCGGCCGCGCCGAGGATGGCAAGCAGCGCCATCGACAGCACGAAGGATCGCGACAACGCAAACGCAATGATGGCGACGCCATAGATCGCCACCGCGCCGAACATGATGCGCCCGACCCGGCGGCGCAGCGGCCGATGCGCCAGGATGATCGCGCCGGCCAGCGCCCCGACCCCCGGCGAGGCGCGCAGCAGGCCGAGTCCCCACGGGCCGGCGGCGAAGATGTCGCGCGCGAACACCGGCAGCAGGGCGAACACGCCGCCGAGGATGACCGCGAACAGGTCGAGCGTGATGACGCCGAGAACGATCGGGTTGCGCCGCATGTACGAGAAGCCGGCGAGCAGGACCTTGACGCTCAAAGGCTCGCGCGACGTCGCCGTGCGCTCGGCCCGCACCATGCTGATGAGCAGGCTTGCCGTGAGGTAAAGCGCGCAGCACAGCGAATAGACCAGAACCGGGCTGACGGCATAGAGCAGGCCGCCGGTCGCGGGGCCGCCGATCACCGCGACCTGCGTTGCCGACGAACCCGCCGCTGTGGCGCGCGCCAGGAGCGCCAGCGGCACGATGCCGGGCAGCAGCGTGTTCAACGTCGTGGATTCGAAGGCGCGCGCCGAGCCGGTGAGGAACACCACCGCGAGCAGCATCTCGCGCGTCATCCAGCCGGCGGCGGTGCCGACGGCGAGCGTGGCGGACGCCAGCGCCGCCACCATCTGACAGGTGCGCACGATCTTGCGCCGGTCGTAGCGGTCGGCGATGTGGCCCGCGATGAGGACGAACAGCGCCGCGGGAATGAACTGCGTCAACCCGACGAGGCCCAGGTCGAGCGGATCGCGGGTGATGTCGTACATCTGCCAGGCCACCGCCACGGCCTGCATCTGCAAGGCGACCGTGCTCGAAACGCGCGCCACCCAATAGAATGCGAACGACCGATGCCGCCGCAGCGGCGTGTGGAGCACATCGTCTGACGTCATCGGATCGTTCGACCTTGAATGCCGCGGATGCTGGCGGCGGCTGCGCGGCGCGGGGAGGCGAATCGAATGGAACCTTGGCCGATTGTATCCGATTGCCGTGCGAGGCGGCGTTCATGCTAGTCTCGACCCGCGCGAAGCAAGGCGCCGCGAAAGGCTGCCTACCGGATTACCTCTGAGGGCGGCGGCGAGCCGGTCTGGAATGCGCGCGCCCGGTTGGGGAGGCTGATGGAACGGCACGGCGGCGGCCAGGATCCGCAGTTTCGCAACATCGATCGCGATCCGTATTCCATGCCGGCGTTTTCGCTGCCGCTGGAGCAGGCGCTGCGGGCGGCGGACGAAATCATCGAGCACTTGCCGATCGCCACCTGCGTCTGCGATTCCGCGGGACGGATCGTGCAGTACAATCGCCGCGCCGTCGCATTGTGGGACCGCGTCCCGCATCCCGGACAGACCTACGACCACTTCACCGCGCAATGCCGGTACTTCAACGGCAAGGGCGATGAGCTGCCCCGGACGCGGCTTGCCGAGGTGCTGCGAACGCGGAAAAGCATTCGCGACGAGGAGGTGACGGTTGAGCGCGCTAACGGCAAGCGCCTCGTCGTGCTCATCAACGTCGACCCGTTGTTCGATCCGCAAGGTGAATTGATCGGCGCGATCAGTTGTTTTCAGGACATCACCGAGCGTAAGCAGATGACGGATGCGCTCGACCGCAGCCGGCAGGACCTGCGCCAGCAGGAGGAGCGCTGGAACGCCACCTACGAGCATGCCGCCATCGGCATTGTCGAAATCGACGCCGACGGCTTGTTCCTGCGCGTCAACGAAGCGATCTGCTCGATCACCGGAAGCAGCCGCGAAGAGCTGTTGAAGTGGCGGCTGTTCGGGCGCACCCACCCCGAGGACCGCGATGTGGACGCCGAGCTTTATCGGCGGCAGGTGGCCGGCGACATCGGCTTCTATTCGATCGAAAAGCGGTTCGTCCGCAAGGACGGGCGGGTGATCTGGATCGCGGTGCGCTCATCGACGGTGCGCGACGCCGCGGGCAATTTCCTCTATGGCGTGCGCGTGGTGCAGGATGTCACCGAGCGCAAGGAAGCGGAGGAGCGCCAGAAGCTTCTGATCGACGAGTTGAATCACCGCGTCAAGAACACGCTTGCCACCGTGCAATCGCTGGCGACGCAGACCGCGCGCGGCACCGCTTCGCCCGACGCCTTCCGCAAAGCCTTCGAGGGCCGGCTGATCGCGCTCAGCCAGGCGCACGATCAACTGACGCGGCGTCATTGGCGCAACGCCGATTTGCGCGGCCTCGTCGCCGGCGTGACCGCGCCCTATGTGTCGCGCTCGCAGGATCAGATCGCCATCGAAGGCGGCGATATCACGATCAAGCCGCGCGTGGCGCTGACGCTGGCGATGGCGCTGCACGAGTTGACCACCAACGCCTCGAAATACGGCGCGCTTTCCGTGCCGGCCGGCCGCGTCGAAATAAGCTGGACTATCGTGCGGCCCGAGTCGGCGCCGCCGCAGCTTCGCATCGAATGGCGCGAACGCGACGGCCCGGTGGTGGACGCGCCGACGCGGCACGGATTCGGCTCGCGGTTCATCGAAGGCAGCGTCGCCGCCGAGCTGCAGGGCTCGGCCCGGCTGGACTACCACCCGACCGGCCTGGTTTGCACGATGAAGATTCCGTTCGACTCGGGCATGCTGGGCGTCGCCATCGGGGCCTGAGCCGTGGAGGCGCGTCAGGCCGCGCCGCCGCGATAGTAGAGCACGACGACGTGCTCGGCTTCGGCGAAGAACAGCCAGCGCTCGGTCAGAACGCCGGCGGCGGCGCTGAGGGCCGAGAGCGCCGCGACCGCGATCTGCATGGGTCCGGGCGCCATCGCGAGGAGGCTCAGCGCCGCGAGCATCGGCAGCGCGAACAGCAACACGGCCGCGATGCGGCGAAGCCGGGCGGCGTGGCGACGCGCCACCTGATAGCCCATCTCGCGCATCACGTAGTTCGGCTGCGTGTGCGGTGGATCGAGCGGCCGCACCGTTCCGAGATGGCCAAGTCCAGTGGCCGCTTCCGCGGTGTAGGTCTTGGGCGCGGTGTCGATGGCAATCCAATAGCGCGCCTTCAGGGTCCATCCGAGCGACAGCGCCACAATGCTCGCCGCGGCAACCTCGCGGACGCCGTAGCCGAACGCCGCCAGCAGCAGCGTCAGCAGCACGCTTCCGGTCGCAAACGCCAGCACGATGTAGATCGGCGCGACGAGCGGCTGATGCCAGGCGCGGATCGTCGGCAGCGATGCGTAGATCATTCCGGTGCACCACAGCGTGATGAGCGCGCAGACCACGGACAACGCGGCCCCGAGCGCCAGTTGTCCGGGTGCCAATTCGCCGAACACCCAGCCCAGTCCGAGTGCGGCGGCCGGAACGTAGGTTGCGATGGCCGCGACGCCTTCGCGTGACAGCCACGACGACCGCCATTGCGACAGCGCGCGCCAGGCGCGCTCGGGGCGGCCGAGGTGAAAGGTGGAGGTGAGCAGCCCCGTCGTGATGAGGGCGAGCGCCAAACCGAGGCCGATCAAACCCAGCAGCGCATCGGGCGGGACAAGGCCAAGACGCAGCACAAGCGCGAGCCCGATCAACAGGCCATAGCCCGCGCCCGAGGTCGTGGTGAAAAGGATAACCGAATAGGCGGGATGCATCGGCGAACGATCAGCGTGTCAGAGCCTGATCGACCCAGGCGAAGAACTGGTCGGCAAGCGATCCGGCGGCGGGGCGCGGTGCGGGCTCCGCGGCGGGTGTCGCGCGGGGCTGTCCGCCATCGCGGCGCGGCCGGGGCGGCAGATACTTGTTGGTCGGGCGGTAATCCATCTCCGGCAGAAGGTCGAAGCCTTCGCGCTCGCGCACGAGCTGCGACACCGCGCTCGCCGGATCGCCGAGGTCGCCGAAGTGCCGCGCGCCGGTCGGGCAGGCGCGGACGCAGGCGGGAATGCGGTCCTCCGGCGCGAACGTCTCGTTGTAGATGCGATCGACGCACAGCGTGCACTTCTTCATCGTGCCGTCGTCGTAGTCGTATTCCCGCGCGCCGTAGGGGCAGGCCCAGGAGCAGAGCTTGCAGCCGATACAGGTGTCGGGGTTGACCAGCACGATGCCGTCTTCGGCGCGTTTGTAAGACGCGCCGGTGGGACAGACGGTGACGCAGGCCGGTGTCTCGCAATGCAGGCAGGAGCGCGGGAAATGCACGGTGCGGCTCGCGCCGCCCTCGCCGACCTCGTAGGAGTGGATACGGTTGAGCCACGCGCCATGCGGGTCGGCGCCGTGCGCGTCCTGGTCGGTCAGCGGCGCGGAATAGCCGCCGGCGTTCCACTCCTTGCAGCTTGTCGCGCAGGCATGGCAGCCGACACAGGTGTCGAGGTCGATCACCAGCCCGAACTTCTTTGCGGTTTGCGCGGGCAGCGAGGTCATGATGCCATCTCCGGCTCGGCCAGCGCCGGTGCCTTCATCGGTTTGAATCGTGGGGCTGTCTCGCCGGCTTCGGAGGGCGCGGCCTTCTCGATGGCGACCCGCAGGTCGTACCACGCCGCCTGACCGGTCACCGGGTCGCTGTTGGAGAATCGGTAGCCGCCTTCGCGCTCGGGCAGCAACTCCGTGATGAGGTGATTGAGCAGGAAGCCGCGCGCGGCCTCCGGCGCGTCGGGGCTGAGGGCAGCCGCGCCGCCGCGACGGCCGATGGCGTTCCAGGTCCACACCGTGTCGGCGTTGACGCCTTCCATCAGCCGCACGCGGCCCTTCACGCGCCCGATGGCGCTCTTGATCCAGACCCAGTCGCCGTCGGCGATGCCGAGCGCCTGCGCGCGCGCCCGATTCATGTAGAGACGGTTCTCCGCCGTGATCTGGCGCAGCCAACCGTTGTGCGATCCCCATGAGTGGTACATGTGCATCGGCCGCTGGGTGATGGCCGAGAACGGGAAGCTGTTGCCGTCGCTCGCGGCGTCGTCGAGCGGCGGATACCAGAACGGGATCGGATCGAAGAAGCGTTCGACGCGCGCGCGATGACTCTCCGGTGTCGGCGTGACGCCGTGCCCGCGCGCCGCCAGACGGAATTTTTGCAGCGACTCGAGATAGAGCTGGAACGTGATCGGCGCTGCGGCCCCGACGAAGCCGACATCCTTGGCCCACTCGAGATAGGCCTTGTTGGCGTGCTTGTAGTATCGCTGCTCCGGCGTCAGGTGATGCTCGTGGAAGCAGCCCTCGGCAATGTAGGATTCGAGTTGTTTGGGGTTGGGCGCGCCGCGTCCGTAGCTCTCTCCGTCCCGACCGCGGAAGCCGGCGAGCGAACCGATGCCGGGGCTGCGCTCGTGGTTGACGATGTAATCGGGATAGCCGCCGGGATAGCGCGGCGCGCCGCTGTCGGTGACGAAGCCCGGCAGTCCGAGCCGCGCGCCGAGATCGAGCAGCACGGTCTGGAAGCTGCGCACGTCGCGGTCCGGCGTGACCACGGGCTGGCGGATGGCGTCGGCGGGGCCCTCGGGGCTTGAGATCGGCCGGTCGAGCAGCGAAATGCAATCCCAGCGTTCGAGATACGTCGTGTCGGGCAGGATCAGGTCGGCGTAGGCGACCATCTCCGACGAATAGGCATCGGAGTAGATGATCTTGGGAATCTTGTATTCGCCGGTCGTCTCGTCGGTTGCCGTCAGGTGCTTGAGCACGGCCGGAATGTTCATCGACGAATTCCAGCTCATGTTCGCCATGTACATGAACAGGACATCGACCGGATAGGGATCGCCCAGCGCGGCGTTGGTGATGACCATGTGCATCAGGCCGTGGGCGGCAATCGGTGCGTCCCAGGAGTAGGCCTTGTCGATGCGCTGCGCGCTGCCGTCGGCCGCGACCAGAAGATCGTCCGGTCCCTGCACGAAGCCGAGCGGTCCGCCCTTCAGCGGCGCGCCGGGCTCGGTGGCGCGCGCCGGTTTGTTCGGCGGCGGAATGGGCTTCGGGTAGGGCGCTTTGTAACGAAAGCCGCCGGGACAGTCGATCGAGCCGAGCAGGATCTGCAGCAGATGGATCATCCGGCAGGTGTGGAAGCCGTTGGCATGGGCCGAGATGCCGCGCATGGCATGCATCGACACCGGGCGTCCGATGGTCTTGTCGTGACGGCGTCCGGTGGCGTCGGTCCACGGAATGTCGAGCGTCACGGTCTGCTCGAACGCGGCGTGCGCCAGCTCGGCCGCGATGCGGCGGATGGTGTCGGCGGGGATCGCGGCCGCGGCGGCGACCGTGTCCGGGGCGTAGTCGTTCGTCAGAAAGCGTTCGGCGATCAGCGCGAAGCTTGGCCGCGCCTGGCGTCCGTCCGGCAGCGTGAACGTTCCCGACAGGCTGGGCGCGATGTCGGTGCGCGTGGCGTCGGCGAGCGCGCCGGTGGTTTTGTCGAAGGCGAGCGGCTTGCCGTCGGCGTCGCGCGCGAACAGGCCGTCGTCCGCCGCGCCCGGATCGTGGATCACCAGCCAGTGCGCGTTGGTGAAGCGCACGAGATAATCGAGATCGACCTTTTGCGTGCGCAGCAGTTCGTGGATCAGCGCGCCGACAAACAATCCGTCGGTGCCGGGCCGGATGCCGATCCATTCGTCGGCGATGGCGCCATAGCCGGTGCGGATCGGGTTGACGGCGACGATCTTGACGCCCTTGGCCTTCAGCTTGCCGAGCGCGGTCTTGATCGGATTGGACGCATGGTCCTCGGCGACGCCGAACAGCATGAAATAGCGGGTGTGGTCCCAGTCCGGCTCGCCGAACTCCCAGAACGAGCCGCCGAACGTGTAGAGCCCGGCGGCCGCCATGTTGACCGAGCAGAATCCGCCATGAGCGGCGAAGTTGATGGTGCCGTATTGCTGCGCGAACCAGCCGGTGAGCGCCTGGCTTTGATCGCGGCCGGTGAAGAAGGCGAGCTTCTTGGGATCGCGCGCGCGCACCTCCTTGAGCCAGGAGGTGGCCGTCTCAAGCGCCTCGTCCCAGGAGATTTCCTCGAATTCGCCGGAGCCGCGCGGCCCGACGCGCTTGAGCGGCGCGCGCAGGCGCGACGGCGAATAATGCGTCATGATGCCGGCGGAGCCCTTGCCGCACAGCACGCCCTTGTTGACCGGGTGGTCGCGATTGCCGTCGATGTAGCGGACGCGGCCGTTCTTCAGATGCACGCGGATGCCGCAGCGGCAGGCGCACATGTAGCAGGTCGTGGTCTTGATCTCGTCCGCCGACGGCTCGGAGAGCGCAATCTCGGGTTCGCCGTTTCTCATGAGCCGCTTCCGCACCACCCGCCCCGATTGGATCATCCCATAGAATACCTGAACCACAGTCTTGCCGTTCTGTGGAAAGTTATTCTCCGGCACGACAGTGCCAGTCCTGCCCACGCATGACAACGGCCGAGCCGTGGCTCGGAGCGGATCGGGCATGGGTTTGTGCGCCTGACGGGAGCCCTGACGGGAGCTTTGGGCCCGAGATCCAGGAAGGTCGGCCGGCCTGTGGGAACGGCGGCGGGATTGGTGGAGCCGGGCGGGATCGAACCGCCGACCTCCTCATTGCGAACGAGGCGCTCTCCCAGCTGAGCTACGGCCCCAACCGCGGGGATGCGGCGCAACCGAGCCGTCCCTGCAGCGAGTGGCGCCATTTACGGCTCGTGGTGAGGAGAGTCAAGAATAGGCGGGCGCCGGGCCGGGGCCGGCCGCTTGTTTGGGGGCGTATGACCCGTTACACCTTCAAGCCTCGCAAATCACAACGGCTTTTCCGATGCGCGCGCTGCTCGATGTCATCGTTTTGCTGCTGAATCTCTACATCTACCTTCTGGTCGCGGCGGCCGTTCTGTCCTGGCTGATCGCCTTCAACGTCGTCAACACGCGCAACCAGTTCGTCGCGATGTGCGCGGACTTCCTTTATCGGATCACCGAGCCGGTGCTGCGGCCGATCCGCAACATGCTGCCCAATCTCGGCGGTATCGACGTCTCGCCGGTGATCCTGATTCTGCTCATCATCCTGATCGAGCGGGTGATCTACTACTACATCTACCCCAACGTGTTCTGACGGCGCGGCCGTGGCGGAAGCGCGCCCGTGGTCGGTCGTGGCCGGCGGGCTTGTCGTCGCCGTCCGCCTGACGCCGCGCGGCGGACGCGACGCCGTCGAGGGAATCGAGCGGCGCGCCGACGGGGCGTGCGTGCTCAAGGCGCGGGTGCGGGCCGCGCCCCGCGAGGGCGAGGCGAACGATGCGCTGGTGGCGCTGTTGGCCCGCGCGGCGCATGTCCCACCTCGTCACGTTACGCTGGTGTCCGGCATGACCGCGCGCATCAAGCGCGTGATGATCGCGGGCGACGGCCCAACGATTGCGGCGGCGCTGGAGCGGGCCGTCACCGCCGCGTAGATGCGGATCGCGTTCGCGCCACGCGATTTTTTTGGCGAATTTTTTGGTTGTCATGTGCCGTGAAGGCGAGGCATCCCATACGCTTCAAATCGGAAACAGTTGCGTGGCGTGGATCGCGCGCCCGCAGGCGATGGCAGAGGGATGAATATGACGGCACGCATCATCGACGGCAAAGCCATCGCGGCGGACGTGCGGAGCAAGGTCGCGGCCGAGGTGAAGCGCCTGACGACGCAGCACGGTTTGACGCCGGGGCTTGCCGTGGTGCTCGCCGGCAACAATCCGGCCAGCGAGTCCTATGTCGGCAGCAAGGCCAAGGCCACGAAAGAGGCCGGCATGAACTCGTTCGACCACCGGCTTCCCGAAAGCGTGAGCCAGGCCGACCTGCTGGCGCTGGTGAAGAAGCTCAACGCCGATCCGGCGGTGCATGGCATCCTGGTGCAGCTTCCGCTGCCCAAGCAGATCGATGCGCAGGCGGTGCTCGACGCCATCGACCCGGCGAAGGACGTCGATGGCTTTCACCCCGTCAACGCCGGGCGGCTGGCCTCCGGGCTGCCGGCGCTGGCGCCGTGCACGCCGCTCGGCTGCATCATCCTGGCCAAGACCGTGCATCCTTCGCTCGCCGGCCTTGAGGCCGTCGTCATTGGTCGCTCCAACATCGTCGGCAAGCCGGTGACGCAACTGCTGCTGGCCGAGAACGCCACCGTCACCGTCACCCACTCCAAGACCCGCGACCTTCCGGCGGTATGCCGCCGCGCCGATTTGCTGGTGGCGGCGATCGGGCGGCCGGAAATGGTGCGCGGCGACTGGATCAAGCCCGGCGCGACGGTGATCGATGTCGGCATCAACCGCGTGCCAGGCGTGAACGGCAAGTCGAAGCTCGTCGGCGATGTGGCGTTTGCCGAGGCCGCCGCGGTCGCGGGCGCGGTCACGCCGGTGCCGGGCGGCGTCGGGCCGATGACCATCGCCTGCCTGATGGTCAACACCGTGCGCGCGGCCTGCGCCATCGCCGGGCTGCCCGCGCCGGCGGTCTGATCGGAAGAGCAGGCAACAAAAAGCCCGGCGAAACGGCCGGGCTTCGAACCACCAGCGTGCGTAACGTTCAGCCGTTCCAGGCGAACGCGACCTTTTCCAGGTTGCGCTCGCCGAAGCGCTCCGAGGAGCGGGCGACGGTCTTGCCGCCCAGCGTGCGATAGAAGCTCACCGCCGGATCGTTATCGGACAGCGCCCAGACCACGAGGCTCTTCAATCCGCTCTGCGCCAGATCGCGGCGCGCCGACGTGAACAGCCGCCGGCCGAAGCCGAGCCCCTGGTACTCGGGCCGCAGGTACAGCTCGTAGATTTCGCCGTCGTAGAACAGGCTGCGCGCGCGGTTGCGGCCGTAGTTGGCATAGCCCGCGATCTTGTCGCCGAACGCGAGGATGGCGATGCGGCTGCCCTTGCGGATGGCGCTCTCCCACCAGTCGGGGCCACGGCGGATGATGAGCTTTTCAAGCTCGATGGCGGGGATGATGCCCTGATAGGCTGCGCGCCACGCTTCGTCGTGAGCCTCCGCGACGGCAACCGCGTCGGACGGCTTGGCGCGACGAATCTCGATCAGGACGGTGCTCATGACCGGATATGAGCAAGCGTTTCAGGGGCCTTCAAGCCCCGCGTTTAACAAAGGGTTAACGATGTGGATTATTGCGCGTTCCGGCGGTGCGCGACGCAATGTCCGTCCGGAGAAAAGGGCCAATCCGCAGATGGTTGCGCCGTATGTGGCTCCGACGACACGCGCCACGATGAAATGGCTTTGCGGGATTTTTGTCATGCTCGCCGCTGCCGTGGTGCCGTCCGGCGCGCAACCGATGGGCGGTCCGCAAGGTCCGCAAGGTCCGGAAGAAGGCGCGATTCGCCGCCAGCTCTGGCTCCTTCCGGCGCACGACCGCACCACGATGATGCGAACGAACGTGTTTCGTCCGCCGGGCGCCGGTCCGTTTCCGTTGGCGGTGATCAATCATGGCTCGACGCAAAACGAGTTGCGCCGCGCGATGCTGAAATTGCCCGAGTATCCGGTGTTGACCGCCTGGCTCGTGGCGCGCGGCTACGCGGTTGCCGTTCCGCAGCGTCCGGGGCATGGCGAAACCGGCGGCCGCTACGATGAGTCGCCCGGCGGCTGCGCCGATGCCGATTTTGTCAAAGCGGGACGCGGCGCGGCGGCCAGCATCGCCGCCGCCATTGACGATTTGATGCAACAACCGTTCGTGCGAAAGCGCGGCACGGTGGCGTTCGGTCATTCGGCGGGCGGTTGGGGCGCGCTGGCGCTGGCCGGCCAGCCTTTGCGGCCCCTGGCCGGCGTGGTGGCGTTCGCGCCGGGGCTTGGCGGGCGCGCGGACGATGTGGCCGGGCGCAATTGCGCGCCGGAGCGGTTGATCGCGGCCGCGCGTGATTTCGGCGCCAAGGCGCGTGTGCCGGTGCTGTGGCTTTCCGCCGCGAACGACAGCTATTTCGCGCCGGCGTTATCGAGGCGCATGGCCGAGGCGTTTCGATCGGCGGGCGGCCGCGCCGACCATCATCTGCTGCCGGCGACCGGCGCGGACGGACACGATTTCATCCGCGCGCCCGAAGCCGTGACCCTATGGGCGCCGCTGGTGGAGCGGTTCTTGAAGACGGCGCGATGAGCGTCGCCGCTCCGAGGAGCCGGGCGCAATCAGGCCGGCTCGGCTTCCTTCTGCCGTTCCTGCCTTTTGCGCTCGGTCGGGTCGAGCAGCTTCTTGCGCAGCCGGATCGACTTCGGCGTCACCTCGACCAACTCGTCGTCCTGGATGTAGGCGAGCGCCTTTTCCAACGGCATCTTGAGCGGCGGGGTCAGCCGCACCGCTTCGTCCTTGGACGTCGTGCGGATGTTGGTGAGTTGCTTGCCCTTGATGACGTTGATTTCGAGATCGTTGTCGCGGGTGTGCTCGCCGACGATCATGCCGCGGTAGACCCGCCAGCCCGGCTCGATCATCATCGGGCCGCGGTCCTCGAGCTTCCACATGGCGTAGGCGACGGCGTCGCCCTGCTCGTTGGAAATCAGCACGCCGTTGCGCCGGCCCTGGATGTCGCCCTTGTAGGCAGCATAGCCGTGGAACAGCCGGTTCATGATGGCGGTGCCGCGCGTATCGGTGAGCAACTCGCCCTGGTAGCCGATCAAGCCGCGTGTCGGTGCGTAGAACACCAGCCGCACCCGGCCGCCGCCGGATGGCCTCAGCTCGATCATGTCGGCCTTGCGCTCCGACATCTTCTGCACGACGACGCCGGAGTGCTCCTCGTCGACGTCGATGACGACCTCCTCGATCGGCTCTTCCAGCGCGCCCGCCTCGTTGCGGCGAAGCAGCACCTTCGGCCGTGACACCGAGAGCTCGAAGCCCTCGCGGCGCATCGTCTCGATCAGGATGCCGAGCTGCAACTCGCCGCGCCCGGCGACCTCCATCGAATCCTTTTCGTCGGATTCGCGCACACGCAGCGCGACGTTGCCTTCGGCCTCGCGCAGCAGCCGGTCGCGGATCATGCGGCCGGTGACCTTGCTGCCCTCGGTGCCGGCCAGCGGCGAATCGTTGACGCGGAACGTCATCGCCAGCGTCGGGGGATCGATCGGCTGCGCCGGCAGCGGCGCTTCGACTTCGGGATCGCAGATGGTGTTGGCGACCGTGGCTTCCGGCAATCCGGCGATGGCGACGATGTCGCCGGCCTCGGCCTCCTCGATCGGCATGCGCTCCAGGCCGCGGAACGCCAGCACCTTGGTGATGCGGCCGTTCTCGATCAGTTTGCCGGTGTGGTCGAGCACCTTCACCACCTGGTTCGGCTTCACGATGCCGGAGCTGATGCGCCCCGTGATGAGGCGGCCGAGATAGGGATTGGCCTCGAGGATGGTGCCGAGCAGGCGGAACGGGCCGGCCTCGACTTGCGGCGGCGGCACATGGTTCAGCACCAGATCGAACAGCGGCTTCATGCCCTGATCGGTCGGGCCTTCGAGCTTCTCGGCCATCCAGCCTTGCTTGGCCGAACCGTAGAGGATCGGGAAATCGAGTTGCTCGTCCGTGGCGTCGAGCGCCGCGAACAGGTCGAACACCTCGTTGACCACCTCGTTGGGGCGGGCGTCCGAGCGATCGACCTTGTTGATGACGACGATGGGCTTGAGGCCCATCTTGAGCGCCTTGGAGACGACGAACTTGGTCTGCGGCAGCGGGCCTTCGGCCGCGTCCACCAGCACCAGCGCGCCGTCCACCATGTTGAGGATGCGCTCGACCTCGCCGCCGAAGTCGGCGTGGCCCGGCGTGTCCACGATGTTGATCCGGGTGTCGCCCCAGATCACGGACGTGGCCTTGGCGAGAATGGTGATGCCGCGCTCCCGCTCCAGGTCGTTGGAGTCCATCGCCCGCTCCGCCACCTTCTGGTGCTCGCGGAAGGAGCCGGATTGCTGCAGGAGGCGATCGACCAGGGTCGTCTTGCCGTGATCGACGTGGGCGATGATGGCGACGTTGCGCAGTTTCATTGGATACCAAAAAGCCGCCCGGAGGCCTGGAGTCGGACCTACGGCAGCGGTGCCTGATCTGGTGCTGTATTGCGGCGCAATATAGCGATGGCTGGGGGGAGTGCAACCGTCGTTTGGGCCGAATCGGCAGGGACTGGAGAGGGGTTTGATGCCGATCTGGCGCTGGCAGGGCGGATCGCGGAACCCGATTCTGCGTTAGAATACGGGGTTTTCGTTTTGACCTCAGGGAAGGATTGCCGATGGCTCAGAAGCTTGCCGGACAGCCGCGCGCCGAGGCGCTCGAAAAGCTTGGCGGCTGGTCCGAGGTTCCAGGCCGCGACGCCATCCGCAAGACGTTCACGTTCAAGGATTTCAACGCCGCGTTCGGCTTCATGACCCGGTGCGCCCTGGTCGCCGAGAAGATGGATCACCATCCCGAATGGTCGAACGTTTACCGCACTGTGGAGGTGACGCTTTCGACCCATGACGCGGGCGGGGTGACGGAGCGCGACATCGCGCTCGCCGCCGCGATGGACAGGCTGGCGGGCGTGTGACGGCGAGCCGCGTTGCAGCCATCTCGCGCGCGCGGCGCTCGCTTGATGGTTCTTGGCGATTGGCGATCTCTTGCGGCCGGCGCGCGCCGTGACCATGTGGAGCGCGATGCGGGGGCCTTCAGGGAGCAGGACGATGGGTTGGGCGGGTGCGGCCGCGGGTGACGGCGGCGAGTCCTTGAGGCGGGACGAAGCCACGGTCCGGCGTCGTTTCTGGACCAAGCTGCGTCGGCTCGCCGCGGAAATCCCCTTCGCCGAGGACTTGCTCACCGCCTACTACTGCGCGTTCGACCGCGACACGCCGGCCCATGTGCGGGCGGCGCTGCTGGGCGCGCTGGTCTATTTCATCGTGCCTCTCGACATGATGCCCGACGTGCTGCCGCTTGTCGGCTTCGGCGACGATGCCGCCGTCGTTGCCGCCGCGATCAAGCTGGTGTGGAGCAACATCAAGCCGGCGCATCGCGATGCGGCGCGTGAGGCGCTGGCGCGCTTGCGTGACGCCCGGCGGCGCTGAATCGTTGCCGCGCTTGCCGCGGCGAGGCGGCCCGTTCGCGCGATCCTTCCGTCGAATCCGCGTTCAACCGGGATGCTGTGGGAAGGCCTGCGTCCGATGGACCGGGTGCGACGTTTCGGACTTTCCATTCCCGATTTTGCCGTTTATTCGGCTATAGGTAGAGTGCTTCGCCACGTTTCTGCTCACGCCGCTCCGCGCGAGGTCCGATGACATCCAGCAGATCAATCCGTCTCGCCGTGCCGCTGCTTGCCGCCACGGCTCTGGCCCTGCCGTTCCCGGCGCAGGCACAACCCAATTCCACGTCGCAGGCGACGCTGCTTGGCCAGTATGGCGACTGGGGCGCCTATACGGCGAGCCCCGGCGGCCAGAAGATCTGCTTCGCCCTGTCCAAGCCGACATCGTCGCGCGACAACCCGCCCAACCGCCGCACCGCGGCCAACGTGGTCTATCTGTTCGTCTCGACGCGCCCGAGCGAGAAGGTCAAGGACGAGGTGTCGGTCCTGGTGACCGGCTATGCGCTCAAGGCGGGCTCGGAGGCCACGGCCGCGGTCGGTAACGCATCGTTTGCCATGTATACGCAGAACGAAGGGGCCTGGGTGAAGAACGCCGCCGAAGAGGGGCGGCTGGTCGAGGCCATGCGCAAGGGCGCGGACGTCGTGATCAAGGCCACGACCTCCCGTGGAACCCAGACCACCGATACGTTTTCGCTGAAGGGGATTTCTCAGGCGCTTGACCGCTCGGCGCAGGAGTGCAAATAGCCTTCTCGGCTGTCGGTTGTCGGCGGGCTCTGGCGGCGCTGCCGGCTGAGGGCCATTTAGAGCCGTGTAGGTCCGAACGATAATTGTGCTAAGACGCGCGCGCGAAACCGCGCCGATGAGCATGACAGCCGCTTCTGAAACCATCCTCGTCCCCGAGCTGGAAAAGGCTCCGCTCGAACGCTACGTGCCGCCGGCGAAGCCGTCGCTGGTCGGCCTGTCGCGCGCGGCGCTGGCCGAGGCGTTGGGCGCAATCGGCATCGCGCCGTCGCAACAGAAGATGCGCGTGGCCCAGCTCTGGCACTGGATTTACGTGCGCGGTGCCCAGGGCTTCGACCAGATGACCAGCGTGTCGAAGGAATTGCGCGCGACGCTCGATGCGCACTACACGCTGGCGCGGCCGGAGGTCGTGGTCGAGCAGGTGTCCACCGACGGCACGCGCAAGTGGCTGCTCCGCCTGCCGGGCGAGACGGGCGCGCGGCCGCACGAGGTCGAGTGCGTCTATATTCCGGAGTCCGATCGCGGCACGCTTTGCGTCTCGAGCCAAGTCGGCTGCACGCTGAACTGCTCGTTCTGCCACACCGGGACGCAGCGCCTGGTGCGCAACCTGACGCCGGGCGAGATCGTCGGCCAGGTGATGGTGGCGCGCGACCGCCTCGGCGATTTCATCGGCATGGAGCGCGCGCAAGGTCCGGGCCTGCCGACCGCGGGCGAACGCTGCGTCTCCAACATCGTCATGATGGGCATGGGCGAGCCGCTCTATAATTTCGAGGCGGTGCGCGATGCCCTCGCGGTGGTGCAGGACGGCGACGGGCTTGCGCTGTCGCGCCGGCGCATCACGCTGTCCACCTCGGGTGTCGTGCCGATGATCGAGCGCGCCGGAAACGAGATCGGCGTGATGCTGGCGATCTCGCTGCACGCGGTGCGCGACGATCTGCGCGACAAGCTCGTGCCGCTCAATCGGAAGTATCCGATTGCGGAGCTGCTGGAGGCGTGCCGCAATTATCCCGGCCTCTCCAACGCGCGGCGCATCACGTTCGAGTATGTCATGCTCAAGGGCGTCAACGACTCCGCCGAGGATGCCAAGGCTTTGGTGCGCCTGCTCAAGGGCATTCCCGCCAAGATCAACCTCATTCCGTTCAACCCCTGGCCCGGCAGTCAGTACGAATGCTCGGACTGGGAGCAGATCGAGAAATTCTCCGAGATCGTGTTCAACGCCGGCTATGCCTCTCCGGTGCGGACGCCCCGCGGCCGCGATATCCTGGCCGCGTGCGGGCAACTCAAAAGCGCCACCGAAAAGCTCTCGGCACGCGAGCGGATGGCGCTGCGGGCGATGGCGATGACGGATTGAGCCGATCATGAGCCTGGGCCGCCTCCTGCTGCGCCTGCTGGTCGTGCCGCTCGGGGCGATGGTGGCGATTTGCATCGCGGTGCTGGTTGCGATCGCGGCCTATTGGAATCGCTTCCTGGATGTGGCGGTGGCCAACGCGGCAAGCGGCGACGACATGGCCACAGCGCTGTTTATCGCCGGCCCCTGGGTTGCGTTCGTCATCTCCGTTTCAGCCGTGGCCATGATGCTGCCGGCGGCGCTTGGCGTGCTGATCGCCGAGGTCTTTGCGATCCGAAGCTGGATCTTTCATGCCGCCAACGGTGGCCTGTCGGCCTGGGTGGGCTTCACCACCATGGTGCAAATGAGCAGGCCCTATGATTTCTATAGCGAGCCGCTGATCGTGGTCGGGGCCGGGATCGCGGCGGGCTTCGCCTATTGGCTCGTGGCCGGCTGGAGCGCGGGCTTCTGGAAGCCGGTGTTCGCCCCGCCGCCGCAGCCGACGGTCCCGGCGCCGCCGCAGCCGCCCGCGCCGGCGGCATAAGGCTTGCCGGGCGCGCGCCAGCGCAGTTGCGCCGCGCCGCTTTCCTCCTATAGTCCGCGCGATTTTGCCATTCGGCCGCCCGCGGCCCGTGGCATTCCGTCGGTCCCCCGCTTCAGGAGTCGCGTCGTTTCATGCCCAAAGGCGATATCAAAAAGGTTGTGCTGGCCTATTCGGGCGGGCTCGACACCTCCATCATCCTCAAATGGTTGCAGACCACGTATGGCTGCGAGGTCGTCACCTTCACCGCCGATCTCGGCCAAGGCGAGGAACTCGGCCCCGCGCGCGAGAAGGCGTTGCGCGCCGGCATCAAGCCCGAGAACGTTTTCATCGAGGACCTGCGCGAGGAATTCGTCCGCGATTTCGTGTTCCCGATGTTTCGAGCCAATACCGTTTACGAAGGTCAGTATCTGCTCGGCACCTCGATCGCCCGACCACTGATCGCCAAGAAGCAGATCGAGATCGCCCGCAAGGTCGGCGCTGACGCCGTGTGTCACGGCGCCACCGGCAAGGGCAACGACCAGGTGCGCTTCGAGCTCGGCTATTACGCTCTCGAGCCCGGCATCAAGATCATCGCGCCGTGGCGCGAGTGGCAGTTCAAGGGCCGCGAGGAACTGCTCAAATTCGCGCGCGATCACCAGATCACCATCACCAAGGACAAGGAGGGCGAGGCGCCGTTCTCGGTGGACGCCAACCTGCTGCACTCCTCGTCCGAGGGCAAGGTGCTGGAGGATCCCGCCAAGGAGGCACCCTCCATCGTCTATCAGCGCACCATTTCGCCGATGGAGGCCCCCGACAAGCCGACCGAGGTGCGGATCGGCTTCGAGCGCGGCGACCCGGTGAGCCTCGACGGCAAGCGCCTGTCTCCGGCGGAAATGCTCACGGCGCTGAATGCGCTCGGCAAGGCCAACGGCATCGGCCGGATCGACCTGGTGGAGAACCGTTTCGTCGGCATGAAGTCGCGCGGTGTCTATGAAACGCCGGGTGGCACGATCCTCTTGGCGGCCCATCGCGCCATCGAATCGATCACGCTCGATCGCGGCGCGGCGCATCTCAAGGACGAGATCATGCCGCGCTACGCCGAGCTGATCTACAACGGCTTCTGGTTTGCGCCCGAGCGCGAGATGCTTCAGGCCTTGATCGACAAGAGCCAGGAGCATGTCGAGGGCGAGGTGCGGCTCAAGCTCTACAAGGGCAACGTGATCGTGACCGGCCGCGAAAGCCCGAAGTCGCTTTATTCGTCCACCCTGGTGACATTCGAGGACGACAAGGGCGCCTACGACCAGAAGGACGCCGAGGGCTTCATCCGGCTCAATGCGCTGCGGCTGCGCACGCTCGGGCAGCGGCGGAAGGCTTTGAAGCTCGACAAGTAATCGTTGTGCCGGGCGGACCCCGAATCCCGTTCCAGGCGGCCGGGTTCCGGGCCCGAGCGCACGGGCGTGGGCCGATTCGCTTCGGCAGGGCGGCGCTGGCGAAGCGTGCAAGCCTCCCTATATGCCTTGCGTCGATCGCGCCGGGAGCGATCCCAAGGGGACTGGGACGATGATCTACATCCTCGCGCTGTTCCTGCCGCCGCTGGCGCTGTTGTTCAACGGGCAGCCGTTCGCAGCGATCTTCAATCTGCTGCTGATCGTACCGTGCCTGCTGCTGGGCCTGGTGTTCCACGTCCTGTGGCTGGTGCCTTCGGCGCACGCCGTCATCGCGATCTTTCATGAGCGCGAGAACAGGCGGCATCGCGAGATCGTGGAGGCCATCGAACGCCACGGCGCCCCGCCGGGCTGGCGGTAAGGTCCGCCGTGCCGCCGACGTTGGGGCGCACATCCGGTCATCCCAAAACGAAGCGGCCGCCTCGCGATGATGAGGCGGCCGCGCCGTACCAATCCTATCGTGGCAGGGCTTTGCCCTAAACCTGCCGCTCCACCATTCGCTTCTTGATCGCGGCGATGGACTTGGCCGGGTTGAGGCCCTTCGGGCAAGCCTTGCTGCAATTCATGATGGTGTGGCAGCGGTACAGCCGGAACGGGTCTTCCAGGTTGTCGAGCCGCTCGCCGGTGGCCTCGTCGCGGCTGTCGCTGATCCAGCGGTTGGCCTGCAGCAGCGCCGCCGGGCCGAGATAACGGTCCGGGTTCCACCAGTAGCTCGGGCACGAGGTCGAGCAGCAGGCGCACAGAATGCATTCGTAATGGTCGTCGAGCTTCTGCCGGTCCTCGTGGGACTGCCGCCATTCCTTTTCGGGCGTCGGCGATGTGGTCTTCAGCCAGGGCTCGATCGAGGCGTATTGCGCATAGAAGTTCGTCAGGTCGGGGACCAGGTCCTTCACCACCGGCTGGTGCGGCAGCGGGTAGATTTTGATCGTGTCCTTGATCTCGTCCATGCCCTTGATGCACGCGAGCGTGTTGGTGCCGTCGATGTTCATGGCGCATGAGCCGCACACACCTTCGCGGCACGAGCGGCGAAACGTCAGCGTCGGGTCGATCTTGTTCTTGATCCAGATCAGCGCGTCGAGAACCATCGGGGCGCAATCGTCGCGATCCACGAAGTACGTGTCCATGCGCGGATTGGCGTCGTCATCCGGGCTCCAGCGGTAGATGCGGAACGCGGTGACGCGGCGTGCGCCGCTCGGGCGCTGCCAGGTCTTGCCTTCGGTGATCTTGGAATTCTGCGGAAGGGTGAGCTGGACCATGATGATTAATACACCCTAGCCTTGGGTTCGATGTAGGAGACGTCGTTGGTGAGCGTGTAGGTATGGACGGGACGGTAGTCGATCTTCACGTTGCCCTTCTCGTCCATCCAGGCCAGCGTGTGTTTCATCCAGTTCTTGTCGTCGCGCTCGGGGTAGTCCTCGCGCGCGTGCGCGCCGCGGCTCTCGGTGCGGTTGAGAGCTGCGTCCATCGTCACGACCGCCTGTGCGATCAGGTTGTCGAACTCGAGCGTTTCGATCAGATCGGAGTTCCAGATCAGCGAACGGTCGGTGACGCGGATGTCGCTCGCGGCGGCGAACGTTTCGTGGATGAGCTTATGGCCCTCCTCGAGAACCTCGCCGGTGCGGAACACCGCGCAATTATTCTGCATCACGCGTTGCATCCGGGTGCGCAACTCGGCCGTCGGCGTGCCGCCGTTGGCGTGACGCAGCCGGTCGAGGCGGCTGAGCGCCCGCTCGGCTGAATCCTTCGGCAGGTCGGGCTGCTTGTCGCCCGGCGTCAGGCTTTGCGCGAGGTGCAGGGCCGCGGCGCGTCCGAACACCACCAGGTCGATCAGCGAATTCGAGCCGAGCCGGTTGGCGCCGTGCACCGACACGCAGCCGGCCTCGCCGATCGCCATCAGGCCGGGGATCACCGTGTCGGGATCGCCGTTCTTCTTGGTAAGGGCTTCGCCGCGCCAATTCGTGGCGATGCCGCCCATGTTGTAGTGCACGGTCGGGATCACCGGGATCGGCTCGCGGGTCAGGTCCACGCCGGCGAAGATACGCGCGCTTTCCGTGATGCCCGGAAGCCGCTCGTGCAGCACCGCCGGATCGAGGTGATCGAGGTGCAGGAAGATGTGATCCTTGTTCTTGCCGACGCCCCGGCCTTCGCGGATCTCGATGGTCATCGAGCGCGACACCACGTCGCGCGAGGCCAGGTCCTTGGCCGACGGCGCGTAGCGTTCCATGAAACGCTCGCCCTCGGAGTTGACCAGGTAAGCGCCTTCGCCGCGCGCGCCTTCGGTGATGAGGCACCCCGCACCGTAGATGCCGGTCGGGTGGAACTGCACGAACTCCATGTCCTGCAGCGGAAGGCCTGCGCGCAGCACCATGGCGTTGCCGTCGCCGGTCTGGGTGTGCGCACCCGTGCACGACAGGTAGGAGCGGCCGTATCCGCCGGTGGCCAGCACGGTGGTCTGGGCGCGGAAGCGATGGATCGAGCCGTCGTCGAGGTTGAGCGCGATCACGCCGCGGCAGCGGCCTTCCTCATCCATGATGAGGTCGATGGCGTAGTATTCGACGTAGAACTCCGCCGAATGCTTCAGCGCCTGGCCGTACATGGTGTGCAGCATGGCGTGGCCGGTGCGGTCGGCGGCGGCACAGGTGCGCTGCGCGGTGCCCTTGCCGAAATGCGTGGTCATGCCGCCGAACGGCCGCTGATAAATCTTGCCGTCTTCCTCGCGGCGCGAGAACGGCATGCCCCAGTGCTCGAGCTCGTAGACCGCGGCAGGCGCCTCGCGCACCATGTATTCGATGGCGTCCTGGTCGCCGAGCCAGTCGGCGCCCTTGACGGTGTCGTACATGTGCCAGCGCCAGTCGTCCTCGCCCATGTTGCCGAGCGAGGCGGCGATGCCGCCCTGCGCCGCCACGGTGTGCGAGCGCGTCGGGAACACCTTGGTAATACAGGCGGTCTTCAGACCGGCTTCGCTGCAGCCGACCACCGCGCGAAGCCCCGAGCCGCCGGCGCCGACCACCACCACGTCGTAGCTGTGATCTTCGATCGGGTAGGCTCGCCCGTTGGTCTTGGGGGCTTCGCCGCCGTTTTGCGCGCCGTTTCCAGCCATGACTACAATCCGAATGAGAGCTTGAGGATGGCGAACACCGCCGCAAGACCGACGGCAATGCAGAAGAACGTGTTGCCCATCAGCGCGATGAACTTCAGCAGGTCGTCATGGACGTAATCCTCGATGATGACCTGCATGCCGATCCGCATGTGATAGACGCTGCTGAGGACGAACAGCAGCATGATGATCGCAACCGGCGTGGAGCCCAGGATCTGCACCACCGCTGCGTGGTTGCGGCCGAGCAGCGACATGACGATGACGATCACGGCAATCGTCAGCGGCACGTTGGCGACGGCCGTGAGGCGCTGGCGCCAGAACGCCTTGGTGCCGCTGCGCGCCGATCCGAGATAACGGACGTGGCCGAGCGGCGTACGGATTGATTGCGGTGCGCGGTCGGTCATCGGATGCCGCCCATGATCAGATAGCCCACGATCCAGAGGAGCAGGGTGAGGACGATCGAGCCGACGAGGGTCGCGGTCGCGAGCCATTCGCGCTCGTTCGCCCCGAAGCCGTGGCCCATGTCCCAAATGAGGTGGCGAAGGCCGCCGAGCATGTGGTGGATCAGCGCCCAGGTGTAGCCGAACAGAATCAGTCGCCCGAACCACGTCTCCATGAACCATTGCAAGTTGGAATAGGCGTTCGGGCCGGCCGCCGCCGCGATCAGCCACCACACCAGCAACAGGACGCCGAAATAAAGGGCGCCACCCGTGATCCGATGGACGATGGACATCATCATCGTCAGCATCGGCTTGTAAATCTGCAGGTGCGGTGAGAGCGGGCGGGGCTTCAAACGCGATGCCTTCAGACCCGGGGTGTTGGTCTCAGCCATCCTCTCACTCCAGCGGCTTATTCCGCTTTGCGTTGGTTCGTAACCGAACGCCGCCTGCGCTGCAACGCCAGTTCATGTGGATCGCACGCGCGGCCGCCGGGCGGCCTGACAGAGGCCTTGGCCGGCGGGGCGGCTGTCGAAATAACTTCGCGAAGGGCGAAGATGGAGCTAGAATAGAATAACTACAATATGCATTTGCTATAGCTTCCCTTCGCCGTATACGAAGGGTCACCATGCGCTTCGATTTGACCGATCTCAGCCTATTCCGCCACGTCGTCGAGGCGGGCAGCATCACCCACGGCGCCGAGCGCGCCCATCTGGCGTTGGCGGCAGCCAGCACCCGCATCCGCAACATGGAAGAGCAGCTCGGCGCGCCGCTCTTGGTGCGGGCCCGGCAGGGCGTGACGCCGACCCAGGCGGGCCGGACGCTTTTGCAACATGCCCGTGCCATGCTCGGACAGGCCGAGCGGCTGAAGGAGGACCTGGGCGCTTATGCCGGCGGCGTCGCCGGCCAGGTGCGGGTGCTGTCCAACACCAACGCCCTGACCGAGTTTCTTCCCGAGGCGCTGAGCGCCTTTCTCGCCGCCCATCCCAACGTCAACGTCGATCTGGAGGAGCGGCTGTCCGACGAGATCGTCGGTTTGATCGCCGAGGGCGTCGGCGATATCGGCATCGTGGCCGGCACAGTGGATCCCGGCCGTCTCGTCACCTATCCGTTCCGCAGCGACCGCTTCGTCCTGGTCGTGGCGTGCAATCACCCATTGACCGCCCACAGCCGCGCCCGTTTCGCCGATGTGCTCGACCACGACTTCGTCGGCCTCGACCGCTCGAGCGCCTTGCAGCGGTTCCTCGCCAGCAAGGCCGGCAGCGTCGGGCGCCCGCTGCGGCTGCGGGTGCAGTTGCGCAGCTTCGACGCGGTCTGCCGGATGGTGGAATGCAATGTCGGGGTGGGCGTGGTGCCGGCCACCACGGCACGGCGCGCAGCCAAAAGCATGGCGATCCAGGCGATTGACCTCACCGATGCCTGGGCGGTGCGCGACCTCACGATTTGCATCCGCGACTTTGCCGCCCTGCCGTCCTATGCCCGGCAATTGGTGGAGCACATGCGGGCGGAGGTGCATTAAGCCCGGCAAGGGGCTGGGCGCTGCTGAGAAAATCGGTCAATCTGCGCGTTGGGCGCTGGGAACTTCGTTCCCGCGGCAGCGGTTGTTGTCCGAACGTCTGCCCACGGAGAAATATCATGCGCGTTTCCAATCTCGCAGGAGCGGGCGCGCTCGCCGCCTTGCTTGCCGCAACGATCTCGCTGCCGGCGCGGTCCGCCGAACTGGCCAACGCCCAGATCAAGGATTCCAGCGGCAAGGCTGTCGGCGACGCCGACCTGACGCAGACGCCCGCCGGGGTTCTCATCAAGCTTCAGCTCAAGGGCATCAAGCCCGGAGAGCACGCTTTCCATATCCACGCCGTCGGCAAATGCGAGGCGCCGTTCACGTCGGCCGGCGGACACTTCAACCCCGGCAACCATAAGCATGGCATGATGTCGGGTCCGGCGCATGCGGGCGACATGCCGAACCTGCATGTCCCGCAGAGCGGCGATCTGTCGGTCGAGGTGCTCAACGCGGCGGTGACGCTGGAGAAGGGCAAGCCGAATTCGCTGTTCGATGCCGATGGCTCCGCGCTCGTCGTTCACGCCACCGCTGACGATTACAAGTCCGATCCCGCCGGCAATGCCGGCGACCGCATCGCTTGCGGCGTGGTCCAGGAGAGCGGCGCGGCGGCGAGGAAGTAAGAGCGACGCCTTGCTCTATCCGATCAGGATCAGCACCACGCCGGCCACGGTGGCCACCGTGCCGACGAGAAGTCTTGCCGTGACCTTGACGTTGGGCAGCGCGACCGCGCTGAGGCCCACCGTGATCAGCGGATAGGTCGCGACCAGCGGGGCGACCAAGGTCACAGGCCCGGCCCCCAGTGCCGCATACAGCAGCAGCGTACCGATGCCGTTGCACAGGCCGGTGATCGCGAACCAGACACGCCCGGCGCGCGGCGCCTTGACGATGAAGCTGCCGTTGCGAAACCGCTCCACCATCAGCACGGTCAACGACGAGAAGATGTAGCCTACAAGGCTCGCGCCGATCGGGTTCGGCCAGATGTTGAGTCCGATCTTGATGACAGGCGGCACGATGCCGCGCATCAGCGCCGCGCCAAGCGGCAGCAACAACGCCCAGGTGCGCCAGTCGCGCATCGCGTCGGTGCGTGTCACGGTGATGATGAGAACGCCCGAAACCGCCACCGCCAGGCCCGCAACCTGAAGCGGCCGCAGCGGCTCGTGCAGCACCACAACGGCAAGCGCCACCGCGAACAGCGGCGATAGGTTGCCAAGCGTGCTGGTGACCACGGGGCCGAGCGCGCGGTTGGAGGCGAAGGTCAGCAGCGTGAGCAGGGCGGGGAAGACCAGCCCGACGGCGGCGAAAATCGGAACCGCGCTCCACACGACAGTCTCGCCGTGGAGCAGGATGGGCGACGCGAGCACGAAAACGGCGGTGAATGTCGGAATGCTGATGGCGGCGCCCGACAGGGGATGGACGTGGCGCAGGCCGAACTGCGTGATCACCACGCCGCCGCCGAGAAACGCCGCCGACGCGAAAGCCAGCAGGATGGCGTTCATGGATTCCATGGGCCTGGGCGCGCGGTGGCGGGCGAGGGGGGCGGAACGAAGCCCGCCTGTTCTGCCCTCCGTCGCGACGGATGCCAATGGGAAAAGCATCCGCATTCCGGGACTGCGGCCGCCTTACCGGGCGCGCCGGCCGTCCTGCATCATTTCCATCTGGATTTGCTGGATTTCAGCGAGCCTCTGCCATTGCTTGGTGATCAGATGATCGAGCTTTTCGTGCAGATGCCGGATTTCGAGCTCGGCCTTCAGGTTGACCTGATAGTCATTGAGCGAGCGCATCCGGTCCTTCGCCTCCTGGCGTTTCTGACTCATCATGATGGTGGGCGCCTGCACCGCGGCGAGACACGACAGCACCAGGTTGAGAAGGATGAAGGGATAGGGATCGAAGGCATCCCGTGTCGAAGACACTGCGATATTGAACGCCATCCAGATCACCAGGAACACGCCGAACGAAACCAGGAAGGTCCAGGAGCCGCCGAAGCTCGCCAGGGTGTCTGACATCCGTTGCCCGAGCGTCCGGTGCTCCAGGAAATCCTCCTCGCTGTTCTCCGCGATGGTGGACTGGTTGGCGATGCTCTCGACCACCTGGCGGTCGAGCTCGCTGAACTCGCCGTGCTCGGCGCGCAGGATCTCCTCGGTATAGAGGTTGCGATAGCGGTTGATCTCGCGACGATCGATCAGGGCGTCGTCGGGCAGGTCGGGATGATCCGCGCGGATACGCTCCGCCAAGGTCGGCCGCAACGTATCCAGCCGGACCAGGGATTTGATGGCGCGCTCCCGGCCGGTGATGGCGCAGGGAAGCCGTCTCGTCGATTCGGGTTTGGTGTGCTCGATCTTGGCTTGCTCGGTTTTGCGGGCGGTCGGCGCGGCGAGGGGTCCGTTGTCGATATTGTCCATCATGACCTCCTCTGGTCCTCTGGTGTGCGCCCCCAGATCGACGTGGAGTATTCGGTGTGTCCGTAACGCGCGGCCGGACACAAAAGCTCCGCAAGCTCAGGTTGGTGTTGCCATGCATCTTGCCAAGGGCGGCGGGGCCGGTGAGGGGCCGGCCGGGAAGGCGCCCGGCAGGCACCAGGCCGGCGCCGGCCGGCGTTCTTGCCAATCCCGGCGTCGGGCTTTAGCAATCGCGCGATATTCCCAGTTCTCAGCCGTCGTGCTGTGCCAAGACGGCATCGCCGCTCGTAACGAGGTTTTGTTCATGGCCACCCACAAGCTCCTTCTTCTTCCCGGTGACGGCATCGGCCCCGAAGTCATGGCCGAGGTGAAAAAGCTGATCGCCTGGATGAATGCCCACGGCATGGGCACATTTGAACACGAGGAGGGGCTCGTCGGCGGAAGCTGCTACGACGCGCACAAGGTTTCCATCACCGAGGAGACGATGGCGAAGGCGCACGCCGCCGACGCCGTGATCTTCGGCTCGGTCGGCGGGCCGAAATGGGATGCGGTGCCTTATGACGTGCGGCCGGAGGCGGGCCTGCTGCGGCTGCGCAAGGATCTTCAGCTTTACGCCAACCTGCGTCCGGCGGTGACCTATCCGGCGCTCGCCGATGCGTCCTCGCTCAAGCGCGAGCTGGTCGAGGGCCTCGACATCCTCATCCTGCGCGAGTTGACCGGCGGCGTTTATTTCGGCGAGCCCAAGACCATCACCGATCTCGGCAACGGCCAGAAGCGCGCGGTCGATACGCAAGTGTACGACACCTACGAGATCGAGCGCATTGGTCGGGTGGCCTTCGAGCTGGCGCGCCAGCGCCGCAACAAGGTCACCTCGATGGAGAAGCGCAACGTCATGAAGACCGGTGTTCTCTGGAACGAGGTCATCGCGGCGCTGCATCAGCGCGAATTCAAGGACGTGCAGCTCGAGCACCAACTCGCCGATTCCGGCGGCATGCAACTCGTGCGCAACCCCAAGCAGTTCGATGTGGTCGTCACCGACAACCTGTTCGGCGACATGCTGTCCGATATCGCGGCGATGCTGACCGGCTCGCTCGGCATGCTGGCGTCCGCGTCGTTGGGCGACGTCGATCCCAAGACCCGCAAGCGCAAGGCGCTCTACGAGCCGGTGCACGGCTCCGCCCCCGACATCGCCGGCAAGGGCATCGCCAACCCGATCGCGATGATCGCTTCGTTCGGTATGGGGCTGCGCTATTCGTTCAACATGGGGCGCGAAGCCGACCTGATCGACCAGGCGATTGCCGCGACCCTCGCCAAGGGGCTGCGGACCGCCGATATCAAGTCGGAGGGCTGTAAGCTGGTCGGCACCGCGGAAATGGGTGACGCGGTGATCGCGGAGATGGCGCGGCTTGCCGGCTAGGCCGCGGGCGGCTTAAAAGCCGCTGCCGCTTGTGATGAAAAAGCCGCGCCGTCATCCGGCGCGGCTTTTGATTTTTTCAGTACTGGAAGCCCGGCCAGGGATTGTCCTTGCCCGGCAGGAAGAATGGATCGGGGATCGGACCCACCGGATTGGTGATGTCGTTCGGGCCCAGCATGTCGGAGGCGCGGTGCATCGGCGTCGCGATGTAATTGCGGTTGATGTCGCCCGGCATGACCTCGGTGCCCCCGTCGAGATAGGACCGTTTCTGCACGATGATCCGCGTGCGGGTGCGGCCGTTCTCGTCGCGGCTGGTGAACACCGTCGAGCCGGCGCCGGTTGTCGCGGCCGTGGCCACGGTTCTGGACTTGGATTTGCGGGGGGCGGCGTCGGCGACAGAAACCGCGGATACCGCGAACGCGGCAGCAATGGCGATGGCCATCAGGCGCATGGTCGTCCTCGTTTCGATCCCGGCGGCGGGACGCGGCCTGCCTGCAAACGTTGCAAGCTCAAGGTGTTGCAAGCTTATAGTCTGCTTTCGCCGCGCGCGACAAGAGAACGCCTGGGTGGCCTGCCTCGTTCCCGCGATCCGGCGTGGACGGTCCTAGCGAACGAGCGCGACCGAGGCTGGCCACCAGCGCCGGCCTGGGATTGATCGCTTGGCATTGATCGCCTGGCACATTGATCGCTTGGCCTGATGGATTTCTGGGCGAAAAGTCATCGATCGGAGCGGCCGGCCAACGTTGAATTGGCGGCGGTTCTCCCCTAGAAGCAGGCTCGGCAGGCTCTTTGGGCGGCCGGATCGGTTTTCGGAGATTTCGATGGGTTTCAAGGTCGCGGTCGTCGGCGCCACGGGGAACGTGGGCCGCGAGATGCTGAACATCCTGGACGAACGGCGGTTTCCCGCCGACGAGGTGATCGCGGTCGCCTCGCGCAAAAGCCAGGGCGTCGACGTGTCCTTCGGCGACAAGACCCTGAAATGCAAAGCCCTGGAGCACACCGACTTCTCCGATGTCGACATCTGCCTGATGTCGGCCGGCGGCGCGGTATCCAAGGAATGGTCGCCGAAGATCGGCGCGCAGGGCGCGGTGGTGATCGACAACTCCTCGACCTGGCGCATGGACCCGGACGTGCCGCTGATCGTGCCGGAGGTGAACGCGGCCGCGGTCGAGGGCTTCCGCAAGAAGAACATCATCGCCAATCCGAACTGCTCCACGGCGCAGCTTGTCGTCGCGCTCAAGCCGCTGCACGACAAGGCCACGATCAAGCGCGTGGTCGTTTCCACCTATCAGTCGGTGTCGGGCGCCGGCAAGGAAGGCATGGACGAACTCGACCGCCAGACCAAGGCGATCTATTCGCTGCAGGACTTGGAGACGAAGAAGTTTCCCAAGCGCATCGCCTTCAACCTCATCCCGCAGATCGACGTGTTCATGGATGACGGTTACACCAAGGAAGAGTGGAAGATGGTGGTCGAGACGAAAAAGATTCTCGACCCGAAGATCAAGCTCACGGCCACCTGCGTTCGCGTGCCGGTGTTCATCAGCCATTCGGAAGCCGTGAACATCGAATTCGAGAACCCGATCAGCGCCGACGAGGCGCGTGAAGTTCTGCGCAACGCGCCGGGCTGCATCGTCATCGACAAGCGCGAGGCCGGCGGCTACGTCACGCCGCACGAAGCGGCCGGCGATGACGCGACCTATATCAGCCGCATCCGCGATGATGCGACGGTCGATAACGGTCTGGTGCTTTGGTGCGTGTCCGACAATCTGCGCAAGGGGGCCGCTCTCAACGCCGTGCAGATCGCGGAAGTGCTGATCAACCGCAAGCTGATCCAGGCCAAGCGCAAGGCGGCGTAAATCCCGTGCGATGCGGCGGCCGGCGTTACTCTGTAACGTCGCCGCTGTGATTGTATAACGCCGGCTTCGTCGCGTATATGCGCCTTGCAACCAAGCGAGGCGCGGTATGGGCGCGAGTTGCTGCGGGCACGATCATCATCACCATAACAATTCGGCGCAGATGGATGCGCGCTATCGGCGCGTGCTTTGGGCGGTGCTGGCGCTCAACGCGGCGATGTTTGCCGTGGAGATCGGCGCGGGCGTCGCGGCCGGATCGGCGTCGCTGCAGGCCGATGCGCTCGACTTCTTCGGCGACGCCGCCAACTACGGCATCAGCCTGTTCGTCATCGGCATGGCGCTGCGCGTGCGTGCGCTGGCAGCCCTTGGCAAGGGCCTCAGCATGGCGGTGTTCGGCCTCTGGGTGATCGGCACCGTGATCTGGCACATGGTCCAGGGCACGCTGCCGAACGCCGTCGCGATGGGCGCGGTGGGGTTTGTGGCGCTGGCGGTCAACGCCGCGTCGTTCGCGTTGTTGTGGGCCTATCGCGGTGGCGACGCCAATATGCGCTCGGCGTGGATCTGCACGCGCAACGACGTCGTCGGCAACCTTGCGGTGCTCGCCGCCGCGGCCGGTGTGTTCGGCACCGGCACCGGCTGGCCGGACGTGATCGTCGCGACCATCATGGCGGGCTTGGCGTTGCAGGGCGCATGGACCGTCGTGGGCCAGTCGCTTGGCGAACTTCGCCGCCCGGCCCCTGTCCCCGCCGAATAGCGTTTACCGGCGCGGGATCACGGGGTGGAATTCGCCGCTGGCGCGGTCGAGCACCGACAATTCGCCGGTCGCGACGCCGAAATAAGCGCCGTGAAGCGTCAACGCGCCGGATTCCACCTGCCGCCGGATCAGCGGAAACGTCATCAGATTGTCGAGGCTGAAGAGGATCGACGCCTGCTCCAGCCGTGTGCGGTACTCTCCCATTGTCATGCTGTCCCGCGGGCCGATACGGGCGGCGGCTGGAGCAATCAGCGTCATCCAGTGGCCGATGAAATCGCCCGGCGTGATCGGCTCGGCCTGTTCCGCGAACGCCTGGACGCCGCCGCATTGGGCATGGCCGAGCACAACGATATGTTTGACGTTGAGAACACCGGCGCCAAACTCAAGCGCGGCCGAGACACCGTGGTATTGGCCGTCGGGCTGGTGCGGCGGCACCAGGTTGCCGACATTGCGGATGACGAGGAGTTCGCCAGGTCCGGCGTCAAAGATCACCTCCGGCGACACGCGCGAGTCACAGCAGCCGATCACCATGATTTCGGGGTGCTGGCCGCGCTCGGCCAATTCGCGATAGCGGTGCTGCTCGGATGGCAGCCGGCCGGTGGTGAAGGCACCATAGCCGTCGATCAAACGTTGCGGAAAGCCCACGGATCAATACTCCGATCTGGCGTTGTCCTCTCACAGGCGGAGCGGCAAGTCACGCCCAGATTGCCATCGGCAAACCATATGCGTCGTATGGCGGTGGATCGGGGAAGGGCCGCGCGGTTCCCGCGTGGATTCGCCGGGCGATCATGGCGCAGGCGAGCGCATCGAGCAGATCGTCGGGACCGGCGCGGACGCCCGCGACTTGAAATGGCCGCGCATGAACCGCATCGCTTGGTAATCCGGCGGCGATCAGGAGTTGCCGCCGCAAAGCGAGGCCGGGTTCATACGGCCGGCCTTTGATCTTTTTCGGCTCGTCGAGCGCGTGCCCGCCGTTGAGCCGCCAGAACGCCACCTCGGGATGCACCTCGTATACGCGCCTGGCGGTATGCGTGCTGCGGAGATGTTCGTCCACCTCGCGGATTTTGGCGGCGATGTTGAAAAGCTGCTTGGATACCTTGCGCGGCGGGTCTGACGTTTCTTGCGCGATCCGGCAGGCTTCGCGGTAATTCGCTGCATAGATCGCAGCGCGCGAGGTCACCGAGAACACCGACGATTGTCGGCGGCCGAGCAGCGGGCGCACGGCATTTTCGGCGGCGCGGCCGCCCGCGCCCGTCCTCTCGCGCAGGCCGATCGGCATATCGACCGCGACAACCGCGGGGCCCTCGGGCGCCTCAAGCACATCGGCAAATCGCTGCACGATCCGCAGCCGCACCTCGTCGCCGCTCGCACGCACGAATGCCGCGATCCAGCCGCCAGTGCAGCCATCGACGCCGGCAAGCCAGACTTCCCGAGTCCCGTTCTCTTGGTGGATCGTGCGCATTGTCGTACACGCTGTCACAGCGCGCCCCCGGCCGCTACCATGCCCTTGTCGGAGACAGATGCATGACCTTTCGCCCTCGCCGCAGCGTGCTCTACATGCCGGGCTCGAATGCGCGCGCCATCGACAAAGCGCGCAGCCTGCCGGTTGACGGCATCATCATCGACCTCGAGGACGCGGTCGCGCCCGAGGCAAAGGAAGCCGCGCGGCAGCAGGTGGCGGAGGCGGTGAAAGCCGGCGGCTTCGGCGCGCGCGAGGTGTTCATCCGCGTCAATGGCATCGATACCCCTTGGCACGCGGACGATCTTGCCGCTGCGGCGCAGGTCGGGCCGGATGGGATTCTTGTGCCCAAGGTGTCGGCGGTCGAACAGCTCGAGCGCGTCGGCCGGCGCCTGCTCGACATGAAGGCCGACCTGAAGACGCGCGTCTGGGCGATGATCGAGACACCGGCGGCGATTTTCAACATCCAGGCGCTGGCCGCCGAGGCGCACGATTCCGAGACGCGGCTGGCGGGCTTTGTGCTGGGCACCAACGATCTCGCCAAGGAGACGCGCGCGCGCCTGGTGCCCGGCCGCGCGCCGATGGTGCCGTGGCTGGCGACCTGCGTGCTCGCCGCCCATGCCCACGGCATCGACGTGCTCGACGGCGTCTACAACGACATCGGCGATGCCGCGGGCTTCGAGCGCGAGTGCATCCAGGCGCGCGACATGGGCTTCGACGGCAAGACGCTGGTTCACCCGAACCAGATCGCGCCCTGCAACGCGGTGTTCTCGCCGAGCGCCGAGGAGGTCGCGCAAGCCCAGGCGATGATCGCTGCGTTCGACCGGCCGGAAAACAAGGGCAAGGGCGTGGTGCAGGTCGATGGCCGCATGGTCGAGCGTATGCATGCCGACATGGCGCGCCGGACTGTGGCAATTGCGGAGTCGATTGCCGCGAGGCAATGACGCCACGGCCGGTCAGCGCCGGCCGAACAGCCTGTTCGCCAGCCAGCCGTCGATGCTGTCGTCTCCACGCGCGGGCTGCGCCGCCGCTTCCTGCGGCACGCCGACCGGAGGTCTTGGCACGCCGGCTTGCGGCACGCCGATGGGCGGCCGCGGCACGCCAGCCTGATACATGCCCGCCTGAGGGATGTCGGTTCGCGGCCTGTCCGATCGCAACAGCCCGGCTTGAGGCATCCCCGCCGAGGGGCGGGGCATGTCTGCTTGAGGCCTGGGAATGCCGGCTTGAGGCGTCGATGGCGGACCGAATGGCAGGCCAAAGGAGGGGAACGGGTTTGCCGTGACCGGTGCGCTCGTGGCGCTTGTGCCCGGCAGCGCGACCACGGGCACGCCCTGGTGCGCGGCCTTCATCACCCGGCTCCAGATTTCGACCGGCAGGCCGCCGCCGGTGGTTTTGCGTGTCGGCGAATTGTCGTCGTTGCCGAGCCAAACGCCGGTGACGAGATGGCCGGTGTAGCCCACGAACCAGGCATCGCGGAAATCCTGCGAGGTGCCGGTTTTGCCCGCCGCGGGCCAGCCCGGCAGCTCGGCCTTGTGCGCGGTGCCTGTCGTCAGCGTCTCGCGCATCATCGCGTTCATCATGCCGACGGCGCGCAGATCGACGACGCGGCCGAGATTGTCCGGCGCGCGCTGGTAGACCAGCTTGCCGCCCGCGGTGCGCACGCGCTCGACCACATGGGGCGCGACCGCGAAGCCGCCGTTGGCGAAGGTTGCGTAGGCCCCGACCAGTTCGATCACCGAGACTTCGGATGTGCCGAGCGCGATCGAGGCGTTGGGCTCAAGTTTGGAGGCGATGCCCAGGCGGTGCGCCGTGCGCACCACGGCGGCCGGCGTGAACTCCAGCGTCAGCCGCACCGAGACGGTGTTGAGCGACATCGCCAGCGCCTGGTGCAGCGGCACCGCGCCGAAATACTGATGGCTGTAGTTTTCCGGCCGCCAGCCCTTGATGGCGATCGGTTTGTCCTCGCGCACCGTATCGGGCGTCAGCCCGTGTTCGATGGCCGTGAGATAAACGAACGGCTTGAATGCCGAGCCGGGTTGGCGCTTGGCCGCAACCGCGCGGTTGAACTGGCTTTCGGCGTAGTTCTTGCCGCCGACCAGGGCGCGAACCGCGCCGTCCGGCGACATCGCCACCACCGCGCCCTGGCCGACGCCGGCTTTCGCGCCGTTCTTGGCGAGCTCGTCCACCAACGCGGTTTCGGCAGATGCCTGCAGCACCGGGTCGATCGACGTTTCGACCACGATATCCTGATCGACCCGGCCGACCAGATCGTCGAGCACGTCCATGATCCAGTCGGCGACGTAACCGACCGAGCCCGCGCCGGCGGGCTTATAGACGCGCGCGGGCTCCATCAGCGCCGTCTTGGCCATGCCGTCGGTGATGAACTTCATCTCCGACATGGCGGCGAGCACGAGCTGGGCGCGTTTCTCGGCGCCGTTGGGATTGCGGCTCGGCGCCAGCCGCGACGGCGAGCGAACCAGGCCCGCCAGCATCGCGGCCTCCGCCACGGTGAGCTGCTGCGCGGGCTTGGCGAAATAACGCTGTGCCGCGGCCTCGATGCCGTAAGCCCCCGAGCCGAAGTAGACCCGGTTCAAATACATATCGAGGATCTGCGTCTTGCTGAATTTACGCTCCAGCCACAGCGATAGGGCGGCCTCCTGGATCTTGCGGGTAAAGGTCCGCTCCTGCGTCAGGAACAGGTTCTTGGCGAGCTGCTGGGTGATGGTCGAGCCGCCCTGCGACACGCCGCGATGCAGGAGATTGGCGATGGCGGCGCGCGCGATGCCGAACGGGTCGATGCCGTGATGCGAATAGAAGCGCCGGTCTTCGATGGCGACGAACGCCTGCGGCACATAGCGCGGCAGGTCGCGGAGCCGCACGGCGGAGCCGCCCATGTCGCCGCGGGTGGCGAGCAAATGGCCCTGCCGGTCGACGATCTTGATGGCGGGCGGGCGCTTGGGCACTTCGAGCGATTGGATCGGCGGGAGGTGGGCGCCGACCCACACCGTGCCACCGATGGCGGCGATCACCAGCCAGAGGCCCGCGACCGCACCCCAATAGAGGGCGCGTCCGAAGATGCCACGGCGTCGATTGCCGTCGCGCTTGCCGTCGCGCTTGCCGGATTTGCGCTTGGCCTTCTTGGGACGGCGGGACGGCGAGACGCGCGGCGGCGGCGCGCTCTCGATGTCATCTTCCGGTTCGTCCTGCGGGGTGACGTCAAAGATCGGCTCCCGGCGCTCGGCGGGACGTCCCCTGGTCTTTGGCGTTGCCATGTCGTCCGAACGTCGCCCCGATGTATCGGTTTACGCGCCGCCGCCGGGCTTTCGCGCATGACGGGCGGCTTCGGCGGGCAGCCTGCGGCGAGCTTGGGCCGGCCGCTGCCCCAGGCTAGGGACCGGCCTTTAAGGGGGGGTTAAGCAGGCGAGGCGACGAAGGTGCCTGCTGCCGTGTCGGGCGGGAGACAGGGCGCGGCCGACGAGCGGCGCGTCCCCCGACTTTTGGCCTAAGCTATTTTCAAACTTCGTGTTTTGTGCATCATACCCCGGTACCGGACCATCCGGTGGATAGAAAAGCTGGGGATAGACCATGCGTAAAGTTGCGCTCCTCGTGGCGGTCACTTTGGCCGCCGCGCTCTCCGTCACGTCGGCCGATGCGGCCTCGAAGGCGAAGCCCGATCCGGCGATTGCGGCTCAGAACAACACCGCCAATTTGATGCGCGATGCAATGAACCCGTATGCGGCATCGTCCAAGGCGGCGGCCAAGCCTGCGGCGAAGAGCACGAAGAAAGCCAAGAAGGCCAAAAAGGCGAAGAAGTAATTGCGCCTCGTTGTGTGGCCGGCGCGCGCAAAACGCGGGCCGTCGCCACGTTGATGGACTCGGCGTCCGATGCCTGTTCGATACCTGGGCATCGCGGCGCCGTTTCCGTTTCTGCTGCGTTGTGCTTTCGTCCTATCGGGCGGCCGCGGCCGGCGCGGCGCGCTCGACCGGCGCGAACAATTGCAACAGCGCGCGCTTGATCGCCATTTCGCGGGTCGGCGACGCGATCTTCGCGCCGAGCAGATCGGTGACGTAGAATACGTCGATCATGCGCTCGCCGAATGTCGCCACATGCGCCGAGGTGATGTTGAGGCTGAGCTTCGATAGCGTCGCCGTCAGTTCGTAGAGCAGGCCGGGCCGATCGAGCCCGGTGACCTCGATCACCGTGTAGCGGTTGGACCATTGATTGTGGATGGTCACCTCCGGCTCGACGGCGAACGCCTTGAACCGGCTCTTGGCGGCGGCGCGGCGCGCCACCACTTCAGGCAGCCTGAGCGTTCCGCCGAGCGCCTGCTCGATGGTGTCGGCGATGCGTGCGGCGCGGCGCGATTCGTCCTCGTCATGGTCGAACTCGCGCGACACGGCGACGGTGTCGAGCGCGCGGCCGTCGGTGGTGGTGAAAATCTGCGCATCGACGATGTTGGCGCCGGCTGCGGCGCAGGCGCCGGCCAGTGTCGACAGCAGCCAAGGGTGATCGGGCGCAAGGATCGTCAGCTCGGTGACGCTCCGTGCGGCGTCGAGCGACGATGTGGTGGCCACGAGTTTGCCTGCGTCCTCCGCCGCGCGCACGAAGCGGGCATGGGCGACCCGGTGGGGCAGATCGACCTTGAGCCAATAAGCCGGATAGTGCCGTGCGATGTAGGTTTCGATCCGCTCGCGCGGCCAGTCGTCTAGTTCGGCGCGCAGCTCGCTTTGCGCGATGGCGACGCGCTGCGCGCGATTGACCTCCGAGAAGCCGCCGGTGAGCGCCGGCTCCGTTTCGTAATACAGCGTGCGCAGGAGCTGCGCTTTCCAGCCGTTCCAGACGCCGGGACCGACGGCGCGGATGTCGGCGGTGGTGAGGATGGTGAGAAGCTTCATGCGCTCGAGCGACTGCACCACGGCGGCGAAATTCTCGATGGTCTTGCGATCGGACAGATCGCGCGACTGCGCCACCGTGGACATGACCAGGTGGTTCTCCACCAGCCATGTCACGGTTTCGGTGTCGGCGGGTGAAAGGCCGAGCCGCGGACAGAACGCTCGGGCGACGCGCGCGCCGGCGATGGAATGGTCCTCGATCCGGCCCTTGGCAATGTCGTGCAGGAACATCGCGACATAGAGCAGCGTGCGATGCTCGGGCAGGATCTTCTTCATCAAATCGTTGGCGAGCGCGAACTCCTCGTTGGTGCCGCGCTCGATCTCCGCCAGCACGCCGATGCAGCGCAGCAGGTGCTCATCCACCGTGTAGTGGTGATACATGTTGAACTGCATCATCGCGACGACGCGGCCGAACGCCCGCACGAAACGGCCAAGCACGCCGGTTTCGTTCATCCGGCGCAGGATGATTTCGGCGTCCTGCGAGGTCAGGATTTCGAGGAACAGCCGGTTGGCTTCGGGATCGTGCCGCAGCTTGGGTCCGATCAGCCGCAGCGATTTATTGGCCGCGTGCATCGCGTCCGGGTGCAGCACGAGATGGTGCTTCTGCGCCAGACGGAACATGCGGATCAGGTTGACCGGATCGCGCGCGAACACATCCTTGTCGGTCACCGTCAGGCGGTTGTTGTCGTCGAAGAAGTCGTCGCTTTCAGGCAGCGCGCGGCGGCCACGGGGGCGGAACCGGGCCATCATGCGACTCAGCACCGGCGCGGGCTTGGTCTGCTGGTCCTCGAGTTCCGCGCACATGATGGCGGTAAGGTCGCCGACGTCCTTGGCGATCAGGAAGTAGTGCTTCATGAACCGTTCGACGTCGCGCAGGCCGGGGCGCTCGGTGTAGCCGAGCCGCACGGCGATCTCGCGCTGGACGTCGAACGACAGCCGTTCCTCGGCGCGGCCGGTGATGAAATGCAGGTGGCAGCGGACCGACCAGAGGAAGTCCTCGCAGCGCCGGAACAGCCGAATCTCCTCTTGATCGAACACGCCGCGATCGACCAGGTCTTCGACATCGTGCACGCGGTAGACGCATTTCGCGATCCAGAACAGCGTGTGCAGGTCGCGCAGGCCGCCCTTGCCGTCCTTGACGTTGGGCTCGACCAGATAACGTGACTGGCCGGCGCGGCGGTGGCGCTCCTCTCGTTCAGCCAATTTCGCGGCGACAAATTCGGCGCCGGTGCCCTGGACGACCTGCTTGTCGAAGCGCGCCATCAATTCGTCGAACAGGTTGCGGTCGCCGAGAAGGAACCGCGATTCCAGGATCGCGGTGCGGATGGTCATGTCCGCCTTGGCCTGCCGGATACACTCGTCGATTGAGCGCGTGGCGTGGCCGACCTTGAGGCCGAGGTCCCACAAGCAATAGAGGATTGCTTCGGCGACCTGCTCGCCCCACGCCGTCTGCTTGTAGGGCAGGAGGAACAACAGATCGATGTCCGATCCCGGCGCCATCAATCCGCGGCCGTAGCCGCCTGTGGCGACAATGGCCATGCGCTCCGTTTCGGAGGGATTCTGCGAGGGGTAGAGATACCGGGTTATGAATTCAAACAGGATCCGCACAATCTCGTCGTGCAGGATGCACAGCCGTTCGGCGCAACGGCGTCCCTGGCGGTCCTTCAGCAATGAGTCTTCGGCCTGCTTGCGGCCGTCGGTCAGCACCGTCTTCAGTCGTTGGGTGAGCGCGCGACGGAACTCTTGTTCCGATCCTGCGTGCGTGCGCGCGAGCGCGGTCAACTCGGCGACGAGGGTGGGCTCGTCGAACAGGGCGGCGTCGCGGCGATCGAGGCGGTCGGTGTCAGCCATTGTGGCATCCGATAACGAAGCGCGCCCATGATGTCACGGTCGGCACGCTCCTTCGAAGGAAACAACGCCGCTCCCCCGATTGCCGAAAGAGGAAGCAAATTCCTTTTCGTCGCTCCATAACAATATAATTTTCTCGTTGACTATCAATAGCTTAGGCTCATATTGAACGGGCGGCGCCGATTTGAGCGAGCAGCTTGCGGGCGCTTAACAAATGCAGCTAAAGCGGTCGGGGCCCGCCCCGTCGCGCAAGCTGACAGGCGGGCATTCGTTTGCCCGCCTTCATCGGAAAAGCGGTTCGGCAACCGTCACGCGGCCGGCTGCGCAACGTGTGGAGGTGCTTGTGACGAGTCTGACCCCCCTGTCTCGCCGGTCCCTGCTGGCGTCCGTCTTGATCGCCGGCCTGTTGCCGACGGCAACCTTTGGCGCCGACAATCCCAAGACCATCAACATCGACTGGGCGACCTACAACCCGGTGGCGATGGTGCTCAAAGACCAGGGGCTGTTGGAGAAAGAGTTCGCCAAGGACGGCATCGCCATCCGCTGGGTGCAGACGCTCGGCTCCAACAAGGCGCTGGAGTTCCTGAACGCGGGTTCGATCGATTTCGGCTCGACCGCCGGTTCGGCGGCGCTGCTTGCCAAGATCAACGGCAATCCGATCAAGTCGATCTATGTCTATTCGCAGCCGGAGTGGACGGCGCTCGTCACCCGCAAGGACACCAACATCAACAAGATCGAGGATCTCAAGGGCAAGCGCGTCGCGGTGACGCGCGGCACCGATCCGCACATCTTCCTGGTGCGCGCGCTGCAAAGCGCGAAGCTCAGCGAGAAGGACATCGTGCCGGTCCTGCTCCAGCACCCTGACGGCAAGACGGCGCTGATCCGCGGCGATGTCGATGCCTGGGCCGGTCTCGATCCGATGATGGCGCAAGCCGAGATCGAAAACGGCGCGCGGCTGTTCTATCGCAACCGGAACGCCAACACCTGGGGCATCCTCAATGTCCGCGAGCAATTCCTCAAGGATCACCCCGATCTCGTGAAGCGCGTGCTGGCGGTCTACGAGCAAGCCCGCAAGTATTCGCTCGCCCATTACGATGAGGAAAAGCGCGTCTTCATCGCGGTCACCAAGCTGCCCGGCCCTGTGGTCGATAAGCAGCTCAAGGAGCGCACCGACATCACGTCGAGCAAGATCGGCGCGCCGCAGCGCGAGTCGATCCTGGCGGCCGGGCTCGCGTTGCAGCAGGCCGGCGTCATCAAGGCCGGCGTCGATGTGAAGGCTGCGCTCGATGCGCTGATCGACGACACCATCCCCCTGACCAACTGAGAGGTGGATCGTCTTGCGTGCCGTCTTCGGGGTCGCGATCTCGTTCGCACTTCGCAATGACCGGGACTGCGAGGCGGCCGTGCGCTGGGTGTTCCGATGTCGCTTCTATCCGTGACGATTGCCACCGGACAGGCCGCCTCCGATCGCCGCGCGTCGCGTCGCGACCGCTTGGTCCGTTACGGCCGGCCGGTGCTCGGGCTGATCTTGCCGGTCGGCGTGGCGCTGTTCTGGGAATGGGCGGTGTGGATGGGCTTCTCCGACGGTCGCCTGGTGCCGGCGCCGTCGGTGATTATCGCGACCTTCATCGAACTGGCGCAGAGCGGTGAGTTGCAGCGCCATGTGGCCGTCACCAGCCTGCGGGTCGCTGCGGGCTTCGGCATCGGCCTCGTGGCCGGCACGCTGCTGGGCGCTGTCACCGGTTACTCGACGCTGCTGCGTCGGCTGCTCGATCCAACCTTGCAAGCGTTGCGGGCCATTCCGTCGATTGCCTGGGTGCCGCTGTTCATCCTGTGGCTCGGCATTTTCGAGGGCTCGAAGATCACCCTGATCGCGGTCGGCGTGTTCTTTCCGGTCTATCTCGGCGTCATGGGCGCGATCATGTCGGTCGACCGCAAGTTGGTCGAGGTCGGCCGGGTGTTCCGGCTGTCCGACACGGCGATGGTCCGGCGCATCCTGCTGCCGGCGGTGTTGCCGGCTTATGTGCTTTCGCTGCGCTCGGGCCTGGGTCTTGGCTGGATGTTCGTCGTCGCAGCCGAACTGCTCGGCGCATCGGAAGGATTGGGCTATCTCCTCATCGACGGCCAGCAGCTCGGCAAACCGGCGCAGATCGTCGCCGCCATCGTGGCCTTCGCCATCATCGGCAAGACCACGGACTGGATCATCGCCGCCGTTGCCGCGCCGTTCCTGCGTTGGGAAGACGCCTTCGTGCGCAACTGATTGAGGATGCGATGCTGAGCCTCGAACGAGTCGGCAAGACCTATCCCAACGGCGTGCGCGCTCTCGATGCCGTTACGCTCGATGTCGAGCCGGGCGAGATCGTCGCTGTGATCGGCGGTTCGGGTTGTGGCAAGTCCACGCTGCTGCGCGCGGTCAGCGGCCTCGATGCGCCGACGCAAGGGGCGGTCGTGCTCGACGGAACGCCGGTCACCAAGCCGCATGAGAAGATCGGCATCATCTTCCAGGAGCCGCGCCTGCTGCCGTGGCTTCGTGTGGCCGATAATGTCGGCTTCGGCATCGAAGACCGGCCGAAAAGCGAGCGCGAGAAGCGGGTGTCGTTCGCGCTGGACCGCGTTGGCCTTTCCGACAAGGCCAATGTGTGGCCGCGCGAGCTCTCCGGCGGCCAGGCGCAGCGCGTCGCCATCGTCCGCGCGCTGGTGCCGCGGCCGCAGGTTCTGCTGTTGGACGAGCCGTTCTCCGCGCTCGATGCCTTCACCCGCGTCGATCTTCAGGACCACCTCCTGAATCTCTGGGCGGAGTTCAAGCCGACGCTCATCGTCGTCACCCACGACGTCGAGGAGGCGGTGGTGCTGGCAGATCGCATCGTGGTGATGCGGCCGCAGCCCGGCCGCGTGTCGGAGGAAATCGCCATCAGCCTGCCGCGGCCGCGCGACCGCCAGTCGGCGGCCTTCGATGCCGCCAAGCGCCGCGTGCTGGCCGCGCTCGACCGCTCGCTGGGCCGCGCGGCGAGCGTAACCGACAGCGAGCCGAAGGCCGCCGCGGGCGCGGCGATGTGGTGGTAACGGCTCCGCCGCCCTCGGTGGAAGCGGGGCATCCCGTCGTCCGCGACCTCGCGATAAGCTATACCTCGGCTTCAGGATCGCCCGCCCGTGCGGGCGATGACAGCCGGAGGTCTTATGAAAAGCTTCCAGGTCTGCACCTGCGGCGAGCCGCTTCAGTGCAACGAATATCCGACGCCGACGCCCGCCGGCTCCGAGGTGCTGCTCAAGGTCATCGCGGCCGGCGTCTGCCACAGCGACCTGCATCTATCCGATGGCTATTTCGATCTCGGCGGCGGCAAGAGGCTCAGTGTCGTCGAGCGCGGCATGACGTTGCCGGTGACGCTCGGCCATGAGAACGTCGGCGAGGTTGTGGCGCTTGGCCCCGATGCACGCGGCGTCAAGGTCGGCGACCGCCGGCTGGTCGATCCGTGGATGGGTTGCGGCGAGTGCGCCGTATGCCGGCGCGGCGACGAACAGCTCTGCACCAAGCCCGCGAGCCTCGGCGTGTTCCGCAACGGCGGCTATAGCGATTTCCTGCTGGTTCCGCATCCGCGGTATCTGTTCGACATCGGCGATATCCCGCCGGAGCGTGCCGCACCGCTTGCCTGCTCCGGTGTCACCACCTACAGCGCGCTGAAGAAGGTCGGGCCGACGCTGACCACGGATCCGGTCGTCATTATCGGCGCCGGCGGGCTTGGCCTGATGTGTCTCGCCTTGCACAAGGCGATGGGCGGCCACAGCGCCGTCGTGGTCGAGCTCGATCCGGCCAAGCGCGAAGCGGCGAAGAAGGCCGGAGCCGCCGCCGTGATCGACGGCGGCGCGGACGATGCGGCCAAGCAGATTGTCGCGGCGACCGGCGGCGGGGCTTGGGCGGCGATCGATCTGGTGGGCTCGACGGCCACGGTGCGGCTCGGCCTGAACAGCCTGGCCAAGGGCGGTAAGCTGATCCTGGTCGGACTTTACGGTGGCGACATCACACTGCCGTTGCCGCCGTTTCCGATGCGTGCCATTGCCTTGCAAGGCTCGTACACCGGAAGCCTGACGGAGATCGCGGAATTGATCGAGCTGGTGAAGCGCACGGGGTTGCCGCCGGTTCCGGTGGCGACGCGGCCACTGACCGATGTAAACGCCGTGCTGTCCGAACTGCGCGCCGGCAAGGTGATCGGCCGAGTGGTGCTGACGCCAGCATAGATTTTTATCTGAGGAGAACACATGGACGCCACCGAACTGCGCGCGATGCAGGCACCGATCAAGGACCGCTACAAGTCCGATCCGTCCGCCGCGCTGATCACGCTGAAGGCCAAGGGTTCGCTCGACGACAGCAACATCGCCTGCAAGGTCGAAACCGGCCGGGCGCTCGCGGTCGCAGGCCTGCATCCGGCGACAGGCGGTTCCGGCCTGGAACTGTGTTCCGGCGACATGCTGCTGGAGGCGCTGGTCGCCTGCGCGGGCGTGACGCTGAAGGCGGTTTCGACCGCGCTCGCCATTCCGCTCAAGTCCGGCACGGTGTCGGCCGAGGGCGATCTCGATTTCCGCGGCACGCTGGGGGTGGACCGCGAGGCGCCGGTCGGGTTCCGTGAAATCCGGCTGCGGTTCGACCTCGACACCGACGCGCCGCAGGACAAGCTCGACCAGTTGCTGAAGCTGACCGAGCGTTATTGCGTGGTCTACCAGACCATCGCCAAGGGGCCGCCGGTGGACATCGTGCTGCGGCGTGTGTGATATCAGGGCGGTGAATTGAACCGTTTGCGTCATGGCCGGGCTTCGTCCCGGCCATCCCTGTTTTGATTCCGGGAGATTCCAAGGGTCAAGGCATGGATATCCGGCACAAAGCCGGGCATGACGTGCGTTGCCGCTCATTCGAGTCGCCCGCCCGAGCCGCCGATGTCGCCCGATCTCCTGTTCTGGCTTTCTCTTGTCCTGAAGATGGCCGTGACGGCGGGCTTCGTCATTGGCGCGGCGATGGTGGCGGAGCGCGCGGGCGCGGCCATCGGCGCAATCGTGGCGACGCTGCCGATCGCCGCCGGGCCGGCCTACGTTTTCGTCGCGCTCGATCATGACGCGGCGTTTATCTCGGCGAGCGCCATCGGCAGCATCGCGGCGCATGCGGCCACGGCCGTGTTCTCGCTGGTCTATGTGATCCTGGCGCAGCGCGGCGGCATGGTCGTCAGCGTCGGCGGCGCGGTGGTGGCGTGGTTCGTCGTCGCCTTCCTGCTGCGCCTGGTGGATTGGAGCTTCGCGACGGTTGTCGTCGTCAACCTCGCGCTGTTCTTTGCCTGCATCCCGATCACCAACCGTTACCGCCATGTGCCGATGCCGCCCATCGTGCGCAAATGGTACGACGTGGTGGTGCGGGCGTTCATGGTGGCGTGCCTGGTTGCCGCCGTGGTGGGCTTAAGCGGCCATGTCGGCCCCATCGTGACCGGCCTCCTGGCGGTCTATCCGATCGTGATGACCAGCCTGATGTTGATCTTTCATCCGCGCGTCGGGGGGCCTGCGACGGCCGCGCTGATCGCCAACACCATGTGGGGACTCGTGGGCTTCAGCGCCTGCCTGTTCACCGTGCATCTCGCTGTGGCGGCGTTCGGCACATGGATCGGGCTTGCGCTGTCGCTTCTGGTGTCGATTGTCTGGAATTTGATTTTGTGGTGGCTGCGAAGCCGCGCGCTGGCGCGACGAAAAGCCTGACGACGCCGCAACGCCCGCTCTCAGCCGGCCGGCGGCATCTGCTGCTTGAGCGCGTAAAGCGCCTCCAGCGCCTCGCGCGGCGATAGCTCATCGGGATGCAGCGCCGTCAACGCCGCGAGCAACCCATCGAGCGCGTGCCGGCGCGGATCGGGTGCGGCCGGCTTGGCGGGTGTGGCGAACAGCGGCAAGTCCTCGAAGCCGCGCGGCGTGGCGCGGTCCTCGGCCTCCAATGTGGCAAGCACCACCTTGGCGCGCTCGATCACGCTTGGCGGCAGGCCGGCGAGCTTCGCCACCTGGATGCCGTAGGATCGGTCGGCCGCGCCGGGCACGACCTCGTGCAGGAACACCACCTCGCCCTGCCATTCCTTTACCCGGACAGTGGCGTTGTGCAGGCGCGGCAGCTTTGGCGCCAGCGCCGTGAGCTCGTGGAAGTGGGTGGCGAACAGCGCGCGGCAGCGGTTGTTGTCGTGGAGATGTTCGATCGCGGCCCAGGCGATCGACAAGCCGTCGAAGGTCGCGGTGCCGCGCCCGATCTCGTCGAGGATCACCAGTGCGCGTTCGCCCGCTTGGTTCAGGATCGCGGCCGTCTCCACCATTTCGACCATGAATGTCGAGCGGCCGCGCGCCAGATCGTCGGCTGCGCCGACGCGCGAGAACAGCCGGTCCACGGCGCCGATCCGCGCCCGCTTCGCCGGCACGAAGCTGCCCATCTGCGCCAATACGACGATCAGCGCGTTTTGCCGCAGGAAGGTCGATTTGCCCGCCATGTTCGGCCCGGTGATGAGCCAGATGCGGCCGGCGGTGGCCTCGCCCGGCGGCGACAGGTCGCAATCGTTGGCGACGAAGGGATCGCTCAGCGCCTGTTCGACCACCGGATGACGGCCGCCCTCGATGGCGAAATCGAGCGAACGGTCGATCTCCGGGCGAACATAGGAACGCTCGACCGCGAGCGTGGCCAGCGCCGACGCCACATCGAGCAGCGCCAGCGCCTCGGCTGCGGCCTTGATGTCGTCGCGGGCCGCGATCACGGCGGCGCAGAGCCGGTCGAAAATCTCCAGTTCGAGATTGAGTGCGCGGTCGGCGGCGCCCGCGATCTTGGCCTCCAACTCGCCCAGCTCCGTGGTGGTGAAGCGCACTTGCCCGGCGAGCGTCTGGCGATGGATGAAGGTTGCGTTGAGCGGCGCGCTCATCAGCTTGTCGCCGTGCTGCGCGGTGACATCGACGAAATAGCCGAGCACGTTGTTGTGCTTGATCTTGAGCGACTTGACGCCGGTTTCGTCGGCGTAGCGGGCCTGCAATCCGGCGATCACCTTCCGCGATTCGTCGCGCAGCGCGCGCGATTCGTCGAGCGCGGGCTGATAGCCGTCGCGCACGAAGCCGCCGTCTCGTTTGACCAGCGGCAGATCGTCTGCGAGGGCTTGGCTCAATTCCGTTGCGAGCGCCGGCTTGGCGCGGCGCAGCGCTGCAATGGCGTCGGCGATCTCGGCGGGCAGGGCGGCGCTGGTGGCGAGGCGTGCGGCAAGCTGATCCGCAGCCAGGATACCGTCGCGTATGGCCGCAAGGTCGCGCGGACCGCCGCGCCCGACCACGAGTCGCGACAGCGCACGCGACAGGTCCGGCGCGGCGTTGAGAAGCGCACGGATGTCCTGCCGCCCCAGGGCGTCGTTCACCAGGGCTTCGACGGCGTCGAGCCGTCGGGTGACGGCGGCGGGATCGGTCAACGGCGCGGCCAGCCGCTGCGCCAGAAGTCGCGAACCGGCGGCGGTCACCGTGCGGTCGATGGCGGCGAGCAGCGAGCCGCGGCGCTCGCCGCCGAGCGTGCGCACCAGCTCGAGGTTGGCGCGCGTCGCCTGGTCGATGGCGAGCGTCGCGCCTTGGGGTTCGCGCACCGGCGGCGACAGCGGCGGGCGCTTGCCAAGCTGCGTGCGCTCCACGTAGGTGACGCAAGCCGCCGCGGCATTGAGCTCGAGGCGCGTCAGCGTGCCGAAGGCTTCGGTGGTGGCGACGGCGAAATAGTCCGACAGCCGACGCTCGGCGGTCGCGCCGTCGAACACGTCGCGCGCGACCGGCGTCACCGCGGGAAGGCTGCGCCAATACGGTGCAAGGTCGGTGTCGCCGTAGAGCGCATCGGATACGACGATCTCGCTTGGTTCCAGCCGGGCGACTTCAGCCGGAAGCCCGGCGCGATCGCATTCGGCGATGCGGAATTCGCCGGTCGAAATGTCGATCCAGGCCAACGCAAAACGACTGTCGCCGTCGCCGGATGAGCCGCGAGCGCGGGCGATGGCGAGGAGATAGTTGTTGCGGCGCGCGTCGAGCAGCGTGTCCTCGGTCAGCGTGCCGGGTGTCACCAAGCGGATGACATCGCGCCGGACCACGCTCTTGGAGCCGCGCTTGCGTGCCTCGGCCGGGTCTTCGAGCTGTTCGCACACGGCGACGCGATGGCCGAGCGCAATCAGGCGATGCAGGTATTCGTCCGCCCGGTGCACCGGCACGCCGCACATCGGAATATCGCGGCCCAGATGCTTGCCGCGCTTGGTCAGCACGATGCCGAGCGCCCGGCTCGCCGTTTCGGCGTCGTCGAAGAACAGCTCGTAGAAGTCGCCCATCCGGTAGAACAACAGGCTGTCCGGGTTGGCGGCCTTGATCTCGATATACTGCTCCATCACCGGCGAGGGGCGCGCGGCGGGTTCCGACGGCGGGTCTTCGTTGAGGTGAGAGGGGCGGGGAGCGTCCATGCGGCGGACGCTAGCAGATGGCGGCGCCCGGTTCACGGTCCGCAGCCGTCAACTCACACAACTCACAAATGAAAACGCCGAGCGCGAGGCCCGGCGTTTTATTCTGTTCTCGATCCGCCTGGCGTCCGGCCCGATCGGCGGGATCGCGGCGGAATGGCCGATAACCCCGATCAGGTCAGCTTGCGGCCGACGAGCTTTTCCAGGTTGCCGTGCATGATCGCCTTGCGCTTGGCGTTCGACATGTCGATGCTGTCGAGGATACGCAGCGTCTCGCGGATGTAGAACGTGCCCTTCTCCGGGTCGAATGGGCAGTCGGAAGCGAACACGATCTTCTCGGTCGGATAGAAGGCAAGGCCGCATTCGGTCGCCGGCTTGCCGCCGAACACCGCGGTGTCGGTGTAGAAGCTCTCCTTGAAATAATTGAGCGGCCGCTTCTTCTTCAGCGACTTCTTGACCTTCGTCAGGTCTTCATCCGAGGTCCGCGCACCCATTTGATCCCAGCCGTAGCCGATACGGCCTTCCAGCATCGGCACGATGCCGCCGAAGTGGTGGGTGATGATCTTCAGGTCCGGGTTCTTGTCCATGATGCCGGAGAACACCAGCCGCGACATCGCGGCGGCGGTTTCATAGGACCAGCCCAGCGCCCACCACATTTCGTATTTCGACTTCGGCTCGCCGACGTAATCGGCAAACCGCGCGCTGCGGGAGGGATGCATCCAGACCGGGGTCTTGGTCTTGTTCATCGCCCGCCAGAACGGCGCGAACTTCCGATCGTCGAGCGGCTTGCCGGCGACGTTGGTGTAGATCTGCACGCCGAGCGCGCCCATCTTCATCGCCCGCTTCGCCTCGCGCACGCCGACATCGGGGGCCGACATCGGAGCCTGCGCCACCCAGCCGGGGAAGTGGTCGGGATACTTCGCGCACAGCTCGGCGAAGCCGTCGTTGACGATCTTGGCGTACTCCTCGGCCTGCCGTCCGTTCTTCGTCATCATCTCGAAGGGCGGCATCGGGTAGGACAGGATCTGGCTGTAATCCTTAAACTTATCGACGACCTTCAAACGCTTCTTGACGTCGTAGATGCTCGGCACGCCCATCATGCGCTTGCCGATGTCGCGGTGCTCCCCCGACGACATCACCTCTTTATAGAAGCGTGTCGGGATGAAATGAGTGTAGGCGTCAACTCGCATCATGTCAGCGATCCTCCCAATGCTGCCGCTTGTTTATAACGGCGGCGCGATTTGTCGAGTGTTTCCTTGCGAATGAGGGTCGCGCCGCGCCCTTCAGTGGCCGGGAGCGGCGCGGAATTGAGGTGGGGTGGGGGCCTTGCTCAGGGCGGGCAGACGACGTTGAGCAGCGCCTGGCGCTTCTCCTTGAGCACTACGTCGCGCGCGCGGGCGAGCGCGGCGGGCAGCTCGGAGGCCTTCTCCACGCGCTCGCCATGTCCGCCCTGGGCCCGCGCCGCTTCTTCGAACGAGGGGCTCGGCGACAGGTCGGCCATGAAGCGGCCGCCGGTCTCGCCGGCGACGCCGTCCTTGAACATCGACATCGTCGCTCCGCGCACCGCGCCGTAGAGGCTGTTGTTGAACACGATGGTCAGGATCGGCAGCTTGTAAACGTCGGACACCCAGTGGGCGACCATCGGGTTGGCGAACATATAGGCGCCGTCGCCCAGCGTCGCGACCACGAGCTTGTCGGGCGACGCGAGCTTGGCGCCGAGGGCTGCGCCGAAGCCCCAGCCCAATCCCGCGGCGGCGCTGAGGCCGTAGAAGGTGTTGGGTTTCTCGCGTGGGCAGTGTTCCTGCATCATCGAATATTCGTTGAAGATGACCGCGTCCTCGCCCACCGTCTCGCCGATCAAGCGGCTGAGATAGGCGAAGGTGATCTTGTCGCCGGCCGGCACGGCGGAGGCCTTGGCGGCGGCTTCCCGGCGCTTGCGGTTGAACTCGGCGGCGCGGGTGCGCCGCGCGGCAATCCGCGCCTCGGGAATGGTGTGCTTGCCCAGGGCCTGCTCCAGCATCGTCAGCGCGCTCGCCGTGTTGGAGGTGATGGCAAGATCGCTCGGGAAGCTGCGCATCGGGTAGCGGGACCATGCCGGGTCTTCGCCGATGGTGGCAAAGCGGCAGTCCGCGCGCGGCGGCTGCTCGCTCGGAATCCACGGCACGTCGGCGTCGAGCACGATCGCAAGGTCGGCCTCCTGGATCAGCCCTTCCGGGTCGAAGCCCATGTGCATCGGATGGCTGGTCGGCAGACACACCTGCCGCTGCCGCTGTGTCACCACCGGAATGGCGTAACGCTCGGCGATGCGCGACAGCGGCGGCAGCGCGTCGGCGCCGCTCACCGTGGTGATGATGAGCGGCTTCTCGGCTGCCGCGATCCAGCCGGCCAGGGTTTCGATCAGCTTGGGATCGGCGTGCGGCACCGCGGGAACGCTGCGCGGCTTCACCGGCCCGATCGGCTCGGACAGAGGCGCGGAAAGCGGCTCGCGCGGCAGCGACAGGTAGACCGGCGCACGCGGGCTCGTCATGGTGATCTCGCAGGCGCGCGACACCACGTCGGTGATCTGGTCCGGCATGCGCAGCTCGTAGTCCCACTTGACCACCTCGCGCAGCATCGCGTTCTGGTCGAACATCTCCTGGCCCCAGTGGATGTAGCGGTTGCGGCCGCCGAATGTGCCCTTCTCGGTGATCGGCGTGCGGCCGGCGGCCAGGATCAGCGGAACGTTGTCGCGGCTGAGATTGATGACGTTGGCGATGGCGTTGGCGGTGCCGACGTTGACGTGCAGCATCACCGCCTGCGGTCGCCCGGTCTGGGTGTAGACGCCATGCGCCATCGCGACCGCGATGCATTCGTGCGGAATGACGATCGGCGTCGGCACCTTGGCGTTCGACTTCTTGGCGCGGCTGAAGGCTTCGACGACCGGCGGGAAATCGGTTCCCGGATTGGCGAAGAAGTAGTCCACGCCGTGGTCGGCGAGCGCCCGCAGGAATGCTTCGCCTGCGATAGGCGCGCGTTCTTTCGAACTGGCTTGGTGCGCAGTCGATTGTGTCATGATGGTCGCGATCCTCGTGTTGACAGGCGGTGGACCGGATCATAGCGGGCAGTTGCCCCGCAATGCCACCCGTCCAAGGCGGCGAAAATGGCCGCAGAAGTCGATTGGGAAATCCTCCCTGGATTCACCGGATAAGTTGGTTTATGGCTTCGCTCCCGGCTCGACATAAAGCTATGGCCTCGGTCCTCGACGATTGCGCATGCGAACCGGGGCGGTTGCAGGCCGATCATCCCGGTTCGGTTGTTGTTGCGGAATCCTCGTCGGAGTGGACGGTGAAGGTCGAAAGCGTCACGTCAGCCAAAACGTCCGAGGGATCGAAGCCATCGCCCGATCCCGGCTCGCTGCACAAGAAGATGATGCAGCTTCTGTCGAGCCTTTGGGTCACCCATGCCATTGGAACCTTCGCGCGGCTCGGCTTGGCCGATGCCTTGGAGGCCGGCGCCGACACTGCGGAAGCGATCGCGACGCCTCGCGGGTTGATTGCGGACCGGGTGTATCGCCTGCTGCGTGCGCTCTCGACGTGCGGCATCGTGGTCGAGAGCGCGGGGCGGCGCTTTGCGCTGACGCCGCTGGGGCGGTTGTTGACCTCGGACGCGCCGCACTCGATGCGCGCCTCGGCGTCGCTCATGACCGACTATCATGCCGACATCTGGGCTCATCTCGACGGCGCGTTGAAGGGCGGCGTGGCGTTCGAGACGCTCAACGGCCAGCCGCTGTTCTCTTGGCTCGCGGCTCATCCGCAGGAAGCCGCGCGCTTTCAGCGCATGATGGTCGAGGTGCACTCGCCCGAAACGCCGGCCATCGTTGCCGCTTACGATTTCTCGCAGTTCTCGACCGTCGTCGATGTCGGCGGCGGACACGGCATGCTGCTGTCGGCGATCCTTGCGGCCTATCCGAACGTGCGGGGAACGCTGTTCGATCTGCAGGAGGGCGTGGACGCCGCTCAGCGTGGCGCCGGCGGGCCGTTGCCGGGCGTGACCTTCGTGGCCGGCAACGTGTTCGAGTCGATGCCCGAGGGCGCCGACGCCTATCTGTTCCGGCATCTGCTCCACGATTACGACGACGGCGATTGCCTGCGGATGCTGGCCAACGTCCGCCGCGCCATGAAGCCGGACTCTCGTGTGCTGGTGCTGGAAAAGACGGTGCCGACCGACGACACGCCAAGCCCCGGCCGTTGGCTCGACCTGCACGTCATGCTCCTGACCGGCGGCCGCGAGCGCACTGCGCCGGAATACGATGCGCTGTTCGCCAAGGCCGGACTGCGGCTCAATCGCGTGTTGCCGACCGCGCATCCGGCGGTCGAAATCATCGAAGCCGTTGCCGCCGACGCGCGGCAGTCGTAAGCGGACGTCCATGAACGCAGTCGAGTATTGCCTGCTGCACGGGCTGAAGGTCGCGGGAGCCGAGCATCCCGCGTTGCTGAGCGCGGGCGAAACGTTGAGCTACGGGGCGCTTGCCGCGCGCGTCAGCCAGTTTGCCGCGGGCCTGCGCGATGTCGGCGTGCGTCCGGGCGACCGTGTCGGCATGCTGATGCTCGACACGCCGGATATCATCGCCATGCATCTGGCGGCGATGGCCGCGGGCGGTGTCGCGGTGGCAATGTCGAGCCGTGCCAGCCCCGAGGAATTGCGGCAAATCCTTTCCATCGTGCGGCCTGCCGTCGTCGCGATCGACGAGCCATTCGCCGAGAGCGCCGGCGATGCGCTCGCGGCGGTTTCGCCGCAGACCAAGCTGATCCGTCGCGACCGCGAGCTTGCCGCGTGGAAGGCGGCGCCTGCCACGCCGCTGACCCCGGTGCCGCGCGCACCGGGCGATCCGGCGTTCTGGGTGATGACGTCGGGCACCACCGGCGTGCCCAAGGCGGTCGAGCACCATCATCGCAACGTCGGCATTTGCGCCCGCTATTACGACGAGGTGTTGGGCTGCACCAAGGACGACCGGCTGTTCGCCACGTCGCGCTTCCACTTCGCCTATGCCATCGGCAACATGTTCGCGGCGCTGCGCATGGGTGCGGGCAACATCCTGCTCGAGCATTGGGCGACCGAGGCGAGCGTCGCCGAGACGGTCGAGCGGTTCAAGCCGACGGTGCTGCTCAGCGTGCCCGCCGTGTATCACCGGCTGCTGGAGGCGGGGCTTGCTTCGACCGCGCCGTTCCGCACGCTCCGCTACTACGTTTCGGCCGGCGAGCGGATGCCGCCGCAAATCTGGAACGCCTGGGAAACCGCCGGCGGCTATCCCATCCTTGACGGGCTCGGCTGTTCGGAACTGGTCTACATGGTGATCGGCAACACACCCACGCGCCGCAAGCCGGGCTCCTCGGGCGTCGCCATGCCGGGTGTGGCGTTGCGCATCGTCGATGAGGATGGCGCCGAGATCACCGCGCCGGATACGCCGGGGCGGCTGGAGGTGCGGATGTCGTCGGTCTGCGAGGGCTATCGCTCGGCATCGGACGGTGCCGGCACGCCGCCGCAACGTCCCCAGGATCGCTTCCGGCCGGACGGATGGTTTGCCACCGGCGACGAATATCTGCGTGACGCCGACGGCTTCTATCATCATCGCGGCCGCAGCGGCGACATGCTGCGGGTGTCGGGATTGTGGGTGTCTCCGGCGGAGATCGAGGATTCGCTCGCGGGCATTCCCTCGATCCTGGAAAGCGCCGCCGTGCTCGGCCAGAACGCCATCGGTCTTGCCGAGATTGTGCTTTACGTCGTGCCGGCGCCCGGCGTCGATGGCGCGGTGGCGATGGCTGCGGCACGCGAGCGCCTGGCGCAGGTGCTGCCGGGCTACAAGCGGCCGCGTCGGTTCGAGGCGGTTGCCGATCTTCCGCGTACCGCCACCGGCAAGGTGCAGCGTCATAAGCTGCGCGAGCGGCTGCGAAGCAAAGCCTGATCGCGATGATCCGCCGGCGGCACGTTCTCTATGTCGAAGGCTACGATCCGCAAGGCGCGGAGGGTTATCACAACCTGTTCAGCCGCTCGTTCCGCCGCCTTCTCAAAAATTGGCCGTTGCGGACCAAAGTGAGCGAATTGCAGATCGATTCCGACGATTTCGCTCACTGGACCATCGAGGCAGCGGGACCGAACTGGGAAGTTTCGACGCGGTACGATTTTCTCCGTCAGGAGCAGATGATCCGCGCCAATATGGCCGAGCCGCTGATCCGGCAGGTGCCGCGCGCGCTCCGCTGGATGCTGAACTACCTGTTCACCGGCACGCTGTTCCGGGTCTATCGCGCTTCGCATCAATACGGACTGGCGCTGACCTATTTTCAACTCCTGCTGCTGCTGTGGCTCGGCGCGTCCGCTGTCGGCGGCTGGCTTGCCGCATGGGCCGCGATGCGTTTGCTCGGCGCATCGTGGATCGTTGCGGCGGTGATCGGTGTTCTCGGTGCCATCGGCGCGTTCGGGCTGCTGCGCCCATTCGCGGACAAGCTGTTCGTTGTGCAGATCAACAGCCACTGGCCCTACCTTCTCGACTACGCGAGGGGCAACAAGCCATCCTGCTGGGATCGTTGCATCGAGGCTGGCGCGCATCGGCTGGTCGAAATCGCCAAGGCCGGCGAGGTGGACGAAGTCGTCGTGGTCGGCCATAGCGGCGGCGGCGTCACCGCGCCAGCCGTGGTCGAACGCGCGCTGGAGCTGGATCCCGATCTCGGTCGCCATGGGCCGCGCGTCGTGCTGCTGACGCCGGGCTCGCTGATGCCCGGCATCGGTTTGCATCGCGCCGCGAGCCGAGTGCGCAAGACCACCGCGCGCATCGCGGTCGAGCCGTCGATCCTGTGGATCGATGCGCAGGCGCGCGCCGACGTGCTCAACTTCTATAACTTCGACCCCGTGACGGGGTTGGGCATCGACGTCGGTCCGCAACGCTGCAATCCGTTGATCTGGCTCGTGCGGTTGCGCGACATGCTGGCGCCTGAGTTCTACAACAAGCTGCGCTGGAATCTGTTTCGCATGCACTATCAGTTCATTATGGCGAACGACATGCGCGCGCCTTACGAATATATGATGCTGGTGTGCGGTCCGGTGCCGGTCGAGGAATGGGCGCGGGGCGGTTTCGACACGCTGAAGCGCTTCGCCGAAGACGCGAGCTACCGCGAGAATACGGCCGTTCAGGCCGGGTGATTGCGTCCGATGCCGCGGACCAGCCGCAAGACGAGGCCGCGAGGTAGAAGCCTCGGCAACAGCGTCGCGGCCTTGTTGGCCGACCCCGGCACCACGACGCGCCGCCCGCGCATCAACCCGTCGTAACCTTCGCGCGCAACACGCTCGGCAGAGCGGTGGAGAATGCGCGGAAACGTGCCGTCGGGTACCTTGGCGGCTGCGATGAAATCGGTATCGACCGGGCCGGGGCAGAGCGCGGTGACGCGGATGCCGCGCGGTGCAAGCTCACGATGCAAGGCTTCGCTGAACGAAAGCACGTAAGCCTTGGTGGCGTGATAGACCGCCATCTCCGGTCCGGGCATGAAGCTTGCGACCGATCCGACGTTGAGGATGCCGCCCTTGTGCCGGGCGAGGCTTTCGATAAAGCGCAGCGACAGGTCGGTCAGCGCGCGGGCGTTGAGGTCGATCATCGCCAGTTGCCGTTCGCGGTCGAGACTCGCGGCACGGCCGAACAGGCCGAAGCCGGCGTTGTTGACGAGATATTGCGGTTCGAGGCCCGCGTCGCGCAGATCGTCCTCGATCTGCGCCGCCGCATCGCGTTCGCCGAGGTCGATGGCGATGACGTGCGGCCGTATACGGCCGCGCTCCTCGATGGCGTCGGCCAGCGCCTTGAGTCGCGGCGCACGCCGCGCCGCGAGCGCAACGGCATGGCCGTTGTCGGCGAAGACCTCGGCCAACGCCGCGCCGATGCCGGCCGATGCGCCGGTGATCAGCGTGACGGGTTTCAGGTTTGGCGCGACATTCGGCATGGCTTCAACGCTCCCGGTCGTCTGCTCTACGGTCCGGCGAATTTGGCGATGACATCCCTGGGCACGGGCTTCGCCTTCATTTTCTCCGGGTTGACCGGGTCGCGCTCCACCCAGACACGGGTATCGAAGCATTCGACGCACAATGCGCCGTCGAGCGTGAGGCGGTGCTGGATGTCAAAGCTGGAGCGGCGGAATTCGGCGACCTTGGTTTCGATCACCACGTCGTCGCCGTATTTGGTCGGCTTGAAAAAGCGGGCGCGGGTATCGACCATCGGATAGCCCTGGATGCCGTAGTGCCGGGTGAACTGGTGCTTGGTCATGCCGAGCGCCTTGGAAAACAGCGCCGTGGTGCAGCTATCGAACAGCGCGAAATAGCGCGGGTAGAACACGATTCCCGCCGGGTCGCAGTCGCCCCACTCGATCCGCGTTTCCCGCGTGTAGGTCAGCATGCCGTGTCTTCCCGTTGCTCCGCGCGGCGCCTTGCGAGGTCACGCCTTGCAAGTCATGGGGAGTCCGTCCCGGCGGGTCAAGCGGGGACTGCGCGTGCGCGCTCCGAACGGTCGCCCGCGGGTTGTTTGACCCCGCCTGGGCTCGCACCTAAATTCGCGGCGACCGCCGAGCGCCCGCGCGGCGGAATTGTCCGGGACTTTTCGCGCTGCGAGAAAGCCCAAGGAGTGGCTTGATGCCCGAAGCGTTTCTTTGCGATGCCGTCCGTACGCCGATCGGCCGCTATGGCGGCAGCCTTGCCAAGGTGCGCGCCGACGACCTCGCGGTGGTTCCGATCAAGGCGTTGATGAAGCGGCATCCGCAGCTCGACTGGGCCGCGCTCGACGAGGTTTTTCTCGGCTGCGCCAACCAGGCCGGCGAGGATAACCGCAATGTCGCCCGCATGGCGGTGCTGCTGGCGGGGCTGCCGGATTCCGTGCCGGGCGTGACCGTTAACCGCCTATGTTCGTCGGGACTCAATGCCGTGGGGCTTGCCGCGCAGGCGATTCGCGCCGGCGAAATCGACTTCGCAATGGCGGGAGGCGTCGAGTCGATGACGCGCGCGCCGTTGGTCATGGGCAAGGCCGAGGCGCCGTTCCAGCGCGGCGCCACCATCGAGGACACCACCATCGGCTGGCGCTTCGTCAATCCGCTGTTGAAGCAGCAATACGGCGTTGATGCGATGCCGGAGACGGCGGAGAACGTCGCCGAGGATTATCAGGTGGCGCGCAACGACCAGGACGCCTTCGCGTTGCGCTCGCAGCAGCGCGCCGCCAAGGCCCAGGCGTCGGGATTTTTCGCTGAGGAAATCGAGCCGGTCACGGTGCCAGGCGGCAAGGCCGGCCCGATCACCGTCGCCAAGGACGAGCATCCGCGCCCCGACACGACGATGGAGGGCCTCGCCAAGCTCAAGCCGTTCGTTCGCCAGCCTGGCACGATCACCGCCGGCAACGCTTCCGGCGTCAACGACGGCGCCGCCGCCATGCTGGTCGCCTCGGAGGCCGCCATCAAGAAACACGGCTTGACGCCCACCGCCCGCATCGTCGGCATGGCGTCCGCCGGCGTGCCGCCGCGGGTGATGGGCATCGGCCCGGTTCCGGCAACGCGGAAGCTGATGGCGCGCTACGGCCTGAAGATCGGCGATTTCGACGTGATCGAGCTCAACGAGGCGTTTGCCTCGCAGTCGTTGGCGTGCTTGCGCCAGCTCGGTCTTCCCGACGACGCCGAGCATGTGAATCCCAACGGCGGCGCCATCGCGCTTGGCCATCCGCTCGGCATGTCAGGCGCGCGGATTGCGCTGACGGCAGCGCACCAACTGGTCAGGCAGGGCGGCAGGCGGGCGCTGGCCAGCATGTGCGTGGGTGTTGGCCAGGGCGTGTCGCTGGCGCTGGAACGGGTGTAGGACTTTGCCTATCGTTCCGGGACGGCGTGGCGTGCCCGAATGACGATGAAGAAAGTGGAGAATCCAACGTGCCGATGAGTGCCGGATACATTCCGTTTCATCCCAACCCGTCGAAGCCCAAGTACAAGCCGCCGGCGGGTGCGGTCGATGCGCATTGCCATGTGTTCGGCCCGGAGGCGGTGTTTCCGTTTGCGCCCAAGCGCAAGTACACGCCCTGCGACGCGCCCAAGGAGACGCTGTTCCAGCGCCGCGATTTTCTCGGCTTCGACAAGAACGTGATTGTGCAGGCGACTTGCCACGACACCGACAACCGGGCGCTGGTGGATGCGCTTAAGGCCGCGGGCGACAAGGCGCGCGGCGTGGCCTTCGTCGGCGAGGAGATTACCGACGCCGAGTTGAAGGCGCTCGACGCCGCTGGCGTGAAGGGCGTGCGCTTCAATTTCATCAAGCGGCTGGTCGATTCCACGCCGAAGGAAGTGATGCAGCGGATCGCCGCCCGCATCGCGCCGCTTGGCTGGCATATCGTGGTCTATTTCGAGCACGCCGATCTCGACGAGATGGGGCCCTTCCTCAAGTCGCTGCCGACCACGTTGGTGTTCGACCACATGGCCTGTCCGAACGTGAAGGAGGGGGTGGACGGCAAGAACTTCCAGAACTGGCTCAAGGCGCTCGATGCCAACAAGACCTGGATCACCAAGGTGACCTGCCCGGAGCGGTTCACCCAGATCGGCCCGCCCTACGATGACGTGGTGCCGTTCGCCCGCGCCATCGTCGAGCGTTTCCCCGACCGCGTGATTTGGGGCACCGACTGGCCGCACCCGAACATGCCCAAGGAGGCCCCGGACGACGGCCTGCTGGTCGATATGATTCCGAAGATCGCACCGACCGCGGACCAACAGCGCATGCTGCTGGTCGACAACCCGATGAAGCTCTACTGGCGCTGATCGGCGGCGCAGCGCGCGGGCAAGCCCAGGCTTGCCCGCGTTGCGCTGGCAGCGCAAGGCTGTCCTGCACAATTGCGGCGCGCAACGCCATGCGAGCTTGATCTGGCTCAAGGACGGCGGTGGCGGGGCGTGTACCCAATATCGAAGGGCCGGCGTTGCAATGGCTCCGGACGGTGGATATATCCATTAATATCAGCCGTTTGGCAGGCTCATGGACCCGGCCGGAGGGAGAAAGCACCGATGGCGAGCGCAAAGACCAAGGTCGAGGAAAAAGAGTACGACGACATTCCGGGCACCTATGTGTTCGATGCCGATCGTTCGCGGCGTGGCTATCATCTCAACATGTTCTGCATGTCGCTGATGAAGGCCGAGAACCGCAAGGCGTTCAAGGATAACGAAGCGAAGTACCTCGACGAGCGATTCCCGCAGCTTACGTCCGAGCAGCGCGAGGCCGTCCTTAAGCGCCAGTACAACCGGATGCTGGAGCTGGGCGGCAACATCTATTTCACCGCCAAGCTGGGCGCGACCGACGGGCATCCGTTCCAGCATCTGGCCGCCGTCATGACCGGCGCAACCCAGCAGGAATACGCGGACCTGATGTTGCGCGGTGGCCGCCAAGTGGAAGGCAACCGCAGCCGCTCGGGCAAGTATGCCAAGGCCGGATCGAGCCTCGTGAAGGCCAGCAAGCCGAAACAGAAGGCCAGCAAGGGAAAGAAACGCCGTGGCTAGGATCATCGCAGGAGTGACGTCTTCGCATGTGCCGGCGATCGGCGCGGCGATCGACAATCACCGCACCAACGAGCCGTATTGGCAGCGGGTGTTCGAGGGGTTCGAGCGGTCGAAGGAGTGGATCGCCAAGGTCAAGCCGGATGTCTGCATCGTGGTCTACAACGATCACGCATCGGCGTTCTCCGTCGAGATGATTCCGACCTTCGCGCTCGGCACCGCCGCCGAGTTTCCGATCGCCGACGAAGGCTGGGGTCCCCGCCCGGTCCCGGTGGTCAAGGGGGACCCGGAACTGGCCTCGCATATTGCGCAGTCGGTCATCCTCGACGAATTCGACCTGACGCTCTGCAACAAGATGGAGGTCGATCACGGCCTCACCGTGCCGCTCAATTTGATGTTCGGCTCGCCGAAGGAATGGCCGTGCCCGATCATCCCGCTTGCGGTCAACGTGGTGCAGTTCCCGCCACCGACCGCGAACCGCTGCTACAATCTCGGCAGGGCGATCAAGAGGGCGGTCGAATCCTACCCCAAGGACCTGAAGGTGGTGATCTTCGGCACCGGCGGTATGTCGCACCAGATCAGCGGCCCGCGCGCGGGACTCATCAACAGCAAGTTCGACCACGCCTTCCTCGACAGTCTCACCAAGGATCCGAAGAAGCTTACCAAGCTCACGCACCTGGAATTGATGCGCGAGGCGGGTGCCGAGGGCGTCGAGATGGTGATGTGGCTCATCATGCGCGGCGCACTCGATGAGAAGGTCGACGAGGTCTATCGGTTCTACACCGTGCCGGCCTCCAACACCGCGGTCGGGCACATCATCCTGGAGAACCGCGTCAAGAGCGCGCGGAGGCCGGCGGCAAAGCCGGCTGCGGCTCGCGGGAGGAAGGCCGTGTCCCGAAAGGCCGCGCCACGGCTCAAGCGCGCCGCCGCACGCCAGAAGGTCGATCGCGTCCGCGGCTAGGTTGATGCTGTCGGCTCGCATTGTGCTACACATTCGTCATGGTCGGGCTCGCCCCGGCCATCTCCCGTCGCGGTTTGCTTCAGGGTGAAGACGGGATGCCCGGCACAGGCTTGCTCAGGCCGGCCAACGCCGGTCCGGCGGGCTGGATTCGGCGGCCGGGTATGAGGGCTACGAGACATCACATCAAAGAGGGTCACCATGAAAATTTGCGTCGCCGGTCAGGGCGCCTTTGGCCAGAAGCATCTCGATGCGTTGAAGCGCATTCCGGGCGTTGAAGTCGTCTCGCTGGTCGGCGGCAATCAGGATTCGACCGCGGCGATCGCCAAGAAATACAATGTGCCGCACTTTACCGGCGACTTGAACGAGGGCATCAAGCGCGCCGACGCGGTGATCCTGACCACGCCGACCAAATTGCACTTCCGCCAGGCCGAGCAGGTGATGCGCGCGGGCAAGCATGTGCTGGTCGAAATCCCGATCACCGATAGCGTCGAGGACGCCGAGAAGCTGGTGAAGATTGCCGAGGAGACCGGCGTCACCGCGATGGGCGGCCATGTCCGTCGCTTCAACCCGAGCCATCAGTACGTTCACAAGAAGATCAGGGCCGGCGAGCTGAAGATCCAGCAGATGGACGTGCAGACCTATTTCTTCCGCCGCAAGAACATCAACGCCGCCGGCAACCCGCGGAGTTGGACGGATCATCTTCTGTGGCACCATGCGGCGCACACCATCGACCTGTTCCAATATCAGGCCGGCGAGACGATTTCCGATTGCTATGCGGTCCAGGGCCCGATCCACAAGGAGCTGAACATCGCGATGGACATGGGCATCGTCGCCAAGACGCCGTCCGGCGCGGTGCTGACGCTGTCGCTGTCGTTCAACAACGACGGGCCGATCGGATCGTTCTTCCGCTACATCTGCGACAACGGCACCTACAAGGCCTATTACGACGATCTCGCCGACGGCAAGGACAACAAGATCGACCTCTCCAAGGTCGATGTGTCGATGGACGGCATCGAGCTCGAGGATCGCGAATTCATCGACGCGATCCAGAAGAAGCGCGAGCCGAACGGCAGCCTGCGGCAGGTGCTGCCGTGCATGCAGGTGCTCGGCAAGCTCGAGCAGATCATCGATCCGCAGCGCAAGGCGCACGCATAAGGACGAGCGGCTCCTGTCCTGTGCCTTGGACGCAGCGCGTAGGAGCGGCGCGCTGCGGTCCGGGGGGGCGCGGGCCTCCGGTTGCGGATGGAACGGCGAAGGATATTGGATTTCGCAGCCTTGCGTCCGCCGCGGAGATTGTTGAGCGCATGACCGAGGCAGGTCCCTACGCCCCCGAACTGGTGGTGGACCGTTGGTTCAACACCCCGCAGCCGCTCACGCTGGCGGCGCTGCGCGGCCGCGTCGTGCTGCTCCATGCGTTCCAGATGCTGTGCCCAGGCTGCGTCGCGACAGGCACACCGCAGGCCGAAAAGGCACACCGGATCTTTGGGCCGAGCGACCTGCAGGTGATCGGCCTTCATACGGTGTTCGAGCATCACGCGGCGATGACGCCGGTGGCGCTCGAGGCGTTCATTCACGAATATCGTCTGACGTTTCCGATTGCGGTCGATCGGCCGGGCGATCCGGGGCCGATCCCCATGACGATGGCAGCGTATCAAATGCAAGGCACGCCGACCGCGATCATCATCGGTCGCGATGGGCGCATTGCGTTTCAAGGTTTTGGAGCCGAGGACGACATGGCGCTTGGCGCGCGCATCGCCGCGGCTTTGGCAATGCGCCATTCATCGTAACGCGCCGTCACCGCACCGGGGCGATCCTCAGTGTGCCTCGTCCCAATTGTGGGCGGCGCGAGCCTCGACCGACAACGGGACAGACAACGACACCGCCGGCATCGGCGCTTGTTCCATGATGCGCTTGATCACGGGGAGCGTCTTGTCGACCTCGCCTTCCGGGACTTCGAAGATCAACTCGTCGTGCACCTGCAGCAGCATCTTGGCGTTGAGCCGGGCCTTCGCCAGCGCCGGCTCGATGCGGATCATGGCGCGGCGGATGATGTCGGCGGCGGTGCCTTGCAGACGGGCGTTGATCGCCGCGCGCTCGTTGAAGGCGCGCAGCGACGGGTTGGACGCCGCGATGTCGGGATAGTGGCACTTGCGCCCGAACAGCGTGAGCACGTAACCGTTCTTTTTGGCAAACGCCTTGGTTTCTTCCATGTAGTCGCGGATGCCGGGGAAGCGCTCGAAATATTTCTTGATGTAAGCCCCGGCCTCCTCGCGCGGGATGCCGAGCTGGTTGGCGAGGCCGAACGCCGAGATGCCGTAGATGATGCCGAAATTGATCGCCTTGGCGCGGCGCCGGATTTCGCCCGTCATGTCCTTCATCGGCACGCCGAACATTTCCGACGCCGTCATGGCGTGAATGTCGAGGCTGTCGCGGAACGCCTTCTTCAGCGCGGCGATGTCGGCGATCTCGGCAAGCAGCCGCAGTTCGATCTGCGAATAGTCCGCGGACACGAGCTTGGTGCCGGGAGCCGCGACGAAGGCACGGCGGATCTTGCGGCCTTCTTCGGTCCGCACCGGAATGTTCTGCAGGTTCGGGTCCGATGACGACAGCCGCCCGGTGGTCGTGGCCGCGAGCGCGTAGCAAGTGTGGACGCGGTGCGTCTCGGCGTTGACGAAGCCCGGCAGCGCGTCGGTGTAGGTCGAGCGCAACTTCGACACCTGCCGCCAGTCGAGGATTTTCTGCGGCAGCTCATGGCCCTGCTCGGCGAGGTCCTCCAGCACCTTCGCCCCGGTCGCCCATTGGCCGGTCTTGGTTTTCGTTCCGCCGGGCAGGCGCATGCTGCCGAACAGCACATCGCCGAGCTGCTTGGGGCTGCCGGGGTTGAGCGGCTGGCCCGCGAGCTTGGCGATCTCGTCCTCGAGCGCGCCTTGCTTCTGCGCGAATTCGCCCGAAAGGCGCGACAGCACCTGCCGGTCGATGGCGATGCCGCGGCCCTCCATGCGCGCCAGCACCGGCACCAGCGGCCGCTCCAGCGTCTCGTAGACGGTCGTGACCTGCTCGGCCGGCAGCCGCGCCTTGAGCGCTTTCCACAGCCGCAGCGTGACGTCGGCATCCTCGGCGGCGTATTCGCTCGCCTTTTCGATCGGCACGCAATCGAAGCTCACCCGTGATTTGCCGGAGCCGGCAACGTGCTCGAAATGGATCGTTTCGTGGCCGAGCCAACGCTGCGCCAGATCGTCCATGCCGTGATTGCCGCGCCCGGCGTCAAGCACGTAGGACATCAGCATGGTGTCATCGTAGGGATGGATTTCGATGCCGCGGCGGGCGAACACCAGCCAGTCGTATTTCAGATCGTGCCCGACCTTGAGGATGCTTGGATCCTCCAGCACCGCTTTGATAACGGCGAGCGCATCCCTCTCGGGAATCTGATCGGGACAGAGCTTGGGCTCCGGCGCGAACAGGTCGGTGCCGGCGTGGGCGCGGCCCTCGCGATGGCCGACCGGCACATAGCAGGCCTCGTTGTCGTCCACCGCGAGCGAGAAACCGCACAGGTGCGCCACCATCGGGTCGAGGCTCGTCGTCTCCGTGTCGACGGCGATGACGCCCACGTCCTTCGCGCGCAGCGCCCAGGCTTTGAGCCGGTCGAGCGTGCGAACGGTTTCATATTGACCGCGGTCTATCTTCTTGGATTTCTCTGCGGCCGCATGTGTGGCCGCAAGCGTCGCGGGATCGAAGCTCACGTCGCCTGCCGCTGCCCCGTTTGTCTTTCCGGTCTTGGGCGCCGCAGGAGCTGCCGGGAACAAGTCGCCGGTGGTTCCACCCGGCGCACTTTGCGCTTTTGCGGTGTGTGGCGTGTCCGACGTCAGCCGCGCGTCGGCTTCGATCTCGTTTGCCTCGATGCCGGACTTCTCCGCGACGCGGCGGGTGAGCGTGTTGAACTCCATCGCCTTGAGGAAGGCGACGAGGTGCTTGTAGTCCGGTTCATGGACCGCGAGGTCTTCCACCGGTACGTCGAGCGCGACGTTCTGGTCGAGCGTCACCAGCCGTTTCGACACACGCGCGAGTTCGGCGTTATCGATCAACGTTTGCCGGCGCTTCTCCTGCTTGATCTCGGAAGCGCGTGCGAGGAGAGTCTCGAGATCGCCGTATTCGGCGATGAGTTGCGCCGCCGTTTTGACGCCGATGCCCGGCACGCCCGGCACGTTGTCGGTGGAGTCGCCGATCAGCGCCTGGACCTCGATCACCTTCTCCGGCGGTACGCCGAATTTCTCGATCACCTCGGGAATGCCGATCCGCTTGTCCTTCATGGTGTCGTACATGATGACGCAGTCGTTGACGAGCTGCATCAGGTCCTTGTCGGACGACACGATGGTGCAGGTGGCCTGCGCCTCGCAGGCAATGCGGGTGTAGGTGGCGATCAGGTCGTCGGCCTCGAAGCCCTGCTGCTCCAGACAGGGAATGTCGAAGGCGCGGACCGCCTCGCGGATCAGCGGAAACTGCGGAATGAGATCGCCCGGGATGTCCGGCCGGTGAGCCTTGTATTGCGGGTAGAAATCGGTGCGGAAGGTTTTTTCCGACTTGTCGAATACCACCGCGAGGTGTGTCGGCCGCTCCTCGGGCTTCATCTCGTTGAGAAGCTTCCACAGCATGTTGCAGAAGCCGAGCACGGCGTTGACCGGCAGCCCGTCCGATTTGCGGGTCAGCTGCGGCAGCGCGTGGTAGGCGCGGAAGATGTATCCCGAGCCATCGACCAGAAAGACGTGGTCGCCTTTTTTCAGCGTTCCTGACCGGGTTGCGGCGGGTTGCTCGGTCGGTGTCCTGGCGGCGGGCTTTGCAGGCGCGGCCTTGGTTTTCGAAGGGGTCGGCATGGCCGGAATGTGGGCTGCCGGCGCGCATTTGGCAACGCGCGCTCCACAGCGTCATCGGTGTCGTCCGGGCGTCATTGCGGATGCGCCGGAGGCGCGATCCGGAATCCAGATGCAAGCTCTGTTTGCCGCTGGATTCCGGGCCGGCGCTGGGGCGCCGGCCTGGAATGGCGGTGAAAAACCCTATTCGGCCGGTTGCAACGTGGGCGCGCGCCGGGACTTGAGCCGCGCCCAGGCCGGTCGCTCGAACAGGAACCGGAACGGCGTGTTGCGCACCGCCCAGAACCACAGCAGAGCGCCGACCACGCCGGCCAGGGTGACCGTGAGCGAAACAAGGCCCAGGTCGGCGATGATGCCGGTCTTGAGCAGCACGATTCGGGTCGCCGCCATCGGCAGGAAGAAGGCGAGATAGATGACGATGGAGTTCTGCCCGCAATAACGCAGCGCGTCGAACAGATGGCTCCTGGCAAGCAATGCCGCGGCGGTCATCACCGCGCCAGCCCCCAAGAGCCCGAGCGCCAGCGAGATCAGCGGCCACTCCGACACGCCGGCGGCCACCAAACCGCCGTTCAGGAGGGCCCACAGCGCAAACCCGCCCAACGCCAGAACCGGCCGCCGCTGCACGCCCGCGGTGAAGTCGAACACCCGGCTCGCGAAAACATATCCGGTGTAAATGTAGACGAAGCGATGGGCGAACTCGTCGATGGCGGTCCAGCCGGTGTTGACGTGCAGCATCTCAAGTCCGGCGCCGATCAGCCAAATCACAGGCCACGGCACGTTCCGGGTGAGCTTGATGACGACAAAGAAGATCGGCAGCAGGTAGATGAACCACAGCGTGCCGAACGGTTCGATGAAGGCTTCGAGATAGCTCAGCGCCACGCCCCCCCAGCCTTGCTCGGCGGCAAACATCGGCGCCTTGAAGGCGAACTGGATCGTCACCCAGAGCACGTAGAAATAGGCGAAGTGCACGACCTTGCGGTCGAGATAGTCGCGCCAGTCGCGATCGACGACGCGGGCGAGGAACAGGCCCGAGATCAGGAAGAAATCGGGCATGCGGAACGGCCGCGCGAACTCGACGGCATGGTGCATCCAACCATCGCGTCCAGCGGCCAGTTCGACGCCGAGCGTCGAATGCATCATCACCACCATGACGATGCAGATGCCCTTGGCGTAATCGACCCAGTCGACCCGCCCGGTCTTGGAGGTATGCGTCACCGCGTGGCTCCGTGTCGCCGCGATCTTACCCGGAAACCCCAAGGGGCGTATCTCGGAAGGATAGGGGCAGATTTGTCGGACGTGTCAGGCCATTGTCATCCGGCCGTGGTTTCAACCCGGTTTACGCGGTTGCCTAAACTCCGGCCCATTCGCTCGTCAGGTTGGGGTGCCTCTGCTAAGAACTCCAAGCCCAGGGCGCTGGAGTTATATTAACCATTCCCGCCCTGCCAACGATTGGATAGCGATGCGCGTTGCAATGATCGGCACCGGCTATGTCGGCCTCGTCTCGGGGGCCTGCTTCGCCGATTTTGGCCATCATGTCACCTGTGTGGACAAGGATGCCGGCAAGATCGCGGCGCTCCGGCGCGGCGAAATGCCGATTTTCGAGCCTGGCCTCGACGATCTTGTCGCCGCCAACGTCAAGGCGGAACGGCTCGATTTCACCACCGACCTGAAGGGGCCGGTCGCCCAGGCGGAGGCTGTGTTCATCGCGGTCGGCACGCCATCGCGCCGGGGCGACGGCCACGCCGACTTGTCTTTCGTCTATGACGCGGCGCACGAGATTGCGGCGGCGCTGGACGGCTTTACCGTTGTTGTGACCAAATCCACGGTTCCGGTCGGCACCGGCGACGAGGTCGAGCGCATCATCCGCGAGGTGCGGCCGGATGCCGATTTCGCCGTCGTATCGAACCCGGAGTTCCTGCGCGAGGGTGCGGCGATCCGCGACTTCAAGCTTCCCGACCGTATTGTCGTGGGGGCGGATGACGCGCGCGCGGAGAAGGTGATGGCCGCGCTCTATCGGCCGCTTTACCTCAACCGCTCGCCGATTGTCGCCACCGGGCGGCGCACAGCCGAGTTGATCAAGTACGCGGCCAATGCCTTCCTCGCCACCAAGATCACCTTCATCAACGAGATTGCCGATCTGTGCGAGCGCGTCGGCGCCGATGTGCAGGAGGTGGCGCGCGGCATCGGCCTCGACAATCGCATCGGCGCCAAGTTCCTCCATGCCGGTCCCGGCTACGGCGGCTCGTGTTTCCCCAAGGACACGCTGGCGCTGATCAAGACCGGGCAGGATCACGAAGCGCCGCTGCGGATCGTGGAGACAGTGGCGGCGGTCAACGATACCCGCAAGCGGGCGATGGCACGCAAGGTGTCGGCTGCGCTCGGAGGCAACATGCGCGGCAAGACCGTTGCGATTTTGGGGCTGACCTTCAAGCCGAACACCGACGACATGCGCGATGCGCCGTCGATCCCGCTGATTACGGCGCTGCACGATATGGGCGCGCATGTACGCGCCTACGATCCGATCGGCATGGATGCGGCCAAGAAGGTGGTGACCGACGTCACCTATTGCGACGGTCCTTACGAATGCGCCAAGGGCGCGAACGCGCTGGTTATCGTGACGGAATGGGAATCGTTTCGCGCGCTCGATCTGGATCGGCTGAAGTCGGTCATGGCCGACCATCCGGCTGTTGTCGATTTGCGCAACATCTATCCGCCGGAGGAGCTGCGCCAGCGCGGCTTCATTTACGAAGGCGTTGGGCGAGCGCGCGTCAACGGCCATTGAGTCAGTTTCCAGGGATCGTTGCCAAATTCCGGTTGTCATGCCCTGCGAAGGCAGGGCATCCAGTATGACAAGCGTTGACTGGACCGCGTGCTCGCGCGGGTGATGACGGCCAATTGACCCATGCGGTTATTCGACAGCGGGCTTCCCATTGACGATGTGCTGCCCGCGCTGAGTACGGCGCTGCGGCAGCGCCATGCCGCCGTGTTGGTGGCCCCGCCGGGTGCCGGCAAGACCACGCGTGTGCCGCTGGCGCTGATGGACGAGCCGTGGGCGGTGGGGCGAAAAATTCTTGTGCTGGAACCGCGAAGGCTTGCGGCGCGGACGGCGGCCGAGCGCATGGCGGCAACGCTCAAGGAGAGGGTTGGAGAAACCGTTGGCCTGCGCGTGCGCTTCGGCTCGAAGGTGTCGAGCCGTACGCGCATCGAGGTGGTGACGGAGGGGATTTTCACGCGGCTCGTCCTCGACGATCCGTCGCTCGATGGCGTCGCCGCCGTGCTGTTCGACGAGTTTCACGAGCGGTCGCTCGACGCCGATCTCGGCTTGGCGTTGGCGCGCGACGCCCAGCGGGGCCTGCGCGACGACCTCAAGCTTCTGGTGATGTCGGCGACGCTCGATGGGGCCCGCGTCGGGCGGCTGCTCGACGATGCGCCTTTGATCCAGAGCGAGGGGCGCGCCTTCCCGGTCGAGACGCGCTACGCCGGCCGCGATCCGCGCGAACCCATTGAGCGTCAGGTGGCCGATGCCGTCGTGCGGGCGCTGCGTGCCGAGGCGGGCTCGGCGTTGGTGTTTCTGCCGGGACAGGCGGAAATCCGCCGCGCCGAAACGCTTTTGAAGGAACGCATCGACGATCCGGCGATCGATGTGGTCGCGCTCTATGGCGCGCTCGATGCGCAGACCCAGGACCGCGCCATTGCGCCCGCGCTCAAGGGTCGGCGCAAGGTGGTGCTGGCCACCTCCATTGCCGAAACGTCGCTGACCATCGAGGGCGTCCGCATCGTGATCGATTCCGGCCTGGCGCGGGTGCCGCGCTATGAGCCGGATGTCGGCCTGACGCGGCTCGAAACCGTTCGCGTGTCGCGCGCCGCCGCCGATCAACGCCGCGGCCGTGCCGGACGCACCGAGCCCGGTGTCTGCTATCGGCTGTGGGACGAGCCGCAGACCGCTTCGCTCGAGGCCTATGCGCGGCCGGAAATCTTCGCCGCCGATTTGTCGGGCTTCGTGCTCGATCTGGCGCAATGGGGCGTCACCGATCCCGCGACGCTCGCGTTCCTCGATCCGCCGCCGGCGGGTGCGTTGGCGGAAGCGAAGGCCTTGCTGACGGGGTTGGGCGCGATCGACGCGCAGGGCCGCATCACCGACGAAGGTCGCAAGCTCCGCGCTCTGCCGTTGCCGCCGCGGCTCGCGCGCATGGTGGTCGATGGCGCGGCGCAGGGGGCGGGCGTAGTTGCGGCCGATATCGCTGCGGTGCTGTCGGAGCGCGGCCTCGGCGGCAACGATGTCGATCTCGGCCACCGGCTCGATCAGTTTCGGCGCGACCGCTCGCGACGAAGTGAAGATGCGCGCCGCATGGCGAGGCGCTGGGCGGATTCCGCAGGCCGCGCCGTGACCGACGGCGATCTAAGCGTCGGCGCCGTTCTCGCGCTCGCCTACCCGGACCGCATTGCCAAGAATCGCGGTGCGGACGGCGCATTCCTCCTCGCCAACGGTCGAGGGGCGGCGGTCGATCCGGCCTCGCCGTTGGCCCGCGAACCGTTCCTTGCCGTTGCCGAGTTGTCAGGCACCGCCGCGCGAGGCCGCATCCTGTTGGCTGCGCCGATCACGTTGGAGGAGATTCAATCGCGCTTCGCTGGCGGGATCGAGCAGCGCGAAGACATCGCGTTCGACAATGCATCGGGAAGCCTGCGAGGCCGCCGGAGCGAACGTCTCGGCGCGATTGTCCTGGCGGAACGTCCGGTCGCCGTGACGCCGGGGCCAGAGGCTGCGAACACGTTGGCGGAGGGAATCGCGCGGATCGGCCTTGCGCGCCTGCCGTGGAGCAAGGCGTTGCAGCAGTGGCGCGACCGCGTGACGTTTCTGCGCCGCGCCGAGAGCGACGAATGGCCGGACCTGTCCGACGCGGCATTGGCGGCGAGCGCGTCGGAATGGCTTGTGCCGATGCTGGATGGCAAGACTGCGCTTGGGGACGTGAGCGCCGAAGAGCTTTCCGTCGCCATCCACGCGCTGCTGCCGTGGCCGCTCAAGCGACGCCTCGACGAGGAAGCGCCGACGCATTTCCAGGCGCCGTCCGGCTCGTCGATGCCGATCGACTATGAGGCCGAGGAAGGGCCAAAGCTTTCGATCCGGGTGCAGGAGTTGTTCGGCCTCGACCGCCATCCGAGTATCGCGCGCGGCAAGGTGCCGCTGGTCGTGGAGTTGCTCTCGCCCGCGCACCGGCCGGTGCAGGTGACGCGCGACCTGCCGGGTTTCTGGCGCGGCTCGTATGCCGCGGTGAAAACCGAGATGCGCGGCCGCTATCCGCGTCACCCCTGGCCGGACGATCCGCTGCACGCGCCCGCCACGCGCCGCGCCAAGCCGCGCGGGACCTGATTGCTACCATTTGAACGATTGCGGCGACGCCTTGCGAACCATCCGCATACGAGACGCCCCTCGTCGCATGGCCGTTAGCCGTTCCTTGAGCTTCGCCGTGGTTGGGTCGGCGCGGTTATCGGATCGAACCATGCGCGCGCTCGTTTGCTTCTTCATCTTCGCCGCTATCCTTGGTGTGGGGCTGTCCCGCGACATCAACCGGGCGCTGACCTTCGTCGGTGGCGACCGCCCGGCGGCGATGGCGGCATCGCCGCACGATGATTCTGCACAACAGGGTGCATCGAGCGGCAGCCGCACCGTGACGCTGGATAACGACGGCCGAGGTCACTTCCGCGTCGATGCGCGAGTCGACGGGCGGCGCGTCGATTTCCTGGTGGACACCGGCGCTTCGATGGTGGTGCTGCGTGAAAGCGATGCGGCGCGCTTGAGCATCTTCCCGCGCCGGTCGGAGTACACCGGCCACGCCCAGACCGCCAATGGCGTGACCAAGTACGCGCCGGTGCGCCTCAATCGGATCGAGGTGGAAGGCATTACCGTGCGCGATGTCGCCGCCGCCGTGATGCCGGACGATGCGCTGAAGGTGAACCTGCTCGGGATGACCTTCCTGTCCGGCGTGAAATGGACTCACGACCGGGGTCGGCTGGTGCTGGAGCAGTAGCTCTTTCGCGCCATTCCCGGACGATTGCGACGAAGTCCGGATTCCAGTCACAATCATGCGGCAATGTCCGGTGCAGCTTTCGGTGCTCCGGACCTTGAGCGTTTCGGCGCCCGCCGAATTGAGCTATCTGTTTGCGTCCCGTTTTCAGAGGAATCCATGTTCCCCAAACCGAAATCGTCGCTGTCGCCGAACACTTATGCCTACGAGTCGGAGCCGCTGGTAAAGCCGACCGGCTTTCGCGAGTACGACGCGCGCTGGTTGCTCGGCAAGGAAATCAACCTGATGGGCGTGCAGGCGCTCGGCATGGGGCTCGGCACGCTGATTCGCGAGATGGGCGTGAAGCCCGAGATCGTCACCGGGCACGATTTCCGCGGCTATTCCGCCTCGGTGAAGACTTCGCTGATCTCCGGCCTCCTGGCGGCGGGTTGCACCGTGCATGACATCGGCCTGGCGATGACGCCGATGGCGTATTTCGCGCAGTTCGAGTTGGACGTGCCGTGCGTCGCGATGGTGACGGCCTCGCACAACGACAACGGTTGGACCGGCGTGAAGATGGGCGCGAATCGTCCGCTGACGTTCGGTCCCGACGAGATGACGCGGCTGAAGGAGATCGTGCTCTCCGCGGCGTTCAAGACGCCGGGCGGCGGCGCCTACCACTTTGTCGAAAATTTTCCGGCGCGCTACATCGCCGATCTTACGAAGCGTCCCAAGCTCAAGCGCAGGCTCAAGGTTGTCTGCGCCTGCGGCAACGGCACGGCGGGCGCATTCGCGCCGCAGGTGCTTGAGGCTATCGGCTGCGAGGTGGTGCGGCTCGATTGCGAGCTCGATCACACCTTCCCGAAATACAACCCGAATCCTGAAGACCTGGAAATGCTGCACGCCATGCGCGACGAGGTGCTGCGCACCAAGGCAGACGTCGGGCTCGGCTTCGATGGCGATGGCGACCGCTGCGGCGTGGTGGACGATCACGGCGAGGAGATTTTCGCCGACAAGGTTGGCGTGATGCTGGCGCGCGACATGTCGGCGCTCTATCCGAACTCGACCTTCGTGGTCGATGTGAAATCCACCGGCCTCTATGTCACCGATCCGGTGCTGCAGAAGAACGGCGTGAAGGCCGATTATTGGAAGACTGGCCATTCCTACATGAAGCGCCGTACTCACGACATGCAGGCGCTCGCCGGCTTCGAGAAGTCCGGCCACTATTTCTTCAACAAGCCATTCGGTCGCGGCTACGACGACGGGCTCGTTTCCGCGCTCGCCATCTGCGACATGATGGACCGCAATCCTGGAAAGAGCATGTCGGAGCTGAAGAACGCGCTGCCCAAGACCTGGGGCTCGCCGACGATGTCGCCGCATTGCGACGACGAAAAGAAATACGGCGTCGTCGATGCGATTGTGAAGCACTTCGAGGCGGCAAAGCAGAACGGCGACAAGGTCGCCGGCCAGCCGATCCGCGATGTGGTCACTGTCAACGGCGTGCGCGTCACCGTCGAGGACGGCACCTGGGGGCTGGTGCGCGCGTCATCGAACAAGCCGGAGCTGGTGGTGGTGGTGGAAAGCCCGGCGTCGGAAGCGCGGATGCGCGAGATGTTCAACGCGGTGGATGGTGTGCTGCGCACGCATCCGGAGGTCGGCGCCTACAACCAGACCATCTGACGCGCCGGTTTGCGGGGGCCCGCGGGCGAGCCCCCGCGGGCCGGGTTGCCCTTAATCCTTGGCGCGCTCGACGTAGGAGCCGTCCTCGGTCATCACCACGATGCGCGTGCCCGGTCCGATGAACGGCGGTACGTTGGTGCGCACGCCGTTCGACAGCATCGCGGGCTTATACGACGACGAGGCGGTCTGACCCTTGGTGACGGGCTCGGTTTCCGTGACTTCGAGAACCACCTTCTGCGGCAATTGGATCGCGACCGCGTTGCCCTCGTGGACGCTGAGCATCACCTTCATCTCGGGCTGCAGATAGGCCGCGCCGTCGCCAACCAGGTCTTCCTGCAACGTCACCTGGTCGTAGGTTTCCGAATTCATGAAGTGGAAGCCTTCGGCGTCGTTGTAGAGGAAGGTGAATTCGCGGTCCTCGACCACGGCACGCTCGACCTGCTCGGTGGTCTTGTAGCGCTGCGACACCTTCACGCCGTCGCTGATCCGGCGCATGTCGATCTGGGTGGTGGGCGTGCCCTTGCCGGGGTGGAAGCTTTCGGCGGTCAGAACGACATAGAGCTTGCCGTCAATGTCGAGAACATTGCCCTTGCGGACGGAGCTGGCGATAACCCTCACAGGCGCTATTCCTTTGTTGACTTTCGGGGCTGAAGCCCTCGTTTTCGGGCCGCACCATAGCGATCCTGGCCTGCTTCGCCAGCGTTTTCCGCATTCGACGAGGGCCAAAAGTGACCCAATCCTCCCCCTGGTGGGACAGCGAGGTCTATGCCGATAGGAGGCCCTTCCTGCTGGCCCGCAGCCGCATCCTGTCGGCGTTCCGGGACTGGTTCCGGCAGCGGGGCTTCCTGGAGGTCGAGACGCCTGCGCTGCAGGTTTCGCCCGGCAACGAGGTCCATCTCCATGCCTTCGCGACCGCGCTAACCGCGCCCGATGGCTCGACGACGCCGCTCTACCTGCACACCTCGCCGGAGTTCACCTGCAAGAAGCTCCTGGCCGCCGGGGAGCCGCGAATCTTCAGCTTCGCCCATGTTTTCCGCAACCGCGAGCGTGGGGCGCTGCATCACCCCGAGTTCACCATGCTGGAGTGGTACCGGACCAACGAGCCCTATGAGGCCCTGATGGAGGATTGCGCGGGCCTTCTGGCGGAGGCCGCCAAGGCCGCCAAGGCCGCCGGCTCCGCGCAGTGGCACTGGAAGGGCCGGACCGCCGATCCCTACGCCGCCCCCGAGCGCCTTGCCGTGGCGGCGGCGTTTACACGCTTTGCCGGCATCGACCTGCTGGCGACGCTCCGGGGCGGCGAGCCCGACCGGGATCGGCTGGCGGTGGCGGCACAGGCGGCGGGCATCCAGGTCGCCCCCGACGACACCTGGTCCGATGTGTTCAGCCGCGTCCTCGTCGAACGGATCGAGCCCCAGCTCGGCCTGGGCCGGCCGGTGCTGCTCGACCGCTATCCGCTTCCTGAGGCCGCCTGGGCGCGACCGGCCGAGGACGCCCGGCTGGCGCAACGGTTCGAGCTTTATGCCTGCGGCGTCGAGCTTGCCAACGGTTTCGGCGAGCTTACGGACGCGGCCGAGCAGCGCCTTCGCTTCGAGGAGGCGATGGCCGAGCGTCAGCGCCGTTATGGTGAGCGCTACCCCATTGACGACGACTTCCTCGCTGCGCTCTCCCGCATGCCGCAGGCGTGCGGCATCGCGATGGGCTTCGACCGGTTGGTGATGCTGGCAACCGGCGCGAGCCGGATCGAGCAGGTGCTCTGGGCGCCGGTTACAGGTGGCGATCGCTGACCGTCCATCGCCCAAATTGCCGCGCCGGCTGGCTTTCCAGGTCGAAAACCCTTCGTTAGGCTTCCTCCGGGGCATTTGGGGGAAACGAGCCATGACGAACATTCGGTCGGTGGTCGGTGCGCTGACGCTTGGTGCCATCGTTGCGGCCGGGACGGCGCAGCCTGGCGTGGCGCAGCCTTATCCGTCGCAGAACATCACGGTTCTTGTTGCATTCTCTGCCGGAGGCTTGGCGGATTCGGTTGCCCGCCTGGTCACGACCAAGCTTGAGAATCGCCTCAAGCAAAGCGTCGTGGTGGAGAATCGAACGGGCGCCGGCGGCAACATCGCAGCCAAGGCCGTGGCGAGCGCCGCGTCCGATGGCTACACGCTCTTGGCGACGACATCGGGGCTTGCGGTCAACATGACCGCCTCGAAGAACAAGGGTTTTGAGATGGGCGATCTTCGTCCGGTCGCCATCGTCGCGATCAGCGACGACGTGATCGCCGTGCACCCGGATAATCCGGCGAAGACTCTCAAGGAGTTCATCGCCAACGCCAAGGAAAAGAGCTTCACATACGGCAGCGCCGGGGTCGGCACCGGCCCGCAGATCGGCGCGGAGTATTTCTTCAAGGAAGTGGCCAAGGTGAAATACGTCCATGTGCCGTTCCAGGGCGGTGCGCCGGCGATCACGGCGACGCTAGGCAAGCACGTCGATGCGTTGGTGCTGACCATGCCGCCGGTGACGCCGCACATCCGTAGCGGCGCGCTGCGTGGCCTGGGCGTTGCCGCTCCCAAGCGCAATCCGGCGATTCCCGATGTGCCGACCTATGGCGAGATGGGATTCCCGAACGTCTATTCAGGATCGTGGGTCGGCTTCTTTGCGCCATCCAAGACGGCCGATGCGATCGTCGAGAAGCTGAATACTGAAATCAACACCATCGTCAGGGAACCGGATTCGGTGGCGGCGTTGGCCAAGGCGGGGCTCGATCCGGTGATGAAGAACGTCGCCGAGACGAACGCCTACTTCAAGAACGACGTCGAAACCTGGGCCAAGATGGTGAAGGCCATCGGCTTCTCGAACTGAACTGGACGTTCATCGGCGTATTCAACCCGGTGCGGTGTCGGACCGCACCGGGTTTTTGAATCGGCACTTACAATCGCGTCGGGTCGAGCACGACCTTGCCGATGCCGCCGCGACTCTCTACCAGTTCGTGCGCCTTCGCCGCTTCGGAGAGCGGCAGCACGCAGTCGATCAACGCCTTGAAGCGTCCGGCCGCCGCCATCTCCATCACCAGGCGCGCGCTTTCCGGCCGTTCGCCGGTCGCGCCCATGACCGTGATCTGGTTGAGATAGAGCCGGTTGACGTCGAGCGGCACAATGCCGCCGCCGTGGCCGCCGGCGGTCACCAGGCGGCCGCGGCGGGCCAGCGCCGCAAACGCCTTGGGAAACAGCTCGGGGTCGCCGATGTTCTCGAACACCACATTGACGCCCGCGCCGCCGGTGATGCGGACGGCTTCGGTGGCGAGGTCCTGCGCGCGATAGTTGATGCCGGCATCCGCGCCAAGATCGAGCCCGACCTTGACCCGCTCGTCGGAGCCGGCCGCCGCGATCACCTTGGTACCGAGATGCTTGGCCACCTGGACACCGGCGCTGCCCAAGCCCCCGGCCGCGCCCATCACCAGCACCCATTCGCCGGGCTGCACCTTGGCGTGATCCTGCAGCAGGTGCAGCGCGGTGGGGGCGTGGCGCGTCGCCACCGTGGCGGTGGCAAAATCGACGCCGTCGGGGATGATGGTGGTGTTGGCGGCGATGGCGCGGACGTATTCGGCATAGCCGCCCCAGGCATGGACGCCGAGCAGGCGAATGGCGTCGGCGCCGCTGTTGCCGTCGCCAAGCCGCAACGCGACCGTGACCCGGTCGCCGATCTTGCGGTCGGTCACGCCGGGGCCGACCTTGACGACCACGCCGGACGGATCGACGCCCGGCACCAGCGGCAGCTTGACCGGGCGCGCGTATTGGCCGGCACGAACCTTGATGTCCAGCGTGCGATTGACGGAAACGGCGTGGACCTTGAGGAGGACCTCGCCCGGACCCGGCTCGGGCGTGGCCACCTCTTCGAGCTTCATGACATTCGGCGGACCGAACTCGCGAATAACGATGGCTTTCAACGGAATCCTCCCGACGGCGACATTGCGCATCGATTAAGGCGGCAGCCGCTTGCGGCGGTCAAGCGGGCACGAGTGCGCGAAAGCGGAATGGAATCCGGCCTGAAACCGCCGTGAAGCGGATGACGATGGCTTCCGGTCGCGAAAATGTCATGGCGCGTCGCCGGGCGGCCGGAACACGGCGAGGGCAGGCCCGTTAGCTCCGCAAGGAATCATCATCATCATCATCGTGGAGTGCATCATGCGACTCGCAAAAACCGGAATGTTGGCAATGAGCGCGCTGGCGCTGGCCGTTGCGGCGTCGGTTCCCGCTTCCGCCGCGCCTCGCGGCGGCGGCGGATTTCATGCTGGCGGAGCCCGCGTAGGCGGCGGTGGATTTGGCGGCTTCCGCGGCGGCGGTTTCGCGCCACGGGCCAACTTTGCACCACGGGCCAACTTTGCACCGCGGGCCAATTTTGCGGCCAGAGTGGGCACCGCGCGGTTCGCCGGCAATCCGGGTTGGAACAATCCGGGATGGCGGTGGCGCGGTGGCGATTGGCGCTTTCGACGTTTCGGTGGCTTCGGCGTTGGTGTTGCCACCGGCGCGTTGCTCGGCAGCGCGCCTTACTGGGGCGCGTGGGGGCCGTATGCCTATGACGATTATGCCTATTACGACGGCGGCTATGACGGTGCATACGTCACGGCATCGGGCGGCGATGTGCAGTATTGCATGCAGCGGTTCCGGTCCTACGATCCGTCGAGCGGAACCTATTTGGGTTACGACGGCGCTCGCCACCCGTGCCCCTGACAGGTCGGCTTGACGAGCTTCGAGCGGAGCAAGGCTCTGCGATAGCGTTGCACCGGGCCGCCCCAAAAACGGGGCGGCCCGGTGCGCGTTGATTCACAGCATATCCGCCCTTCGTGCGCGGCGATGGACTTGTGCGGTTCCGTCATGCAACGTCGCCGGCGAACGGAGTGCGTCGATGAGCAACACGGTGTTGACTTGGCCGAGCGGCCATCGCGTCGCTGTGGTCGTAAGCGTTCTGCTGGAGACGTGGAGCGAAGGCAAAGCGCCGAGCTATTTTCCGCGCACCTCGCCGCTGCCGCCCGGCTCCAAGGATGCGGCCGGCATCAACTGGTCGCGCTTCGGCGGCAACGAGGGCATCTGGCGACTGTCGCGCAATCTCGCAGACCTCGATATTCCGGCGACGCTGTTCTGCAACGGCCGCAGCGCCGAAGTGTGGCCCGAAGCCGTGGCGGCCTTCGCCAAGCGCGGCCATGACGTCGCCGGGCACGGCTATCTGCAGGATCAGCCGCTGTTTGCGATGAATCCCGACCGCGAGCGCGAGACGATCAAGAAAACCCTCGATATCCTGGAAAAGGTCGCGGGCAAACGCCCGACGGGGTGGGTGACTCCGATCTATGGCTGGTCGGAGAACACCGTCGACCATCTGATGGAGGCCAAGCTGTCATGGTGCTCCGATGCGCTCGACGCCAGCGTGCCTTATCGCCACAAGAGCAAGAGCGGCGAAATTGTCATGATTCCCTGGAGCGACTTCGTCGATAATCGCGCGTTGCGGGCGAGCCCGCGGATTTATTTCGACGTCTACAAGGACATGTTCGATTATCTTCACGCCTGCGAGCCGGGCGCCCTGATCAACATCGGCGTGCACAGCCATGTCGGCGGCCGTCCGGCGATGGCGGCCGTGTTCCGTCAGGTGCTGGACTACTTGCGAAGCAGGAAGGACGTGTGGTTCGCGCACCATCACGAGGTGGCGAAATGGATCGTCGATCAAGGCGTGGAGGACACCTCATACGCGAAACGGTTTGGCTGTTGACGTTTCACGAACGCTAAAGCGGGCCGAATAATACCAAGATCGGCGGAGTCAAACCCCGACACGACCGGCAACCAGTTTCATGATGGGAGGATGCTCATGCTCAGATTTGCTGCGGCAACGGCTGCGACGCTGTTTCTTTTATGTGCGAACGCATCGGCTCAATCCGATTGGCCCAACAAGCCGGTGAAGATTCTGGTCCCGACCGCGCCCGGCGGCAGCGCCGACGCGATTGCCCGCCTTTATGCTCAGCATATGAGCAAGGTCATGGGGCAGCAGTTCTATGTGGAGAATCGCGGCGGTGCCGGCAATACGATTGGCATCGAATCGGTGGTTCGCTCGCCGGCCGATGGCTACACGCTGTTGCTCGGCGCCGGCACCATCACCATCAACCATCTGGTCTACAAGAAGCTGCCTTACGACGTGCTGCGCGATCTCACGCCGGTAACGGAAATGATCTCGGTGCCGAACGTCCTGGTGGTTCATCCCTCGCAACCGATGAAAACGCTGGCCGACTATATTGCCGCGGCCAAGGCCAAGCCGGGCTCGATCAATTACGCATCGGCCGGTATCGGCAGCAATCTTCATATGGCTATGGAATTGCTCAAGGTCCGGGCCGGCATCGATGTGGTTCATGTCCCTTACAAGGGTGTCGGTCCTGCGATCCAGGACACGTTGGCGGGCCATGTGATGTCGATGATGTCCAACGCCGCGTCGGCCAAGCCGCATATCGCGGCGGGCAAATTGCGCGCGCTGGCGGTCACGTCGTCGAAGCGTTCGCCCGCGCTCCCGGACGTTCCGACTGCGTCCGAGAGCGGGATCAAGGACTATGAGGTGCTGAATTGGTTCGGCATGTTCGCCCCCGCGGGCACGCCGCAGCCGATCGTCGATCGTCTGCAGGCGGAGGCCGCGGCCATGTTCAACGAACCGGCGGTCAAGACTTTGATGGCCGGCGAGGGCGCCGATCCTGTGGCGAGCAAGCCTGCCGAGTTTGCCGCATTCGTGCGCGCCGAGATCAGGAAGTGGGATGAGGTCGGCAAGGCGGCGAACATCAAGCCGGCGGATTGACGGCTCAGCCGTCCGTCATCCCTTCGCGTAGAACACCGGCACCGCGACGCCTTTGCCGATAGCATCGACGCGGGCGTCCTCGGCCTGTTTCTTTTTCTCGCAACGCTCCAGCACTGCGGTAATGGAATCGCGCGGGATGAACACCACGCCGGTGTCGTCGGCCACCACCAGGTCGCCGGGGTTGACGCGCACGGGGCCGATCTGGATTTCGCCGTTGATCTCGACCGTCTCCAGCCGCCACTTGCCGGTGACGGGCGTGATCTCGCTGGCCCAGACCGGATAGTCGACGGCGCGTGAATGCGGCACGTCGCGCACCCCGCCCATCACGATGGCGCCGCGCTCGCCCTGGCGCTTGCCGGTGAGCGCGGAGATGCCGCCCATGTTGGACATCCCGGAGACACCTTGGATCACCAGCACGTCGCCATCTTCCGCGAGGTTATGGGCCTCGAACTCCGCCATCTTGTTGACGTTGGCCTTGGCGCCTGTCAGTGCGTCGGTGCGCTGGGCGATGTTGCGCACGGTCAGCGCCGGGCCGCAGATGACCTTGCCGGGAATGGTCGGCTTGAGCGTGGATGCACCAACGGCGCCGGCGGGGATGCCGAGCTCGTCCATCACATCGGAAATGATGCCGGTGCAATCACCGAGCGCGATGAACCGCTCGGCCGCGCCCGCCGGCGGCTTCGGCGTCGAATGCATGCGGATGCGGTCGGCGGCGATGCGGCCGGTGAGCTTTTTCTCAGTCATGGATCGTCCTTTCTTGGGGTCACCGGCTCGCGGCGATATTGGCAAGAACGGTCATGCGTTGCGTCATGGCGCTGTCGGCGTCCATCATCGCATCGCAGACCGTGAAATGGTTCATTCCAGCAATGGCTTCATAGCGCGTCTTGACGCCTTTCGCGCCCCAGCCGTCGGCGATGATTCGGCTCTGGCGCAAGAATTCCGACGATTCCAGCGCGCCAACCACGGCATCGAGCATGCGACCGGGCGGCACAGGCCAGAATAGCGGTGAGACGCGGCGTGCCTCGGCCGCGTCGAGCTTGAAGTCGGCGTTGCGGCTGATCTGCACCAGCGGCGCGAGATCGAACAGCCCGGAGATGGCATAGGCCGTCGGCACGAGGTCGGCGGGAGCATCGGCGTCGAGCCGTTTCCAGTCGGTCGCGATCATGCAGGCGGCAAGGTGGCCGCCGGCGGAATGGCCGCTGACCATGACGCGGCGCTTGAATCGTCGCCACAGGAACAGGCAGGCGGCCTGCATTTGCTCGATGATTTGAGCGATGGTGACGTGCGGGCAGAGATCATAGCCCGGCACCGCGACCGTAATGCCGCGGCCGTTCATGCCGCGCGCCATCTGGCTGAAGCTCGACGGATCGAACGAGCGCCAATAGCCGCCGTGGATGAACATGGCGAGCGGGCCGTCGGCATCGCCGCGCGGCTTGAACAGGTCGATGGTCTGGCGCGCGCTTGGTCCGTATGTCAGACCGATCTCGGCGCGTCCTTCTTTGCCCGTCTCGGCGCGATAGGCCGCGCCGTCGCGAGCCCAGCGCGCGAAGATCTCCGGATGTTCCGGCACGCGAGTGCTGTTGTTGTATTCGGCTTCGTAATCTGTCGTCATCGAATGTCCCCGCGGCCGCGGAAGATGGAGATTGAGCCATCCCTAGCGGGCGATGCAAGGCGGCACGGCGCGATCCTGAAATGCAGCGACGCCAAGCCTGCGATAAGCAGGCCTGCGAAAGAGTTGTCCCGGTCGCACGGTGACGCTATGAGGGGCCTATGAAGGTCGATGGCAAGCACATTCGCACCATCTGGGTCGAGCCGGACGGCTGGTCGGTCGGGACCATCGACCAGACGGCGCTGCCGCATCGGTTCGCGACACTGCGGCTTACAAGCCTCGACGATGCGGCGCGCGCCATCAAGACCATGCAGGTGCGCGGCGCGCCATTGATTGGCGCGGCTGCGGCTTACGGGGTCTGTCTCGCGCTGCGCGCCGATGCCTCCGATGACAGCCTGGATCGCGCTTATGCGTTGTTGTTGGCGACGCGGCCGACCGCGATCAATCTCAAATGGGCGCTCGAGGAGATGATGGCGGCCGTGCGCAACCAGGCGCGCGAGGATCGCGTTGCGGCCGCCTATCGGCGCGCCGCCGAAATCTGCGATGAGGACGTCGCCATCAATCGGGCCATCGGCCGCAACGGCCTGCCGCTGATCGAAGCGATCGCGGCGCGCAAGCGCGGCGAGCCGGTCAACGTCCTGACCCATTGCAACGCGGGTTGGCTCGCGACCGTCGATTGGGGCACGGCCACTGCGCCGATCTACATGGCGCATGACGCCGGCATCCCCATTCATGTCTGGGTCGATGAGACGCGGCCGCGTAACCAGGGCGCCTCGCTCACGGCCTGGGAACTGGGCCATCACGGCGTCAAGCACACCGTCATCGCCGACAACACCGGCGGTCACCTGATGCAGCATGGTCTGGTAGACATCGCCATCGTCGGCACCGACCGCGTGACGGCCCAGGGCGATGTCTGCAACAAGATCGGAACCTATCTCAAGGCGTTGGCCGCTAAGGACAACGGCGTGCCGTTCTACGTGGCGCTGCCGTCGCCGACCATCGACTTTACCGTGTCCGACGGCGTTGCCGAGATTCCCATCGAGCAGCGCGGCGGCGAGGAGCAATCCACCATGACCGGGCGCACAACGGATGGTCGGATCGAGACGGTGCGGATCGTGCCGGACGGCTCGCCGGTTGCGAATTATGGATTCGACGTGACGCCGGCGCGTCTCGTCACGGGCTTGATCACCGAGCGCGGCATTCTCGAGGCCACACGCGGGGCGCTGAAAACGGCGTTCCCGGAACGCGCGGGAGGTTGACCGTGAGCCCGTCGTTCGCCCGGCCGATGGAGTTGCCGGTGGACGGCCGGCAATCGGAGACGGCGCTGAAGATCGCGCGCGGCACGGCGCGGCTTCTCCATGCCCACGGCTATTGCGTGGTGAGCGAATTGCCGCTCGCCTCAGGGCGGCGTGCCGACCTGGTCGCGCTTGGCACCGATGGTGAAATCTGGATCGTGGAGATCAAGTCGTCGATTGCTGACTTCCGTGCCGATCATAAATGGATGGATTATCGGGCGCACTGCGACCGGCTGTTCTTCGCCACCTCGGTCGAAGTGCCGTGCGAAATTTTCCCCAAGGACACCGGACTGATCGTTGCCGATGCTTACGGTGCGCAGATGATCTGCGAAGCTCCCGAACACCGGATGCACGCTGCAACGCGCAAGCATATGATACTCAGCATCGCGAGGGCGGCCGCGCTGCGGCTGCAGTCGCTGGCCGATCCGGCCGGCCCCTACGGCATGGCAATTTAGAGGGACGATCCCAGAAGCGGCGACCGGGCGGGGATCGGTGGAGGGTCTGACGGACACGATTGCGTCAGACCCGGACGTATCGTTTCATAAAGCGGGCGGCCTCGAAGGCGACGCCTCGATAACAAACGAGAAGCCCGAAACGGCAATCCTCGGGCTCAAGGGAGAACGCAGGATGAACCGTAGGCTCACGACGCTCGTTATGGCGGCTTTGGGATTGTTGCCGGTGCTCGGCGCATCGCCGGGTGTGGCTCAGCCGGCGGCCGAGCCGTTTGCCGGAAAGACCGTCACGCTCCTGATCGGCTTTGGCGCCGGCGGCGGCTACGACTTGTGGGGCCGGTTGGTCGCGCGTCACATCGGACGGCATCTGCCCGGCAACCCGACCGTGGTGCCGCAGAACATGCCCGGCGCCGGTAGCTATGTCGCGGCGAGCCACATCTACGCGGCGGCGCCGAAGGACGGAACGGTGTTTGGGATCATCGCGCGCGATGCGGCGCTCGGCCCGCTCAGCAATGCGCCGGGGGCGCGCTTCGACGCCACCAAGATGTCCTGGCTCGGCAGCCCGACGCGGGAGCACAACGTGTGCATCGCCAACAGCGCATCGAAGGTCAAAACCGCGAACGACCTGCGCACGACGCAACTGATCGTCGGCGACACCGGACCGGGCACCGGCACGCGATCGTATCCGAAGGTGCTCAGTGCGATCCTGGACTATAAATTCAAGATCGTCTCCGGTTTCCGCTCCTCCGCCGACGTGTTCCTGGCGATGGAGCGCGGCGAGGTCGAGGGCATCTGCGAAAGCCTCGATAGCGTCAATCAAAGGCGGCCGGAATGGATTCCGAAAAAGGCCGTGACGGTGCTGCTTCAGGCCGGCGCGGAGACGCATCCCGAATTGAAGGGCGTGCCGAACGTGCTGTCGCTGGTGCGCAATGACGAGGAGCGGCAGGTGATCGAGTACACTTACGCCGGACAGGATATCGGGCGGCCGTTCGTCGCGCCGCCGGGCTTGCCGCCGGAGCGGCTGAAGATGCTGCGCGATGCGTTCAATGCGACGATGAAAGACCCTGAGTTCATCGCGGACGTCAAGCGCAACAGGTTCGATCTCGATCCGGAGGACGGCGATCACCTCGCCGCGCTGATCGCAAAGATCTATGCGACGCCGAGATCGGTCATCGAGCGGGTGAGCAATCTCATCAAGTGATTGCCGGTCAAAGCGGCCCCGCTTCGCCGGGGGCGGCTTCTCGCTCGGGTCGCCGGGCGAATTCCGCCTATCGCGGCGCGCGTTTGGCGAGGATGCGTTGCAGGGTGCGGCGGTGCATGTTGAGCCGGCGCGCCGTCTCCGAGACGTTGCGTCCGCACAGCTCGTAGATGCGCTGGATGTGCTCCCAGCGCACCCGGTCCGCCGACATCGGGTGTTCCGGCGGATCGGCCTTGCGGCCCTCGAGCGCAAGCAAGGCGGCCACCACGTCGTCGGCGTCGGCCGGTTTGGACAGATAATCGACGGCGCCGATCTTCACCGCGTTCACTGCCGTGGCGATGTTGCCATAGCCGGTGAGGATGATGGCGCGTGCCTCGGGCCGGCGCTGCTTGAGCGCCGACACCACGTCGAGGCCGTTGCCGTCGCCGAGCCGCATATCGACCACGGCAAAGGCCGGGGCGGATTGCTCCACCTGCTGCAGCCCCTCACCGACGGTTTCGGCCGTCTTGACCTCGAATCCGCGGGCCTCCATCGCGCGCGCCAGCCGCTGCAGGAAGGACTTGTCGTCCTCCACGATCAACAGCGTGCGCTCGGTCTGGATGACCTCCGGCATGGCATGGCTCATCGCAATGCTCATTTCTAACCCCTCATGGACCTTAAGGAAGGTTGCCGCCCACCTCAAGTGGCTGCGAAGTCGAGCGGGCGCTCGAAATCGCTACGCCCCCAGCGAATGCGAATCACCGCGCCGCGGTCGGGGTAGGCGCGATTCTCGAAATCGACCGTCGCGCCGGACCGTTCCAGCAGCGTCTTGGCGATGAAAAATCCAAGTCCGAGGCCGGTGGTTTCGCCACCGTTCATGCGTCGGCGCTTGCTTGAACGCACGTAAGGCTCGCCGATCCGGTCAAGGACTTCGGGAGCAAATCCGGGGCCGTCGTCGCTGATGGTCACGGCGACATCGTCGTTGCTCCAGTCCGCGGTCACCTCGACGCGCTGGTGGGCGAAATCGACGGCATTTTCCAGCAGGTTCCCGAGCCCGTACAGCACCGCCGGATTGCGCGCACCCATCGGGGCCGGCTGTTCGTGCGATAGCGCCACGTTGATATCGACGCCGAAGTTGCGGTGCGGAGCTACCACTTCCTCAATCAGGGCGGAGAGCGGCAGGCGATCGAACGGCTCGCCGCTCGACAACTCCGAGAGCTTCGCGAGGATGTCGCGGCAACGCTGGGCCTGCTCGCGTAGCAGCCGAATATCGTCGGCGTGAGGCGAGCTGGCCTCGATCGCGCGCTCCAGCTCCTTGGCGACCACCGTAATGGTCGAGAGCGGTGTGCCGAGCTCATGCGCGGCCGCCGCCGCGAGACCATCGAGCTGCGACATGTGCTGTTCGCGCGCCAGCACCAATTCCGTCGCGGTCAGCGCCTCGGCGAGTTGCCGGCCTTCCTCGGTGATCTGCCATGCATAGACCCCGATGAAGCCGATCGCGAGCAGGATCGAGAACCACACGCCGAGAAGATAAATCCACGGCAGCTCCAGCGGATCGTCGGTGTCCCACGGTAACGGATAGTGGGCGAACACCAGGACGGTGGCGCAGACCATCGCGAAGATGCCGAGATAGATGGTGATACGCGGTGGCAGGGCCGTCGCCGAAAGCAGCACCGGAGCAAGGAACAGGAAGGCGAAAGGGTTCTGCAAGCCGCCGGTCAGGAACAACAGCACGGCGAGTTCGGCAATATCGAACGCCAGCAGCCAGGCGGCGCGCTCCGGTTCGAGCCGTTGCGTCAGGCTGAACCGCACCCGCAACGCCACATTCAACCATGCCGACAAGGCGATGACGACAAGGCAAGCCCAGATCGGCAGCGGAAACTCGATGGCGTAATACACCACCAGCACAGCGATAGTCTGCCCGATGATCGCAAGCCAGCGCAGCCGCAATAGCGTGTCGAGGCGCACGTTGCGCCGTTGCGGCAGATGGATCTGGTCGGCGGTGTCTTCGAGCATGGGGCTCATTCTAATGTCCGGCCGGTCGTTCTCAATGTTGCCAATCGGCGCACCACCGGTCGCTTTGGCGCCGGCTTTGGGGAGGGGCTTGCGCCGCGCCCCCTGCCGGGTCACATCTGCGCCGTCATGCCCCGAACCGACACGCCTGCCGCCGCGCTTGAACCGTCGATTGCGGTCGACCGCCTGGTCAAACGCTATAGAGCCGTGACCGCGGTGGACGGCATCTCGTTTGCCATCGCGGCGGGCTCCTGCGCCGCGCTGCTCGGAGGCAATGGCGCCGGCAAGACCACGACCATCTCCACCATCATGGGCCTGGTGGAACCGAGCTCCGGCCGGGTCACGGTGCTGGGCGCGGAGATGCCGCGGCATCGCCACCGGGTGCTGCATCGGATCAACTTCGAGAGCCCCTATGTGAACATGCCGATGCGGCTTACGGTGCGGCAGAACCTCAACGTTTTCGGCATGCTCTATGGCTGTGCCGATGTTGCCGGGCGCATCCGCATGCTGGCCGAGGATCTTGACCTCGGTGACTTTCTCGATCGCCCGACCGGCAAGCTCTCGGCCGGTCAGAAGACCCGGGTCGCGCTCGCGAAATCGCTGATCAACAATCCGGAGATTTTGCTGCTGGACGAGCCGACGGCCTCGCTCGATCCCGACACCGCCGACTGGGTTCGCGGGCGTCTGGAGAATTATCGCCGCGCGCGCGGCGCTACTGTCCTGCTTGCCTCGCACAACATGGGCGAGGTCGAGCGGCTGTGCGATCGCGTCATCATGTTGAAGGCCGGCCGGGTCGAGGACGACGACACGCCGGAGCGGTTGATCAACCGCTATGGCCGCAGCAATCTCGAGGAGGTGTTTCTCGACATCGCCCGCGGCCGCGGCGAAGCCCGCGAGGCCGCGCAATGACGAGGCCGTCAACGCCGATGCATTCCCCGCCCTATGCCGCATTCTCGCCGCGCCGCGTGTTCGCGATGGTGCTGCGTCATTGGTATCTGCTGCGCTCGTCCTGGCCGCGGGTGTTCGACCTGATGTACTGGCCGGCGGTGCAGATGCTGATGTGGGGCTTTCTGCAGACCTATGTGATGCAAAGCTCCGGAACGATGGCGCGCGCCGCCGCGACCTTCGTCGCCGCAGTCATGCTGTGGGATGTTCTGTTTCGCGGTCAGCTCGGCTTTTCGATCTCGTTCCTCGAGGAGATGTATGCGCGCAACCTCGGCAACCTGATGATGAGCCCGCTGCGGCCGGCTGAACTGATCGTCGCGCTGATGATTATGAGCCTGATCCGGCTCACCATCGGCATCGTGCCGGTGTCGCTGCTCGCGATTGCTTTCTTCGGATTCAATCTGTGGGCGTTAGGGCTCGGACTCGCTGTCTTCTTCCTCAATCTTTTTTTGACGAGCTGGGCGGTCGCGATCTTCGTCGCCGGCCTGCTGCTGCGCAACGGGCTTGGCGCCGAGACAATGGCCTGGGGTATCATGTTCCTGCTGCTGCCGCTGACATGCGTCTATTACCCGGTCGCGATATTGCCCGGCTGGCTACAGGTGTTCGCCTGGATGTTGCCGCCCACCTACGTGTTCGAGGGGATGCGGGCGCTGGTGATCGACCATGTGTTCCGCGCCGATCTCATGGTTTCGGCCTTTGCCCTCAATGCGGTTTTGCTGGCGATCGGTGTGGCCGGGTTCATGATTTTGCTGCGCAGCGCCCGGCGTGAAGGCACGCTGTTGCAGGGTGGGGATTGATCCCAACCTGCCGGGCGGATGCGGCTTGCTCGCAAGATATTCATTTGTTTGATCTTTTTCTTGCTCTGGCCGGCCCGTCCCTTGCTCTTTCGAACGGTAACGAAGGGGCACACGGGTTCTTATATCTTGACCATGACAACGAAGTCTCAATATGCTGCGTCGCAGCAAGAGGGCCGGGGAACCTTCGGAATGGCGATTGGCGAATTTGGTGGGGCGCCGGCCTCCAACGGCCAGGCTTTACCGAACGGTCTCTATTGGATGTACGAGGTAGGCCACGCGGCGTTGCAGCCGGCGCGCGCCGTGGCGGATTGGACGCGGCTCTATTTCAAGAATCCTCTTAATCCGCTGACCTATACGACCTACGGAAAATCCGCCGCCGCCGCCGCCGAACTGTTCGAGCGCTCGACGCGGCGTTACAGCAAACCCGATTGGCGCATCGACTCCATCGTCGTCGCCGGGGAGCGCGCGCCGATTCACATTGCGACGGTGTGGGAGCGCCCATTCTGCAAGTTGCTGCATTTCGAGCGCATGTTCTGCAACGTGCCACGGCGGCCGCAGCCCAAGCTTCTGATCGTTGCGCCGATGTCGGGCCATTACGCCACGCTGCTGCGCGGCACCGTGGAGGCGTTCCTGCCGAGCCACGATGTCTACATCACCGATTGGGTGGATGCGCGCATGGTGCCCCTCTCGGAGGGGCATTTCGATCTCGACGATTACATCGACTATGTCATCGACATGCTGCATGCGCTCGGCGGCGATACCCATGTCGTGGCCGTGTGCCAGCCTTCGGTGCCGGTGCTGGCGGCGACCGCGTTGATGGCGGCTGACAACGATGCGTTCGCGCCCCGCTCGATTACCTTGATGGGCGGCCCGATCGACACCCGCGTCAATCCCACCGCGGTCAACAAGCTCGCGGAGGAGCGGGGCAGCGACTGGTTCCGGCGCAACGTCATCACCAAGGTGCCGCTTCCGCATCCTGGATTCATGCGCGATGTCTATCCGGGTTTCTTGCAGCTCAACGGCTTCGTCAGCATGAACCTCAACCGGCACCTCGATGCCCACCGTGATCTGTTCTTCCATCTGGTGAAGGGTGACGGCGATTCGGTGCACAAGCATCGCGAATTCTACGACGAGTATCTCGCGGTGATGGACCTCACCGCGGAGTTCTATCTGCAAACGGTGGATGCCGTATTCGTGCGTCACGACCTGCCGCACGGCACGATGACCCATCGTGGCCGCCCGATCGATCCGGCGGCGATCCGTGACACGGCGCTGCTCACGGTCGAAGGCGAGCATGACGATATTTCTGGCGTCGGCCAGACCGAGGCCGCGCACAAGCTCTGCGTCAACATTCCGCCGCATCGGAAGGCGCATTATCTGCAACGCGGCGTCGGCCACTACGGCGTGTTCAACGGCTCGCGGTTCCGCTCCGAGGTGGTGCCGCGCATTGCCGACTTTATCCTGAGCAACGACGGGCGGGCTCAGCCCGCGCGCCGGCCGGCCGCCGTCAAGCTGGTGAAAGCGTAGATTTCCGCAAGGTTGGCGCGGCTGCCGGCAAGGGCGCGATCCCGTATCGGATATCGCGACGTCTCGCACCCAATCGCACGATTCTGCTAACCTTCCGTGATCGGATTCGGGGTCGTTCTTGATGCCGCTGCGCGCGCTGTTCTATCGCCGGCCGAGCGAACCGCAGACCATCCAGGTCGTGTTCGATCAGGCGGTCTATCCGGTTCGCGTGCGTCGCCATCGTCAGGCGCGCCGCTATACGCTCCGCATCCACGCGGTGACCCGCGAGGTGATCCTCACCATGCCGCCGCGCGGCAGCGTGCGGGAGGCCGAAGCGTTTGCGAAAAAACACGGCGGCTGGATCGCCGCGCGACTGCGCCGCTTGCCGGACGCTGCGCCCTTCGCCGAGGGCACCGTGGTGCCGTTGCGCGGCGTGCCGCACCGGATCGTACATCGGAGCGGCGCGCGTGGCACGGTGTGGATCGAGAGCGCTGCCGACGGCGAAGCCTTGCTGTGCGTTGCGGGGCAGGCCCCGCACATCAACCGCCGCGTCGGGGACTTCCTGCGCCGCGAGGCGTTGCGCGATCTCGAAGTGGCGAGCCATCGTGCCGCGGACGCCCTCGGTGTCGCCGTCCGGCGCATCTCGGTGCGCGATCAGTCGAGCCGTTGGGGTTCGTGTTCGAGCACGGGCCACCTGTCCTATTCATGGCGGCTCATTCTCGCGCCGCCGTTTGTTCTGAATTATCTCGCGGTGCACGAGGCTGCGCATCTCGTTGAGATGAATCACTCGCCGCGATTCTGGCGACTGGTCAAGCGCATTTGCGCCGACACCGACCGCGCCAAGGCCTGGCTCGACGCCAACGGCGCCGATCTGCATCGCTACGGCTCGCCGAGGCAAGCCGCGTGATGGCCGTCGTTGCCGTCGCGTCTCCGGCGTGAACGGATCGCTCAACCTCCCGCCCATCGGGACAATACGGAACCGAAGCCCCGCATGCTCCGCCCCGGCTCGTTCGCGCTGACGTTGCTTCTCGCCATGCTGACCGGCCTCGGCCCGTTGTCGATGGACATGTATCTTGCCTCGCTGCCGGCGATCGGCCGCATTCTCGGAGCAAGCCCGGCAGAGGTGCAGCTCACGATCTCGTTCTATCTCGCGGGCTTTGCACTTTCGCAGGTGTTCTACGGGCCGCTGTCCGACCGTCACGGGCGGCGCCCGGTCTTGCTGGCTGCGCTCGGCGTTTACGTCGTGGCGACGCTCGCCTGTGCGTTCGCGTTCTCCATCGAGACGCTGATCGCGGCGCGGTTCATCCAGGCCGTGGGCGGCTCAGGCGCCATCGTCCTGGCGCGCGCGGTGGTGCGCGACATGTTCGAAGGGGCGCGGGTCGGGCGCGAACTCTCGCGCATGGCCGCCATCATGGCGCTGGCGCCGCTGGTCGCGCCCATGATCGGCGGCGTGTTGCAGACCACCTTCGGCTGGCGTTCGAACTTCCTGGCGTTGTTTGCCTTCGGCGCGGCGGCCTGGGTCATGGTCTGGCTGCTGTTGCCGGAAACGCTGCGCGCGCGCTCGCCGGAGCCGGTGTCGCTCGGCTCGACGCTGAGATCCTACCGGAGCTTCCTCGCCGACCGTGCGTTCGTCATCTATCTCGGCATTTCGACCGGCTGCCTCTGCGGCCTGTTTGCCTGGATTTCGAGCGCGGCCTTTGTCTTGCAGGACATCTACGGCGTATCGGCGCTGGCGTTCGGGCTGTCGTTCGCGCTCGCGTCGTCCGGCTATCTCGTGGGCACGACGGTTGCCGCGCGCTTCGTCTCGCACGTCGGCGGCGGACGGATCATGGGACTTGGCACAATCGGCATGGCCGTCGGCGGCTGTGCGGTGATGGTGCTGTCGGCGCTCGAGGCGCATTCCAGCGGCGCGCTGGTGGCGGCGATGGCGCTCTATCTCGCCGGCATGGGCATGGCGCTGCCGCTGGCTCAGGCCGGCGCGTTGCTGCCGTTTCCCGACCGCGCCGGTGCCGCGTCGTCCCTGCTTGGTTTCGTCACCCAGATCCTGTCGGCCATCGTCGGCGCGATCATCGGGCATATGCTGACGACAAGCGCATGGCCGCTCGCCATTGCAATGCTGGCGCCGGGCGGGCTGTCGCTGGTGCTGTGGCTGTTCAGCCGTCAGTCGGGCAGCGTGTAGACGAACACCGCATCCTTGCCGACTCCGCCGTGCAGGCAGATGAAGCGCGTGGTATGCGGGCCGCGGCTGCCTTCGTAGATCGCCGTGCCGTGATAGATCGCGGCAATGAATGTCGCGCCGACCTGGTCCGCGTAACGGTCCACCGTCACCGCGGCGCGGTCGATCACGAACCGCCGGAATGCCGGGTTGTGCCGCCGGAACTGAACCGCGGCGAGCCGCTCGCAGTCGCGGATGCCGTCAAACCGGGTCTTGGCGCGGGGCGCTGCCGTCGCGGGAAACGCCAGCGACGCCGTCAGGGTGCAAGCCGCAATCGTTTGCGCGAGCGCCCTCAGGCCCACGGCCGCTCGGCTCGCGACTTGGCCTCGAAGCTGTCGATCTTGGCTCTCTTGAGGTTGGTCTGGCCGATGTCGTCGAGCCCGTTCAGCATGGTGTGCTTGCGATGCGGGTCGATGTCGAACTTGATGACGCCGCCGTCGGGACCGCGGATTTCCTGCTTCTCCAGGTCGATGGAGAGCGTCGAGTTGGCGCCGCGCTCGGCGTCGTCGAACAGCTTTTCCAAGTCCTCAGGGCTGACCTTGATCGGCAGCAGGCCGTTCTTGAAGCAGTTGTTGTAAAAGATGTCGCCGAACTGCGTGGAGATCACGCAGCGGATGCCGTAGTCCAGAAGCGCCCAGGGTGCGTGCTCGCGCGAGGAGCCGCAGCCGAAGTTGTTGTCGGCGACGATGATCTTGGCGCCGCGGTAGGCCGGCTTGTTGAGCACGAAATCCGGGTTCTCGGTGCCGTCTTCCTTGAAGCGCAACTCCGAGAACAGGCCCTTGCCAAGCCCGGTGCGCTTGAGCGTCTTGAGGTACTGCTTGGGGATGATCATGTCGGTGTCGACATTGACGATCCGCAGCGGCGCGGCGACGCCCTCCAACCGGGTGAACTTGTCCATGACGGCTTTCTCCTTGGCCCTCTGAATGGCGTCTTGCCGGGCGCGGGTCAAGCCCCGGCCGGGCGGCACGGCACCACCGAGCGGGGCGTGGCGCTCAGGCGGCGCCCTTCTCGTTGCGACGGATACCGTCGAGGCCGCCGACCCACGGCAGCGCCGAGCGGCACCAGTTCTGCGTCTTGGGCACCAGTTGGTCGCGCTCGCGCAGGATGCCGACGCGCACCATGTAGGCCGGTTTCGGCCCGTCGCCGGGCGTCGTCGAATAGATCGGCGAGCCGCATTTCGGGCAGAATGCCTGGGCGCGGGGATGGCCGCTCTCCGCGGTGGTCTTCACATAGATCGTCGGTTCACCCGACAGCATCCGGAAGGCGTGGCCCGGAACCGGGATGTTGGTGCGGAAGGCCGAGCCGGTGCTCGCCTGGCAATCGGTGCAATGGCAAATGCTGGTCTTCTCCGGGTCGGCCTCGGCCTCGAAGGTGATGGCGCCGCAATGGCAGCTCCCATGGATTTTCATGGCTCGTTCGCTCCCTGGTTCTCGGGCTCGTCCGCCATCCGCTCGATCGCGTCGATGTCGTCGTCGGACAAGCCGAAATGATGGCCGATCTCATGCACCAGGACGTGCGTGATGATGGTGCCGAGCGTCTCGTCGTGTTCGGCCCAATAGAGCAGGATCGGCACCCGGTAAAGCCAGACCATGTTCGGCATGGCCGCCGGCGCGCTTTCGATCTGGAACGGCAGCCCGACGCCCTGGAACAGGCCCATCAGGTCGAGCTCGCTTGCGATCCCCATCGCATCGAGCACCTCGTCGGTCGCGTAGTCTTCCACCTGCACCACCACGCCCTCGCAGCGGGCGCGAAAGTGCGCCGGCAGCTTGCGGAAAGCCTCGATGGCGATGACCTCGAATTCAGCAAGCGATGGCGCCTTCACCGGCCGCCAGGCGAGGGGGTCGGAGCCGAGGGATTCCGAGGCAAGCGGGGTTGCGCTCGGCGGATCGCGTCGGGGAGTGTCATTCATCGGCGGAGCATAGGCGGGCAGCCTGCCTCGATCCATAAGTGCGATGTCTTGAACCGCGATGCCCCGCCAACTCGCGGTTGACGCCGTCGCCCCAATCGGCGAGCGTTGCGGGATGCAACGATCCGCGCTGTTCTCCTTGGCGATCTTGGCCGCGCTGGCCTTCGGTTTTCTGGCGGTGGGTGCTCGGCCGTCCGCGGCGCAGTCATCCCGTGGTGTTGCCGCGGGCTCCGCAACCGACGCAGAGCCGCTGATGCGGCAACGGGTGCGGCCGCGAGCCCGGCTGCGCGTGCGGCCGCTCTATCCGTACCGGCGCAGCCACGCCCTTTATCCGCTGCCGTACGACTACGAATTTCCGGGTCCGAACGCCAAGCGCGAATGCGTGGATGCCTATGTCACCGAATATCGTCCGAGCGGCACGGTGATCGTGCCACGGATGCGTTGCCGGTGGGTGCGTGGTTGAGCAGCGAACGGAGCACGCGGCCGTGGCCAAGGTTGGGATGCTTCTGACGGTGAGCTTGATCGCGATGGCGTTGGCGTCGCCGGCCGATGCCGCGCGCCGCGGCCCGCGCTCTCCGGCGCAGACCGGACCGCTGATCATGACGGGGATGTGGGGTCCGCAAGCCGGCGCTCGTCAGGGCGTCCGTCGCGCGCGCAAGGCCGACATCTGCAGGCCCGTGACGATCAAGCGCGGCGGCTGGTCCTCTGTCGCTCGCAAGGCTTTCTAATTTATCGCGCGACCCGCGCTCTTTGCCGCACCTGGAAACCGGGGCGGTGCTCCATACGTTGACGCCTGCGTCATGTCACGTCGGACAACCGGAGGATTCATCATGTCGAAGCTTCTTACGACACTGGCGGCCGGAGCTGCCACGGTTTTGCTGGCCATGCCGGCTCCCGCGAGCGCGATCAACGCATCCGGTCCGCGCGGCGACGGCATGAAAACCTCTACTTCGATCGAGGTCAGTTCGGCCAAGCGGCATCGCGCCCATCGTCACTATCGCCATTATCATCGTCACTATGGATGGCGCGGTTATTACGGGCGGCCCTATTATGGTCCACGGTACTATTCCGGTGGCCCGTATTACGCAGCGTCGCCGTACTCCTATCGCCCGTATTATTATCGTCCGGGACCGCGCTTCTACGCCGGCCCGTTTGGATTCGGCTTCGGCGTCGGCTGGTAACGCGCCCGTCTTAAAACGAGCAAAGCCCGCCGGTCGGCGGGCTTTGCTGCATTCGGCCGAATGCTGACGATCAGTGCCAGTCGCGCACGTCCACGAATTTGCCGGCGATGGCCGCCGCTGCCGCCATCGCGGGCGACACCAGGTGAGTGCGGCCCTTGAAGCCCTGACGGCCCTCGAAGTTGCGGTTCGAGGTCGAGGCGCAACGCTCGCCCGGCGCAAGCTTGTCGGGGTTCATCGCCAGGCACATCGAGCAGCCCGGCTCGCGCCACTCGAAGCCGGCGGCCTTGAAAATCTTGTCGAGGCCTTCGGCCTCCGCCTGCTCTTTTACGAGTCCCGAACCCGGCACGATCATGGCGTTGACGTTGGCGTTGACGGTCTTGCCGGCGGCGATCCGGGCCACCTCGCGCAGGTCCTCGATGCGCGAGTTGGTGCAGGAGCCGATGAACACGCGATTGATCGCGATGTCGGTCATCTTCTCCCCGCCCTTCAGGCCCATGTATTCGAGCGAGCGCTCGGCGGCGCGCCGCTTGTGCTCGTCGGCGATGTCGGAGGGCACCGGCACGCGGCCGGTGATCGAGGTGACCTGCTCGGGGCTGGTGCCCCAGGTGACGATCGGCGGGAGCTTCGCCGCATCGAGCTTGATCTCGCGGTCGAAGTGCGCGCCGTCGTCGGTGCGCAGCGTGTCCCAGTAGCGCACCGCGTCGTCCCAAACCTTACCCTTGGGCGCCTTGGGGCGGCCCTTGAGGAATTCGTAGGCCTTCTCGTCGGGCGCGACGAAGCCGGCCTTGGCGCCGGCCTCCACCGACATGTTGCAGACCGTCATGCGGCCTTCCATCGACAGGTCGCGGATCGCCTCGCCGGCGTATTCCAGCGCATAGCCGGTGCCGCCGGCGGTGCCGATCTCGCCGATGATGGCGAGGATGATGTCCTTGGCGGTGACGTTGGCCGGCAGCTTGCCGTCCACGACCGCGCGCATGTTCTTCGACTTGCTCTGCACCAGCGTCTGCGTCGCCAGCACATGCTCGACCTCGGAGGTGCCGATGCCATAGGCCAGCGCGCCGAAGGCGCCGTGAGTCGCCGTGTGGCTGTCGCCGCAGACCAGCGTGGTGCCGGGCAGGGTGAAGCCTTGCTCCGGGCCGATGACGTGGCAGATGCCCTGACGCACGTCGAATTCATCGTAATATTCGAGCCCGAACACCTTGGCGTTTTCCGCCAGATAAGCGATTTGCGCCGCGCTCTCCGGATCAGGGTTGGGCTTGGTGCGGTCGGTGGTCGGCACGTTGTGATCGACCACCAGCAGCGTCTTGTCGGGCGCGTGAATCTTGCGGCCCGCCAGCCGCAAGCTCTCGAACGCCTGCGGCGAGGTCACCTCGTGAACGATATGGCGGTCGATGTAGAGCAGGCAGGTGCCGTCCGGCTGCTCGTCGATCAGGTGGTCGGCCCAAACCTTGTCGTAAAAAGTGCGCGGTTGCATCGCGGTGAACCTCAAGAACGATTGAATGGGAAGCGGCAAAGCCGCCATACGGCCATCAGGGTGCGGTCGCTTAAAGCGACACCAGCACCGACGCCGTCAACCGGCCAAAGAACCGCCCGGGCAGACGCACATGGTCGCCCAGGATGATCCTGCGGACATTAGAAGCGTTCGACATGGCCTAGATATAGCCAGCCGAGATCGCGCCGACAACAAACTCGAAGGAGCATCGAAGCCTGCGCGATCCGCGCGCAGGCTTACTCTGCGGCGTTGGCGGTCTCGGGAGCCTGGCTGGCGTGGTGCGTACCCTCGGCGATGCGGGCCTTCTTGCCGCGCAGGCCGCGCAGATAATAGAGCTTGGCGCGCCGGACCTTGCCGCGACGGGTCAGCTTGATCGAGTCGATCATCGGCGACAGCAGCGGGAACACGCGCTCGACGCCCTCGCCGTAGGAAATTTTCCGAACGGTGAAGCTCTCGTTGATGCCGTGACCGGAGCGGCCGATGCACACGCCCTCATAGGCCTGGATGCGGGTGCGCTCGCCTTCCTTGACCTTGACGTTCACCACCACGGTGTCGCCCGGCTCGAAATCCGGAATGGTCTTGCCGGCGGCGAGCTTGTCGGCCTGCTCCTTCTCGAGCTGCTGGATCAGGTTCATGGCAAATTCTCCGTCGGCTGCGCGCCGGTAGGCCGCGCCCTTGAGGCTTGTTGTCCGGGTTGGGCGAGCTTCTACGCGAAAGCGCCCGATTTGTCACCCGCCATCTGTCGGCTTCTTGGCGGGTTTTGTGGGCGTTTTAAGGCGGTTTTGGTGGGCCGTCCAGAGGTCGGGCCGGCGCTCGCGGGTTAGCCGTTCGGCCTCGGCCCGCCGCCAGGCCCGGACTTTGGCATGGTCGCCCCCGGTCAACACCTCGGGGATGCCGACGCCCTCGAACGCCGCCGGGCGGGTGTATTGCGGGTACTCCAAAAGCCCCTCCGAAAAGCTCTCCTCGGCACCGGAGGCCTCTTTTCCCATGACTCCGGGCAGGAGCCGGACACAGGCGTCCAGCAGGGCGAGCGCCGCGATCTCGCCCCCCGACAGGACGTAATCGCCGATCGATACCTCCTCCAGGTTGCGTGCCGCGATCACGCGCTCGTCCACCCCCTCGAAGCGGCCGCACACCGCAACGATGCCCGGGCCCTGGACGAGTTCGGCTACGCGCGCCTGGGTCAATGGCGCTCCGCGCGGGCTCATCAGGAGGCGCGGGCGACCGTCGGCCGCTGCCGCGTCGATGGCGCGCGCCAGTACATCGGCTTTCATCACCATGCCGGGGCCGCCGCCGGCCGGCGTATCGTCCACCGTCCCGTGCCGGTCGGTGGCGTGGGCGCGGATGTCGTGAGCGTCGAGCGACCAGATGCCCGCTGCCAGCGCCTTGCCGGCGAGGCTTAAGCCCAGCGGCCCGGGAAACATCTCCGGGAACAGGGTGAGGACGGTGACGCGCCAAGTGCTCGCGCGAGGGCTCGTGCCAGTGGTCGTGAGAGCCGTCATGGGAGCCGCCTATTCGACCGTGTCGGGTGGCACGATGACGATGCGCCCCGCGGCGATGTCGATTTCGGGCACCGCCGTCGCGGTGAACGGCAGCATCAACGGCTCGCCGCCGGCATCGGGTTTGATCTCGATAATATCGCCGGCGCCGAAATTGTGGATCGCCGTCACCGTGCCCAACATGGCTCCTTCGGAAGTCACGGCTGCAAGGCCGACCAGGTCGGCATGATAGAACGCGTTGTCATCAAGCGGCGGCAGCCGGTCGCGCGCAACGTAAAGCTTGATGTTGGTAAGCTGTTCCGCCGCATCGCGGTCAGCGATGCCCGCGATGCGCACCACGAAGTGATCCTTCGCCGGTCGCAGCGACTCGATCTCGAAACGCCGCGTGCCGTCTTCGCTTTCCAGCGGACCGTAAGCGGTGACCGCTGTCGGATCCTCGGTGAACGATTGGAGCCGGACCTCGCCGCGAACCCCATGCGCGGCGCCGATCTGGGCCACGCAAATCCTTTGTTTGTTGCCCCCCTCCCGTTGTGCGGGAGAGGGCGAGCGAGGCTGCGGTTGCCGCGGGCCCACGAGCGGCGATTAGCTTGCGGGGGCCGCCGCCTTCGCCGCCGCCTTTGCGGCTTCCGCGGCCTTGGCGGCTTCCTCGGCGCGTGCCTTGCGCTCCTTGCGCGGGATCGCCTTGTTCGGGTTGTTGCGCTTCTCGCGTTTGACAACGCCGGCGGCGTCGAGGAAGCGCATCACGCGATCCGACGGCTGCGCGCCCTTGGCGATCCACGCCTTCACCTTGTCGAGGTCGAGCCGCAGGCGCTCTTCCTTGTCCTTCGGCAGCAGCGGATTGAAGAAGCCGAGCCGCTCGATGAAGCGACCGTCGCGCGGCGAACGGCTGTCGGCGGCGACGATGTGGTAGAACGGCCGCTTCTTGGTTCCGGCGCGGGCCATGCGGATAACGACGGGCATTGGTGGTCCTTTCTCTGGATAAACGGCTCGATTGGATTGAACGTTATTTCATTTCTTCTTGAAGAAGTCGGGCGGCAATCCGCCCGGAGTCGGCAGCTTGACGTTGCCGCTGCCGCCAAGGCCGGGAAACTTGCCGAGACCGGGCAGCGCGCCGCCGCCGGGCATCGTTGGCGGCAGGCCGGGAATGTTCGGCGGCAGACCGCCGCCTTGCCCGCCGCCTGGCATCTGCTGGGCGAGCTTGGCCATCTCGTCAGGGGAGGGCATGCCGCCGCCGAGGCCCATCATCTGCGCGAGGCCGGCCATCGGACCACGCGCCTTGCCGCCGCCCATCGCTTTCATCACGTCGGCCATGTTCCGGTGCATCTTGAGGAGCTTGTTGACCTCCTCGACCTTGGTGCCGGACCCGGCGGCGATGCGCTTCTTGCGGCTCGCCTTGAGAACATCGGGATGCTTGCGCTCGCCCGGTGTCATCGAATCGATGATCGCCATCTGGCGCTTGAGCAAACCCTCGTCGAGCTTGCGCTCGGCCATCTGGTTCTTGATCTTGGCGACGCCGGGCAGCATCGCCATCAGGCCGCCGAGGCCGCCCATTTTCTGCATGCCGGCAAGCTGTTCGCGAAGATCGCCGAGGTCGAACTGACCTTTGCGCATCTTCTCGGCCTGGCGCAGCGCCTGCTCGCGGTCGATGCTGGTGGCGGCCTTCTCGACCAGCGAGACGATATCGCCCATGCCAAGGATGCGGCCGGCGATGCGCGCGGGGTCGAAATCCTCGAGCGCGTCCATGCGCTCGCCGACGCCGATCAGCTTGATCGGCTTGCCGGTGACCGCTCGCATGGAGAGCGCGGCGCCGCCGCGGCCGTCGCCGTCGACACGGGTGAGCACGATGCCGGTGATATTGACGCGCTGGTCGAACGAGCGCGCGAGGTTGACCGCGTCCTGGCCGGTGAGGCTGTCGGCGACCAGCAGCACCTCATGCGGATTGGCGGCGCGGCGGACTTCGGCCGCCTCGTTCATCATCTCTTCGTCGAGCGTGATGCGGCCGGCGGTGTCGAGCAGCACCACGTCGTAGCCGCCAAGCTTGGCGGCCTGGATGGCGCGGTTCGCGATCTGCACCGGCGACTGGCCTTCGACGATCGGCAGCGTCGGCACGTTGACCTGCTGGCCGAGCACGGCGAGTTGCTCCATCGCCGCCGGGCGGCGGGTGTCGAGCGAGGCCATCAGCACTTTCTTATTGCCGCGTTCGACGAGGCGCTTGGCGATCTTCGCCGTGGTGGTGGTTTTGCCCGAGCCCTGCAGGCCGACCATCATGATCGGCACCGGAGCCGCGGCGTTGAGGTCGATCGGCTGGGCTTGCGAGCCGAGCGTCGCCACGAGTTCGTCATGGACGATCTTGACGACCATCTGGCCGGGCGTGACCGACTTGATGACTTCGACGCCCACCGCGCGCTTCTTGACCTGCTCGCCGAAAGCGCGCGCCACGTCGAGAGCGACGTCCGCCTCGAGCAGCGCGCGGCGAACCTCGCGCAGCGCCGCATCGACGTCGGCCTCCGACAGCGCGCCGCGCCGCGTCAGGCGGTCGAGGATGCCGGAGAGTCGTTCCGACAGGTTGTCGAACACGCTTTGTCGTCCTCAGGTACGGTCATCCGGCGGATGACCTGTCGCAAAACACGTTGACGCCCGAGGGCGCATCGCGCTGTCGGGCGGGAACCTCCGGCCTCTCGGGCCGGTCGGCGATCAAAAAACACGGGCTCTATCTTGAGAGCGCGCGGAAACTAGGTGCGGGGCGCTTTCGAGTCAAGCGCGTTACGGCGCGGCGGCGCGCCGAATTCCAGAATAATTCCTTTATTTCCAGTATCTTACTTGATGATCACATAGACCGTGATGACGAATTTATCGTCCGGCGTGGTCACCGGATCGGTTTCGTACTCCTCGATGAAGGAGTCCCCGGCCTCAAGCCGCTTCTCGTCGAGGTAATCGGTGATGGCTTCGTAGGTGCCGTCCATCGAATCATAAGAGCCTCGATGGGTGAACTTCAGGGCCTGGCCAGCGGGGGACTGGCCGACCTCGATATCGCCCTTGGGCAGGTCCTTGGGCGCTTCCGCGATCGGCACCGCAGCCTGGAACTGAAAGCCGGTGTCGTCGGCCTGGGTGTAGATCGTCATCGGCGGACCGGCCTTGGCGATGCCTTGCTTGTCGAGCAGCGTATAGACCGACTTGAAGGCGTCCTGCAGGTTCTCCAGCGCCTTGTCCCAGGTGCTGTTGCCTTTCAGGAAAATGATGGTTTTCGGCGTCAGCGTGACCTGCTCGCCGAACGGGTCGCCGGGTTTGGACTCGTTGGGTTTGGGGTCGGCGGGCTTGGCTTCAGGTGGCGGCGGCGGGGGCGGCGGCGTCTGCGCCTGCGGTTCCGGCACGGCCGGTGCCGGATCGGCGGCCTGTGCCAAGGCAAACGACGTCAATCCCAGGGTCAGCACGCCGGCGAGGGCAGCCGCTCGCCAAGGGGTCATCATGAACGTCTCCTTGAACCACCGCGGTCCCGTCCCGCGCACCTGGAATCGGCCGAACCTAACACGCCGGCGGACCGTCGAGATAAACGAAAGCGTCTAAAGTCCGTCTCACGTTTTTCTTGCGTTGGATACCGTCGGCATTCCAGTCGCGCGTCGGACAAGCCCGCGGCGGAACGAACTCTGGCCATTGCTCGCCCGTTTCCCATATAACGACTCCTAAATCGCGGCTTTTTTGGTTGTCCGCCCGCTGCGATCCAGGCTTTTCAAGCATCGACCCAAGGTCGATCCGAAAGAGTGCGTCGATGGCTGCGCTTGCCAACCGGCCTTTCATCAAGATGAACGGTCTCGGCAACGAGATCGTGGTGGTGGATATGCGCCGGACTCCCGAGCCGATCAGTCTGGAGGAGGCGCGTGCCGCCGCGCAACCCGCCGGCGCGCCCTACGATCAGTTGATGGTGCTCTATCCGCCCCGGACGGCGGGGACCGATTCGCATGTCCGCATCTACAACAACGATGGATCGGAGGCGGGCGCCTGCGGTAACGGCATGCGCTGCGTCGCCTCGCTCGTCAGCAAGGAAAGCGGCCGCGACCGCCTTGCCTTCGAGGTCGATGGCCGCGTGCTCGACACCTGGAAGAACGCCGACGGCACGTTCACCGTGGACATGGGCGCGCCGCGCTTTGCCTGGAATGAGATTCCGTTGGCGCGGGAATTCGCCGACACGCGCGCCATTGAATTGAGCATCGGTCCAGCCGACAGGCCGATCCTGCGTTTGCCCTCGGTGGTGAGCATGGGCAATCCGCATGCGATCTTCTGGGTCGAGAACGTCAGCGCCTACGATCTCGCCAAGCTCGGGCCCGTTCTCGAACACGATCCGATCTTTCCGCAGCGCGCCAACATCACGCTCTGTGCGGTACAATCACGCGGGCACATCGTCATCCGCACCTGGGAGCGCGGCGCGGGATTGACGAAGGCGTGCGGCTCGGCAGCGTGCGCCTCCGCCGTCGCCGCCACGCGGCTGGGCCGCACAGAACGCAAGGTGCGCGTGACATTACCGGGCGGCGATCTCGTCATCGAATGGCGCGCGAGCGATGACCATGTGCTGATGACCGGCCCGGCAGAGTTCGAGTTCGAGGGTCGGTTCGACCCGGCGCTTTTTGCGTCGTCGAGCGCGAAGGCCGGCGCGGCATGAGCGTCGATGTCGTCACCTTCGGCTGCCGGCTCAATGCCGCCGAGTCCGAGGTGATCCGCCGTGAGGCCACTTCCGCCGGCCTCCGCGAGACTGTCATTGTCAACACCTGTGCGGTGACAGGCGAAGCGGTCAAGCAGGCGCGCCAAAGCGTGCGCAAGCTGCGGCGCGAACGGCCGGATGCGCGCATCGTCGTCACCGGCTGCGCGGCGCAAGCTGACCCTCACGTTTTTGCCGCGATGCCCGAGGTCGATCACGTTCTCGGCAACGAGGAGAAACTATCGCGCGCGGTGTGGTCCGGTCTTGACGCTGCGCCGCGGGTTTCGGTCGGCGACATCATGGCGGTGCGCAGCGCCGCGCTGCACCGGATCGATGGCATCGAGGGGCACACCCGCGCGTTTCTACAAGTGCAGAACGGTTGCGATCATCGCTGCACCTTCTGCGTCATTCCGTTCGGGCGCGGCAATTCGCGCTCTGTGCCGATCGACGATGTGGTGGCCCAGGCGCGGCGATTGGTCGAGGTTGGGCGGCGCGAGATCGTTTTGACCGGCGTCGATATCACGAGCTATTCACCTGGACTGGGGCTTCTCGTGAAGCGGCTGCTGCACGATGTTCCCGAGCTGGAGCGGCTGCGTTTGTCGTCCATCGATTCGGTCGAAGCCGACGACGATCTGCTCGACGCGCTCGCGAGCGAATCTCGGTTGATGCCTCACCTGCATCTGTCGTTGCAGCACGGCGACGACCTGATCCTCAAGCGGATGAAGCGCCGCCACAGCCGCGCCGACGCGATTGCGTTCTGCGAGCGGGTGCGGCGGCTGCGGCCGGATATCGTCTTCGGCGCCGACATCATCGCGGGTTTTCCGACCGAGACGGAGGAGATGTTCGTGCGCTCGCTCGAACTGGTGGACGCGTGCGGGCTCACTCACGTTCACGTGTTTCCGTTCTCGCCGCGTCCCGGCACGCCGGCGGCACGGATGCCGCAGGTCGCGCATGATGCGATCAAGGATCGCGCCCGCCGTCTGCGCCAGAAGGGCGAAGCGGCATTGCGGCGTCATCTCGATGGCGAAGTTGGCGCGCGCCGGCGAGTGCTGACGGAGGCGGGGGGCCTCGCGCGCACCCCGCAGTTCACGCCGGTGCGGCTTGGCGCCCCGGTTCAACCTGGGGCGATCCTCGACGTCTCCATCGCCGCGCACGACGGGAGGCGGCTTCTGGCCGCGTGATAGAATGACTATGTGGGCGAGGGGAGCACCGATGAGCGCGACGTCCAAGTCCATCGCCATGTCCATCGCCAAATCAATCGCCATGTCCACTCTGGCTGAACCCGAGCCTCTTTTCCCGGAGGAGAATGATCCGCGCGACGACCTCGGAGATTTCGTTCGGGTGGTTGATGAAAAGACCATGATCGTGTCGCAACGCCGCGGGAGTAATCGCATCGACGGCCTGCACCTTGTCACCGATCCACGTATCGCGGTTCTGGCGTGAACACTGGCGTGTCCCGCGGATTGGCCTTTCTCGCCATCCTGGTGCTTGCGCTGATCCCGGCCGCGGCGCGGTCGCCGCAGGCCGCCGACACGGCGCGGCGAATCGAGATTCAGGCCCAGGCCATCGAGGCGTTCGAGCCGCGCGAGCCTTCGCGCACGCGGTTCGGCGCATTGGTGTTTCGCGGCGGGCTCGTGCTGGAATCACCTGCGCGTGAGTTCGGCGGACTGTCCGGTCTGCATGTCGAGCCGGACGGCGAGCATTTCGTGGCCGTCTCCGACCGGACGCAATGGCTGCGCGGACGCATTGTCGCGCGCGACGGCGTACCCATCGCGATTGCCGACGCCGAGATAGCGCCGATGCTCGGGCCGGATGGCCGCCTGCTCAAGAATCGCGGTTGGTACGATACCGAGGCGCTGACCGAATACGACGGCCGGCTTTACGTCGGCATCGAGCGCGTGGACCGGATCGTGGAGTTCGACTATCGCCGCGACGGTTTGAATGCGCGCGGGCATTCGATTCCGGTGCCCGGCGCGATGAAGGGACTGCCGCATAATCAGAGCATCGAATGCTTGGCGGCCGTGCCCAATGACGTGCCGGACAAGGATGCCCCGCCGCCCGGTACGCTGATCGTGGTTTCCGAGCGCGGCCTTGACGCCGATGGCAATCTCCGCGGTTTCCTGATCGGGCGCCAGGACGGTACGTTTTCGCTCAAGCGCAGCGACGATTTCGACATCAGCGATTGCGCTATCGCGCCGGACGGCCACCTCATCGTGCTGGAGCGTCGATTCTCGTGGACGCGCGGGATCGCGATGCGCATCCGCAGCGTGCCGCTGTCGACGGTGAAGCCCGGCGCGCTGGTCGATGGCGCCGAGCTGATCTTTGCCGACATGGGCTATCAGATCGACAATATGGAGGGTCTGTCGGTTCATCGCGCCGCCGACGGTTCGCTGGTCCTGACGATCGTCTCCGACGACAATTTCTCGCCGCTGCAGCGGACGCTGCTGTTGCAGTTCACGCTGGTTGGAGAATGAGCGCCGCCCGGTGCTTCAACGCAGGGCTGAAAAAAAAGCGACTTTAAAAAAGCAAATGCCCCGCTTGCGCGGGGCATGACGTTGCACCGATACCGATGGCGGCGAAGATCAGCCGGCGGCAGCCTGCTTTTTCTCGATGGCGCGCTTGAGGCCGCGCACCTTCGGGGCGAGCCCTTCGTCCTTGGCGTGCAGCAGGAAGGCGTCGAGGCCGCCGCGGCGGTCCACCGACTTCAGCGCATTGGCCGAAACCCGCAACCGGACCGAACGGCCCAGCGCCTCGGACATCAGGGTGACGTTCACGAGGTTGGGCAGGAACCGCCGCTTGGTCTTGTGGTTCGAGTGGCTCACCTTGTGGCCGACCAGGGCCGACTTGCCGGTCAGATCGCAGCGGCGTGACATAACGGGACCCTTGAACTGAGACGGCGCCACCGTGGCGCCGGGCGTGGTGCTTATAAATGGATGGCGGACGTATAGTGGCGGGGGTTCGGGGCGTCAAGGCGAGCCCTGCGGCCGGCGTGCCGGGCACGTGTCACCCGGATGATAGAGCCGGATCATAGAAACGACTTATTCCCCCCTGAGATCGGGGATAAGCAGCCTCCCCCCGTGTCGGGCCTTGATTGGGGATCGCCGACGCGGCAAAGCGGTTGGCGGCTTCCAAGGAGAACGGCATCGTGCCCTGGACGATTGTTGGGTCTGTGATGGGGGTCGCGGCCGCGACCGCGGCCCTGCTGGTGGCCACGCCGGTCCAGGCGCAGGGCAGGCTCGATGCCCGTTATATTGTCACGTTGGCAGGCGTGCCGATCGGCAAGGGCGCCTGGGTGGTCGATATCGCCGAGGATCGGTTCACGGCCGCCGCCAGCGGCGCCACGGCGGGCCTGTTGCGGGTGCTTTCCAGCGGCCAGGGCAGCGGGGCCTCGCGCGGTTCCATCGTCAGCGGCAACCCCGTCCCGGCGAGTTTTGCCGCCAGCATCACCGCCGACAAGAAGACCGAGGAAATCCGCATGACGCTGGGCTCCGGCGACGTGAAGGATTTCGTCATCACGCCTCCGGTCAAGCCCGACCCGAATCGCATTCCGGTGACCGAGGCCCACCGCCACGGCGTCAGCGATCCAATGACCGGCTCCTTGGTCCGCGTGCCGGGCACCGGCAACCCGGTCGGCCCAGCGGCGTGTGAGCGCACTGCGTCGATTTTCGACGGCCGCATGCGCTACAACCTCCGGTTCTCCTACAAGCGCATGGAGCACGTTAAAGCCGAAAAGGGCTATGAGGGCCCGGCCGTCGTCTGCGCGGTCTATTTCGTGCCGGTGGCGGGCTACGTGCCTTCGCGCGTGGCCATTAAATACCTCACCAAGCAACGTGACATGGAGGTGTGGTTGGCGCCGGTCGCCGCCACCCGTGTGCTGGTGCCGTTCCGGCTCTCGATCCCGACACCGATCGGGCTGGGCATCATGCAGGCGACGCAGTTCGTTTCGGTGGCACAACCTCCGCGTGCGACAAACACCCGGCTGCCGTGAGCGGCGCGGCTGGCGTTGCCTTGCGCCAGCCTTCGGGCGCGGCCATTTATCCACAGATTGTCCACAGGGTTTGACGACTTTTTGTCCTTGACTCGATGGGGTTTGTGGAGTCCCGGCGGCGTTAACGATTGGGTCGTGTCGGAGAAGGGATCGGGCGTCGGGTTTCACCCGATGTTGTGTCGAGGGGGAGGGACAAGGCCGAGATGTCGTAGGGAACGAATCCGAACGGCACGGTTATACCGATTCGGGCGCGATTCGTTCCAGACTCGTTCTCGTCGTTAAGGTTGCGCCCTTGCGGCGTCGCATTGTGATACACAGGACGGACCCGCGCGCGGACGCGGCCGCTCCCCAGCCCGGAAAACGGATGTCCCTCTCGTTCTCGTCGCCCATTTACCGCGACGGCCGCCTGCGTGGCGCCGGCGTGACCGCCGTCCTTGGACCGACCAACACCGGCAAGACCCATCTCGCTATCGAGCGGATGGTCAGCCACTCGTCCGGCATGATCGGGCTGCCGCTGCGGCTTCTGGCGCGCGAGGTCTACAACAAGGTCGCGGACCGCGTGGGGGTCGAGAACGTCGCCCTCATCACCGGCGAAGAGAAGATCAAGCCGCCGAACCCGCGCTTCTGGGTCGCCACTGTCGAGGCCATGCCGCGCGACATCGATTGCGCTTTCGTCGCCATCGACGAAGCGCAACTCGGTGCCGATTTCGACCGCGGCCACGTTTTCACCGACCGAGTGTTGAACCGCCGCGGCCGCGAGGAAACGCTGGTGCTGGGCGCGGCGACCATCCGCCCGATGATCGAGAAGCTGTTGCCTGGCGCGAACATCGTGCAGCGGCCGCGGCTTTCCACGCTCATTCATTCGGGCGACCGCAAGATCACGCGACTGCCGCGCCGCAGCGCCATCGTCGCGTTCTCGGCCGAGGAGGTCTACGCCATCGCCGAACTGATCCGCCGCCAGCGCGGCGGCGCAGCGGTGGTGCTCGGCGCGCTGTCGCCGCGCACGCGCAACGCTCAGGTCGCGCTCTATCAGTCCGGCGACGTCGATTACCTTATCGCCACCGATGCCATCGGCATGGGGCTCAACCTCGACGTCGATCACGTCGCTTTCGCGTCCGACCGAAAATTCGACGGATATCAGTTCCGCCGTCTTAACCCTGCGGAGATGGCGCAGATCGCGGGCCGCGCCGGTCGCGCGCAACGCGACGGCACGTTCGGCACGACGGGCCGCTGCCCGCCGTTCGAGGACGATCTGGTGCGTGCGCTCGAAAGCCATTCGTTCGAGCCGGTCAAGATGCTGCAATGGCGCAACGCCGATCTCGACTTCGCGTCAATCGGCGCATTGCAGGCCTCGCTGGCCATGACGCCGACCGAGCCGGGATTGACCCGCGCGCCGGTGGGCGAGGATATCCTGGTGCTGGAGCACGCCGCGCGCGACGAAGACATCCGTAGGATGGCTGCGGGCAAAGAGGCCGTCGAACGGTTGTGGTCGGTGTGTCAGGTGCCGGACTACCGCAAGATTGCGCCGGCCACCCATGCCGAGATGATCGCGACCCTCTATGGTTTCCTGATGCGACAGGGTAAAATCCCTGACGACTGGTTCTCCGCCCAAGTCGCGCAAGCCGACCGGACCGATGGCGATATCGACACGCTCTCGAACCGGATCGCGCATGTGCGCACATGGACCTTCGTGGCGAACCGTCCCGACTGGCTGGCCGATCCAGAGCACTGGCAGTCAGTCGCGCGCGGCATGGAGGACAAACTTTCGGATGCGTTGCATGAACGTCTCACCGAGCGTTTCGTTGACCGCCGCACCAGCGTGCTGATGCGGCGGTTGCGCGAGAACACGACATTGGAAACTGAAATCAGCAAATCCGGCGAGGTCGTGGTCGAAGGCCATGTCATCGGCCGGCTCGACGGCTTCACCTTTGCGGCCGATGCATCGGCGGCGGGCTCGGAGGCCAAGGCTTTGCAAGCGGCGGCGCGTTCGGCGTTGGCTGGCGAGATCGATGCGCGCGCCACCAAACTGACGCAAGCGCCGGAACGCGAGTTCGTTCTGGATTCCGACAGCACGGTGCGCTGGGTCGGCGCGCCGGTCGGCAAGCTTATCGCGGGCGATGACGTGCTGCGGCCGCGGTTGCGCGTGATCGCTGATGAGCAGCTCACGGGCGCGTCGCGCGAGGCGGTGCAGACGCGGCTCGATCTCTGGCTCAAGACATACATCGAGCGGCTGCTCGGCCCGCTGTTCGCGCTGGCGGCGGCTGAAGACGTCACCGGCATCGCGCGCGGCATTGCGTTCCAGTTGATCGAGGCGCTCGGCGTGCTCGAGCGGCAGCGGGTGGCGGAGGAGGTCAAGGGCCTCGACCAGCCGTCGCGCGCGTTGCTACGCCGTTACGGTGTGCGCTTCGGCGCCTATCATCTTTATCTGCCGGCGTTGCTCAAGCCCGCGCCGCGTGGCCTGGCTGCGCAGCTCTGGATGCTCAAGAACGGCAATCCCGAGGATAAGAGCCTTGCCGAGCTGCAGCGGCTCGCCAGCAGCGGCCGCACTTCCATTCCGGTCGATAAGGACACGGCGAAGCCGCTCTATCGCACCATCGGTTATCGTGTGTGTGGCGAGCGCGCCATCCGCGTCGATATCCTCGAGCGTCTGGCCGACCTGATCCGTCCGGCGCTTGCTTGGCGCGAAGGCTCAAGCGGCACGAAGCCGCCGGGCGCGTTCAACGGCTTCGGCTTTACCGTCACCGGTGCGATGACGTCCCTCACCGGTGCGTCCGGCGAGGACTTTGCCTCGATCCTGCGTTCGCTCGGCTATCGCATGGAGAAGCGGTTGAAACCGCCGGAGCCGGAACCGGCCGCGCCCGAATTGGAAACGGCGAAGCCCGCCGGGTCCGATGCGGCGTCGGATGTTGCGACGAATGCTGACAGCGCATCGAACGAGCCCGATGCTGCGATTGAGGTGCCGTCCGATGCGGTGGCCGATGGCGCTGCGGCCGACGCGGTGACAACGGCCGAAGCAGTTGCATCGGAACCGTCCGAAGCCTCGGTCGAGACGGAAACCGGCGAGCGCGCGCCGACGCTTGCGCCCGAGGTCGAGCCGGAAACTGAAGCGAAAGCGGCTTCATCATTGGATGCGGAACCGTCGGTGGCGGAGACTGGGGGCGCGTCGCCAGATGAAAGCGCGTCGTCATCGGAGAGCACCGCTGCGTCGGCTGATGCTGCGCCTGCCGATGCAACGGCGGCAGCGCCGGCCGAACCGGACATGATCGAGGTGTGGCGGCCGGGTCGCCCGCCCGGCGAGCGCCGGCCGGATGCCGAGCGGCATCGTCGTGGCCGCCGTCGTCCTGACCGTTCCGCCAAGCCTTCCGGTCAGTCCGCCGCTCAGCCGGTGGGCGAAGGGGCTGCGGCCGCGGGCAGCGACGCAGCCGCGACGCAAGTCACACCAGCGGATGGCGAGGCGCGGGAGCGTCACGGCCGTCGCCGTCATCATCGGAAGCCCGAGGGCGAACAGTGCGAGCGTCGTGCCGAACAGGGCGGCACGCAGGAGCGGCGCGGCCGTTCCGATCAGGCCGGCGATCGCCGCGAGGGGCGGCCGCCGCGGCGCGACCGGGATCGCAACCGCGACCGTGACCGTGACCGTGACCGCCGTGACGACAACCGGCCGTCGCGGACTTGGAGTTCGAGCCCGGAGCGGCGCGGCAAGGAGCCCGATCCGAATTCGCCATTCGCCAAGCTGTTGGCCCTGAAGGAACAGCTCGAGGGCAACAAGGAGCGCTAGAGTCCGATTCAACAGCGTTGATCAGACTCGCCGCTATATTTGTGTTTGGGCATGATCTCGTCTGAAAGCCGCGCTCCACTTTTCGGGATCATGCCCTTAGCGCGAGCCGGCGTTGGACCGTCAGCGAATCGATAAGTGGCTGTGGCACGCGCGGGTGGTGCGTACCCGCTCGGCGGCAGCCGCGCTGGCGGACAGCGGCTGCGTGCGCATCAATGGAATACGGATCGACACGTCGAGCCGCCCGGTGCGGCCGGGTGATGTTGTCACCATCGCGCTCGATCGCGGCGTGCGTGTACTCAAGGTCGCGGGCTATGCCGAGCGGCGCGGTTCCGCCGACGCGGCGCGCGTCCTCTACGAAGACCTGTCCCCGCCGTCAGGGCTGCGCCCGGATGCGCAACCCGAGCCGCAGCCGGCCGGGACGCGCGAGCCCGGCACCGGTCGCCCGACCAAGCGCGAGCGGCGGGCGCTCGAACGGTTGCGCGGACGCGACACCGGCGACGAGAGCTGAAGGAAAAAAACTTCGCCCCCAGACGTGGCGAGGGTGAAACGGATCGGCCGGGAACCCATGTTAATGGCAGACGCCGCCGTCGCTTACAGCCGATACCGGAGCATCGCGATTGCCACCTTGCGGTGCCCTGTTCCATGCGGTACGGGAGCGGCGTCTGGAGCTCAAGAATGGCCTACGTCGTCACCGATAACTGCATCAAGTGCAAGTACACCGATTGCGTGGAAGTCTGCCCGGTCGATTGCTTCTACGAAGGCGAGAACATGCTCGTCATCCATCCGGATGAGTGCATCGATTGCGGCGTGTGCGAGCCGGAATGCCCGGCCGAGGCCATCAAACCCGACACCGAGCCGGGCCTGGAAAAGTGGCTGAGCCTGAACGCCGAATACGCCAAGCAGTGGCCCAATATCACGGTGAAGAAGGATCCGCCGCCCGACGCCAAGGAATGGGACGGGGTGGCCGGTAAGTTCGACGAGCACTTCTCGCCGGAGCCTGGCTCGGGCGATTGATCGCGGCCGGGTCGGCAGACCGTCAAAGTTATTAACCGAGAATAAGCGTCGGGCCTCTTGACGAGGCCGGATGACGCTTTTGCAGTGCAATAACGCTTTGATTCTGACGGAAAATGTGTTATACGCCTATTTGCATGGATTTATCCCTCGCGCTCCCGGCGGGAGCGTTATTTTTAGGGAAAACGATCCCCATATAAGCCCCTAAGGGCATTCAGTTCACACGCGTAGCTTGTGGCAGGGAAGATGCGTCAAAAGTCGAAGAAGGGATCGCCCGGCGTGAGCCGGCGCGCAAAAAAGACACCTGCCGGAGGCTCCCGGCGGACCTCGCAAGCATCACGGGCCAATGTGCGCCGTGCGGCTCCCGTGGCCAAGGCCCCCGTGCCTCGCGCCCGCAAGCCGGAACAAGGAGCAGTTCCTGGAATGACCGCCAAGAAGACGACCCAACGCCAGGGCTTCAAGACCAACGAATACATCGTCTATCCGGCTCACGGTGTCGGCCAGATCGTCGCCATCGAGGAGCAGGAGGTGGCGGGCGCCAAGCTCGAGCTGTTCGTCATCAACTTCGTCAAGGACAAGATGACGCTGCGTGTGCCCACGGCAAAGGTCGCCGCGGTCGGCATGCGCAAGCTCGCCGAGGGTGGCTTGGTCAAGCGCGCGCTTGAGACGCTGAAGGGCCGCGCCCGAATCAAGCGGACCATGTGGTCGCGCCGCGCCCAGGAGTATGAGGCCAAGATCAACTCCGGCGACATCGTTGCCATTTCCGAGGTGGTGCGCGACCTGTTCCGGTCCGAATCGCAGCCTGAGCAATCCTACAGCGAGCGGCAGCTTTATGAGGCCGCCCTCGACCGGCTGTCGCGCGAAATCGCGGCTGTGCAGCACGTCACCGAGACCGAGGCGGTCAAGGAGATCGAGGCGGCGCTGGCTAAGGGTCCCCGCCGTGGCCCCAAGCCTGCGGCTGAGCCCGAAGCCGAGGCCGAGGAGACTGTCGAGGAGGAAGAGGCGGCATAATCCGCTCGCGCTCTCCGAAGAATTCCGAAGGCCCGGCCGCAAGCCGGGCCTTCATCGTTTCAGGCACGAATCGCGCGATGCCATCAGCGGAGCCACTGACGTTCCGCTAGAGTCTTTCCACTTTCATGGCATCGTTCGTCGTCGTGCGCGGACTTGATCCGCGCATCCATCTTCTTTGGGAAAGATGGATGGCCGGGGGTGCCATAGGCGAGCGGAGCGACGCCGTTCTCCGAACGGCCATAGGCGAGCGAAGCGACGCCGTTCTGCGAACGGCCATGGGCGAGCGAATCGACGCCGCTCTCCGAACGGTTACGCCCGGCACTGGCGCCACATCGCGTTTCCGCCAAAGCGTGGGACGCTCTCAGACGCGCGCGCGGCTAGCGTCGCACACGACTCGCCGTCCATGTATCGTCGTAAGATAATCGTTCGATAGCGGGAGGAGCGGCGATGGACCATAAGAGCAATGCGGTGAAGATGTGCGCGGGCCCGATCCTTGCGACGCGCAAGCCGAAGCTTGTGGTGCCGCCGCGTTCGGCCGACTGCCATTGCCATGTTTTCGGGCCGCGCGAACGCTATCCGTGGGTAGCAAACCGCCTCTACACGCCGCCGCCGGTCGGGCTCGACGATTATCTCGCCATGCTGCGCGCCACCGGCTTCGAGCGCGGTGTGTTGGTGCAGACCGGCCTTTACGGCAACGACAACCGCTTCCTGGTGGACGCGATCCGGTCCCATCCGGGTCGGTTGCGCGGTATTGCCTTGATCGGCGAGGACATCACCGATCGCGCCTTGCGCGATCTGGCTGAGGCCGGCGTGCGTGGCTTCCGCGTCAACCGCACCGCCAAGACCGGGCTCGCGTTCGATGTCGCGCGCCGCCTTGCCGAACGAACCAAGGAACTGGGCTGGCATGTGCAGTTTCTGCTCGATGTCGAGGATCATCCCGATCTCGACACGCTGCTTGGTGGCTTCGCCACCGAGGTGGTGGTCGATCACATGGGACGGCCCGATCCGCGTAAGGGCGTCGATGCGCCGGGTTTCCAGGCGCTGATCCGGCTGCTGAAGTCGGGCCGCGGCTGGGCCAAGCTCTCCGCCCCGTATCGGACGTCGCTCCGTGAGCCGCCTTATGACGACATGACGCCGTTTGCGCAGGCGCTGGTCGCAGCCGCGCCCGAACGCCTGGTATGGGGCTCGGATTGGCCCCATGTGCTGTTGGAAAGCACCATGCCGAACGATGGCGACCTGGTGGACCAGATCGCCGTGTGGGTGCCGAACGAGGCGGTGCGCCGGCGCATCCTGGTCGATAATGCCGAGGCGCTTTACGGCTTCGAGCGGCGGTAGAGACTGCGCTTACGCGCTCACACCGGTACGGCGGTGGCGTCGTAAGCGTAGAGCCACTCCATGCGCTCGCGTACGCGCTCTTGCTGCCATTCGCGTGCGACCTCGGTTGCCACCGCGCCCTGCTCGGCGAGCTTCGGACTGAAGGCGGAGCGGCGGTTCTCGTGCGACTTGCGCACGACGGCGGCGGTGCGCTCGCGCCGGGCATCCTCATAGTGGCTGAACGCGGCCGTGGGTTCGTTGAAATGTTTGTCGAGGCAGGCGGCGAGCACGTAGCCGTCCTCGATCGCCATGACGCCGCCCTGGCCGAGGAAGGGCAGCGTCGGATGGCAGGCATCGCCGAGCAGCGTCACGCGCCCTTCGCTCCAGCGCGGCATCGCGCCGCGCACCATCAGCGCCCATTTGTACGGCGTCTCGATCCGGTCGATCATTTCGTGCACGTCGCTGTGCCAGCCACGGAAATCATTGCTCAGCTCGTCCTGCGTGCCCTTGGCGACCCAGGACTCGACCTGCCAATCGTCGCGTTCGATGAAGCTGATGAAGTTCATGATCTCGCCGCGCCGAACCGGATAATTCTGGACGTGGCCGCGAGGTCCGAGCCAGTTCACGCCCACCATGTCCCGCAGATGCGGCGGCAGGTCGTTCATAGGGATCAGCCCACGCCAGGCAACGACGCCGGTGAACTCGGCTCGCGCGGCGCCGAACAGGCCGGCCCGAACTTTGGAGTGGATGCCGTCGGCGCCGATGACGTAAGCCGCGCGCACCGTCGTGCCGTCCTCAAACCGCGCCTCGGCGTGGCCGCCTTCCGATGTCGCGCCAGTACAGCGCCGATTGAGCCTCACCGCATCGGGTTTGATCGCCTGTACCGCGCCGACGAGCAGCCCGTGCAGATCGTTCCGGTGCAGCATGAGGTGGGGCGTGCCGTAGCGCTGCACGCTGGACTGGCCGAGATCGAACCAGTCCCACGTCTCGCCGGTAGCCCAATGACGCAGCACGCGGTGCGTGGGCACCACCTCGACACGCTTCAGCGCGTCGGCGAGGCCGAGCGCGTACAGCACGCGCGAGCCGTTGGAGCTGACCTGGATGCCGGCTCCGACCTCCTTCAGCTCCGCTGCCTGCTCGTAGACTTCGACATCCATGCCGCGCTTGAGCAGCGCCAGCGCCACCGTCAGGCCGCCGATTCCGGCGCCGATCACCACAACCTTTTCACCAGCCACTGTCAGTTTCCTTTGGGATTGGAGGATTTCACGAGGTCGGTCCAACGCGGCATTTCCTCGCCGATGAACGCGGAGAACGCCTGGGCCGAACCGATCTTGGGGGTGAAACCGAGCCGCTTCAGATCCGCCACCATCTCGGGAGAACGCTGCGCATCGGTGATGGCGGCGTTGAGCCGCTCGACGATCTCGGGCGGCGTGCCGGCCGGCGCCAGCATGCCGGCCCAGAATTCAAGTGTCAGGCTCGGCAGCTTGAGCTCGCGCATGGTCGGCACATCCGGCAGGTCCGGGTTGCGCTCCGCGCTGGTGATGGCGATGGCGCGCATCTTGTTCTGCCGGATCAGCGGCAGCGACGTCGAGGGCGTCTGGATCATCATCTGGATGCGGGCGCTGAGGAAATCCGGCACCGCCGCAGCCCCACCCTTGTAGGGCACGCTGAGGATGTCGGCCTGCGTCAGCTTGGCGAACCGCTCGACGACGAACTGCGATGCCGTGCCCTGGGCGTAGCCGAAGCTGATGGAGCCGGGCTTGGCCTTCGTGTATGCGACGAATTCGTCGGCGGTTTTTGCCGGAAGGTCGGGGTTGATCACCAGGATCCACGGCGCGGTTGCGGCGACTGCAATCGGCACGAAATCTTTCCGCGGGTCGTAGTCGGGCCGGCCGTGCAACACCGGATCGAGCACCAGCGCGGAACTGATGAACAGCAGCGTGTAACCGTCCGGCTCCGCGATGGCCGCGGCCTTGGTGCCGATCGTCGTGCCGCCGCCCGGCTTGTTCTCGATGACGATGGATTGGCCGAGGCGCGTCTGCAGATGCTGCGTCAGAAGCCGCGCCAGGACATCGTTGGGCGATCCCGCCGTGAACGGGACGATCACCTTCACGATCCGCGACGGATAGGATTGCGCGGACGCGAACCCAGGCCATCCGGCGGCCAAGGGGAAGGCCACCGCGGCGGCGATCAATGCTCGTCTCGCAATCATGGGTTCGTTCGCCTTGCTCCAATCTACGGTGCGAGGAATCGCCCTCGCTCATTCTTGCTTGCTAATTCCTCGGCTTGAAATTGATCGCCTTCACCACCGCGGCAACGTTGTTGCGTTGCTCGGTGATGGAGTCGGCGAACTCCTTCGGGCCGCCGATGTTCATTACCTGTCCGGTGGATTCCAGGCGTTTGCCGATGCTGCCGTCGGCGGCCGCCTCGCGGAAATCGGCGGCGATCTTCTCCTTCAGCGTATCCGGCATGGTCTTGAGTCCGAACAGGCCGATCAAGCCTTCGAGTTCGAGCGACGGATAGCCGGCTTCGCGCGCGGTCGGGATATCGGGGGCGGCGGGCGCGCGGGTCTTGTTGTTGACCGCGAGGATCTTGATGCGCCCGGCCTGCCACTGCGGCTGCACGATTGCGAACGAGCTCATCACCACCTGGATGCGGCCTTCGCCGAGATCGGTCGGCGCAACGTTGATGTCGCGATAGGGCACCTGGGTGATCTGCAGCTTTTCGTCGTAGCAGTAGCCCCAGAAGGTGAATTCGGTCGTGCCTTGCACCAGCCCGGAGTTGAATTTTCCGGGTGCCTTGCGCGCGGCTTCCGTGAATTCCTTGAGGTTGTTGTAGGGCGCGTCCTTTTTTACCGCGAACGCGAGGATGGTGTTGGAGGCCCGTGCGATCGGATTGAGATCGGCAGGATTGTAGGAAAGCTTGGCGTAATTGAACGGGTGGACGGCGAAGTTGCCGGACGGCGAGAACAGGAACACATGGTCGTCGTTGGCAGACAGGAACGCCTGGATGGCGACGATGCTGTCGCCGCCGGGCCGGTTCTCGACGACCACCGGCTGCCCCCACTTGGCCTGCAGTTTCTCCGCGAACAGGCGGGCGCCAATGTCGGCGCCGGCGCCGGGGCCGAATGGAACGATGAACTTCACCGGCCGCGTCGGCCAGCTTTGCGCCGACGCCGCTGTTACGGCTCCGGCGACGCTCAGAAAACCAGCGGCAATGAGGGCAAGGCAAAACTTGAGAGGAGCCTTAAGCGAAGACATGAAGCGTCTCCTTTGCGCGCGTGCGCAAACGCTAAACGCTCCTCCCCTGAAAAACAACACGACCGCATCTTGCGGTGCGGCAAGCAGGCTTGCCGCCGGATTTGCCGCTAAACTTGCCGCCCCGCGTGACTGCACGGCGGCGCAAGCCTTCGCCGCTTCGTCGTCGCAACCTTCGGTTACGTTGCTTGCCGCAGCAGCGTGGGCATGGCGACAGGTTCGTCCGCGTGTTGCTCGATGGTGCGCACGGCGCTCTGCGGCCGCTTATCGACGGTGAGCGAAAACACGTCCGGCCGGCTGTAGTGGCCGACCGGATCGAAATCGTATTGCCCGCGCGTCACTGCGCGCAGGTCGATCTCGGCGGTGAGGATGCCTTCGCGGTCCCAGAATGGGCCGGCGAGGATGTTGCCGAGCGGGTCCACGATGCAACTGCCGCCGCGTGAGACGATGGCGTCCGGGTCGTTCGGCAGTTCGGAGACGTAATCGTCCGGATAGTCGCGGCGGCGGCAGAACTGGTTGGTGGAGAGGACGAAGCAGCGGCCCTCCATCGCGATGTGTTGCATTGTGGGCGCCCATGTGGGGCGACCGTCCGCCGTCGGCGCGCAGTAAACCTCGATGCGTTGGGCGTACATGGCGGTGCGCAGCATCGGCATGTAGTTTTCCCAGCAGATCACCGAGCCCAGGCGTCCGATCGCGGTGTCGTAGACCGGCAGCGTCGAGCCGTCGCCGAAACCCCAGATCAGCCGTTCCGCGCCGGTCGGCATCAGCTTGCGGTGCTTGCCGAGGAAACGCCCCTGGGGATCGAAGAACAGCACGGTGCAGTAAAGCGTGCCGCCATCGCGCTCGATCACGCCGATGACGAGGAAGGCCCGGTTTTGTCGAGCGATGGCGCCGAGCGCGTCCACCGCCGGCCCCGGCACGTCGATCGACGAGGCGTGGTAGATGCGGAATTGCTCGCGGCCCTCCGGCGTGCGCACGCCAACGATGGTGCCGAAACCGGCGCCGCGCGGATAGGCCGACACGAACGCCTCGGGAAACAGGATCAGTTTGGCGCCGGCCTTGGCGGCATCGGCGGCGAGATCGCGGGTCTTTTCCAGGGTTCGGGACAGATCGAAGGCGACGGGTGCGGCCTGAACGCAGGCGGCGACATAGGGCGAGGTGGGGCGAGGGGCGACGGTCGAATCCTGGGTCATGCGATTACTCTTGCGGTTTTCGTGCGGGCCCGCTGCGGCGCGCGAAGTTTGGCGTGGAATCCTGACATGGAAGTTTGGCATGGAAGCAGGCTCTATGGCTTAGAGCTTTTCTGCCCGGAACGAAATCGGTTTTCTGTCAAGCGCCGGCGGCCCGACCCCCGGCGGAGGTATGCCCCGCGCATGACGGCGCTTGCGGACGACGGGGCTCAGAGCGTTTTCGAGCGAGGTGGAGAGCGGTTCGCGCGAAGAAAGCGCGTCAAAACAAGGATGCTGGAAAACAAGGACACGGGAAAATAAGGGGACTTGGCAAGCGCGAGCACTTGGCAAGCGAGGACACTTGGCAAGCGAGGACACTTGGCAAGCGAGGGTTATTCGACGACAACCTTGACGCGATCGCCGGGCTTGATTTTGTCGTTGGGGCCAAGCCCATTCAGCACTCGGAAACGCTCCGCCGGACGGTCGCCGACCGCCATGCGCCGCGCGAGCCGATCCACCGTGTCACCCGGCTTGACCTCTACCACCCTGATGCGCAGCGGCTTGGCCGAATGCATTTCGGCAACGGTCATGCGGCGGAAGGTGTTGATGGATTCCCGGAACGAGCGATCGACCGCCTCGGTGCGGTTCTTGGCGGCGAAGACGAGGCGATAGACCTCGCTGCCGAAACGCACCGCGTAGAGGCGGAAGGTCCATTGATCGCCGCTCGCCGTCGCGGTCGCCGCCGGAAAGCCGCCGACGTTGATCGTTTCGATGCTTTTCGTATCGATGTTCTCGATCCAACCCGACGTCAGATAATCCGACAGCGATTGTTCGGGTGGGACCCGCACCACGTCGAGACGCAGCGCCTGCGCGCCGTTGTCCTTGACGCCGAACACCGCCTGGGCGGTGTTGTCGAGAGTAAAGCCCTCCGGCGCGGTGAAGGTGAAGCCGAGCTTGGGGTGCAGGAAGCGACGGCCGCGCACGAAGCCTTCGCTGGGGTCCTCGCCGTAAACCATGCCGTCGAGCATCGACAGGTATTGCGACCTGTTGCGCTCGCCAGCGCCCGGACCGCTGAACTGCCGAGCATTGGCGATGGCGTTGCTGACGCGCTCGGGCGTGGCGGGATGGGACGACAGGAAGTCCGGCGCGCGCGGGTCGATGTTGGCGCTCTGCGCCCGCAGGCGCGCGTTCTGGCCCATCGCCGTCAGGAAGCGCTCCGCGCCATAGGGATCGTAGCCGGCGCGTGCCGAAATGCCGACCCCGACGCCGTCGGCCTCGAACTCCTGCGCGCGAGAGAAGTTGACCAGTGCGATCTTCGATTTGGCGAGGGCCAGCGCGCCGCGTTGCGGGTCGCTGAGCAGGTCGGTGGCGACGCGATTGACCAGCGCGGCCTGGCGGGCCTGGTCCTCGCGGATCGCGGCGTGGCGGGCGATGACGTGAGCCATCTCGTGCGCCATCACCGACGCCAGCTCGGCATCGTCGTTGGCAAGCGCGATCAGCCCGCGGCTGACATAGAGCCGTCCGTCGGGCAGCGCGAAGGCGTTGACCGCGGGCGAATTGAGGATGGTGACTTGATACTTCAGGTCGGGCCGCTCGGACGCCGCGACCAGCCGCTCGACGATCTTCTCGACCAGGCCCTGCAAGCGGGCGTTCTCGTAGATGCCGCCGTAGGCTGCGACGATGCGCAAATGCTCGCGCTGTTGCGCGGGCGTGCGGGTCACCGGCTTTTCCAGTTCCGGCGCGGATGTTGCCTGTATGGTCGGCAGGTTCGCGGTCGAGCACGCAGCGAGCGTCATCGCCGCCAGCCCGCAGGCGGCCGCGAGGCGCAGCAGCATCATGCCGCTCCGGGGTCGCGCTCGACTCGTTGTTGCCTCGATGCGGCTCATTGACGTTCCGCGATCTCGATCTGCTCGGGGCGCGTCGCCTCGATCCACGGCCCGCCGCGCTCCTCGACGGTACCCCGCACCCGAACGCTGCGGCGCGCCAGTGCCTTCAGGTTCAAGCCAGCGGCCGTGAACGCGCGCTCGTTGCGCTTTGGGACCGTGACGGTGAAGTCGTCCGACCACCGCCGTCCGAAATTCACGTAGATGGTGCCCCCGCTTTCGCGGACCGACAGCACCGTTCCTTCGATCACGGCGAAATGACCCCGAGCCAACAGGATCCGCGCCGGATCCTCCGCCCTGACAATGACATAATACGGGTCCGCCCAAAGGCCAAGTCCGGCGGTTCGGGCGTTCTGCTCGGCGGCGAGGAGTTCGCTGGCGCATGCGGCATCGCCGGTTTTGGCGGCAACGCGGGCGAGCCCCTGGGCCAGCAAGGACCCTTGAACGGTCTGGGCAATTTCCACCGGCCCGCCCAGGTTCCGCGGTTCCACGGCGACCAGGGCCACGATCCGTCCGTAGCGGTCTTGGCCGGCTCCGAACCGCCACAGGCTGACCCGGCGGCCGGCGAGGCTCGTTTCCAGCGCGGTCCTAGCCGCCTGTGTGGCAGTGCCGGTATCGCGGTGGGGAACCTCGACCCCGGCGAGCCGCACGTCGCGGCCATCGGTCAGACGGATGGTATGGCTGTCGATAAGGGTCTGGACGGTGGCCTCACCGAGCGCGGCCGGCTTGCACGCGGGCTGCGCCACAGGCTGTCCCGTTGCCGCAAGCGAAGCCGCAACCGTCAGCGCGAGCATAGCCCGATAACGCAACGAACGTCCCCCGAACCTTGCCCCGGTCGCGCGGCCCGATCTTCAGCGTCGCAACGGAGCATCGAAGCCGCTTTAGCTTGCGGCCAAGTCTAATGCTGCATGGACGGAAACGGAATCGGATCGCGCACGGGGAAACACATCCGCGATGTCGAATAATGCCGCGATGTTGGATGGCGCAGATACCGCACGCAACAGGCATACGACCGCACGCAGATACCTAATCTTCGCCGCTCCCGTTTTGCGACGGAAGGGATGCGCCATACACGCCACTGAAACCGGCGTGTGGCGTTCTCAGCTATCGGCCAAGGCCAAGCTTTCCGCCGGTTGCCGATCGTGTTCGATGACGGCATCCGCTGGCTTGATCTGATGGCCTGTCATGCAATGAGGACAAAACGCCCAGATAGCCAGATTCTTCGAGCGCATCTTCTCAAGAGTGTCGCGGCTGGTTTCGATTGCAGTCGTGACCTCTTCACCGGTTTCTGGACACCGGAACCCAATCACACCCATACGCAACCTTCCCATCACCCACCACGCATTCACGATGCGAGCGGAGAATGATGGGGTCAATTGAATTGTGCGCAGTATCCAGAAGCCGGTGCTTAACCTGTGGAAAGATCGCGCGCCGGCGGTAACGGCGCGCTGCTTCGCATCACTCCGCTACCGTTTCGATTTGCGGCGCGGCTTCGCCGGCTTTTCTTCGACGCGGCGCACTTCGGTGTTCATACGCACGTCCTTGCGCCGGCGGCTTTCCAGCGTCTTGGTGTTTTCCAGGAAATCGCCGCGTGCAGCGCGCTCGGCCATTGCGTCGAACTCCGGCGACCACTCGCCGAGCGAGTAGCCGAACCACGGCGATTGCGGCTTGAGCTTGGGCAGCCCAAGCTCCTCCCAGATTTCCTTGGCGCGCTCCATGTATTCGCGCTTGGGCAGCGAGATCGGCGGGAAATTCTCCTTCAGCGTGGCGTCGATCAGCACCGAACCGTCCTGGCCGCCGTTGCGCAGGCTGCGCGGGCCGTGACCCTGGTCGCGATGCGGCAGCACATGCATGTCGAGGTTGGCGTTGGCGCGATACGACATCGCCCAGAGCAGCGCGTCGGCGTTGGTTGGGTCGATGTCGTCGTTGATGGCGATGACGAACTTGCCCGCGGCGCGGTGCAGCACCGCGGCGCCGTAGAGCGCGCGCCAGATTTCCGTCGTCGGCATGTCGCGCTCGCAGATCAACGCGATGACCTTGCGGATATTGGTCAGCGGCTCGTGCATGGAGACGCGCTTGATCCCCTTGATGCCAAGCGTGTTGCGCAGGAAGTTCAGGAACAACGGCTCCATGCCGATGAGCTTGATGAGGCTCGATTCGGAGGGCGTCACCTGCGAGATGATCGAGGTGAGGATGGCATCCTTCCGCCGCGTGATGGCGGTAACGTCCATGAAGGCGTTGAACTCCTGCAGGTTGACGTGGCCGTGGGATTCGCCGAACGGTGCCTCGGGCTCCAGATATTCGGTGTTGATGAAGCCCTCGATCACGATCTCGGCCTCGGCCGGCACCAGGAGATCGACGGTCTTCGCCTTGACCACGTTGATCGGCGCGCCGACCAGGGCGCCCGCGACGTGAATCTCGTCGAGCGTCTCCGGCAGCTTCTGCACCGAGGCGAAGGTGATGGCCGGCGGCGCGCCGAGCACCACGGCGCAGGGCAGCTTCTTGAAGCCGCGCTCGCGGAGCTTTTCCCAGTGGTTGTAGATGCCCGGCCGCAGCTCCAGCGACGGGTTCATGCCGAGCCGCCGCCGCGCCTTCACCTGGCCGCGGTAGTTGCCCATGTTCTGGACGCCGGTATCGGGATCCTTGGTGATGTATTGCGACAGCGTGGCGTAGGGCGCGATGTCCCAGCCCGGAGTCGAGATCGGCAGCGGAATGCCGTCGAGGCCCTTGCCCGGCTTGTCCAATTCCTTGCCGGTGATGACGATCTCATGGCACGGCGCGTTCTCGACGATGCGCGGCGGCAGGGGGTTTTGCGCGGCCTTCACCCAGCGCGCGTCGATCTCCTCGAACGGGCAATCGACGCCGATACGATAGATTTCGCGATTGGCGGCAAGCCCGCCGACGAGAACCGGAATGTCGTATTTGCGGCCTTTCGAGTCGGTGACGTTGGTGAACAGGAACGCCTTGCGGTCCTTCTCCTCGAGGCCGCCGCGAAACTGCCAGCGCACCAGCGGGTGCATCTCGGTGTCTTTGTTGATCGGCCGGTCGACCCGGATGAGCTGCCCGGCTTTTTCCAGGGCACGAACATGGTCGTGCAGGTCGGGGTAGGGGGGCTTGGAGTTCAACGACGCCGTGGCACCGGATTTACGCTTGGGTTTGGTATAGGCGTCCATAGTGGCTCCCTCGAATTTCGCCCCGACGCTCTCTATCACGCGGCGGCTCGACGCTGAACCGTGCAGCGGTCATTGCGGCATCGCACAGAACGCGGGACGGTGACGATACAAGAAGCCCCGGATCTCGCTTGGCCAGACCCGGGACTTTCTCCTACGCCGACACCTTGTTCCTGGCGATCCAATCTTCGCGAAGCTTGTCGCGCAGCACCTTGCCGCGGTCGCTTTTCGGCAATTCCGCCACGATCAAAACCTGCTTTGGTGTCTTGGCGGGCGGCAGGAACTGCCCGCAGTGCGCGAGCACGCCGGCTTCGGTCAACGCCTTGTCCTTCGGCACCACATAGCAGATCACCTCCTCGCCGTAGATCTTATCCGGTACGCCAACGGCGGCGGCTTCAGCCACGCCCGGATGCTTGAGCAGCACCTCGTCGATCTCCAGCGGCGCGATGTTCACACCACCGCGGATGATGAGGTCCTTGGAGCGGCCGGACACGCGAACGAAGCCTTCGGCGTCCTGGATGCCGAGATCGCCGGTCTTGATGCGCTTGCCCAGAACCGGGTCGATGGAGCCGTCGTCCAGCAGGTAGCCGATGGCCATCTGCGGGCCGCCGACGGTGATCTCGCCTTCGACGCCGGGTGGGCATTCGTTACCCTGCCCGTCGAGAATCTTCAGCTCCTGGTGCAACGCCGGCAGGCCGACCGTGCCCATCTTCTTGGCGTAGTGGCGGTTGCCGCAGATCCAGCCGGTTTCCGACATGCCGTACATCTGCAACAGCGTGACGCCGTACATCTCCTCGAACTGCGACCACTGCTGCGCGGTCAGCGGCGCGGTCGAGCAACTCATCAGCCGCAGCGTCGGGATGTCTTTCGCCGTGTAGCCGATGGGCTTGTTGAGCAGGATGTTCAGCACCGTCGGCACGCCCGCGGAGAACGTGATGCCGTATTTCTGGATCCATTCGAAGAAGCGGCTATGCGAAAACCGCTTGGCCATGTGCACGGTCAGGCCCTTCTGTAGAAATGGCAGCAGGGTGAGCACCTGCGCCGAGTTCCAGCCGAACGAGCGGTATTCCAGCGTGCGGTCGTTTTCGGTCAGGCCGAGGAATTCCAGCGTGTCGAGGCCGTTCATCCAATAGGCGGCGTGGTTGTAGACCACGATCTTCGGTCGTGCCGTGGTGCCCGAGGTGCAGAAGATGCAGGCCATGTCGTCGGCGTTGTTGCGCTCGGGCATGGTCGCGGCGTCGCCCTGGGGCAGCGCGGCGAAGAACTCGTCCTGCGGGTCTTTCGCGCCCGAAGGCAACCAGTTGCCGAAGCGCACGCGCGGGGCCGGCGCGTCGCCGACCATCGCCTTCACGTCGATGTCCTTGTGGTAAAGGATCAGCTCCGGCCGCAGCGCGGCGGTGAGGTTGACCATCTGCTTTTCGTTGATCTCGTGATTAAACGGGCACATCACCGCGCCGATGCGCCAGACGCCCATCCAAATCAAAAGCTTCTCGATATATTCGTCGGACAGCACCAGGACGCGGCTGCCTTTGCGAAGGCCCTTGGCCTTCAAATAGGCGGCGACATCGACGGCCACGCGCTCCAGCGTGCCGAAGTCGATCGACGTGCCCGACTCCAGATCGACAATCGCGGTCTTGGCGGGATCGCGCTTGGCGTATTTCGCCAGGAGATCCGCCACCGGCTCATAAGGAATCTTGAGCTGATGATTGCCGAACGGACCGGACATGTCGTCACTCCCTACACTTCAAGTTTGCCCTTCACAGGCGAGGTACGGTTGTCATCGTGTTATCGAAAATGCGGCGCGACGCGCGCCTCCTTGGCGCTGATTCGCCGGTAGCGCACCTGCGCGAGGGTTTCGATCATTTCCATGTGTCCGAGCGCGACCAGATGATTGAGGTGAGCGATGGCCTCGCCCATGGCAAAGCCGATCTGGTGGCCGTCGAGGCCCGGCGTAAACAGCACGTCGATCAGCGCGCCGGCGCTGGTTTCCGCGCCCGCCTTATCGAGGATGAGGTTCAGCCGCGCGGCGTGATGCACGGCCAGTTGCCGCAAGCGATGCTGCACGTTGCGGAACGGCTTGCGGTGCGAAGGCAGCACCAGCGTGTCGGGGTCGAGCAGGCCGAGGAAAGTCTCGCAAGTCTTCAGGAACGCGCCGACCGCATCGAATTCCGGCTCGACGTGCCAGGTGCTGACGTTGGTCGTGATGCTCGGCAGGATCTGGTCGCCGGCAATGAGGATTTTGCGCTTGGCGCAATAGAGCGAGACGTGCTCGGGCGAATGGCCTTCGCCGATGACCACCTGCCAGCGGTCCGCACCGATGGTCAGGATGTCGCCGCCGCGCAGCCGCCGGTAGCTGTCGGGCAGCGTCACGCCGTCGCTGTAGAGGACGACTTCGTTGAGGAAGCGTTGCGCGCGCGCGTCGTCGAGGCCGTGGCGGCGATAGAACGTGCCGCGCGATTGGACGTGGTCGGTGTTGCGATTGAACACGGCAAGGCTGGCGGTGAGCCATTCGCCGTGCGACATATAGGGCCGCAGCCCCCACTTCTCCGCGATCCACCCCGAGTTGCCGGCGTGATCGGGATGGAAGTGCGTCACGATCAGTCGCGTGATCGGGCGGCCGCCCAGCACCGTGTCCCAGATATTGATGAGGAAGGCGCGCACGTCGTCGCGGCCGTAGCCGCAATCGATCATGGTCCAGCCGTCGCCGTCGCGCATCAGCCAGAGGTTGACTTGCTTCAGGCCGACGAACGGCACCGGGGTCGAAACCCAGAAGATGCCATCGGCCACTTCGGTGGCGGTCCCTGGCGCCGGATAATCCGGGAACGGAAACTCCAGGCCGTCGATGACGACGGCCTCGGGCGTCCTGGATTTCGCCACCGCGTCCATCGTCAGGTCACTGGCCAGCGCAGTTGCACCATCTTGTCGATCTTCAGGTGCTTGGAGAAGCGCGACACCGCGACGGGAATATCCTCGTAGAGTTTGCTTTCGTCGATCTTGGTCAGCGTGCCGTCGGCTACCACATGCTCGCCGGCGACGAAGACATCGCGCACCGAATCGCCGGTCGCGCTGTAGACAAGGTTGGCGACCGGGTTGACCAGCGGCTGCCATTCGGGACGGCGGGTGTCGAACAGCACCACGTCGGCTTCCTTGCCGACCTCGATGGAGCCGATGCGGCTGTCGAGCAGCGCCGCCTTGGCGCCGTTGATGGTCGCCATTTCCAAGCCCGTCTCCGGCGGCATGACGCGCGGATTGAGGCGCACCTCCTTGTAGCAGCAGCAGGCGAGGCGCACCTCCTGCGACATATCGACGATGCCGGACGATGCATGGTCGGAGCCGATGGCGACATTGACGCCGAGCGCGATCAGTTCCGGCAGCTTGCCGACGACGAAGTTGCCGTAGCCGTTGTGCAGGCTGGACGAAGGCGCGCAGACCAGCGACGGCTTGCGCTTGGCCAGCATCGCCACCTCCTGCGGCTCGAGCCAGCCGGAGTGCACGATCAGCATTTTCTCGTTGAGGACGCCGAGGTGCTCCAGCCGCTCGATCTCGGCAAGGCCGCCGCGAGCGATGCTGGAATCGTGCGTCGAATATGAGAAGCAGGCGTGGGTCTGCAACAGCGTGTTGTATTTCTTGGCGAGCTTGTCGAGGCCCAGGATCAATTCGTCGGAGGCGTTGTTGAGGCCGCGGAACGAGGCGCTGGCGGTGAGCCGCGGATTGCCGCTCTTGGCGTATTTCGCCAGCACCTGTTCGGCGCGTTCCAGCGCCGTCGCAGTGTTCTCGATCATGCGCTCGGGCAGGAGCCCCAGCACCGACTTGGTGAGGTCGAACGAGGAGCGCGACACCACCATGCGGATGCCGGTTGCCATCACGCCTTCGACCGAGGATTCCGGGTGATAGTTGCCGGGATCGATAAAGCAGGTGACGCCGTGCTTGAGCAGTTCGGTGGCGGCCAGCGTCGCCGAAACGCGCACGTCGTCGCCGTCAAGCGCGGCCTCGTAGGGATACATGCGGTCGAACAGGAACGATTGGGCGTTCGATTCGTCGGCAAGTCCGCGCGAGAGCTGGAACGACGAGTGCAAGTGACAATCGACGAAGCCGGGCGTCGCCACCGTGTTGCGCGCGTCGACGGTCTTCCTGCCGGTGTAGTTCTTGGCGATCTCGGTGGATTTGCCGACGGCGACGATCTTGCCGTCCTGCACGGCAATGGCCGCGTCGCGGATGATGCGCCGTCCCGGATCGACTGTGATCAGCCAGCCGATGTCTTTGATAACGAGGTCGATGGTTTGCACGTCTACAGACTCCAATCCGCCTCACCCTGAGGAGGCGCGAAGCGCCGTCTCGAAGGATGGGCGGCACCGGGTGGCGATCTCATGCTTCGAGACGCATCGCTTTGCGATGCTCCTCAGCATGAGGGCCGAGGAAGGCTTTGGCGCAAGCCGATGAGGCTCGCGCCTACTTCTTATGATCCTCGCCGACGTAGGTGAGATCGTCCGCGATCTTCAGCTCGATCAGCACGTTGTCGTCGGTGGAGTCGGGGCACAGCATGGAGCGGTGGCCGATACCCTTGGGAATGAAGAGCATGTCGCCCGGATGCATGATCTTCACCCCCATCTCGGTTTCCCACTTCAGCGCGCCCTTGACGCAGAAGATGATCTCGTGAGCGTCGATGTTGCGATGCCAGAAGCCCATGTCGTGCTTGCGGCGCTTGGAAACGTCCACCTTGACGCGATCCGACGTGTAAAGGCGCAGCGGCGTGCCGTCGGCCTTGTCGATGTTGGACGGCGAGAACTTCTCGTCGAAGATGTTGAACATGCGGAAAATCTCGGCCATTTCGAGAACGCCGGCGTTGACCACCGGCGGCTCGTTATGGGCGAGCACGACGTTCTTGCCGTTGATGGTGACGAGCTCGCGGTAGACCGGCTTGGCCTGCTGGCCCGCGTCATTCTTGGTCTGTTCGTTCATGTCCGTCTCCTTGTTTCGTCGTGTTCGGTCAGTCCGCGCTCACCGCTTCCTTTAGCGCCGCCATGATGCCGGCGTAGCCGGTACATCGACAGATGTGCCCGCTCAGGACTTCGCGCAACTCATCCTCGGTCGGCTTGGGATTGCGGGACAGGAAATCGGTGAACGACATCAGAATGCCGGGCGTACAGAACCCGCATTGCAGGGCGTGGTTGTTCTGGAACGCCTGTTGCAACTTGTTGAGCTTGCCGTCGGGGCCGGCGAGCGATTCTACGGTGCGCACGTCGCGGCCTTCGGCCTGCATGGCCAACGTGAGGCAGGAGCGCACCGCGGCGCCGTCGATCTGCACGGTGCAGCAGCCGCAGACGCCGTGCTCGCAGCCGACGTGGGTGCCGGTCGCGGCGAGCGAATGGCGCAGGAAGTCGCAGAGCAGCGTGCGCGACTCGGTTTCGGCCGACACCTTGCGGCCGTTCAGCGTCAGGCTGATGCGGACTTTCTGGTCCTTGTTCACGCGGCGCATGTCTGAGCCTCCGCGATGACGACCGGCGCAAGGTTCCGCAGCAGGTCGCGCCGCAGTTCGGCCGAGGCGTGCAAATCCTCGTAGCCTGCCAGTTCAGCGATAGTCTGTTCCACGATGTCCTTGACGTTGCCGTCCGCGATCTCGCGGACCACCGGCGTTCCCGCCATGCCGCCGACACCGAGGCGTGTCGCGCCGTCGCCGTCGATCATGGCCGCCACGGCGACGATGGCGAAGTCGCCATGACGGCGCGCCACCTCGCGGAATGCCACGCGGCAGGCGGGTTTGACCGGGAAGCGCACGGCAACGATGAGTTCGTCGCCCTCGCGCGCGGTGGTCAGCATGTCCAATTGGAATGCGCTCGCCGTCAGCACGCGCTCGCCGCGCGCCGAGCGCAGCACCACCTCGCCTTCGAGCGTGGCAAGCGACAGCGGAATCTCCGAACTGGGATCGGCATGGGCGATGGAGCCGCAGATCGTGCCCTTGTTGCGGGTCTGGAAGTGGCCGACCCACGGCAGCGCGACGGCAAGGAGCGGCAGTTTCGCTTTCAACTCCGGCCACGCCAGCAGCCGGTTCTGGATCACCGCCGCTCCGACTTCGATCTTGTCGCCGAGGTCGCGGATATGGCTCATTTCCGCGACCCGCGCGATGTCGATCAGCACCGCGGGATCGGCAAGCCGCAGATTCATCATCGCCATCAGCGACTGGCCGCCGGCGAGCACACGGGCGTCGTCGCCGTACTCGGCGAGCAGCGCCACCGCCTCATCGATGGTTTCGGGGCGCGCGTAATCGAACGGACGCGGCTTCATGATGCGGCCGCTCCCTGGGTCATCAAGGCGTGGATGCGCTTGGGCGTGGCGGGAAGCTCGACATCGGCGACGCCGAGTGCGTCGGCGATGGCGTTGGCAACGCAGGCCGGCACGCTCATGCAATTGCCTTCGGCCAGTCCCTTGGCGCCGAGCGGCGTGAACGGCGAGGGCGTTTCCTGGTGCAGGATTTCGATCGGCGGGATTTCGCTCACTGTCGGCACCAGGTAATCGGCGAATGTGCCGGTGAGGAAGGCGCCTTCCTCGTTGGTGACGAATTCCTCGTAGAGCGCGGCCGCGACGCCCTGCGCGAACGCGCCGTAAATCTGGCCGTTGGCGAGCAAGGGATTGAGCACCTTGCCGGCGTCGTGCATCGACACGTAGCGGTCGATCTTCACCTGATAGGTGATCGGGTCGATCTCGATGCCGCACATGTCGAACACGAAACCATACGTGAGCGACGTGTTGATGCGGTCGTCGTGCGACGGCGGCTCAAGCTCGGGTGGGTTCCATACGCCGGTTTCGCTCAACACGGGCGCCATGCCCTCAGGCAGCATCACAGGCGACCAGTGCGAGGTGCCGGCGACGCGCTTGAACGGCAGCGCGTTGTCGGGGTTGCCCTTGCTGCGGAACTTGCCGTCCACGATTTCCACGTCGTCAGCCATCACATTGAGCTGCTTGGCGGCAATCTTCTTCAGCTTCTCGGCGAGACGCTCCGCCGCCATGTGGGCGGCAACCGCGGTGCCCGGCGTGAAGCGGCAGGAGTAGCTGCCCGCCGCGATGGACCATTGGTCCTTGCCGGTGTCCATCTCCAGCACCACGTCGATGTCCTTCGGCCGCAGCCCGAGGCGGTCGGCGACCACTTGCGACAGCGCGGTTTCGTGGCCCTGGCCCTGCACCGTCACGTCGGCGGTGACGGAGACCGCACCGAGCGGGTCGATGTTGACCGTCACCATCGAGGTGGCGCCGTTCTTCGGCCCGCTCTTGTCGCGCGCCTCCGGTGTCAACAGCGTGGAGAGATAACCCATGTTGGACATCGCGGGCTCGACCACCACGGCGAAACCGATGCCGTACTTGCGGCCGGCGGCGCGCGCGGTGTCGCGGCGCTTTTTGAGATCGTCGAGACGCCCATCGCCGATCGCGGTTTCGACGGCACGGGGGTAATCGCCGGAATCATAAAGACTGCCGGCAGCCGCGTGATAGGGGAATTTTTCCGGCGGCACGAGGTTGCGGCGGATGACGTCGATATGGTCGAGCCCGAGCTCGACGGCGATCCGCTGCACCAGCCGTTCCAGCGCGAGATAAAGCTGCGGCCCGCCGAAGCCGCGGATCAGTGCAGCCGGCATCTTGTTGGTCAGCACGACGCGGTTGACGACGTCGACGTTGGGAATGTCGTAGCCGCCGGTGACCGATCCGTGCATGCGGTAGAGCGGGCCCGGCATTGGCGCGCGCAGGAAGGCGCCGTAATCCTCGAGCTGGTCCATCTTCAGGCCGAGAATCTTGCCGTCCTTGGTGACGGCGGCCTCGATCTCGGTGACGCGGTTCGGCCCGGTGCTCGCGGCCAGCAGATGTTCGGCGCGGTCCTCGACCCATTTCACCGGGCGGCCGGTGATTTTCGCCGCAAGCGACATCAGCACGACATAGGGAAACACTGAGAGCTTGATGCCGAAGCTGCCGCCGGAATCGGGCGGGATGCGCAGGCGCATCTTCGGGCCAGGCACCCGCAGCGCCCGCGCCATCACTGGGTGGGCGCTGAACGGGCCTTGGAAGTTGGCGAGCGCATCGTAGCTGCCGTCGGACGGATTGTAGGTCGCGACCACGACGAAGCATTCCATCGGCGTGAACGACAGCCGGGGGAAGTTGACCGTCAGCTTCACATGCCGGTCGGCCTGCGCGAAGGCGGCGGCGGTGTCGCCGTAGCGGAACGCGCGCACCGAGACTTCGTTGGTCTTGGCTTCCTCGTGCAGCAGCGGAGCGGACGGCTGGCAGGCCGCGACCGGATCGACCACAGTCTCAAGCGGGTTGTATTCGATGTTCACCAGTTCGGCGGCGTCCTCGGCGATGTAGCGGCTTTCCGCCACCACCAGCGCCACCGCCTCGCCGACGTAGCGCACCCGCTCCACCGCCAGCGCCCACTGGTGGACGGGCGCCTTGAGCGCAACCAGGAACGGATCGGATAGCGCCTTGATGTCTTCGCCGGTGATGACGGCCCAGACGCCGTCCAACGCCAGCGCCGCCTTGCTGTCGATGCTGACGATCTCCGCGTGCGGGTGCGGCGAGCGGATGACGTGGGCATGAAGCGTCCCGTTGGGTACGGGAAGATCGTCGGCGTAGCGGCCGCGACCCGACAGCAGCGCAGGATCTTCCTTGCGAACGACGCGCGTGCCCAGACGCTGTGACACCGAACCAACCTCGCAACGTTTCCGCGGTCGCTTGACGTCCCGCCGCTTGCGCCATCTCGGCAACTGCGGCGACGGGACCGACCCAGGCCGTCCATCCGCTGAAACCGGCCGTTGCCGCAGGCTTCGGGGATAGCGGAGAGTGGGTAACAGAAAGCACTGATTTCCGGCGGGAATCAAGCGTTGACGCCGCCGGCGGCCATCTTCATAAATGCAAGAATGCTTTGATGGCTAAGTATAGCCGGCGGTGAAAAGATCAGCCGGTGGAGGGGCCGGATGCAGTTTGAAATTCCCGCGCCAAACGCGGTTTTCGAGGTTCCGCTCGAGGATGGAGCCCGCATCCTCCTTCGTCGCCACGGCAATCCCGATGGCGTGCGGCTTCTGGTCACCCACGGCAACGGTTTTGCGGTGAACGCCTACTATCCGTATTGGCGGCACCTGCTATCCGAATTTGACGTGGTGGCATTCGATTTTCGCAATCATGGTCTGAACGCTCCGGTTGTGCCGTCGAACCACAATTACAGCCAGCTTAGCCGCGACCTGGAGCGAGTGGTGCAGGGGGTCAAGGATCGCTTCGGTGCGAAAAAGACCGTCGGCATTTTCCATTCGATGTCGGCGCGCACCGCGATGAAGCATGCCATCGAGATCGGCTGGCGCTGGGATGCGCTGATGCTGTTCGATCCGCCCGATGTGCCGCCGAAGGACCATCCGCAATATGCGGCAATGGAGGTTTTCGAGAACAAGCTCGCCGCCTGGGCCAGCGCCCGCCGACGGCGCTTCGGCTCGGTCGATGAACTGGCGGAGGAATACCGGCAATCGCGGGCCACGCGGAACTGGGTTGCTGGCATGCACGAACTGATGGCGCGGTCGGTGCTGCGCAAGGCGGCCGACGGCAACGGCTACGAACTGACGTGCGCGCCGGAGAACGAGGCGGCGATCTACGCCGAGGCGCTGACGCTCAATCTCTGGCCGAAGGCCGCCGCGTTCGGCGGCCCGGTGAAGCTCGTCGGCTGCGATCCCAACATGAAGTATGGCCCCGCCACGGGCCCCGCCAACCAGGCGCTCGGCGTCGAGGGCGGCTACGACTACGACTTCGTTGAGAACACCGGCCACCTGCTGCAGATCGAGAAGCCGGAGGAATGCATCCGGCTGACGCTGCAGTTCCTTGGGAAGCACGGGCTCGCGTAGGGCCTTCTGCATCCGTCGTTTCGGAATACCAGCACCGCGTTTTGATTCGGCGATGGATGGGGATTGCCGGTGCGCCGTTCTTGACCCTCTCGCATGACGTCGCAGACCATCAGCCCGGTGCATTGAGTTGTGCCGGGGGCGACCGCTTGGTGCTGCAAAGCATGCAAAGAGGGCGCGATGGATCAAGAGCTGACGTACACCAAGCGCGAACGCTCGTTCGTGACGTGGTCGGCGATTCTCGGTTATTCGTTCGACTTCTACAATCTGATCGTGTTGGCGTTCCTGCTGGTGCCGATTCAGAAGACGCTGAACGTCACCCTGGCCCAGACCGGGTTGATCGTCGGCATGACGCTGGCGGCATCCGTGCTGGGCGGCATCCTGTTCGGCTGGGTCGGCGACCGGATCGGCCGCAAGAACGCGCTGCTGTGGACGCTGCTATTGCTTGCCGTCGGCTCGATCATGTCGGCGCTGGCCTGGGATTTCGCGTCGCTGCTGACGTTCCGCATCCTCACCGGCATCGGCGTCGGCGGCGAATGGGGCGCCGGCATGGTGCTGCTCAACGAGGTCTGGGATAGCCGCCGCCGCGGCGTCGGCAGCGGGCTGGTGCAGTCGATGTCGTCGGCGGGGACGGCGATGGCCTCGATCGTTGCGACCGTCGCGCTGACATATTTCGATCAGGAAACCGCGTGGCGGATCGCGCTCGGCGTCGGCGGCCTGCCGTTGTTGCTGATGTTGTTTGTGCGCTCGAGGATGCCGGAATCGCGCCTTTGGCAGGAGTTCAAGCGCCGCAAGGACGCCGGCGAGTTGCCGCCGGAGAAGCTCCAGCAATCGACGCCGCTGGTCGAGGTCTTCAAGGGTGTGTCGCTGCGTTACCTCGTCATCGGCACCATCATCACCGGCGGCTACATCATCGCCTATCAGTGCATCAGCATCTTCATGCCGACGCTGATCTTGCGCGATCTCGGGGCCGATCTCGCGGCCCTGCGCAACATCACGCTGATCTTTGCCGCGGTGTCGGCGGTGGGCATGATCGGCGCGGGCTATATCAGCGATGCGTTCGGGCGCCGCCGTGCCATCATTCTCTCGACCGTTGTCGGCATCGTCGGCCTGCTCGCCATCCATTGGGCCGGCGGCCAGCATTATCCGGGCAATTATTGGACCTGGGGCCTGTTCTGGGCCTACCTGCTATGGGGCTTCGCGCAGACCTCCATCGGGCAGTTCGGGCCGTGGTTTGCCGAACTCTATCCGGTCGAAATCCGCTCCACGGCGACATCGACGATCTTCAATCTCGGACGCCTGGTCGGCAGCGTCGCGCCCTATGTGGTGCCGGTGCTGGCGGTGTCGCTCGGCTCGCTGCGCGACGCCATGATGCTTGGCGTCGCCGGCGCGCTCATCAGCCTGGTGTTCGTGTTCTTCCTGCCGGAAACGGTCGGACGCACGTTCGCGGTGATCGAGGGCAAGGAGCGGACTGAGGCGGCGTGAGGCCACGCCGCCTGTGGAGCAAAGGTGGAAGGCGAGCGGCAGGACGTGGTAATGTCCGCGCCGACAAGGCCCCGTAGCTCAGCTGGATAGAGCACCGGTTTCCTAAACCGGGTGTCGCATGTTCGAGTCATGCCGGGGTCGCCACCTGCTCCGTTGCGATCTGAGCCCGCAACCCAAGCCCGATAGTTGAGCCTTAGACTTAAACCTATGATCGGACGCGCCGTTCCGATCTCGCGCTGGGTTCCTTCCTCGCACCCTGAAACTTAGGCGTGGCCTCCTTCGCTGTTTCGCGCGGCGTCATGTTCCTCACCGCCTCGCGGGCGCATTCGACGAGCAGTTGCGCCGCCGGGATCAGCGCACGGTTGCGCAGCGTGACGATGCCGACCGGCCAGGGCGGCATGGGCAGGTCCACCGGAAGGATTTTCAGGCCGGAGAACTGCGGATTGAGGCGGAGCACCGATTCCGGCAGCGCGGCGACGAAGCCGCCGCCGGCGCCGAGCGCGTTGCGCAGGTGCAAGGAGAATGTCGTGACCGCGAGGTTCGGCGGCTCGAGGCCGTGGCGGTGGAACATCTCGATCAGCGCCATGCCGCCGAGCGTGTCGAGCGGCGTCGAGATCCAGCGTTCGCTGGCAAGCTCGGACAGGTCGATCCGCGCGCGGCAGGCCCAGCGGCCGGCGGCGCTCGCCACGATCCGGAAACGGTCGTTGAACAGCACTTCGGCGTTCAACTGCTCGGTCAGGCGCCCCGCGCGTGGCGGCTTGATGAGGCGGGCGACGACGAGATCGACGCTACGCGCGTGCAGTTGCGGGTAAGCGAGCGTGCTGGTGTCGGCGAGGCTGACGCGCAGGCTGACACGGGGGTATCTCTCGGACAGGCGGTTGATGATCGGCACCAGCGCGCCGGCGGCGATCGATTCGGTGCAGGCGATGTGAATCTCGCCCGACGCCGGATCGGCCATATGCTCGATTTCCTTGATGCCCTGCCGCAACTCGTCAAAGGCGGCGCGGCCGCGTTTGAGCAGGGTCTGGCCGTAGGGCGTCGGCGATACGCCACGCGGGCCGCGGTCGAGCAGACGGACGCCGAGGGCGAATTCGAGATCGGCGATGGAGGCGGAGACGGCGGGCTGGGTGATGCCGAGCGCCGCCGCGGCCTGCGCCATGCTGCCGGCCTGGATCACGGCGATCAGCACATTGAGATCGCGCAACCGAACCCGCCGGCCCAGCCGCTGCTCCCAGTCGGTGTTCCGAGGCATAAGTAAATCCTTATGCTGCTAGTAGCAGAAACAAGATACCGCTTATAGCTCGCTTTCGCGACACTGGTCACGGATCACAACGCATCACCCGATGCTGCGGAGGACAGGCATGGCCAAGTTCGTCATTCAGCCGCACGGCCGGCTGCAGGAATGGATCGCGCACGAGAAGGGGTATTTTCGCGACGAAGGGCTCGATTACGAATTCGTCCCGGGTCCTTCGTCCAATACCCAGAAGAAGGTCGACGGCAGCGGCAAGGTCACTGACCTGATGGCGGGGGCGTTCGAGTCCTACAAAACCGCCGGCGGCAACAAGGGGGTGAAGTCCGACATCTCCTGCGCCTGCCACTGGGCTGTGAACCAGGCTTCGGCGGAGAAGATCGGCACGATGTGGGGCAAGTCCTATGTCGCGACACCCGGCGGAATCATGGTGCCGCCGGAGTCGCCGATCACCAAGCCCGAGGATTTGGCGGGCCAGGAGATCGCCGTCGGCTATCACTCCGGCAGCCACTTCACCACCGTGCAGTCGCTCGAACCGTTCCTGAAGCCCGATCAGATCAAGCTTCGCTTCGGCGGTTCAATCTGGGCGCGTGCCGACATCGGTGTCGACCGCGATCTTCCCGCCGTCAGCGTCTGGGGCCTGTCGTTCCAGGTGCTGGAGTTCATGGGTTTCCGCAAGGTGGTCGATACGTCGTTCATGATCGCGTTCATGTTCCCCGACGGAGTGAATCCCGTTGACGTGGAGAAGTACATGAACGGCCTCAAGCGCGCGCAGATGGACCTCGATTTCCAGCCCGAGAAGTACCGGCACTACTACCTCAACGAGATTCCCGAGCGCTACAAATCGAAGGTCGATGTGCGCCGCTTCTCGCCGGGCGAGCGCATCGTCTTTCTGCCTTACACCGAGGAGGTGTATAAGAAGACCCAGGCGTGGATACACGAGCGCGGCATCTTCGAAGGCCGGCCGCCTGTGCTAGACTACGCGGCATCGGTTGTTGCCGCCTGATGGAATGGCGAAGGCTGGCCGCGAGGCCAGCCTTTGCACTTCGGATGGCGGCGCCGCCATCGGGGGATCGGTGAATGTCGTTTGACTCAGTCGGCACCATTGCCGCGCAGGGTTCACGGTTGGATTTGAGCCTCGCGCTCGCCGACAATGAAAACACGCGTCCGTTGCTGGACGGCAACGTGACGGCGCAGGGGATTCGTTTTCTGCCCACCGCCGTGCATCCGTCCGAGATGTTCTGGCGGCAATTGAAATATCGCGATTTCGACGTCTCCGAGATGTCGATGTCGTCGCTGGTGATCTCGACGTCGAAGGGCGCGAAGGACTGGGTCGCTATTCCGGTTTTCACCTCGCGCGAGTTCTTCCACACCCGCATTATCGTGCGCGCGGACGCCAAGATCGAGAAGCCGGCGGACTTGCGCGGCAAGCGTGTCGGCGTGCCCGAATACCAGCAGACCGCGGCGATCTGGGGCCGGGAGGCGCTGTCGAGCGAGTTCGGCGTCGCGCCGCGCGACATCGAATGGTTCATGGAGCGCAACCCCGAGAAAAGCCACGGCGGAGCCACGGCCTTCGCCGCTCCGGCGGGGGTCACCGTGCACCAGATTCCGCCGACCAAGAACATCGGTGAGATGCTGCTCGCGGGCGAACTCGACGCTACGCTGCTTTATCTTGCCAACCGCAATTTGGTCGATCGCAGCCGGGTCGATCTGTTGTCCGATCCGCGCGTGCGTTACCTGTTTTCCGATCGTGCCGCCGAGGGGCGCCGCTACTACGCCAAGACCGGCCTCTATCCGATCAATCACACCGTCGTCGTGCGCCGCGCGCTTTTTGAGCAGCACCCGTGGATCGCGCTCAACGCCTATCATGCCTTCGTCGCAGCGCGCGCCGATGTGATCGCCCGCGGCAAGGCGTATCTGCGGAGCTTCGAGGACACCGGCAAACTCGGAGAGGAGGCCAAGCGGGCGCTTGCCGTCGATCCGATGGCCTATGGCGTCGGTGCTAACCGGAAGGTGCTCGAAACGATCTGCCGTTCGGTGCATGAACAGGGTCTGACGTCGCGGCGCGTCGGGCTCGAGGAAATTTTCGCGGCGAGCACGCTTGAGGTTTGAGCGGCGGCCCGACGCAAGAAGAATGGTTTGAAGTGATCAGGAGCGGCGATATGACGGCGCAAAAGCCATCCAACTGGGGAATCCCCGGCACTTATGTCTTCGACGGCACGGTTTCGTCGATCGGCTACAAGCTCAACAAGATGTCGTTCTCGCTCGGCGACGCCAAGAACCGTGAGGAGTTCCGGCGCGACGAAGAAGCCTATATGGCGAAATACAAGCTCGACGAGGCGACCAAGGAGGCCATCCGCAAGCGCGATTGGCTGGCGCTGACCACGGTCCACGGCGGCAACATCTATTACATGCTCAAGCTCGGCGCCGCCGTCGGCGAGGGCCTTTACCAGATGGGCGCGCAGATGCGCCACGAGACGTTCGAGGAATTTCTGAACACGCGCAACGCCAAGGGCGCTCGATAGGGTTGGAGCAGGATCATGGGAAAAATCGTCGCCGGAATTGGCATTTCTCACGTCCCGAGCATCGGGCCGGCTTATGACAAAAAGCGATTCAACGAGCCGGACTGGAAGCCGCTGTTCGACGGCCTCGCTCCGGTCAAGAAGTGGCTCGCCGAGGAGGTGCGTCCCGATGTGGCGCTGGTGGTCTACAACGATCACGGCTGCGACTTCGGCCTCGATCGTGTGCCGACCTTCGCCATCGGCACACTCGACGAATACGAGCAGGCCGACGAGGGCTTCGGCCTGCGGCCGCTTGCCAACGTTCCCGGCGACGACAAGTTGTCGTGGTTCCTGTCGCAGCAACTTGTCTACAACGACTTCGACATGACCATCGTCCAGGAGATGAAGCTCGATCATGGCTTCATGGTGCCGATGCCGCTCTTGTTCACGCACGATCCGGCCTGGAGCGTGAAAACGGTGCCGCTGGTGGTCAACGTCATCCAGCATCCGATCCCGACCGGACGGCGCTGCCTTCACCTCGGCCGCGCTATCCGCAAGGCGGTGGAGGCTTATCCGCACGACACGCGGGTGGCGATCATCGGCACCGGCGGCATGTCGCATCAGTTGCACGGCGAGCGGTTCGGTCACCTCAACAGCGAGTTCGACAATTACTGGCTCGACAAGATCGAATCCGATCCCGAGGAGCTGGCGCAGATCAGCCACACCGAGCTCATGAGCAAGGCCGGCGCCGAGGCTGTCGAACTCATCATGTGGTTGACGATGCGCGGCGCGATGACGGAAAAGGTCCGGCGCGTTCACCGGACCTATTACGCGCCGATGACCACGGGCATGGCGGTGATCTCGTTCGTGGACGCTTGAAGCGTCGGCGTGAACAGGACCCTCGGGCGCAGCCCGAGGGTCGGCAGAACAACAAACCAGACAGAACAAGAAACGAGAGGCTGGTACAGCGCGCTTTGAACCGGCCCAGGCGGGACGTCCAGAAACGAGCGGCCGGTGCGGCCGATACAGCCCCTCCGGCGCTCACGACAGTGGGGAGGTGTGCTGTGACGACACTTGCGAAGCGGTTTCTTGCGAAGTTGTTGCTTACGAAGCGGTTCGCGGCCGTATCGGTTGCGTTCGCGGCCGTGCTGCTTGCGGTGACCTGTCTATCGGATGGGGCGTCGGCGTCGTCCGACTGGCCGAACCAGACGGTTCGGATCGTCGCGCCCTACGCGCCGGGCGGCGCCGGCGACACACTTGGCCGGCTCGTGGCCGAGCCATTGTCGGCGGCCTTCAAGCGGCCTTTTGTCATGGAAAACCGACCGGGTGCGAGCGGCATCATCGGGACGCTTGCGGTCGCCAAGGCCGAGCCGGACGGCTACACGCTGATGGTGACCAGTATCTCGGCGCATGTCTTTGCGCCGGCAACGCAGAACACCGGCTACGACCCCGTGAAGGACTTCACCCATATCGCCTATTTCGGCGGTCCTCCGATCGTTCTGGCGGCGCATCCCTCGCTCGGTGTGAAGTCGTTCGCGGAGCTCAAGGCGATGCTCAAGAACGGCGACAAGGAGATTGCTTACAATTCGCCTGGCGTCGGCTCGCTCGGGCATCTGGTGCCGGAGTTCGTGGCGAAGAAGGATAACCTCAAGCTCAACCACATTCCTTACAAAGGCAGCAGCCAGGCGGTGCAGGACCTGGTGGCTGGCCACGTCAAACTCGGCAGCCTGACCTGGACGACGGCGTTGAGCCAGATCCGCGCCGGTCGGCTGATCCCGCTTGCGGTGACTTCGGCGCGGAGGCTGCCCGGCGCGCCGGACATCCCGACATTCGCCGAGCTCGGCTATCCGGAGATGGTGGTGACGACATGGTACGGCCTCTCCGCTCCGGCCGGGCTCGACCGCGACATCGTCAAGCGTCTCAACGCGGAAACCATTCGGGTTCTGGCGCGGCCGGAGGTGAAAGCCCATTTCGACCGCGAAGGCATCGAGAGCGAGGCGATGACGCCGGAAGCCTATACCGCGTTCGTTCAGGCCGAATTCGACAAGTGGCGGCCCATCGTCAAGAGCGTCGGCTTGGTCAAATAGCGCCGCGTGCGGCGAAATTCGGGGAATGGCGTCCGCCCAGTTTGATTTGCGCGGTCCGCCGACGCTACCCTGCGCGGCAGACCGTGAGCGCTCCGTCGGGCGCTTGCGGGGCACACCGCAAGGAAGCATTCATGTCCCTGATCGAAGAGCGTCAGCGCCGTATCCTCACCACGCATGTCGGCAGCCTTCCGCGCCCGTCATCGCTATCCGCCAAGCTGTTCGCGCGAATGACCGGACAGACCTATGACGCCAAGGCGCTGGCGGACGAACTGCACCGGGCGGTCGGGGATATCGTGAAGCGGCAGGTCGATCTCGGCGTCGATGTGGTCAGCGATGGCGAATTGTCGAAGACGAGCTTTCAATATTATGTCACCGACCGTTTGAGCGGCCTCGAAGCGTTCAAGCCTGCGCCCGGCGTGCGCCGGACGAGGGAGAACGCCGCGTTCCCGACGTTCTATAAGGATGGCTCGCATTCCGGCACGCAACCGACGCGCTATGCTTGCACCGGGCCACTGAAATACGTCGGCCACAAGCAGCTTGAGGCCGATATCGCCAACCTCAAGGCTGCCTTGCAGGGCCGCGCGCCGGTCGATGTGTTCATGCCGTCGGTGTCGCCGTCGAGCTGCATGGGCTTGATGGAGAACCGCTTCTATCGCGACGAAGAGGAGCATCTTTACGCGGTCGCGGAGGCGTTGCGTGAGGAGTATCAGGCCATCGTCGCGGCTGGCTTCATCGTGCAGATCGACGACCCGCGGCTGGCGATGAATTACATGCTGCACCCGGAGCTGACCGTGGAGCAGCAGCGCGCCTGGGCGGTCAAGCGGGTCGCGGCGCTGAACCACGCGCTGCGCGGCATCCCCCAGGAGCGGGTGCGCCACCACACCTGCTACGGCATCAACATGGGGCCACGGACCAGCGACTTCGAGCTGAAGCATTTCGCCGACCTCATCGTCACCATCAACGCCGGCTACTACTCGTTCGAGATGGCGAACCCCCGCCACGAGCACGAGTGGCGGGTGTGGGAGGAGGTGAAATTGCCCGACGGCAAGATGCTCCTGCCGGGCTGCATCACGCATGCCTCCGTGATTGTGGAACACCCGGAGCTGGTGGCCGAGCGGATCACGAAGGTCGCCAAGATCGTCGGTCGCGAGCGGGTGATGGCGAGTTCCGATTGCGGCTTCGCCTCGACGCTGTCGGCCAACGAGCCGCCGGAGATCGAGCCGGAGATCGTCTGGGCGAAGTTCCAAAGCCTCGCGGAAGGCGCGCGACTTGCAAGCCGTGCGCTGTGGGGCAAATGATTGGCTGACGGTCCGCGCGGAGTGGCCGCGCAATCTTGCGTGCTGACACAGCTCCGCAAAAAAAAGCCTCCCCCTAAGGGGAGGCTGATTTGTTTGAACTCGATTCTTGTTCGGGCGTGCCCGATTAAAAATCCATCTCCAGGATATACAAACCGCCGATGTGGCGGTCGACCGTGTAGACCACCTCGCGCTCGTCGACGAACACGTCGTTGAGTTGGATCGCGCCGGTCGGCGCGCCGGCCGGGGCCGGCGGCACGAAGGTCGCGATCGACTGCGGCTGGTATGGGTTGGAGATGTCGTAGGCGCGCAGCCCGCCGTTGAAGAACGTCCCGAGTACGATCTGGTCGTTCTGCCAGGAGGTCGGCACCGGCACGTTTTCGTGGATGTTGTGCGCGCCGAACCGGCCCCGCGCCGCATAGGCCCGGTGATCCGGCAGCGGGCAGGTGGCGATCGGCACGAGGTTGCTTTCGTCGCGCGCGTCGAGAATCCAGATGAGCTTCGGCCAATCCTTGGCGTTGTTCTCGGTGGATTCGTCGGTCACCAGCATCAGGCCGCGGTCGAACAGCGGCACCACGGTGTGCATGAAGCCGGTGTAGGGCGGCGAGTTGGTCCACGACGTGACGCGCTTGGGGTCGGCCTTGTCGGAAATGTCGAGGACGTGCATGCCGCCGTCGATGTAGCCGAGGTAGCAGCGGTCCGGCCGCTGCGGGTAGACGTTGCAGTTGTGGGCCCGATAGCCCTTGTCGAGCGGGTGGCGCGGCGGCGGCGGAACGTTGTCGCCCTGCTTGGTGCCCGGCATGTGCCAGCGGCCGACCTCGACGGGCTTGGACGGATTGCGCACGTCGATGCAGCGGTAGAACTGGTCGTCGTTGGGGTGCGTCGGCAGGAAGTCGGGCGCGCCCGAAGCCATATGGACGTATTCGCCGTCGCAGAACCAGAGCTGGTGCACGCCGCGCGAGTGTTCGCCCGAGCAGTCGAAGAACGAGATCGAGCGCGGCTTTTCCGGGTTGGAGATGTCGAACAACTCCATGCCCGCCGGCTGCAGGCCCTTCTTCTGGGTCTGGTAGGCCACCGCCATGATGTTGCCGGCCGTCTCCAGCGAGTTGGAGCGCATGTGGCTTTGCGGCAGGTCGGTCTGGCAGATCATCTTGGGCTTGCGCGGGTTGGAAACGTCGACCGCGGTGAAGTTCTTCGGCGCGCTTTCGTGCGCCAGCCACAGGATGCGGCGGCCGTCGGGCGCGATTTGGATGGACATGCCTTCGCCGATGCCGCCGAAGCCGTCGAGCATGTGATGGGCGAGAAGCTTGAAATTCCACGAGACTGTGCCGTCGGCGCCGCTGCGCGAGGCATTGCGGCGGACGGCGGGTTTCTTGACGGCGGCGGCCTTTTTCTTCGCAGGTGCGGACCGCTTCGCGGGTTTCCTTGCGGCTTTGGCCTTCACGGCCTTTTTCTTGTTCTTGGCAACCGGCTTTGCCTTGGCGGCCTTCTTCTTCGCACGTTTCATAAGGTTCTCCCTGCGAGCGGACTTCAACCGCGACGCAGCACATTTAGCGCGTTTCCGCACACGAGGGGAGGGGCCAGAACGCTGTGGCGCCCGGCGTTTGCGGAATGCGATGTGGCGCAAGGGCGAGCGTTGCTTTTTCCGTCGCGGGCCCTTCTCAACGCGAGGGGCCGGCTTGTGGCCGGCCCCAAAACCGAACGAAAAGCCTTTCGCGGCGCTACGCGCCGACCCGCTACGCGCCGGCCTTGGCCTTGTCCATGAATTCCGGACGCAGCACCGACTTCCAGTCGGGGATCTTGGAAATCTTCTTCTCTTTCAGCAGCACCTCGGCGTGGTGCTGCATGTAGGGGGCAAGGTCGTGCGGGAATCCCGGATCGACCTCGACCCGGCTCAATGCCGTCGCCAGGGTCTGCGGCGACATCTTGTAGCCCTTCGAGGAGAAGAACGAATAGATCACGTCGGAAACCTTCTTCGGGTTCTCCTTGAAGTCCTTTTTGGCGTCGAGCCAGGCCTTCAAATAGGTCACGATCGCGTCCGGGTTCTTCTGCACGAAGTCCGGCGTCGCGGCCATGAACACCGGCACTTTGTCGTACTTGTCGAGATCCACGATGATGGTGCCGAGCCCGTCGGCCTCGGCGATGGCGTTGTAGGGCTCGATGTTGATCATGGCGTCAACGGTCTTGGCCGCCATCGCGGCGATCATGTCGTTGACGTTCATCCGCACCTCCTGGAACTCGCCCTTCTTCAGGCCGTTCGCGGGAAGCACCTGATCGAGGAAGATGTTGCCGATCGAGGAGCCGGTCTGGTTGGCGATCTTCTTGCCCTTGAGGTCGGCGGCCTTGGTGATGCCGGTATCCTTGCGCACCACCAGCGCGCCGGTCTTGCCGACGGTCTGGATGACGGCGATGGCGACGAGGCCGCCCTTGTCGTGACCGATGATGAGCGAGGGGCCGGCATAGGTGCCCATATCGACCTGGCGCGCCACCATCTGCTGCATGGTGAGGTTGCCGGACGGCACCGCGAAGTCCTCGGTTTTTAGGCCGCGCTTCTCAAGCAAGCCGGATTTCATCAGATAGTAGGTCGGCATGCCCCAGATGTTGGTCTGGTAGCCCTGGCGGATGGTGACCTCCGCCGCCAAGGCGGAGGTCAACCCGCCAAGGCCCGCGGTGAGCACCGTCGCGCCCGTCGCGGCGATGATTTGGCGACGATTCATTGCATCGAACGTCATTTCATGATCCTCCCGTTCTTTATCGTTGTGTGTTGGTCCGTCACTCCTGCTGCAATCCGAACTCCTGAATCGTGGCGGCCACATCGTCCACCGTCTGCGTGACGATGCGTCCCAGCTCTTGCGGCGTGGAGGACTCCGGCAGCGAGCCGCCCTTCTCGATCAGGTCCTGGTAGGCCGGTGTCGCAACGATCGAGACGATATCCTTGTTCAGCCGCTGGATGATCGTGGCCGGCGTGCCCTTCGGCGCGCAGATGCCGAGCCAGCCGAAGCGCACGTAGTCGATGCCCTTTTCCTTCACCGTCGGGACGTCGGGCAGGGTCTTGATGCGGGTCGGGCTGGTGACGGCAAGAATCTTGGCCTGCTTGCTGAGATATTGCGGCATCACCGCCAGCGTGGGCGAGGCGTAGAAGTCCACGCGCCCGGCGACCAGCTCCTGGATCACCTGCGGCCCGCCACGGAACGGGATGCGGTTCATCTCGATGCCGGCAAGCTTGCCGAGCTGGCGGGCCATGATCTCCTGCGCCGAGCCCGCGCCGATGGTGGCGTAGCTCACCTCGCCCGGATGGGCCTTGGCGTATTGCACGAACTGCTCGAAGCTCGCCGCCGGGATCGCATTCGACAGCGTCAGGCCATAGTAGTACTTCGCCACCAGCGAAATCGGCGCCATGTCCGAGAGCTTGAAGCCTGGCTTCTTGTAGAGCGCGGTGTTGATCGATTCGAAATGGGTGCAGAACAAAAGATTGTAGCCGTCCGGCGCCTGACCCAGCACATCGCGGGTGGCGAGCATGCCTGCGGCACCGGGCTTGTTCTCGACGATGACGCGCTGGCCGAGCGACGTGCTGAGCTTGTCGGCAAGGAAGCGCGCCGGGATGTCGGTCGGCCCGCCAGCGCCGAACCCGACCACCAGGCGGATCGGGTGGGAGGGGTAGGCGTCCTCTGCCGCGGCCGGCGCCGGGCCGCCAACAAGCACGCTTAACGCGAGCGGGCTCAACGCGAGTGCGGCCAGTCCCATCCTAAAATTCGTGCGGTCGATGCGAAGCATTTCAAATCCTGTTCAGTCCTGTCGTTCGGAAATCATGCTTCGGTCTGCTGGCCAAGGTGACGCAAGAGCTGTTTCTGGTAATCGAGGAATTCAACGCTGAGCGGATCGCGCGGCCGCTGCAACGCGATCGGCACCTCCACTTTCACTCGTCCGGGGTGCGGCGACATCACCACCACCCGATCCGCCAGATACACCGCTTCCGCCACGTTGTGAGTGACATAGACCACGGTCTTGCGCGTCTCCCGCCACACCTCCGCCAGCAGCCGCTGCATGTCGTCGCGCGTCAGCGCGTCGAGTGCCGCGAACGGTTCATCCATCAGCAGCACGGCGGGATTGTAGGCCAGCGCGCGTGCGATGGCGACCCGCTGCTGCATGCCGCCGGAGAGGTGATGAGGGTAGGAGTCGGCGAACTTCTCCAGCTTGACCAATTCAAGCTGCTTGCGGGCGACCTGTTCGCGTTCGGTCTTGCCCATGCCTTTCATCTCCAGGCCGAAGGCGACGTTGCCGAGCGCCGTGCGCCAGGGAAAAAGCTGCGCGAAGTCCTGGAACACCACGCCGCGGTCATGGCCATGTCCGTTGATGGCCTTGCCGCCGATCCGGATTTCGCCGCTGCTCGGCGGCAGGAAGCCGGCGATGATGTTCAAGAGCGTGGACTTGCCGCAGCCCGACGGTCCGACAATGCAGAGGAACTCCGATTGTTCGATATTGAAGCTGGCTTTATCGACGCCGTGCACTCGCCCGGCCGGGGTGTCGTAGAACAACGACACGTCGTGAATCTCGATGTGCGCCATTGCATGCCCTGCGTTTCATCCCTGACGGCCTCTGCGGCTTCTGTCATTGCGGGCGCATTATGCCCAATTTCGCCCCGATGCCGACCGTCTTTCGGTGTCGCAGGGAGGGCAAATTCCGTGTAATCTTCGTAATGTTTCCTGCGGGGCCCGGTGGGCCGGGGCGGTGAACCGCATGGATGGCCAGGAATGCCAGGAATGGACGGCCAGGAGAGGTGACATGCAACCTCACGATGGGACGCTAAAACTCACCAGCCAAATGTCGCTTTCGGAGCGCGCCGATGCGCTCGAAGAGCACATGATGCACGAGCTCGACCGCATCATCACCAAGTCGGTGTTCAGCCATCTGACCGACGGCCGTGTGGAGATGGAGGGCGGCGATACGCTGCGCGCCAGGTATCCGGGCAAGTACTTCAACATGGGCCCCGATCCGCGGCTGCCGCCGATGCCGGAGAAGCCCACGCTGATGGACTATTTCCGCAACCGCTTTGCCTCGACCAACCATCTTTTGCAAAGCGCGGCGCTGGCGCTCAAAAACGGCCACAGCGAGAAGGTGGTGCTGGCGTGCCTGCTGCACGACATTGCCGTGGTGAGCTTCATCCGTTGCGACCACGGCTATTGGGGCGCGCAGATGATCGAGCCCTATGTCGATGAGGAGGTGAGCTGGGCGGTGAAGATGCACCAGGCGCTGCGCTTCTTCCCCGACGAGTCGGTGGGCTACGGTTATCCCGACCTTTACCGCAAGTTCTTCGGCGACGATTACCAGCCCGAGCCCTACATCGTCGAGGAGTACAAGCGGGCGCGCAACCACAAGCACTATATGACGGCGCGGCTGATCTGCGTGAACGACGTCTACGCCTTCGATCCGAACGCGAAGGTGGAGCTTGAACAGTTCGAGGACATCATCGGCCGCAACTTCAAGCAGCCGAAGGAGGGACTGGGCTGGGACAATAGCCCGTCGGCGCACATGTGGCGCACCATCATGTGGCCGACGCGGTTTCTGTAAGGGGCCTTTGAGTTTGGGATATCGGGCGGCCGGCTTCAGTCATGCAGCCGGCCGTATTGGTTTGGACGGCCCGGTGCGGCCGGCCGAATTGAGCTGAACGCAGGGAATACGGCCGGGGCTGAAACTCAGGCCTGCCGGAATGGGGATCATCGAGACAATAAAATCAGCACGACCGGGGAGAGACATCCATGAAGCGCGTTCTGCGACTGGTGTTCGCTGCCGTCCTGTTCGCGCCGTTCGCGGCGCAAGCTCAGAGTCAGACCCGTTCTCAATCCCAAACGCAACCTCAGAAAGCGGAGCCTCAGAAAGAGCAGCCTCAGAAAGAACAACCGCAAAACCCGTCCCGTTATCCGCACCAGCCGATCAAGCTTATCGTGCCTTATGCCCCTGGTGGCTTGCCGGACACGGTGGCGCGCATCGTCGGCGCGCGGATGCAGGAGCGGATGGGCCAATCCGTTGTGATCGAAAACCGCCCCGGTGCTGCCGGCAGTACCGCGATCGGTGCGTTGTCGTCGGCGGCGGCCGACGGATATACTCTGATGGTGACGGATGGCTCGACCGTCACCGTGAATCCGGTGCTGTTCAAGTCGCTTGCCTCCAACACCAAGGACGTCATCCCGGTTGCGCTGCTCGCCCGTGCGCCGCTGTTCCTGGTGGTCAATTCCAGCGTGCCGGTCGATACGCTCAAGGGGTTCATCGATTACGTGAAGGCGCATCCGGGGCAGGTCAATTATGGCTCCTCCGGTGTCGGCAGCGCGCATCATATTTCGATGGAGGCGATCAAGTCGGCGCTCGGGCTGCAGATGACCCATGTGCCCTATCGGGGCACGGGCCAGTCGGTGCCGGCCTTGCTCGGCGGCCATGTGCAGGTGTTGTTCTCGGCCTATCCGTCGCTTGCCGCCGCGATCCAGGATAAGCGCGTGAAGTTGCTCGCCACCAACGGCGCGAAGCGTTCGCCGCAAGCGCCCGACGCGCCGCCGATTGCGGATGTGATCCCGGGCTTCGATCTCGCGCCGATGGTCGGTTTGTTCGCCCGCGTGGGCACGCCACCGGCTCTGGTGGAGACGATTGCCGCCGAAGCGGTCGCAGCCGTCAACGTGCCGGAGACGCAGAAGCAACTGGCCGGGGCGGGCATCGAGCCGGCGGGCGAGGGCACGGCGGCCTTTGCCAAAGCCATTGCGGCTGAGGCAACCTATGTCGGCAACGTGATCGAGACGGCGCACATCAAGGTCGAGTGACAGGCCGGGGGTTGAAATGCACGGGGTTGAGGACCGCGCGCCGGTGACGGCGAATACGCGGGCGATGCGGTAACGCAGGCGGCGCGATGTGGTGTGACAGCCATGTTCATATCGTCGGTCCCGCCGACCGCTATCGTCAGGTGGCGACGCGCACCTATCGGGCGGGTGTGGCCGGCGTCGAGACGCTGAAATCGCTCGGCGCGCGGCGCGGCATCGGGCGGTTTGTCGTCGTGCAGCCGAGCTTCTACGGTACCGACAATTCGGCGACGCTCGATGCGCTGGACGCGCTCAAAGGCAACGGGCGCGGCGTCGCCGTTCTCGATCCTGCGACGGCGTCTGCCGATACACTCGCGGCCTTCGACCGTCGCGGCGTGCGGGGACTGCGGCTCAATCTCTACAGTCCGGTGAAGGGGCCGGGCGGCAGCGCGCCGGACAAGGTGTTCGCCGCCACCGCCGATATCGCGCGGCGGGTGGGTTGGCATGTGCAGGTGGTTGCCGCGCTACCGATCCTGCTTTCGGTCGCCGATGCGCTGGCGCGCGCACCGGCAGCGGTGGTCATCGACCATTACGGGCTTTACGGCGACAAGCGGCCGGACAGCGAGGAGGGGCTGCGCCTGCTCGATCTGCTGCGCCTGCCGCATGTCTGGATGAAAGTGTCCGCGCCGTACCGTCACGACCGCGGCCCGTTGAACACCAAGCCGGACCGCGAATGGCTCGCCGCGCTGCTCGCCGCTGCACCGCATCGTTGTGTATGGGGCAGCGACTGGCCGCATCCGCCCGCGCACGACACGCATCAGGGGCCCGCGATCGAAACGCCGTATCGCGCGCTCTCCTACGAGACGCTGGTGGACGATTTTCTCGCCGCTCTGCCGTCGCCGGACCTGGCCGAGCGAGTCATGGGCGGCAACGCGGCGCGGCTCTACGGATTTTAGATGCTGGACAGCGGCGCGAACGCCGCCGACAATCGCAGCGGGAGGAAACCAACAATGACAATCCGTTCTCGTTTCATCGCGGTCATGGCGGCGCTCGCTGCGTTTGCGATCGCAGCACCGGCGTCCGCGCAGAAATATCCGAGCCGCACCATCCACATCGTCGTGGCCTATGCGCCGGGCGGCACCGGCGACATCGTGGCGCGCCTGTTGTCCGCGCCGCTTTCGCAGGCGCTCGGCGAGAACATCGTGGTGGAGAATCGCGCGGGCGCGACCGGCGCCATCGGCGCGCAGGCCGTGGTGTCGTCGCAGCCCGACGGCCATACGCTGCTGATGGGCCAGACGGGCGAGATTTCCATCAACCAGCATTGGATCAAGGGGCTGACCTATAACGCGGAGCGCGACCTGATTCCGGTGGCGCTGGCCTCCGTCGTTCCGCTGGGCCTCGTTGTGCCGGCCAAGTCGCCGTATTCGACGATGGCAGAGCTGGCGAAGGCGCTCACCGGCAAGAAGCCGCTGACCTACGCTTCGTCGGGGGTTGGAACGCCGAGCCATTTCGCCGGCGAATTCCTGCGGCTGCGCACCAAGGCCAATCTCACTCATGTGCCTTACAAGGGCGCGGGGCCGGCGCTCAACGACCTGATCGGCGGTCACGTCGACCTGTATTTCCCCGGCTTCCCGGCGGTCACGCCGCTGTTGAAATCGGGCAATGCCAAGCTCCTGGCGGTGTCGTCGGCCAAGCGCGCCGGCGGAGCGCCGGATATTCCGACCGTCGCCGAAGCGATCAACGATCCGCACTTCGACCTGACGCTGTGGCAGGGCGTGTTTGCGCCGGCCGGAACCCCTAAGCCGATCGTCGAGCGGCTCAATCTGGAGATCAACAAGATCCTCGCTTCGCCCGACATGCAGAAAAAGCTCCGCGATGCCGGCGCCGACGTGCGCATCAGCTCGCTCGAGGAGTTCGCCGCCTTCACCAAGGCGGAAAGTGCCAAGTACCTCCAGATCATCAAGGACTCAGGCGTGAAACCCGAATAGGGGGACTCAATGAGGCGAATCCTTGCGTTGTTCTGCACCGCCATCGCGGCGCTTGCGTCTGGCGGTGTCTCCCAGGCCGAGGATGCGTATCCGAGCAAAACGATTCGATTCATCGTGCCGTTCCCTGCCGGCGGCATCAACGACGTGCTGGCGCGCATCGTCGCCGACAAGCTGCAGGCCAAATGGGGCCAGTCGATCATCGTCGAGCAGAAGACGGGAGCGGGCGGCAACATCGGCGCGGAGCTGGCCTCGAAGGCCGATCCCGACGGCTATACGCTGTTTGTCAGCGCGCCGGGGCCGCTGTCGATCAACGGCACGCTCTATAAACATCTGACCTACAAGCCGGAGGCGTTCGTCCCGATTGCGGTGCTGGGCGGTGTGCCCAACCTGACGATCGTGAAGAAGGAGCTGCCGGTCAACTCGCTGAAAGAGCTGATCGACTACGTCAAGGCGCGCCCCGGCAAGGTCGTCTACGGCAGCCAGGGCAACGGCGCGACGCCGCACCTGACCGCCAACATGTTCATGACCATGACCGGCACCAAGATGGTGCATGTGCCCTATCGCGGCGAGACGCTGGTGCTGCAGGATATGCTGGGCGGCCATGTCGATGTGTTCTTCGGCAACATCTCGGCGGCGCTCGCGCTGTGGCGCGACGGTAAGATCAAGGTGCTCGCCGTGCTCGACAAGGCCCGCGCGGCGAACATGCCCGATGTGCCGACCTCGGCGGAGGCAGGCCTGCCCGGTCTTGTCTCCACCGGCTGGTTTGCGATGGTCGGCCCGCCGAACCTTCCGGCGGCGCTGCAAAAGAAGATCGCCGACGCGACCATCGAGGTTCTGAAGATGCCGGATGTGCAGCAGAAGTTCCGCGCCTTGAGCGTGGTGGTCGGCGCCGGCACGCCGGCGGAAACGGCGGCCTTCATCAAGGACGAGGCGCACCGCTGGGGCGAGGTCATCCGCGCCAACGGCATCGCGGTGGATTAGGGCGAAGCTTCAAAATCGCTCCGCCGTCATTCCGGGTTCACGCGCAAAAGCGCGTGAACCCGGAATCCAGAGGCAAACTCTGCGTGAGTGTCTGATTCCGGACCGCCGCTGATGCGGCGTCCGGAATGACAATGGCGAACGTCCTGCTCCGATCGCCGACGCGAAATCGAACCTCAGTCGGCCTTGAGGTTGGCGAACTTGATGACCTTCGCCCACTTCTCGACGTCGTCCGCGATCAGTTTGCCAAACGCCTCCGGCGCGCCGGGGATGATGGTGCCGCCCATTTCGGCGAAACGCGCCTTGAGTTTGGGATCGGCGAGCGCGTCGTTCAGTGTCTTGTTCAGCGTGGCGATAATCGGCGCCGGCGTCTTGCTCGGAGCCACGATGCCGAACCAGGCATTGGCCTCGTAGCCCGGCACCGTCTCCGCGATGGTCGGAACATCGGGCAGCGCCTCGGCGCGCTTGGCGGTGGTGACGCCGAGCGCGCGCAGTCGCCCGGCGCGGATGTGCTCGATGGAGGCGGGCAGGTTGTCGAAGGTCACATGCACCCGGCCGCTGATCATATCGGTCAGCATCGGGGCCGAGCCGCGGTAGCTGACGTTCTGCATCTTCAGGCCGGTGAGCATCTTGAACAATTCGCCCGAAACGTGGACCGAGCTGCCGACGCCGGGGATGCCCATGTTGACCGTATCGGGATGGGCTTTCACGTAGTCGATGAACTCCTTGACGGTCTTGACCGGCAGCGACGGCGTGACCTCCATGACGTTGGGAATGGTCATGATGCCGCCGACCGGCTTGAGGTCGCGGATAAAGCTGAAGTTCAGCTTGGTGTAGAGCGTCTGGTTGATGGCGTTCGGCGCGTTGGCCATCAGGAGCGTGTAGCCGTCGGGCTGCGAATGGGCGACGTAGTCCGCCGCGATGTTGCCGGCCACGCCAGGCTTGTTCTCGACGATGAAGGGCTTGCCGAGCTTCTCGGTCATGAACTGCGCGAGGATGCGGCCGATGATGTCGTTGGCCCCGCCCGCGGCGAAGCCGATGATGATGCGCACCGGCTGCGAGGGATAGGTGTCCGCACGAACGAGCGCCGGGAGCGCGGGCGTGAGCGCGGCGGCGCCGGCAAGACGCAGGACGTGGCGGCGGTTGACCGTCATGGTGATCTCCTCGACTGGGAACGGTGTGGGGTGAAATTGAAGACGGGATGGGCGAAGGGGCCGCTCGACCTGAGGCGATCCATCAAGAATGGTCTGCGGTCGAATTGATTGAGGCTAACGCGCGCTTGTCGCGCTCTCAAGGCGTGTCGATGCCGAGGATGGAGGGACCTTGGTGCGCTGTAGAACGCGCCACCTACAAACGGTCGGTTTTGGAGAACGATTTGTTTTCTCATCGGATGGGCGTCCGTCGGGACGGCGCGGGTTACGTCTATCCCTTCGCCATCCGCACCATGCCCCAGCGCTCCACGGTGGCCTTCTCGATCGAGCCGAACACCAGCCGTTCGAACACGAAGCCGATGCCGCCGATCACGATCAGCGAGGCCAGCATCAGGTCGGCGTTGAGGAACTCCTTGGCGTCGAAGATCACCCAGCCAAGCCCGAAGTCGGACGCCGCCAGGAACTCGGCCCCGATCACCGCGATCCAAGCGCGCAGGAACGCCTGCCGCAGGCCGGTGATGATGAAGGGCGAGGCGCCAGGCACGATCACCTTCCAGAACAGCCGGCGTTCGTCGGCGCCCATCGCGCCCGCGGCGCGCAGCCAGATCGGATTGACCGCGCGCACACCCGACCAGGTGTTGAGCACCATCGGGAACATCGCGGCGTAGAACACGATCAGGATCGCCACCGTGTTGCCGAGTCCGAACCACAGGATGAACACCGGCACCCAGGCGAGCGAGGGGATCGGCATCAGCGCGCTGACCAGTGGCATGAAGAAGTTTTCGACCGGCTTGAACCGCGCCATCAGGATGCCGAGCGGCAGGCCGATGACGACCGCGAAGCCGAGCCCGACCATGACGCGGTACATCGTGCTGGCGGCGTGCCAGATCATCGTGCCGTCGAGCAGCGAATTGACCAGCGCGTTCCATACCGAGGGCAGAGTCGGCATGAGCGCAGGCGGGAAATATCCGGTGCGCGCCACTGCCTCGTAGAGCGCGGCGGCTGCCACCAGCGTGACCGTGGCGCGCAAGGCAGAGCGGGAGCGGGTGGCGTTCGCGCTCACGTCATCATCCCCCAGCGCATGACGGTGTAGCGTTCGATCTTCTCGAACACGAGCTTCTCCAGGGCGAGGCCAAGCACGCCGATGACGACCACCCCGGAGAGCATCACGTCGGTGTTGAGGAATTCGCGCGCCCCGAAAATCATCCAGCCGAGACCCCAGGGCACCGCCGCCAGCATCTCGATGCCGACCAGGATGCGCCATGCCTGCGCCAGGCCGAGCCGCAATCCGGTCAGGATATAGGGCAGGGAACCCGGCAGGATGACCTTAGCGAACAACCGCCGGTCGTCGGCGCCCATCGCCTGCGCCGAGCGCACCCACACTTCCTTCACGGCCTTCACGCCGGTCCAGGTGTTGAAGATGATCGGGAACGCCGAGACGAAAGCGACCAGCAGCACCGTGGATTTATTGCCGAGGCCGAACCACAGCAGGAACAGCGGCGCGTAGGCGAGGCCGGGAATTGGTGCTGCGATGCTGACCAGCGGCAGCGCGATGTCTTCGGCGCGGCGCGAACGGCCCATCAGGATGCCGAGCGCGACGCCGACGGCGGCGGCGAGGAAAAAGCCAACCAGCAAGCGTAACACCGTGTCGAAGGTGTGATGAATCAGGATGCCGCTGATGGTGAGATCGACGAAGGTCTTCGCCACCGTGACCAACGATGGAAACAGCCGCGGCGGAAAGATGCCGGACCGCGCCACGATCTCCCACAAGCCGAACACGACGATGAATGGAAATACGTTGCGCGCGACGACGCGCCAGCGCGCGTCCTCGGACGATGCGGACGACGCGGCGAAAATGCCGGGGTCGGTGGTGACATCGGCCATGCGCGCGAAGCATAGGACCATCCGCGGCGGGCCGGCAAGCGCGGTGCGACGTGTTGTCCAGGGCTCCGGCTGCATGGGATTCAATCCGCCCGGAAGTCCAGGGCAACGGCTGTCGTCCGGGAGGCGAGCGGTGGAGTGTTGTCCGCATCTTGATAGATTGACGGCCAAGTCTCGACCGAGGCCGATGGAGTTCCGCCGTGCTTGACCGCCCCTCATCCTCCATGCGTGACCGGCTTGCGATGTACAACGGCAACGCGCTCAAGATCGGCCTGTTCGGCGCCAACTGCTCGTCAGGGCGTTCCGCCACGAAGGTGCCGGAGCGTTGGTCGGCGCATTGGGCTGACTGCTTGGCGCTGGCGCGGATGGCGGATGACGCGGGCATCGACTTCATGCTGCCGATCGGGCGCTGGAAGGGTTACGGCGGCGACACCGACATGCACGGCGAGACGTTGGAGACGATCACCTGGGCCACCGGCCTGCTGGCGGCGACGCGACGCATCACCGTGTTCGGCACCGTGCATGCGCCGTTGTTCCATCCGCTCATCGCCGCCAAGCAATGCGTGACCGCCGATCATGTCGGGCGCGGCCGCTTCGGCCTCAACATCGTGGCCGGCTGGAACGAGGGCGAGTTCGACATGTTTGGCGTCGAGCAGCGCGACCACGAGGCGCGTTATGACTACGCCCAGGAATGGGTCGATGCGATCAAGCGCGCCTGGGGTCCACAGGACGATGTCGATTTCGACGGCGCCTTCATCAAGCTGAAGGGCATTCGCGCCAAGCCGAAGCCCTACGGCGGCACGCGGCCTCTGATCATGAACGCCGGATCGTCGGGCGCAGGCCAGGCTTTCGCCCTGCGCAACTGCGACGCTTATTTCACCGCCAACGCCGCGTCGCGGCAGGGCGGCGTCGCCGCGACCGCGGCGATGGTGGCAGGCGTCAAGTGCGAGGCGGCTGCGCTTGGCCGCGAGATCGAGGTGTTCACCGTGGGCCAGGTGGTTTGCCGCCCGACGCAGAAAGAAGCGGAGGACTACTATCGCCACGCCATCATCGACAGCGCCGACTGGGGCGCGGTCGATGGCATGCTTTCGATCAAGAACATCACGCCACAAACGGTTGGACTCGACGAGTACAAGAAGAAGCGCGAATACTTTGCCTCGCGTGCTATCGGCGGCTATCCGTTCGTCGGCTCGCCCGATCGCGTTGCCGAGGCGCTGGCCGAACTGAGCCGGGGCGGTGTGCGTGGCATCGCCGTGTCGATGGTGAATTATCTCGACGAGCTGCCGCTGTTTCGCGACGAGGTGCTGCCGCGGCTGGCCAGGCTCGGCGTGCGCGAGGCGTGACGCTCGGCGGGCGGGTCAGTTCAGCGTGCGCTGGCCGTTGCCGCTATCGAGGGAGAAGGCCGGGATTTCGACGTCGAAGCCTTCGCCGGTCGCCGACTCCATTCCATAGCTTCCGGCCATGAAGCCCGACGGCGTGGGCAGCGGCACGCCGCTGGTGTACTCGAACGACTCGCCGGGCTTCAGCGTCGGCGTTTCTCCCACCACGCCCGCGCCGCGCACCTCCTGCAGCTTGCCGTGGGCGTCGGTGATCCGCCAGTAGCGGGTCTTGAGTTGCACCGTGGCCGTGCCGCGATTGGTGATCTCGATGGTGTAGGCCCAGAAGTAATAGCCGTTGTCCGGCGAGGAACGCTCCGACAGGAATCGGGGGGTCACCTGGACCTCAATGTCTCGGGTGGTGGCGCGGTACATCGGTTTGAAAGCCTTCGATTCTGCGCCGGCGGGCCGGCCGGATAAATATCCCGTGGCAAGGCGAAAATTCAACGTGGGAAACCCCGACGGCCGGCCACAATTCCTGTAAAGTGACATTGCAGAATACCATGCGCATGGACAAACCGCAGCAAGACGCCGCTTCCGCAGGCCCGCCGCTGGTGACGCCGCTTGTCCGGGTGCCTGTCGCGCAAACACCGGCTGCGCAAACGTCTGCTGCGTCGTCGCTCGGGCGAGCCGCGACCCCGGCTGCAGCGCCCGCCGAGCGCGATCTGCGGCTCGACCTGTTCCGCGGCCTGGCGCTGTGGCTGATCTTCCTCGATCATGTTCCCAACAACATCGTCGCCTGGTTCACCATCCGCAATTACGGTTTCAGCGACGCGACCGAAATCTTCATTTTCATCTCGGGCTATACGGCTGCGTTCGTCTACGGCCGCGCCATGATCTCGCGCGGCTTCGTCGTCGCCGGCGCCCGCATCCTCAAGCGAGGCTGGCAGATCTATGTCGCCCACATCTTCCTGTTCGCGATCTATATCGCCGAGATTTCCTACGTTGCGTCGAGCTTCGAGAACCCGCTCTACGTCGAGGAGATGAACGCGCTCGATTTCCTCAAGCAGCCGGAAATCACCATCATCCAGGCGCTGCTTTTGAAGTTCAAACCCGTCAACATGGACGTGCTGCCGCTCTACATCGTCCTGCTGGGGTTTTTCCCGCTCGCGCTGTGGCTGCTGATCCGCAACGCCTCGGCCGCTCTCGCAATGTCCGTGCTGCTTTATGTGCTGACGTGGCACTTCGGCTGGAACATCCCGTCGTATCCGAGCGGCTATTGGTATTTCAATCCGATGGCTTGGCAGCTTCTGTTCGTATTCGGCGCATGGTGTGCGCTGGGCGGCGCGAAGCAGCTTGCGCCGATGCTGCGTTCGCCGGTGACGATGTGGCTTGCCGTCGCCTATCTGGCGTTCGCGTTCGGCGTCACCTTGACCTGGCACTTCCCGCGCCTGGCCACCTTCATGCCGCACTGGCTGAGCGATTGGATGTATCCGATCGACAAGACCAATCTCGACGTCCTCCGCTTCGCGCATTTCCTGGCGCTCGCCGCGCTAACGGTGCGCTTTATCCCGCGCGACTGGCCCGGCGTGCAGTCGAAATGGTTCCGGCCGGCGATTCTTTGCGGCCAGCACTCGCTGGAGATTTTCTGCCTCGGCGTGTTCCTGGCCTTCGCCGCGCACTTCATCATGGTGGAACTCTACGGAGGGTTGCACGTCCAGGTGCTGCTGAGCGCGGCCGGAATCCTTATTATGATAGGCACGGCAAAGGTGATCTCGTGGTACAAGCAGATGGAAGGCCGGGGGGCGGGCACATCCAAGCGACCACCGGATGCCGATCTGGCCGGAGGTGACGCATGAGGATGTGGGCCGCTCTAGGGCGTGCGGCCGTCATCGGCGCGCTCGCGTGGAGCAGCGTGCCGTCGTACGCCGAGCCTGCGGACCCGTGTGCGGTGCCGGGCTATCTCCTGTTCGGAGACAGCCTGCTGCAACGTGTCACCGCTATCGTAGCCAAGGATCATACCCTGAGGATTGCGGTCCTCGGCGGAACCTCGTCGACCCTTCCGGGGTCGGATGGGGCGGCCTTCGCTTATCCGGCTCGGCTGGCGGCGGTGTTGAGCGCGCGTCTGCCGGACGTGAAGGTGAGTGTGACGTCGGTGGCGAAGCCGCGCCTCTCCGCCAAGGAGATGGCGGGGACCATTGCCGCCTTGCTGCTCGACCCCAAGCCGAATTTGGTGATATGGCAGACGGGCACGTATGACGCGGTGCGTGGAACCAGCCCGGAGGAGTTCCGTGCGGCCGTGGCGGACGGCGTCGAAAGACTGCAGGCCGGCGGCGCGGATGTCGTCCTGATGAACATGCAGTACAGCCCGCGGACGGAATCGGTGGTGCCGCTCGGCCCCTATGCCGACGCGATCCGGTGGGTGGCGCGCGAGCGCGAGGTTCCGGTTTTCGATCGCCTGGCGATCATGCGGTACTGGTACGAGGCGGGACAGTTCAATCTCTACGCCAAGACCAAGGAAATGAAGGTGGCCAAGAGCGTGCATAATTGCATCGGCCACGAACTGGCGGCTTTGATTATCGACGCGGCGCATCTTCCTGCCCGCGAAGGAGCGGGTTCGAAATGAGGATTGTGCCGTCTCTTTTTCGATGGGCGACAGGACTGGCGGTTGCCGCGGTCGCGGCCACGGGGGCGCTTGCTCCGGCCTGGCTTGCCCCGGCCTGGGCCGAGGGCGCTGCAATGTCCGCGCCGGAATGTTCCGCGCCGCCCGACCTCGCCCGTCTCGATTATCCTCTGACGCGGCTCGCGCACCGGATCGCCGGCGGCCAGCCGATCACCATCGTCGCCATCGGTTCGTCGTCCACCGCGGGAGCGGGGGCGAGTTCGCCGGCCATGAGCTATCCGAGCCGGCTTGCGGTGGAGTTGAGAACGCTGTTCCCGCGCGCCGAGATCAAGGTCGTCAATCGCGGCGCCAACGGCGAAACCACCTCGGAGATGCTGGCGCGTTTCGACAGCGACGTATTTGCCGAAAAGCCGGACCTTGTGCTGTGGCAGGTCGGCAGCAATTCGGTGTTGCGGGACATGCCGCTTGCCGGAGCCAAGACCCGCCTGGCCGAAGGCCTTAAGCGGCTGCGGGCATCGGGTGTCGATGTGATCCTGATGAATCCGCAATACGCGCCGAAGGTGATCTCCAAGCGCGAGGCCGAGGGCATGGTCGATCTTATCGACGCGGCCGCGCGCGAAACCCACGTCGATCTATTCCAGCGGTACGCCGTCATGCGCTACTGGCGTCTGACCGAGGGCATCCCGTTCGCGACGTTCGTGTCGCCGGACGAGTTGCACATGAACGACTGGAGCTATGGCTGCATCGCCAAGCTTCTAGCCGGTGCGATCCACGAGGCCGCAAGCCGCGCCACGGTGACGGCCACCGCGCGGGGCCGGCGTTAGCGAACTGCTGGAAAACTTGCCGCCGTCATTTCGGGCCGGCGCGAATGCGCTGGACCCGGAATCCAGTGCCGGGTTCGATGTGTGTTTCTGGATTCCGGGTTCGCGAGTTTTACTCGCGCCCCGGAATGACCGTGGATCTTTCTCGCTCACCCCTTACACCGCTTTCAACGCGTTCAAGAGATCGTCGATCAGGTCGTCGGGATGTTCGAGCCCGCACGACAGCCGCACCAGGCCGTCGCTGATGCCGAGCGCCGCGCGCTGCTCGGGCTTGAGCCGCTGGTGTGTCGTCGTCGCCGGATGGGTGATGAGGCTCTTGGCGTCGCCGAGGTTGTTGGAGATGCGCACGATCTTCAACGCATCCTGGAAAGCGAACGCGCCCTTCTTGCCGCCGGCGACATCGAACGCCACCAGCGTCGAGCCGCCACGCATCTGCTTGGCGACGACATCGGCCTGCGGATGGTCCGGTCGCCCCGGATAGATCAGCCGCGTCACCTTGGGATGTTCGGCGAGCGCCACCGCGACCGCGGCGGCGGTGTCGGTCTGCGCGCGCACGCGCACCGACAGCGTTTCCAGTCCCTTGAGCATGACCCAGGCGTTGAACGGCGACATCGACGGGCCGGTCTGCCGGATGAAGGTGTGGATGTGGTCGTTGATGAATTTGTTTGAGCCGAGGATGACGCCGCCGAGACAGCGGCCCTGGCCGTCGATGTGCTTGGTGGTGGAATAGACCACGCAGTCGGCGCCCAGTTCGAGCGGGCTCTGCCACAGCGGCGTCGAGAACACGTTATCGACCACCAGCGTCGCGCCGGCCGCGTGCGCGATCTTGGCGATCTCGCCGATGTCGAGAACTTCGAGCGTCGGGTTGGTCGGCGATTCCAGGAAGCAGGTCTTGGTGTTTGGCCGCATCGCCGCACGCCAGGCGTCGAGGTCGAAGCCGTCCACGATGGTCGAGGTGACGCCGTAGCGTGGCAAGTAGTCCTCGACGACGTAAAGGCACGATCCGAACACCGCGCTTGAGGCGACGACATGATCGCCGGCACGGAGCTGGCCCATCAGCGCCAGCGTCACCGCCGCCATGCCGGTTGCGGTGGCGCGCGCGGCCTCCGCACCCTCCAACTCCGCTATGCGCTGCTCGAACATCGAGACGGTCGGATTGGCGAAGCGCGAGTATTGATAACCGGGGTCCTCGCCCTTGAAGCGGGCTTCGGCCTGGGCCGAGTTTTCGTAGACGTAACCCTGCGTCAGGAACAGCGCCTCCGACGTCTCGCCGAATTGCGAGCGCAGGATGCCGGACTGCACCAGGCGGGTTTCGGGGCGGTATCGGTGCTTCGGACTGGACGGGGCAGGCGCGGACATCGTCGACTCCCTGGGCAACAAAAAACCCGGCCGATCAATTGGGCCGGGCTCACGCGTCCCCGGCCCTTTAGCAACTTGTTTTACGTGGCTGCAAGCCGGCCGGCTCAAATGACCACGAGATAGGTGTGGTCATACGATTGGACCGGCTTTCCGTCAAGGAGCCCGTCAGGTAGAGCAATCCTCACAATCCGCCTTATCCGGGGACGCGGCGATGGCGACCAAGGGCATCCTGCCCGACCACATGATCGCTGAGCTTGCCGAGCGCGGCGGGGTCCGCCCCGCGCGGCCCTTTGCCGACGATCAGATCCAGCCGGCGAGCCTCGATCTGCGGCTTGGCCCGATGGCGTATCGCGTGCGCGCGAGTTTCCTGCCGGGGCCGCACACCACCGTCGCCGAGCGCGTCGCCGAATTGACGCTGCACAAGATCGTGCTGACGGATGGCGCGGTGCTGGAGACGGGCTGCGTCTATATCGTGCCGCTGCTCGAGAGTCTGGCGCTGCCGGACGATATCGAGGCGGCGGCCAATCCGAAAAGCTCGACCGGCCGCCTCGACGTTTTCACCCGCGTGATCGCCGACGAGACGCAGGGCTTCGACCGCATTCGCGCCGGCTATCATGGCCCGCTCTATGCCGAGATCAGCCCTAAGACTTTTCCGATCCTGGTGCGCGAGGGCTCGCGGCTGTCGCAAATCCGCTTCCGTCATGGTCATGCGCAGCTTGATGCGGAGAGCCTGCGGGCGCTGCATGTGCGCGAGCGGCTCACCGATGACGCCGGTGCCGATGTCGGCGGGGGAATCGCGGTCGGCGTCGATCTGTCGGGGCTCGGCCCGAACGGGCTGGTCGGCTACCGCGCCAAGCGCCACACCGGGTTGATCGATGTCGAACGCCGCGCCGGCTATGATCTCGCTGAATTCTGGGAGCCGATGGCGGCGCGGCCCGACCGCAGCCTGATTCTCGACCCGGACGAGTTCTATATTCTCGCCTCCAAGGAGGCGGTGCAGGTGCCGCCGGACTACGCCGCCGAGATGGTGCCGTTCGACCCGCTGGTCGGCGAGTTTCGCGTGCACTACGCCGGCTTCTTCGATCCGGGGTTCGGCTACGCCGGGGCAGGCGGGCGTGGCGCGCGCGCCGTTCTCGAAGTGCGTTCACGCGAGGTGCCTTTCATCCTGGAGCACGGCCAGATTGTCGGCCGGTTGGTTTACGAGCGGATGTTGGGGCGACCGAAGGCGCTCTACGGCACGGGCATCGGCTCGAACTACCAGGCCCAGGGCCTGAAGCTCTCGAAACACTTCCGCGTATAGCTCCTTGCGACACCTCTTATGGATGCCCGCGTCAGGCGCGGGCATGACGTCGTGCCTTAAACTCGCGCGTCGAGGGTGGGCTTTGCACTGTCGGCGAGGCTTCGCTATTCTCACGGGGCGCGGGCGTAGTTCAATGGTAGAACGGAAGCTTCCCAAGCTTCATACGAGGGTTCGATTCCCTTCGCCCGCTCCAACTCCGGACCGGCGAGTCCGGGTCACGCCGGTGCTCGGGGGAGCGTGCGGCAGGATGGGCGCACGAGGATAGGCGCAATTGTCAGAGCATCGGTATAAAGGCCGCCGCGAGGACCTCCGGCTGCTGACGGGACGAGGCCGCTACACCGACGACCACAACATGGAAGGCCAGGCCGCCGCGCACTTCCTGCGCGCCGACCGGGCGCATGCCAGGATTGTCGGTATCGACACCGCGGAAGCGAAGGCGCTTCCCGGCGTCATCGACATCCTGACCGGCGAAGATATGGTCGCGGCCGGCTGGAAGAGCCCGGCCCCGATGGCCTTCTTCAAGGGTGTCGGCGGCAGCTCGGTGAGAAACCCATTCCGTCCGGCGCTGGCCCACGGTCGGGTGCGCTTCGTTGGCGAGCCGGTGGCGCTTGTCGTCGCGGAAAGCCATCACATCGCGCAGGACGCCGCCGAGCTGATCGCCATCGACTACGAGGACCTGCCGGTCGTGGTCGAGGCCGAGAAGGCTCTGACGGAAGGCGCTGTGCGCCTGCACGAGGAACTGCCGGACAACCTGGTGTTCGATTACGAATACGGCGATGCCGCCGCGACCGAGCGCGCATTCGCTGAGGCCGCCGTCGTCGTGCATGCCGATGTCCGCGCGCAGCGCATCGCCGGCAACCCGATGGAGCCGAAATCCTGCATGGCGCGTTACGATGCGGCGCAGGACGTCTACGAGCTGTGGGCGCCGAGCCAGGGCGTGTCGGACTACAAGACCGCGCTGGCGCATGTGACCGGGCTCGACCGCGACAAGTTCCGCATCCATTCCGAGGATGTCGGCGGCGGTTTCGGCGTGCGCAACGAAGTCTATCCCGAATTCATCGCGCTGATGCTGGCGGCCAAGCGCACGGGCCGTCCGGTGAAATGGACCGGCACGCGCTCGGAGACGATCGCCGGCGACCATCACGGACGTGCGGCCGACATGAGGGGCGAGCTTGCGCTCGACAAGAACGGCCGGTTCCTCGGGCTGCGTGTGCGCTGGCTGGTCAATCTCGGCGCTTATTGCTCGAGCGCCGGCCCGCTGATCAACACGATCGCGGCGCCGACGTCGAGCGCGATCAGTCTCTATAACGTTCCGGCGATTTACGGCCGCCATCGCCTGGTGTTCACCAATACCACGCCGACCACCGCCTATCGCGGCGCGGGACGGCCCAACGTTGCTTATCTGTGGGAGCGGTTGGTGGAGGAGGCGGCCGACAAGCTCGGCATCGATTCCGTCAAGCTGCGGCGGCGCAACATTCTGCGCAAGGATCAGTTCCCGCTCAAGACGCCGACCGGCTCGACCTACGACAGCGGCGATCCGGCGGCGCTTCTCGACGGCGCGTTGCAGGAAGCGGACTGGAAAGGTTTTCCGGCGCGGCGGCGCGAGGCCAAGAGGCGCGGCAAGCTGCGCGGCATCGGGCTTGCGCTGTTCCTCGAGCCGTCCGGCGGCGTCGGCCGCGAGGAGATCAAGATCCAGATCGGGCCTGACGGCCGGCTTGGCTTGTTCGCCTTGGCGGGACCGTCGGGGCAGGGCCACGAAACGGCCTTCCCGGCGCTGGTCGCCAATATCCTCGGCCTGCCGGAGGAGCGCATCGACCTGCGCTACAACGACGTCGCCATGCCCAAGCTTGCCGGCACCGGCAGCTTCGGCTCGCGCTCGCTCATCAGCCACGGCAGCGCACTGGCCAACGGCGCCAAGGAGATCGTCCGCAAGGCGAAGGACTTGGCCGCCAAGGAGCTGGAGGTCGCGCCGCAAGACCTGGCCTTCGAGGACGGCCGTTACCGCGTCCCCGGCACCGACCTTTCGATCGACATGCAGTCGATCATCATGAAGAACCTCGGCGAGGTCGAGCACCCCCTCGACACCAGCGTCAGCTTCGATACCGCCACCTCGTTCCCGAGCGGCGCTCACGTCGCCGAGGTGGAGATCGACCCGGAAACCGGGGCGCTCGAGATCGTCAATTACGTGGCCGTCGACGACGCCGGTGTGGTCTACAACCACGTCCTGGTCGAGGGGCAGTTGCAGGGCGGCCTGATGCAGGGCATCGGGCAGGTGGTTGGGGAGCACGTCGTCTATGACCCCGCCAACGGCCAACTTCTGTCCGGCACGTTCATGGATTACTTTATGCCGCGGGCGCAATGGCTGCCGCCTCTGGCGCTGAAGGATCGGGGCGTGCCGTCGCCGGCCAACCCGCTCGGCGCCAAGGGCGCCGGCGAGGCCGGCACGACCGGATCGATTCCGGCGCTCGCCAACGCCGTGCTCGACGCGCTCAAGCCGCTGAATGTGCGCCACGTCGAGATGCCCTATACGCCAAGCCGCATTTGGCGGGCCGTCCATCAGGCGTCTTGACGCCGCCACGCGCTGCGCTGCGCTGCGGTACAAACAATGATCGTTGCCGGTTCGTGGCGGAACACGCAAGGAACGCCCGGAACAGGACTGGGCCGCGATGGCATTGCCGGTTCCGCTTTATGCACTGCACATATCTCCAACGATCGAATGCGGAACTCCGCATTCGATCCGGGCGGCGAAACCGCCCGATAAATGACAAGCGTTGGCCGGAAACTAGGTGCGACATAATGCGCATCTGTGAGCGAGCCCCGCCCGTTCATGCTGACGGAACGCTTTTTGTTGACGCAACGCCGATCGTTTGATTGCGTATGCACCAAGGATTCACGGCGCGCCGCGCGCGAGCCGTCACGTTCGTTCGCAGTTCAAAGACGACCGGCCGATTTAACGGCCGGCACAACAACAGCGAGGAAACGTCATGCTGGAATCACTGAAAACCGGGACGCTTGCCACCGCCTTGCTTTTGTGCGGGGCGCCATTCGCAATGGTGCACGCCGCCTGGGAGCCGACCCGAACGGTCGAGATTATTGTCCCTGCGGGACCTGGCGGCGGCGCCGATCAGATGGCGCGAACGGTGCAAGGAATCGTCTCCAAGCACAATCTGATGAAGCAGCCGATGGTGGTCATCAACAAGTCGGGCGGTGCCGGCGGCGAAGGTTTCCTCGATGTCAAAGGCTCGAAGGGTAACCCGCACAAGCTGGTGATCACGCTGTCGAACCTGTTCACCACGCCGCTCGCGACCGGGATTCCGTTTTCCTACAAGGACCTCACGCCGGTCGCCATGCTGGCGCTCGACGAGTTCATCCTTTGGGTCAACGCCGACAAGCCCTACAAGACGGCGAAGGATTATGTCGACGCGGCCAAGGCCGCGAACGGCAGCTTCAAGATGGGCGGAACCGGGTCGAAGCAGGAAGACCAGATCATCACCGTCGCCATCGAGAAGCAGACCGGTGCCAAGTTCACTTACATTCCCTACAAGGGCGGCGGCGCGGTGGCGGTGCAGCTTGTCGGCAACCACGTCGATTCGACGGTGAACAATCCGATCGAAGCGGTGGCGCATTGGCGGGGCGGCAAGGTCAAGCCGCTGTGCGTGTTCGATTCCAAGAAGCTCGATTATCACGACAAGATCGCGGGCGACCTTGCCTGGGACAGCGTGCCGACCTGCAAATCGTCGGGCCTCGATGTCGAGTACCTGATGTTGCGCGGTTTCTTCATGGCGCCCGGCGTGACCAACGATCAGGTGAACTTCTACGTCGATCTGTTCAAGAAGGTCCGCGAAACGCCCGAGTGGAAGAAGCTTATGAGCGACGGCGCGTTCAACCAGACCTTCATGACGGGGAAGGACTTCCTCGACTGGGTGTCGAAGGAAGAGAAGCGGCACGAAGAGCTGATGAAGGCTGCGGGATTCCTCGCCGCCAAATGACGCGGTTCCATAACGACTCGGCCCGGTGACGTTGGCAAAGGAGTCACCGGGCATGCTCCAATGACGCGACATGCTCTACGCCGTTGGCGGCGATGCCTCGCCCGGTGTGAGGAAGCCAACCCGCCTCCGCGATCGAGAACGGGTGCGCGCTTGGTGCGCGGAGCGCATAGCCCAATGCGTGTTGGGGGATTGCAGATCGGGATCGGCGATTGCAGCGTTGCCCTCCGGCCGCGTTTACGCGGATGCGTCGGCAGCGTCGGGATGACAATGGGGGATATCCATGAGTGACTCCTCGCACAGCTCCGGCCGGGCGGGCCCGTCTCATCGGTCGGTGGAGATCGGCGTCGCGCTTGCGCTCGCGCTGTTGGCTGTCATCGGTATTATCGGAAGCCTGCAAGCCGGCATTGGCTGGGCGGCCGAAGGTCCGCGCGCAGGCTTCTTTCCATTCTATATCTCGCTGATCGTCCTGATCTCGTGCGGCATCAATCTGATGAATGCCACGCGTGAATTCAGCGGCCGCGAGCTGTTCGCGGATTGGTCGCAGCTTCGCCAGGTGGTGTCCGTCGTCATTCCCGCCACGGTCTACGTGTTCGCCGTGCCGGTGCTGGGCATGTACCTGTCGTCGGGTCTTCTGATCGCGGCGTTCATGAAATGGCTCGGCCGCTACAGTTGGCTGACGGTGATCGCAGTCGGGATCGTGGTCCCTGTGATCGTCTTCGTTCTGTTCGAGCGTTGGTTCCTGGTGCCGCTGCCCAAGGGGCCGCTGGAAGACTGGCTTGGTCTGTAAGGATTGGATTGGCCTGAAAGCGCCGATGGCTCCCGGAGGTTGAAAGCGCGACATGATCGAAGACATCGGCAATCTGTTTCACGGCTTCGCCGTGGTGTTGCAGCCCTACAACATCATGCTGATGCTGCTCGGCATCGTGCTGGGCGTCATCATCGGCGTGCTGCCGGGGCTCGGCGGCGCCAACGGCATCGCCATCCTGCTGCCGCTGACCTTCAGCATGTCGCCGACCTCGGCGATCATCATGCTGTCATGCATCTACTGGGGGGCGCTGTTCGGCGGCGCCATCACCTCGGTCTTGTTCAACATACCGGGCGAACCGTGGTCGGTGGCGACCACATTCGACGGTTATCCGATGGCGCAACAGGGCAAGGCCGGCGAGGCGCTGACCGCCGCGTTCACCTCGTCGTTCGTCGGTGCGCTGTTCGCGGTCATCGTCATCACGCTCCTGGCGCCGCTGGTGGCGAGCTTCGCCCTCGAGTTCGGGCCGCCGGAAATCTTCTCTGTTTACTTCCTCGCGTTCTGCTCGTTCGTCGGCTTGAGCAAGGAGCCGCCGTTCAAGACGGTGGCCTCGATGATGATCGGCTTCGCGCTCGGCTCCGTCGGGCTCGACCAGATGACGGGGCAGTTGCGATTGACGTTCGGCTTCCCGGAGCTGTTGAGCGGCTTCGACTTTCTGATCGCCGTCATCGGCCTGTTCGGGATCGGCGAAATCCTGCTGACGATGGAGGAGGGCCTCAATTTCCGCGGCAACACCGCCGCGATCAACCCGAAGGTGGTGTTGCAGACCTGGCTCGAACTGCCGCGCTATTGGGCGACCTCGCTGCGCTCCTGCGTGATCGGATGCTGGATGGGGATTTCGCCCGCCGGCGCGACGCCGGCCTCGTTCATGAGCTACGGCATCGCCAAGCGCGTGGCCAAGAACGGCAACCAGTTCGGCACCGGCGTAATCGAGGGCGTGGTGGCGCCGGAAACCGCCGCGCATGCCGCCGGCACCTCGGCGCTGCTGCCCATGCTGTCACTCGGCGTGCCGGGCTCGCCCACGGCGGCGGTGCTGCTCGGCGGTCTTTTGATCTGGGGCTTACAGCCGGGGCCGTTGCTGTTCGTCGAGCAGAAGGACTTTGTTTGGGGCCTGATCGCCAGCATGTACCTCGGCAATATCGCCGGCCTTCTCGTGGTGCTGACCTGCGTGCCGCTGTTTGCCGCGATTCTGCGGGTGCCGTTCAGCATCATCGGGCCGATCATCCTGGTGTTATGCGCGATCGGCGCTTATACGGTGCACAACAACACCTTCGACGTGGTGATGATGCTGGTGTTCGGGATCGCCGGCTATCTGCTGAAGAAGACCGACTATCCGTTGGCGCCGATGGTGCTCGCGATTGTCCTGGGCGACAAGGCGGAGGAGTCGTTCCGGCAGTCGCTGCTGGCGTCGCAGGGAAGCATCGGCGTGTTCTTCTCCAACGGACTGGTCGGGTCCATTATGGCGCTGGGCTTAATCGCGCTGTTCTGGCCTTTGATCCAGGACGGATGGGCTCGCCTGCACGCCAGGCCGGCGCGCTCGTAGGGGCGGCGCCGGCATCACTTATGGGGGGGGGCGGCCATTGCAGGGGTTCCATAACTGGTATACTGTATTCCAGATATGGCGAACGAACGCACCGTCCCTCACCCGGCAAGAACGACGGGAGCCTCGGAGGCTGCCGCGGTGACGCCGCGCCTTGCGATCGAGCCGATCGACACCTCCTTCAGCTTCAAGAATAAAGCGTATGCCGCGCTGAAGAACGTCATCGTGTCGATGGATATCTATCGCAGCCGCCAGGATATCCGGCTGGACGAGCGGCAGCTCGCGGCCGACTTCGGCATTAGCCGCACCCCGGTGCGCGAGGCGATGGCGCAGCTCGAACGCGAAGGCTTCGTGCGGTCGGTGCCGCGCCGCGGCGTCTATGTCGTGCGCAAGACCAGGCGCGAGGTGATCGAGATGATCACCGCCTGGGCCGCGCTGGAAAGCATGGCGGCGCGGCTGATCACCCACAACGCGAAAACCGACGATATCGCGTCGCTGCGGCGTATGTTCGTGACGTTCGAGAACGGCGCGCTGCATGCCCGGCTCGACGAGTATTCCGAGGTGAACATCGAGTTTCACCAGACCATCATTCGCATGAGCGGCAACGGCGTGCTGATCTCGCTCGCCGAGAACTTGTTCACCCACATGCGGATGATCCGCCGTAAGACAATCGTTGAGAAGGATCGCGCCGACCGCTCGATCCGCGATCACATGAACATCATCGAGGCGCTGGAGGCGCGCGATACGCTGCGCGCCGAGGAACTGGTCCGCAATCACGCACTCGGCCTTGCCGATCATGTGGCGCAATACGCCGACTATCTGGATTGACGACGTGCAACTGGAGATTCAACCCTCTCAGCCGTCATCGCCGGGCATGGCCGTCCGAGGGACGGCGTCGCTTCGTTCGCCCATGTCGGCGATCCAGCTATTTCGAACAATGATGGATGCGTGGGTCGAGCCCGCGCATGACGCTGGGACTTGGAGGAACGCATGACGGATGCTGCAGTGAAGTCGAAGTCTGCGGCCGAGACGGAGCAGGAGCTGACGGACGGCTTCCACATCGTCATCGACGCACTCAAGCTCAACGGTATCGACACGATCTATGGCGTGCCCGGCATTCCAATCACGGACCTCGGCCGCATGGCGCAGGCCGCCGGCATGCGCGTGATCTCGTTCCGGCATGAGCAGAACGCCGGCAACGCCGCCGCCATCGCCGGCTTCCTGACCAAGAAGCCCGGCATCTGCCTCACCGTGTCGGCGCCGGGCTTCCTCAACGGCCTCGCCGCGCTCGCCAACGCCACCACCAATTGCTTCCCGATGATCCTGGTCTCGGGCTCGTCGGAACGCGAGATCGTGGACTTGCAGCAGGGCGACTACGAGGAGATGGATCAACTCGCCATCGCCAAGCCGCTGTGCAAAGCGGCGTTCCGCGTGCTGCACGCGCAGGACATCGGCATCGGCATCGCCCGCGCGATCCGCGCGGCGGTGTCGGGCCGTCCGGGCGGCGTTTATCTCGACCTGCCGGCCAAGCTGTTCCCGCAGGTGATGGAGGCGGACAAGGGCGCAAAGTCGCTGGTCAAGATCGTCGATCCGGCGCCGGCGCAGATCCCTTCGCCGGCCGCCGTCAAGCGCGCTCTCGACCTGCTCAAGAGCGCCAAGCGCCCGCTGATCATCCTCGGCAAGGGCGCGGCCTACGCGCAGGCCGACGACGCCATCCGCGCGCTGGTGGAAAAGAGCGGCGCGCCGTTCCTGCCGATGAGCATGGCCAAGGGCATCCTGCCCGACACCCACGCACAATGTGCCGGCGCGGCGCGCTCGACGGTGCTCAAGGAGTCCGACGTCGTCGTGCTGATCGGCGCGCGGCTCAACTGGCTCTTGTCGCACGGCAAGGGCAAGACCTGGGGTGACGCGCCCAAGACATTCATCCAGATCGACATCGAGCCGAGAGAGATGGACTCCAACGTCGCGATCGTCGCGCCGCTGGTCGGTGATATCGGTTCCTGCGTGTCGGCGCTGGTGGACGGCATGGGCGCGAAGTGGCCCGCGCCGCCGGCCGAATGGACGACGGCCGTCGCGACCAAGAAGGACGAGAACATCGCCAAGATGGCGCCTCGGCTGATGAACAACAAGTCGCCGATGGACTTCCACGGCGCGCTCGGCGCGCTGCGCACCGTCATCAAGGAGCGGCCGGACACGATCCTGGTCAACGAGGGCGCGAACACGCTCGATCTCGCCCGCGGCGTCATCGACATCTATCAGCCGCGCAAGCGGCTCGATGTCGGAACCTGGGGCGTGATGGGCGTCGGCATGGGCTTTGCCATTGCCGCGGCGGTCGAGACAGGCAAGCGCGTGCTCGCGGTGGAGGGCGACAGCGCGTTCGGCTTCTCCGGCATGGAGGTCGAGACGATCTGCCGCTACAACCTGCCGGTCTGCATCGTCATCTTCAACAACAACGGCATCTATCGCGGCGTCGATACCAATCCCACCGGAGGCTCGGACCCCGCCCCGATGGTGTTCGTCAAGGACGCCCGCTACGACCAGATGATGGAAGCGTTCGGTGGCGTCGGCGTTCGTGTCGCCACGCCCGACGAGCTCAAGCGCGCGGTGGACGAGGCGCTGAACTCCGGCAAGCCGACGCTGATCAACGCGGCGATTGATCCTGCGGCCGGCACCGAGAGCGGGCGCATCGGCAATCTCAATCCGCAAAGCGCGCTGAAGAAGAAGTGACGCCCGCGGCGGCCGACAATGACGAATGGCGAAACCATCCACGAGTTGTTCCCCGGCGCGTGTTTCGCGCGGCCTCGGAACGGCGATGGAATTTGAGGAGAAGACAATGGCAGTTCGTGGGAAATCGAAGCGAGCGGCGGCCAAATCCAGGGTCGGGTCCAAGAAGGTGAAAGCGAGATCGAAAGCTGCGCCGAAGAAGGCCGCCAAGAAGGCAGCCGGCAAAGTGGCCAAGAAGGTTGCGAAGCGGGTGTCGAAGCTTGCCGTCCGGGCGAAAGCCAAGCGCGTCGCAGCCGGAAACGGCTTGCCTCGGCCCTCCGGCAAGCCCTACGGCGCAGCGGGCCGGGCGCTCGACGGCATCAAGGTGCTGGACTTCACCCATGTGCAGTCGGGTCCAACCTGCACGCAGCTTCTCGCCTACATGGGCGCGGACGTCATCAAGGTCGAGCGGCCGGGCGTCGGCGACATCACGCGCGGCCAGCTTCGCGACGTGAAGGGCGCCGATTCGCTCTACTTCACCATGCTCAACGGCACCAAGCGGTCGATCACCATCGACTCCAAGAACGCCAAGGGCAAGGAGATCCTCGAGCGCCTTATCAAGCACTGCGACGTGCTGGTGGAGAACTTCGCGCCGGGTGCCTTGGACCGCATGGGCCTGACCTGGGACTACATCCACAAGACCAACCCGCGCATGATCGTGGCGTCGATCAAGGGCTTCGGCCCTGGCCGTTACCAGGACTGCAAGGTCTACGAGAACATCGCCCAGTGCGCCGGCGGCGCGGCTTCGACCACCGGCTTCCGCGACGGTCCGCCGCTCGTGACCGGCGCGCAGATCGGCGACAGCGGCACAGGGTTGCACCTTGCGTTCGGCATCGTCTGCGCGCTGATGCAGCGTCATCTCACCGGCCGCGGCCAGAAGGTGCTCGCCGCGATGCAGGACGGCGTGCTCAATCTCGCGCGCGTCAAGCTGCGCGATCAGCAGCGTCTCGCCCACGGCCCGCTGACCGAATACAGCCAGTACGGCGAGGGCATTCCGTTCGGCGAGGCGACGCCGCGCGCCGGCAACGATTCCGGCGGCGGCCAGCCGGGCTGGATCCTGAAGTGCAAGGGCTGGGAGAACGATCCCAACGCCTACGTTTATTTCATCACCCAGGCGCCGGTGTGGGGCGCGATCTGCGATCTGATCGGCAAGCCGGAGTGGAAGACCGACCCGGATTACGCCACGCCGCCGGCGCGGCTGCCGCGGCTGATGAAGATCTTCGCCACCATCGAAGAATGGACCATGACCAAGACCAAGTTCGAGGTCATGGACCTGTGCAACGCCAAGGACATTCCGGTCGGCCCGATCCTGTCGATGAAGGAGATCGCCGAGGACGAGTCGCTGCGCAAGACCGGAACGGTGGTCGAGGTCGACCACCCGGTGCGCGGCAAGTATCTCACGGTGGGCAGCCCGGTGAAATTGTCGGATACCATTCCCGACGTGCGGCGTTCGCCATTGCTTGGCGAGCACACAGACGAGATCCTGACCAAGGTGCTTGGCTATTCGGCCAAGGAGGTCGCGGAGATCAAGTCGTCCGGCGCCGTCACCGCTCCGGAAAAGCCGGCGAAGGCGGCGTAATGGAATGCTCAACCCTCTCCCTTGTGGGGAGGGCCGCTCCCACGAAGGTGGGCAGGGCAATGGGAGAAGGTGCATTGACGTGTTGCTGTTGCTGTCGTCCCCGCGAAGGCGGGGACCCGGCAACCACCGAAGGTGTAGCGTTGACTGGGTGCCCGCCTTGGCGGGCATGACACGCGGATATCTGGAGGGGTTCGGGACATGCGTATCGTGGTCCATGGCCAGCAGGCGTTCGGCAAAGCCGTGCTGGAGGCGCTGCTCAAGCGCGGCGAGAATGTCATTGCCGTCTACGTCGCGCCGGAGAAGCCCGGCGCCAAGGCCGATCCGCTGAAGGAAGCGGCGCAGGCCGCGAACCTCCCGGTCTATCAGCCGGCTTCCTACAAGGACCCGAAGGTGTGGGAGGAATTCAAGGCGCTCAAGCCCGACCTCCAGGTCATGGCCTTCGTCACCCTGTTCGTGCCGGAGGAATTCCTCAACATCCCGACCCACGGCTCGATCCAGTATCACCCCTCGCTGCTGCCGGCTTATCGCGGCGCGAGCGCGATCAACTGGCCGATCATCAAGGGCGAGACAGAAACCGGCCTGTCGATCTTCTGGCCGGACAACGGGCTCGATACCGGCGACATCCTCATGCAGAAAAAGACGCCGATCGGCAGCACCGACACGCTCGGCTCGGTTTACTTCGATCGCCTGTTCCCGATGGGCGTCGAGGCGATGCTGGAGTCGGTCGATCTAGTAAAGGCCGGCAAGGCGCCGCGTATCAAGCAGGACGAGAGCAAGGCCACTTACGAGGGCCGCTGCACACCTGAGAACGCAAAGATTGATTGGGGCAAACCGTGGGAACAGATCGACCGGCTGATCCGCGGCTGTAATCCGGCTCCCGGCGCATGGACCACATTCGATGGCAAGCAACTGAAGATTTTCGACGCCAAGCCGCTGCCGGCGAAAGACCCGAAAGGAATCGGCGGCAAGCTCGGCGAGATTGTCGCCGTTGAGGCGGACGGCTTCACCGTGGTGTGCGCCGATGGCCGCTTCAAGATCACCCGCGTTCAGCCCGTCGACGGCAAGAAGATCGACGCCGGCGAGTGGGCGAGGTCCGTAAATCCTCAGCCCAAGGCTCGACTGACATAATCACCGACCCCATGCCCGGCCCGCGCCGGGCATTCGCGTCTTTCCTGCCGGCGGCAGGTCACGGCGCGGATGGTCGCGACAACGGCCATGACACACTCGCAGACACCGTCGTTCCATTTCTCTTAATCACGGATCGCACCCATGCCTGCTTCCCAACACCAGAATCCCAAGTCGGACATTGAAATCTCCCAGGCCGCCAAGAAACGGCCGATCCTCGACATTGCCAAAGAGCGGCTTGGCATCGCGCCGGAAAATCTCGAGCCCTATGGCCACTACAAGGCCAAGGTTTCGATCGACTACATCAAGTCGCTCAAGGCCCGCAAAAACGGCAAGCTGATCCTGGTTTCGGCGATTTCGCCGACGACCGCGGGCGAGGGCAAGACCACCACCACGGTGGGCCTCACCGACGCGCTGAACTACATCGGCAAGAAGGCGATGATGTGCCTGCGCGAGCCCTCGCTCGGGCCGTCGTTCGGCATGAAGGGCGGAGCCGCCGGCGGCGGCTACGCGCAGGTGATCCCGATGGAGGACATCAACCTGCACTTCACCGGCGATTTCCACGCCATCACCTCGGCGCACAACCTGCTCTCCGCGCTGATCGACAATCACATCTACTGGGGCAATGCGCTCGGCATCGATTCGCGCCGGGTCACCTGGCGCCGCGTGATGGACATGAACGACCGCGCGTTGCGCGAGATTGTCTGCTCGCTCGGCGGCGTCGCCAACGGCTATCCGCGCGAAGCCGGCTTCGACATCACGGTGGCGTCGGAGGTCATGGCGATCTTCTGCCTTGCCACCGACCTCGAAGACCTGAAGAAGCGGCTCGGCAACATCATCGTCGCCTACACCCGCGATCGCAAACCGATCCGTGCCTCCGATCTCAAGGCGCACGGCGCGATGGCGGCGCTGCTCAAGGAGGCCATCGCCCCCAACCTGGTGCAGACGCTGGAAGGCACGCCCGCGTTCATTCACGGCGGCCCGTTCGCCAACATCGCCCACGGCTGCAACTCGGTGATGGCGACAACGACCGCGTTGAAGCTTGCAGACTATGTGGTGACGGAGGCGGGCTTCGGCGCCGACCTCGGCATGGAGAAGTTCCTCGACATCAAGTGCCGCAAGGCCGGCCTGTCGCCGGACTGCGTGGTGCTGGTCGCCACCATCCGTGCACTGAAGATGCATGGCGGCGTCAAGAAGGAAGACCTGAAGAAGGAGGACCTGAGGGCGCTGGAAATCGGCATGACCAACCTGCAGCGCCATGTCGAGAATGTGCACAAGTACGGCCTGCCGGCGGTGGTGTCGATCAACCGCTTCTCCGCCGACACCGAAGCCGAGATCGCGCTGGTGAAGGACAAGTGCCGGGCGCTCGGCGTCGAGGCGGTGATGGCCGACCACTGGGCGATGGGCGGCGAGGGCGCGGCCGACGCCGCGCGCGCGGTGGTCAAGGTGATCGACGAGAAGCAGGCCAAGCTGAAGCTGCTCTATCCCGACGACATGCCGTTGTTCGACAAGATCCGCACCATCGCCAAGGAGTTGTATCGCGCCGACGACGCCACCGCCGACAAGTCGGTGAAGGATCAGCTCAAGACCTGGGAGGAGATGGGCTTCGGCAACCTGCCGGTCTGCATCGCCAAGACGCAGTATTCGTTCTCCACCAACCCGGACCTGAAAGGCGCGCCGACCGGCTTCAATATCCCGGTTCGCGAGGTGCGGCTTTCTGCGGGCGCCGAGTTCGTCGTGGCGATCTGCGGCGAGATCATGACCATGCCGGGCCTGCCGAAGGTGCCGTCGGCGGATTCCATCGACGTCAGCCCGGATGGCAAGATCGTCGGATTGTTCTAGCAGGTCGTTGAAGGCGACCTTCCGTCGCCCCGTGGCGGGCCACACGCGCGTTCACGACGCGCCTGTGGCTCGCGAATCCGGAATCCAAAGCAGGGTCAGCGGATGCCTCCGGATTCCGGATCGCGCGCAAGGCGCGCGTCCGGAATGACGGCGGCGGGGATTCAAATGGGCCGTGAAAGCCCGATGCCATCGAGTGACGGCATCGGCCTTTTGTTTTCTTAGAGCATGATTGGGTGGGTTTGAATCGGTTTGGGGATTCCCAAATCGGTTTGGTTCTGATTCAAGATGCTGGCTGGGAGGAGGCCAGCATCTATGGCTCGACCCTATTCGCTTGATCTTCGCGAGCGTGTGGTTGCGGCGGTTTTGGGCGGCGCGAGCTGCCGGCAGGTCGCCGTCACCTTCAAGGTAAGTGTGGCGAGCGTGGTGAAGTGGTCGCAGCGGTTCCGCGCTACCGGCAGTGCTGCGTCGCGTCCAATGGGTGGCAACCGCCGTATGTTCTGCAAGGTGAGCGGGATTGGCTTCTGCGGCGACTGAAGGAACAACCCGACGTCACTTTGCGAGCGCTGGTGGCGGAGTTGGCGGAGCGCGGCATCAAGGTCAGCTACTACGCGGTCTGGCACCTGTTCGAGCACGAAGGGATCAGCTTCAAAAAAAAGCCTGCACGCCAGCGAACAGGATCGAGCCGACGTGGCCAGACGGCGGGTGCAATGGAAAAAGTACCAAGGGCGGCTTGATCCGGCGCGCCTGGTGTTCATCGACGAGACCTGGGCCAGACCTGGGCCAAGACCAACATGACGCGCACGCACGGCCGCTGTGCCCGCGGCGAGCGGCTGGTCGCGAAGGTGCCGCATGGCCGCTGGCGCACGCTGACCTTCCTGGCGGCGTTGCGCCTCGATGGCATCGCGGCGCCCGGCGTCATCGACGGGCCGATCAACGGCGAGGCGTTCCTCGCCTATGTCGAGCAGATTCTGGTACCAACCCTGCGGCCCGGAGACATCGTCATCATCGACAATCTCGGTAGCCACAAGGGCAAGGCCGTCCGCCAAGCCATCCGCGCTGCAGGAGCAAAACTGTTCTTCCTGCCGCCCTACAGCCCCGACCTCAATCCGATCGAGCAGGTCTTTGCCAAGCTTAAAACGTTGCTGCGCAAGGCCGCCGAGCGCACCGTCGAGGCGACCTGGAAGCGCATCGGCGCACTCCTGAAAGCCTTCACGCCGCAGGAATGCGCCAACTACTTTAGAAACGCAGGATATGCTTCAATCTGACACTATCGCGCTCTAGCGCGTCGCCATCAACGCGCGGCCGACGGCGGCGAGAGTGGCGTTGCGGTCCTTGGCGTCGGCCGTGGTGTTCGTGAGATAGATCGCGAATACGACGGGCGCGCCGTTTTGCGGCCAGGCCACGCCGATTTCGTTGGTGGTGCCGCGCTCGCCCGATCCTGTCTTATCGCCGACGCGCCATGTTGGCGGCAAGCCGGCGCGTAATTTCCCCTCCCCGGTCTTGCTGCCGAGCAGCCACCCGGTCAGGTGTTTGCGCGAGGCTTCCGACAGCGCATCGCCCAGCGCAAGCTTGTGCACGTTGTCGAGCATGGCCAGCGGGGTGGTCGTGTCGCGCGGGTCGCCGGGGACCGCCTCGTTCAAGGCCGTCTCGATGCGGTCAAGCCGCGTGACCGGATCGCCGAGCGAGCGCGCGAACGCCGTCAGTCCCGCAGGGCCGCCAATGGCGGCCAGCAGCAGGTTGCCGGCGGTGTTGTCGCTCAGCGTCATCGCGGCTTCGCACAGTTGCGCCAGCGTCATGCCGTCCTGGACATGCTTTTCGGTGGCGGGCGAATAGGTCACGAGATCGCTTTTCGCGTAGACGACGCGCCGGTCGAGCTTCTCTGGGCCTTCGTCCACACGGCGCAGCACGGCGGCTGCGGCCAGAAGCTTGAAGGTGCTGCACATCGGGAAAGCATCGCCGCCGTGCAGTGCGACCTGCTCGCCCGATCCGGTGTCGCGCAGCGCCACGCCGAGCCGGCCGCCGCTGTCGCGTTCGATGCGTGCCAGTTCATCGCCCAGCTTGGCAAGGCTCTGACGTTCCGGTTGTGCTGAGGCTGGCCGGGTTGTGCCGAGCAGCCCGAAACCGGCCAGCGCGCCAGCCATGTGGATGATATCGCGGCGGGATTCCATTTCGTAATTCGTCCTCGTGGCAGTGAAACACGCCGACATTGGCGCGGACGATTGAGGCCGGCGTGGGACCATGATCGGACCCGGTGCGGGCCAGCCGGCGAGATCGTGGATAAGATCGCGCAACCGGCAGGCGGCGGCTGACGACGCCGAATACGCTTTGCCTATGATGGCGGACACAGAGGGAGGCTGACGATGCGACGTTGTACGATCCCGATGCTTGTTACGGCGGTTTTTGCCGCCGGCCTTTCGGCGGCGCACGCCCAGGATTGGCCGACCCGGCCGGTGACGATGGTGGTGCCGTTCGCCGCCGGCGGCCCGATGGATACGGTGGCGCGCATCGTGCAGTCGCGCATGGGCGAACCGCTCGGCCAGCAGGTGGTGATTGAAAACGTGGGCGGCGGCGGCGGGATGATCGCCTCCGCGCGCGTCGCCAAGGCGCCGGCCGATGGCTACCAGTTCGTGTTGGGCAACGTTGGCACCCATGCGGTGAGCCAGACGCTGATGAAGCGGCCGCCTTACAACGCGCGGACCGACTTCGAGCCGGTGGTGCTCCTGGCCGACCTGTCGCTGGTGCTGGTCGTGCGCAAGGATTTGCCGGTGACGAACCTCAAGGAGTTCATCGCCTACGCCAAGGCGAACCAGGCCAAGATGCAATTTGCCTCGGCCGGGGCGGGCTCGGCGACGCACCTGGGCTGCGTGCTGCTCAACGCCGCCGCCGGGATCAGCGTCACGCATGTGCCCTATCGCGGCGGCGCGCCGGCGATGCAGGACCTCGTCGCGGGCCGCGTCGATTATCTTTGCATCGACACGCCGGTGGCGATCCCGCAGATCGAGAGCGGCGCGATCAAGGGCATCGCCATCCTCACCAAGGGCCGCTCGGCGAGCTTGCCGAACCTACCCTCGGCGCAGGAGCAAGGCTTGGCCGGATTCGAGGCGTCGAACTGGGCGGCGTTTTTCCTGCCCAAGGGCACGCCCGCCCCGGTCGTGAAAAAGCTGCACGACGCTGCGGTCGCCTCGATGAACACGCCCGAGGTGCAGAAGCGTCTGAAGGAGAACGGCGTGGACATCGCCGCGCCCGATCGCCGCTCGCCCGAGTACCTGGGGAGGTTCGTTGCCGGCGAGATCGACAAATGGGCGGGGCCGGTGAGGGCCGCCGGCGTGGTTCAGGAGTAGCGTGGCAACAGACTCCGCTCATTCCCGCGTGGAGAGTAGTGGATTGTCGCGCGACTTGTCCGCTTGAAACGCGAACGCCGCCTCCTTCCCGCAGGAAGAAGGCGGCGTTCTCTTGTCGTCAGTCTATTGGAACAGCTTCATCGAGTTGATCAGGGTCTGCAACACCCCGAGCACAAGCGGGATGCCGACGAAACCCCACGCCAGCACGAGTTGCGCCGTTGTGGTGCCTTGCTGATTTTGGTTTGTCATGGTCGTTCCTCCCTTATGCCCGGGCGCCGGCCGGGTCGAGGCCGCGTCCGTCGGCTTCCTTCATGTGGAAGCGGGCATCGACTGCCTTGACGAAGAAGTTGCAGATGAAGCCGATCACCAGCAACCCGGCCATGATGTACATGGTCGAGTTGTAGGCCTGTGCCTTCGGCACGCCGTGCGTGACGTTGTACTCGCGGATGTAGTTCACGAGCACCGGCCCGAACACGCCCGCGGCCGACCATGCGGTAAGCAACAGGCCGTGGATGGCGCCGACATAGCGGGTGCCGAACATATCCCTGAGATAGGCCGGCACCGTGGAGAAGCCGCCGCCGTACATGCTGATGATGACGAGGAAGCAGCAGACGAACAGCGCCACGCTGCCGATTGAGCCGGCATACGGCACCGTGCAGTACAGGACGAAGCCGAGCACCATGAACACGAAGTAAGTGTTGCGGCGCCCGATGTAGTCGGACACCGACGCCCAGCAGAACCGCCCGCCCATGTTGAACAGGCTCATCAGGCCGACGAAGCCGGCCGCCGCCACCGGCGTGATGTGGCCGGGGAACATCTCCTGGCTCATGGCGGACGCTTGGCCGAGCACGCCGATGCCCGCGGTGACGTTCAGGCACAACACCCACCAGATCAGCCAGAATTGCGGCGTCTTCAGCGCGTCGTAAACGAAAACGTCGTTCCTGGTGATCAACTTCTTGGCCGCCGGCGCGACGTAGCCTTCCGGTTTCCAGCCTGGTGCCGGCACGCGCACGATGATCGAGCCGACGATCATGAAGAAGAAATAGACGACGCCGAGCACGATGAAGGTTTCGGCGACGCCGATATGGCTGGCGGTGGTGAACTTGCCCATCAGCCACACAGAGAGCGGCGAGGCGATGAAGGCGCCGCCACCGAAGCCCATGATGGCCATGCCGGTCGCCATGCCGGGGCGGTCCGGGAACCATTTGATCAACGTCGACACCGGCGAGATGTAGCCGATGCCCAGCGCGATGCCGCCCAGTACGCCGTAACCGAGGTAGATGATCCAGAGGCTATGGCTGTAGACGCCGAACGCCGAAATGAAGAAGCCGCCGGCCCAGCACAGTGCGGCGGTGAACATGGCCTTGCGCGGGCCGCCTTCCTCGACCCAACGACCGAACACGGCCGAGGAGACACCGAGAAAGAAGATCGCGAGCGAGAAGATCCAGCCCAGTTGGGTAAGTTTCCAATCGTTCGGCGCCGATTGCGTGATGCCGATCAACTTGGTCATCGGCAGATTGAAGACGCTGTAGGCATAGGCTTGACCGATGCACAGGTGTACGCACAGCGCGGCTGGTGGCACCATCCATCGGCTAAATCCAGGCTTGGCGATCGTGCGATCACGATCCAAGAAAGACAGCAATCCCATCACGTGCTCCTCCGGTGTCCCACATCCCAGTTTTGGTGCAGATCACGGATAAGCGCCCCCACCCCCCGCATCTGATTCCGGCAGACTGCGGAGGGGCTTTTGCTGAATCAATCGACGGATTTTAATGACGCGATCCGGATTTTTTATTTCGCAATCGCGAACAATGCAGCGTACGGGCTGCAGGCGGGGATCGGAGCGGCAAATTGTTTGAAGATTCAATGCAAGAAATCTGATGGTGCGCGTCACGCAACATGTTCGCGCACATGTATCAAACTTTAGTCGTACGACATTAGACTTGTGAAACGGGCGCAGCGATTTGTGCGGCAATGCGCCGCGCCTCCTCTGCGAGCGCCGCGTTGACTGGAGTCATCGGTTCGCGCGGCGCCATCACCAGGCCGACGGTGTGCATCTCCTCCGGCCCAACGATGGGGATCGCTCGAAGCGGATCGGTCATGCCCAACGTTTCCGCGATCTTGATGGGCACCACGCTCGCCCACCGGCCGGTGCGAGCGTGCGAGATCAGCAGCAGGAGCGAGTCGGATTCCAGTGTTGGCCGAGTCTGGCTGCCGGCATTGCGGAGCAAGCCGTCGATGATGCGACGGTTCTGCATGTCGGGCGTGAGCAGGCAGAGCGGAACCTGCGACACTTCGGACCATGTCACCGTGGTGCGGTTGCCCAGCGGCGCCGTCGCGGCGGTGAGTAGGCAATATCTCTCTTTGTAAAGAGGGATGGTGGCTACCCGCCCCAGCGGGTCGTGGTCGAGATAGGTGAAACCGGCGTCGATCTCGAGATTTTCCAGGAGGGTGAGGATTTCCCCCGACGGCCGCGACCAGACCGTGAACTCCACCTTGGGGTACTTGGCCCGGAACGGCGTGGTCAGGGACGCCACCGCCGCCAGCGCCGTCGGAATCGCAGCGATGCGCAGCCGCCCCGAAAGCCCGTGCTGCAGCGCCTGGACCTCCTCCCGCATGGCGCGGGCGTCGCCGACAATGCGCCTGGCCCATTCCAGGACACGTTCGCCCTCCGGGGTGAAGCTCTGGAACCGCGAGCCGCGGCTGACCAGGAGGACGCCGAGCGACTCCTCAAGTTGCTTCAGGCCCGCGGAGAGGGTGGGCTGGGACACGCCACAGCTTTCGGCGGCGCGGCCGAAATGCCGCTCCCGTGCCAGGGCGAGAAGGATTTCGAGCTTGTCGAACAAGCGGAATCCCTTATGGCCGTTCTATAAATAAATGTCGGCGAGGTGTGCTTAAGTCCGGGGTGCCGGTCTTTCTTGCAACGCCAACGATCAGCATTTAGCAGGGAACAAGGGGTAAATCCATAGGCATTTCCTATGAAGCCATCGTAGTCGAGGGCTTGTGTCCTTTGACGGGTGTCGGTTGTTTATACTTGGAGTAAATTCAATGACCGTGATCGAACAACCGCGCATGTCCACCGGCCGTGGACGCAATCGTCCGCGCCGCACCCCCAAGGGTCGTCAGGTCGATCTTCAGGCCCTCGACGAGATTCGGGCGCTGCTTGGCGAGCGGCCGCGCCGCCGCGATCTTCTGATCGAGCATCTGCATCTCATCCAGGACAAGTATGGCTTCATCTCGGCCGCGCATCTCGCCGCGCTTGCCGCCGAAATGCGGCTCCCGCAATCGGAGGCCTACGAGGTCGCGACGTTCTACGCGCACTTCGACGTGGTGAAGGAGGGCGAGACGCCGCCGCCTCCGGTGACGGTGCGTGTCTGCGAATCGCTGTCCTGCGCGATGGCGGGTTCGCAACGCTTGATGAAGGACTTGGCGAAGACGCTCGGGCCTGGCGTCCGTGTCGTCGGCGCGCCGTGCATGGGCGGTTGCGATCATGCGCCGGCCTGCGCCGTCGGCCATGTGCAGACGATGAACGCGACACCGGAATCGGTGAAGGCCCTGGCGCATCCGGGCTCGCATGCGCATGCGATCAGGCCCGGCATCGACTTCGAGCATTACATGGCGGCCGGCGGCTATCGCTTGCTGGGCGAGGCGTTTTCCGGCAAGCGCACACGCGACGAATTGATCAAGACCGTCAGCGACGCCGGCCTGCGCGGGCTCGGCGGTGCGGGCTTTCCGACCGGGCGCAAGTGGTCGCTGGTGCGCAGCGAACCCGCGCCACGCCTGATGGCGGTGAACGCCGACGAAGGCGAGCCCGGCACGTTCAAGGATCGCCACTATCTCGGCCACGACCCGCACCGCTTCCTCGAAGGCATGTTGCTCGCGGCCTGGGTGGTCGAGGCGGCTCACGTCTACATCTATATCCGCGATGAATATCCCGAGTTGCGGCTGATGCTGCTCGAGGAGATCGAGAAGCTCGAGCGCGCGGGCCTGAACCGTTTCACCAAGATTCATCTTCGCCGCGGGGCCGGCGCTTATATCTGCGGCGAAGAATCGGCCATGATCGAATCGATCGAAGGCAAGCGCGGGTTGCCGCGCCACCGCCCGCCTTATGTCGCCCAGGTCGGCCTGTTCGGCCGTCCGACGCTCGAACAGAATGTCGAGACGCTTTACTGGGTGCGCGACATCATCGAAAACGGCGCGGACTGGGCGACCGCGCAGGGCCGTCACGGCCGCAAGGGGTTTCGCAGCTTCTCGGTGTCGGGTCGGGTGAAGAACCCCGGCGTCAAGCTCGCGCCCGCCGGCATCACCGCGCGCGAACTGATCGACGAATATTGCGGCGGCATGGCCGAGGGCGAGACGTTCAAGGCCTATCTGCCCGGCGGCGCATCGGGCGGCATCCTGCCGGCCTCGATGGCCGACGAGCCGCTCGACTTCGGAACCCTGGAAAAATACGGCTGCTTCGTGGGGTCGCACGCCGTTGTGGTTCTGTCCGAGAAGGACGATATCAAGGCCGTGGCTTTGAACCTGATGCGGTTCTTCGAGGGCGAGAGCTGCGGCCAGTGTACGCCCTGCCGGGTCGGCAGCGAGAAGGCGGCCAAGCTGATGGAGCAGGGGCCGTGGGACACCGCGCTCTTGACCGAACTGTCCACGCTGATGCGCGACGCCTCGATCTGCGGGCTCGGGCAGGCCGCGCCGAACCCGCTGATGTGCGTGCTGAAGTACTTCCCCGAGGAGTTGAGCAAACCGCTGGGGCATTGGTGATGATGGGGCCGCTTCATGGCTCGAGACGCGCCCCTCGGACGCTCCTCACCATGAGGCGGAACGAGCACCCTCATCCTGAGGAGCCCGCGCAGCGGGCGTCTCGAAGGATGAGGGCCGGCCAGGGATCAAGCGATGACTGAATCGACGCAGAAGCCGAACACCTTCTTCATCGACGACCGCGAGATCGACATCCGCGAGGGCGAGACGATCTTCCGCGCCGCGAGACGGCTCGACATCAAGCTGCCGCATCTGTGCTATTCGCCCAAGCCCGGCTATCGCCCCGACGGCAACTGCCGCGTCTGCATGGTCGAGATCGAGGGCGAACGTGTGCTGGCGGCAAGCTGCATCCGCATGCCCGCGCCGGGCATGAAGGTCAAGACCCAGACCGACCGCGCCAAGACCGCGCGCAAGATGGTCGCCGAACTGCTGCTGACCGACCAACCCGCCATCGAGGTGGCGCACGATCCCGACAGCGAACTGTGGAAGATCGTCAAGCGCCAGAAGATCGAAGCGGGGCGGTTCCCCAAGCGCGACGCTATCGAGGTGCCCAAGCCCGACCGCAGCCACGTCGCGATGGCGGTCAACCTCGACGCCTGCATCCAGTGCAATCTGTGCGTCCGCGCCTGTCGCGAGGTGCAGGTCAACGATGTCATCGGTATGGCCGGCCGCGGCCACACCGAGAAGATCGTGTTCGACTTCGACGATCCGATGGGCGATTCCTCCTGCGTTGCCTGCGGCGAGTGTGTGCAGGCTTGTCCGACCGGCGCGCTGATGCCCGCGACGCATGTGGACGAGAACAATGTGTACACCAACAAGCCCGATCGCACCGTGGACAGCGTGTGCCCGTATTGCGGCGTCGGCTGTCAGCTCACGTTCCATATCAAGGACGACAAGATCGTGTCCGTCACCGGCAAGAACGGCCCGGCGAACGAGAACCGCCTGTGCGTCAAAGGCCGCTTCGGCTTCGACTACGTGCACAACAAGCAACGCCTGCTGAAGCCGATGATCCGCAAGGAGGGCGTGCCCAAGATTCCGCACGAGGTCATTGACCCGTCGAATCCGTGGACGCATTTCCGCGAGGCCACCTGGGAGGAGGCGTTGGACCGCGCCGCCGCGGGCCTCGTCAAGATTCGCGACCGCGACGGTCCGGGCGCGCTGGCCGGTTTCGGTTCGGCCAAGGGCTCCAACGAGGAAGCCTATCTGTTCCAGAAGCTGATCCGTACCGGCTTCCGCACCAACAACGTCGATCATTGCACGCGGCTCTGCCACGCTTCGTCGGTGGCGGCGCTGATGGAAGGCGTCGGCTCGGGCGCGGTGTCGGCGACCTTCAACGAGTGCAAGAATTCCGACGTTATCGTCATCATCGGCTCGAACCCGACCGAGAATCACCCGGTGGCGGCGACCTTCTTCAAGCAGGCGGCCAAGCGCGGCGCGACGCTGATCGTGATGGACCCGCGCGGCATCGCCATGAGGAACCACGCCTCGCACCTGCTGCAGTTCCGCAACGGCGCGGACGTCGCGATGCTCAACGGCATCCTCAACACCATCGTCACCGAGAAGCTCTACGACGAACAGTACATTCAGACCTACGTCGAGGGATTCCCGCAGTTCGCCGAGAGCATCAAGGACTTTACGCCCGAGGAGATGGCGCCGATTTGCGGCATCGAAGCCGAGACGCTGCGCACGGTGGCGCGCAAGTTCGCGCGCGCCAAATCGGCCATCATCTTCTGGGGCATGGGCGTGTCGCAACACACCCACGGCACCGACAACGCGCGCTGCCTGATCGCGCTTGCGCTCATCACCGGCCAGATCGGCCGGCCGGGCACAGGCCTGCATCCGCTACGCGGGCAGAACAACGTGCAGGGTGCCTCCGACGCTGGCCTCATCCCGATGTTCTATCCCGACTACAAGTCGGTGGAGTCGCCGGAGCTGATCGAAAAGTACGAGAAGGCCTGGGGCATGCCCCTCGACCACAAGAAGGGCTTGACCGTCGTCGAGATCATGCACGCCATCCACGACGACAAGATCAAGGGCATGTACATCATGGGTGAAAACCCCGCGATGTCGGACCCGGACTTGAATCACGCGCGCGGCGCGCTGGCGCATCTCGAGCATCTCGTGGTGCAGGACCTGTTCCTCACCGAGACGGCGGTTTATGCCGACGTCATCCTGCCGGCTTCGGCTTGGCCGGAGAAGGACGGCACCGTGACCAACACCAACCGCCAGGTGCAGATGGGGCGCGCGGCGCTGCCGCTGCCGGGCGAGGCGCGGCAGGATATCTGGCTGATCCAGGAGATCGCCCGCCGCATGGGCCAGAACTGGAACTACAAGCACGTCAGCGAGGTCTACACCGAGATGGCGTCGATGATGCCCTCGCTCGACAACATCTCCTGGGAACGGATCGAGCGCGAAGGTTCCGTCACCTATCCCGCCGATGCGCCTGACAAGCCGGGACGCGACGTGGTGTTCGACAAGGGCTTCCCGCGCCCCGGCGGTTTCGCCAAGTTGGTCGCGGCGAAGGTTACGCCGCCCGACGAAACGCCGGACGCGGAGTATCCGTTCATCCTCACCACCGGCCGCCAGCTCGAGCATTGGCACACCGGCGCGATGACGCGCCGCGCCGCCGTGCTCGACACCATCGAGCCGACCGCGATCGCCCAGCTCTCGCGCGGCACCGTGGCCAAGCTCGGCATCAAGCCGGGCGACCGGGTGCGGGTGACCACGCGGCGCGGCACCGTCGAACTCTATTCGCGCCAGGACGACGCGGTGCCGGACGGCGTGGTGTTCATCCCGTTCGCCTATGCGGAAGCGGCGGCGAACATCCTCACCAATCCTTCGCTCGATCCGTTCGGCAAGATTCCGGAGTTCAAGTATTGCGCGGCGCGGGTCGAGGCCATTCCTCCGCAGCGGGAAGCGGCGGAGTAGCGTTCTGCCTTCGACAGGCGGGCGTTCTTTTTTCACGAGCGGTGCCGCCGCCATCCCTCCCCGTGGTGGGGAGGGAGACGTGTCGCTACTTGTGGCCTATCGCACCCAGCGCGCGTCCGGGTGTTCCTCGGGAACGTGAACCATCGACAATGCGAGGTCGGTGTCGCGGTCGATGGTGATCGGCCGAGGCGGGGCAGCGTGCGCGGTGCGCCAAAGCTCAAGCCGGTATTCGCCGCCGCAGATGCGCAATTGCGCGCGTCCGGTCTTGTCGGTGCGGGCGTGGAACGGGCCGAGGCGGATTTCGACGCCGCCGAGCGCGGCCTTCGTATCCTGCTCCGTCACCGTGACGGTCAGCGTGTGCTCCGGCTTCTGCGCGGCGACGACGGTGAACCGTGTCGATGCCGTGTCGAGCCGCACCACGTATTCGCTGATCTGCGATGTTGGCGGCGCCGGCAACTCGAGCGTGGTCCAAGCGAGCGCCTCGGTTCCGGCGAGCGGAGTCGCACCGAGCGTGCCCGAAGCCACCAGCGCGCCTGCGGCATCGGTCACCTCGACACGGCCGCTGGCGAGCGCGCCGTCCGCCGACTTTGCGCCGACCTTGATCGCGAAGCGTTCGCCCGCGACCACGGGCATCGGCACGTCCCATACTGCAAGACTAACTGTGCCGGGATTGCTCGTGTCGTCGGCAGCCATCGTGCGCGTCCTCACGAGTTGCGTTGCGCGGCATGGCGGCCGGCGATGCGGCCGAACACCAGGCAGCGCCCAAGCCCATGCTGGGCGAAGCCGCCCTGCGATTCGCCCGCGCAATAAAGACCGGGGATCGCCTCGCCGCGAATGTCGATCACCTGGGCGTGAGTGTCGGTGCGAAGCCCTGTCAGCGAATCATGCAGGATCGGCGTGGACCAGGCCGCGTAGAACGGCGGCTTGGCGATCGGGTGCAGCGGCGTCGGCTTCTTGAAATCGGCATCGACGCCGGAGGCGACGAACCCATTGTAGCGGTTCACCGTCTCCTGCAGCACCGCGCCGGACATCCTGTGCTTCTGGTGCGGGTTCTCGATCCGCCCGGCCAGCTCGTGGATGGTGTCGGCGCGGAAGAAATAGCCGTCCGGATCGACGTGCGGCGGTTCGGGCTTCCACTTCTGCCGCGCCACGGCATCGGCATCGAAGATTGCCCAGATCGGGCCGCCGCCGTTGAGCTTGGCGTCGTCGCCATGGTTGCCGAGCGCCGCATTGATGAAGTCGTAGCCGCTGTCGAGTTCGTTCCAGAACCGCTTGCCGAACTGGTTGACCAGGATCGCCTCCTGCCAGTCCGTCACGGTGAGTCCGGTCGCCTTGCAGAGGTGGAAGATCGGGCTGTCGGTTTCGTAGTAGAGGCTGAGATAGCCCCAGCGCGTGCCGACGTGCCGAGTTTTGGTGATGGCGGGGCCGACCTCGCTGGTCTGGGCGCCGGTCGCCCACAGCGCCGCGCCGATCTCCATCGCTGCGATCTCGCCATCCGCGCCCTGGAACGAATAGGGCATGCCGGCCTGTTGGTATTCCTCGGTGAGCCGCGGATCGAACATGCGGCGGAAGTTGACGTTGCCGGTGTGGCCTCCGGTGCAGATGATGACGCCCTTCCTGGCTTCGATGGCGATCTCGCGGCCGTCGGCTTTCGCGACGATGCCGCGCACGCGGCCTTTTTCTTCGCGCACGATCCGCGCCATCTCGTGCTTGAGCAGGATTTGCGCCCCCTTCTTGCGCGCGCTTTCGGCGAGACGACGCACCAGCCCCGAGCCGTTGCGATTGCGCCGCGGCGCGATCACCTCGCCGGGGACGTGCCACTCGTGGGTGACGAAGACGCGCGGCACGGTGGAGGCGTCCGGCGTCACGATCGGCTTCTCGATGAAGGTCACGCCGTTGTCGAGCAGGAACTGGAACGTCGGCACGCATTCGTCGGCGAAGGTGCGCACCAAGTCGCGGTCGTTGTAGCGGCTGTCGCCGCGGCTGTGACGGGTCCAATCGGCGAAGACGCGCTCGGGGCTGTCGTCGATGCCGAACTTCTTCTGCAGGGCATTGCCACCGCCAAGATGGACTCGGCCCCCGCTCAGCATGGCGTGGCCGCCGATGTCGAAATTCTCCTCGACGACGATGACGGCGGCGCCGTGGTCGCGCGCCGACACCGCGGCGGCAAGGCCCGCGGCGCCCGCGCCGATGACGACGACATCCGTCGAAAGAGTCCATTCCATGCGGGGGTGCCTTGGGCGGGAACTTTAAGCGGCCGTTGGGGCGGGAACGCGGACCGCATCTTGAACGAGCCGGAATCGGGGTCAAGGCAGTGCCCGTCTGCGGGGCTCGGGTTAATATCCCGCTATGGACGACTGGACTTCAGCGGGAACGGATGCCGATCCGCGCATGGCGATCGAAAGCCTCGAGGCGCGGATCGAGGCGCTTTCGGCCAAGATCGAGAGCTGCCGGAAATTCCGGCTGGCGGCGCGGATCGCCATTGCCGGCGGCGCCGTGCTTCTCATTGCGCTGATGGTTCGCGCCGTCGCCTTCGACGCGGCTGCGATGGGGGCCGGCATCGCCGCCATGCTGGGCGGTATCGTCCTTCTGGGCTCGAACCGCAGCACGGAGGAGGAGGCGTCGGCGCAGCGGGCCGCCGCCGAGGCCGAGCGCGCGATGCTGATCGGCCAGATCGAGCTTCGGGTGGTTGGCGGCCGGGACACGCTGCACTGAAACCCCGCGCGAGTGCTCCGCCGGGTGTTACGCGTGCCGCGCGTTACGACTGCGGCTGATCGCGGAAATACGGCTCGACCCGGCCGGAGAGCTTGATCGTCAGCGGGTTACCGAAGCGGTCCTTGGACTTGCCGGCCTCGACACGGATCCAGCCCTCGCTGACGCAGTATTCTTCGACGTTGTTCTTCTCGACGCCGTTGAACCGGATGCCGACATCGCGCGCCAGCACTTCGGCGTCGTAGTGCGGGCTGCGCGGGTTCACGGACAGACGGTCGGGCGGCGTATCGGTCATGGTCTGCGGTCCGGGGAGTTGAATTCGGCGCACGTTTATCACCCCGGCGCTGCCCTTTGCCAGCGTGCGCCGGGCGAGCCTGGATGCAGCGCCGGCGGCGCGAGCGGGCCGGCGGAACGTTGTCCTGACGGCTACTTTGGCCGATTTCGGCGCCTTTCCGGCCACTTTGACGCACGAATGACACATTTGCCGGATGTAACGCGCCGGCCGAGTGACCGTCCTCGACAGGTCCGCCGGTCGCTTAAGCCCTTCTGGAAGGTGGACCTGACGATGGTAAAGAGCTTTGTCGCCGTGCTGTGCATCGGCTTTTCGGTCACGGCGGCGGATGCGGTGGATATGAAAGACCTCGCGCCCTGCAAGCCTGCCGCGCAACGCTACTGCGACCAGTCGGACACCACCGCGAGCATGACCAATCTCCTGCGCTGCGGGGCGACGCTCGCCTCGGTCAGCACGCGCGTCGGCGAGCGCTGCCGCGAGGTCCTGCGCCGCTACGGCCAGCTTTAGGACGAGCCTTCATCGCCGTGCTGTAAGCCCCCGCCACCGCGGGGGCTTTTAGCGTTTCGGGCCCGAAGTCCAGCGACGGCGAAGCGTTGGCCGTAAGGCCGCCGCTCCGCCCTTGTTCCGGCCGCGCGCGCGGTTATGGTGGCGCCAACAAGGATCCCCCGATGACGCTCGCTCCTTCGCTGCACGCTCCGCACCATCCCGATCTCATCCGTAACGATTGGACTCGCGAGGAGGTCCGCGCGCTGTTCGCGCTGCCCTTCACCGAATTGGTGTTCGAGGCCGCGCGCATTCATCGGCAGTATTTCGACCCGGCCGAGGTGCAGATCTCCACGCTGTTGTCGATCAAGACCGGCGGCTGTCCGGAGGACTGCGCCTATTGCCCGCAGAGCGCGAAATACGACACCGGCGTGAAGGCGGAAAAGCTGATGAGCCTCGACGCCGTTCTGCGCGAGGCGCAAGCCGCGAAGGCCGCCGGTGCAAGCCGCTTCTGCATGGGCGCGGCGTGGCGCTCGCCGAAGGACCGCGACCTCGATAAGGTTTGCGCGATGGTCGAGGGCGTGAAGGCGCTCGGCATGGAAACTTGCGTCACGCTCGGGATGCTGACCGGCGCGCAGGCGCTGCGGCTGAAGACGAGCGGCCTCGACTACTACAACCACAACCTCGACACCTCGCCGGAGTTCTACGGCGAGATCATCACCACGCGGGTTTACCAGGATCGTCTCGACACGCTGTCGGCGGTGCGCGAAGCGGGTATCAACGTGTGCTGCGGCGGCATCGTCGGCATGGGCGAGGGTGCTGACGACCGCGCCGGCCTCATTGTGGCGCTGGCGAGCCTGCCGGTGCACCCGGAAAGCGTGCCGATCAACATGCTGGTGCAGGTCGAAGGCACGCCGCTGTCGGTCGCGGGCAAGCTCGATCCGCTGGAGTTCGTGCGCACCATCGCGGTGGCGCGCATCACCATGCCGAAGTCGGTGGTGCGCTTGTCGGCCGGGCGCGAGGACATGACGGAGGAGGCGCAGGCGCTGTGCTTCCTCGCCGGCGCCAACTCGATCTTTTACGGGCCGAAGCTGCTCACCACGCCGAACCCCGGCCGCGACCGCGATATGGCGCTGCTCGACAAGCTCGGCTTGCGCCCGATGGAACGGTAGGACTCTCGACTGTCGTTCCGGGGCGCGATAGCGCGAACCCGGAATCCAGATGTATACGCAGAGTTGGCCTTTGGATTGCGGATCGCGCGCAGCAAACGCGCGTCCGGAATGACAGCGGAGAGTTTGTGCCCGTCCGCTACGAAAAATGGCGCACTGTTGCGAGGCCGGCGAACAATCCGATCAGCGACAGGATCACCGAGGCGAGCACGTAGATCGCCGCGAGCATGTATTGGTCGCGTTCGTAGAGCAGCGCCGCATCCAGCGAGAAGGTGGAGAACGTGGTGTAGCCGCCGAGCACGCCGGTGGTCAGGAACAGCCGCCAGTGTTGCGACATGTCGCCCCTGAAAGCGAAATAAGCGGCGGCCATCCCCATGATGATCGAGCCGGAGATGTTGATGAAGACGGTGGCGTAGGGGAAGTTCGGTCCGAGCAGCCGCAGGCCCGCGATGTTGATGCCGTGGCGGATCGCGGCGCCGACGCCGCCGCCGAGGAAGACGATCAGGGTTCCGGCCAAAGCCGTCATGGTTCGTTGTCCTTTCTGTTTCCGTCAGGGCAACAAAAAGCCGCCCTGCGGCGGCTACGGACAGAGTCCCACCGCCTGGTTGCGCGGTAGGAGTCATCAGCCTTTGCGATTCGAATCGGAGGATTGAATCAGTCGGGCGGTTTCGGGGGAACCCCATCCCCATCGCGATCAAGGCTATTCACGCGGAGGCGTTCGGTCAACCGCGGCGGCGGCATTGCCGTTCGTTGTGCGCAGCCGGTTCCGGCCCTTGCGCGGCAAACCGGGTCGGCCCCTAATGGCCGCCCGATGCAGCTTGCCGAACGCACCCTGCCGCTTCTGTCGTCGAACGCCCCGCCGGCTCCGTGGCGTTGAGCGCATGGCCGAGCCCCCGCTTCAGCGCCGGCCTCGCAGGACCTTCGACTGGTCCACGGCCGCGATTGCCATTGCCGTCGGCGTGTCGGCGCTGATCGTCTATCGGCGCGACGGGGCGGATCGCTTCTTCGAGATTCTCCAAAGCGACCTCGGCCTGTTCGTCAGCATCCTGCCGAAGGTGTTGGCGGCCTGTCTGATCGCGGCCTTCGTCGCCGTGCTGATGCCGCGTGAGGTGGTGCTGCGCTGGGTCGGAGCCGAGTCGGGCTTCGTGGGCATTCTCATCGCCACGCTTGCGGGTGCGATCTGCCCCGGCGGCGCGATCACCATCTTTCCGGTGGCCGCGGCTTTTGTTGCCATCGGCGCGGATGTCGGCGCGACCGTTGCCTTCATCACGAGTTGGACGCTGCTTGGCTACGCCCGCGTCCTGGTCTGGGAGTTGCCGTTCTTCGGCGGCACCTTCGTATTCTGGCGGATCGTCATCGCGCTGCCGCTGCCTATCGTGGCCGGCGTCGTGGCGCGGTTGATTGCCGGCCGAGGGCGCAAGGAGGCCGGCGGGTGATCATCCTGGTCGATGGCCTGTTGTGGGCGATTGCGCTGGTTTTGGGGGTCATTGCCGCGCGACGCAGCCGCGTGCTGCTCCGCGAGAGCATCCGCGAAGGCGTCGTCGACTGCATGCGGCTCATCCCCCGCATCATGCTGGGTGTGGTCGGCTCGGGCTATATCGCCGCGATCCTGCCGGAGGAACTGGTCGGCCGCTGGCTCGGCGCCGATTCGGGACTGACCGGCCTGTGCATCGCCTTCGTCGGCGGCGTCTTCACGCCAGGCGGTCCGGTGGTCGGCTTTTCGATCGGCGCTGCGGCACTGAAGGGCGGCGCGGGCACGCCGCAGGTGATCGCCTACACCATCGCCTGGGCGCTGTTCGCGGTGCAACGGTTGTTCGTCTGGGAGATCCCGGTGATGCCGGAGCGCATGGTGTGGCTTCGCGTCCTCGCGTCGTGGCCGCTGCCGTTTCTCGCGGCGGTCGCGGCGATGCTTCTCGGTAAGCCGTGAGCCGGCGGACGATCCTCAATGCACCGCGACGGCGCTGCGCGGCATGATCGCGCCGCGATGGCGGACCTTTTTGGCGGCGAGCTTGTGACCGGCGGTCGCCGCAAGCCCCGGATTGTCGCCGCCGAGGCGCGCGGCGATATAGGCGGCGTTGAAGCTGTCGCCGGCCGCCGTGGTGTCGATCGGTTCCACGATCTCCTCCGGCGGAATGAACTCCTGGTGTCCGCCGGCCGCGACCAGCGCGCTGTTGGGGCCGTTCTTCACCACGATCTCGCCGATGCCGAAGGCTTGCAGGCGCTCCACCGTCGCCTCGGGACTGGGGTCGCCCCACAGCACCGCCTCGTCGTCGAAGGTCGGCAGCGCGATGTCCACGCGCTTGAGAGCCTCAATGAACACGGTGCGCGTGCGGGGCAGGTCGCCCTTCCAGCCGTGCGGACGGAAGTTGCCGTCGAAGGCGACTTTCGCGCCTTGCTGGCGCGCCACTTCGATGACGGCGAGCAGGCGGCCGAGCCCGGCGTTGGAGTAAAGCGACAGCGTGATGCCGGAGAAATAGATCAGCCGCGCCGCGATCATGCTTTCCGCGACACGGCTCCAGTCGGCAAGCTCGAACAGTTCGCGGGCCGGTGCTTCGCCACGCCAAGAGCGGAAGCGGTGCTTGCCGGTCGCTTCGGCTTCGACGATGCGAAGCCCCGGCAGGCGGCCGGGGACGCGCAGCATCAGGTCGGTTTTGACGCCCTCCGCTGCCGCGAGCGATACGATGCCGTCGGAATAGGGGTCGTCGCCGAGCGCCGTGGCGTAGGCAACGTCGGCTCCCGCGCGGGCGAGATAGATCGCGGTGTTGAAGGTGTCGCCGCCGCAGGTCGCGCCGAAGCGGCCGTCGGCGCCGCGCGTCAGTTCGATCACGGCTTCGCCGATCGCCACCACGCGGGTCCTTTGGCGGGTCTTCTGATCGGTCATCCGTTGCTTCCGGCCCATCTGGGCGTATGTGGGGGCGCCGCCCCTCGATGCAGGCCACCATGGCGGGCCGGGACGTGCTTGGCAACGCCGCCCGACCTGCCTTGGTAACGGTCTTTTCCGAAGAAAAGATAGTGCGATAAATGACTTAACAAGCCTCTGGCGCGAATGTAGATGTAACATTATAACATAAGATCATGAGCGAACCGCACAGGCACCACCATCCGCCCGGCCAGGGCCATATGCCGGTCGCGGCGGGATCGTCGCTGCTGCGGCTTTCGGTTTGGCAGCGGCTTGCCGTCGCGGCGGCGGTCGTCGCTGTGCTGTGGGCGGCGACGTTCTGGGCGATGCACTGACAAGCAGACGATGCCGATGAACGCGCAATTGCAATTCCGCGACCTGACGCTGGGCTACGACCGCCACCCGGCCGTGCATCATCTGAGCGGGGCGGTGCGCGCGGGTTCGCTGACGGCGGTGGTCGGCCCCAACGGCGCCGGCAAATCGACGCTGTTCAAGGGCGTGGTCGGTGCTCTCAAGCCGCTCGCCGGGCACATCGAGCATGACGGGATACGGCCGCAGGACATCGCTTACCTGCCGCAGGTCGCCGACATCGACCGAACCTTCCCGATCAACGTCTACGACATGGTCGCGATGGGGTTATGGCGCGGCAAGGGGCTGTTCGGCGGCATCGGCCGCAAGGATCGTGACCGGGTGGAGACGGCGCTCGCGGCGGTCGGGCTGACAGGCTTCGAGCCGCGCCCGATCGGCACGCTGTCCGGCGGGCAGATGCAGCGCATGCTGTTCGCGCGGCTCTTGTTGCAGGACGCGCGGGTGATCGTGCTCGACGAGCCGTTCAACGCCATCGACGCCAAGACCTCCGCTGATCTTCTGGACCTGGTGCGACGCTGGCACGCCGAGCGGCGCACGGTGCTCGCCGCGCTGCACGATCTCGAGTTGGTGAAGGCGCATTTTCCCGAGACGCTGCTGTTGGCGCGCGAGCCGGTGGCCTGGGGCGCGACCGCCGACGTGTTGACGCCGGACAATCTCTTGAAGGCGCGCCGGATGTGCGAGGCCTTCGACGAGCAGGCCGAAGCCTGCGTGGCGGCGGGCTGAACCGGGATGTCGCTTACGATGTTCACCGAGGCGTTCAACGACGAGTCGGTTCGGCACTCGCTTGCCGCGGTCGTGGCGCTGGCGCTGAGCGCTGGCCCGGTCGGCGTGTTCCTGATGCTCCGCCGCATGAGCCTGGTCGGCGATGCGATGTCGCATGCGATCCTTCCCGGCGTGGCGCTGGGCTTCCTCGCCGCGGGCCTCAGCGTCCTGCCGCTGACGCTCGGCGGCCTTGCCGCGGGCTTCCTCATCGCCGTGCTGGCGGGCGCGGTGAGCCGCGCCACGGCGCTGCAGGAGGATGCGTCGCTGGCGGTGTTCCTGCTGGTGTCGCTCGCCTTCGGGGTGCTGATCGTCACCATCAACGGCATCGACGTCGAGCAATTAATGGAGTTCCTGTTCGGCGAGACGGCGGCGAAGATGGATGCCGACAAGCTCCTGGTCATCGCCGTGAACGGCACCGTCAGCACCATCGCGTTCGCGCTGATCTACCGGCCGCTGGCGCTCGATTGCGTCGATCCGGGCTTCCTGCGCTCGGTGAGCCGTGCCGGCGGCGTCGCGCACCTGACGTTTCTCGTGCTGCTGGTGCTCAACCTCATCAGCGCGTTCTACGCCCTCGGTACGTTGCTCGGCATGGGCATCATCATCATTCCGGCGGCCATCGCGCGGTTCTGGGCGCGCGACATCTCGGGCATGATCGCGCTCGCGGTGGCGAGTGCGCTGGTGTCCGGTGTTGTCGGCGTGCTGTTCGCTTTCCACGCCGGCATTCCGTCCGGGCCCGCGGTCACCCTGGTGGCGGGCCTGGGCTATATCCTTTCCGTTCTGTTCGGTTCGGTCGGCGGCTTGGTCTGGCGGCTCTTTCCCGGCCGCCATCTGGAGGCCTGACGCCGGGCAAGAGGGTTTTTGCCGGACGCGGGATCGCCTATATACCCCTCCAGTGGAGGGTTCCGAATGTCCGACCAAGTGCAGCCCGAAAAGCTCCCCGTTACCGTTCTCACCGGCTATCTCGGCGCCGGCAAGACCACCCTGCTCAACCGCATCCTGTCCGAGCCGCACGGCAAGAAGTACGCCGTGATCGTCAATGAATTCGGCGAGATCGGCATCGACAACGAGCTGGTGGTGGGCGCCGACGAAGAAGTGTTCGAGATGAATAACGGCTGCATCTGCTGCACCGTGCGCGGCGACCTGATCCGCATCATCGAAGGGCTGATGCGCCGCAAGGGCAAGTTCGACGCCATCATCGTCGAGACGACGGGCCTCGCCGATCCCGCGCCGGTGGCGCAGACCTTCTTCGTGGACGAGAACGTCGGTCGCAAGGCGAGACTCGATGCGGTGGTCACCGTCGCCGACGCCAAGTGGCTGAAGGACAGGCTCAAGGATGCGCCGGAGGCCAAGAACCAGATCGCTTTCGCCGACGTCATCCTGCTGAACAAGATCGACCTGGTGACCGACGCCGAGTTGCGCGAGGTCGAGGCCCGCATCCGCGGCATCAACCCCTACGCCAAGCTGCATCGGACCCAACGCTCGCAGATCGCGTTGAACGAGATTCTCGGCCGCAACGCCTTCGATCTCGACCGCATCCTCGACATCGAGCCGGAGTTCCTGGACGCCGAGGATCACGACCACGACCACGGTCATGGTCACGATCATGGCCACGATCATCACGGGCACGATCATCACCACGATCACGACGGGTTGAAGCACTATCACGACGAGCACATGCAGTCGTTCTCGATCAACACCGACAAGCCGCTCAACCCGGACAAGTTTTTCCCGTGGATTCAGAAGGTCGTGGCCGAGGACGGCCCGAGCATCCTGCGCTGCAAGGGCATCCTGAATTTCAAGGACGACCCGGACCGCTTCGTGTTCCAGGGTGTGCACATGATCCTGGACGGCGATCACCAGCGCGCCTGGAAAGACGGTGAGAAACGCGACTCCAAGCTGGTGTTCATCGGCCGCGACCTTCCGGAAGATAAAATCCGGGAGGGGTTCGAGGCCACCATCGCTTCGTGAAATTTCAAATCGGCCTCCGACCGTGACGGTGGAGAAACCGCCGATACCAGTCATGGGGCTGCCTCATTCAGCGAACCGGCCATCGGCCTGTTCGACATGAAGGCGGAGAAAAGCCTGTGAGCACTGACGCTGCCAACACCCCGTCCGTCGTCGAACGCACCCGCGCCGTTGCGGCCGATGCGCCGGTGGTGGCGGTTCACTTCATCGACCGCACCGCCGCCTTCGTTTTGGGCGAGGAGGCGGTGTTGCTGGTATCCGGCGCAAGCGGCGAGAAGCGGATTGCGATCCACGGCGGCGGCATCCTGTCCTCGGCGAGCGACGGCGTGCGCGTGGTCACGGGCGGCGACGACGGCAAGGTGATGTCGGTCGATGCCAAGGGCGAGAGCAGCGCGATCGCGACCGACGCCAAGCGCCGCTGGATCGACCGGGTGGCGGCCGGCGCCGATGGCGCGGTGGCTTGGTCCGCTGGCAAGACGGCGTTCGCGCAGATCGGCAAAGGCGAGCCGCGCTCCGTCGACCTGCCCTCGACGGTCGGCGGGCTGGCGTTTGCGCCCAAGGGCGTGCGGCTCGCGATCTCGCATTACAACGGCGTCACGCTCTGGTTTCCCAACGCCCAGGCTTCGCCCGAAGTGCTGGAGTGGAAGGGGTCGCATCACGAGGTGACGTTCAGCCCGAATGGTCAGTTTCTGGTGACGTCCATGCAGGAGCCGTCGCTGCATGGCTGGCGCGTGGTGGACCGCAAGCACATGCGGATGTCGGGCTATTCGGCTCGTGTTCGTTCGTTCGGTTGGACCGTTGGCGGCAAGTGGCTGGCCACCAGCGGCTCCGAGCAACTCGTCATGTGGCCGTTCCAGTCCAAGGACGGCCCCATGGGCAAGCAGCCGCGCATGTACGCGGCATTCGCGGTGCGCGCCACGGCGGTCGCTTGCCATCCCAAGCAGGAAATCGTGGCGGTGGGTTACGCGGACGGCACGGTGCTGCTGGTGCGGATCGACGATGGCGCCGAGGTGCTGGGCAAGCATCCGGGGCAGGGGCCGGTGACGGCGCTCGGTTGGGATGTCACCGGCTCGCTGCTCGCGTTCGGAACCGAGGCCGGAGAAGCCGGCATCATCGACCTTGGATAAGTGCGAATGAGAACGCCGCCGAGATTGGCGGCGGCGTTCGGGTCTTTCATTTCACCAGCACGTTGCTGAACTGCCAAGGATCGCTCGTGTCGATCTCGTCGGGGAACAGGCCGGGACGGCCGACCAGCGGTGTCCAGTCGGTGTAGGTGCCGAACACCTTGCCGAGATAGGGGCGCTGGACTTCGAGGCATCGGCGGAAGTCCATTTCGTCCGCTTCGGTCAGGCCGCGATCCGGGTTCTCCAGCATCCACACGATGCCCGCCAGCACCGCCGACGTGACCTGGAGCCCGGTGGCGTTCTGATAGGGCGCGAGCCTGCGCGTTTCCTCGATGGAGAGCGAGGAGCCGTACCAATAGGCGTTCTTGGCGTGGCCGTAGAGCAGCACGCCCAATTCGTCCACGCCATCGACGATTTCGTGCTCGTCGAGAATTTTCCACTGCGGCTGCCGGGTCCAGGCGTTGCCCGCCATCTCGTGCAGCGACAGCACGGCGTCGTCGCACGGGTGATAGGCGTAGTGACAGGTCGGGCGGTATGTCACCGCCTCGCCGTCGCGAACGGTGAAGTAATCGGCGATCGAGATCGCTTCGTTATGGGTTACGAGGAAGCCGTGCTGCGCCTGCGCGGTCGGCGTCCAGGAGCGCACCTTGGTGCCGGCGCCGGCTTGCGCCAGGTAGATCGCCGCCCCGCTGCCGAAGTCGTGGCAGTACCCGTTCGGCGGCATCGTCTTTTCGTGCGTGCCGAAGCCAAGCTCCGAAGGCTGGACGCCCTCCGCGCAGAAGCCTTCGACCGACCAGGTGTTGACGAAGACGCCGCGCGGTTTCGGATCCCGCGCTCGCTGGGTGTCGCGCTCGGCGATATGGATGCCCTTGACCCCGACGCGCTGCATCAGCCGCGCCCAGTCCTCGCGTGACTTGGGGTCGCCGGCGGATACGCCGGTGTCGCGGGCGATGTCGAGCAGCGCCTGCTTGACGAACCAGGACACCATGCCGGGATTGGCGCCCGAGCAGCTCACCATCGTCGGCCCCCCCGGCCGGCGGCGGCGGACGTCGAGAACGTTGTGGCGCAGCGCGTAGTTCGAGCGCTGCGACAGCGACAGCTTGGGGTCGCTGTAGAGGCCCGGCCAAGGCTCGCACACCGTGTCGATGTAGTGGGCACCAACGTCCTTGCAGAAGTCCATCAGGTCGGCCGAGCCGGTATCGACCGAGACGTTGACGATCATGCCGCGGCCTGGGCCTGCCGTGAGCAGCGGCGTCAGCACGTCGCGATAGTTTTCGCGGGTCAGTGCCACTTTCATGAAACGAAGATTGCGCTCGTCCAGCAGCACGCGGTTGGTATCGACGGGATCGATCAGCACGAATTTCGAGCGATCGAATGCGATGTGCCGCTCCAGCAGCGGAAGGAAACCGCGGCCGATCGAGCCAAGACCGATCATGACGATGGGGCCATCGAAGCTGGCGTGGATGGGAGGTTGGGCCATGATGCGCTGCTCCTGAGGAAAATCGGTCATATCCGCCAAAGCTGACGGACGGAATAGAGGCCGCGCGCCGGGGCGCGCGGCGTCCACGATATTTGAAGGCGATGTTATGCCGCGCGCGGCGTGGGCAGGGCCGGAATCGGCGCCATCAGGCGACGACGCGCGGATTCCTTAGGCGTACGGATCGTGCCGCGGGCGCCTTCGAGTGCGCCGGATACCAACTCGCAGCCGAGCAGGCGGCTCTTGTCGTCGAGTCCCGGCAGCCACAGGCCGCCGGTCGGCGCGGCCGAGAAGCCGAAGCGGCCATAGTAGGCGGGGTCGCCGACCAGCAGCACGGCGCGATGGCCGCGCCGTTTCGCCTCGTCCAACGCGCGCCGCATCAGCGCCGCGCCGACGCCGCGGTTGCGGACGGCCGTATCCACGACGAGTGGCCCGAGCAGCAATGCCGGGAGATCCGGCCCGGCTGCCACGTCCCACAGCCGCACGGTGCCGATAAGATGCCCGCCTTCGACCGCGACGAACGACAGTCCGCGCGCGGGCGCACGGCTGCCGCGCAGGCGCGCCGACGGCTTGGTGAAGCGGACCGGCCCATAGGCCGCGTCGAGCAGCGCCTCGCGGGCGGCTGCGTCCGTGGTTTTTTCGTGACGAACGGCGATCATGGCGCGCTCCTTCCCCGCCAAGGGCCCGACGCCGGGCCGGATGCGGCGCACCCGGACACGGTTCGCAACCCTGGCGGCCCCGGACGAGCGGTTGCTGCGTCCGGGGCTGAGGCGGTTAGATGTGGAAGGTCTTCAGCGGCGCGAAGCCGTTGAAGGCGACGGCGGAGTAGGTCGCCGTGTAGGCGCCGGTGCCTTCGATCAGCACCCGGTCGCCGATCTCCAGGCTGACCGGGAGATCGTAGGGCTGCTTCTCGTAGAGTACGTCGGCCGAGTCGCAGGTCGGGCCGGCGAGCACGCAGGGGCTCATCGCGTCACCGTCCCGCGGCGTGCGGATCGGGTAACGGATGGATTCGTCCATCGTCTCGGCCAGGCCACCGAACTTGCCCAGGTCGAGATAGACCCAGCGCACCTCGTCCTCGTTGCTCTTCTTGGAGACGAGCACGACCTCGGCCTCGATGATCCCGGCGTTGCCGACCATGCCGCGGCCCGGCTCGATGATGGTTTCCGGGATGCGGTTGCCGAAGTGCTTGCGCAGCGCGCGGAAGATCGCCGAGCCGTAGGTCTTCACCGTCGGCACGTTCTTCAGATAGCGGGTCGGGAAGCCGCCGCCGAGGTTGACCATCGCGAGGTTGATGCCGCGCTCGGCGCACTCCTTGAACACGCCGGCCGCCGACGCCAGCGCGCGATCCCAGGCGTGCTGGTTGGTTTGCTGGGAGCCGACATGGAAGGAGATGCCGTAGGCCTCGAGCCCCAGGCGGTGGGCGTGCTCCAGCACGTCCGCGGCCATCGCGGGCTCGCAGCCGAACTTGCGCGACAGCGGCCATTCCGCCCCGACGCAGTCGGAGAGGATGCGGCAGAACACGCGGCTGCCGGGCGCGGCGCGGGCGATCTTCTCGACCTCGGCCTTGCAGTCGACGGCGAACAGCCGCACGCCGAGCGCGTGGGCGCTCGCGATGTCGCGCTCCTTCTTGATGGTGTTGCCGTAGCTGATGCGGTCCGCCGTGGCGCCCGCCGCCAGCACCATCTCGATCTCGGGGACCGAGGCGGTGTCGAAGCAGGAGCCCATCGAGGCGAGCAGCGACAGCACCTCCGGCGCCGGGTTCGCCTTCACGGCGTAGAACACCCGGGTATCCGGCAGGGCCTTGGCAAAGGTCTGGTAGTTGGCGCGCACGACGTCGAGATCGACGACAAGGCACGGTCCTTCGTCCTTGCCGCTTTCGCGGCGCGTGCGGAGAAACTCACGGATGCGAGCGGTCATGGCTGCGCACTCCCCAGCTTCCGGCGGTCCTGCCGCCGATGTGTGCGGTTTGTCGGCCCTGCCTCCGGTGCGCGATGGGGACGCGCCGGACGCATGAACTTCCGAACCGCTCAAGCTGCCTTGGCTTGGATTGGGGAGACCCCGCACCGCACTGCTGGCAATGATGAACAAGCCTCTACGGTAACCCGAGCCGACTGGTGGAAGGTCGGCGAGACCTAAGAAGCCCGCTCCGTCGTTGCTTTAAGCCGCGTCCCCTGCGGAGAGCAGGGTGTGCTGGTTTCGCCTCCAGCTGCCGGTCAGATGTCTTGAGGAAGAGACTTCTCTTCCCCAGGCGGCTGGCCGGCCTCTTGTCCGGCTACCCACCGACCGACACACGGCCACAGGCACGTGCGAAATTGGGCAGGCAGGGACATAATAGAATTGTGCGGGGAGTCAACATCTTTGGCGCGCGCGGACGCCTTGCCGACAAAAAAATTAGCGGCGAGCGCTTAAGACAATTTTTGCAAACGTCGAAGCGGGCCGCTTCGCTCCGCTCAGCCTTCGGTGAACGGCTCGACGCGGCGCGCGTTGCGGACGAAGCGCATCATCACCGCGATGCCGCAGAGGAAGAAGATCCCTTGCAGGATATGCACGCCGTATTCGCCGAGATGGAAAAGGTTGGCGAACGCCCAGCCGGCGGCGAAGGCGGCGCCGAACACCTCGGCGCTGATCAGGATCGCCGCGCTCAGCACGGTCAGCACGTTCAGCCAGATAATCCGGCGGCCTTGGGGGTTCTGAGCGGCGGCATCCATGGGCGGTCCTTCGGCTTTCGGCCTGATAGCGGGCGCAATGTGGTCGATAAGGGCGGCAGGATCAAGACCGCGCGGCGGCGGGCCGGTGCGGCCTTCCGCGCCGGCCGCTTACGCGCCCTTCATGGTGCGGCGCTCGATCTCGAGCAGCCGGTCGAGGCCGGTGATCTTGTGCGCGGCCTTCATCTCCTTCTCGGCCCCGCCGGCCCCGAGGAAGGGATCCAGCCTGTCCTGGGCCAGGCACTCGTAGGACTGTCGCACGGCCCTGACCATCGCCGCGAAGGCCGAGCCTGACGAGGCGGCGAGCCGATAGCCCATCTTCGCCATTTCGGCCTTGGAGACGGGGAAGGTCGACCATCCGTCCGGCGGCGCGAAGGTCATGAGCGGCGCCGGCAGCCGCTCGGCGAAATGGCGCATCTCCTCGGGCTTGCGCCCGTAGACGAACAGCATGTCGGCGCCGGCCTTCTTCATCATCTCGGCGCGGCGCAGCGCGTCGTCCACGCCGCCGACGCGGATGGCGTTGGTGCGGCCGACGATCACCAGGTTCGGGTCGGTGCGGGCGGCGACCGCCTCCTTGATGCGGGCGGCCGCCAGTTCCGGCGTCACCAGATGGTCGATGCCGATGTGGTGCTCGACGCGGCGCGGCAGCAATTGGTCCTCGATCTCGATGGACTGGACGCCGGCGGCCTCCGACATGGCGACGGTGCGGTGGATGTGGACGGGATCGCCCCAGCCGCCGCCGGCATCGAGCACCACCGGGATCGGCGTGACGGTGCGGATGTCCACCACCACCTGGATCATTTCGCTGAGCGACAGGCCGGCCTCGGTGACGCCCTTGTACCAGCCGAGCGAACCGCCGCTGAGATAGGCCGCCTTGAAGCCGGCCTCGGCCGCCATCTGCGCCATGATCGGATTGAGCGCGCAGGGCGCGACGATGAGGTCGGGGCCCTTGATGAGGTCTTTGAGCTTGTCCACGGAATCTCCCCTGCCGCTGCCGCTGCCGCCGCCGACGCTTGTCGCGGCCATCGCTGTGTGGCTGTTATGAATAGCGGCACGGGCGATCGGGACAAGTCCGATCGTGGCGCCGGACGGAGGCTCGATGGCCAAGCTTACGGTGATGTGCGCGCGCTCGATGCATGTGGCGGCGGGGGCGCTGGGGCGGGCGTTCGCGGATGCCTCGGGCCATGAGGTGGCGTTCGACTTCGGCACCGTCGGCGGTCTGCAGGCCAAGCTCGACGCCGGCGAGACGGCCGACGTGGTGATCCTGTCGGTGCCCGCCATCGGCAAGCTGGAGCAGGCCGGGGCGCTCGTCGCCGGCTCGCGCCGCGATGTTGCCCGCACCTTCGTTGCCGTCTGCATCCGCGAGGGCGCGGCTCGCCCGGACTTCGCCACACCGGACGCCTTCAGGCGGATGCTGGAGGGTGCGCGCGCCGTCGCCACCAGCGATCCCGCGGTCGGCGGCTCCGCCGGCGTCCATCTGGCCGGCGTGTTCGAGCGCATGGGCCTGACCGCGCTGATGAAGGACAAGGGCATGCGGCAGCAGACCGGCGCGGAGGTGGCGCGCCGTGTCGTCGAGGGCAAGGCCGATTTCGGCCTCACGCTCTCCGGCGAAGTGGCGTCGGTGCCGGGCGCTGTCATCGCCGGGCCGTTGCCGCCGCCCTATGGGCTGGAGACGGTTTACTGTGCCGCCGTGATGGCCGGCAGCGCGCAGCGGGAGGCGGCCTTGGCCTTCATCGCGGCGCTGACCGCGCCGCAGACGCGGGAGACGTGGACCAAGGCGGGATTCGAAATGCCGGCGCGGTGACGGACGCCGCGGCCGACCGGGCGTTCAGTCCACCTGAAGCCCGCCGGCCTTCACCGGCGCGGCCCATTTCTTGATCTCGCTTTCGACGAAGGTTTGCAGATAGGCCGGGGTCCGACGTTCCACGGACGGCGCGATCAGGCCGAGATCGTCGAGGCGCTTTTGCACCGTCGGATTGTCGAGCGCCTTGCTCACCGCCGCATTGAGCTTGGCCACCATCGCCGGCGTGGCGCTCTTGGGCAGGAAGATGGCGTTCCAGGCCGAGATGTCGAAATCCTTCAACCCCTGTTCGTCGGCGGTCGGCACGTTGGGGAACGACGCGGAGCGTTTGTGCGCCAGCGTCGCCAGCACCCTGGCTTGGCCGGAGTTGACCGCCGCGACCGCGGTCGAGACATAATTGCAGATGTAGTCGTTGCGGCCGGCGATCAGGTCTTGCAGCGCCGGGCCGCCGCCGCGGTAGGGCACATGGACGACCTTCACGCCGATGGTGTCGTTCAGCAGCACGCAGCCGATGTGGGAGGACGTGCCGGTGCCGCCGGAGCCGTACTGCATCTTGCCCTGGTTCGCTTTGGCGTAGGTGACGAACTCCTGGAGGGTTTTGGCGGGCAAGTCCTTGCGCACGATCAGCACCAGCGGCGCATCGGCCACCAGGATCACCGGCTGGAAGGCGGTGGCGGCGTCATAAGCCGGCTTGCTGTGCATGGATTGGCCGATCGAATGCGTGCCGATCGAGCCCAGGACGAACATGGGGCTATCGGCGGAGGCGAGCGCGACCCGTTGCGAGCCGATCATTCCGCCGCCGCCGGGCGCATTCTCGATGATGACCTGCTGGCCCAGCGCCTCGCCGAGGGCGGGTTGCAGCACGCGGCCGAGCGTATCGATCGGGCCGCCGGCCGCGAACGGCACAACCATCGTGAGGGGCCGGCTCGGCCAGTTCTGCGCCGATCCCGACTGGGCCGATCCCGAGCCCGTGTCGAATGCGAAAACCGCTGCCGCGACAAGAAAGGTCTTGAGATGGCGCATCGGGCTCCCCTCAATCTTGACCGGTCCGAAGCATAGCAGTCTCATCGCGGCCGTGGTTACGAATTCCAGGCGCCTCTCGAATCTTGGGCGCCTGCTCGATTCCAGGAGTGCTGCTCGATTCCAGGAGTGCTGCTCGATGCCAGGAGCCCCGTCGTTCGAGATCAGCTTGCGGGGGACTAACCCCAACGAAGCAAGCCGCTTGCAAGGCAACATTTCTCACGAAGCGAGGTCGATCATGGTGTTGCGACGAAGTGTTACCGCCGGCCTGCTGCTGGCGGCTGCGTCCTTGAGCCTCGGTTCGCCGACGCTCGCGGCCGAAACCTACCCGGCTCATCCGGTGACGATCCTGACGCCATTTGCCGCAGGCTCGGTGACGGACGCCGCGGCGCGGCTTCTGGCGCAGACGCTGCAGGAGGCGCTGGGCCAGCCCTTCATTGTCGAGAACCGGGCGGGCGCCGGCGGGCTGATCGCGGCCGCCGCTGTCGCCCGCGCCAAGAATGACGGCTACACGCTGCTCTTGACCACCAACTCGACCCACTCGGCTGCGAACGGTCTGTTCAAGAGCGTGCCCTACGATCCAATCAAGGACTTCACCGCGATCGCGCGCATCGGCAGCTTTCCGTCGTTCATCGGGGTAACGCCGGACAAGCCGTATCAGTCGATCAAGGCGCTGGTGGATTATGCCAAGGCCAATCCGGGCAAGCTGTCATATGGCGTCGGCAACTCGACGTCGTACATCACCGGCGAGACGTTGAAGAAGCGCACCGGCACGGACATCGTGCGCGTGAGCTATCGCAGCAACCCGATGGTGATTACCGATCTGCTCGGCGGGCAGATTCAATTCATGATCCCGGACTTCAACACCGGCATTCCGCAACTCAAGGCCGGCAAGATCAACGCGCTCGCTGTCCTCACCAAGGATCGCAATCGGACGCTGCCGGACGTGCCGACGCTCGACGAAACGGTGATGCCGGGCTTCGATATCCTGGCCTGGGCCGGCGTGTTCGGGCCAGCCAATCTGCCGCCCGATGTGGTGAAGGTTCTGGCCGAGCAGATCCACAAGGCGCTGCAAACGGAGGCCATGCGCCAGAAATTCCAATCCTCCGGCACGGAGGTCTTTTGGAGCGGGCCCACGGAGTTCGATGCGTTCGTCAAAAGCGAACTGGTGAAATGGACGGCCTATATCAAGGAGGCTGGGATCGAACCGCAATAGCGAGACGGACGGATTCGAGGCGTCTGACCCGAATGCGGGCCTTGAAATGAAAGAACGACTTCCTATCTACCACCTAACGGTTCCGCGGCCTCAGTCGCGGCCCCGATCTGGCGAGCCGCCTTACCACGGATGTACTGGGAGGTAGAGTGCCGGACGGGGAAACCGTGAAGAACGTGCCCGCCGATTTCCCCCCTCGGCGGGCCGTTTGTTTTTAAGGTAAGCCTTCTTCCCAAAGGCGACGCTATTCAGGACCGACCATGAGCGACAATCCGTTCTTCGCAACGTGGACCACGCCATTTGGCATGCCGCCATTCGACCGCATCGAGCCGGGACACTTCATGCCGGCGTTCGAGCGCGGCTTTGCCGAGCACGAGGCGGAAATCGCGGCCATTGCGGGGAACAAGGAACCGCCGACCTTCGCCAACACCATCGTCGCGATGGAGCAGGCCGGCCGCGCGTTGCAGCGTGTGGACGAGGTGTTCCACCATCTCGCCGGCACGGACAGCAGCGATGCCATCCGCGAGATCGAGCGCGATATTTCGCCGCGGCTCGCCGCGCACTGGAACAAGGTGCGGATGAACGAGGCGTTGTTCGCGCGGGTCGATGCGCTGTTCCGGCAGCGCGATCGGCTCGGCTTGTCGGCCGAGCAGATGCGGGTGCTCGAACGCCACCACACCGCGTTCCGCCGCCAAGGCGCGGCGCTCGACCCTGCGAAGAAGAAGCGGCTTGCGGCCATCACCGAGCGGCTCGCCGCGCTCGGCACGGCCTTCAGCCAGAACGTGCTGCACGACGAGCAATCCTACGCGCTGCGGCTTGACGGCGAGGCGGACCTTGTCGGCCTGCCGGACTTCGTGCGCGAGGCGGCGCGGGCGGCGGCGCAGGAGCGCGGCATGGCGGGCGGTTACGCTATTACGCTGCAGCGCTCGAGCGTCGAGCCGTTCCTGCAGTTCTCGTCGCGCCGTGACCTGCGCGAGAAGGCATTCCGCGCCTGGCTCGCGCGCGGCGACAACAGCGACGCATCCGACAACAAGGCGATCATTGCCGAGACCGTGGCGCTGCGGATCGAGCGCGCCAACCTCCTCGGCTACCCGACCTTTGCGCATTACCGGCTCGACGACGCAATGGCCAAGACGCCGGAGGCGGTGCGCGACCTGCTTGAGACGGTGTGGCAGCCGGCGCGGCGCGCCGCGCTCGCCGACCGCGACGCCATGCAGGCGCTGATCGCGGAGGAAGGCGGCAACTTCAAGCTCGCGCCCTGGGACTGGCGCTATTACGCCGAGAAGCTGCGCAAGCGCCGCTGCGACCTCGACGAGGCCGAGTCAAAGCCGTACTTTCAGCTCGACCGCGTCATCGAAGCCTCGTTCTTTGCCGCGCAAAAGCTGTTCGGACTGACCTTCGCGCCGGTCCACGATGCTCCGGTCTGGCATCCCGATGTGCGGGCCTGGGAGGTGCGCGGCGCCGACGGCAGCCATGTCGGCCTTTTCCTCGGCGACTATTTCGCGCGGCCGAGCAAGCACAGCGGCGGTTGGATGAGCACGCTGCGCGACCAGGAGAAGCTTTCCGGCAACGTGCGGCCGATCGTGTTCAACGTGATGAACTTCAACAAGGGCGACCCGACGCTGCTGTCGTTCGAGGACGCACGCACGCTGTTTCACGAGATGGGGCATGCCCTGCACGCGCTCTTGTCCGATGTGACCTACCCGAGCGTGTGCGGCACCAGCGTGCTCACCGATTGGGTGGAGTTGCCGTCGCAGCTCTACGAGCACTGGTTCGAGCAGCCGCAGGTGCTGCGTCAGTTCGCGCGGCATTATCGCACCGGCGCGCCGATCCCCGAGGCGCTGCTCGACAAGCTGATGGCGGCGCGGAACTTCGACCGCGGCTGCCAGACGCTGGAATACATTGCCTCGGCGCTGGTCGATCTCGACCTGCATCTGCTGCGCTCCGCCGAAGGACTCGACGTCAACGCCTTCGAGCGCGAAACGCTGGAGCGCATCGGCATGCCGGCGGAGATCGTCATGCGGCATCGGCCGCCGCATTTCACCCATGTGTTCTCCGGCGGCGGCTATGCCTCGGCCTATTACAGCTACATGTGGTCGGAGGTGCTCGATGCCGACGCCTTCGCCGCGTTCGAGGAGACCGGCGACATCTTCAACCCCGAGGTGGCGCGCAGGCTGCGGCGGGAGGTGCTTTCGACCGGCGGCTCGCGCGATCCGGCCGAGCTTTACGTCGCGTTCCGCGGCCGATTGCCGAGCGCCGACGCGCTGTTGAAGAAGCGCGGCTTCGCCGACGCGGCGGCGTAGAGCTTCGCGCGCAAGCCTTCACTCCGCCCCAACCTTCATTCCGCCCCAGTCCGTGCTAAGGTTCGGGCCAACATGAACCGCGGCCTTTTGACGCTTGTGGCGATTCTGGCCGGCCTGCTGATCGCGGCAGGCGCAGCGCATGCGCATCCCCACGTTTGGGTCAAGATGAAGAGCGCCGTCGTCTACGGACCGGATGGTGCCGTCATCGGCGTGCGTCACGCCTGGACGTTCGACGACATGTATTCGGCGTTCGCCACGCAGGGGCTGGACCAGAAGGTCAAGGGGCAGTTTACCCGCGAGGAGTTGCAGCCGCTGGCGCAGGTGAATGTCGAGTCGCTGAAGGAATATGCCTTCTTCACCTTCGCCAAGGCCGACGGCAAGAGCACGCCGTTCGCGGAGCCGGTCGATTATCACCTCGAATACAACGCGCAGGACACCGTCCTGACGCTGTTTTTCTTGCTGCCCTTCAAAGCGCCGGTGAGGGCGAAGGCGGTCAATTTCGAGGTCTACGATCCGACGTATTTCGTCGATTTCGCCTGGGCGGAGAAAGACCCGGTCGCGCTGACGGGCGCGCCGGCCGGCTGCCAGCTTCGGGTGGCGAAACCGCCGCCGATGAGCGCGGCGTTGGCGAAACGTCTGGCCGATATCCCGGTGGACGGGCAGGTTCCTGACGATTTTTCGGGGGCGCAATTCTCCAACAAGGTGTCGGTGAAATGCCCTTGAGGACACCGGCGGACGGCCGCGCGGCCGTTGCGCTGATGCTAATTGCTGCGACGGCCTCGGTCGTGCTGACGCCGTTGTTTTTCGACGCCGCATGGGCGCAGGCCGGCGCTTTCGGCCCGCCGCGTGGGAGCGCCGCGCCGGACACTGGGATTCTGGGCTGGATGTTCGCCAGGCAGGCGGCGTTTTACCGCGAAATGTCGGGGGTTATCCGCCAGGCCAAGACCGATGGCAGCGCGGTCTGGGTGCTGCTCGGAATTTCGTTTCTCTATGGCATTTTCCATGCCGTCGGCCCCGGCCACGGCAAAGCGGTGATTTCGTCGTATCTCGTGGCCAACGGCGAAACCTGGCGGCGCGGCGTGGTGCTGTCGTTCGCCTCCGCCGTGTTGCAGGCGGTTGTCGCGGTCGCCATCGTCGGCGTGGCAGCCGTGCTGCTCAATGCGACGGCGGGTCAAATCTGCGATGCCGAGCGCGTGGTGGAGATGACAAGCTACGCGCTGATCGTCTTGATCGGCCTGCGCCTGCTGTGGGTGAAGGGACGCGGCTTCTGGCGGGCAGCGCACGATCTCGGTCGGCCGTTGCACGCGGTCGGCGCGGCGGTGACGCCGCCGCATCGACACGATCATGATCATCATCACCATCATGACCGCGGTCATCATCACGATCATTGCCATGACGATGATCACGCCTCAGCCTGGGGGCATGCGCACGGCCCGGAGCCGGAGGACCTGGCCGGCCCCGGCGGCTGGCGGCGCGGCCTGTCCGCGATCGTTGCGGTCGGGTTGCGGCCTTGTTCGGGCGCGATCATCGTCCTGGTGTTCGCGCTGGCGCAGGGCTTGTTCTGGGCCGGTGTCGCCGCAACCTTGATGATGGGACTCGGTACCGCGATCACGGTTGCCGCCATCGCCACGATGGCCGTCTGGGCGAGGGCCGCAGCCGCGCGGCTTGCCGGGACGCGCTCGGGTTACGGTATGCTGGCGATGCGCGGCATCGAGGTCGGCGCCGCGGTGGTGGTGCTGGCCTTCGGGACGCTGCTGCTGGTCGGCTATATGGTGGCCGAGCGCGGCGCTTGCTTCTGACGAAGGGAGGCGATCGTGGCGCAAATCATCGCCACGCAATGCTGCATCGCCGGCGGCGGACCGGCCGGAATGATGCTCGGCTTTTTGCTGGCGCGCGCCGGCGTCGATGTCGTCGTGCTCGAAAAGCATGCCGACTTCCTGCGCGATTTTCGCGGCGACACCATCCACCCCTCGACGCTCGAACTGATGCACGAACTGGGCCTGCTTGAGGCGTTTCTCAAACTGCCGCATTCGGCCGCGCCGACCGTATCCGGGCGCTACGGCGATCTCGAACTGACTATCGCCGATTTCCGTTATCTGCCGACGCGCTGCAAATACATCGCAATGATGCCGCAGTGGGACTTTCTGAATTTTCTGGCCGAGCGCGGACGCCGGTATCGCGGCTTTCATTTGCTGATGAACGCGGAGGCGACGGACCTGATCGAACAGGGTGGGCGTATCTGCGGCGTTCGTGCGAACACGCCTGACGGGGAGCTCGAGGTCCAAGCGCCGCTCGTCGTCGGTTGCGATGGCCGGCATTCGACTGTGCGCGAGAAGGCCGGGCTTGCGGTCAAAACACTCGGCGCGCCCATGGATGTGTTGTGGTTCCGCGTCAGCCGGCCTGCCGGCGATCCCGAGGAAACGATGGGTCTGTTCCTGCCGGGACGTATCCTGGTGATGATCGAGCGCGGCACCTATTGGCAATGCGCCTATGTCATTCCGAAGGGTTCGATCGAGAATGTTCGGCGCCAGGGCATCGAGAGCTTTCGCACCGCCGTCGAGCGGGCGGTGCCGTTTTTCAAAGGACGGATGCGCGAGATCAAGGATTGGAATCAGGTAAAGCTTTTGACGGTTGCGGTAGACCGCCTCCCATTGTGGCATCGCGCGGGGCTTCTCTGCATCGGTGATGCCGCGCACGCCATGTCGCCGATCGGCGGGGTCGGTATCAATCTCGCGGTCCAGGATGCGGTGGCCGCGGCCAATATCCTGGCTGAGCCGCTGCGCGCCGGTTCGGTGGATGATGTCCTGTTGCAGCAGGTGCAGGATCGACGCGCGTTTCCCGCGCGTGTCACTCAGCGCGTGCAGGTGTTCTTGCAGAACAACGTCATTCGAACGGTGCTGGCGCAGTCCAAGCTGAAGCCGCCGCTGCTGTTGCGGCTGATGCAGCATTTCCCGATCCTGCGTCGCATCCCTGCGCGGGTGTTGGGCTTGGGCGTGCGGCCCGAGCACATCGGTACGGTGGAGAGGAGCGGATAGAGCGTTTTCGAGCGAAGTGGATACCGGTTCGCGTGAAGAAAACGCGTTTAACAACGACCTAGAGTCCTTCACCGTTTCCATCAAACGGTGAAGGACTCTAGGCGTTAAGAGGTTCTGCGCGCAGTTCGATTGCGGCCCATAGCAAATGCCCCGCTTTCGCGGGGCATGGCATTTCAGAGTCGTCGAGTTGTCCCTACCGGAAGTCTTCCGGCCGCAATTCGATGGGTGTGCCGTGGGGCGTGCGGTCTGTGGCGCGATCCCAGGCGTGGTAGTAGCGGTCGAGCGTCGCCGCATCGGTGACGCCTTTCTCGGCGACGATCCGCTCCAGCGCTGCGAGCCAGTGGTAGTAATAAGTCTCGCCGGTGTCGGGATCGCCCGCGGCTTGGGCCTTCTTGATCTCGTCGCCAAGGATCTGTGCCCATTCAGGCCAGACGAACAGGCCGCGGTCGTAAAGATGCAGCGTCATCGCGAACGCCTGCGCTTCCCACGGCTCACGGAAGACAGGGCCTTCCGCGTCGCAGGGAATGCTCGGCACAGCGTCGGTGGCGCGGCGCGCGGCGGCCGGGTCGATGGTGGTGGGTTCTGCGGTCGTTGCCATCACGCCGGCTCCAGGTAGGGCTCGAAGGCGTCTATGGAAACCTTCGATGTCGGATCGGCGTCCGGCCCCCAGAGCTCCTGGGCCGGGAACACCACGGTATAGAGCCATTGCGGATCGTCACCTCGATCGACCGCAACGGAGTCGGGGAACATATGGCAACCGTGACACAACTCGACCACGCCGACCTTGTCGCGCGCATAGCGTGGAAGCCGCGTGTGTGTGGCTGGATGGATGTTCTTCGTGCGCACGCGGTCGCCCGGCTTGAAGCGGGCTGGGCCCTGTTGCTGGCGATAGAACGAGCTACGGGATAGGCTGCCCGGAACGGCTTCAGGCGTCAGTTTGCGCTTGAGCGACACGCCCGGTGTTGAGGCGTGGCCGGCTTTCAACTCCTCCATCGTGGCATAGCCGCGCTCTGTGACGTTTTTCTCCAAACCCAGCAGCCAGCGTTGATAGTAGGAAACTGAAAGGTATTCCGCCGGCGGCAATTGTTCCTGCGCGAACCGGGAATGGTCGATGTGCCAGGCGCCGGCATAGCCCATCGCCCGCTGCATTCCGAGCACACGGCCCTCCCAGGGCGCGTGGAACACCGGCTCGTCCTTCTCAGGCTCGACCTTGCCGAAGCCGTCCATGCCGCCCATGTCGTGAACGCCGTCCATCACGCCACCTCCGACGGGTTCTTGGCGAGGCCGGTGCCGATCATGGAATCGCGCGTTACGAGGTTAGCCAGCTTGTCGGCGCTCCAGCCCTCGGTGCCGGCGGGCCGCATCGGCAGCACGATGAAGCGTGTCTCGGCGGTGGAATCCCACACCCGGATTTCCGTTTCCTTCGGCAGCGTGATGCCGAAGTCGCTGAGGACGCCGCGTGGATCCTTGACGGCGCGCGAGCGATACGGCGCCGACTTGTACCAGACCGGCGGCAGGCCCAGAACCTCCCACGGGTAGCAGGAGCAGAGGGTGCATACGATCATGTTATGGCGCGTCGGGGTATTCTCCACGGCGACCAGATGGTCGCCGACGCGGCTCATGTGTCCCATCGAGGCGACGGCCTTGGACGCATCTTCCAGGAGGGCTTTCTTGAACGCCGGATCGGTCCAAGCCTTGGCGACGACGACAGCGCCGTTGCGCGGGCCGATCTTCGTCTCGTAAGCCTCGATGATGGAGTCGATGGCGGACGGGTCGATATAGCCCTTTTCGGTGAGCACGGTTTCAAGCGCGCGGACGCGAAGCTGCGTCTCGGAGAGCTCCGACCCATGCTCGTGCGAATGGTGATGGTCATGATCGTGGTCGGCCATTGAGAACCTCTCCGAAATATCCTGCCCCGTCTTGGCCCGGCCGAGCGCCCCAACCCGCGCCCGTCGGATGTTCGTATCTATTGTACCGGCAAGGCAACGCCGACGGAATACGATAAGCTTGGAAATATGGACGCGCCGCTTGTCCGTCGTATGCAGGGCGGGGCGAGGGCCTTGTGGGGAATCGTGACCGCGAAATCCGCATCTCTGGCATTCGCCGATCGCATCGACTGTCTGAACGCGGCAATCGGGCGCGCGGTGTCTTGGGCCTGCCTTCTGGTTGTAGCGGCGCAGTTCGCGGTGGTGATGCTTCGCTACGTTCTCGGGGCCGGCTCGATCTGGCTGTCGGAATCGGTCATCTACGCTCACGCCACGCTGTTCATGCTGGCCGAGGCCTGGACGCTGAGCGAGGGCGGCCATGTGCGGGTGGATGTTTTTTACGCCGATCTCGGGCCGCGTGGGCGCGCCAGGGTTGATCTGTGCGGCGCGCTGCTTTTGTTGTTGCCGTTCATGCTGGTGCTTGGCTGGTTCGCGCTGCCCTACGTCGGGCGATCGTGGTCGATCCTTGAGACCTCGCGCGAGACGAGCGGGATTCCCGCGGTGTTCCTACTCAAGACGTTGATTCCGCTGTTTGCGCTGCTGATGGCCTTGCAAGGAGTGTCGCAGGCGATCCGCGCCTGGTGCGTGTTGCGCGACGGGGGACGGCGCTAGATGGGGCTTCCCGAGATCCTCGCCATTGCGATGGTGGCTGCCGTCTGCGGTTTCCTGTTCTTCGGCTATCCCGTGGCGCTGACGCTCGGCGGCGTCTCGCTGGCGTTCGCTTCGCTCGGGCACGTCGCCGGAGCGATGAATTTCTCGTTATTGGGTGCGTTGCCGCAGCGGGTGTTCGGCGTGATGACCAACGAGGTGTTGCTGGCGATCCCGCTGTTCATCTTCATGGGCGTGATGCTCGAGCGCTCGCGCATCGCCGAGGACTTGCTGGAGACGATGGGGCGGCTGTTCGGCGCGCTTCGTGGCGGCCTTGGCATTTCGGTGGCCATCGTCGGCGCGCTGCTTGCAGCCGCCAAGGGCGTGGTCGGCGCGACCACGGTGACGATGGGGCTCGTCGTGCTGCCGACCATGCTACGCCACGGTTACGACAAACGGCTTGCCGCCGGGACCGTGGCGGCGACATCGACGCTCGCCCAGATTTTCCCGCCGGCGACAGTCCTCGTCCTGCTCGGCGATCAACTCTCGACTGCGTACCAGGCGGCGCAACTCGCGCAAGGCAATTTTGCGCCGTCGTCGGTGACGGTCAGCGATCTGTTTGCCGGCGCCATTGTGCCGGCCTTCTCGCTGGTGGCGATGTACATCCTCTACCTGATCGGCATGGCGGTGTTTTTCCCGCGCACGTCGCCGGCGATTCCGCCGGAGCCCGACGCGCCGCACGGTCTTGCGTTGATGGGCCGCCTGGTCGCGGCACTGGTCGCGCCGCTCGCGCTGATCCTTGCGGTGCTCGGGTCGATCCTCGGCGGCATCGCAACGCCGACGGAGGCGGCCTCTGTCGGTGCGGTCGGTGCGGCCTTGCTTGCCGCGCTCAAGGGGGCGCTGGGCGCGGCGCTGCGCCCGGTGGTGCAGCGGACCACGCAGGTGACCTGCATGATCTTCCTGATCCTGATCGGGGCGACCATGTTCAGCTTGGTGTTCCGTGGGCTCGGCGGCGACGACATGGTGCATCGCGCGCTGGACCACCTGCCGGGCGGTGCCACGGGTGCGATCCTCGCGGTCATGCTGGCGATGTTCCTGCTCGGCTTTGTCATGGACGCCTTCGAGATCATTTTCGTCGTGGTTCCGATCGTGGCGGTGCCGCTTCTCCAGATCCATAACATCGATCCGATCTGGCTCGGCATCATGATGGCGATGAACCTGCAGACCTCGTACATGCATCCGCCGCTCGGCCCGACGCTGTTCTTCCTGCGCGGTGTGGCCCCGCCGGAAATCACCACGCGGCACATCTATGTCGGAATCATTCCGTTCGTACTGATCCAGCTCTTTGCGCTCGCGGTTCTCTGGTATGTTCCGGCGCTTGCGACGGGGCTGCCTCACGCGCTTTACCATCCCTAGTCGGAGCGTAACGGAGCAGAGAGAATGAAGGCGGCCGAATTGTTCGATCTGAAGGGCCGGGTGGCGCTGGTGACCGGCGCATCGAGCGGGCTCGGCCTGCGCTTCGCCGAGGTGCTGGCGGCCAACGGCGCATCGGTGGCGCTGGTGGCGCGTCGGGCGGATAGGCTCGCCGCTGCGACGAAGGCGATCGAGAGCGCCGGCGGCAAAGCCATCGCTGTGGAGGCCGATGTGCTTGACCGCGCGCAAATGGTGCGCGCATTCGAGCAGGCCGAGCGAGCGTTCGGTCCCGTCACCATCCTGGTCAACAATGCCGGCGTGGCGCATTCCACCCGCGCCGTCGATCTTTCCGCCGACGAATGGAATCGCGTGATCCGCACCAATCTCGACGCCGTGTTCTTCTGGGCACAGGAGGGCGCGCGCCGCATGATCGAGGCTAAAGTGAAAGGCGCGATCGTCAATATCGCATCGGTGCTGGGCTTCGGCGTGTCGAAGGGCACCATCGCCTACGCCACGGCAAAGGCCGGTGTGGTGCAGATAACCAAGGCGCTTGGCCACGAGTTGGCGTTCAAGGGTATACGGGTCAACGCCATCGCGCCCGGCTGGTTCGTCACCGACATCAACCGCGATTACCTCACCGGCGCGGGCGCGAGCTTGGTGCGTGACATTCCGGTTGGCCGCTTCGGCCAGGACGGCGACCTCGACGGGGCGCTGCTGCTGCTGGTGTCTGACGCCGGTGCCTATATGGCGGGCACGACGGTTGTGGTCGATGGTGGGCAGATGGTGGCGTTGCGCGGATAGAGCGGGGGATCGAGACGATGGACTTCACGTTATCGCCAGAGGTTGAAAGTCTGCGCCAGAGGACGCGCGCCTTCGTCGATGAGCATGTGTTGCCGCTCGAGGCCGATCCGGCGAATTTTTCCGATCACGAGAACATTCCCCACGCGCGGCTCGTGCCTGTGCGCGAGAAAGCGAAGGCCGCAGGCCTCTGGGCGCCGCAGTCGCCGAAGGACTACGGCGGCATGGGCCTGCCGATGGTGGCCTGGGCGGTGATGTACGAGGAGGCCGCGCGCTCGCTGTTTGGGCCGCTTGCGTTCAACTGCATGGCCCCGGACGATGGCAACATGAACGTGCTGAAGCTTCTCGGCACGCCGGAGCAGAAGGACAAGTGGCTGAAACCCATCGTCGAGGGCCGCGTGCGTTCGGCCTTCGCCATGACCGAGCCCGCGCCGGGTGGCGGATCCGACCCCAGCATGATCCGCACCGCCGCCGAAAAGCGCGGCGACAAATGGGTGATCCGTGGCCGCAAGTGGTTCATCACCGGCGCGGAAGGGGCCTCGCACTTCATCCTTGCCGCGCGCACCTCCGACGATCCACGCAAGGGAATCACCACGTTCCTCTATCACAAGGATCAACCAGGCTGGCGCATCGTGCGCCGCATCGAAATCATGGGCCCCGAGGAACACGGCGGACATTGTGAGCTGGAGTTCGACGGCCTCGAGGTGTCCGGCAACGATGTGCTCGGCGGCGTTGGCAACGGGCTCAAGGTGGTGCAGGTTCGGCTCGGTCCGGCACGCCTGACACATTGCATGCGCTGGCTCGGCTGGTCGAAGCGCTGCATGGAAATCGCGCAGGAATACGTCAATCGCCGCGAGGGCTTTGGCGTCAAGCTCGCCGATCGCGAGAGCGTGCAGATCAAGCTTGGCGAGGTCGCGCATAACATCCAGATCGGCCGGCTCCTGACCATGCACGCCGCCTGGAAGCTCGACCAGGGTGACCGCGCGCGCAAGGAAGTCTCGATGGCCAAGGTGCATGTCGCCAACACATTGCACCAGGCGGCGGACGTTGCGATCCAACTCAATGGCGCGCGTGGCTATTCCAAGGATACGGTCGCGGAATGGATCTATCGCTACGCGCGCTCGGCGCGCCTCGTGGACGGCGCCGACGAGGTACACAAGATGGTGTTGGCGCGATTCATGCGCGAGGAGGGGCGTGACTTCTGGAGTTGGAGTGCCGGCAACAGGGTTTGAGCCCGGAGCGGAAGACCCCCTGCCAAATAGCGGCGCGTGATGGCGATTTCCCGGCCGCCGATACAAGGCTCGATACGATACAAAGCGCGATACCATACAAGGCTTGGGCGTTCCGGCTGGCCGCCGCAACCGTCCCGTCGCATGGAAAGCCCGCCGTGCGTCGCGTAAGGTTGCCGGAGAATGAAGATCACAAGAGGGGCTTGAGTATGACGGTTCTGCGATCCTTGGTTGTTCTTGCCGCGACATTGGTTCTTACGGCGATTCTTGCGGCGTCGTGGTCGGCTGTTGCCCAAGCTCAGGGTCAGGACTGGCCGAACAAGCCGGTTCGGATTCTGGTGCCCTATGCGGCCGGTGGAAGCGCCGACGGTCAGGCGCGCATCGTCGCGTTGCAATTCAGCGAGGCGTTCGGCCAGCAGTTCGTGGTCGAGAACCGCACGGGAGCGGGCGGCGCCATCGCAGTGGAGACGGTGGTGCGCTCGCCGGCTGATGGCTACACGCTGCTGTGGGGCGTGCAGCCGCAGATCGTGATCCTGCCGGCCATCAACAAGGTGTCCTACGATGCGGTGAAAGACCTCGCGCCCGTCAGCGTGCTCGGGACCAACCCGTTCGTCCTGGTCGTGAACGGCAAGCTGCCGGTGAAGTCGGTGGCCGAATTCGTTTCTTATGCGAAGGCGCAAGGCAAGCCGATCAGCTACGGCACCAGCGGCGTCGGCAGCATCGCCCATCTGGCGATGGCGCTGTTCGCGCAGCGCGCCGGCCTTCAGATGACGGCGGTGCATTACCGTGGCAACGCGCCGGCACTTTCGGACGTGATCGCGGGCCATGTCCCGGCGATGTTTGCGACGCTGGCCGATGCGTTACCGCACGCGGCCGGCAGCGAAATCCGGCTGCTCGGCGTCACGGGCGAGAAGCGCGCTGCCCAGCTTCCGCAGGTTCCCGCCATCGCGGAGGCGGGTTATCCCGGCTACAACGTCATCACCTGGAATGGCGTGATGGCGCCGGCCGGCACGCCGCAGCCGATCATCGGCAAGATGGCCGCCGAGTTGGCGCGTGCCGCAAAGGATCCGAAATTTGCCGCGAAGGTCACCGCCTTCGGCGTCGATCCGCTCGGCAACAGCCCGGCCGACTTTGCCAAGCTGATCGCGCGGGAGATTCCGCAATGGAAGGAGGCCGTCTCCCTCGCTGGGGTGAAGACGCCCTGATCGCCGCAGGGCGTCACGGTGGCGGCACCCTACGACACTTGGCTAAGATACTTGACTTATGACACTTGGCGCGCGGCTTCCGCAGCCCGGCGGGGCGCTCCCTTGCCCCGCGCGGGCGTTCCGGTGCCATCGACCAGATGTTCGGGCCGGATGATGCATGTCCACAACAGTCCGTCGGGCTTGAACTCCAGCGTGCCCTCGCCGAGTGCGTTCACGGTGACGCGCTCAAGGACGAAGCAGCCAAAGCCCTTCTGACTGGGCGCCGTGACCGGCGGGCCGCCACTTTCGCGCCATGTCAGCCGCAGCGGACGTTTACCGAACTCGCCGGGCTCGAAAACCCATTCGATCTCGACCGACCCCGACGGGGTCGATAGCGCCCCGTATTTCGAGGCGTTGGTCGCAAGCTCGTGCAGCGCCAGGCCGACGTTCTGCACGGCCTCGGTACGCAGCATGATGCGGTCGCCGCGGCAAGTGACCTTTTCCATACCGAAAGCGGCGAGTTGCGCGCTGACCAGATCGGTGATGTAGGCGCCGCCCCATTGCTGCTCGACCAGAAGGTCGTGCGCATCCGCCAGCGCCTGGATACGGGCATTGAAGCGCGATTCGAAATCCTGGAACGAAACCGTGTGGCGCGACGTCTGCCGGGCGATTGCCAGGACGATCGCCAGCAGGTTCTTGGAGCGGTGCGAAAGCTCGCGCATGATGAGACGCACGTGCGCCTCGCGTTCGTCGCGCTCCTTGTCGTGCTGCTCGAGAACCCGCGCGGTGGCGGCAACGGCGTCGAGGGTGCGGTCCGCCTCCGGCAACCCGGTCTTGGAGAACGAGATGGTCCGGCGCAGCATCAGGGCGTGCGTGCCCTGCTCGATCTGTTCGATGGGCCGCGCGATTCTGCGCGCGAACCAGATCGCCAGCAACAGGCTGAGAAGGGTTGCGGCGAGGCCGGCAAGGCCTGTTACCAGGATGGTGTTGCGGATCGGTGCGTCGAACACCGTTTTCTCAGCGGCAAGCCCCATCACCCATCCGCTCATGGATGACGTGACGTGGGCATTCGCCATCGTTCCTCCTTCGAGCGAAACGATTTCGTTCCAGCCTTCGGGGGAGCCGCGGACGGCGCTGAGAAAGCTTGTCGATGCCGGCTTGGCCACGGTCTGCTCGTGGTTGCGCGATCGCGCGATGAGCTTGCCTTCACGGTCGACCAACCCGGCGAGCCAGCCCTCCGGCAAGTTCCACTGCTCGAACAGCTTGCGGAAGATGCTGGGGTTCATCACGACGGTAAGAGCAAGAGGCGGCTTGTCTTTGCGGATGACCGGAACGTCCACGACGACCAGCGGCGTCTTGGTGAGGTTTCCGATAAAGACATTCGATACCTCGAACGTGCCGTTCTTGAGCGCGCGCTGCTGCAGCGCCATTCCCGCAGGGGAACGGCGTGGCAACGCCTCCCCCAACGGGCGGTTGAGGTTTACGAGTTGCTGCCCGTTCTGATCGCTAACCACGATCCAACCGCCCGATAGGCTGGGCGCGGCGCGCTGCGCTTCGAGGCGGAATGCGGCGAAGTCGTCGGCCTCCAGGGCGGGGGAGGTGGCCAGCAGTTGCGCCACCGCGATCTGCTTACTCAGGATCGCATCGACCGCATTCATCAGTGTTGTGCTGGAGAACAGGATCGCATCGCGTCTGTTGTCGCGCTCGGTGCTTGCGACATGCCAGACGATGCCGACGATGAGCAGCATGAACGGCAATGCCACCGCAAGCGCCAGCAGCATCAGACGCAGGCGGATGCTCCAGCCTTTGTTTTGACCTTCCAGCGGTTCGCTCCCGGATCGTTGGGTCGTCCCCCAAGCAGGCAGCACTATATCATCGGCGGCCGTCAAGAGAGGCTGGTGACCACGGTGGGGCGAATTGATGGATCGACCCGACCTTGCTCAACTTGTGGCGTCCACAAACGTTCCCTTGCGTGCGGGGCTTGTCGCGATGGGCCGGCGGTCAGTTGCGGTAGCTCGGGTCGGTCCGGTCCAGCATTCGCAAGTACGCGGGCCAGTCGGCGGCGCCACGGCCGCTGTCGTGGGTTTGGTATTGCGCTGCCACCTTTTCGCAGATGGCGCCCGGAATTTCGATCAGCGCGCCGCCGGTGGCTTCCATTCTGAGCTGGATGGTTGCCGCTGACATCAGGTACTTCATCAGGATGAAAGCCTCGCGCGCGGTCTTGCCGACCGTCAGCAGGCCGTGGTTGTGCAGGATGAGCGCGCGGTTCTGTCCTAGCGCCTTGAGGATACGCTCGCGCTCGCCGAAGTCCTCGGTGATGCCCTCGTAGGGGTGATAACCGACCCGCTGGTAGAATCGCATGGCCTGCTGCGACACCATGCGAAGGCCGTGCTTGAGGCCGGCCAGCGCCATACCGGTTTCGGTGTGGACGTGGACCGCGCAATTGACGTCCGGCCGGCCCTTGAGCACCCCGCCGTGCAGCGTGAAACCTGGCCGGTTGACGCCCGCCTTCTCGTCAAGGTCGTCGTTCATATCGACCTTGCGCAGGTTGGAGGCGGTGACCTCCGTCCACAACAGCTCGTGTTGCTTTATCAGGAATTTATGGGGCTCGCCCGGCACCCGCATCGAGCAGTGATTGTAGATCACGTCGTCCCAGCCGTAGTGGGCGCAGAGCCGATAGACCGCGGCGAGGTCGATCCGTGCCTGCCATTCCTCGGCGGAGATGCCCGTCGGGGCCGAAGCGGCGACGGGTGCGGTGACCTTGGCGTGCTGGTTCATGACGGACCTCCGTTCGAGCTGCGTCACTATAGCACGAGCATGGCTGCTGGGCTGGGGGTGTGCTGCATTGCGCCAAAATACGCGGCGGCGCGGCGTGCCGATATTTCATTGCGGATCGACAGACCGGCAAGCAAGGAGCGGTCGATCCGCGGACGCGCCATTGCCGGATTGAGGTAGCAAATCTATCTCTCTTGAGGCTCCATTGTTGAATGCCCCCTGGCGGGCCGGTTGCCGTCCGGGCACACTGGTGCGCACATGCCGCAGAACCACGTTACGCTCGACGACAAGTATGACCTGACCAAAAGTCGCGTGTTCGTCACCGGCTATCAGGCGCTGGTGCGGCTGGCGATGATGCAGCAAGAGCGCGACCGCCGCGCCGGCCTCAACACCGCAGGCTACGTCACGGGCTATCGCGGCTCTCCGCTCGGCGGACTCGATTATCAATTCCAGCGCGCGGCGGCGCTCCTTGCGCCGCGCAATGTTCTGTTTCAGCCGGCGATCAACGAGGACCTCGCGGCAACCGCCATCTGGGGCTCGCAGCAGGCCGAGTTGCGTGGCGAAGGCAAATACGACGGCGTGTTCGGCATCTGGTACGGCAAGGGGCCGGGCGTGGACCGCTCCGGCGACGCGCTGCGCCACGCCAACTTCGCCGGCACTTCGAAATACGGTGGTGTGCTGGCGCTGATGGGCGACGACCACACCGCCGAATCGTCCACCACCGCGCACCAGTCGGAATTCAACTTCGTCGATGTGATGATTCCGATCCTGAACCCGGCGGGCGTGCAGGAGATCATCGACTACGGGCTCTATGGCTTCGCCATGTCGCGCTTCACCGGCACCTGGGTCGGCCTGAAGTGCATGCACGAGACGGTGGAATCCACCGCTGTGGTGGACGGCAGCCTGGACCGGCTTGGCATCGTCGTTCCCGGACCCGACGAATTCCGCATGCCCGAGGGCGGGCTGAACATCCGGCTCGACGACAGCGTGCTTGGCATGGAGGCGCGGCTGCACGACTACAAGCGCGACGCCATGCTGGCGTTCGTCCGCGCCAACCGGCTCAACCGCGTCGTCGTCTCGGGCGGCCGTAATCCCAAGATCGGCATCATCACCACCGGCAAGCCTTATCTTGATGTGCGCCAGGCGCTCGACGAACTCGGTATCGACGAGGTGAAGTGCAACGCATGGGGGCTGCGGATCGACAAGCTTGCGTGCCCGTGGCCGATCAGCCGTCAGGAACTCGCGGACTTCGCCCGTGGCCTCGACCTCATCATCGTCGTCGAAGAGAAACGCTCACTGATCGAGGTGCAGGTTCGCGAGGAATTGTATGGCACCGCGAACCAGCCTGTCGTCATCGGCAAGAAGGATGAGGACGGCAACTGGCTGTTCCCGGTCAAGGGCGCGCTCGATCCCAACGACGTGGCGATCTGCATCGGCGAGCGGCTGCTGAAATATGTTGACGATGAGAGCCTGAAGGGCCGCGTTGAGCGGCTCAAAGAGGCGCAAAAGCGGCTGGCCGAAACGACCGACGTGGCCGTTCGCATTCCGTATTTCTGCTCGGGCTGCCCGCACAATTCGTCCACGGTGATCCCGGAGGGTTCGCGCGCTTATGCGGGCATCGGCTGCCACTACATGGTGCAGTGGATGGACCGCTCGACGCTGGGCTTCACCCAGATGGGCGGCGAGGGCGCGAACTGGATCGGCGAGGCGCCGTTCTCCCAGCGCGCCCATGTGTTCCAGAACATCGGCGACGGCACCTATAACCATTCCGGTTACATGGCGATCCGCGGCGCCATCGCCTCGGGCGTCAACATCACCTACAAGATTCTGTTCAACGATGCGGTCGCCATGACGGGAGGCCAGCCGAACGACGGCGGCCTCACCGTGCCGCAGGTCGCGGCGCAGGTTGCGGCCGAAGGCGCCAAGCGGGTCGTTATCGTCAGCGATGAGCCGAAGAAATATCCGCCGGGCACGAAGTGGCCGGAGGGCATCACCTTCCACCACCGCGACGAATTGCAGGCCGTGCAGAGGGAGTTGGCTGAAACCCCCGGCTGCACCGTGCTGATCTACGACCAGACCTGTGCGGCTGAGAAACGGCGACGCCGCAAGCGCGGCACATTCCCGGATCCGGCCAAGCGCGTCATCATCAATGAGTTGGTCTGCGAGGGTTGCGGCGACTGCGGCGTGAAGTCCAACTGCGTGTCGGTGCAGCCGCTGGAAACGGAGTTTGGTCGCAAGCGCACCATCGACCAATCGTCCTGCAACAAGGACTTCTCGTGCTTGAAGGGCTTCTGTCCCTCGTTCGTGACGGTGCACGGCGCACAGTTGAAGAAGGGCAAAGGCATCGCCCGCGACCACATGATGGAGGAATTGCCCGAGCCCGTGCTGCCGAAGATCGAGCAGACTTATAATGTTGTTATCACCGGCGTCGGCGGCACCGGCATCGTCACCGTCGGCGGCATCCTCGGCATGGCGGCGCATCTGGAGGGCAAGGGCACGGGCGTGCTCGATATGGCCGGTCTCGCGCAGAAGGGCGGCGCGGTCTACAGCCACCTGCGCATCGCCGAGCGGCCGGAGGATATTCACGCCATCCGCGTTGCGGCCGGCGGCGCGGACCTCGTACTCGGCGGCGATATCGTGGTCGCCGGCAACAAGAAGGTGCTGGCGGCGGTGAAGCCCGGCCGCACCGCGATGATCGTCAATACCACCGAATTCCTGCCCGGTGATTTCACCCGCGATCCCGATTTCTCGTTGCCGACCGCGCGGCTCCGTCGCGCCATCGTCGCGGCGGCGGGCGAGGAGCGCGTGCATTTCATCGACGCCTCGCGGCTTGCGACCACGCTGTTCGGCTCCTCGCTCGGCGCGAACATTTTCATGGTCGGCTACGCCTACCAGCTTGGAGCGCTGCCGTTAGGATCCGCCGCCATCGAACAGGCCATTACGCTCAACGGCGAGGCCGTGGCGATGAACCTTGCGGCATTCCATTGGGGCCGCCGTGCTGCGCTCGATCCAGCGGCCGTTGCTGCCTTGACGCGGCCCACGCCGGAAGCACGCGATGAGAATCGAAGGCTTTCGCAGTCGTTTGATGAGATGGTGGAGCGGCGCGTTGCGTTCCTGACGGCCTATCAGAACGCCGCGTATGCGGCGCGTTATCGTGCGCGGGTCGAACAGACGAAGGCGGCGGAGGCTGCGAAAACGCCGGGCCAATGTGGCCTGGCTGACGCGGTGGCGCGCTATCTGTTCAAGCTGATGGCCTACAAAGATGAATACGAGGTGGCGCGGCTCTACACCGACGGCACGTTTCTGAAGCAGGTCGCGGGTGAGCTTGGCGGCGAAAATCTGCGTTTTGAATTTCACCTCGCGCCGCCACTGTTGGCCCGTGTCGATCCTGCGACCGGCGAGCCGCGCAAGATCAGCTTCGGCCCGTGGATGATGAACGTGTTCAAGGTCCTGGCGAAGTTCAAGGTTCTTCGCGGCACGCCGTTCGATATCTTCGGCTATTCGAAGGAGCGCATTGCCGAGCGCAAGCTGGTGGCGGACTACGAGGCGATGCTCGATCGTGTGTTGGCGCGACTCACGCCGGAAAATCACGCGATTGCTGTCGGCCTTGCGGCAATCCCGGAAAAAATCCGCGGCTTCGGTCCTGTTAAGGCGCGCCATCTGGTTGCCGCCAAGGCTGACGAGGCCATGCTGCTGGAGCAATTCGGTGCCGGCACGCCGTCGCTGCTGCGAGCAGCGGAATAACGCGCCGGATCAGAACGCCGCGGCCAAGTCGCGTGCGCCTTGCGCCTTTGAGGCGCTATCCATTTTGGCTTCGATCGAGGCCACCAGCGCGGCCACGGTGCCGGTGCGCCGCGCAATCGGGTTGCGCTCGTAACCTTGGCGCTGGAAGAAATTCGCGGTCGGCACGCGCTCGCGCACGGCCTGCGGCATCATCACCATATCGAAGCCGTTGCCGTCGCCGGTGAAGTTCATCAGTTCAAGCTCCGCGGCTGTGAGGGGTCGGGAGAGACCCTTTATTCGTGCAAATCGCACGGAATCCAGCAGCTTCTGGGTTTGAAGCAAGGGGCCGATGTCGCGGTCGAGCACGGCGGCATGGATGCCGATGCCGCCCTGCGTGGTCTTGGCGAGCTTGTCGTGCGCGCTCCAGGCGTTCGGCACGCTGCGGCTGAACGCCACCATCTGGCGTAGCGCCGCGATCTTGCGCTGCATGGCGCTTCGAGCCGGGCTGGAAAGCCGCGCCGCGCTGGCATTCAATGCCGCGATGAAGCGGTCGCCGTGCTCGGCAAGCAGACTCACCGAGTTGGTGCTGAGCAACTGATTGTAGCCGATGGCAGGCGAGATCGGGCGGGCGTTGGCGCGGCCCGCGACCACGCCCGCCTGCGAATCGTAAGTGCCGTTGCCGCCCGTCTCAAAAGCATAGATGCGGACCGCCTGATCGCGGGTAATGCCGGCCGCGGTCGCCGCGCGCGCATAGGCTTGCTTGAACTCGAATTCCGTTCGTGGCCGATCGGGAGCGAAACCGTATTGCGTCGCGGCGGCGCGAAGGAAGTCGGCGATGGTCGGAATTGGTGGCCGCGGCTCGGCTGGCTCGCGTGGCGGCGGGATCATACCGGGCGGCCGGGGCGGTCCGGCGTAGACCGGGGGCTGCGTCAGCACATAGTCCCCGAGCGTGATCGGCTCACCATTCCGCCGCTTGGCGAAGCGCGCGCGGCGCTTATCGGCGATGGCCTGCCAGTACGATTGCGCGGCGCTCTCGTAAGCCTCACGGGCCTGCAAATAGGCCTCGACCGCGCGGTCGTCAGCCGCGGCCAGAACGATTGTCGTTTCGGGCTGCGGTACGACAGGAGCGGCCAACGTCGGTGCACCTGCGGTCAGCAGGCTCGCAGCCACGAGCCAGCCCAGTGGGCACGCCGCGCGCTTTATTGTTGTCTGTCGGATTGGCGTGGGGGCAACCATGCGAGGCTGATAGCATGATTCCCATCGCGCTTGGCCGTGGGGAATGGCCGCGCTTGACGCCCCGACAGGTCATGAAACAATGCGTGCGAAGGGCTGACCGTTGGGTGACGCGCTGCCCGGCGGGACTCAGGGTGCGGGATCTAGGTCGCGGCGTTTGCAGGCTGCGGCGTATTTTACGAAAGGCATCGACGATGATCGAGGACGTCTGCGTTGCATCACCGTGTTCCGGCCGCCGTCGGGGCCGGGCTGTGGCCGGAATTGCCGGCCTAATCGCGGCCCTGGTTGCCGGCCTCGCGCCTGCTGCGGCACAGACCCGCTATCCAGAGCGCCCGATTCAACTCGTCGTGCCTTATGGCGCTGGCGGCGTCGCCGACGTCGCCATGCGCATCATGGCGGAAAAGCTGTCTGTCCGCTTGAAGCAGCAGGTGTTCGTGGAGAATCGGCCCGGCGCCGGCGGCATCGTTGCGGCGAAAGCCGTCTCCACCGCCCCGGCCGATGGCTATACGATGCTGATGACGGGCAACAACAACCCGATCAGCGTCGCGCTGTTCAAGTCGCTGCCGTACGACATCCTCAAGGACTTCCGATCGACCTCGACGGTGTCGTTCTTCGATCTTCTGATCATTACGCGTGCCGGCTCGCCGCTGAAGTCGGTGCAAGATTTTGTCGCCGCAGCGCGGGCGAAGCCGGGTACGCTGAACGCCGGGACCACCAATCCGGGAAGCACGCAAAACCTCGCCGCCGAGTTGTTCCGCAACGTCACCGGCGCTCAGTTCACGATCGTGCCTTTCCGAACGTCGTCGGATATCGCCACGGCGTTGCTGCGCGGTGACATCGATGTTTCGTTCGAGTACTACGCTGCGGTGCACGCTTTGATCGGCGACAAGAAAATCGCCGCATTGGCATCCACGGGGCCGACACGCAGCGTCTACCTGCCGGAGGTGCCGACCGTTCAGGAGGGCGGGATCAAGGATTACGAGGTGTTGAGCTGGAACGGCGTTTCCGTCCCGACGGCAACGCCTCAATATGTCGTCGATACCTTGGTGAAGGGGATCAACGATGTCATGCCGGATCGCGATCTGCAGGAGAAGGCCAAGAGGCTCGGCCTGGAGATGCGCGGCGGCACGCCGGCCGAGATGGACAAGCGGATGCGGGATGACATCGTCAAGTGGTCGGCGGTGATCGAAAAGGCCGGCATTCCGAAGCGCGATTGATCGCCGCTGTGGCCGTTGGGAAAGGGAAGCGATGACCGCTGTTGCTCTTGCGCTGCATATTCTCGGCGCCGTCGTCTGGGTGGGAGGCATGTTTGCCGCCTACATGTGCCTGCGCCCGGCGACCGGGCCGCTCGAACCGCCGCAGCGCCTGCGGTTGTGGCAGGCGTTCTTCCGCACGTTCTTTCCCTGGGTGTGGATTGCGGTCCTGTTCCTGCTCGCCAGCGGCTACTGGATGGTGTTCGAGACGTTCGGTGGCTTTCGCGGCATCGGCCTGCATGTCCACATCATGCAAGGCATCGGCTGGGTGATGGTGGCGCTTTATGTCTGGCTGTTCCACGGACCGTGGCTGAAGTTCAAGCGCGCCGTCGATGCCGCCGATTGGCCGAGGGCGGCCACGAACCTCAACCGCATCCGGCAAATCATCATGATCAATCTGCCGCTGGGCCTCATTGTCGTTGTCGTCGGCGCCAGCGGCCGGTATTGGAACTGATCGGAGGCGGTCATCCGCGAATACGTGCCGTGCACGAATGTGCGGGGCTTATTCTTGAAGCATTCTAAATTTGAGCGGATCATCCCCGTATCCGGCTGGGCCAATTGGTGAGCCGAGCCGTCATCGCGGGGGATGACATGAAAGTCCGAATTGCAGGGATTTGGCGAACGGCGGCTTTTGCGGCTGCTGCCGTCATGGCGTTGTCTGCACTGCCCGGCCGTGCGCAACAGGCTGCAGTCGACATCGGCTCGACCGACATCGGCGGCGTGGTGACTGGCGCGAGCGGCCCGGAGGCTGGCGTCTGGGTAATCGCCGAAACGAGCGACCTGCCGACCAAATACGCCAAGATTGTCGTGACGGATGACCGGGGACGATATGTCGTCCCCGATCTGCCGAAAGCCAATTACAACGTCTGGGTCCGCGGTTATGGCTTGGTGGACTCGCCCAAGGTGCAAGCGGCTCCGGGCAAGATCCTCGATTTGAAAGCGGTGCCGGCGCCGACCGCGGCAGCCGCCGCGGAAATCTATCCGCCGATCTATTGGTTTTCGATGATCCACGTCCCTACCAAGGACGAATTCCCGCTGCCCAAGATCAAGAGCCAGGGCGAATGGCTCAACATCGTCAAGAGCGGCGCATGTCAGTCGTGCCACCCGATGGGAACGCCCGGCACCCGCGTCGTGCCCAAGGAATTTGCCGATCAGTTTCCCGTGGCCGCCGACGCTTGGGCGCGGCGCCTTGCCTCGGGCAGTGCGCAAGCGTTCATGGCGCGCGACATCGGTCGGCTTGATACCCAGAAGGCGCTCGATCTGTTCGGTGCATGGACGGACGACATCAAGAACGGCGCGCTTCCATTCGCAAAGCCGCAACGGCCGCAGGGTATCGAGCGCAACGTCGTGATTACGACGTGGGAATGGGGTCACCCGACGTCCTATCTGCACGATGCGATCTCGACCGACCGGCGCAATCCGAAATTGCTCGCCAATGGCAAAATCTATGGATCGCCAGAGGACAGCACCGATATGATCCCGATCCTCGATCCGGTGACCAACACCGCGAGCGAGGTGAAGCATCCGGTTCGCGATCCGAAGACGCCGAACACCAAGGAAGGCCCCTTTGCACCGTCCGCGTGGTGGGGCGACAGGCCGATCTGGGACAGCCAGAACATCAACCACAACGTGATGCTCGACGAAAAAGGCCGTCTATGGTCGACACCGCGCATCCGCCCTCATGCCAACCCGGCGTTCTGCAAGGAGGGGTCCGATCATCCATCGGCGAAGGCGTTCCCGATCAAGGAGGCCAACCGCGAACTGTCGGTCTACGATCCGGCGACGCAGAAGTTCACGCTGATCGACACCTGCTTCCCGACGCACCATCTCAACTTCGCCTTCGATGCCAATCAGACGCTGTGGACCAGCGCCGGCGTCGTCGGCCCGGCAGTGATCGGGTGGCTCAATCGCAAGATGTTCGAGGAAACCGGCGACGAGCAGAAGTCGCAGGGCTGGACGCCGTTCATCGTCGATACCAACGGCAACGGCAAGCGCGATGATTACGTCGAACCGAATGCGCCGGTCGATCCGGCGAAGGACAAGCGGATCAATGTCAATCACTACGCCGTGGCGGTCAGTCCGTCCGATGGCGCGGTGTGGGGCACGGTGTTGGGCTATCCAGGCTCGATCATCCGTGTCTCGCCCGGCAGCGATCCGACGCACACCGCGCTGACCGAAATCTACGAGCCGCCGCTTCCCGGCTACGGTCCGCGCGGCGGCGATGTCGATAAGAACGGCGTCTATTGGGTGGCGCTCGCGAGCGGGCATGTCGGCGAGTTCGACCGCCGCAAGTGCAAGGTTCTGAACGGGCCGACCGCGCTCGGCAAGCATTGCCCGGAAGGGTGGACGCTGCACCAGCTGCCCGGTCCGCAGCTTCGCGACGTGTCCGATCCCGGCAGCGCGGAGGCAAGCTATTACGTCTGGGTGGATTGGTACAACACGTTCGGGCTCGGTGAGAATGTGCCGATCGTCATGGGCAATCTCAACAGCTCCATCCTTGCGTACAAGGACGGCAAGCTCATCAACTTCGTGGTGCCGTATCCAATGGGTTTCTTCGCAAAGAACGTCGACGGCCGCATCGACGATGCCAATGCTGGCTGGAAAGGCCGCGAGATCTGGACCACTTACGGCAGCCGCACCAACTTCCACCTGGAAGGCGGTAAGACGAACAAACCGCGGGCGGTAAAGCTGCAGTTGCGTCCCGATCCGCTGGCACATTGAGGGTCGGATGAAAAGGAAACGGGAGCGCCGCATTGGCACTCCCGTTTTGCTTTAGTGGTGGCGTATCGTGCTAGAGTGTCTTGCCTTTATGGATTTTCCGCCACACCACCTCAGGCGTCGCCGGCATTTCGATATGCCGGACGCCAAACTCTGAAAGCGCGTTGACAACGGCGTTGGCGACCGCGGGCATGGCGCCGACGCAGCCGGCCTCGCCCGCACCCTTGACGCCGAGCGGGTTGGTCTTGGTCGGCACCGGGTTGGTCTTCACATCGACGAAGCAGACGTCGTGGGCGCGCGGCATGGCGTAGTCCATGAATGAGCCGGTCACGAGCTGGCCGTCGCTGTCGAAATGGATGTTCTCTTTGAGAATTTGTCCGGCGCCCTGTACGACGCCGCCGACGATCTGCCCCTTGAGCAGCAGCGGGTTCATCACCGTTCCGACGTCGTCGACCACGCTGTAGCGCACGATATCGACATGGCCGGTCTCCGGGTCGATCTCGACCTCGCAGACATGGACGCCGTTGGGAAAGTTCTCGACCTCGGCGGTGTAGACCGCGTTGGCGACCAGGCCGACCTCCATGTCCTTCGGCAGCTTGGCCGGGTTCGTCGCCGCCTTCGCCACGTCCTTGATGGTCATGGTCTGGTTGGTCTTGGTGCTTGAGAAGATTCCCTCGTTGAAGTTGATATCGGCCGCATCAACCTTGAGGTTGTGTGCGGCAATGGCCTTGGCCTTGGCGACGACCTTCTCGGCGGCAAAGTGGAACGCCGAGCCCGACATCGTCGCCGAACGCGAGCCGCCGGTGCCTTCGCCGAAGAACACCTTGTCCGTGTCGCCCTGGATGTACTCGATATCGTTGGGGTGCAGGCCGAGTCGGTCGGCCACGACCTGCTTGAATACCGTCTCGTGGCCCTGGCCCTGGTTGATGCTGCCGGAGAAGATCGTCGCGGTGCCGGTGCGGTCGAAACGGATTTCCGCGCCCTCGTAGCTGGGGGCCGCGGCGCGCTCGATGGTGTTGGACATGCCAAGTCCGCGCAGCTTGCCGCGCTTTTTCGATTCCGCCCGGCGCTGCGCGAAGCCCGACACGTCGGCAAGCTCGAGCGCGATATCCATGCCCTTCTCGAACTCGCCGGAGTCGTAGGTGAAGGTGAGGCTCGTCTTGTACGGCATCGCCTCCGGCGGGATGTAGTTGCGCCGGCGGATCTCGGCCGGGTCCATCTTCAATTCATGGGCGGCGACATCGACCATCCGCTCGATCACGTAAGCCGCTTCCGGCCGGCCGTTGCCGCGGTAAGGCCGGCACGGGTGGGTGTGCGTGAACACCGCCGACGATTCCACATACATCGCCGGCGTTTTGTACACGCCAGCAAGCGTGCCGAGATTGCCGGTATAAGCCTGGAAGCCGGATTGCAGATAGGCGCCGGCGTTGACGGTGGAGAATACGCGGAAGGCCAGGAACCTGCCGTCCTTGTCGAGCGCCAACTCGGCATCGGTGACGTTGTCGCGCGCCTGCGCGTCGGCGAGGAAGGCCTCTGAGCGCGTGCTCATCCATTTCACCGGCCGGCCGGTGACTTTGGAACCGAGCAGCACGAGCGCGACCTCGTTGTAGATCGCCGACTTCATACCGAAGCTGCCGCCGATGTCGCCCGCCACCACACGGACCTTGTGTTCCGGCATCTTGAGGACCAGCTCGGCCAGTTCCGAGCGGAAACCGTGCGCGCGCTGCAGTGTGGTGTAGATGGTGTAGCTGTCGCTGGCGGGATTGTAGTCGCCGATCGAGCCGCGCGGCTCCATCGACGCCGTGGTCACTCGGTTGATGACGAGGCGTTGGCGCACGACATGCGCGGCCTTGGCAAAGGCGGCCTCGGTCGCGGCCTTGTCGCCGTGGATGGCGGTGAAGCAGATATTGTCCTTGCAGTCCTCCCAGACCAGCGGCGCGCCGGGGTTGGCGGCCTCCGCGGTCGAAACCACCGCCGGCAGCGGTTCGTAATCGACCTCGATCAACTCGGCGGCGTCGGCCGCCTGGTGCTTGGTTTCCGCGACGACAAAGGCGACATAATCGCCGACCCAGCGCACGCGGTCTTTCACCAGCGCGGGGTAGGGCGGCTTGAAGTTCGGTGAGCCGTCGCGGCGCTTGTGGGTGCCGGGCACGGGCAGGTCGCCCCAGCCCGAAGCGATCCAATCCGCGCCGGTCAGGACGGTGAGAACGCCGGGCGCGGCCTTGGCGGCGCTGGTGTCGATCGAGCGAATTCGCGCGTGGGCGTGCGGCGAGCGCAACACATGGCCAAACGCCATCCCCGGCAGCACGATATCGTCGACGTAACGCCCGCCGCCGCGCAGCAATCTCGGATCCTCGAAGCGCGGCACCGCCTGGCCGATGGCAAACTCACCCATTTTATTTCCTCACATGCGCGGACTCGTTCCCGGCTGCCGCTCCTGGACGCGCGTCGATCTTGAGGGACCGGAAACCGCGCCATGCGGCGCGTCCCGGATGCGATGCCGAGTTGTCTTCGGATTGATCTAGCACAGCTTGGGCATTGTGGGGCAGCCCGCTTGCACCCTTGACGCCGATGCCTTCGCCCATCGGTTCGGCCGCGCTTTACTTCGCCGCTATGCTTTACTTTGCCGCCCTGTCTCGGGAACATGACTGCGGCGGCAGGGAGTCTGCGCGGGCGTGACGTGCCGCGCGGCTCTAGTCGGGATGATGGACGGCTTCATGGGCGAATTCTACGACGCGCTCGAAACACGCGACCCCGAGCAGCGCGAGCGGGAATTGTTCGGGCGGCTTCCCGAGGCAATCACCCACGCCATGACCGCGCCCGGCTGGGCGCGACAGCTTGCGGGCATCGACCCGCGCGCGGTGGGCTCGCGTACGGCGCTGGCGACACTGCCATTGTTGCGCAAATCGGACCTGCCGGCCTTGCAGAGGAGCGATCCGCCGTTCGCCGGCTTCAATGTCATCGCGCCGGGCAAGGCCAAGCGGCTGCACATGTCGCCAGGCCCGATTTTCGAGCCGCAAGGCCATGCCGGGGATTTCGGCGGGGCCGCGCGCGCTTTCTTTGCTGCGGGCTTCCGCGCGGGCGATATCGTGCACAACGCCTTCTCGCATCACCTGACGCCCGGCGCCTATATGCTGGAGGCGGGTGCGCATACGCTGGGCTGCGCCACCATTCCGGGGGGCATCGGCAACACCGAACAACAGCTCGAGGCCATCGCGCACTATCGGCCGAGTGGCTACATCGGCACGGCGGATTTCATCAAGATCCTGCTCGACACGGCCGCGAGATCCGGGAAGGACGCATCTTCGCTCAAGCGCGGGCTGGTGTCGGGGGCGGCACTGCCGGAATCGTTGCGTCGCGAGTTGGCCGGGCGCGGCGTCGATGCGGTGCAGTGCTATGCCATCGCCGAGGTGGGCGTGATTTCCTACGAGAGCGAGGCGCGTGAGGGCATGATCGTCAACGAGTCGATGATCGTGGAGATCGTACGGCCGGGCACCGGCGATCCGGTGCGCGAGGGCGAGGTCGGCGAAGTGGTGGTGACCTCGTTCAACCGCGATTATCCGATGATCCGGCTTGCGACCGGCGACCTGTCGGCGCTGCTGCCAGGCCTCTCGCCGTGCGGGCGCACCAACAGGCGCATCAAGGGCTGGATGGGCCGGGCCGACCAGACCACGAAGATCAAGGGCATGTTCGTTCATCCCGGCCAAATCGCAGAAATCGCTCGCCGCCACGCCGAGCTTGGCCGCCTGCGGCTTGTGGTGACGCGTGAGGGCGAGCAGGACGCCATGACGCTGATGGCGGAAACGGCCGTGTCGCAGCCGGGGCTGGTCGAGGCCGTCGCGCAGACTCTGCAGGCGATGACCAAGCTTCGCGGTGTGGTGCGGCTCGTCGCGCCGGGGTCGCTTCCCAACGACGGCAAGGCGATCGCGGACGAACGCACGATCGGTTGAACGATCGTCGGCAATACGATTGTGTTTTTCGTTCGCCCGTTGTCGAATCTTATGGAGCCTGCGGCGGTGCACGGCGCATAGTGTCGGAACCGCACGAACGCCTGCGACAAGGCATAATGGGCGATGGCCGAAGCGTTGAAACCTCGGGACGGAAAGGATGTCGAGCAGGCCGTTCAATGGGCGCTCGCGGAGGGCCGGCCGCTGGAGGTGGTCGGCCGTGGCTCCAAACGCGCGCTTGGCCGTCCGGGGCAGTCCGACCTGACGCTTGATTTGTCCGGCCTTTCCGGTGTGACGCTCTATGAGCCGGAGGAGCTGGTGCTTTCCGCCCGCGCCGGCACGCCGCTCGCCGAGGTCGAGGCGCTGGTGCGGGAGAAGGGCCAGCAACTCGCCTTCGAGCCGATGGATTACGGACCCGTGTTGGGTGGGTCGGCAGGGGATGGCTCGCTCGGCGGCGCGCTCGCTGCCAACCTTTCGGGGCCGCGGCGGATCAAGGCCGGCGCCGCGCGCGATCATTTCCTCGGCGTGGCCGCCGTGTCGGGACGGGGCGAGACGTTCAAGTCGGGTGGGCGTGTGGTCAAGAACGTCACCGGCTACGATCTCTGCAAGGTGCTGGCGGGGTCGTTCGGCACGCTCGCGATCATGACCGAGGTGACGATCAAGACGCTGCCGCGTCCCGAGACGGAGGAGACGGTGCTGCTCGTCGGACTCGACGACGCCCGCGCCAACGCTGCGATGACGGCGGCCATGACATCGGCGTGCGATGTCTCGGCCGCCGCGCACCTGCCAGCGGGGATCGCGGCGGCCTTCGACAGCTTGGACGGGGCCGCAACCGCGCTCCGGCTGGAAGGTTTCGCGCCGTCGGTGCGCCATCGCAAGAACGCCCTGATCGCGGTGCTGAAGCCGTTTGGCGTTCCGGAATTCTTCGATGAAAGTCGCTCGCGCGCATTCTGGCTCGGCGTGCGCGATGTCAAACCGTTCTGCGCCGATGTATCGGTTGCCGAACGGCCGCTCTGGCGTATTTCTACCGCACCGTCGCACGGCAACGCGCTCACCGCGATGCTGCCGCGCGATGCGCAATGGTTTTACGACTGGGCGGGCGGGCTGATCTGGGCGACGCTGCCGGAATCCGACGATGGCGGTGCGGCCACAATTCGCCGCGCCACGGCGGCGCTGGGGGGGCACGCCACGCTCGTGCGCGCGCCGGCGGCGGTGCGCGCCGCGGTGGATGTGTTCGAGCCGCAGAACGGCGCGCTTGCCACCGTAAGCAAGCGGGTGAAGGAGAGCTTCGACCCCAAAGGCATCCTCAATCCCAGCCGCATGTGGGCGGGCATGTGATGCAGACCCACTTCACCCTGGCGCAATTGGCCGATCCCGCCATCGTTGAGGCGGACAAAATTCTGCGCGCCTGCGTGCACTGCGGCTTCTGCACCGCGACCTGCCCGACCTATGTGCTCCTCGGCGACGAATTGGACTCGCCGCGGGGCCGCATCTACCTCATCAAGGAGATGCTGGAGCACGACCGTCCCGCAACCGAGGAGGTGGCGACGCATATCGACCGCTGCCTGTCGTGCCTCGCGTGCATGACGACATGCCCGTCCGGCGTGCACTACATGCACCTGGTCGATCATGCCCGCGCGCATATCGATGCGACCTATCGCAGGCCGCTGCTCGATCGGCTGATGCGCGCGTTCCTGGCGCACGTCATGCCACATCCGCTGCGCTTGCGTTTGGCCATGCTGGCCGCGCTGCCTGCGCGGCCGCTCGCGCCGATCCTGAAAGCCATTGGCCTTGCGCCTGTGGCGGCGGCGTTGCGGCTCGCGCCCCGTCGTGCGCCCGGGCCCTCGGTTGCAGTGGGCGTGTATTCGCCACACGGCCCGCGGCGCGGCCGGGTGGCGGTGCTGGCCGGTTGCGCCAATCAGGCGCTGGCGCCTTCGATTACGGAAGCGACCATCCGGCTGCTCACCCGCCACGGTATCGAGGCGGTGGTGGCGCAGGGCGCCGATTGCTGCGGCTCGCTCGAGCACCACATGGGCCGGGAGGCCGGGGCGCTGGCCCGTATCCGCGCGACGGTCGACGCTTGGACGCGCGAGATTGAAGGCGATGGGCTCGACGCGATCCTGGTGACCATTTCGGGCTGCGGCACCACGGTGAAGGACTATGGCTTCATGCTGCGCACCGATCCGGCCTATGCCGGGAAGGCCGCCAAGGTGTCGGCGCTGGCGCGCGACGTTTCGGAGTATCTGGCGACGCTTCCCATCGCATCGCCATCAGCAGAGCCTCTGCCCAGACTGACGGTGGCCTACCATTCCGCGTGCTCGCTGCAGCACGGCCAGCGCATCCATCGGCAGCCGAAAGACTTGCTCGAGGCCTGCGGCTTTACGGTGAAAGAGGTGCCTGAAGCGCATTTGTGTTGTGGTTCGGCCGGAACTTACAATATCCTGCAACCCGAATTGGCCCGCCGATTGCGCGAGCGCAAGGTGCGCAACATCGAAACCACCGCGCCCGACGTGATCGCCGCCGGCAACATCGGCTGCATCACACAGATTGCGTCGGGCACCACGATACCTGTGGTGCATACGGTGGAATTGATCGACTGGGCGACGGGCGGTCCGATGCCCGAGGCGTTGGAGCGCCACGCCGCTCCTTATTGATGTAACGCGAAGTTTCCGAGGCAACGATCGGGAGGACGATCATGGCAAGGAAGCGCAAGGTCAAAAAGGCTGGGTCTTTGGCGAAGGTCGCCCGCAAGACGAAGTGGGCGGTCCCTGTCCGCAAGAAGAAACTCTCTGCACGTCGAGCAACGAAGAAGGTTGCACGCAAGGTCGCGCGCGGGGCTTTGGCTGCGCGTAAGGCAAAGCCCGCGCGCAAGGCGAAGGCCAAAGCAAGGCTTACCAAGAAGGCCAGGGCTGCGAAGCCGAGGCGCCAAGCGGCGCAAACGACGCTTCCGCCGCGCGCTGCCGCAACCGAGGCCCCACGGCCGATGACGGCGCCGGGCCCGGCAGTGACGCCGATCGCGCCACGGCCATCGCCCTTCCCGTCGTCGGTGCCGGGCGATTTCCCGCTCGACACGCCGGACGGCGGCAATCAGAACTGACGAGACGAAAATCTCTCAAGGCCGCATGTGCGGCGTGGCCACCTTGGCGGCGGAGCAATCACTCCGCCGCCACGGTGTGCGCGGCCTGCTGCACTTGCAGATTGACGAGCTGCAGCGGTGTCGCCGTCTGCTCCAGCATGCCCCAACTCTTGAGCCAGTCGTAGGTACGCTGCATTTCGTCGAGCGGGATCGGCGCCGGATCGCAGACCACGATGCGGCTCGCGCGCAGGTCTTCCGGCTTGAGCGCGCCGATCTCCGGGTCTTTCGCTTTGTGATGGTCGATGAAGTAATGCAGATAGGCGGCGCGGTCGGCGTTGATGCGCTTGACCGCCGCGCGCACCGCCCGATTGAAGGCGGCGTAAGTCTCGGCATCGACGCGATCCGACGCCACTTCGGTGCCGTGATAGAACGCCTCGCAGATCAGCCGGCAGCCGTGCTTCTCCGCCAGCGTGACGTAAGGCTCCGTCAAGGTGGTCGCCTCGATCTCGCCGCGCATCATGGCGTCGAAGCGCTGGCGTGAGCCGTTGGAGGTGCGGCAGAGACGGATCTGCTCGCGCGGCATGAAGCCTTCGAGCAGGTGCAGCGCGAGATAATGCGTACCGAAGTAGAATGGGACGCCGACAGTGCGGCCGGCGAGCTGCTGGGCCGTGTACACCGGCGAATCCGGGCGCACCACGATGGCGGCATAGGTGACGATGCCGCGCCGTCCGACCTGGCGGCTGCCGACCTTGGTGTCCTGCACGCGACAGTAATTGCCCCATTCGCAGGCGTTGTAGAGGTCGGCCTTGCCCTGCTCGAGCATCTTGCCGTGGCTCGAGAACGGATCGAGTCCCTTCGGACTGTTCACGTCGACGCGGGTGCTTTTGTCGTCGCTTTCGCGCTCGACCCATTCGATTTCAAGGCCTTCCTTCGCGAATAGGCCTTCCTTGTCAGCGACCAGCTCCGGCAACCCCTGGAAAGGCGCCGTGGTTTCGAGCACGAGCTTTCTCATAGGACCTCCACGTTGGCAGCAACGGGAAGGCTAGCATAGGGGCCTGCGCGAGTCCGCGCCGGCGAGCCCGTGCCTGCGAGGCTGGCGCGACGCGCGCGCCATCGCCATGCTGCATTGCATCGCGCTGCGCACGGCAATAGCATTGCTGCCGAGAAGACATCCGTCGATGTTTCTTTGTCCCTTCAATATCCAACAGGAGGCGTGCCATGCCGACTTATAAGATCATGATCATGGGTGCGTCCTACGGATCGCTGCTCGCTTCGAAAATCCTGTTCGGCGGCCATTCGGTCCATTTGATCTGTCTGCCGGCCGAGGCCGACCTCATCAATGCCGAGGGGTTCCGCGTCCGCTTGCCGGTGCGCGGCCGCAAGGATCCGGTTGAACTCGATTCCCGTAAGCTGCCGGGGAAGGTCACGGCGGGCGGCACCGCCGGCGTCAATCCGGCGGACTACGACCTGATCGGCCTTGCCATGCAGGAGCCGCAGTATCGTTCGCCGGGCGTGCGCGAATTGCTGGACGCGGTGGCGAAATCGCGGGTGCCGTGCATGTCGATCATGAACATGCCGCCGCTGCCCTATGTGAAGCGCATTCCCGGCCTCGATTACGAGGCGCTGAAGCCCGCCTACACCGACCCGACCGTGTGGGATAACTTCGATCCCGGCGCACTGACGCTGTGCAGCCCCGATCCGCAGGCGATCCGCCCGCCGGAGGAGAAGGTCAACGTGCTGCAGGTCACGCTGCCGACCAATTTCAAGGTAGCGAAATTCGACAGCGACAAATCGACAGCGATCCTGCGCAACCTCGAAAAGGATATCGACGGCGTGCGCTATGACGCCGGTGACGGCAGCAAGATCGAGCTGCCGGTGAAGCTGCGTGTCCACGATTCGATTTTCGTGCCGCTGGCGAAATGGGCGATGCTGCTCGCCGGCAATTATCGTTGCGTCACCAAGGACGGCATGCGGACCGCGCAGGAGGCGGTGCACTCGGACCTCGAGACGTCGCGCTCGGTCTACAATTTCGTATTCGATCTTTGCGTCAAGCTTGGCGCCAAGCCCGAAGATCTTGTGCCGTTCGAGAAATACGCCGCCGCCGCGCAAAGCTTGACGCGCCCGGCGTCGGCGGCCCGCGCGCTGCAAAACGGCGCACCGAATATCGAGCGCGCCGACAAGCTCGTGCAGCTCATCGCCAAGCAGAAGGGCCTGAACCATCCGGCCATCGACGCCCAGGTGGCGCTGGTGGACGAGCGGCTCGCGGCCAACCGGAAGAAGGCCGCGGCGTAATCGCCTCGGCCGTTCAATTCGCCGAAGCCTGCGCTGCGAGTGCACGGCCGGTCAAAATAAAAAGGCCGTGGCGCAGGGGACTGCGGCCACGGCCTTGAACAGCAGGCTATCGGCTCAGTTGAGCTTGGCCTTCACGTCGGCGATGCCCTGAGCGATGAGGTCGTCGGCGACTTTGCCTCGGGCGGCATCCCGCAGGATCGCTTCGGCTGCGGAGACGGCGGCCTCCGCGGCGGCGGCCCGCACGTCGGCGAGGGCCTGCGCCTCGGCCTGGCCGATCTTGGATTCGGCGAGCTTGGTGCGGCGGGCGACGAATTCTTCCATCTTGGTTTTCGATTCGGCGGCCACGCGCTCGGCTTCCGCCTTGGCCTCGGCGACGATGGCCTCGGCCTCGCGTTCCGCCTCGTGCTGCTTGCGCTGGTATTCGGCAAGGAGGGCAGCGGCTTCGTCGCGCAGCCGGCGGGCTTCGTCGAGTTCGGCCTTGATCCGTGCTCCGCGATGATCGAGTGCCTCGATCAGCTTACGGTGGGCGCCGACATAGAGCAGCACGCCGACGAAGATGACGAAGGCGATCGCGACCCAACTTTCCGGCTCCTGGAAAAACTCCATCGTCGCTTGCCCCTACTGCTTCAGCGCGTTGGTCACGGCGCTTTCGACGGCGCCGGCGGCGGGTGCCGTTCCCGTCAGCCGCTCGACGATGGCGGAGGCGGTATCGACCGCGATGCTCCGCACGTTGCTCATGGCGGCGGTCTTGGTGGCGGCGATGGTCTTCTCGGCCTTGGCCAGCTTGGCGTTGAGTTCCGTTTCAAGCGCCCGCCGGGCCGTGTCGGCCTCGGCGTTCAGCTTGTCGCGGGTCTCGTTCGCCAAGGCCTGAGCGCGGCCGCGCGCATCGGCCAGCGACTTCTCGTAAGCGGCCAGCGCGGTGCTGGACTGCTCCTTGAGATTGTTGGCCTCGGCAAGATCGCCTTCGATGCGATCGCGCCGTGCCTCGACGATACCGCCGATGCGCGGGATCGCAGCCCTCGCGATGATGACGTAAAGCGCGACGAAGAAGATCGCCAGCCAGACGAGCTGGGAGGCGAACGTCTCCTGGTTGAACGGCGGAAATGGAACCTTTCCGCCCGGTTGTTCGGTGTGCGCTTGCGTCGCCATCGTCGTCCTTGCCGCTTAACTTAGAGTGCGAACAGCAGCAGCAGCGCGATCAGCAGCGAGAAGATGCCGAGCGCCTCGGTCACGGCGAAGCCGAAAATCAGGTTGGTGAACTGGCCTTGCGCGGCCGACGGATTGCGCAGCGCGGCAGCCAGATAATTGCCGAAAATCACGCCGACGCCGGCACCGGCGCCACCCATTCCGATGCAGGCGATGCCGGCACCGATGTACTTCGCGGCCACAGGATCCATAACAAACTCCCTTCGAGGTTGGATTGAGGTTGGGTCAGTGACCCGGATGAATGGCATCGTTGAGGTAGATGCAGGTAAGGATCGCGAACACATAGGCTTGCAGGAACGCGACCAGAAGCTCCAGCGCGAACAGCGCCACCACGAGGCCGAGCGGCAGCGCGGCGCCGGCCATGCCGAAGATGCCAACCCCACCGAGCAGCGTGACGAAGCTGGCGAACACCTTCAGCGTGATGTGGCCGGCAAGCATATTGGCGAACAAGCGAATGCTGTGCGAGATCGGCCGCGACAGGAACGACAGCACCTCGATGAACACGATCAACGGCAGGATGTAGATCGGAATGCCGTGCGGCACGAACAGGCCGAAGAACTTCAGGCCGTTCCTGTAGACGCCGTAGATGATAACCGTGAAGAACACCAACAGCGCCAGCGCCGCGGTGATGATGAGGTGGCTCGTCACCGTGAAGGTGTAGGGGATGATGCCGATCACGTTCGCGAACAATACGAACATGAAGATCGTGAAGACGAAGGGGAAGAACTTCATCCCCTCCTTGCCGGCGGTACTTTGTATCATCTCGGCGACGAATTCGTAGGACAGTTCGGCGACCGATTGCAGGCGTCCGGGCACGAGCGAGCGAGGGGCGCTGGCGCCGACCAGAAGCGCCGCGGTGGCGATCACCACGATCGCCATGTAGAGCGACGAATTGGTGAAGGCGATCTCATGCCCGCCGATGTTGCCGAGCGTGACGATATTGTGGATTTCAAACTGATGGATCGGATCGGCCATCGCCGGACGTGTCCTGAAACCTGTTGCCCCAACTTCGTCGCCCAGACGTCATTGTCTGGGTTCGGGCCTGCCGGAAACGCCCGCCGAGCGGATCACGTTGATCACGCCTGCGGCAAAACCCAGCAGGATAAACACGAACATCCCCCACGGCGAGATTCCGAGCCAGCGGTCGATGGCCCAGCCGATGAATGCGCCGACCAGAACCCCACCAACCAACTCGGAGGAGAGGCGAAAACCGCGGGCCAAGGCCGACGGATCGCTTCTCGGGCCGGGATCAGCTTCGACGTTGCGGTCCACCGCGTTGTGGCGGGCGAGCCGTTCGCCGAGACGCTGGAGCCTCGCGGAGAGAGCGGCCTCCTCGTCGGGCCGGTTGCCGTTTCTACTCTCCTCGCCCCTGTCTGCGGCCATGTGATCGGCCTCACTTCCGACAGGCGGCGTTGCGAGTAAACCCAGGTGGTTCCTGCCGTCCTAAAAAGCCGCGCGGACCATAGTGTTTAGGGTGTGGCAAGTCAAGAAATGCGCAGCAATGAGGGCAACGCGGAAAGTGTAACGATCTCAGATCGTTATGCTGTTTTGTCGGGGACGCTGGAACTGCGGCGGGGTGCGTTTCGTTGCTGCCGGCAGCAATGTTAGATTTGCGCCATGTTGCAGTGCCGGAAAAGGTCGCTGCATTTGGCAACGGGCCACGGGAGATCGGAATGACACGATTGGCTCTGATCGCCCTGTCCGCCAGCTTGGCCTGGGCCGTGGGGAGCGGCCAAGGCGCAGGGCAGCAGTGGGCGCAACGAGATGATGGAGTTGAACGAGCGCCGGCCCAGACACAGCCCCGGGCCATGCCGCCGGGGCCGGTCCCGGCTCAAGCCCCGGACGCTACGCCGCCGGCTGAAACGGGGCGCTATTCGTTCCACCGCCGGGGTGAGGACTTCGTGCGCCTGGATGCGCAAACCGGCCAACTCTCGCAGTGCGGCTGGAGCGCGATCGGATGGTCGTGCAAGACAGCCCCCGACGAGCGGTCGGCGCTCGAAAGCGAGATCGGCCGCCTGCAGCGGGAAAACGCGACGCTGAAACGATCCCTGCTGTCGCGTGGGCTCGAGCTGCCGGCTGGCGTGCTGCCGGATACGACCAGGCAATCCCAGTCCGGGCAGGTCCAGCCCAAGAGCGATACGCTGCGGCCTCCGGCCGACGTGCCGGATGCCTCCCGCGACGACAGCATCGCCGGCCCCAAGGCACCCGGCGAGGCCGATCTTGACCGCGCCGTGGCCTACATCAAGAAAGTCTGGCGCCGGCTGGTCGAGATGATGATCGACCTGCAGCGCGACATCCAGCGCAAGGGCTGAGAGGGGAGCCGCATCGTGACGATCCGCCTTTCGGCGATCCGCAGCGCCGTGCCCAACACGCTGGCGAGCGCGACGCTGACGGTCGAGACCGGCGGCGAAGGGTTCTCCGACATCACCGGCGAAGCGGCGCGATTCCTGAAACAATGCGGGGCCGGCGAGGGCGTGCTGCTGCTCTATCTGCGCCATACCTCGGCGTCGCTGGTGATCCAGGAAAACGCCGATCCCGATGTGCAGACCGATTTGCTGACGGCGTTGCGCCGGCTTGCGCCCGACGACGGTCCCTGGGTGCACAAGGTCGAGGGGCCGGACGACATGCCGGCCCATATCAAGACCCTGCTGACGGGCGTGTCGCTGCATGTCCCGGTCCACGACGGCGCGATGGCGCTGGGTACCTGGCAGGGCATCTACCTGTGCGAGCATCGCGCCCGGCCGCATCGGCGCGAGGTGGTGCTGACATTCGTGGGCGGCAAGGCCTGAGCCTCCCAATTTGGGTGGGCACTTCACAACCGGCGCGCGCCGCGTGTTTAGGATGACCGAAAGCCGCGCCCCGCAAACGCTCCCGGCGCGTGCACAGCGTGCTGCGTTTATTGTAGATTCGGTCTGGGAGCGAGGACGAGCCTTGAACAACTCGAACTATCACTTGCTGATCGCCGACGACCATCCGTTGTTCCGCGGCGCGCTACGCGAGGCGGTGACGGGGCTGGTCGAGCACGCCGAAATTGCCGAAGCCGGTTCGTTCGAGGATATGACGGCAGTGCTCGACCAGGGGGGCGACGTCGATCTCATTCTGCTCGACCTGTCGATGCCGGGCATGCGCGGCTTCTCCGGCCTGATGTTCCTGCGCGCTCAATATCCGAGCGTGCCGGTGGTGGTGGTGTCGGCCAACAGCGATCCGTCCGTGATCCGCCGCTGCATGGATTTCGGCGCGTCCGGCTTCATTCCCAAGACGCTTGGCATTGAGCAGATGCGCGCCGCCATCAAGCATGTGCTGGGCGGCGGCGTCTGGACGCCACCCGACATCGATCTCGCCGGCGGCTCCGACACAAAAACGGCGGCTCTGATGGCGCGGCTCGCCACCCTGACACCGCAGCAGGTGCGCGTGCTGATGATGCTGTCCGAGGGACTGCTCAACAAGCAGATCGCCTACGAGCTTTCGGTGTCGGAGGCCACGGTGAAGGCTCACGTCTCCGCCATCCTGCAGAAGCTCGGCGTCGACAGCCGCACCCAGGCGGTGATTGCCGCCGCGAAGATCGAACTGGGACAGTGGCCGCAGGTCACGACCCAGGATTGACGGCGCAAGATCGGCGGGTGAATGCGCCACGGATCATTCCGCGGCTGCCGCCCGTTGGATGTGCCATTGCGCCATCAACGCGCGCAGTGCTGCCGGTTTGACCGGCTTGCTCAGCACCTGGACGTTGTGGGTGCGCGCCTCGTCGCGGACGGCTGGCGAGCGGTCGGCGGTGATGAGGATCGCCGGCAGGTCGGCGTCGAGATGTCGGCGCAGCGCGGCGATGACCTCGATGCCGTTGCTGCCGTGGTCGAGGTGATAGTCCACCAACAGCCCATTGGGTGGGGTGTCCGAGGCGGCGCAGGCCGCGACGGCGGTGATGAGGTTCGCGGCCTTGAGGACGTGACAGCCCCATCCGCTGAGCAATGTTTCCATGCCGTCGAGGACCTGGGGCTCGTTGTCGATGCACAGAACGCTGGCGCCCAGGAGTCGGCTGCGGTCGAGGATGGCGGGCTCGCGGGCGGTCTGCATCACCGGCGAAATATTCGAGATCGGCACCTCGACCGAGAACCGCGAGCCATGCTGTGGCGTGGAGTGCATTTCGACCCTGTGGTTCAGCATCCGGCCGATGCGCTCGACGATCGACAGGCCTAAGCCCAATCCGCGCGCCACCTTGGCGCCCTCGTCGAGCCGTTGAAACTCGTGGAAGATGACCCGCTTCTTCGATGGCGGAATGCCGATCCCGGTATCGTAGACGTCAAGACGCAGGCTGCCGTTGAGGCGGCGGCAACCGACCAGCACACGGCCGCGCGGCGTGTATTTGACGGCGTTGGAGACGAAATTCTGCAGCATGCGGCGAAGCAGACGCCGGTCGGAGCGGATGGCGAGCGAGCAGGGAACAAACCGCAGGTCGAGGCCCTTCTCGCGCGCGAGCGGTGCGAACTCCACCTCGAGTTGGCGTAGCAGTTCGTCGATGCGGAAGCTGATGAACTCCGGCCGCATGGTGCCGGTATCGAGCCTGGAAATGTCGAGCAGCGCGCCGAAAATCTCCTCGACCGCATCGAGCGAGGCATCGACGTTGCCGATCAGGCGTGCGTCCTCCCCGTTGTCCTTACGCTCCAGTAGCGAGGTGACATAGAGGCGCGCGGCGTTGAGCGGCTGCAGGATGTCGTGGCTTGCCGCCGCGAGGAAGCGCGTTTTCGAGATATTGGCCTCCTCGGCGTCCGCCTTGGCGCGGCCAAGCTCGGCGTTCAGCCGCGTCAGTTCCGTGGTGCGCTCGCGCACGCGCATTTCCAGCGTGGCGTTGGCGCGCTCCATTTCTTCGGCTGCGACAACGCTCGGCGTGATGTCGGTGGCCGTGGTGACGATGCCGCCGTCCGGCATGCGGCTGGTGCGCACCTCGATCACCATGTTGCGGTCGGCGTAGCGCTTCAGGAACGGCTCGCTGTTGGAGACGTAATGTTGCAGCCGTTCGCGCACCAGCCGCTCGACGGGGCCGGGGCCAAGCGCGCCTTGCTCGGCGCTGCAACGCACGATCTCCTCGAGGGTAACGCCGACGCGCGTCAATTCGGGCGGAAGATCGAGCAATTCGCCGAACTGGCGATTCCAGCACACCAGGCGCATGTCCTTGTCGTAGACGGCGATGCCTTGGCTCACATGGTCGAGCGCCGTTTGCAGGATTTCGCGATTGTAGTGGATGGCGGCGCTGGCGTCGTCGAGCAGCTTCAGCGCGGCTTGCGTGGAAACCATGCGCTTGCGCAAGAGCAGCGACAGCACGAGCCGCGAGGAGGCCGCGCCGATGGCCGAGGCGAGCTGGTGCTCGGCGTAGCGGATGAGCTGGAAGTCGGCTTCCGCGTCGGGTTGCAGGTTGATGCGGCGCGCCGCCGCGAAGCTTTCAAACGATGAGCGGGTGCGGTCTTCGCCCAGGTAGCGGGCGACGGTTGCGGTCAATTCTTCCACCGTCACCGACGAGCGCCACAGCCGGAAGCTTGGGGTCATCGGCGCAAGACGGCTCGGCACAAACACGTCGGCTTGCATGCGCTCGATGGCGCTCGGCGAACGCCGCAGCGAAACCGCCACGAACGCCAGGATGTTGAGGCCGAGGCTCCACATCACGCCGTGAACCAGCGGCGGTAGGTCGAGGCCTAACAAGTGTTGCGGCCGCAGCGCCTCGATGCCCCAAGGGCCGGCAACGATGATGTTGAAATCGGCGAAAGTCGGCAGCAGCAGCGTATAGGCCCAGATCAGGATGCCGATGGTCATGCCGGCGATGGCGCCCGCGGCCGTGGCTTGCCGCCAGACCAGGCCGCCGAAGAACGCCGGCGCGAGTTGCGCGATGGCGGCGAAGGCCAGGACGCCGATGGCGGTGAGCTGGGAATCGCCCGCCGTGCGATAATAAAGATAGGCAAATAGCAGCACCGCGAAGATCGCCAGCCGCCGCACCGTCAGCAGCAGCGAGCCGACATCCTCGCGGTCGCTGATCAGCGTCTCTCGCCGTTTCAGCACCCAGGGCACGACGATATCGTTCGACACCATGATGGCGAGCGCGACCGTTTCGACGATCACCATCGCAGTCGCGGCCGACAGCCCGCCGACGAAGGCTGCGATGGTCAGCACGTTCGACCCCGCCTGCAGCGGCAGCGCCAGCACGAACATGTCGCCATCGACGTTGCCGGCGGGGAAGATCAACAGGCCCGCCACGGCGATCGGGACCACGAACAGATTGATGAGCACGAGATAGATCGGATAGATCCAGCGCGCCCGTCGGATTTCGCGCTGGTCGTTGTTCTCGACCACGGCGACATGGAATTGGCGCGGCAGCAGCAGGATCGCGAAGAACGACAGCAACGTCATCGCGATCAGCGTGTCCAGCGGCGGCTCGCGGGTGAGGATCGCGGCGCTGGTGGGTAATTCCATCGCCCGGCTAAACAGGGAAACGGGGCCGTCGAACATCCAGAACGTGACGAAAAGGCCGACAGCGAGGAACGTCAGCAGTTTCACAATGGACTCGGCCGCGATGGCCAGCATCAAACCGTCCTGGTGCTCGGTCGCGTCGATGTGTCGAGTCCCGAACAGGATCGCGAACAGCGCCATCGACAGCGAGACATAGAGAGCCATGTCCCCGAGCACGGGGCTGGTGTGTTCGGCCACCGTCGCGGTCTGTTCGATGATGGTACCGAGTGACAGCGAAACCGCCTTGAGTTGCAAGGCGATGTAGGGAACGGTGCCCACGATGGCGATGAGTGCAACCGTAGCCGCGACCGGCTGGCTCTTGCCGTAACGTGCGGCGATGAAGTCTGCGATGGAGGTAATGTTCTGCGCTTTGGCCAGCTCCACGACACGCATAACGAGGGGTGTGAACAGGCCGATCATCAGCACCGGCCCAATATAGATGGTGAGGAACTCGTAGCCGTTGCGCGATGCCGCGCCGACCGAGCCGAAGAATGTCCAGGACGTACAGTAGATCGCGAGCGACAGCGGATAGATCAAAAGCCGCGCGCGGCCCTCGCGGCCGAGATGCCGGACGCGGTCACCATAGCTCGCGACAAGGAACAGGAAGCCGATGTAGCCGAGGGCTACCGCAATGACGACCCAGCCTTGCAGCATGTCGCTCCTCTCGGGCCTGATCGCATCGGACCGATCCGCATTGCACCCATCGGCCCCGGCCGTTAAGCGGGATCCCTATCCGGCTTTGGATGAGGGATCGCAGATTCTATCATCTCCAAACCTGATGCCTTGTCCATCGCTCGGCCTTGGGATTAAAATCCAAGAGCTGGTCATGGCTCAGAGCGATCTGGGGCCGGGTCCGACAGGGCGACGGAAGACCGTCGGGGATCCGGGTCGCGTTTCCGGTCAAGATCGAGCAGGCGCGTCGGCACGCGCGCCGGGCGACGAAAGCAGTCATCGTGTCACGCAGGAGGATGGGATGCTGAAGAAGTTCCAAGACTTCGCTGTCAAGGGCAATGCCTTCGACCTGGCTGTCGGTGTCATCATCGGCGCGGCCTTCGGCGGAATCGTGACCTCGCTGGTCAGTGATATCTTCATGCCGATCATCGGTGCGATCACCGGCGGCCTCGATTTCAGCAACTATTTCGTTGGACTGTCGAGCAACGTCACGGCCGGCTCGTTGGCCGAGGCGAGGAAGCAGGGCGCCGTCCTGGCGTGGGGCAATTTCCTCACCATCGTCATCAACTTCCTTATCGTGGCCGGCGTCTTGTTCATGTTGGTCAACATGATCCAGCGCTTTCGTCAGCAGGCCGAGGATAAGCCGGCGGCGCCGCCGCGTCAGGAAGTTCTCCTGGAAGAAATCCGCGATCTGCTCGCCAAGCGTCCTTAGGCACCCTTAACCGGGTGTCTTTAACAAGCGCCGTTAGTGGATGTTTTGGAATTGCCACTATCCGCGGAGCGACGCGGCTTGTCCGCGTTGTTCCGGCGGTGATCGGTGATCAATGGTGTCGCATCGCCATTGGCCGACATGCTTGCTATTTGTCCGCAGCGGACGCAGTTTTGTCCGCTCGCGTCAGTCTGGGTTCATTCGCCGATGTCCAATCAGTCCTTGAACAGCGCAGCAAGCTCCGTCACCAGCGAGGTGGCGACGTTCAAGGGTGTAGAGCTTTTGACACCGCGCGAGCGCGAGGTGCTGGCGCTGATCGTCACCGGCGCGTCCAACAAGGAGGCGGGCCGCCGCCTCGACATCAGCCCACGGACCGTCGAGTCCCATCGTGCACGCATCATGGACAAGCTCGGCGCCAAGAACGCCGCCGATCTGGTGGGCATCGTCCTCGGTCGCGGGCCGCATGACTAGGCGCTTAGCGTCTTGTGGCATGACGGGGGCTCGGGATGGCCGCCGCGCATCCCGCGTTGGGTTTGACGACGAAGGATCGGCGCGGCATTGATCGCGCCAATGAGCCCTCCTTCGATTCCAGCCGCAAATATCGTGTGGCGCACGGCCGAGACGCTGGCGATCGGCGCGGTCGCCGGCCTCACGCTGAACTGGCTGAATTTTCCGGCCGGCCTCATCACTGGTTCGCTGATCGGGGTGGCGGCGGCGGCCCTCCTCGGGCGGCCGCTTGTCGTTCCGACGCCGCTGTCGCGCGCGATCTATGTCGTGGTCGGCATATCCATCGGCGCGGTGGTGACGCCGGAGACGCTGACGGGGCTCGCGGCCTTTCCGCTGGCCATCGCCGTGCTGGTGATCTCGACCCTGGTGATGATCGCCGCCACGACCTCATACCTGCGCTTCGTTCACGGCTGGGACGCGCGGACGGCGTTGTTCGGCGCGAGCCCCGGCGCGCTTGCCCAGGTGATGACGCTTGCCGCGGAATACAAGTCCGACATGCGCGCGGTTGCGGTGGTACAGACGCTTCGCGTGGTGGCGCTGACGCTTGGCATTCCGATCGGGCTTTCCTCTTTCGGGCTCACCGCGTCCGGCGGATTGATGGCGCGCTTCGCTGCGGTCGGCCCGCCGTCCCTGGCGGAGCTTGGCATTCTCGTCGTCGTCTCGGTTCTGACGGCCTGGCTGTTCTTCCGGCTGCGGCTGCCGGGCGGGTTGATCTTCGGTGCGATGGTGGCGTCCGCCGTGCTGCATGGCGGCGGCTTTATTCATGCGATCCTGCCGTGGTGGGTGGCTTATGCCGCGGTGATCGGCATCGGTGCGATCACCGGCTCGCGTTTCGCCAACACCAGCGTGCAGACGCTGGTGCGGTTCCTCGGCGCGGCGCTGGGATCGTTTGCTGTGGCTATGGCTATCGCCGCGTCGGCGGTGCTGTTGTTGACGATGCTGATGTCGGTTCCTCCTGCCGATGCCGTGGTGGCGTTTGCTCCCGGTGCACAGGACACCATGATGGTGTTGGCGCTCGCGCTTCACCTCGATCCGGTGTTTGTCGGCGCGCTCCACCTCTCGCGCTTCCTGCTGGTGTCGCTGTTGGTTCCGTTTCTGGCTCATCGGGCCAAAGGCCCCCGTGCGCCGCAACGCAAGAGCGCGGGCGAAACGCGGACGGACGACAGCGATTAACGACGGCCGCCGCTATGGGGAGCGCGCGTTTGCGAGGCGGTGCGGCGGATTATTCGGCGGCGAGCGGGCGCTCGTTCAGCGGCAGGCCGAGCTTGTGCCAGACATCGACCAGCGCGTGGGCCAAGGCATCGACTAACCCATCGTCGTGGTACGGTGACGGCGCGACGCGAAGCCGCTCGGTACCGCGGGGCACAGTCGGGTAGTTGATCGGCTGAATATAGATGCCGTGCTCGGCGAGCAGCAGGTCGCTCGCGGCCTTGCACTTCTCCGGGTCGCCAACCATCACCGGCACGATGTGCGTCGGCGTGTCCATCACCGGCAGGCCGGCGGCGGTCAGCACCGACTTCACCCGTGCGGCGCGCTCCTGATGGCGCTCGCGCTCCCAGCTCGAAGCCTTGAGGTGGCGGATGGCGGCAACGGTGGCCGCGCACACCGCCGGCGGCAGCGCCGTGGTGAAGATGAAGCCCGGCGCGTAGGAGCGCACGGCGTCGCAGACTTCGGCGCTGGCCGCGATATAGCCGCCGAGGCTGCCGAACGCCTTGCCAAGCGTGCCTTCGATGACGTCGATGCGGTGCATCGCGCCGTCACGCTCGGAAACGCCGCCGCCGCGCGGGCCGTACATGCCGACCGCATGGACCTCGTCGATGTAGGTCATGGCGTCGTAGCGCTCGGCGAGATCGCAGATGGCGTGGATCGGTGCGACGTCGCCGTCCATCGAATAGATGCTCTCGAAGGCGATCAGCTTCGGCCGGGAACCGGCGGCTTTCAGCAATTCCTCCAGGTGGGCGAGGTCGTTGTGGCGGAAGATGATCTTCTCGCAGCCGGCCTGGCGGATGCCCTCGATCATCGAATTGTGGTTGTAGGCGTCCGACAGGATCAGGCAGTTCGGAATCAGCTTGGCGATCGTCGAGATGCCGGTCTGGTTCGACACATAGCCCGAGGTGAAGACCAGGGCTGAGGCCTTGCCGTGCAGGTCGGCGAGCTCACGCTCCAGTTCGACCAGGGGGTGGTTGGTGCCGGCGATGTTGCGGGTGCCGCCGGCGCCCGTCCCCATGCGGGTGGCTGTCTCGACCATCGCGCCGATGACCTTGGGGTGCTGGCCCATGCCGAGGTAGTCGTTGGAGCACCAGATCACCACATCGCGGGGCCCCTGGGGCGTATGCCAGACGGCATGGGGGAAGCGGCCCGCCACACGCTCGAGATCTGCGAAAACCCGGTACCGGCGCTCGTCCCGCAGTCGGTTCAGGGCGTCCGCGAAAAACACATCGTACTTCATGGGAATTCAGACCTCTCCCAGCCGCTTTTTTCGGTTTGGCGGCGCCCCGGCGCCTTCCTTATTAGAAGGCTTCCACGCTGCTTGTCGAGGCGATATTTGGCGGTTGGCTGGGACCTCGTCTTTGTTCCAGATCAACTCCACGCGACCGGAACGGCCGACGGCTGGGGGCAGGGAGAAGCTACCGGGAAAAGCACGGTGCGGTTGGCGGTTGCCTTCGCCGGCGCTGCCGGCCAATGTGGGTCGACAATTGAGCGCGGGAGGGGTCGCGATGCACAAGATTGCCATTCCACAGTCGGTGATCGACCGGGTCGTGGCTCGCCGCGGCCGCGAGCATATTTTCGACGATCTCGACCCGGCCAAGACTGCGCTGGTCGTGGTGGACCTGCAGAACGGCTTCATGTCGCCGGATGTCGCCCACGCGCCCTGCTTGATGGCCCAGCAGATCGTGCCGAACGTCAACCGGCTGGCGCAGGCGGTGCGGGCGACGGGCGGCGCCGTGATCTGGATCCAGACCGCCTATACCGACGAGACGCTGACGAGCTGGTCCACCCTCTACGGCATGGTCGGCTCGAAGGGCGCCGAGAAGCGCAAACGCTCGCTCTCCGTCGGCGGCAAGGGCTATGAGCTGTGGCCCGAGCTTCAGGTCGAGTCAGGCGATCTGATTGTCGAGAAGAACCGCTACAGCGCCTTCATCCAGGGCTCGTCCAACTTGGCCGACGTGCTGAAGGCGCGCGGTCTTGATACGCTGTTGATTACCGGCACGGTCACCAACGTGTGCTGCGAATCGACCGCGCGCGACGCCATGATGCTGAACTACAAGGTCGTCATGATCACCGACGGCAACGCGGCGGTAACCGACGAGGACCACAATGCCGCGCTCGCCAATTTCTATTTGACGTTCGGCGACATCATGTCGACCGATTTCGCGATCGACTGCCTTAAGCGCAACGCGCAGAAGCGGCTGGCCGCGGCGGAGTAAGGCTTTTCTCCGCCGCTTGCGTGGCAAGCCTATTTGATCTGTTCGATTCCGGCAGCCTCGCGCGCCTGTCCAGCGCGCGATTTCGGCCTTGATGTATTGCGCCAGGCCCTCCGGCGTCGCGCTTTTCGGCAGGGCTACGGGCTGCCCCAGTTCTGCCGAGAGCGGATCGGCCGCGATACGTGCGGTGATATCGGTTCCGCCGCCGGCCCCGAAACCGACCAAGAGGCCGTGGCAACGGCGATGAGGAATGCGAGCGTGTGCCGGGACGCTGGAATGTGCGGGGCGTCGCTTCCACAGGGTGTGCGGTCCCGGTTTCGAGATCTGACCGTGCACTGAGTATATGCGGTTGTTGCAGCCAAGCTGCCTCACCTAGCGCCATGCTGCGAACAACGTATCGATCGGATTTCGGGATGCTAGCGACGCCGGGTACTTCGAAATTCCTTTGCTGCTATGATGCCAAGCGAGAGAATGATAACCGCCGCAGTAGGCTGCGCGTTGGCACCGCTTCTAGCATCGGGCCCTTAGAGCGGCCGACGGAAATCCCCGGAAATATTGGGACAAGGTGGTGCTGCCGGAAAGGATTGAACTTTCGACCTCTCCCTTACCAAGGGAGTGCTCTACCACTGAGCTACGGCAGCGTCGGTGAGATTGGCAGCGAATATCCGATCGCTGGCCGGATGTCGAGCGTCTGGCGCAGGCCTTCGGCGTGACGCTTGCCGGCCATCCCGGTCCGCCCTATCGGTAGGGGCATGGTGCCGGGTGAAACGGGCAAAAAACACGGTCAGGGCGGCCAAAAAGGCGACAGTGGGCGCGCCGAGCGGCTGCGCGCCGCGTTGCGGGAGAATCTCAAGCGGCGGAAGTCGCAGGCGCGAGGCCGCTCGCAGGCCGAGGATGCGGCGTTGCCCCACGATTCCGCCGGATTTGTGCCGGAGAAGCCCAAGGACTAGAGACAAGGGTCGGGGGCTGGACCCTGGCGCGTTTTCGAGCGAAGTGGTTACCGGTTCGCATAAAGAAAATGCGTCGAAACAGGAACCTAGGGTCGCGTGTCAAGGCGCGAGCCGGCTTGGTTTTCCGGCGTCGGGACCTGATGTTGGGGCAGGTGGGGGCATGGATCGCATTCGCATTGTCGGTGGACGGGCGTTGAATGGCTCGATCCCGATTTCGGGCGCCAAGAACGCCACTCTGCCGCTGATGATCGCGAGCATGCTCACCGATCAGACGGTGATTCTCGATAATGTACCCCGCCTCGCCGATGTGAGCCTGCTGCAGCGCATCCTGTCCAACCACGGCGTCGATATGATGGTGCCCGGCAAGCGGCCGGGAGAGTCGCAGCAGAACGGCCACACGCTGCACATCGTCGCGTCGCGCATCGTCGATACCACGGCTCCCTACGATCTTGTCTCCAAGATGCGTGCGAGCTTCTGGGTCATCGCGCCCCTGGTCGCGCGCATGGGCGAGGCTCGGGTGTCGATGCCGGGCGGCTGCGCCATCGGTACCCGCCCGGTCGATCTGCTCATCATGGCGCTGGAGAGGCTCGGCGCGCACATCGACATCGATGGCGGCTATGTTGTCGCGCGCGCCAAGGACGGCCTGAAGGGCGCGGAGATCAAGTTCCCCAAGGTCACCGTCAGCGGCACCCATGTTGCGCTCATGGCGGCGGTGCTGGCGCGTGGCACGACGGTGATCGACAACGCCGCGCAGGAGCCGGAAATCGGCGACGTCGCCGATTGCCTCAACAAGATGGGGGCGCGGATTTCCGGCATCGGCACCTCGCGCCTCATCATCGAGGGTGTGACGCGGCTCGGCGGCGCGCGGCATAGCGTGTTGCCCGACCGCATCGAAACCGGCACCTATGCGATGGCCGTGGCGATGACCGGCGGCGACGTGCTGCTCGAAGGCGCGCGTCCTGAACTGCTCCAGGCCGGTCTTGACGTTATCGCTGAGACTGGCGCGGAGATCACCACGACCAACGACGGCATCCGCGTGCGGCGCAACGGCGTCGGCATCGCCCCGGTCGAGGTGACGACGCAGCCGTTTCCGGGGTTTCCGACCGATCTGCAGGCGCAGCTCATGGCGCTGACGACACGCGCGAAAGGCATATCGCGCATCAAGGAAACGATCTTCGAGAACCGCTTCATGCACGTGCAGGAGCTGGCGCGGCTTGGCGCCAACATCCAGCTCGACGGCGAAACGGCGACCATCGAAGGTGTCGAGCGGCTGAAGGGCGCGCCGGTGATGGCGACCGACCTGCGTGCCTCGGTGTCGCTGGTGATCGCGGCGCTGGCCGCCGAAGGCGAAACGATGGTCAACCGTGTCTACCATCTCGACCGCGGCTTCGAGCGTCTCGAGGACAAGCTTGCCGCCTGCGGCGCAGCCATCGAGCGCGTGAGCGGATAGGCTGCCGCGCATGCGGGCCTTCATCATCGGTCTATTGGCGGCCATCCTCGTCAGCCTTCTATCGACGGCGCCCACCATTGCGCAGTCGGCTTTGCAATGCAGCGGCACGCAGCAGTCCTGGCTGGTCGCCGAATTGTTGTTCGGCCGCGAACATGTCAGCGAGCGGCACTGGCGGCGCTTCCTGGCCACGGAGATCACGCCGCGCTTTCCCGATGGGCTCACCGTGTTCGACGCCAGGGGCCAATGGCGCGCGCCGGGCCACAACGTGATCGCGCGCGAGCGCAGCAAGGTCGTGATGATCGCGATGCCGCCCAACCCCGACAACGACAAACGGCTTCAGGATATCGTCGAGGCCTACAAGGCGCGGTTCAAGCAGCGGTCGGTCGGCCTCATCGTCCGCCCAGCCTGTGTGTCGTTTTAGGCTTGAACCCTTCCAAGTGGCTCCCTACCTTCCCGGGCAGCGTCTCATATCAAAGGTCGGCTTATGGACCCGCTCAAGCTCATTGCGCTTGATGGGGACGACATCGAGGTCGTTTCCGCGCATCTTCAGGACGCCGTGGTCAAGGCCGCGGACATCCACTGGCGTCCGTCCGAGAGGCGGGTGGTTGTCGGTCTCAACCGATTCGATTGGGAGGCGGCGGGCGGTGCATCGCCGGAGTTTCGGCGTCGGCGCGCGGCTTTGCGGTTCGAGCGTGTTTCGACCTGCAAATGCCGCAACGTGGCGTCGGCGGAAAAAGACAAGGTCTTGAACCTGCTGGCCATCGCCTTCGAGCCGACCGATGCGCCAAGCGGCGTGGTCACGCTCCTGTTCTCTGGCGGCGGGGCGTTGCGCCTCGAGGTCGAATGCCTGGAGGCTGAACTTGCCGATCTCGGCCCCACCTGGGTCACGGAATGTTGCCCGGCCCATGTCGTCGAGGATGTCGATGCGACGCTTGCCGAGGCCGCCAAGACCCGCCCGGCGGCGACCGACGGCAACGAAATCAAGGCCGCCAAACAGGGTTGACGCGCCTGCCGCGAGGGCTCATTGACCGGCTAAACCGGGAATGGACCCGGCCTCACAGGGCGCGATGCCGATACGTCTCGATCACCGATCCGCGGATTTCGCCGCACGCTTCACCGCGTTTCTGGCCACCAAGCGGGAGGTGTCCGAGGACGTCGAGCAGGCGGTGCGCGCCATCGTCGCCAATGTCCGCGCCAACGGCGACCGGGCGCTGATCGAACTCAGCCGCAAATTCGACCGCGTCGATCTCACCCGCATCGGGCTTCGGGTTTCGGCTGCCGAAATCGAGGCGGCGACCCAATCCTGCGATCGGCGCGCGCTTGAGGCGCTGACTGTCGCCCGCGATCGGATCGAGGCTTATCACCAACGGCAAAAGCCGGCCGACGGCCGCTTCACCGATTCGCTTGGCGTTGAGCTTGGCCATCGTTGGACCGCGGTTGATGCGGTCGGGCTTTACGTGCCGGGCGGCACCGCGGCCTACCCGTCGTCCGTGTTGATGAACGCCGTGCCGGCGAAGGTCGCCGGCGTGCCGCGCGTCGTCATGGTGGTGCCGACACCGGACGGCAAGCTCAATCCGCTGGTGCTGGCGGCGGCAAAGCTCGCCGGGGTCGATGAGGTTTATCGCGTCGGCGGCGCGCAGGCGGTCGCGGCCCTGGCCTACGGCACCGAGACAATCAAGCCGGTGGCGAAGATCGTCGGCCCCGGCAATGCCTACGTGGCCGCGGCCAAGCGCGTGGTGTTCGGCACGGTCGGCATCGACATGGTGGCGGGGCCTTCCGAAGTGCTGATCCTCGCCGACAAGGACGGCAATCCCGACTGGATCGCCGCCGATCTCCTGGCACAGGCCGAGCACGATACGGCGGCGCAGTCGATCCTCATCACCGACGATGCATCGCTTGCCGACGCCGTGGAGAAGGCGGTCGCCGCGCAACTCTCGACGCTGCCGCGCGCGGCGGTGGCCGGTGCGTCGTGGCGCGATTTCGGCGCCATCATTCTGGTGGAGCGGCTCGACGACGCGATTCCGCTGGTCGATGCCCTGGCGCCGGAGCATCTCGAGATCGAGACGGCGGACGCCGAGCGGCTGGCCGGAAAGATCCGCAATGCCGGCGCGATTTTCCTCGGCGCGCACACGCCCGAGGCGATCGGCGACTATGTCGCCGGATCGAACCATGTCCTGCCGACGGCGCGCTCGGCGCGATTCTCGTCAGGCCTCGGTGTGCTCGATTTCATGAAGCGCACGTCCATCCTCAAATGCGGGCCGGAGCAGCTTGCGGTGCTGGGACCGCACGCCATCGCGCTCGGCGAGGCGGAAGGGCTCGGCGCCCATGCACGCTCCGTCGCGATCCGCTTGAACCGCAGATGACCGCCGCCAAACCAGCGAGCCGCAAGCGGCTCGTCGCGGTTTCGCTCGACGAGCGGTCGATGGGTCGCTCCAATCGCAATATCGAGAACGAGCGCGCGGTCGCGATCAAGGATTTGATCGCGACCAATTCGTTTGCGCCGGTCGGTCATCGCGGCGGCCCGTATGCGCTGCATCTGGGTATGAAGGACAACAGGCTGCTGCTCGACATCCGGCTGGCGGACGGCGAGCCGGTGATCGCGCATCTGCTGTCGCTCACGCCGTTCAAGCGGATCGTGAAGGACTATTTCCTGATCTGCGACAGTTACTACGCTGCCTTGCGCGCGGCCGTGCCCGGACGCATCGAGGCGATCGACATGGGTCGTCGCGGCATCCACGACGAGGGCTCGCGCATCCTGCAGGAGGCGATCAAGACCAAGGTGAAGGTGGATTTCGCCACCGCGCGGCGGCTGTTCACCTTGATCTGTGTGCTGCACTGGAAGGGCTGAATCGGCTGCGCCCAAACAAAAACCCCCGCCGGGGGGCGGGGGTGCTCGCCTCCGGTCGCGCCGGATTACTTCTTGCCGATGCCCAGTCCCGCAAACTTCTTCTCGAAGCGCGACACGCGGCCGCCGCGGTCCAGAAGCTGCTGGTTGCCGCCGGTCCAGGCCGGGTGGGACTTCGGGTCGATGTCGAGCTGCAGCACGTCGCCCTTCTTGCCCCAGGTGGTGCGGGTGGTGAACTCGCTGCCGTCGGTCATCTTGACGGTGACGGTGTGGTAATCGGGATGGGTGTCGGGCTTCATTTCGGCCGTCCTGCGGCCTCGGCCGCGGTTGAAATTTGGCTGGATTTGCGCGGTTCTATACAGGAGCCGGACGGGACCGACAAGCCTTGTTGCAATTGCCTTCCGGCGGATGCAGAGCAAGGGCCGGGCGCGGCCGAAAAGCGGGACGGGACAGCACGATGAACGAGATGGCCGGCAGGGGCGCGACGCGCGAGCTGGCTTCGCCCTCGACCCCGCAGGTTCCGCCCCTGGACGCGACCTCCGAGGCGCTCGCCGCCGGTCCGGGCGGGCAAAGCGCCCGCAAGGCGAAGCTGCGCCCGCTCAAGCTCCTGGTGCCGTTCGTGGCGCGCTATCGCGGCCGGGTCGCGGCTGCCATCGTTGCGCTGCTGGCGGCGTCGGTCGCCACCCTTGCGGTGCCGATCGCGGTGCGGCGGATGATCGACTTCGGCTTCTCCGACGAGCGCATCGGGCTGATCGACCAGTATTTCGGCGTGATGATCGCGGTGGTCGCCGTGCTCGCCGTCGCCAGCGCCTCGCGCTATTACCTCGTCACCACGCTGGGCGAGCGCGTGGTCGCCGACCTGCGCGCGGCGGTGTTCGATCACCTGACCATGCTCGCCGCCCCGTTCTTCGACACCGCCAAGACCGGCGAGTTGACCTCGCGGCTCACCGCCGACACCACGCAGATCAAGGCCGCCGTCGGCTCGTCCGTTTCGGTCGCGCTGCGCAACCTGGTGCTGTTCGCGGGCTCGGCCGCGATGATGGTCGTCACCAGCCCGAAGCTTTCCGGCTTCGTGCTGGCCGCCATTCCGGTGATCGTGCTGCCGCTGGTCGGCTTCGGGCGCTCCGTGCGGCGGCGTTCGCGTGCGGCGCAGGATACGCTCGCCGACGCATCGGCCTATGCCGCCGAGCTGATCGGCGCGGTGCGAACGCTGCAAGCGTTCACCAACGAGCGGCTGGCCAACGCGCGTTTCTCGGACGCGGTGGAGCGCGCCTATCGCGCCGCCATCAGCTCGACCAAGGCGCGCGCGGTGCTGACCGCCATCGTGATTTTCCTGGCCTCCGCGAGCGTCGTCGTCATCCTCTGGGTCGGCGCGCAGGACGTGATCGCGGGCGAGATGACGCCCGGCCGCCTCAGCCAGTTCGTGCTGTTCGCGGTGTTCGCCGCAAGCGGCCTCGGCCAGTTGAGCGAGGTGTGGGGCGAAATCTCCCAAGCGGCCGGATCGGCCGAACGCCTCGCCGAGCTGCTCGCCATCGAACCCGGCGTGCGCGCGCCGGCAAACCCCGTGCCGCTGCCCGGAAAGCCGCGCGCCGAGGTGGCGTTCGAGAACGTGCGCTTCGCCTATCCGACGCGGCCGCAGGTCGATGTGCTCGACGGCGTCTCATTTCGCGTGAAGCCGGGCGAAAAGGTCGCCATCGTCGGTCCGTCCGGCGCGGGCAAGAGCACGATCTTCCATCTGCTGCTGCGGTTCTACGATCCGAAAACCGGCGCGGTGACGTTCGACGGCGTGCGGCTTCCCGACGCCGATCCCGCCGCCTTGCGCCGCCATATCGCGCTGGTGCCGCAGGACACGGCGATCTTCGCCATGAGCGTGCGCGACAACATCCGCTTCGGGCGGCCCGACGCCACCGACGCCGAGATCGAGCGCGCGGCCGAGGACGCCGCCGCGGCCTCGTTCATCCGCGCGCTGCCGCAAGGCTACGACACGCCGGTCGGCGAGCGCGGCGTCACGCTTTCCGGCGGCCAGCGCCAGCGCATCGCCATCGCGCGCGCGATCCTGCGGCAGGCGCCGCTGCTGCTGCTCGACGAGGCGACGTCGTCGCTCGATGCCGAGAGCGAAACGCTGGTGCAGACCGCGCTGACGCGGCTGATGGCCGGCCGCACCACGCTGGTGATCGCGCATCGCTTAGCGACCGTGCTCTCGTGCGACCGCATCCTCGTGCTCGATCAGGGCCGCGTCGTCGAGGAGGGCACGCACGACAGCCTCGCCGCGCGCGGCGGCCTTTACGCGCGGCTTGCCAAGCTGCAATTCCAGGCGGCGTAGCGTCGAAACGGCACGTTGCCGCCGTCATTCCGGAAACCGCGCAGCGCGCGGTTATCCGGAATCCAGCGGCATGTTTGAAGTTTGCTTCTGGATTCCGGGTTCGCGCGCGGAGGCGCGCGCCCCGGAATGACGACGGCGCGTCTGTCACGCGCTAGAGTCCTTCTGCTTTTGATGGAATCACTCGTCGTCATGGGCGGACTCGATCCGCGCATCCATCTTCCTGGGAAAGGATGGATTGCCGGGTCGAGCCCGGCAATGACGCCACAGAGCGGTTCCGTCAAATCGTGAGGCGCTCTAAAGCTCCTTGCCGAGCTTGCGGTCGAGCGAATAGGGCCCGCCGCCGCGCAGCGCGATGGCGAAGCTGATCAGCCCCCACATCAGCGTGTATTCGTAGCCGCGACGCGTCCAGGAAAAGCCGGTGTGCCAATAGACCGCGGTGATGATCGCGAGTTCGATCGCCACCGCGGCGGCGAAGAACCGCGTGAACAGGCCGAGGATCAGCGCGATGCCGCCCACGGTTTCGAGCGTCGTCGCGGTCCAGAACCACGGCGCCGGCGGAGAAAAGCCGAGATCGGTGTAACCCTTGAGCGCGTTCGCCGTTGCCCCGCCCGAGAGCTTGCCCCAGCCGTGCACCAGGAGATTCCAGCCGATGGCGACGCGCACCACCAGCCATGAGAAGGGGACGGCGAAATCGTAGAACGAATCGAGTTGCGGCAGCAGCCGTTTCGGCTCGGCCTGTGTATCAGCCATGACGACATCCTCCCCATTCAGATCGTTGCGCGGATTGTTGTTGTTGACGCTGAAAATAGCACGCGGCCGCGCCCGCGCGGAGCGGCAGCCGCCCGCGTGATCCACAAGCTTTGCCCGCCGGAGGATAAGTCCGAGGGCGCGCGGAACGCCGCGAGTTCGGAGAACCCACGGACCCCGGCGCCTCTCGGGCCGGGGCAGTCCGGATGATAGTGCCGCAGGTTCGCTTCTCTCCAACGTCCCGCGCGCGGTGTTTGAGGCTTGCTCCGCATGGCCCCCGGTGGATTGACCATTCGTATCCACCGCTGCGGGCCTCTGCGACCGCCTGACCGTTGGCTCGGCTGTACGGCTGTCGCCTCCAAGGGCCCAGTGACTCGGTGTCTCCGAGCCGGGACAGATGCGGCTTGGGCCGCCGGCGCGGGGTGTGCATCTTGGCACCCCTTTCGTCCGGCCACCGCACCCGCCCCGCGCGTTTGACGCTGCAGCGCCCCTCGGATGGGACGGGATGAGAGAAGGGTGGCAGAGGAAGTGGGCGGAATTATGATTATTTTCCTATAGAAACAGACAAAGTCTTGTATCCATCGAATAATATGGCGATATAGCCATATGACGAAAGGCGAGCCGACCTTTGTCTGGGACCCGGTCAAGGATCGGATCAACCGTTCGAAGCACGGGGTGTCGTTCGCGCAGGCACAAGATGCGTTTTTCGACCCGCGCCGTGTCATCGCCGAGGATTTGGACCACAGCGATTCCGAGCGGCGCTACTTCTGCTTCGGCATGGTCGATGGCGGTGTGATGACGGTGCGATTTACCTATCGCGATAGCCGCATCCGAATCTTCGGCGCGGGCTACTGGCGGAAAGGAAGAAAAATCTATGAGCAGCAGGATCGTTAAATACACGGAAGGCGAGATCGGGCGCGTCAAGGTGGTCGATGACTTCTTGCCATCGCCGGATTCCTTGGTCGCGCGCGAGGACAATGTGAAGGTGACGCTCGGCCTGTCGCGCCGGAGCATCGACTTCTTCAAGCGCGAGGCCAAGAACCGCCGCGTGCCGTATCAAAGAATGATCCGCGCGCTGGTGGATGCGTATGCGGAGACGCAGACGCGCAAGGGGCGGTAGGTTGTAGGATGGACGAGGTGGCGCTGTAACCCACCCTATTGACTGTGACTGGTGCAGTCCCGGATTTCGCTTCGCTCAATCCGGGCTACGGTCGGCGGGTTAGAAGGCGAAGCATTCGGCGCTGCCGTCGATAGGATTTCCACCGAGACTGGGAATCCTGGCGTATTTCCGAGTGTAGAAGACATATACTAAAACGACAGGCGGCGATAACGACCATCAAGAGCGATACGCCATGAAAAAAAGCGCAAGCTCTGCGAACGAGTCGAAACCCACATCCTCTCCCTCCGCCCTCATCACCGCGCGCATCAAGGAACTCGGCGACTGGCGCGGTGAGACGCTGGCGCGGGTGCGCGCGCTCATCAAGGAAGCGGTGCCCGATGTCATCGAGACGTGGAAGTGGCGCGGCGTTCCGGTGTGGGAGCATGGCGGGATCATCTGCACCGGCGAGACATACAAGGCGGCGGTGAAGCTCACCTTCGCCAAGGGTGCATCGCTCGACGATCCGTCGAAGCTGTTCAACGCCAGCCTTGAAGGCAACGCACGGCGCGCCATCGACATTCACGAGGGCGAGAAGATCAACGAGAGGGCGTTCAAAACGCTTATCCGCGCCGCCGCCGCGCTGAACGCGGCCTCCGCCGCCAAGCGGAAGCGTTGAGCGGTGTTGTCGATGCGCAGGCGAGGGCGAAGCGTCGCCTTCCGCCATCGGGGTCATGATCGCAACGCCGGATCATTCTACGATTCCATGAACCGCGAAAATGATCCGGCCGTTTTCGGCGAGCCGGAAGCGGCTCGCCGCAGGGAACGCGCGCGTCAGGATTCGAGAATCCGGCGCGATTCCATCCGCACAGGTCGCGGACGCTATGCGAACTCGACGCTCGGATGAATGCGCTTGGTCCGGTGCAATGTGTTGCGGTCCGTATGGTGCATTTCCTCGCCGGTTGCCGCGAGCTTCAGGACGAGGTCGGAGGTGTAGCTCAGCGTTCCGTCCTCGTTGAACGTGAACGTGCTCTCGAAGGCCGTGGCCGTCGCCCGCTCGAGCAGGTACTTGTTCTGGCACAGGCCGTAGGTCGGCGATCCGGGCTCGGCCTTGAATGTCAGCGAGCGGTCGCGAGCCTTGGCGTCGCCGCCGGCCAGGATGGCCAGTCCGCGCGGCACCGCGAAGCAGCGGATGATCTGCCCGTTCGCCTTGTCCCAGAGGAGATAGCCCACCTCGTCGTGGAAGGGGTCCATGGCTTCCTCGCCATGCCGCCATGCCGTCATGCTGTAGTTCAGCCCCTCCATCGTCTGCCGGCCGTTCTCGACAACCGGGATGGGCCGGAACCAGGCCTTCTCGAAGTAACTCGTCTCGATCGTCGCGTCGTCCTTGTTGCGGTAGGAGAGATCGACGCCGACGTCGCCTTCCCATTCGCCGACCAGCGGTGTCAGCGGCCCCAGCTTCTGGGGGCCCAGTAGTTGCGCCATTTATTGTCTCCTTGTCATGCTTGTTGTCGTGCTTGGTGGAAGCGTCGCCGATGCCTGTCGGGCGGCCGCTGGGGGTTGGTCTGGTTTCACGGTCGCCCTTCGGAAAAACGCATCGGCCAATGCCGCGCGCCCAAGGCCGCGGGCGCGGTCTCGGGCACCGGATTCAGTTTTGATTGTGCTGGATCGGAGCGGGGATGCAGCCCGGCGAGGCAGCGAGTGACGAGCCAATGTTATCGGCTCGCGCGGCGAAATCAATCGGCGGACCGTGCGGCCTCGCGGGCGCGCGCCGCGCGCTCCCGGTCAAGTTGCGTTATGCGCCGACGCCGCGCGCCTTCATCGCCGCGCCGATCTCGTCGAGGATCGCGGGATCGTCGATGGTGGCCGGCATGGTCCACGGCACGCCGTCGGCGATCTTCTTGATGGTGCCGCGCAGGATCTTGCCCGAGCGCGTTTTCGGCAGGCGGTTGACGACCAGCGCCAAGCGGAACGAGGCGACGGGGCCGATCTTGTCGCGCACCAGCGCCACGCACTCCTGCTCGATCTCCTCGGGCGGGCGGTTGACGCCGGCCTTGAGCACGAGGAAGCCGCACGGCACCTCGCCCTTCAGCGTGTCGTTGATGCCGAGCACCGCGCATTCGGCCACGTCGGGATGGGAGGCCAGCACCTCCTCCATGCCGCCGGTGGAGAGGCGATGGCCGGCGACGTTGATGATGTCGTCGGTGCGGCCCATGACGAAGACGTAGCCGTCCTCATCGATCAGGCCGGCGTCGGCGGTCTTGTAGTAGCCGGGAAACTCCGCGAGGTAGCTCTCGCGCATGCGGTCGTCGGCCTGCCACAGCGTCGGCAGGCAGGACGGCGGCAGCGGCAGCTTGACCACGATGGAGCCCATCGCGCCGCGCGCCACGTCCTTGCCGGCCTCGTCCACCACATGGATGTCGTAGCCCGGCATCGCCACCGCCGCCGAGCCGTGCTTCACCGGCAGCGCGCCGAGGCCCACCGGATTGCCGGCGATGGTCCAGCCGGTTTCGGTCTGCCACCAATGGTCGATCACCGGCCGCTTCAGCAGGTTTTCGGCCCACGCCAACGTGTCGGGATCGGCGCGCTCGCCGGCCAGAAACAGCGTGCGGAATTTCGACAGGTCGTATTGCGCCAGAAGCTTGCCCTGCGGGTCTTCCTTCTTGATGGCGCGGAACGCCGTCGGCGCGGTGAACATCGCCACCGCGCCGTGTTCGGCGATGACGCGCCAGAACGCGCCGGCGTCCGGCGTGCCGATCGGCTTGCCCTCGTAAAGGATGGTGGTGCAGCCGTGCAGCAGCGGCGCGTAGACGATGTAGCTGTGGCCGACCACCCAGCCGATGTCGGAGGCCGCCCACCACACCTCGCCGGGCTCGATGCCGTAGAAGTATTTCATCGACCAGCGCAGCGCGACCATGTGGCCGCCGTTGTCGCGCACCACGCCCTTGGGGATGCCGGTCGTGCCCGACGTATAGAGAATATAGAGCGGATCGGTCGCCGCGACCGGCACCGGCTCCAGCACGTTCTTGGCCCAGACGATGGCCTCGTCCCAGGTCTTGTGCCAGTCGTGGTCGCGGCCTTCGACCAGCTTCGCCTCGGCCTGCGGCCGCTGCAGGATCAGGCACGCGGCGGGCTTGTGCCGGGCCAGTTGGATCGCTTCGTCGAGCAGCGGCTTGTAGGGCACGACGCGCGCGCCCTCGACGCCGCAGCTTGCGGAGAGGATCACCTTGGGCTTGGCGTCGTCGATGCGGGTGGCGAGCTCTTTCGGCGCGAAGCCGCCGAACACCACGGAATGGATCGCGCCGATCCGCGCGCAGGCGAGCATGCCGACCACCGCCTCCGGGATCATCGGCATGTAGAGGACGACGCGGTCGCCCTTCTTGACGCCGAAGTCCTTGTCGAGAATGCCGGCGAGAATCTCGGTCTTGGTCTGCAATTCGGCGAAGGTCAGGGTCTGCTTCCGGCCGGTCACCGGCGAGTCGTAGATGATCGCGGCCTGCGTGCCGCGGCCGGCGATGACGTGGCGATCCACCGCGTTGAAGCAGGTGTTGCACACGCCGTCCGGAAACCAGTGGCCGTAGACGCCGGCGCCCGGATCGAACACCGTCTTGGGCTTCTTGATCCAGTCGATGGCGTCCGCCGCCTCGCCCCAGAAGCCTTGCGGGTCGCGCTGCCAGTGCGCGTAGGCTTCCGCATAGCGGCTGGCCGTGGCGCCGGACGTGTCGGGACGGGCATCCACGGGGCGGGCTTCCACGGGACGGGCTTCCAGGCTGCGGGTGTTCATCGGCGCCTCCAAGGGGATTGTGGTCCCGCGGCCGGTTTTTGCAAGCCGACGTTCGGCCTAGAGCGCGCGTGGGACGGGGCGGCGAGGATTCGTTCCGGCGGCCAGGTGATGGTTGTCGAAGCGTTGGCGTTCCGATAAATTTCGCGGCGATTTCGCGGGCCTTGCGGCTCGCGTTTGCAGACGACGATGCCGGGCGGCGAATGGCGAAGGAAGAGCTTCTGGAATTTCCAGGTGTGGTGATCGAGCTGTTGCCGAACGCCACCTTCCGCGTGAAGCTCGAGAACGATCATGAAATCATCGCCCACACCGCAGGCCGCATGCGCAAGAACCGCATCCGCGTGCTGGCCGGCGACAAGGTGTTGGTGGAGATGACGCCTTACGACCTCAGCAAGGGGCGGATCACCTACCGCTTCAAATGACATCCGCCGTGGCGGCGGCATTTTCCTGACTTCGACAGAGGCAATTGCCAAGCGATGATGATCGGTCGCCCCAAATTCGTGCTGGCATCGGGCTCGCCGCGCCGGTTGACGCTGATCAACCAGATCGGCATCGAGCCCGACGCGCTGCGGCCGGCCGATATCGACGAGACGCCGCGGCGCGGCGAGCTGCCGCGCGCCTGCGCCAATCGCCTGGCGCGGGGCAAGGCGGAGGTGGCGCTGGCCGCTGTGAAGCTCGACGACGAATTGACCGGCTCTTACATTCTGTCCGCCGACACGGTGGTCGCGGTCGGCCGCCGCATCCTGCCCAAGGCCGAGTTGCTGGACGAGGCGGCGCAGTGCCTGCGGCTGTTGTCGGGCCGCAGCCATCGCGTCCACACCGGCGTCTGCCTGGTGACGCCGAAGGAGTCCTTCCGCCAACGGCTGGTGGAAACGCGGGTGCGCTTCAAGCGGCTGAGCGACGACGACATCGAGGCCTATCTCGCCTCCGGCGAATGGCGCGGCAAGGCGGGCGGCTACGCCGCGCAGGGGCTCGCCGGCAGCTTCATCGTCAAGATCGTCGGCTCCTACACCAACATCGTCGGCCTGCCGCTTTACGAAACGGCGTCGCTGCTTGCCGGCGAGGGCTTCCCGATCCATTTCGGCTGGCTCAACGCGGTGTAAGCGCCGCGGCCCGCGCCGCAGCCCGCGCGTGGTGCGCGGACCTCTGGCGGCGCACCTCTGGCGGCACATCTGGCGAGCGACCACATGGATCGCATGGAAAGCATGTCCGACGACCCCGCTCCGACGCCCGCCGCGCCTTGCCCGATCTGCGGCAAGCCGCGCGAGCCGCGGTTCCGGCCGTTCTGCTCGAAGCGCTGCGCCGATATCGACCTCAACCGCTGGCTCTCCGGCGTCTATGCCGTGCCGGTCACCGAGGATTCCGACGAGGACGGCGAGACGATCGGCCACGAGGGCGAGGGGCGCTGAGCCTGTGGCGCGCCGAGGGGCGGGCGGCAAATCGCGCGTCGGTCAGGTGCGTGGCGACGAGGTTGCGTGTCGCTCTGCCACGTCGCGAGTCGGCCGGGTCAAGCGTCTGCCAGGTCGCGCGTCTGCCAGGTCGCGTCTCTGCCCGGTCGCGTCTCTGCCGGATCGCGGGTGGCTCGGGTTGGGAGCCCGGCGCCTGCCCCCGTGCCGCGCGGTTCTCGCCGGCCGCGGCGGGGACTCAACAGCCCCGAATCCGCGTTTCACGCCGGGGTTTAAGCAATTGCCCGGTCGCCATTGCCGGCATCCTGGACAGGCCCGAATCCAGCTTCTATAAACCCCCGCCAACCCTCAGCGCCCAGGTAGCTCAGTTGGTAGAGCATGCGACTGAAAATCGCAGTGTCGGTGGTTCGATTCCGCCCCTGGGCACCAAGACCCCGTTCGCAGATGTTCGCGGTCGTCCAGAAACGCCTTGAATTTCAAGTGTTTGTCGCATAATTTCGGCGGCAGGCGTTCGCGGCCAATCGCCCAAAGCCGGCGAATTTGTTGGCACATTTGTTGGCCAAAATGACGCCGACAGAAATGTACCAACACGCGCCATGCCACTGACCGATACCGCGATCCGCAAAGCCAAGCCCGGCGCCAGCACGATCAAGCTGTCGGATGGGGGCGGGCTGCAATTGCACGTTCATTCCAACGGCTCGAAATACTGGCGCCTCGCTTATCGTTACGACGGCAAGCAGAAGAGTCTTTCCTTCGGCGTCTATCCCGAAGTCTCCCTTGCCGAAGCGCGCAAGCGCCGCGAAGCGGCCAGAGCGCTGCTGCGCGATGGCAAGGACCCGATGGTGGAAAGGCGGGTGGAAAAGCTCGCCCGTGCGATCGCCGCCGGAAACACCTTCGCGGCGATCGCCGACGAGTTGCTCGCGAAGATGACAAGAGAAGGCCGCGCCGAGACGACTCTCAAGAAAACAAGATGGCTTTTCGACTTCGCACGCCCGCTGATCGGCGACCGTCCAATCGCGAAGATCAGCGCCGCTGAAGTGCTCGCCGTGCTGCGCAAGGTCGAAGTGCGCGGCCGTCACGAAACCGCGCGCCGTCTTCGCAGCACTATCGGTTCGGTTTTCCGCTACGCCATCGCGACGGCTCGCGCCGACAACGATCCGACATTCGCCCTGCGCGGCGCATTGACTACGCCGAAGGTCAAGCCGCGCGCGGCCGTGACCGATCCGAAGGCGGTTGGCGCGCTGGTTCGCTCGGTGTGGGGCTACGACGGCCAGCCGGCAACCAAGGCCGCGCTGCAACTTATGGCCTATATCTTCCCACGCCCTGGTGAATTGCGGCTGGCCGAATGGCCCGAATTCGACCTCGAAGCCGCCGTGTGGTCGATCCCTGCGTCGCGCATGAAGATGCGCCGTCCGCACAAGGTGCCATTGCCGTCGCAGGCGATCGCCATTCTGACGCAGCTTCGGGACATCACCGGCCACGCCAAGCTTGTGTTTCCCAGCGCCTGGTCACTGTTGCGGCCGATCTCCGACAACACGCTCAATGCGGCGCTGCGCCGCCTCGGCTACTCGCAGGATGAGGCGACGGCGCATGGCTTCCGGGCGACGGCTTCGTCGCTCCTGAACGAAAGCGGGCTGTGGCACGCGGATGCCATCGAGCGTCAGCTTGCCCATGAGGACGCAGATGCGGTGCGTCGGGCATACGCCCGGGCTGAGTTCTGGGACGAGCGTGTCCGCATGATGCAATGGTGGGCGGACAAGCTCGACGCGCTGCGCAAAGGTGCAACAGTGGCGACGCTGAGGGTGGCATAGCGCTGACCTGACCATCGCACAGGCGGCCGACTTCCTGAACGTGTCGCGTTCGCATCCTTTCGATCTGATCGAGAGCGGAGCGCTCCCGAAGTAATCGAGACCGCGGAGTTTTGTCACGATTCGTTGTAGCTGCGCTCGATGAAAGGCTTTGCCCGGTCAAGGTCCTCCGGCTTGGTCAAAGTGATTTCGAGATCGCCGGTCCCGAAATGACCAACTTGTGACACGTCGCGGCTGAACCCGGGCTCAAGCGCGACGGTGCTTGGATCGACCTTCACAAAGATGAGAACTTTGCCGGTGGTCGGACGGAATTCGACGCAAGCGAAATTCCTGATGCGCTTGAAAGCGATATAGAAGCGCAGCGTTGTCTCCTGAACGTCATCGCCCAACGCGAGCAGGTAGGCTCTCAGCGCCTCGTAGCGATCCAGCATCTCGCCGTTGAGTTCTTCGAGGACGGCGCTGATCGTCTTGTACTTACCGGGCGCCGACGCAGCGCCGCCCGCGATCCCCGCTTCAACCGGAACAGCCTTGGCCGATGTTGCGGTCACGAGATCGAGCAGCACCAAGTCCGTTCCGAAACGCCGATAGCGGATCAGCTCGATGTTGCGTTGCATTTGCCTCACGGCGTGGTCGTCATAACGACTGAAATCGCCTGCGATGCAGATCAACCGCGGGGCCGACCAATCCACGGACTCGGCTGCTTCCTTCCCGAGCTTCTCGAGCACTAGCCATTGAAAGTCCTTTCGATGATCCATGAGCCAATCGAGATAGAACAGGCCCTGGTTCACGACGTTTTCGTTGGCGGCGCGCTTGTATTCGAGAATGACCGGACAGCCGTTTTCATCGAGGCCGAGGGTGTCGATCCGGCCTCCGTTCGTCGTGGTGAACTCCGAAGCAAGAAAACGGACGCCAAGGAACGCTTCCAGGTTGCGCTCGAACAGGGTCTGAACCGACTTCTCGATCGTATCTGTTGTACCGACCAACTCATCGACGTTGCCGCCGGCGATCCTGAAGAGTTTGATATCGCTCATGCAATGCGTCCCCCGCCGCGAACGTAATGAGCGGCTCTATTCATCTTTCAGCAGCGCCTTCAAATGCTCGGCCAGCGGCGGCACTGCCTCTGTGACCGTAGTCCATAGGATGTCGCGATTGATCTCGAAATAGGCATGCACGAGCCGATGCCGCATCCCCACGATGGAAGCCCACGGCAATTCGGGCATCTCGGCGCGCGCCTCGTCGGACATCTTGCTCGCTGCCTCGCCGACGATTTCGATCGCCCGAACCAGCGCGAACAAAAGCATTTCGTCGCTTTCGAGGTCGCTTCGATTGCGACCCTCCACGAATCTCATCGCCGCGTCCATGGCATCGGCCATGTGTCGCAGCCGCACGCGGTCATGCCGCTTCATATTGGATCTCAGCCTCGCGCACCACTTCGTCTCGGAAGTAACGACTGAGATCTTCGGGTGTCCGCAGGTCTACGCGCCGTCCGCCGAGCAATGCTGATAATTCCTGCTCGATACTGGCAAGGTCAAAAAGGCTGGGCGTAGCGTCGCGCTCAAACTCGACGAGGAGGTCGACATCACTATCCGGACGCGCGGTGCCTTTGAGCGTCGATCCGAACAGGGACAGCCGGCGGATGTGGTACCGACGGCAAACGTCCGCGAGTGCGTCGGGCGCAAAGGGAAGTTTTGTAGGCATGGACGGCCTCCTCGGATCGATCTTCGGCGGTGGGTCGTAGATCTCCTGAGCCTCGGCCGCGAGCTGATCGAGCACCTTGCGACGCTCCGCATCGATGTTCTCCTTGTAGCGCAAGACATCTTCGAAGCGGACGCGTCGGTGCGTTCCGACCAAGCGGAAAGGAAGCTTCTTCTGCTCAAGAAGCTGAACAAGGAACGGTCGCGATACGTTTAGAAAGTCGGCCGCCTGCTGGGTGGTAAGCTCGGCATTCTGAGGGACAATCGTGACGGCTCGACCGGAGGCCATATCCTCCAGAATGGCCTGAAGGAGCTTCACAGCGCCGGCCGGCAATTCAATTGTCTCTTCCTGTCCGGCATCGCGGACGCGCAAGGTCAGCGGCTGCCCGCGACGAGCAAGCGGCGCAAGCCGTTGTGCGGATTTGCGCGCAAGTTCCACTTCCTCCTTCGAAGGCGGCCCACTTGTGAGAGCTAGAACAGTGGACATGCTTGATCTCCAGTCACTCCAAGTTCTTGAATGTAGAGCGACTCGCCTTCATTCGCAATAGTCGAAACAAGCGAAACGACCGAAGCGCGCTTCTGAGGTGGCAGAATTCTGCGGGGCTATCTAAGAGGAGCGCGCCCGCATTGAGTACTCGCTCGATACATGGCGGAGATCGACGTCCAAGGGCCTCGGAAGCGCTCGACGAACTGACCGCTGAAGCGCAGGAACTCGGGATCGGGTACGGAAGCTCCGATTAGCGACGGGCGGCAGTTGAAAGGCGCCGAAATGCCGGTGCCTCGGCAAGAGACGGCGCGACAGATCGAATTTGGTCCAAAGCATCTGTGAGATCGTGTGGAATGACGGCTCCCTCCGAGGTCCCCACGGTCAGATCAAGCAATCGCAACAAGGCCTTTGCCTTGGGCTCGTCGTTTATGACAGCGAGCTTCTTCGCCTCCCCCTCTTGACCATAGAGCCCATAGTCTATCATCGACCAGCACTCAAAAGGCACGAGGAAGCGCGCGATCGCATCGACTGCCTCGGCGAAAGCGTCTCCAGAGGTTGCAGGAAGATCGGCAAGAGCGCCACTGACGCCAGGCGTTGCGAGCGAGCGTTCTTGCGGCCATACGTCGCGAAGAAAAGGCATAGCCGCCGACCGGAACAATGTCGCTGCGGATGCTGCATTTTGTTGCTTCTTACCCTCAGGTTGCCCGTCAGGAGCCTGCATGGAAAGCTCGCGGACGAATTGCGGGATCGCGTTCGCTGCTGATGCACGAACCTCGTCATCAAGCGTGCGCAACATTTGTTGAACTCGCGAGTTGGGAACGGCAGGATCGCGTCCTTCTCGGAAGGCGTGAAGGGACTCAATCACGAGACTGAACACCAACCTTTGTCGCGTCTCCCGCCCAAGCCGGCGATCTGTTGCTCGCTCCGCTATTGCACCGCCGATTATCCTCAAGACATCGGTGAAATGGGTGCGCCGGGCAATAGCTCGCCAAAGCGCGAGCGACGCCCCGTCGTCCTCCAGTAGCGGGGCAATAAGATGTTCTTGTGCCCAGGCAGGGTCAGCGCGCAGGAAATAGGGCAGTGCTTCGATCAAACGATGTCGTGCGATCAGACCGCTTCGCCCGGTTGATGCAATCACGGCGTCGCGCATCTGTCGTTCCGCCGATCCAACAGCAAATGCTTGTGAATCGGGGGTGAGCGTAGGGCACGCCGCCAAGAACACACCGACAAGTTTCCCGGCAGGCGTGTTGAGCGTGTCGAGATCCATGGGCTCGCGATCGTCGTCGACGGAACGGGCGGTGACGCTGAGATCGGCCTCGTCGTCTTTCTCGGGTCTGCTATTGGTCGCCTCAACAGCGACCGGCCAGACCCGCAACCACACGGGCAAGCCTAGCGGCATGGCAACAATTTGTGTTCCCCACGCATCCAGCCACGCGCTGATGCCTTCTATGGCCGCTGACAGTGTTCGTTCTGAGAGTTGGTTCAGAAGTGCTAGGACTCTGGCTGCCTCACCTTGAAGATCGCGCGCTGTTGCGGGGGCGGGCTCTGACGGTCTCGGCGAATGTGCCCAACCGAAGCGGTTCCATACTCTAGGGAAGTCATCGCCGCCATTCCCTGACGCTTCGAAATCGCTGAGGACAAGTGCGGCCTTTTCAGGTTGCTGCAACCAATCGTTCGCCCGTTCAGCAGGGTCGTCGTCCCAGCCACCGCGGCTCATTGAGAGCGCCGTCTCAAGCGCGCGGAGCCGCGATACGCCCTCAAGTGTGTTGTACCGATCATCGGGATTAGGAGGGACCGATCTGACGGTTACCGCTTCTGGAAAACCTTCATCAATCGCAATTGCGCCAAGATCGGCAAATTGCTCCATGTGAGCATCAAGCCATGATTTCGAACTTGCCGGCAGTTGCCCCCCCGCAACCTCGATACGCTTTAATTCGCGAACAGCCCAGTAGAGGCGCGCGTTCTTGACTTTTGCTGCCTCGGCCTTCTTTGGCCAATGATTCCGTGGTGGACCCTTTTGAAGGCGCTTGGCAATGACTTCTCTGATTTCTTGATCCAGATCGGCAAAGCGGGTTGCACGAAGCTCGGCGATCTCGGGAAAGACGTGCAAGTCCCAAAACTTGCGATCGTCGAGCTCGACAAGGAAGGCCCCAACCTGTTCGGCCGAAGTCAACTGCCTGTTCCGGGACATTGCAGACCACAGACGAATGTGAACCGGAGAATTGTCCAGCTTCCATCGCAACAAAAATGGCTGCGCGGCGCCTGCGTCGAGTTCACCAATCCGCGCGACAACGGCGTGGAGGAGCTTCACTGATGGGGCGATCCCTCGATGGTAAGCATCCGGGTCTTTACTTTCGCCAGCCTGCGCACCGGAGGAGACGTAATAGACCCGCCCCAACTCTCCGAGCTGCCACAACCCCCGCTGCCCATCCCATCCGAGGCGGCGCGCGATATCGAGACCTTGAGCGACCGCAGCCTCAAGAGCATTTGCCAGCGGCTTCAGGAATTGAATGTCTGTGACATCGGCAAGTTTAAGGACTTTCAGATCGATCAGATCGCCACTAGTCAGGCTCGCTGAAACGAGATGTTCGAAAGACTTTGGCTTCCGCGGTTTTTTGACGAACTGCCAGCGCCAGGAATCAATTGGCTCGACTTTGAGACGCGGAGCAACCAGATTCACGATTGCGGCAACAACCGCGCCAGAATGATCACCGGCGCGCAGGCGCTTCTGGATGCCATAGATCGTCGTTCCGTCGCCTCTTTCTGAAAGATCGGAAGACCAGCTTTCCTCTATCAAACGCCAGGCGGTCGCCCACGGCTCCTGCAAGTCCTCCGCGCCCGGGCCGCTCAGCAGGTACTCAACCCCGATCCGTTCAACACGTTGATTGGGCTTCAAGCGCAGAGCCCAGTCGATCGTGCCTTGCTCCGCCAAGCGTTTGTGCAGAAATGCGATCGTTGCCCGGAACGTGTCCTGGTCCTGCGGTGCAAGATAGGTCCAGGGTTGGATCACGATTTCCGCCCCCGATCTTTTTCCGAACCAATTTTCACGATGGCGTCAAGCCAACCGATGTCTGCCTTTGCGTCAGATACCAGCGACGCCAACCGCACGCGTTCGCTGGCGTTGCTTCGGCGGAAAAGATGGTCGAATAGGTCGCGATCAGCTTCTGTTGCTGTTGTCCGGCTTGCCTTGACGATCCGACGAAGCTCGGAGTCGATGATCTCTTTCTTCCCATTGACGGCGGACAGTTCGGACCATCGCTCAAGCGTTGCCAGCAACGCTCCGTGGTTGCCGTTCGAGTCGTAGTGGATCGGCGTGATCCCGCGCCCCTTCCAGTCCTCCAACGAGACCGGATCGGGTACGCTTGTACCGACGAATGTGAACCGCTCCTTCAAATCGTCAAAGCGGCTGCCGTCGGCAGCAACCGCATTCAAGAGGTAACGCATCGGCGGATCGTTTGCGCTATACCCAACCAGGACGAGGTGATAGAGGCGCGCCGCGTCGTAGATGAAGTCCGGCACGACACGCCGCCGCAGATAGAACTCACCGAAATCCTGATCCGACAATACGAGTTCAGAAACGCGCGCCGGGCTTTTATCCAGAGCGCCATGTATGTGAAGAACACCTGAGAATTCTGCCTGTCTGGAAGGTCGGGGGATTGAGCCCAATGCATAGGTCTGGACAGGCAATCGAAGCCGTCGAGCTGCTGCTTCCAGCAGCAGATCGAAGTTGGTTGTTACAATAGTCCTGGCCCCGCCTCGGTCGGCGAGGCGCATAAGTGCCCGATGAATTGGTGCGGGGTTCTTGGCGCCGGAGCGAAGCCGCGCTGCTACTTCGCGCCTGACTTGACTATCGCCGCGGGTTTGATCGTCGAGGCGCCGTTCAAGCATTCCGAGAACAACGTCATAGTCGCCTGCTATGAATCGCTTCACTTCAGCCGTCTGGCGTTCAGTCAGCCCAGCACAATTGGCCTGCCATTGGTTGCACGCCCCAACGGGTATGCCGGTCAGGACGGAATGAACGACACTATCCAGACGCTCGTAGACGTCGAGCACGAGCTGACGGAAATCGGGAAGGCCAGCCGGGCTTGAAATTCCCGCTCCGCAGATGAAGAGCACTTCGCCGCGCGCATGGGCCAACAGGAGTCGTTCAGGGATGGCGGCCAGTCCATCGCCGAGCGATATCACGCGATCTTCGATATCCGGCCCCATCACCAACCTTGCCGCATCCACTCGTCAAGGTCGCGCGAGGACAGAACCCGTTCGGTGTACTCCCAATCGAGGCCCTGATCGTCGGCCACATCGCGCAGGTACCGCATCTCCATCGGTGGCCGGGCCGTCTCCACGCGCTGGGAGAAGTTCTTGACCGCTTGGCGGTCCCGAAGAACGGCCTCGATCCACTGGTCCTCGAAGGCATCGGGAAGCTGGCCGAGAACCGAAAAGATGTCGCCGAATCGGTTTGAAAGCGCCGCGTAAACATCGTCCTCAACGGTTCCCGCATAGCGCAGGTTCAGGACATGCACGTTGTCCCGGACCTGGCCGATCCGTTGGACCCGGCCCTTGCGCTGTTCGAGCCGCGACGGATTCCATGGCAGGTCGATGTTCACTTGCGCGCCCAGCCGCTGTAAGTTCAGCCCTTCGCACGCCGCGTCCGTCGCACAAACGAGGCGGATATCGCCATTCTGGATCGACGCCTTGATTTGCTCGCGCGCGGCCGTGCGGCGGTCTGATCCGCGCTGGACGAAGGAGGCGGAGCCGCCGGCGTAAAGCGCCACCGGCTCGTCAGGGAATGCCGCGCACAGGGCTTCCAGCACCCATTCCGCCGTTGTGCGGTATTGGCTGAAAATGATTGCTCCATTCTCTTCCAGCCAACGCCTGTCGCGGAGATAGTGAAGAACCACCTGAACCTTCGGATCGATATCGGCGCCGCCCACCACGGCGGCAAGGTTCCGCTCCACCTCGCGAAGCAATTCGATTTCTTGCGGGTCAGGCGGCGTGTCGTCGGTCGGCACGCCTTCATCGCCGATTTCGTCTTCGGGGACCGCCGACGCGTCGATACGGCCCAGAAGATGCCGTGCCGTTTCCAGGCCCGCGCGTGCCGACGATCCGATACGCCGCAACAGGATCGTCTTGAGGAAGCCGGCGCCAGGTTGCCGCGCGGCATAGAGGCGGCTGAAGGCTTCCGCGGCTTCGTAGGCCGCGGTGAACGCCAATCCCATTACGAGGCCTTGGCCATCGAACAACGCCGACGGAAGCCCGTCGTCGGCACGAGGATGGGCAATGACGCCGATCCGCTTTAGAAGGCCGCGCTCCTCAAGCATGGGACGGGTGCGCCGGACGACGCGCCGCACGATGGGATTATGGCGTTCGGCAAGTGTCGCGAACTCGCGCAGGAAGTCATCGCGAACATCGCGATCGAGTTCGTCGAAGCGTGGGCCGAGAACAACCTTGCTGTCGAGGCGCGCCGAGTTGCGCACGTCCCGGAAGACCGAACCTTCCGCGGCCGGCGGCAGCGGATTGCGAAACAGCCCCCATCGCGAGGTTTCGTGTTGCGGCCAGGGGCGTTCGCCGGTCAGCAAGCGGATGGACTCCTCACGCATCCATTCGCCGCCGTCGAACGGCATCCCCAGCACCTGTGGCGCGCCTTGGCCGAGGGCTGCCAGAATGTCCCATAGCTCAACCGCATCGAGCTGGATCGGCGTTGCGGTGCCGAGGATGACGTTCGTCGCGTTCCGGGCGACCTTGTGCAGGAACTCGAGCAGGTTGTTTCGCGTCGCAGTGGTGTGGCCGCGCCGCGTCTCGCGGGAAGCACGCGCCTTGTGCGCTTCGTCGAGAATGACGACCCCGAATGTCTTCTTCGCCAGTGCGCCACGCTCTGCCTCATCGTCCCCGTTGACGATCAGCCCGGTCGAGACGATCCCGATCCGCCAGGGGCATTTTGCCACCAGCGTCGGATCGCCGCGTTGCGTCAGCGGGCGGCGCTCGCCGTCCAGCCAGCACTTCTTCGTCGTGGACCAGACCGCCGATGGAATGCCGAGCTTGTCTTCGAGTTCTTCCTGCCATTGCCAGATGAGCGTCGCCGGCGCGAGAACGAGCACGGGTTTGTCTTCGAGCAGCGACAGGACCAGGGCTGCGGCGGCCATCGACAGCGTCTTGCCCAGGCCCACATCGTCGGCGATCAGGTAGCGCGCCTTGCCGTGCAGGCGGTAGTCATCGACGCAGGTCTGGACGAAGCGCTTCTGCCAAGGGCGCAGGATTTGCCCGCCCCTGTAGATCGGCCGATCGGCGAGAACTGCCTCTGCCGGCACAGTGCCGTTGTTCGCTTCCCGCGCCTCTTCGATGGAGCGGTATTCCAGCCGGCGCGCCATCGCCGCGACGTGCTTCACGACGGCATCGGGAAGATCGATCCCCTGTTGCCAGAAGTGCTCGAACTCCTCGCGGACCCACTCGGCAGCCGAAGGGTCTTCGTCGCCCCAGAGGATTTCATAGGCGTGCCGGAAGGCGGTCGCCGAATCGTTCACGCTGCCGACGAAGGAATAGACCCGCCCGTCCGCGTGCTCGATGACCCCGGCCTTGCCGTGCACGAACACGTTCTCGGCGTCGCGCGGCACGACGCGGACCTTCATCCGGCCGGATGCGAGAAGATCGTGCAGGCGCCGATAGCGCTCGCGCGAAAGCAGGAGATCGAGCCCGTCCTCGGTCGATTGCCAGCTTGAAACGAGGGTCCGGGCCAAGGCTTCCTGGCCGTCGCGCGCGGCCTTGGCGACCTTCACGTCATAGGGATCGAGGTCGCCATTGCAGACGACACGGATCTCACCGACGGTATCGAGCGCCTCGCCGACGACTTCGAGAAGCGACGAGCGGAAATAGCCGGCGATGCGGAGGTAGCGCGAGGCGTGCGCGAGCCGCTCCGCCAGAACGGGGCCGAGCGCCTGACGCCGCGAGGAAAAGCGCTCGATCCCCATCGCGGTCACACCCGGTCGAGCTTCAGCGCCTCGGCCAGCTCGTGAGCGGCGCTGCTCTCCTCCGGCCGCGTGGCCTTGGTCTTGGCTGCGATGTATTCGGCAAGCCCGATCAGCTTCTGGCGGCGCTGCCAGTAATCACTGGTATATTCCGTCTTCAGAATGGTGACGCCGCGCTTCGGGTCGCGCTCCCTGCCGTCCATGGTTTTCCAGATAGCGAACAGCACCTGCCGGAGCTGTGTCTTCGCAAAGCCATCGCCATCGAGCATGCGGCCTTTGAGATCGGCGGCGCCGGCGAGCGAGGCCGCGTTGGCGGTCGTCGATGCCATCAGGGATGCATAGTCGGCGAAGGCGAAACTCTTGGCGAAATTCTGGAAGTCGGCGACCTTGGTCGTGCCCTTGGCTTCCATGTCGAGCATGCGGACGTAGAAGCGTTCTGGCGGCGTAAGATCGCGCCACATATCGCGCGGGAATCCTTCGGGGACGAGCAAGCCGTTCGCCACCTGCGCCGCGTAATCGACGAGATCGCGCATCACGGTCCGCTCGTTCTTGCCGAGCTTGCGGTAAAGATCGCGGTCGAGCGGTTGGCGGTCGATGGTGGAATAGGCGGTCACGACCTGAAGCGCGGCGGCATAGGCGGCGAGCGTCAGATCGCCGTCGGTATAGAGCGTCTCGGCATTGCTGCGCTCGTGCCAGCTATCGTCGAGGGCGGTGAGGCGGGCAAGCTGTGCGGCAACGGCCTCCTCGATCTCGGCCTCGATCTCCATGCGCCGGGCGTTTGCTTCCCGCAAGCGCTTACGCAGAATGAGGCAGACGGTGCCCTGGACGTAGTTGCCCTCCTTCAGAGCGCTCTCTGTCTCCGTCACGATATTCCACGCGGCAGCAACGGAAAGCCCGGCTGCCCACAGGATGGCGCCGAGATCGGCCCAGACGCCCGCGTCCTGATGAGTAAACATGACGACTTGCAGGCCGTTGTCGGGCATTTGCTTCGTCATCGCCGCATAAGCAGCCACCATGTCGCGGCGGAATTGCTCGTCCTTGCCCTTGATCGCCAAACTACGCTGCGAGTCCCAAGTCCACTGATCGAAGGGCGACGGTGGATTCTTACGCAGCCAAGCGATGAAGAACTCAGTGATCTCGTGATAGTTGATAGCGTCGGCATAGGGCGGGTCGGTGACATAAACGTCACTCTCAATCGAAACGTCCCTCGCCGCGTGTACAGCGAGATTCACGGATGACGAACCCAAAACTGCATGTGGGAATGCCTCTTCGATGTAGCTGCTAGAGTGAGAGTATGCTTTGGCTCCATAGTTGATGAGCGGGTTCAGCGCCTGATTAGTGAATGTGCCCATGACCTGTGGGCTTGACCCCGGATGGCCTCCATCCCACCGACAAAGACGTGATCCATAGTCGAGCACTTTGGCGAACGTTGGCGCGATCTCGGGGTGCTTATGCACATGCTGGTTTATCAAAGCACCGATCAGCAACTGTCGCGCCGCAAACAGATGATGCCAATGTGTCCAGCCACGTGTGCGGATTGGCTCGTCGGTCTTGTCGCCCGGCTCGATCGGCATGTCGGGCACGAGGCCTTCGTCCTGCCAGCGCGAAAGGTTTTCGCGCACGATCGTTTCGACCTTGCGCTCGCGAGCGAGATCGTCCGCCGTTACGGAAGCGAAGAAGGTCTCCTGCCGACCTTTGCCAAGGCTTTCCTTCGTAATCCACTGGATGCAGTAGAGCCGCTCCTGAAAAATGTCGTCCGGACGCGGCACAAAATCCGATTTCTCCCAGAGGCGAAGCCTATTGCGATTGTTGCCGTCGGCATCGCGATAGTCGCCGCGGATCGTCTTGATCTCGACACCCGAGCGCTCAGGATTCATCGGATGGATGAGCCGGCCGTCACGTACCGTGCCTAGCGCAGCCTCGGCCATTTCCTCCGCCGAGACGCCGGTGTGGATTTCGATGTCGTAGCGCTTGTTCGCATGATCGGGCACCAGCTTCGCCACGACATTGCGCGTTTTCGAGATAACCCATGACGGCGCCATGGGCACCATCCAGCCGGTTTTGGGGCAGCGCGTCTCCAGGCAATAGAGATAGGCTTTCGCCCGATTGCCTTCGGCGTCGTGCTCGATGCCGAGACGCGCAATTTCCTCATCGACCGCTTTGGCGACTTCCCGTTGCGCCGCCTCGATCTCGGCGCGCCTTTCCTTGGAGGCGCCGATGATGTTGAAGGCGCCCCAGGTCAACATGCAGGCGATGGGATTGAGGTCGGACGCATAGGCATCGCAGCCGAGCCTTGCCGCCTCGAAGGGAATGGAGCCGCCGCCGCAGAACGTATCGGCCACCTTCGGCCGATGACCGAAGCGAGCAATACCGAGTTGCTCGACAAGCTCCGGCATGCTTCGCGCATCGGTCCCGAGATGGCGGTTGACCGCCGGCCAAACCGGCTTGAGCAATTCCGCTTCGTCGCATTCTTCCGGCCGCCGGACATGCTTCAGCCGCTCGGCATAGGGAAGGCTCGCAAAAGCCTCGGCCACGCGCGCCTGCCGCTCATCCTCCGTCAGATCGTTACGCCAGACACGCCGGCGGCCGCTCTCCTCGGTGACCAGTTCCGCATACTCAGGAAAGAGGCGCACAAATTCAGAGGCGCTGCCATCGAAACGCCGCCCGAAGGCGGCATCGTCCATCGCCATGAGCTTGAGGAAAATATCGAGATCGGCAGCCGCGTCGTCACCCGCGGGAAGCAGTGTGCCCAGCACCACGGCGCGCACGAGAATGAGCGGCTTGCGACCCTTCCAGTAGGAACCTAGGGCAGTCAGCGTCTGGCCGGCGCCTGCCTTCCGTTCCTTGTAGGCCTCCGCCGAAAGCCGCCCGACAGGAAACTGCCGCTCGATGAAGGACGGCGCGTCCTTGAGCGAAAACGGCGCAAGCCCGGGCGCTTCCTTTGTTTCGGCCAGAGCTGTCATTGCAGTCATTGAAATTCCCGAATGAAGAGATCACTCCGCCGGAACAGCCGAAGTGAAGAGAAAGCCCGGATCGTCAGGCGTCGATTTCTTCCGCTTGCGTGCGGGCTTTCCGCCGCTTGCGGCAAATGCCTCGTTCGCGCGCGGCGCCAACGTGCCGCGACCCGTGACGGTGCCGAGATGGAATGTATCGGCGCGCGTGCCAAAGCAGAGCGCCTGCCGAAGCGCGCCGCGCCATCCCATCCCAGCCTGATGGGCGAGGCCGGTCGCCGCCGCGGTCATGGTGTAGAGCCACCAGCGTTCCTCGGTCTTGAGGCCAAGCCAGTTGCGGATGGCGACGGCAATTTCCTCCGGCTTCACGTCGGGCGATTCGACTGCCCACAGCAGAACCAGAAGTTCCTTGCCGAGCAGGCGCTGAACCGCCGTTTCGTCCGCGCCCCAGCGGCCGGCCGCCTTGCCCTCGGCCTTGAGGCGCCGATTGAACTCGGAGCGAACCTCGGGCGAGATCACATCCCACACATCGCGGGGTGCCTCGCAGCGCAGGATCGTCTCCGGCGCCCATTCGGGCTCGCGCTCCGTCGGCGGGCGGCCGAACACCTCGAAGACGTGGACCTTGGCATCGCGCCCTTTGGTCAGGCGCACGAGGTAGCCGTGTTCCTGATAGATGTCGGGGCAATCGAAATGGGCTGCCGGTATTGCCATCGCTCTACTCCTGCAACCACGTCACACGGTCGAAATCTTCGCCGCACGCATCGCAAAAGGCAGTGAGGTCCCGTCCCGACGGGAATGCAATAGCGTCGATGCGGAGCTTCACCGTGGGCGTCGAGGCGTTCAGCGTTCCGACCAAGGTCTTGACCAGCGCGTCTAGCTCAGCAGCGCCTACCCTCACGTCCTGGCCGACCCTGAGCGTCAGATAGTCACCCGCGAGGCGTCCGCCGTTCACCTCGATCGAGCCGCCCAGGATTTGCGCGCCTGCGGTCTTGGCGAGGCGATCGAGGGCCGAAAATGCGGCCGCGGTATCCTTCGGCTCGAAGCGCGATGTCATCGTCACAGGCGCGTCCGGCTTCAACGCGGCTTTCGGCTTCACGCCGGCCTCGTCCATGCCGGTCGTCAGCGGCGCGCTTTCCTCCTCGCTGAATTGTCCGGCCACCTCGGCGACAGCCCGCAGCTTCGTGGCGCCGGCGGGTGCATCGATTTCAGCACCAACAACCGGACCAGTCTTCGGATCGGAGCCGTCGAAGGTCGCGCGGACCACCGCCGAGCGGGGACTGACCGTGAAGGAAACCTTGTAGCCTCCGGAGACGCGCTTCACATCCGGCTTAACGCGAATAGGCGCGCGCCACTCGAACGGATCGCCCGTCTTGGCCACGCCCTTGCTATCGACGGCGAGAAACCATGCAGCGGCGGCGGCCGTTTCATAGACGCGCCCGTCCAGCTTGGCATCGCGCGATGGATCGGGCGGTCCCTTCTCCGACACATAGACCGTATCCGCGTCTTCGGGCGTTACGTTAACGATGAAGCGGCCGGTTTCGAGCGGGTTCGGCCCGAAATCGTCGAGGCGCGCCGTCACCCTGGTGCGGCGCTCCCATTTCTTCGCGATGAGGCCGTCCTTCTCCCGCCAGAAGCCCCGTTGCACAGAGGTTTTGACGAGCTGATCGAAACCATTGCGCGGAAGCCAGAACCAGCCAGAACGGACGGCCGCGTTGCGGCGGAGCGACGATTGCTGAACCGCATCGGCGTCGAAGAGGATTTCCTCCGCGTCAAGGCGCAGCGTTTCAAATTCGGAGTCGAACTTTTCGCTCGGGATGAACTTGCCGCGCTTGGTCAGCGTATCGACGATCTGCTGCTCGCCAGAATAGTCGTTGCGATCGAACTCCATGCGGAAGTCATCGACCTTGCGGAGCGACTTGCCAGTCGGGAACACGATCGTCTTGAAGGTTTCGCGCAGTGAACTGGTGAAGCCGGCGGCCTCCCGTTCCTTCACGCCCTGCAATTCCTGCATCTGCGTGGAAGCCGAGCCGTGCTGCGTCCTGATCCGCTCCTCGACCTTCTCGATCGCCCGCATGCGTCGCGCGCTCGTGCGGAGCGTCGTGACGGCATTCGGATCGGCGGTGAGGACAAGCACACGATTTTGGAGATCCTGCTTGTTCCACCAATCGACGAAATCCTGGGGCAGCTTGTCCGCCGGCCGTTCGAGGATGACGAGCGTCGGACGCTCGTCATCGAGCTGGATTTCGTCGAGCGCCGGCAGGATTGCCATCTTGTCCGAATAGAGCGCGCCGGTTCGCGGCTTGAACACCTCTTGCAGCTTCGCCCTGAGCGTCTGATCGACCTGTTCCTCCGCAATGTTCGCGGCGATTTCGGTGATCTCGGCAGTGACGTTGGCGGTCTGGCCGAAGAAAATGCGCTGATCGACGCCCTGGAAAAGATACCATGCCTGTCCTTGCAGGCGGCCGAGCGACGCCTTGATCTCCGAGACTTCGAGCAGAGGATCGACAAGCGTTTCGATCAGTTCGCCATCGGTCAGGCCACGAAGCGGAGTCTCCGCGGTCGAGAGTGACGACATCAGAAGGACCTTCGCCACTGCCGATGCGGTTGGAACGCCCTCGGCCGCGTCGATGCGCTCGGCCAGAGCATTTCCCCGATCCGCGATGTCGCGCGAAATCGCGTTCGCGTAGGCGGGATTGATCTTGCGGATTTCCTCTATCGTCGCTTGGTCATTGAAATCGAGATGCTGAAGGCCGATCAGGAAGGCGTTGTCGTTCGCCTTGAAGGCGCTTCTGACCGCAAGCCGAAGGAGCCGGATGAGCGCTCGGGTCTTCTGGTATCCGCGGTTCTCTGCAAAACGCGCGACAATATCGCGGATGGACGGATGGAAGGGATAGGTTTCGCGGATGCGTTCGATGAACGTCTCCGGCGTCGTGGCGATCGTGTCCACACGCTTGGCCTTCTGCAGCGCGTCCACATAGGCTTGCGCCACCTCATCGATGCGGTCGGCAGCCGGAAGGCCGTCGAACAGACGCTTGCGCACGATCGCGAAGACCTCGCCAGTGTTCTGCTGAACCGGCGTGATGGCTTGCGCGTTGCGGTCATAGTGCTTGGTGAGATTCTCAATGAGCGTGCGCAGTTGCCCGGAGCCATCGAGATAAACGTCGTCTTTCAGATTGGTGACGACGACGCATGCTCGCGGGCAGCTCGGCAGTGCGTTGAAGAGGCGCTCTAGGGCGCCAATGGTGAGATCGCCAAGCGTCGTATTGCCGACCGGTTCACCCTGCGCCATTTGCAGGTAACTCGGAAGCTCGTCGAGCAGGATGAGTACAGGCTCGTTCCCCAGTACCGCGACCCACTCATTTGGACCCGGCACCCTGGCTCCCTTTTGCCAAAACGGAGCCATTACGTCGCCGCGGCCAAGCTGCTCGGCGACGTAGCCCCACAGAAGGCTGTCGGGGTTCTGGTGGCCGTTGAAGATGACGACCTTGGCGGCCCCGAATTCGTTGCCGGTCGTAAGTCTGGGCAGGACTTCCTTCCGCAGCTTGGGATCGGCTGCAAGTAAACCAAAGGCGATCAAGCTGTGTGTCTTGCCGCCACCCATAGCCTGGGTGAGATAAAACGCGCCGTCATCGGTCTTACCAGCGAGCCGCTCGAAGCCACGTTCGACCAATCGCCGCAGCCCGTCCGTGAAATAGTTGCGGCGAAAGAACTCTTCACCGTTGATTTTGCCGGATGCGAAGTCCTCGATCTGAGCGACTTGCTCGACCAAGCTATCGCTCGTTACGAGGCTGCTCGGTGTGCAGAGCTGCTTTACGGTCGCTACAGGCATATCCCCAGCCCGACGTTAGGTTCGGTTGCGCGCGATCGACCCTAACACTAGGCGTTGCCGGATGTGGCGGCCAAGCTCCGAATCTCTCCCGCGACAATAGACCTTCCCTTTAGCGCAAATCGCCCGACGAGTCCGGGGCCAATCCACGCGTCGCTGTCAGAAGTTCACAGCCTTGGAGGCTCTTCGAGCGCAGGCTCAATGGGTTACTGACGAGTAGGCCGGGGCGGATGGGTGCCAGCTTGGCGCTGGATCGAACCACCTGTCCCAGTTGCTCCCATCGGCGGGTCGAGCCTGACTGCGCTCGGCCCGATCAACCGAGGGAGCCACGGATGGTGCGATCTCGTAAACCGCATCCTGCCGATGTTGCCAACGCCAATGTGGTCGCATCGGCGGTCTGCTTCGAAATCGCCCTGTTCCTTGGGGGTGGCCGTTACGCCACCGATACCGCGGAGACGATCGACGAAGCGCGCAGCAAGGCTGCTCGCTTGGTCGCGTTGCACCGTAATGGCCGGCGCCCGCTGATCTATGGCGTCACGGCCGATGGTCGATCGGGTCTCGTCACCGACATGCCAAATATGGAGGACCCGATGAAGACCTATGCGAAGAAGTTCAATGCCCAGCGGGCGGCCAAGGGCGCCGGTCATGGCCTCGATGAAGTCGAGATCATCAAAGCGAAGGACGGCTTTATGTGGCGCGTGAAGAAGCAGCCGAGGCCGGTGGCCGATGCCCGTGACGCGAAGCTCGCCCCCGATCCTTCGCGAGAACCGCCGGCAGATGGCGCGAAGCAATTCTCCGCGCCGAAGCGTCCCCTCGGCAAGCGCGCGACAATCGAAGCCGCGGCCCGCGCCGGCAAGCTTCCCGAGCCGCCGGATTTCAGCGCGGCGACCCATACGCGCTTTCGCAACAAGCTCGCCAGCGTCGTTGAGCTCGCCAAGGCCGGCGATCTGAAAGGGCTGCAAGCCTTTCAGATCAATCCCATCAGCTCGAGCCCGAAGGCAATCGCCCGCTACCGCGATCTCTGCATCGTCGCGCTTGAGACGCGCGCGGCCCAACGCTGATCATTTAGACGACTCCGCCAACAGCACTTTCGATCGACACGCGGCCCGGGCTCTCCCGGGCCGCGTGCGTTCCCTGGTCTTGCGAAGGCCTCGGCGCGCGCCATCATGTAGCACTCCAAGGTCGGGCGTTGCGCGCACCCGCGCACCCGCCAAGGTGCGCACTCCGGGGTGCGCACCCCGATTTCGCTTCTGCCGGTAGCGCAAGATCGCGCCTTCGCCGCCCGCATACGCCGGCCGCCAGGAAGAACCTAAGGCGCGGGGAGGCGGGACCGTGGCGGAGAGTGACGCGAAGCCTACCCCGTCTTCCCACGCAAGAGCTGCGCTTCCTTTTTCGTTTCAGTAAGAAGCAGGGCCCAGCCGGGACCCGGACAAGGGACAAATCCCTGAAGAGATTTGTCCCCTTTGTCCTGTTGAGTCCTTGGGAGAATTCGGGATTTCTCCCGTTTTGTCCGATTTGTCCCATCAGCAGCTCTCACGACAAGGACCAGAGCTTTCCGCCGTTCATCGCGAGCACACGCCGTTCCACAAGCGCAGCGATGGTCCTTCGGGCGACCTTCCTTGCCTCGGAGGGCGACGCCGCCGTCACGCGCCCGGCGGCGAACTGGACAAAGGCTTCAAAGTCCACGACGCGCACCCGACCCGCGTCGGGAAACCCGGTTCCGGCCGGATTTGGCGCGCCGTGGTCGAGGACGAACTGGGAGAAGGCATCATAGATGATGTGCTGAACCTTCCCTTGCGGTCGTGGCCTTCCCTTCGGTGCGTCGGCGTCGATCGCAACCGCGCACGTGACTGTGTCGCCATCCTCATCTACGCCCACCGTGGTCGCCTTCAGCATGAACCCGTATTCGGCTCCATCCGAGCCGTCGCGCTGCTTGGTGACCTTGATCGCACCCGGCTCGCCCTGTTTTCTGGTGATTTCGATCTCGGTCGAAACGGCTCCGAGTAGGAGGCTGTGGCCTCGGGCGCCACGTGCTTCGTCCTTGCCGGTATGATGGACGACCAGCACAAGGCAGCCGAGTTCTTTGGATATCCGGTCACATAAGTTGACGAACGCGCCCATGTCCTCGGCAGCATTCTCGTTCCCGCCGGCTATGTTGCGGCTCAGCGTGTCGATGACGACGAGCCCACAGCCCGGCTGATGTGCTTGCACATCCTGGATCAGGGCGAGCGCGTCGGTTTCGTCACTGCGCAGGTTCAGCATGACGGTGGAGAAACGGAACCCCGGCGGGCACGGCACCCCGTACTCGGCGCACCACGAAACGACTCTGTTTGCGAAAGCGCCTCCGCCCTCCGAGGCGATGTAGGATACCGGACAGCATTTGGTCTTGAGGCCGCGCCAATCCACGCCCGCCGCGATACACAGCGAGATATCGAGGACGACGAAAGACTTTCCGCAACCGGGCCGGCCGTAGACAACGCCCATTCCTTCTCTGGGTAGGAAGCCCTTGATGATCCATTGTCCGCCGAGTACGGGCATGATCGAACCGCTCACCCAGTCGAAACGGGGCGGCGGTTTCGGATGCGGCCTTGCCGCAGCACCTTTTACGAGTTCTACGGCAAGCCCGGCCTTCCAGCCGCTGCCCAGCGTCGGCAGGATTTCGTGGGGATCGAGCCCTGCGTCCATTGCTGCTTCGGCGAGGCGGCGCCGTGCATCTGGACCGTCGATCTCATGACGGGCAGCCATGCGCGCCGTCTCAAACGCGACTCGATTGAGCGTGTCGTTGCGGGTGCCCGGCGGAGCGTTTCTCATCCGTTCCGCCTGGACGTGCACAGCATCGGAGTTGAGCCGGTCGAAAAGCCATTCCGGCAGCGGAGCGAAGTCGTACAATCCGGGTGGCAAGGCCCACGTGTAGACTTTGCCGTTTTCGTGGACCGAGCCCGGTGCAACCACATAGCCGCCGTCGCCGCGGATATCGGCGCCGGGGAAAACTCCGGCGGCGTTGCGAACATCGAAGGAGCCAGGGTGACGAAAATAGACGTGAAGCCCTTTTCCGGTGCGCACCGTAGATGTGTGGGGCAGGCCGAGCCGCTTCGCCTCGGCTATGGCCTCCTCGCTGTCGAGGTCGAGGACCACGATCTTGGAGATGCGACCTGTGACGATGCCGACGTTGCATTCGCGCGTCGCCCATTCGCGCACTTGCTCGAGGGACGCGCGCTCCATCTGGAACTTCTTCCATTCGCAAAGCGGCCTCTTCCCGCGAAGCTGAAGCGGAAACACGCTCCATCCTTGGGACAAAGGCGCGGCCCAGATATCCGGCAGCATGGACAGGTCGTCCATTTGACGCTTGGCCGTGAGTTCAAATTCGATGTTGCCTGCCGCGGTGATCGGATGCGCTGGTCGGCGTCGCGTTTGGGCCAATGGTAGGCAAACGGGCGAGCCAGCTGCGCAGATCGTCGACGCGAATGAGGGTCTTGCGACCATACTTTGCGGCAACGAGATCGCCGCGCTTGATCGCCTCGTAAAGCGTGGTTCGGCCGATCCGGGCAGCGGCGCAAGCCTCGGCGACCGTCAGGGCAAGTTGTTCCATGATAGTCTCGCCATCGTTGACCGGTTTGACTCCGGCGGTCAGGCCCGCGTCCCTGCGGGCGATGGCGGATTAATCTAAACAAATTCCCCGATTTGTCGCCATCGCGAATGCGGTTTTCTCTACGTCTTGATCCGGGATTTGCCGTCGAATGTCGGCGAATGCAGAGTTTCCGTTATCGCTCTTCGCGCGCGGAGCGAATCATCTTTTCCGACGGAGATCGTGATTCGCTTCAGTTCTCTTCGCTCGAATGCGGGTGCGCCTCTCGCTTTTGGCGTGTCGATTTGGGCCGTTGGACCGCGCGCCAGCTTCGCGACGGGAATCGAACCCGCGATTTTTTAAGGCGGAAAACGTGTTGGCTGACGTGTTGGCTCAAAACGAAATCTCATTGAGAGACACTTTATTTATCAAATGCTTGCGTTCCATATTCGATTCCGCCCCTGGCACCAAACTCAAATCCAAAATAATATCAGCAACTTGCCGGCGAGTTTCCTCATTGAATTGGGAACCGAACTTCAGTTGCTCTATTGACAACACACGCAAAAGGACGCCCCAGCGAACCTGATGTGTGAGTAGAAATGTGAGTACCAAACGCGCGCACTGAATCTGCGTACTCACACTTGTTCTCTCCGCGTTCTTGCGCTTTTTCTGATCCGTGATTCCATGAACACAAGCTATGAGTTGCCAATTCTTCGAATGCGACAAGGAAGCTGTTGGCAAGCCGTGGGGTAAGAAGAGCACCGGGAAGAAGTTTTGCGAAGCTCACGATCATGAGTGTCGCCAAGCGTGGCAAACGAGCGCACAAGCAGTCCTAGCCTTTTGGATTCGTGCCGGTGGTGGAGCTCGCCGTATGGCTGACAGTATGTAACGTTACCGCCAGAGATCATCGGCAACATCTACGAGAACCTGGTGCTGTTGCGCTCATCTTAGAAGTAGTCTTCTTCTTCAAGCCATTCGAGGATCGCTTCGCTGAACCCCAGCCGCGCTTCCGGTGCTGTGTTATCGCCCGCTCCGGACTGCACGGGTGGTCGCTTACGTTTGGGGGGTTGCCAAGCAACAACCGCAGCCTTCCGCTTTTCTCGCAGCTTCGGCGCAGATTGTTTAGGCTTCAGGCTGTTCATCGCGCACTCCTCCATTAAAAATTGAGGAACGCGCTCCGCTCATTGTTGGTGAACCAATGCCGACAAAGAACAAAGCCTCAAAAGATAGCTCGCCAGGCGTCAAATGCCCGCGATGCACGTCATTAAGAACCAGAAAGAATGGTATAGTTCGGGGCGCACAAAGATTTTTCTGTCAGCGGTGTCAAACCAATTTCCATTTGTTCAGCAACAAGAAACCCCCGAAATTCCTGAAGCCGTTGCTCGGATTTATCGCCCACGCTGAAGTTAAATATTCGAAAAAGATTGAAGGAACGGGCGATGTGATGGCCCCCAAGCGCGTCGCCGAGGTTCTGGAGCAGATGGTCTGGGACGACCGGGAGCTTCTCGAACAGATCGCCACCGAAGCGCATGAGCAAGATGGGAGAAGAAACGTCGCGGAGATTTATTACGCAGAAGACCGAAGGCAGGACTTTTTCACGGTCACCTTTACTGGTGGTTATTTTGTTTTACTTGCCGTTCCTAAGTTCTTCCGAGATGAAACGTAGCTATCTTTTTTCGTGGACAACTCGAAAATTATTTCGGCGGTTGCCCCGACAGCATCATAGCGCCGGCCATGCCCCAAGCCGGTATGGCTTGTGACGCTAGAGAGAAGGACGTCATGAGTGACGACGACATTGAGCCGAACGAAATCATCTTGCAATTTTTGGATGGTCTGCCGCCTACAGCGCGTACCGGCGTTTACAATCAGATTTCATTTCTGCTGATGTTTGTGCTCACCGACGAAGAACAGGAAAGATTGATCCAAGACGCAGCCGATGTCGGCGAGGCCAAGGTAAAGCAATTACTTTCTTCTGAGGGCAGTCTGTCTTTGTTGGGTGGCACCGTCTCCGGGTGATGAGCCATGTTGGAAGCCGACCAGATATTCGCGGGCTCGATTCCGGAAAATTACGACCGCTACATGGTGCCGTTGATTTTTGAGCCGTACGCCGCGGACATCGCGCGACGCGCGGCGTCCTTATCGCCCAGTGCCGTTTTGGAAATCGCCGCGGGCAGCGGAGTTGTTGCCCGCGCCCTGGCGCCAAGGCTATCCCGAGACGCAAGGTATGTCGTCACCGACCTCAACCAGCCGATGATCGACTATGCCGCGTCGCGACAGCCCCCCGACACCCGCATCACTTGGCGTCAGGCGGATGCTCTGGCGCTGCCGTTTGAAAATGCGGCTTTCGATCTCGTCTGCTGCCAGTTCGGCGCGATGTTCTTTCCCGACCGCGTTCGCGGCTACCGCGAAGCCAGGCGGGTCCTGAAACCCGAAGGCTATTTTTTATTCAGCGTCTGGGATCGCATCGAGCACAATATATTTGCGGACGATGTGACGAATGCTCTCGCCAGGATTTTCCCGAACGACCCGCCGCGTTTCCTGGCGCGCACGCCGCATGGCTACCACGATACGGCACTGATCCGCAGCGAACTGGAAGATGCCGGCTTCTCTCATGTGGCGATCGAGACGAGAGCCGACCAAAGCCGTGCCTCCTCGCCGCGTGTTCCGGCCGTTGCTTATTGTCAGGGAACCGTGCTTCGGAACGAGATCGAGGCCAGAGAGGCGGGAAAGCTGGAATTCGCCATCGACTACGTCGCATCCGCGATTGCGGATCGACATGGCCGCGGCGAGGTTGTTGCCAAAATTCAAGCGCACGTCATCCTGGCCGTGGCCTGATCGCTCCTTCTGGCCTTTCGCGTTTGATCGTCTTTACAACAGCGGCCGTCATCGGAGCGAAGCGAGGATGGCCGGAATTGATGAGTCCCCGTCCTCGTCGGTTGGCGTCCTGACGGCACCGTGGGCATCGCGACAGCGGGGGCCTTGGCTGCGTCTCGTTTCCCTTTGGTCCAATTTCGCCTGCTCGCCAGACCCTCTTGGATGATCCCGCTGCCGATCCGAGGAGGGCCAGGTGAGAGATCGGGCTTGGTGGGAGCGACATTTCTGGTCGCTGGTTGCTGCCTATTCGATTCTTTCTCTTTCCTGTTATGCGGCGCTGCTCATGGTATAGGCGGCGCGTTCCGGCCTGCCGTCGGCACGAGTCTCCAGATTGACAGATAGGGAGGCGGCGATGGCTGTCACGTCGCGGAATGTCTTGCGCCTCTGCCCAACGCTTCCTCGAGAGTGGCGAGCCGGTCGATGCCGTCGGTTTTTTCGCGCAGGCCGTCGGCGCGCAGCAGGTCGCGAACGGCGCCGTGGGCTCCGATGATGCGCAGCGCGATGCCGCGGCCGGCAAGATCGCCATGCAACTCATGCAGCATGTGCGAGCCGCCAAGATCGAGATAAGGCGATGCCGAAAGATCGCAGACCACCAGGCGAACCGCGCCTGGGCCGGCGGTGCGGACACGATTGAGCACGGTGTCCAGAACGAAATCGGCGTTGAAATACATCAGCGACGCTTCCGGCCGAAAGGCGATCACCCCCGGCAGCGTTTCATTTTCCGGGTGCCTTGCCATGTCCGAATAGCGGTTGGTGCCGGGAATCCGGCCCAGGAATGCCACATGGGGGTTCGATGCCCGAAAGAGCAGCATGACGATCGACGCCAGCGCCGCGAGCAGAATGCCGTGCAGGATGCCGAGGAGCAGCACCGCCGTCAGGGCGATGGCGGCGGCATAGAAATCCAGCCGGCTCACGCGCCACATGTGGAACAGCGCCGGAAAGTCGAACAGGCCGAGGATCGCGGTCAGCACCACGGCCGCCAGCACTGCCTTCGGCAAGTTTTCCAAGACTCCGGTCAGGAACAGCAGGCAGAGCGCGAGCGTGGCCGAGGCGAACACAAGAGCAAGCGGCGTGCGGGCCCCGGCCTGATCGTTCACGGCCGATTGAGAGAGCCCGCCACCGACCGGATAACCCTGACCCAATCCAGCGGCGGCGTTTGCGGCGCCGATCCCGAGGAACTCCTGCCTCGGGTCGATTGGATATCCGTGCTTGGCGGCAAGGGTGCGGGCTGCGGACACGCTTTCAATATATGCAAGCAACAGGCAGCCGCCGGCCAGCGGAAGGAGGCCTTCGACATCGCGCAGGCGCAGCGCCGGGCCTTCGAGGGAGGGCAGGCCGGCCGGAATCGGGCCGGTTGTGGGGACGCCGAGTGCGGTCAACCCGAACACGGACGCAGCCGCGATGGCCAGCGCCACGACTGCAAGCGCAACCGGCTTGCCCGGCTGGAGCCGCGCACCGACCAAGAGCAGAATGAGCGCAACGGAGCCCACCGCGACGACGGCGGGATTTGCCTCGCCGACCTGCAGCGCCAGTTGCCACAGCCGCCCGAAAAAATGATGGCCGCCGCCCGCCACACCGAGCAGGCTTGGCACCTGGGTCATGGCGATGGTCAAGCCCGCACCGATCTTGAAACCGACAAGAACGCTGTCGCTGATGAGTTTCACGAGCACGCTCAACCGCAATATCCAGGCGATGAGGCACAGCCCTGCGACGGTGAATGCCGTGAGACTGGCGATTTGCATGTAGCGTTGCGCGTCGCCCTCGGCCATCGCCCCGATTGTTCCCGCGATCATCAGCGAGATCGCCGACGTGGGCCCCACCGCGAGTTGGCGCGACGATCCCAGCAACGCATAGCCGAGCCCGCCCAGGAGATACCCATACACGCCGACCTGCGGCGGCAGGCCGGCAAGGCCTGCATACGCGAGCGAAACCGGGATTGCATAAGCCGCAAGCGTTACGCCCGCGACGATGTCGCCGCGCAGCCAATCGCTCCGATAGTCCGCGAGCCAGCGGCCCGGAGGAAATCGACGAACGATGCGGTCCGAGACAGATCTCACGCACCGACTCCGTCCTGGCCTGTCCGGCCTCGCGGGCGCGCTGGAGCGCCGAACGGCTCAGCGGTCCACGCCATGATTTGCCGATCGCCGATCGCGAAGATTGCGCCTGATAAACCGCAGCGGGTTCAACGCCAGGATCAGCACCACGAGGACAATCAGCAGCAGCCCGAACATCGAGCGGATGAGCACGAAATGCTGGGAATCCGGCGGCACGAACTGGGCCGGTATATACGACACGATTGCAATCACGGTTTCGGATATCCAATCGAGCATGGGTGCCTCCCCTGAACTCGATCTTCGCCGCCGCGGCCTCGAGCACGCCGCGGCGTTTCAGACGATAGCTATATCGAAACATTTTCCCGCTTCGCCCTATACGTACGTGTAATTGTCGGGTTCCGCGGCTTTGCCGAATGCTTCTTGCGAAGGCGAGGGGGGGCTTCCTCCTTCCTGGAACATTCAGGTTCTGAAAGCTATCGGCGTGTTCGCGTGTGCCGCGCGCGCCCGCACGGGCGTTGTCCCATGAACCGACGCAGCCGCAAATCCGATAACTATACATAGGTTTAGATGGCGCATCGTTCGCGGGCGGGCTAGGTTGATCGCCGCCGAGCGGCGGCCGGTTGTTATCGTCGCAAGAGGCTCGCGGTCCAACGGTGATCCGTCGATTGGAGTCGGAGTTCGCGAAGCTGGGCGGGGGGCACGTCGCCGGCAGCCTCGGACTTGGTTTATTCGCTGCCATTCTCGTCGGAGGACGAAACCAGGCCAACAGGCTAACGGTCCTTGTGTCGCCGCTTGGAGGAAAACCAAGCCCATGACCAGCAACTCCTTGTCGAGCGAGCCCGTCGTTCTGATCGTCGATGACGACGATGTCGTGCGCTCGTCGCTGGATAGCTTGCTGCGCTCCGTCGGGATGCAAGCGCGCCTGTTCGGATCGACCGGCGAATTCTTGCGGAAACCCTTGCCCGATGCACCCTGCTGCCTGGTGTTGGATGTCAGGTTGCCGGGCACCAGCGGCCTCGATTTTCAAGCCGAGCTTGAGCAGGCCGGCATCCACGTTCCGATTATCTTCATCACGGGCTATGGCGATATCCCGATGACGGTCAAGGCCATGAAGGCCGGCGCCGTCGAGTTCCTGGCCAAGCCGTTCCGCGATCGGGAGTTCCTCGAGGCCGTGCGTGCCGCCATCCAGAAAGATTCCCGAGAGCGGGCGACCAACAAATGGGTCGAGAAGATCAAGAAGGACTTCTACACCCTCACGCCCCGTGAGAAGGAAGTCATCGCGCTGGTCACCAGTGGGCTCATGAACAAGCAGATCGCGGCAAGGCTCGGCGTCACCGAGATTACCGTCAAGGTTCATCGCGGTAACGTCATGCGGAAGATGGGCGCGAGATCGCTTGCGGAGCTGATCAGGATGTCTGACGCGCTCGAGCTGAAACACGAGATTCCGCCGCGTTCGCCTTAAACGTAAGTATAGCTGTTCTTTCCTGTTCCTCATCTCAATGTGGCATCGAAAACAAGGGGCGGCGATCTGCCGTATTACCGGTCTGCCGTAAGACCGATCTGCCACGTAACCGGATCGCTTGAGATGTCGATGCCTGCCAGCATTGCCATTATTGACGACGATATCGACGTGCGGGAATCGACCCGCCAGTTGCTGCGCTCGCACGGCTATCTCACGCGGGCATTTGCCACGGCCGAAGATTTCCTTGGATCGGGCGAGGCCATCCAGGTGTCGTGCATCGTCGCGGATGTAAGGATGCCCGGCATGGGTGGCGTTGCCCTTCAAGCGCGGCTGGTCGATCAGGGAAATCCGGTGCCCATCATTTTCGTCACGGCGTTTTTCGAGCAGAAATTGAAGGAACGCGCGCTCGCGGCCGGAGCCCGCGGCTTCCTGGTCAAGCCGTATCCCGAAGCAAGCTTGATCAATTGCATCGAATCCGCGCTCAAGAATTAGCGTTGCAGCGAAGCCGCCATCTTTCACGGGTGCGCTTCCTGAGTGGGTGCGACGCGCGACTTGTGCCGCCCGCCCGTATCGGCGCGAATTTAGTAGCGTTCCGCCACGAAGTGGCGGCCGCTAAGGGTCGCCTGATCGTTATACGCGCCCTTCTTCGACCTCGGCGGCAGCTTGATCTTGGGGGTTCGGACCTTCTTGTAAGGGATGGCGCTCAGGATGTGCGAGATGCAATTCAGCCGGGCCCGCCGTTTGTCGTCCGAGCGCGCGACCGCCCACGGCGCATGCTTGCTGTCGGTCGATTTCAGCATCGCATCGCGCGCCCGCGAATAATCGTACCAGCGCGTGTATGATTCCACGTCCATCGGGCTGAGCTTCCATTGCCGGAGCGGATCGTCGATACGGGCGGCAAAGCGTTTTTCCTGCTCGTCCATCCCGACTTCGAGCCAAATCTTGATCAGCCTGATGCCGGCATCGACGATATGCTTTTCGATTTCCGGGCAAAGGTTCAGGAAGCGGGCGTACTGCTTCTCGTCGACAAAGCCCATCACATGCTCGACGCCCGCCCGGTTGTACCAACTTCGATCGAAGATGACGACCTCGCCGGCGGCCGGAAATTGCTCCATGTAGCGTTGGATGAACATCTGGCTCTTTTCGCGCTCGGAGGGCGTGGGCAGCGCGACGACGCGAAACACGCGCGGGCTGACACGCTCGGTCAGCGCCTTGATCGTGCCGCCCTTGCCGGCTGCGTCGCGGCCTTCAAAGACGATGATGATCCTCTGCCCTTCCGTTTTGACCCACGCCTGGAGATAGCAGAGCTCGACCTGCAACTTGCGAAGCTCCTTTTCGTAGGCCTTGCGCTTGAGCTTTCCGTTCCCGTCCCCCTGTTTCTTGTTCCGGCTCATGTCCACCTCTTGCCCGTGACCGCCTCTTGCGCACGCCGCGGCGCGTTCCGACAAAGGCGCGACGTCATTTCCACATCAATGTGATGCTCACGTCGCCCGGCATTCCGTTCGGCCAGTCGGCAATCTGATACTTGATCCGATAGCCGCGCGGTTCGAGGTGCGTTTTCCAGAACAGATAAAGTTCCCTCGGCAGTCCCGTCAGCGTTTCCTCCCATCCGGGCTCCTGCTGATTGATGGCGCGCCCGAGGTCGGTGCACATCTTGTTCGGGAAGCGGGTGACCTCCACCTCGGCCAGCCCGTTGCTGACCGCCCGGTTGATGATCGCGGCCGCCCGCTTCATCCGCTCCTCGTCGTTCACGCCGGAAGGCTTGGTGAGACGGTCGATCAGCTCTTTCTTTTCGTCCTCGGCAGCGCTGCGGCGGCGCATGTAGTCCGTAGCCTTCGCAGCCTCCATCTCCGCGCTCTTTTTCCGGCAATCCAGCGCCGACGGCAGTATGTCATCCATGGTCATGGCACCGATCTCCTGTTCCTCAAGCTTTCGCGCTCTCAATCGATGATGTGATAGCCGCCATCGATGTAGAGCGTTTCTCCGGTAATCAGCCGCGCGGCGTCGTGGGCCAGAAAGGCCGTCGCCGCGCCCACGTCGTCGATGCTGACGAGGCTGCGCGCGGGCGCTTTCGCCTTCGCCTTGTCGAGAAGCTGATCGAACTCCGGGATGCCGGATGCGGCGCGCGTCGCGAGCGGGCCGGGCGAAATGGCGTGCACGCGGATGCCCTTCGGGCCCAGTTCGGCAGCCATGTAACGGACGGCGCATTCGAGCGCCGCCTTGGCGACACCCATGATGTTGTAGTTCTTCACCACCATCTGGCTGCCGTAATAGGTCATGGTGAAAAGCGTGCCGCCCTTCTTCATGAGCGGCTCGGCCAGGTGCCCCATCCGCATGAACGTCCAGCACGACACGTCCATGGTGGTGAGAAAGCCCTCGCGGGTGACGTCGACGACGCGGCCGCCCAGTGCGCCCTTCGGCGAGAAGGCGATGGAGTGGACCAGGAAATCGAGGCGGCCCCATTTCCCGGTGATGCGCTCGAACACGGCTTCCATCTGCCCTTCGACGCCGACATCGAGCGGCATCACAATGGGCGCTTCAAGCTGATGCGCCAGCGGCTCGACGACCTTCCTGGCCTTGTCGTTGAGATAGGTGATCGCCAGCTCGGCCCCGAGCGCGCGGAACGCCTTGGCGCACCCCCAGGCGATGGAGTGCTCGTTGGCGATGCCGACGATCAGCCCGCGTTTGCCTTCCAGCAGCGCCGCCCTGGCGAGGGGAATGGTCATGCGGTACGCCTTTGGCGGTTGCTCCAGGCGGCATCGGGCGACAGCAGCGCCAGCGTGTGCCTTGCGATCATCAGCTCTTCGTCGGTCGGCACGACAAGAACGGCAACGCGGCTTTGCGGCCGGGATATGATCGTGGCGCCGGCCTCGTTGGCGGCCGGATCGAGGGCCGCCCCGAGCCAGGCCATGCGCTCGGCGACGCGCGCGCGGACGATCGGAGACCGTTCGCCGATGCCTGCCGTAAAGACGAAGGCGTCCACTCCGCCCAGCGCGGCGGCCAGCATTCCGGCGTTGAGTCCGATGCGATAGACGAAATGATCCATCGCGAGCTTGGCGCCCGGCTGCTCGCTCGATTGGAGATCGCGAACGTCGTTGCTGATGCCGGACAGGCCCTTCAGCCCGCATTCCGAATAAAGGAACGTCTGGACCGCCGCGGCGCTCATGCCTTTGTCGGTCATCAGGTAGAGCAGAACGCCCGGATCGATCTGTCCCGGCCGCGTTCCCATCGGCAGGCCATCGAGCGCGGTAAAGCCCATCGTGCTCTCGACGCTGCGGCCCTGGGCGAGGGCGCACATCGACGCGCCGCTGCCGAGATGGGCGACGACGACCCGGCCCTCGGCGAGAGCCGGCGCGATCTCCCGCAAGCGGCCGGCGATGTATTCGTAGGACAGGCCGTGAAAGCCGTAGCGCCGGACTCCTTCGTTATAGAGGCTCTGCGGAATGGCGTAGCAATTGGCCTCGGGCTCGTGTCCCCGATGGAACGCGGTATCGAAGCAGGCGACCTGCGGCAGGCTCGGGAAGCGCCCGCGAATGGCGCGGATCGGCGCGAGATTGTTCGGCTGATGCAAGGGAGCAAGCGGCACAAAACGTTCAAGTTGCGAAAGCACGTCATCGTCGATCAGGACAGGCCGCTCGTAGGACGGCCCGCCATGCACGACGCGATGGCCGACGGCGGCAAAGCTGACGCCGTGCTTTTCCCGCAGCATGGTGCCGGCGACCACGACCGCCGCGGCGAGATCGGCCACCTGGCCGGGATCGTAACTCTGGTCCGCAAGAACGGTGTTGTCGGCCCCGGTCGCGCGCAGGCGCGGGCGTGTCCCGATGCCATCGAGTTGGCCTCGGATGATCGACGCCGGGCCTTCCGCGCTCGTTGCGAAGACCTGAAACTTGAGGCTCGACGAACCCGCGTTGACGACAAGGATGGAGTCCATGGGCGATCAAACCTCCGGCACGCTCGCGATCCGGCGGCAGGCGTCGGCGTAGAGCACCGCGATCGCGCATGACGCCATGCGGGTGCGCACCGTATCCGCGCGGGAGGTCAGGACGATGGGCACGCGCGCGCCGAGCACGATCCCGGCGGCGTCCGCGTGCGCCATGAACGAAAGATTCTTGGCGAGCATGTTGCCGGCCTCCAGGTCCGGCACCACGAGAATCTGCGCTCGCCCGGCCACCTCCGACTTGATGCCTTTAATGCGCGCAGCCTCGGCATCCACGGCGTTGTCGAAGGCCAGCGGTCCGTCGAGGATGCCGCCCGTGATCTGGCCGCGCTCGGCCATCTTGCAAAGCGCGGCGGCTTCGATCGTCGAAGGGATCTTCGAGGTGACGGTTTCCACGGCCGAGAGGATCGCCACGCGTGGCGTGCCAAGGCCGCTCCGCGTGAACAGGTCGATGGCGTTCTGGATGATGTCGCGCTTGGCGTCGAGGTCGGGAAAGATATTGATCGCCGCATCCGTGATGAACAGGGTTTCCGAATGCGACGGCACATCCATCACGAAGACATGGCTGATCCGGCGCGCGGTCCGCAGGCCGGTCTTGGACGATGCCACCGCGCGCATCAGTTCGTCCGTATGCAGGCTGCCTTTCATCAGCAGCTCGCCGCGGCCGGCATGAATGTGCTGGACCGCGGTGTCCGCCGCGGCGTCGCTGTGCGGCACATCGACGATCTCGCAATGGCCGATGTCGAGATTGTGCTTGCTTGCGACGGCTTTCAGCTTGGCAGTGGGGGCCACCAGGATCGGAATGATGATCCCTGCATCCGCGGCCTCGAGCGCGCCCCGCAGGGAGGTTTCGTCGCACGGATGCACCACGAGCGTTTTCGCCGGCGGAACCGTCTTGGCCCTCGCGATCAATCGTTCGTATTTGGCATGGGGCTGAGCCGGAGGCTGGAGCGTTGCTGCAGACATCGACATCGGATGATTCCTCCGCGAGTTGGCCGATAACCCCCTGGGACTTTTGCGGCTATGAGGCTCTCGGAAGATCGGGCCTTCTGGCCGCCTCGAGTGCTTTCCTTTCCGATACGTCGGATTTCGGCGGCGTCCGCGCGAACAGGTCGGACACGTCCTTGAGCCGCGCCTTGATCTGCGGCGTGAGTTCGCCCGCTGCGCCGATGACGTCGCGCAATAATCCCAGCGCCTTGTCGCGCTCCTCGGTGCTGTCGGGCAGCAGCGCCGGAATGCTCTCCAGCGCCGCGTCCTGGTCGATCAGCAGCATGAAAAACTGCTCGCGAACGAGCGTCTTGAAATCCGCAAGCGTCAACCGCGAGGTTTCGCCTTTGGCAAGACGGATCAGGCGAATAGCCGCGAATCCGCGCTCGTCCACCGAGCCCCGCGCCATTCCCACGTAAAGCAGGGCGCGCACCAGCGCCTCGCGCAGGCCGCCCTCGGACATCCGCGACTTGAGATCGGCGATCTTCTGTTCGACGAGTTGCCTGTGCAGCGGGCTTTTCCCCGCGTGGCGCGGCCGCCCGTCCGAAAGCGGATCGACGCCGACAGCCCGTTGCAACGCCGGCGACCCGTACACCGAAAGGAATATCTGCTCCGCCAGCCTCTCGTTCGCGTCTCTCCAGGTGTCGAGCGCCGTGACGATCCGCCGGGACACGGCTTCCTGAATGGCGACGAAGGAATTGTCGGCATCGACCGGCTTCCGCTCGGCGCGGGCGCGGTCCGCCGCGGCCTCGACCTGCCGCATGAACGGATTGGCATCGGAAAACATCTCGTATTGCAGCCGCAGCGGATGCATCCTTCGAAGCCATTCGGCCGTCTGCGGATTGATCATCGCTTGCACGAACGGCTGGGCAAATGTGCGATAGAGCGCGAGATTGATCTCGGAGACGCGGGCGGCTGCCGCAAATCGGCGCTCGTCGGCGGCATCGTTGCCGCCGAGAGCCCGGATGTCGTCGAGCGTTCGCGCCTCGCAGCGCATGACCCAATCGCCCGAGACGAGATGCTGGTTTGCGGTGTCGGCGGTGTTGGCGTGAAACACCGCCTCATACAGGCCCGGCGGAAGCGTATCGATCAAGTCGATGTTGCTGGAAAATTCGCCGTATTCCTTGCGCGCAACGTTGGAGGAAACGAAGATTCCGAGGTGGCCGATACTTTCGTGGATCGTATAGACGATGGTCTGGCCGTAGGAGCGGATTTCATCGACGCTCTCGTAGAGATTGAGGATCCATCCGAGCGCCTGCTGCGGCGGCGTGATGTTGTCGCCTTTCGAGCAGAACACGACGATGGGCGACCGGATGCTGCGAAAATCAATCGCCGTTCCGTCGCAGGTCTTGATGCCGCCGCTCGAGAGATTGTTGCCGATGAACAATTCATCGACGATGAACTGGATTTCCTCGGCGTTCAGGTTGACGTGCCTGCCCCACCAGCGCTCGAAACCGAGATAGCGGGGCGCCTCGGTATCGACCTTGGAATAGAGATTGTACGGCTTGGTCCAGTAGGTGTTTGCCGGATTCTGGTTCTCGAAGTTCTGGACCAGCCATGCGCCGTCGAACTTGCCGTTGCCGAGGTCGCTCGTGAGCGCCGTCAGCCAGCTTCCGCCCAGCAGGCCGCCCAGATATCGCATCGGGTTCTTGCCGTGGACGCCGGCCCAATATTGCAGCGGCGAGCCGGCGACGATGATCGGCCCGAACAAGTCCGGGCGAATGGCCGCCACCATCATGATCGCCCAGCCGGCCTGGCAATTGCCGATGACGCCCGGCTTGCCGTCGGCCTTGGGATGCAGCGCGATGACCCTTTCGAGAAAAACCGCCTCCGCGCGCGCAATGTCCTCGATGGTCTGCCCCGGAATCGGTTCCGCCATGAACCCGATGAAGTAGCAGGGATGTCCGGCCCTGAAGATGACGCCGATTTCGCTGTCGGACTTGAAACCGCCGATGCCCGGCGTGTGCCCCGCGCGCGGATCGACGACCACGAACGGCCGGCGGCCCGGATCGACTTCGACCCCGGCGGGTGGAACGACCCGCGTGAGGCCATAGTTGACCGGCCGCTCGAGCGTGCGGCCGTCGACGATCAATTCAACCTCGTAATCGAGAACGTGCGGAGCCTTTTCCTTCACATGCTCGCGGTAATCGTTGCCGCGCTGGCGCAGGACATCGGAGAACAGGACGGAGCGTTGCAACGCATCCGTCATGTAATCGATGGCCGGCGCAATGCCGGCGAGGGCGCGGCGCGCGTTGTCGTTCATGGCTGAGATTTGTGCGTCGGACATGGCGAAAGCTCCTTCGTCGGAGCTGGCGATCGGTGCTCACCCGAAGCGCGCGAGCTTGTCCCATCACCGAACGCACCAGCACACGGAACGTTTCACGGACCCATTCGATCTGCATCGAAACCTGACGTGCAAAATAAGATCACCGGCCATCGCCGATGGAATTGAACTTAGGTTTAGGCCGAACTTGTCGATTCTCGCCGATCACGCGCGCACGACCTGTCTCCGTTTTCGGTAAGACATCTTGTTGCCGTATCGCTCGCGACGTCATTGGTCGCCCGAGGCAACAATTCATCGCCACGAAGTCCTGGTGCAAACCTCGACGCGCGATCAATCGCGCGCCGTGCGTCGATGGTCGGGTTATACGCACGTACAATGTTTTGCGGCGACGAACTCATGCACGTTCCATCTCGATAAGACGGTAACGACAGACGCCTTTTCGGAGGATCGCATTCCGACACCCATCGTCAATTCACGAATTCGATTTCGAGGTGGGCCTTTTGGCTTTCCGAGCAAGCATCAGCCAGGCAGGAGACTGTCATGAGTACCGCAGCGCTCGCACCCAGTCAGATCAGCGATAATCCTTGGCGGGACTTCACTCCGGGCGATTGGCTCCGATCAATCGACGTGAGGGATTTCATCGTCAGGAACATGACGGTCTACACTGGAGACGAGTCGTTCCTCTCCCCCGCCAGCGCGCGCACCAAAGCCGTCTGGGCACGATTGCAGCCTTATTTCGAGGAGGAGAGAAAGAAAGGCGTGCTCGCGGTTGACGCGAAAACGCCATCGACGCTCGTCGCGCACGATGCCGGCTACATCGATAAGGCCAATGAGGTCATCGTTGGCTTGCAAACCGATCAGCCATTCAAGCGCGCCATATTTCCGTTCGGCGGCCTGCGAATGGTCGAAGCGGGTTTGAAGGCCGCCGGCTTCGAAGCCGACCGCGAAGTTCATCGCGCGTTTACGCATTACCGGAAATCGCACAACGACGGCGTGTTCGATGCCTACACGCCGGAAATCATGCGCTGCCGCAAGTCGGGGATCATCACCGGACTGCCCGACGCGTATGGTCGCGGCCGCATCATCGGCGACTATCGCCGCGTCGCGCTCTACGGCATCGCGCGCCTGTTGGAGGCGAAGCGGGCCGAGCGGGCGCAGATCGACGGCATGTGGCCGACCGACGAAATCATCCGTCAGCGCGAGGAGCTCGCCGAGCAGATACGGGCGCTCCATGACCTCGCGGCGATGGCCAAGCTTTATGGCCACGACATCACCCGGCCGGCGGCGGATGCCCAGGAGGCGTTTCAGTGGACCTATTTCGCCTATCTCGGCGCGATCAAGGAGGCGAACGGCGCGGCGATGTCGATCGGCCGCATCTCGACCTTCCTCGACATCTATATCGAGCGCGATCTCCGCGAAGGCACACTGAACGAGTCGGGCGCCCAGGAGCTCTGGGATCAACTCGTGCAGAAGCTGCGCATCGTCCGCTTCCTGCGCACGCCGGAATACGATGCGTTATTCAGCGGCGATCCCTATTGGGCGACCGAGTGCATCGGTGGAATAGACCTGTCCGGCCGGCCTATGGTGACCAAGAGCAGCTACCGGATGCTGCACACGCTCAACAACCTCGGGCCCGCGCCGGAGCCGAACATTACCGTGCTCTGGTCGAAGGACTTCCCGGACAATTTCAAACGCTACTGCGTCAAGGTCAGTCGCGATACATCGTCGATCCAGTACGAAAACGACGACCTGATGCGGCCGTTCTGGGGCGACGACTACGGCATCGCGTGCTGCGTATCGGCCATGCGTCTCGGCAAGCAGATGCAATTCTTCGGCGCGCGCGTCAATCTGGCCAAGTGTCTGCTCTATGCCATCAATGGCGGCCGCGACGAGATATCGGGCGACCAGATCGCCCCGATTGCGCCGGCGTGCACCGGCGACGTGCTGGAATACGACGACGTGCTCGCCAAGTTCGACAACATGATGGAGTGGCTCGCGCGCACCTACGTTCATGCGATGAACTGCATCCACTACATGCACGACAAATACTTCTATGAGCGCCTGGAAATGGCGCTGCACGACAGAGACATCCTGCGGACGATGGGGTTCGGCATCGCAGGGCTTTCGGTCGTCGCCGACAGTCTCGCCGCGATCAAATACGCCAAGGTGCATGTCATCCGCGACGGCACCGGGCTTGCGATCGACTACAAGATCGACGGCACGCCGCCGCAATTCGGCAACAACGACGATCGCGTCGACAAGATCGCGGCCGATCTTGTGACGCGCTTCATGCAGAAGATCCGCAAGCATCCGACCTATCGGAACGCGACGCATACCCAGAGCGTGCTCACGATCACCTCGAATGTGGTCTACGGCAAAGCCACCGGCAACACGCCGGACGGTCGCCGCAAGGGCGAGCCGTTCGGCCCCGGCGCGAACCCCATGCACGGCCGCGACAGTCACGGCTGGCTTGCTTCGTGCCTGTCTGTCGCCAAGCTGCCGTACAGGGATTCGCTCGACGGCATCAGCTACACCGTCTCCGTCGCGCCGCAGAAGGCTCACCTGTCTCCCGATGAAGTCGTCGATGCCGCGGTCAAGGCATTCGACACCTATTTCGGTCACGGCGGCTTCCACATGAACCTGAACGTCATCGACAAGGATACGCTCGAGGACGCGATGAAGAATCCCGATAAATATCCGCAACTCACCATTCGCGTGTCGGGATACGCGGTCAACTTCGTGCGCCTTACGCCCGAGCAGCAGAAGGATGTCATCAGCCGCACGTTCCACGGCCAGGTATGAGCGTGGAGCTTCGTCATGACACAGGTTGGCGTCCTTGAAAGCGGCAGCCGCCACATGCTGCGCGTCGGACTCTCGCCCGACGCGCCGGACGAGGGCGAGTTTCGCGACAATCAGAAGGGCGCGTTCGGCTACGCGCACTCCTACGAAACCTCGTCGCGTTACGACGGACCCGGCCTGCGGGTGGTTCTGTTCCTTTCGGGCTGCCTGCTGCGATGCAAGTACTGCCACAACCCCGATACCTGGCACCTGAAGGACGGCACCTACGTTTCGGCGCAGCATATCATCGACCGCCTCGGGGGCTTCGCGCCGGCGCTGCGCTCGCTCGACGGCGGCCTTACCATTTCGGGCGGCGAGCCGATGGTGCAACTCGAGTTCACGCGCCGCATATTCGCCGGCGCCAAGCAGTTGAAGCTGCACACCGCGATCGAGACGTCCGGCTATCTGGGCGACCGCGCCGACGACGACTACCTCGCCAATCTCGACCTCATCTTGCTCGACATCAAAAGCTCGGACCCCGCGATCTATCGCAAGGTCACCGGACGCGAGCTCGCCCCGACCCTAAAATTCGCGGAGCGTCTCGCGGCGATGGGAAAGCCTGCGTGGGTCCGGTTTACCCTGGTGCCGGGGCTCACCGACGATCCGGCCAATGTCGAAGGCATCGCCAGGTTCGTCGCCCCGATGAAGAACGTGCAGTGGGTCGAGGTCCAGCCGTTTCACCAGATGGGGGACTTCAAATGGAAGGCGATGAAGCTCGACTATGAGCTTGCGGATACGCCGCCGGCTCCGCCTGCGCTCACAAAACGAGTGGTCGAACAATTCCGCGCTGCCGGGTGCCGCGCGCGCTGATCATCGCAGAAGCGTCGATGGGGTATCTGGCCATGCTCGACCTCGCCCGCGAAATTGTCGGCACGCAGCCGATCCTGGCAACATTCCTTGCCATTGGCCTCGGTTATCTGGTCGGACAGATCAATATCTTCGGCTTTTCTCTCGGTGTCGGGGCGGTGCTGTTCGTCGGCCTCGCAATCGGCGCGTTCGCCCCAAAGGCGCAGATCGTCGGACCCATCAGCCTCACCGGCCTGATCATGTTCCTCTACGGCATCGGCATCCTCTACGGACGCCAGTTCTTCGAGGGCATGGCCGGCTCGGCGGGCCGCAAATACAACCTGCTCGCCCTGATCGCCGTGTTGGCCGGTCTGATGGTCGCGCTGGGACTCGGGCAAGCCTTCGGCATCAAGATCGGGCACACGCTGGGCATGTTTGCCGGCTCCATGACGAGCACCGCGACGCTTCAGGCGGCGCTGGACGTCATGGGCAATAAAGACCCCTCGATCGGCTACTCCATCGCTTACCCGTTCGGGGTGATCGGTCCGATTCTGTGCATCTATTTCATGACGCGGTCCGTCAAACCGGCCTTCCCACCCAAGGCGCAGCGATTCCACATGGGCGAGATCACGCTGGGTGCCAACTGCGCCGGCCGCATGCTTTGCGATCTCGCTCGGGACATGCCCTTCGGCGTCCAGGTCACCATGGTCCGCTCCGGCGGCAGCAACAAGGTTCCGTCCGACGATCTCCGGCTGAATGCGGGCGACGGCCTGCTGATCGTGGCCGACCAGCAGGAGGCCATCGCGCAAGCCGCGGCGAAATTGGGCCGGCTCGAGCCTGGCCTTCTCGCCAAGGACCGCTCGGCTCTCGACTACATCCGCGTCTTTGTCGGCAAGGCCGATGTGGTCGGCGTTCCGCTCGGCCAGCTCAAGTTGCCCGCGGGCTTTCCGATGCACCTGCTGCATGTGCGGCGCTACGATATGGACGTCGTGCCGGCGGCGGACCTGAAGCTGGAGTTCGGCGATCGCGTCGGCGTGCTGATGCCGCCCGACAGGCGCGAGGAAATCCGCAAATACTTCGGGGACACCGTCAAGGCCACGGCCGAATTCAGCTATGTCTCGCTCGGCATCGGAATGGTTCTCGGCGTTCTGATCGGCCTGATCCCAATTCCCATTCCCGGCGTCGGCACCGTCACGCTGGGCATCGGCGGCGGCCCGCTGATCGTCGCTCTTATTCTCGGGAGGCTGCGCCGCACCGGGCCGATGCTTTGGACCATGCCGTTGCCGGCCAACATCGTGCTGCGAAACTTCGGCCTCGCGATCTTCCTTGCAGCCGTCGGCATCAATGCGGGCCAACCCTTTGTGCGCACCGTCGCCGAGTCAGGATTGACGATGCTGTTCATCGGCGCGGCCGTGCTGCTGACCACCGTCGCTATCGTTCTGCTGGTCGGATACTACGCGATGAAGATTCCGTTCGACGATCTGGTCGGCGTCGCCTCCGGCGCGACCGGCAATCCCGCCATTCTCGTGTACTCCACGAGGATGGCTCCGACCGAGCGGCCCGATATCGGCTACGCAATGATTTTCCCGTCGATGACCATCGTCAAAGTCATCGCGGTTCAAGTGATCGGGCTGATGGCGGCTGTCGGCCCGCCATGATCGATATCCGCGAGGGTCGGAAGGCGACCCGTCTAAACCTTCGGATAGTTGTCCGGCGACCGGGTGCATCATTTTAATACCGTATGCAAGAACGGCTGACCGCTGCGCGCGCGCATACGCCTCGTCAACGGCGAATGGAGATTTATGCGTTTCTCCTCGTCACCGCAGTGCTCATGCCCGCGCTTGCTGTCGCCACCGTCGGCACCTGGGGCCTTACCGTCTGGGTTTATCAGGTCATCAACGGCCCGCCGGGGCCGCCATCGAAATGAGGGGCACGCCATGACTGGGGGACCGCAAGGCACGAAGGTCGATCGACGCGGCTTCATCAGCAGTCGATGGGGCACGGCAAGCGCGGCATCGCCGGCCGAGATCGCCAGCATTCTGGTTCAGACGTGGCCCGAACGGCTCGATGCGGCGGAACGCGCCATCGAGGCGCTTTCCGGCGTGCAGATTTACAGCCGCGATCCGAAAGGCAAGCTTGTCGTGGTCATCGAGGGTGCCGACGTCGGTGCCATCGGGACGATATTGAACCAGATCGCGCTGATGCCCGATGTGCTGACCGCAGCCCTTGTCTTTCAAGGCACCGATACCGGCTGAAACCTCCTCGATCGCAGGAGACGGCAATGAGCCAAAGCGGAATGGATCGCCGAGCATTCCTGAAAATGGAAGCGGCTGCGATGGCGGCCGCCGCGGGTGGAATGCCGGTGCCTGTCGCGGCGCAAAATCTCGTCACCGACCGCGCGGCCACCGAACTGAAATGGGACAAGGCGCCCTGCCGCTTCTGCGGCACGGGTTGCGGCGTCATGGTCGCGACCAAGGACGGCCGGGTGGTCGCGACCCACGGCGACATGAAAGCCGAGGTCAATCGCGGCCTCAATTGCGTCAAGGGCTATTTCCTCTCCAAGGTCATGTACGGTCATGACCGGCTGACGCGGCCGCTGCTGCGCAAGCGCAACGGCCGCTACGACAAGAACGGCGAATTCACGCCTGTTTCGTGGGACGAAGCCTTCGACGTCATGGCGGAGAAATTCAAGGACGCGCTGAAGAAGCGCGGGCCCTCCGGCGTCGGCATGTTCGGGTCCGGCCAATGGACGATCTGGGAAGGCTATGCCGCCAACAAGCTGTTCAAGGCGGGCTTCCGCTCCAACAACATCGACCCGAATGCGCGTCACTGCATGGCCTCGGCGGTGATGGGCTTCATGCGGTCGTTCGGCATGGACGAGCCGATGGGATGCTACGACGATTTCGAGGTGGCCGATGCCTTCGTGCTGTGGGGCTCGAACATGGCGGAGATGCATCCGATCTTGTGGAGCCGGGTCGCCGACCGGCGGCTCAGCGCGCCGCATGTGCGCGTTGCCGTGCTCTCGACGTTCGAGCATCGCTCGTTCGATCTCGCCGACATCCCGATGGTGTTCACGCCGCAGACCGATCTTGCGATCCTGAACGCCATCGCCAACCACATCATCGCGACCAAACGGGTCAACAAGGACTTCGTCGACAAGCACACGGTGTTCAAGCGCGGCCAGACCGATATCGGCTACGGGCTGCGGCCGGACAACCCGCTGGAGAAGAAGGCGACGGGGCGCGCAAAGGCAGGCGACGCGACCGACATGACGTTCGAGGATTACGCCAAGTTCGTATCGGAATACACGCTGGAGAAGGCCTCGGCGCTATCCGGCGTGTCGGTGAGCCGGCTGCGCGAGCTTGCCGAGCTTTACGCCGATCCGAAGACCAAGGTCGTCAGCTTCTGGACGATGGGTTTCAACCAGCACACCCGCGGCGTGTGGTGCAACAACCTCGTCTACAACATCCACCTCCTGACCGGAAAGATCGCCGAGCCCGGCAACAGCCCGTTCTCGCTCACCGGCCAGCCGTCGGCCTGCGGCACCGCGCGCGAGGTCGGAACGTTCTCGCACCGGCTGCCGGCCGACATGCTGGTCGCGAACAAAAGCCACCGCGACAAAACGGAGAAGATCTGGAAGGTGCCGGAGGGCACGATTGCGCCGCAGCCGGGCTATCACGCCGTGCTGCAGAACCGCATGCTGCGCGACGGATTGCTCAACGCCTACTGGGTCCAGGTCAACAACAACCTGCAAGCCGCCGCCAACGTCAACGAGGAGGCTTACCCCGGCTATCGCAACCCCGAGAATTTCATCGTCGTCTCCGAAGCCTATCCGACCGTGACGGCACAGGCGGCCGACCTGGTGCTGCCGAGCGCGATGTGGGTGGAGAAAGAAGGCGCCTATGGCAACGCCGAGCGCCGCACCCAGTTCTGGCACCAGCTTGTCGATGCGCCCGGCGAGGCCCGCTCGGACCTTTGGCAGGTCATGGAATTTTCCAAGCGTTTCAAGATCGAGGAGGTCTGGCCGGACGACCTGATCGCCAAGAAGCCGGACGTTCGCGGCAAGACGCTGTTCGATGTCCTGTTCAAGAACGGCCAGGTCGACAAGTTCCCGCTATCGCAGGCCGCCGGAGGTTACGAGAACCACGAATCCAAGGCCTTCGGATTCTATGTGCAGAAGGGCCTGTTCGAGGAGTACGCCGAGTTCGGCCGCGGTCACGGTCACGACCTGGCGCCGTTCGACACCTATCACGACACGCGCGGGCTGCGCTGGCCTGTGGTCAACGGCAAGGAAACGCGCTGGCGCTACCGCGAAGGCTACGACCCCTATGTGAAGGCAGGCAAAGGCCTGGAGTTCTATGGCTTCGCCGACGGCAAGGCGCGCGTCTTCGCCCTGCCATACGAACCTCCGGCCGAATCGCCGGACGATGTCTATCCTTACTGGCTCGTCACCGGACGCGTGCTCGAGCACTGGCACTCCGGGTCGATGACCCAGCGCGTGCCGGAGTTGCATCGGGCGTTCCCCGATGCGCTGTGCTTCATACATCCGGACGACGCGGTGGCTCTCAACCTGCGCCGCGGCGATGAGGTGAAGGTGCAATCGCGGCGCGGCTTCATCCGGACCCGGCTTGAAACGCGCGGACGCGACCGCATGCCGCGCGGCGTGGTGTTCGTCCCCTGGTTCGATGAAAGCCAGCTCATCAACAAGGTGACGCTCGACGCCACCGACCCGATTTCGCTGCAGACCGACTTCAAGAAATGTGCCGTTCGGATCGAGCGCGTCTGAGGAGCGGGTCATGGGATACCCATTCAGACTGCTTGCCGCGGCGCTTCTGATCGCGGCTTCGACCGTCGCCGTGGCGCAAACGTTCTCGGCTCTGCGCGGACCCACGCCTCTCGATCGGGAGGGGCAGCCGCCGTTGATGACGCCGGAAATGAACACCTCGGAGCGCGAGGCGCGAAACTATCCAGAGCAGCCGCCGCTCATTCCTCACTCGACCGAAGGCTATGAGGTCAGCATCCGGGGCAACAAGTGCCTGTCCTGCCATGCGCGAAGCCGGACGCGGGAATCGCAGGCCCCGATGATCAGCGTCACGCATTTCGCGGATCGTGACGGGCAATTCCTGGCCTCGATCTCGCCGCGCCGCTATTTCTGCACCCAGTGCCACGTTCCGCAGCATAACGTTCGGGTTCCGGTCGAGAACGACTTCGTCGATGTGGATACGCTGCTTACGCGCGCACCGCCGGGGCCGCGCCGATGACGACGGCCGAAGACTCCCCCCGGCCGACAGCCTGGCGCCGCGCGCTCGACCTCGCGCGCGAAATATGGCGCGTGCTGCGCCGGCCCAGCTCCGTCTTCAGCCTCGGCGTGCTGGTGATGGCGGGCTTCATCGCCGGCATCATGTTCTGGGGCGCCTTCAACACCGCGCTGGAGCTCACCAACACGGAGCCGTTCTGCACCTCCTGTCACGAGATGCGCAGCAACGTGTTCGAGGAGCTGAAAACCACCATCCACTACAACAACCGTTCGGGGGTGCGCGCCCGCTGCCCCGACTGCCATGTGCCGCATGAGTGGACGCATAAGATCGCGCGCAAGATGCAGGCCTCGAAAGAAGTCTGGGGCAAGCTGTTCGGCACCATCAACACGCGCGAGAAGTTCCTCGATCACCGGCTTGAGCTGGCCATCCATGAATGGGCGCGGATGAAGGCCAACGACTCGCTGGAATGCCGCAACTGCCACAGCACGCAATCGATGGACATCACGCGGCAGAGCCCGCGCGCCGCCGACGCCCATCAACGTTTTCTCTTCAGCGGACAAAAGACCTGCATCGACTGTCACAAGGGCATCGCGCATCAGCTCCCCGACATGCGGAACGTGCCGGGATGGCAATAGGCGGTCGGGCCCTACACCTAGGTATACTTTTCCCCGGAGATCGCGGGCCCTTTACTGTACCGCAATAGAGAAACGTCCAGCGGGGCGGCGCGACAGAGCCCACGGATGGACTTGATGTCCTGAATGCGGGCACCAGGCGGGAACCGTTATGGACAAGACGCCTCATCCGGTCGCCACCCAGCATCTTCCGGCATTCGTCACCGCACCGGGCGACACCGATGTGCTCATGGTGGTGGGGGCCGTCATTCTCCTCTTGGCGGTCGTTGCATTCGGCGTGTTGTTCCTGACGCTGCACACGCTGCCCGAGCGCATGGCCCACAAGTCTCACAAGCTGCAATTCGAGATCGTGGCCGTCCTCGGGCTGCTGGCGCTTTTCACCCACATGCACATCTTCTGGGTGGCGGGCTTGCTGCTGGCGCTGGTCGATTTCCCGGATATCGGCGGATGGCTCGGCCGGATCGCCGGATCGGTCGAGAAGATCGCGGACAACGGCTCGCGCGATCGGCCGCCCGACAAGCCGGACGACGTTGCGCTGGAGAACGTCACCAGCATCAGGCGGGCCGATGCAGGCGCGTCGGCGGCCGCGGACCTCACCACGCGCAGCGCAGGGGGGTGATCCATGCTTGAGCTGTTGCTTTGCTCACTGCTCACCGTTCTGCCGGATTATCTCTACCGCCGCTACGGGCAGGGAAAGCGCTTCGGCAAGGAGCTGACGCTTTATTCCGTGTGGTACGAGCTGCGCTACGGCATCACCACTTGCGTGATCCTCACCGTCTGCCTGATCCTGGTGATCTTCTACAATCATCCGGCCACGACCAGCGCCACGCTGTTTTTCCGAACCGTGCCGATCCTGCCGGAAACAAACGGCCGCGTGGCCGAGATTTATGTCGGCCAGAGCGGTCCGATCACCGAGGGTGCGCCGATCTTCAGGCTCGACAGCACCAAGCAGCAGGCCGCGCTTGAAACGGCCCGCCGCAAGGTGCTGGAGATTGATGCGGCCTTGATCGTCGCGAAGGCCGATATCGAGAAGGCGGAAGGTCAGCTTCGCGAGGCCAAGGGCAACGAGCAGCAGGCCCAGGACGAGCTTGACACCAAGCGGGAGCTGTACCGGCGCAATCCCGGCATCGTTCCTTTCCGCGACATCGAACGGCTCGAGGTTCGCCTGGACGGCGCCAAAGGAGCCGTCTCTGCCGCCGCCGCGGCCAAGCAGGCTGCCGAAATCCGCGTCTCGGGCGTGCTGCCGGCCGAGAAGGCGAGTGCGGAGGCTGAGCTGGCGCACGCGCAGGTCGATCTCGACAAGACGATCGTTCGTGCCGGCACGAGCGGGCGGGTGGAGCAGTTCTTCCTGCGGGTCGGCGACGTCGTCAATCCGCTGATGCGCCCAGCCGGCGTTCTCATCCCCGAAGGCGCGGGATCGCGCGGCTTGCAGGCCGGCTTCGATCAGATCGAAGCCCAGATCATGCAGCGCGGAATGATCGCCGAGGTCACCTGCGTGTCGAAGCCTTGGACCGTCATCCCGATGGTGGTGACCGATGTGCAGGACTACATCGCCGCCGGCCAGTTTCGCGGCGGCGAGCAGTTGCTGGAGGCGCGGCAGGTGACGCGACCGGGGACTCTGTTCGTCTTTCTCGAGCCCCTCTACAAGGGCGGGCTGGATGGCGTGACGCCGGGCAGCAGTTGCATCGCCAACGCCTATTCCAACAACCACGACATCATCGCGGCGAAGGACACCGGCTTCTTCCGGGGCATGGCGCTGCACGCCGTGGACGCGCTGGGGCTGGTCCATGCCCTGATCCTGCGGCTTCAGGCGCTGTTGCTCCCGTTCAAGACGCTGGTGTTCGACGGGCATTAGCGCGGCAGGCTCGAGAGCGGTCCTCGGGTTACGCTACCCGAGCCCCGGAAGCACGGCCGTCAGCACCGCGCCATGTGGCTTGATGGACACCGCGATCAACTGGCCGCCATGCTGCTCGGCGATGGACTTGCAGATCGGCAACCCCATGCCCATGCCTCGCGCCTTGGTGGTCACGAACGGGCTGAACAGATTGGCCGCCACCTTCGCATCGAACCCCGGACCGGAATCGGCGATGGTGAGGATCACGTATCCAGCCTGACCGACCCGCGTTTCGATGTTCAGTGTTCGTGTCCCGTCGAATGCGACCATTGCCTCAACGGCGTTCACGATCAGGTTCAAGACGAGTTGCTGCAACTGAATCGGATCGGCCATCACGAGCGGCGGCGGATTGTTCGTGAGCTTCGTATTCAGCTCGATGCTGTTCGCGGCGATACTCCGCGATGTCAGCGCCAGGACCTGTTCGACAAGCTCGTTGAGATTGACCCGGATTCGCACCGACGAATCGTGGCTGAACATGGCGCGGACGCCCTTGATGACGTCGTCGGCGCGATGACACTGCCGGACCACGGTCTGCAAGGCGATCCGGGCTTCCTCAAGATCGGGCACGGTCTTGTTCAGCCAGTTGAGCCCTGCGCTGCCGGAGCTTGCGATGGCGGCGAGCGGCTGCCGGATTTCATGGGCGATCGACGCCGAGAGCTGGCCGGCGGTGGCGAGCCGATTCATGCGCGCAATCTCGGCCATTTGCTGGATCGAGCGCGCCTCGGCGGCTTGCCTGCGCCAATGCTCGTACAGGAGCCAGGCGATGAGCGCGCCTTGCAGCAGCAACAGCGTGAGGACCGCGAGAATCTGAACGCGGTATCTGTGCCACACGGTGGGCTCGCGATACAGCACCAGGCTGTCGGGCGGCAGGCTGCTTTCGCTGATTCCCCAGCGCCGCATTTCCCTCCAGTCGAACTGGGGCCTGGCAAACGCCACGGGCGGCAGCTTGATGTCGCCGGCCCTCTCGCCGCCGAGGATACGGACCGCGACAGCGGCCGTTTGCCGGCTGGTGTCGATCACCCGCAGAAGCGGGCCGCCGACGATTTCGCCGCCGAAGAACGACTCGTCGTAAGAGAAGATCGGCGCGTTGGCGACGGCATGCAGCTTTTTCAGCGGCGCGCTGCCTTCGTGAGTCACGCCCGCGCCATCGACGATCATCAACTCCCAAAAGATCGCCGTATGGGGAGGCAACGCCGCCGCCTGCTTCAACAGCTCCTCAAATGACAGGCTGTCGGTCCACGAAAAGGCCACCCGGCCGGCCAGCGGCTCCGCCTCCTTGCCGATCGCCTCCTTCCAGAATTTCTCGATCGGAGAGTTTCCGACCACCACAATGATGTTTTGGGTTGCCGGCAGCACACGCAGGATATTTTCGAATGCGGCCCGGTAGTTGATCCAGACCGGAACGGCGGCGTCGTTGGCGGTGAGCCGGGACTGTTGCACCCGGCGCTGCTCGACCGCCGTGAACACCATCGGCGTGGTGGCGAACAGCCGCTCGCGGTGCCGCTGCACGAAGGCCGTCGCCGGGGCGCCGATGCCGACGACCAGATCGGGCGGACGCTTGGCAAACATCGCGTGCAGATATTCGACGAAGGCCGGTTCCGGGTCCTCGTCGCTGGAGCGTGCGGTCACCAGCGAGTGGTCGGTGATGTCGAGCGGCCACGGCGATTGCCGTTCCAGTTCCTCGCGGATCGAACGGGCGTAGTCGCTCCACGGCTTGAAATCGCGACCGAACGAATGGAGCAGCATGACCCGCTTCGTCTCGGCCGCATCGGCGAGCGAAACAGCCACCGGGCCGTAGATCACCAAGCAGGCCACAAGCAGCGCGCAACGCCGGAGCTTCCAGGTCTTCGACCAGACCTTGGCCGCTGCAAACCCCGCCGTGATGACGCCGGTCCGCCGCATCGCTCCCTCGAGCATGCCTTGCACATTGCAGCACGCTTCGGTGGAAAAGCAAAATCGACCGGAGAGCGAGGCCGAACGGTTATGACGGCATCGCACTGCGGCCCGCCAAAGCCACGGAACATGGGTCGGCGCGGCGGCAACCCTCCGGGGAGGGGAGGAGCGGCCTCGTCCGCGAAGGACGAGCTTCGCGCCTGTCGTCGCTCATGACCCCAATTCCTCGCTGATGGCCCGAAGCCTCGTCCGCGACCCCAGCGATTATACGTACGTACAATATTTTTCCCGAGAGGGTTCGGACACGTTGTCGATGAACGAGGAGCCGGATGCTGTCCAGCTCCGTGACCGTCCTCGTGGACGGTCTTTATTGTCGGGAGCCACGGGCTCCGAAGGCTCCGCATTCTCGCCGGGCAGAAACTGGAACACACCGGTCTGTTGTCGCAAATATCAAAAATATGGAGGACGCGAATGCTCAGATTGATTGTTTTGCCTGTGTTTGCTCTGGCCTTCACAGCGTCGGTACAGGCCATGCCGGTTGCGCCGATTCATGAGCCGGATGTCACGATCACGCAGGTCGCCTACGGTTGCGGGGCGGGGCGGACGCGGGTTCGTGGTGTCTGCGTGGCCAGAACCACCATGCGTCAGGCTCGCAGATGCGTGCGATGGACCGGAGGCGCGTGCGCTCGGTGGCGTTACCGCTGAGGCGCGCCGACGGCGCAGCCCGTTCTCGCCGCCGCACGGCAACGGCGGCGAGACTTTGCGTGGTTTGGCCGCTCAGAACTTGATGCCGGTGAACTTGACCTGCGAGAACTCCTCGATGGCGTAGCGCACGCCCTCGCGGCCGACACCGGAGCTCTTCATGCCGCCGAACGGGTAGTGGTCGAGCCGGAAGCGGCTCGCCTCGTTCACCCACAGCGCGCCGACATCGAAATCCTCCGAGAAGCGGAACGCATCGCGCAGGCTCTTGGTGAACACCGAGCCTTGCAGGCCGAACGGCGAATCGTTGGCAAGCCGCAGCGCCTCGTCGGCGCCGTTGAACGGCATGACGAGGGCGATCGGGCCGAACACCTCCTCGCGCCACAGCCGCGCGGGGGAGGGCACCTGCACCAGGATGCCGGGGGAGACAATCGCGCCGTCGCGCTTGGGCTCGAGCGCGTAGCGTGCGCCGCGGCCGATGGCGTCCTCGCACATGCCCATCACGCGGTCGGCGGAGGCCGCCGATACCATCGGCCCCACGTCGGTCGCCGGATCGTCGGCGCGGCCGACCTTCAGCGCCTTGGCGGCCGCGACGAACTTCTCCAGGAAGCGGTCGAGGATGCTGGCATCGACCAGCACGCGTTGCGCCGAGATGCATTGCTGGCCGCTGGCCTCGAAGGCGGCGCCGGCGATCTTCTTCGCCGCTTCGTCGATGTCGGCATCGGCGAGCACGATGTTGGCGGCGTTGGAGCCAAGCTCGGCCACGAACTTCTTCGCGCCGGCCGCGCGCGCCAGCGCGTCGCCGCCGACGGTGCCGCCGGTGAACGACACCATGCGCACGTCGGGATGCGCCGCAAGCGCCGCCGCCGTTTCCTTGTCGCCGGTGAGCACCGTGAACAGGCCCTTCGGCCAGCCTGCCTCCTGGAACAGCTTGGCGACGCGCAGCGCCGTGCGCGTGCCCGCCGGCGACGGCTTGGTGATGATGGCGTTGCCGGCGGCGATGGCCGGCGCGACCTTCTGGATCAGAAGGTTGATCGGCGCGTTGAACGGGATGATGCCGGCCACCACACCGTAGGGATGGCGGCGGGTGAAGCCGAAATGGCCTTCGCCGGCGGGCACGATATCGACCGGCAGCACCTCGGCGGTGAGTTGGGTCATGGCGGCGGCCGTCGCCTCCATGAACTCGGCGCCGCGCCGGCCCTCGAACTTGGACACGCGGATCGGCTTGCCGACATCCTCGCAGATCAGCGTCGCCAGCTCCTCGGCGTTCTTGGTCAGCACCGCCGCGCCGGCCTTGAGCCAGGCGATGCGCTTGTGTGCGGGGGACTTGCGGTTCTCCGCGAACGCCGCCTTGGCGGCGGCGACGGCCGCTTCGACGCCGCTTGAGCCTGCCTCGGCGATGCGGCCGACCACCTGGCCGTCCTGCGGGCGCACCCACTCGAAGCCGGATTTGCCGGCGGGGATTTCTTCGCCGATGAAAGACGTGATGTCGGGAACGAGCGTCATGAACCGATCCTTGATCCTGAGGGAATGGGGTTGAGGCCATTGTTCAACCCCAGCGCCGCGGGATCAAGTCGCGCGCCCGTCACCCAGCCATGCATCCGGCTGTGTATTTATCGTATTGATCCGGGCGCGCGCTCAGCGCCGGTGGCGGCCGGGGGACCAGCCGTGGCGGGCGAGGTGCTTCTCGCCGACCTCCATCGGTTCGTCCTCCAGCGGGGTTGCCATCGTGGCGTTCCAGCGGTTGACGAAGCCGGTGGCGGCGATGGCGGCGACGATCTCCACCACCTCTGTCTCGCTCCAGTGGCGGCGCAACTCCGCAAACATCGCGTCGGTCACGGCGTTGGGCGCCTGGCCCGCCGCCGCGGCGACGGCAAGCGCCGCCTTCTCGGCGGCGTTGAACAACGGGCTTGCGGCGAAGTCGGCCACGGCGGCGAGTTTTTCGGCGCTGATGCCGAAATGCAGCGCGCCGCTCGCGGTGTGCGCCATCGAATACACGTCGCCGGCCGAGCGGCTGGCGACGTGACCGATCAGGCGCTTCAAGCCGCGATCGACCTCGCTGTCCGGCCCCCACACCGCGCCTTGCAGCGTGACGAAGGCCAGCACCAGCTTCGGGTTGCGCTGCATGGTGAGGACGCTGTTGGGCACGAAGCCGAGCGACTTGAAGAAGGAGTCGAACTGCTCCTTCAGCTCGGGCGTATGCTCGGGCGGCAGCGGATCGAGGCGGCTCATTGCGGTCACCGCACGTTCTGCAGGAGAAGCAGCAGGCCGCCGACCACGGCGATGTTGGCGACGAAGCCGTTCTGCATCCCCGTGCGCTGCGGCGGCACGTCCACCTCCCAGAAGCGCAGGAGCAGCAGCGACGACACCACCGTAAAGACGATGAGCAGGATGACGCCGATGTCGGCGCGCCAGTTGAGCAGGATCATGGCGCAGGCGACGAACTCCATCGCCTCGCCGAACCAGAACGTCGCCGCCGGCAGCGGCGCCTTGAAGTGCGTCAGGCGTTTGATGTGGTCCTCGATGTGGTGCTTCTGTAGGTTGCGGATGCCGATGATCAGAAACAGCGCGACGATCATCAGGCGGCCCGCTGTGTCGAGCAGCGAAGCGTCGTTGGGATAAAGTCCGTGCATGTTAGCCTCCCCTTCAAGCCCCGTCGGTGTTCATTGGAACATCGTGTTGGGCAAAAACAGCGCGAGTTGCGGAAACGCCAGCAGCAGCGCGATGAGCAGGCCCATCGCGTACCAGAACGGCCAGATTCCGCGGAAGATCGTGTACATCGGCACTTGCGGCACGATGCCTTTGACGATGAAGACGTTGAGGCCGACCGGCGGGCTCAGGATCCCCATCTGGATGATGAGCACGGCGACGACGCCGAACCAGATCAGGTCTACGCCCAGCGCCTTGAGCACCGGCATCACCACCGGCAGCGTCAGGATCAGCATGGAGATATCCTCCATGAAGGTGCCGAGCACGAGATAGGTGAGGATGATGACGATCAGCGTGCCGGTGACGCCGAGATTGAAGCTGAGCAGGAACTGCACCACGATCTCGGGCAGTTGCGACAGCGTCATGAACGGGATGAAGACGTAAGCGCCCATCAGGATGAGGAAGATCATCGCGCTGGTGCGCATGGTCTGCAGCACGATGGCCTTGAGCACGGGCAGGCTCAGCTTGCGCCGCGCCAGCGCCACGAGCAGCGTGAGGCTGGCGCCGAAGCCTGAGGCCTCGATCGGCGTGAACAGGCCGACATACATGCCGCCGATGGTGGCGACGATCACCAGGATGATGGCGATCGACTGCCGCAGCGCCGTCATCCGCTCGGCGAAGCTTGCGCGCGGGCCGGGGGGGCCCGCCTCCTTGCGCCGCGCCGTCACGATGCGGATGGTGACGAGGAACATGACGGTGAGGACGATGCCGGGGATGACGCCGGCCAGGAACAGCCGGCCGATCGCCTGCTCGGTCAGGATGCCGTAGATGACGAGGCCTGCGCTCGGCGGGAAAATGAAGCCCAGCGTGCCGCCGGAGGCGACCGTGCCGGTCGCGAGCGCATCGTCGTACTTGAAGCGCTTCATTTCCGGCAGCGCGACGCGGCCCATCGTGACCGCGGACGCCGCGGCCGAGCCGCACAGCGAGGCGAAGAACGCGCAGGCGATGACGGTGGCGGAGGCGAGCCCGCCGCGGATATGGCCGACCCAGGCGTGCGCGGCGTTGTAGAGATCGCGGCCCATGCCGGAAGCGCCGGCGATGTTTCCCATCAGCACGAACATCGGGATGATGACGAGCTGGTAGAAGCTGGCGATGGCGAAGGTTTCCGAGCTGAGCGAGGGCAGGGCGTGGCTCCAGCCGCGGATCGCCACCATGCCGAAGAAGCCCACGGTGAGCATCGACAGGCCCACGGGAAGGCGCAGGATGAACAGCGCGAACAGCGCGACGATCCCGGCGATGCCGATTTCGGTGTCGGTCATTGCTGGCCTTCCGTTGTGGGGCTTTCTTTGGCGAGGCTTTCGTCGGTCAGGAGAGGGACGCTGCCGTTTTTGATCAGCACGACCGTCTCGAGGATCAACACCAGCGCGTAGAGGCCGACACCGACCGACAGCGCCTTGTAGATCGGCTCGAACGGGATGTTGAGGAGCTGCGTGCTTTCCTCCAGGCGGCCGGCGGTCGTCCCGGTGACGAACAGCCGCCACGACCAGATCGAGGTCACGACGGCGGCCAGGGCCTTGATGCCGATGCCGGAGATCCACTCGAACGTGGGTCCGACGACGGTGGTCACCATGTCGGCGGTGACGTGGGCGCCGGTGCGTCCGCCGTAGCCGATGCCGCAGGACACCACCAGCACCAGCAGGACGATCGACATGTCGAGCGAGCCGCTGAGCGGCGCGTTGAACAGGTAGCGGCCGACGATGTCGGTGACGATCACCGTCATCAGGGCGGCAAGGACCGCGCCGCCGCCATAGAGAGCGACGGCGCGGACGATCTTATCGATCAGCGTGAGCACGACGGTCAGGCCTGCTGCTGGGCGCGCCCCGAGGGGCGATCACTTGTTGATCGCGTCGTAGACAGCCTTGGCGTCCTTCACGCCCGCCTTCTCGAGGTCGGCGAGCGTCTTCTGGACCACCGGCTGGGCCGCGTCGAACATCGCCTTGCGGACCTCGGGCGCGAGGCGGATCACCTCGACCTTGTGGCCCGTGCTCGCGGTCTTGATGGCCTCATCGGACCAGTCGTCGAAGATCTTGGCCGCCCGCAGGCTCAGCGCCTTGCCGGTGTGCTTGTCGAAGATCGCCTTTTGCGAAGGCGTCAGCGCGGCGTAGCTCTCCTTGTTCATGATCGCGCCGCAGGGATTGAACAGGCCGGAGACGCCGATGCTGGTGTGCTTGGAAATCTCGGCCAGGCGGAACGGCGGCAGCAGCGATGTCGACGGCAGCGCCACCATGTCGACCACGCCGGTGGACAGCGCGTTGAACATTTCGTTCAGGTCCATCGGGACCGGCGAGGCGCCCCAGGCGCTGATGACCGGGGCGAAGGCGGCGCCCGGCGTCATCACCTTGGCGCCCTTGAGATCGGCCAGCGTGCGCACCGGCTTCTCGCGCGAGGTCAACACCGATTGCGACACCGAATAGGTGAAGACGTTCTTCACCTCCTTGTAGTCGCTCGCCAGCATCCCCTCCGGCAGGTTCCAGAGCCGGGTGGTGGCGTCGGTCGCGCTGGTCGAAACGCCCGGCAGCACGATCAGCATGGTCTTGGCGAACACGCGGGCGTGGAAGGCGTGGCAGATGTCGGCAATGTCGGCGGTGCCTTCGACCGCGCGCTTGTATTGCTGGAACGGGCCGGCGCCGAGCGTGCCGCCGGCATAGACCTTCAGCGTCAGGTCGCCCTTGGAGTCGGCCGCGATCTCCTTGCCGAGTTCTTCATAGAGATGAACGATTCGATGGGTCGGCGGCAGATAGGTCGCGACCTTGAGTTCCTTGGAGTCGGCTGGGGTGCTCGACCCCCACAGGCCGAGAGCACCGATGAGCAGCGCCCCCGACACCGCCGCGACGCTCGCGCGGCCATGCATCTTCAACGTCATCTTGTCCCTCCCGTTTGATTGTACGGGGCACGCTCGATCGCGTGCCTTCTTGTCGTTGCTTTTGTCGCGTCCGGCGCCTTGTATCGCCGGTCGTCTTTGTCGTGATGCTTGGGAATGGATCCCGGTTGGGATCGGAGACACGGGCTTTCGCCCGTGTCTCTTTGTCGTATCGGAATGCGGACGCTTACGCCGCGCCGGCGGGGCTCGCCTTCGACTTCGCCCAGTAATCGCTGGACGATTTCGAGGCCTTGAGCTTCTCCATGTTCTCATAGCCCGGAGCCATCGACGCATCGGTGCCGGCCATCACCTGGTGGTGCTCGATGTTGAGCAGCCGCAGCCAGCTCTGCTGGCCAAGCGTGAGGCCGATCATGCAGCCGAGCTCGACCAGCTCCGGCTCGCTGAAGTTCTTGTGCATCCGGTCCCAGAACGCATCGTCGGTGTTCAGATGCCAGGTGATCGCCTCGGCATAGGCCAGCGCCGCCTTCTGCCGCTCGTTGTACTTCGTGGACTTCTCGAAGTTCAGAAGGTCCATCACCTGCTCCTCGACCAGCGCGCCGCTGACGACGGACTTCACCGAGCGCTGGTTGCCGCAATACTCGCACTGCACCGAGCGCGACACGTAGAGCCGGCACAGCTCCTTGATGGGATGATCCAGCACGCCGTTGTGGAACAGGTTCTTCCACGAGTCGGCGAAGAACCAGAACGCCGCCGGCACATGGGCGCGCACCGCCGTGCTCTCGGGGCGCGGCGTGCCTTCGCGCTGGCAGCGCTCCATCTCGGCGCGCATCTTGGCGTCCATCTTTTCCAGCGGGACGTAGCTGATCCGTTGCTTGGCCATGTTTTCTCCTTAACCTTTCGTTTGCTCTGCGTTGTTGGCTCTGTGTCTACAATGACGACTGTGTCTACGATCAAGCGTGAGGTTTGCCGGGCGTCAAGCCGCCCGGTTACTCGGCGGCCTGGATGTTGACGGCGCGGCGGCCCGTGTCCTGAGCCTTGGCGTAATCGGCGGTGGCCTTGTACTCCGTCATGGTGCTCTTGGCCGTGATGCCGCAGACGTTGCGGGCGAACTCCGCAAACGGCCCCGAGCCTGTGAACTCCGCCCGCTTCATGGTCAGCGACAGCAGCGTCTGCAGCGGGGTGCCGTTGAAGTTCTCGAACATAAACAACCGGCTGCCCCAATCCGTCAAATAGAGATCGCGGATGACGCGGGCAATCTTGATGCGATCATAAGGCTCCCCGGTCGCGCCCTTGTTCAATTTTTCGAGCCACGGACGCATGGCCGGGTTCTCCCACTGCTGCTGGGTGGGGAACATGATGGCACTGCGCCCACAGAGGTCGATCAACTCGTCGACCATCTGGCCGAAGTTCTGCAGGAAGTAGACGCGGCCCCAGTTGAAAAGCTGGATGTCGGGCTTGAACAGCCCGCCGGGCGTGTAGAAGCCCTGGTCCTCGGCGGCGAGGACATGGGCGAAGGTGGTCTGCTGGAACGCCACGAGCTTGGCGAGACGCGCCTGCACCGCCTCGATCTTGCTGGTGCCGAGGTGCTCGCACATCAGGATAGCGAGGCCGGCGAGCAGTTCCGCCCGAACCGCCTGGCGCACCAACGCATAGTAGTGGCCCCAGTCGAACACGCGCTGCGGGTAAAGCTTGGCGTGATCGGGGTTGCCGATGTGGAACACGTATTTCCACGGGATCAGCACGTTGTCGAACATCACCGTGGCGTCGAGTTCGTCGCCCTGCGAGGACAGCGGGTGTTCGGTCGGGTCCGTCTCCACCAGGCTGTCGCGGCAGACGACGGTGATGCCGCGAAGGTTGATCGGGCAAACGCCGTAGATGATCTGGTCGCCCTTGGCGCCCGGCCGGAAGAACACGCCCAGATGCAGGAAGTCGCCGAAGGCGGTGGCGGTCCCGATCGACTTCACGCCGTTGACCACGATGCCCTCGTCGTTGGTCGCGACGATCCGCAGCGCCGGCGATGTGGCGTGCGCGTTGGGGTCGGAGCGGTCGGCTTGCGGATCGACGAAGTGCGGCGCCACCACGAGATCGTTCTCCATCGCGTGGCGCCAGAAGTTGCGGATGTTGTTGGCAAGCCCGCGGCCGTCGGCCCCGATCGAGGCTTTCTCCCACGGCTCGGGATCGTCGATGTAGGTGACCAGCATGTAGTTTTGCGAGTCCGGCGTGCGCGGGCACGACGCCGCTACGAAATGCCGCATGATGAATTCGAGATACTTGCGCTTCTGGACCAGCTGCTCCTTGCTGCGGTGCTGGAACCACATCATCGAGCGGCGCACACCTTCTTCATCGACGAAGGTGAGCTTGTCCTGCAGATCCTCGCGGCGATGCAGGTCGAAGAACTCCGCGGTGCGCTGGGCGTAGTCGCGGGTCAGCGGATGAGTGGCGACGTTGTCGATCTTCTCGTTGCCGACCCAGACGACGCGGCCGTCGTTCAGCGAGTCGAGATAATGCTTTCCGGTGCGCAGGACCGTTCGGAGCGCGGTGCGGCCGTCGCAGCTTTGCTGGGGAGTGCTGGTGGTCATAGGGCCCTCGTGGTTGCGTATTGTTGCCGGTGATAAACGAGAGGTTCGGCCGGCGCGGTGTGCGCCGTGGCCACGACGCGCGCGATGAGGACGGTGTGGGTTCCGACCTCGTGCGCATCCATCAGTTCGCAATCGAACGCGGCCAGCGCGTCCTTCAAGACCGGCGCGCCGGTCGTCAGCACGGACCAGTGCGAGGCGACGAACCGCTCGGCCATCGGCACCTGTCCGACGCCGGCGAAGACCTGCGACAGTTCCATCCGCGTCGCCGGCAGCGTGTTGATGCACAGCACGCCGTTGGTCCTGATGATGCTGTTTGCTGCACTGCGGCGACTGACGCAGGCAACCATCGTCGCCGGCGTATCGCTGACGACGCTTACCGCCGAGCAGGTCATGCCGGCGACGCCGGCGGGGCCGTTGGTGGCGATAACGGAGATCGCGGTGGTGAAGCCCGGCAGCGCCGCGCGGAACTCGGCCGGCGGAACCGACTCGACCGCCTCGCCGTGCAACCCAGCGGGTGCCGGTTGGAAGGAAGGGCCGTCTGCGGTCGGGCGGGCGGTCATGGCATAAGTAGCCTATGCCGCGATTACGCCGTATACTATTCACCCATGGATATGACCAGCATTCCATCGGGTTATGAAAACGAGCTCGACCTGCATCATCTGCAGGTGTTCGACGTGTTGTTGCGCGAACGCAGCCTGACCAAAGCGGCGCGCGTGCTCAGCGTGACGCAGCCCGCGCTCAGCAAGACGTTGGCGCGGCTGCGTCGTCACTTCAGCGATCCGTTGTTCGTGCGCGTATCGTTGCGCATGGAGCCGACATCGAAAGCGTTGGCGCTCGCGGATCCGATCCGCGCCGTGCTCGACAACATGCGCGCGCTGCGCACCGAGCATGTTCCGTTCGATCCGAAGACATCGAGCCGCACATTCAATTTCTGCGTGGTGGATGCCGGCGTCATCAAGCTTCTGCCGCCGCTGGTCAACCTGCTGATCGAGGAAGCGCCGCGCGTGCGGCTGTCGGCCGTTCAATTCGACGCCGATCATCTCGATTCATGGTTGGAGACGGGCACGATCGACTTTGCGATGGGTTCGTTTCCGCATCTGACCAAAGGCATTCGCCGTCAGCCGCTCTGGATCGAGCACTATGTCAGCGTGGTCAAGAAAGGGCACCCGCGGCTTCGCGCGACACCGTCGTTGAAAGAGTTCACGGCGGAAAAGCACGTCCTGGTATCGACGTTCGGCACGGGTCACAGTCACCGCTTGGCCGAGCGCGCGGTGGAGGCGGCGGTGCCGCCGGAAAACGTGATCTGTCGCGTTCCGATTTTTCTCGCGGCCTCGATTATCGCAAAACACACGGATGCGGTCGCCACCTTGCCGGCGTCGATCGCAACCGTGCTGTCGGAAGAACTCAACCTCGCGATCATCACGCCGCCGATCAAGCTGCCGCGGATCGAGATCGCGCAATATTGGCATGAGCGGTTTCACCGCGAACCCGGCAACCAGTGGATCCGCTCGGTGTTCGCGCGGCTGTTCCGCACCGGCGCGCTCGCGCGCAACGGCAAGGCGAAGGTCGAGCCCGTCAATCCGCTCCGCCTTGCAAGTCCGCCGCGTTAAGTCGCGCGCGGAATTCGTCATCGTCCGAAGCGTGTGGTGCGCGAAGGTGCAACTCCGCGGCTGCATGGACTTGCGCCGACATAACGTCGCATGACTCCGCGCCGTGCGAACGATATAGCAAGACGCGTGCGCAATTCTGCGACGGGTCGGATATCGGGAGGCGACAATGCGCTTGAATCTATCGCTTGCTCTGGTTGCGGTCGGGTTGCTTGCGGCCGCGGCGCCGGCTCATGCGGAATACCCGGACCGGCCGATCAAGATGATCGTGCCGCTGGCTCCCGGCGGCGGCACCGACATCACCGGGCGCACGGTGGCGACCGCCATTGCCGCCGACTGGAACACCACCATCGCCGTCGAGAACAAGACCGGCGGCGGCACCTCCATCGCCTCGCTTGCGGTCGCGACCGCGCCTGCGGACGGCTACACCGTTTATGTCAACACCGCGAGCTTCCTGATCTCGGCGCGGACGATTCCGAACCTGCGCTACGACGCGCAGAAGGATTTCACGCCGGTGTCGCTGCTGGCGTCGTCCGATCACATCCTGGTCATCAGCCCGCGCGTTCCGGCAAAGACCTATGCGGAGTTCCGCGACTGGGTGCGCTCGAAGAACGGCGCGGCGACCTTCGCTTCGTTCGGGGCCGGTTCGTCGTCGCACCTTGGCTTCGAGCTGTTTTTGAACCGCGCCGGCCTCAACATGGTCCACGTTCCTTATAAGGGGAACGCGCCGGCGATGACCGACCTGCTCGGCGGTCACGTCGATGCGATGTTCGCCGACCATGTGGACGACGCGCTGAAGGCCAGCGGCCTGCCGATGCTCGCGGTGATGGGGCCCAAGCGTTTGCCGGAAATCCCCGACGTGCCGAGCGCGCAGGAATTGGGCTTGAAGGACTTCACGTCGAATTCGTTCTACGGCCTGATGGTGCGCAAGGGCACGCCGGATGCCATCGTCGAAAAGTGGAGCGCGGCCGCGCACAAGGCGCTGCAGACCAAGACGGTGCGCGATACGTTGCAACTCCAAGGCATCGCGCCTGCGGGAACGACGCCGAAGGAATACGCAGCGTTCCTGAAGAAGGAAGACGCGAAATACGCCGAGACGTTGCGGCTGCCGTCGGTCGCCGCGGGCCTCGGATTGAAGCCGTAGCGACGACGTGTCGGGAGGCTCGGCTTCCCGCCCAAGATGCGAAACGGCGGCGAAACGGCGGGATGGAGCAACCCATCCCGCCGTTTTGTTTGCCGTATTCGGCGCGGTCAGTGCCGGCGTTTCTTGAAGCCGCCGCGCATGCCGGGCTTGCCGGCGGTGGAGCGCGGACTGTCGCGTCCTTCGACCGAGAGGCCGGGCCGATAGAGCTTGCTTTCGCGGCCGGGGCCCATCTCGTCGAGGTCGGGCTTGTGCGGCCGCGCGCTGTCGCGGCCCTTCGTCGGCAGCCGCACCACCTTTGCCGTCGGATCGTCGATCACCGCCATTTCGGTGGCGCGCAGGCGCTTGATCTCGTCGCGAAGGCGCGCCGCCTGCTCGAAGTCGAGATCGGCGGCGGCGGCGCGCATCCGCGTTTCCAGATCGGCCAGCACCGCCTCGAAATTATGGCCGATGGTGGCCGCGTCCGCGATGGCGCCGCCCTCGCCGGTGTCGGTTGCGACCAGGACGTGGTCGCGCTCGTAGACCGAGCCGAGGATGTCGGCGATCTGGCGCTTGATGCTTTCCGGCGTGATGTTGTTCTCGGTGTTGTAGGCGCTTTGCTTCTCGCGGCGGCGGTTCGTCTCGTCCATCGCGCGCTGCATCGAGCCGGTGACGCGGTCGGCATAGAGGATGACGCGGCCGTCCACGTTGCGCGCGGCGCGGCCGATGGTCTGGATCAGCGACGTCTCGCTGCGCAGGAAGCCCTCCTTGTCGGCGTCGAGAATGGCGACCAGCGCGCATTCGGGGATGTCGAGACCCTCGCGCAACAGGTTGATGCCGACCAGCGCGTCGAACGTGCCGAGCCGCAGGTCGCGGATGATCTCGATGCGCTCCAGCGTGTCGATGTCCGAATGCATGTAGCGCACGCGGATGCCCTGCTCGTGCAGGTACTCGGTGAGGTCCTCCGCCATGCGCTTGGTCAGCACGGTGATGAGCGAGCGGTAGCCTTTCGCGGCGGTCGCGCGCACTTCGCCGACGAGATCGTCCACCTGCGTGCGCGCGGGGCGCACGTCCACCGGCGGGTCGATCAGCCCGGTCGGGCGGATCACCTGCTCGGCGAATACGCCGCCGGATTCCTCCAGGTCCCATGCGCCGGGCGTCGCCGAGACGCACACGGTCTGCGGCCGCATCGCGTCCCATTCCTCGAAGCGCAGCGGCCGGTTGTCCATGCAGGACGGCAGGCGGAAGCCGTATTCGGCCAGCGTCGCCTTGCGCCGGAAGTCGCCGCGATACATGCCGCCGATCTGCGGCACGGTGACGTGGCTTTCGTCCACGAACACCAGCGCGTTGTCGGGCACATATTCAAAGAGCGTCGGCGGCGGCTCGCCGGGCTTTCGTCCGGTGAGATAGCGCGAATAATTCTCGATGCCGGCGCAGACGCCGGTGGCCTCCAGCATCTCCAGGTCGAACAGCGTGCGCTGCTCGAGACGCTGGGCTTCCAGCAGGCGGCCGGCGTTGTGCAACTCCTCCAGCCGCCATTTCAACTCGGCCTTGATGCCGGAAATCGCCTGCACCAGCGTCGGCCGCGGCGTGACATAGTGCGAGTTGGCGTAGATCTTCACGAACTCCAGCTCGTCGGTCTTCTGCCCGGTGAGCGGGTCGAACTCGTGAATCGACTCCACCTCGTCGCCGAACAGGTTCACCCGCCAGGCGCGGTCCTCGTAGTGCGCCGGGAAGATGTCGATGCAGTCGCCGCGCACGCGGAACGTGCCGCGCGAGAAATCGCCGGCGGTTCGCTTGTATTGCAGCGCCACGAGGTCGGCGATGAGGCGGCGCTGGTCGATGCGCTCGCGCTGTTTGAGTGTGAACGTCATCGCCGAATAGGTTTCGACCGAGCCGATACCGTAGATGCACGACACGGAGGCCACGATGATGACGTCGTCGCGTTCGAGCAGCGCCCGCGTCGCCGAGTGGCGCATGCGGTCGATTTGCTCGTTGATCGAGGAATCCTTCTCGATATAGGTGTCGGTGCGCGGGATGTAGGCTTCCGGCTGGTAGTAGTCGTAATAGGAGACGAAGTACTCCACGGCGTTGTCGGGGAAGAAGCTCTTGAACTCGCCGTAAAGCTGCGCAGCGAGCGTTTTGTTCGGCGCAAGGATCAGCGCCGGGCGCTGCGTCGCCTCGATCACCTTGGCCATCGTGAAGGTCTTGCCGGAGCCGGTGACGCCGAGCAGCACCTGGGTGCGGTCGTTGCGCTTGGCGCCTTCCACCAGGTCGCGGATCGCGGTCGGCTGGTCGCCCTTGGGCTGCATCTCGGATTTCAGCACGATCGGCACGCCGCCTTCGGACTTCTCCGGGCGTGGCGGGCGGTGCGGCGTCCACACGGCGGTGCCGCCGCTTTCGCGGAATTCGGCGCGGCCCTCGCGCAAGAGCTTGTCGAGCGCCTGCATGGAGGCGGTGACGCCGAGCGTCACCGGCTGCGGCGAGGGACGGTGGCGCTTCTCGCGGCGCGGCTCGGCGATGTCGGAGATTTCGTCGCGCTCGGGCGCTGCTTCTTCATCGTCGGCGTTGAGGCCGATCAGCGGCTTGCTCGGGTCGCTCCGGTCGTAGCCCAGCGCCTTGCGCAGCTCCGCGCTGATGTCCACCAGCTCGCCCGGCTGCGGGCCGCGGCCGCCGTAGCCGTGCTGCGGCGCTTCGCCGAACCCGTCCGGCAAATCCTTTGCGACGGATTTCCGTGCGGTGTGCTCGTTGCGCCGGTCGGCGCGGCGGTCGAACGAATTGTCCGGCGGCGGCCGCAGGTCGGAATTCACACGCAATCCCGTTCCCGAGCCCATTCCCGCCGTGCCCTTTTCGATGCCGGGGTTGAGCAGCCGCGCCAGCGCCGGATCGGTCTGCGGCGCGTCGGGCCGGTGCGCCTTCGCGCGCGTCGGCCGGGCGGGGTCTTTCTTGGAGTGCTTGGCGGGATCGCGTGGCCCGCTGGAGGACTTTGCCATCGCGTGAATATGGGCCGCGCTTGCGGCGGAAGGAAGGGCGGGGGCCTCGCGATCCGCAACTTCGCAGCCGAGCTATTCGAGGTCCGAATTCCGATGCTACGCTTGCGCGGAAACCCGGCGAAACCGGGGGGCGTCACATCGGACCGGGAGGCCATCATGACACGACGTCTGGGGCATGCCGCGCTGGCGGCGGTTTTCATTGCCGGGCTCGCCACCACAGGCGCTTCGGCGCAGACGTATCCATCGCCCTCGCGTCCGATCACCATCATGGTCGGCCTCGCCGCCGGCGGCATCACCGACGTGACCACGCGCGTTTACGCCGAGGTCGTGTCGCGCAAGGGTTGTCGCGTTGAGGCGTAGCCCGGCAAAGAATCATGCACAGCTTTGCACCGGCCGCGGTTGACCGCGCTGGGAGCCGGTGTGACGTTTCACGTCGCGGCGCAACGGCGCGGATTTTCCCGCTTGGGATTTCCGCGCCCTTGAATGCATGGGGGTGCTTCGACGCATCGGCGAAACGGGTGAATGCGACAGCGGCCGCTGCTGGCGCATGAGCGGGGGTGTGTTTCCGTGTGCAGCGTGGTTCGTGGATTCGTGGCGCGTGATGTCGCGGCGCGGCTGTTGCGTTGCTCGGTGTCGCCGTTGGCCGTGTCGCTCCTGCTGTCGTTCGGCGCCGGGCAGGGGCAGGCCCAGACAGCCGATACGGGCGTCGATCCCGCCTCGCTGCCGCGCATCCAGGTGACGGCGCCGCGCGTGGTGGCGCAGCCTGCTGCGGCTACGCCTTCCACGCGGTCCGAGCCGGTGCCGGCGGCACCGGTATCGCCGCTCAACCTCGACGCCGTGGCCGACAGCGCGAGCCGCCTCGGCCTCTCCGCCCGCGAAATCCCGGCCACGGTCGAGGTGATCGACCGGCAGACCATCCAGGACCGCGGCTTCAACACGGTGACCGACGTGGCGGAGGGCGCGGTCGGCGTTACCGCGGGCGACGCGCCCGGCGCGCCGTCGGCCTTCTCGATGCGCGGCTTCAGCTTCGGCGAGATCAACATTCTCTATAACGGCATCCGCATCGGCCCGCAGAGCATGACCTCGCGGATCATGGACACCGGCAACCTCGACCGCGTCGAATTCCTCAAAGGCCCGGCCTCGCTGATGTCGGGCGAAGGCGCGAGCGGTGGCGCGGTCAATTTCGTCACGCGGGCGCCGCACGCCGGCCCGATCCGCAACGACGCCTACGTGTCCTACAATTCGTTCGACGGCTACCGCTTCGGGATCGGCTCGGGCGGCAGCACTGCGGTGAAGGGCCTCGATTATCGGTTCGATGTCACGCGCTCGTCGAACCAAGGCTTCATCGACGACACGTCCAGCAAGCTGTTCAACGTCTCCGGCCAACTCGATTATCGCGTCACCGATAACCTGAAAGTCTGGGGCGCGGTCGAATACAAGCAGGATCGCGAACGCTTCTATTACGGCACGCCGCTCGTCTCGGCGGCCTTCAGCGGGCCGTTCGCCACCTCGGGCGTCGTCTCGGGCAGCACCTCGAGTCTCGGCGCAGTCACCATCGACAGCCGGACGCTGCGCACCAACTATAACGTCCTCGACAACAACAGCGGCGCCAACGAGCTGTGGCTGCGCGGCGGCGCGGATTGGCTGATCGCCAGCAACGTCCGCTTCAAGACGCAGTTCTACGCCTATGACGCCGACCGCCATTGGCTCAACAGCGAGTTCTATACGTTCGATCCCGGCGCGGGTCAGGTGGAGCGCGATCGTTTCTTCGTCGCGCATCACCAGACGCTGGTCGGCAACATCTCCGACGTGACCGTCGATTCGACCGTCGCGGGCATGGACAACCGCACCACGGTGGCGCTTTCGGCGAGCCACCTGGTGTTCAAGCCGTCGCAGGCGGCGAACTTCCCGAGCGACACGGTCGATCTGGTGAACCCGGACCGTGGGGTCTACGGCCCGCTGATCACGCAGAATTTCTACACTCGCCTCGACACCGTCTCGCTGTCGTTGGAAAACCGCCTCAAGATCACGCGCAACTTCGCGCTGGTCGGCGGCGTTCGCGTGGACGGCATCGACCTCGCCCGCAACGCCTTCGCCGTCGATGGCAGCGTGCGCCCGAACTATCCGTTCTCCAAGACCTTCACGCCGGTGACGGGGCGGATCGGCTACACCTTCGAGGCGCTGCCGGGGCTGACGTTCTACAGCCAGTACGCCACCGCGGCCGACGCCGCCGTCGCCAACATCTTCAACATCAGCCCGACGCGGCCGCAGGAATTGACGACCTCGCGCACCTACGAAACCGGCGTCAAGCAATCGCTCTGGGGCGGCCGCGCCGAATGGACGATGTCGCTGTTCGACATCGAGCGCCGCAATGTCTATTCGCCGCTTGGCCCGCCTGGCGCGGGCATCGTCGAGGTCGCGGGCAAGGTCAAATCCAAGGGCGTCGAGGTTGCCGGCGCGGTGCGGCCCGACGACCATTGGAAGCTCTGGGGCAATGTAGCCTGGGTCGATGCGCGGCTCGAGGATTTCTCGACCGACACGTTCTCCGGCAACCGGCCGCCCAACGTGCCGCATGTGGTCGCCAACGCCGGCGTGTCCTATCGCTTCGGCACGCCGTGGCCGGTCGAGGTCGGCGGCTCGGTTCGCCATGTCGGCGACCGCGCCATGACTTACGACAACCTGGTGACGATGGACGGCTACACCGTGCTCGACGCTTATGCATTCGTCGATGTGCCGTCGTCGGTGTTCTCGAGCGTGAAGCAGACGCGGGTGACGTTCCGCGTTCGCAACCTGACGGATCGGACCTATGCGGTCTGGGCCGATCCAGGCTACACCGATCAGGTCCTGCTCGGCGCGCCGCGCAGCTATGAGGTTTCGGCGGCTTTCAAGTTCTGACGAACACGCGCAACCTTGCCGCGCAAAAAAGTCAGGAGGAGGGGCGCATGAACCTCGGAGCGAAACTCGTGATGGCGCTGCTGGCCACCGCGTTCGCGGTGACGCCGGCGGTCGCGTACCCGGATCATCCGATCAAGGTGATCGTGCCCTACGCGGCGGGTGGCCCCGCCGACGTGACCACGCGGCTGATCTTCAACAAGGTGACCGAGCGTGTCGGCCAGCCGTTCCTGATCGACAACCGCGGCGGCGCGGGCGGCAACATCGGCACCGCGGCGGGAGCGGGGGCTGCGGCCGATGGCTATACGCTGACGGTGATCACGCCGGCGCAGGTCATCAACATGACGCTGTTCGCCAACCCCGGCTACGATCTCGGCCGCGACTTCACGCCGGTGTCGCTGTTTACCACCGCGCCGGCGGTGCTGCTGGCGCATCCCAAGCTCGGCGTGAGCACGTTCGCCGAGATGGTTGCTCTTGCGAAGTCGAAGCCCGGTCAGTTGAGCTTCGCCAGCCAGGGCGTCGGCGTCGCGCCGCACCTGATGATGGAGATGATCAAGAAGCGCGCCGGCATCGACCTGGTGCATGTGCCCTATCGCGGCTCGGCCCCCGCGCTTAACGATCTGCTCGCGGGCAACGTGCCGTTGATGATGGATTCCATCGTCACAGGCCTGCCGCATGTGCGCTCCGGCGCGTTGCGCGCGCTCGCGGTGTCCACCGGCCGGCGCTCGCCGCTCGCGCCCGAGATTCCGACCGTCGCGGAGTCCGGCTTGCCGGGCTTCGAGGCGTCGCTGTGGTATGGCGTCGTCGCGCCGGCCAAGACTCCGCCCGAGGCGGCTGCGACTCTCGGCAAGGCCATCGCGGACGTGCTGGCGCTGCCCGAGATCCGCGAGCGGGTGCTGGCGCTCGGCGCGCAGCCCGCCGACCCGGCCGGGCCGGCGGCATTCGCGAAATTCCTGAAGGACGAGACGGAGAAATGGCCCGACGTGGTGCGTTCGTCGGGCGCGAAGGTGCAATAGCAACGCTCCGCCCCCGGCGCCAGCGGCGTCGGGACGCCCGGTGGCCGCTCGAAGCGCGACGCCTATTCGCCCGTCGCCGGCCGCGATTGTGCGCTCACGTCGGTGTCGGCCGTCGGCGTCGGATGGTGGAACAGCATGTTCGCGCCCATCATTCCGAGGATCAGCAGCACGATGCCCCCGGAGAACATCCACATCAACCGCTGCTCGCGGCGATCGCGCTGTTGGACCTCTTCGTCCGTCTCGGGCCGGAGTGGGGTCGGCATGGCGTGTCTCTCCAATGCTGAACGTCACGGAAGGCGCCGCCCTTGCGGATAAGGGTAGTCTTGGGCGCGTGATTTGCATCGCGGTGTCCAAAATTTAATTCTGCCGTAAGCCGGTGCGCTTATCGGTGCCGTTACGGCGGGACTGCCGGCGGTCGCGCATCCCGTGCCGTCGCGGGTGCGACCCAACGGAGGAGAAACATGGCGCTGGATCTGTCCCGGTTGAGGCCCGGTCTTGAAGGGCACGCGGAACTGGTCGTCGGCGAGGAGCACACCGCGCCACGCATCGGCAGCGGCCGGGTTCGCGTGCTGGCCACGCCGGTGATGATCAACCTGATGGAGGCCGCGGCCCTGGACGCGGCCGAGAACTTGATTCCCGCAGGCCACCAGAGCCTCGGTATCCATCTCGACGTGCGCCATATCGCGGCGACGCCGGTCGGCATGCGGGTGCGGGCCACGTCGCGGCTCGTCTCGGTGGAAGGCCGCACCCTCGGCTTCGAGGTCGTGGCGCGCGACGAAAGGGACGTGATCGGCGACGGCACCCACCAGAGGATCGTCGTCAACGTGGAACGCTTCGACCAGCGGGTGCAGGCCAAGCTCGCGCGATAGCGTGTCGGCCGGAGCTCGCGGTGGGTTTCGAGGCGCCCTGAGCGGGCTTGAAGTGGGCTTGTGAAGTGGGCTTGTGAAGTGGGCTTGCCGAACGCGGTTGAGTCGGATTTTATGCCCGGGGCAGGGGAGCACACGCATTCGGGCCTGAACGCGATTTCACATCAAAGCGGAATGTTCACATGCTTCTGCTTCGTCTTCTTGTGACTCAAATCGTGCTGGTCGCTTCTGTGATGGTTTCGGTCCTCGGCTCGTCCTATGCCGCGCCGGCGCAGGACGACGACGATCAGCCCGGCTTCATTCCCGATCCGGCCGCGGAGCGGCTCGATCCGAAGTTCCAAAAAACGGTGGTATTTTACCGCACCACCGAGCCGCCCGGCACGATCATCGTGCAGACCTCGGAGCGCTACCTTTATGTCGTGCAGCCGGGCGGGCGCGCCTTGCGCTATGGCATCGGCGTCGGCCGCGACGGCTTCCAGTGGCAGGGGCTTCTGAAGATCACCCGCAAGCAGGAGTGGCCGGACTGGACGCCGCCGCCGGAAATGATCGCCCGCCAGCCCTATCTGCCGCGCTGGATGGCCGGAGGCCCCGGCAACCCGCTCGGCGCGCGCGCACTTTATCTCGGCAACACCGTTTATCGGATCCACGGCACCAACCAGCCGCAGACCATCGGCACCGCCGTATCGTCCGGCTGCTTCCGGCTGGTGAATTCCGACGTGATCGATCTCTACGACCGCATCCCGGTCGGCACCAAGGTCGTCGTCCGGCAGCGGCCGGGACTCTGAGTTTTCATTTTCAGTTTCGGGAATCGGGGGAGGCGCTGTCATGCGCAAGTTCTTCGGGCGGAATTTCGCGACGGGCTTGCTGATCGGCTGCGTGATCGCGGCCGCCGTCGCGGCGGCGGCGATCACCTACGAGCGTTACGACACCAAGACGTTGAAGCGCACCGAGCGGCGCGACGCCGTGTTCTGCGGCGTCAACACCGGGCTGCCCGGATTCTCGGCCGCCGACGACAAGGGCAACTGGTCGGGCTTCGATGTCGATTTCTGCCGCGCCATCGCGGCCGCGATCTTCGACGATCCGAAGAAGGTGAAGTTCGTTCCCCTCGACGCCAAGGAGCGTTTCGAGGAGTTGGGCAAGCGCAAGGTCGATGTGCTGGCGCGCAACTCGACATGGACCATGTCGCGCGAGACGGAGTACTACCTGAACTTCGCCGGCGTGTCGTACTACGACGGCCAGGGCTTCATGGTGCCGCGTTCGCGCAATCTGACCTCGGGCCTCGAGCTCGACGGCAGCAAGGTCTGCGTCCAGTCCGAAACCACCACCGAACTGAACCTCGGCGACTTTTTCCGCGCCAATAACATGAAGTACGACCTTCATCGCTTCGGCACGCTGGACGAGGTGTTCAAGGCTTACGCCAACGGCCAGTGCAACGTGCTGACGGCCGACGTGTCGCAGCTCTACGCGTTGCGGCTGAAGCTTGGCGAGCCCGGCGACCACATCATTCTGCCCGACGTGATTTCCAAGGAGCCGTTGGCGCCGGTGGTCCGGCAGAAGGACGACGACTGGCTCCTGCTGGTGAAGTGGACGCTGTTTGCGATGATCAATGCCGAGGAACTGGGCATCGATTCCAAGAATATCGACGAGGCGTTGAAGTCGAAGAAGCCGGACGTGATGCGCTTCGTCGGCACCGAGGGCGATTACGGCGAGCAGCTCGGCCTGACCAAGGATTGGGCGGTGCGGATCATCCGCCACGTCGGCAACTACGCCGAGGTCTACGAGCGCAACGTCGGCTCCGGTTCCAAGCTCGGCATTCCGCGCGGCCTCAACCAACTCTGGAACGCCGGCGGCATCCTCTACGCGCCGCCGATCCGCTGAGCGCACTGCCGAAAGCCCGCCGTCGTCATTCCGGACGCCGCGCAAGCGGAGATCCGGAATCCGGGCCCAAGTTTGACGCCCAAGCTTGATCACGCCCAAGTTTGATCACGCCCAAGTGTGATCCCGGCTCAAGTGTGATCCTGTCCCAATTGCGGATTTGGCTTGATCGTCCCGGCCTTGAGACGCGGATGCCCGCGACACGCGCGGGCATGGCGGCGGCGTGAGACAGTTGTCAGCCGATGCAGCGGCTGGCCAGATGCGCCATCGACGGCACGGTGACGGGGCTGAACGCCGGCTCGCAGCCGTCCAGGAGCGGCCCCCGTTCGGCCGGGTCGGGGTCGGCCAGCGGCGTCTGCCGCAACGATTGATCCGGCGCGTTTTTCTTCACGCTGATCGACACGGGCACGACAATGCGGTCGCCTTTCGCCGCGCGATTGATTTGCGGGATCGTTTGCAGGCGCGCAGGAACCGTCGCCGCCACGGCGGCCTCGGCCGCCAAAGCGTCGCTGCTGGTGGCGGCGCCGATGCCCTGCGCCAGGGGAAGGGCGCAGATCATCGCCGCCGTGACAGCCAAGCCGCCAATCAGATAGTTCGACTTCGGCGTCATCGGACTTCTCCATCGCCGATCCTTGCGGCCTGGCGTTCCGCGAAATCGGCGTAAACGGCACCAACCTCTCCCCGTCCGAACCAACCTTCAACGCGCGCCGCGTTGGCCGGTTCCTACTCCCTTCGGCGGACCACCCCGTCCGGCGGCGGGTCGCCGGCGTTTCACCGGCAACGGGTTGCCGGCTGGAATTGCGGTCCAATCCGCCGTTAAACCGCGAGCCCCGGTTGTCGGCCCGCGAGGCCCTGCGAAAGCGCGTGCCCCAACACGCGCCCAAGCACACGCTGTTGTGAAAATTGGTTCCCGCTTCACGCGATCGTGCTCTAATCCTTGCCGACATGTCCCCCGCCGATTTGCTCGCCCCCTTTCGCATCCGCAGCTACCGCTTCCAGTGGCCGGCCGACCTGTTGGTGTCGTGGGCCTTCGAGATGGAGACGATCATCCTCGGCTGGTACGTGCTGGCCGAAACCGGCTCGGTGCTGATGCTGACGATCTTCGGCGCGCTGCTCTACGTCGGCACGCTGATCGCGCCGCTGGTCGGCGTGTTGAGCGACCGCGTCGGCCATCGCACCATGCTGTCGGGCATGCGGATGATCTATGCGGCCGTTGCCGGCACGGTGATGACGCTGGCCTTTGCCGGCGCGCTGCATCCGGGCGCCGTGCTGGTGCTGGCGACGGTCACCGGCCTGGTGCGGCCCTCCGACATGGGGCTGCGCGGTGCGATGATTGCCGACATGATGCCGCCCGGCCTGTTGCGCCCGGCGATGGGGATCGCCCGCACCACCACCGACACGGCGCGTATCTTCGGCGCGCTCACCGGCGCAGGCCTGTTCGCGGCCATCGGCATCGGGCCGAGCTATGTCGCGATCGCGCTGTTCTATGCGCTTGGCGCGATCCTGACCTGGAACGCGGTCCTGCCGGAGCCGGACGACGACGAAGGCTCCGCGGAGGCGGCGGAGAAAAGGCCGTCGCCTTGGAGCGAGCTTTGGGGCGGCATGGTTCTGGTGTGGAACACGCCGCGCCTGCTGGCGATCGTCTGGTACGCGCTCCTGTTCAATTTCGCGGTGTTCCCGCTGACCAACGGCCTGCTGCCTTACGCCGCCAAGGAGGTCTACCGGGTCGATCAGACCGGCCTCGGCTATCTCGCGGCCAGCGTCGCCTTCGGCGCCTTTGTCGGCTCCATCGGCATGACCCGCTCCGGCTTGCGGACGGAGCTGGCCCGCATCATGATCGTGTCCGCCGTGATCTGGCACGTCCTGGTGCTGGCCTTCGCGCAGACCAGCACGATGGCGGCCGGCGTCACCCTGCTGATGCTCTGTGGCTTCGCTCAAAGCCTGACGATGGTCTGCCACACCGTGATCCTGCTCAGCACCTCGAGCCGACGCTACCGTGGCCGGATCATGGGCGTGCGGATGCTCGCCATCTACAGCCTGCCGATCGGCTTGCTCGTCGCCGGCGTGCTGATCGGCGCGATCGGCTATCGCGCCACGGCTTCGCTCTACGCCGTCGTCGGCCTGGCGTTCACCGTGCTGATCGCCGTGCAGTGGCGTGCGTCATTGTGGCAGTCTCGCACGGTCGCGGAGATCGTGTAGGGCAGGCCGATCTGGAACACGCCGCCGAGGGGGGGGGGGGACGACATGACGCGCAGCCGCAAAACCGATCATCCCGTCACCGACCGCTCGGTGCGGTGCCAATTCGCGGGGTGGTGTGCCGCGGGGCACCATGCCGTCTAGGCGCAAGCCCCGACGGAAGGCGCCCGCGAAGAAGCGGCAGCGGCGCTGGGCGTCGTGGCCGGACGACCGCCTCCTGACGCTGCGGATCAAGGACCTCAAGCTTTCGCTTCGCGGCACCTGGCTGATGGATTGCCTGCGCGAGTTGAACCGGGAGCTGGCCGAGAAGGGCCTGCGCGTGCGACCCCACGCCTGGCTCTCCAGCGAATGGTTCAGCCCGGACAACACGCCCGGCATCGCCATTCCGTTTTATCTGGCGCATCCGCGGCTGATGCGGCTCGAGCGCAAGATGATTATCGATGTCGAGGGCGGCACGCGCGCCGAATGCATGCGCATCCTGCGTCACGAGGCCGGGCACGTCATGCAGCATTCCTACGCGCTGCATCGCGAGCGCCAGTGGCAGCGGTTGTTCGGTCCATCGTCGACACGCTATCCGAGTTACTATCGGCCCGATCCGGCAAGCCGCAACTTCGTGCAGCATTTGCGGCTCTGGTATGCGCAAAGCCATCCCGACGAGGACTTCGCCGAGACGTTCGCGGTCTGGCTCACGCCGCGCTCGAACTGGCGCAAGCGTTACGAAGGCTGGCCGGCGCTGAAGAAACTGCAATACGTGGACGAGCTGATGGCGCGGATCGCGGACCGCAAGCCCGTGCTGACGCGCCGGAGCGAGGTCGAGCCGTTGCGCTCGCTGCGCATGACGCTCGACGAGCATTATCGCAAGAAGCTCAAGCACTATTCGGTTTCCACGCCGCGCTTCTACGACCGCGACCTGCTGCGCATCTTTTCCAACAATCCGCGACATCGCCATTCGCCGTCGGCGGCCGCCTTCATCCGCCATCATCGCGCCGACATTCGCAGGCTGGTGTCGAAGTGGACAGGGGAGTATCAACTCACCATCGACACCGTTCTCGACGAGATGATCGAGCGATGCCGGGAAATGAAATTGCGGGCGGTCGGCTCGGAACGGCAGTTGCGGACCGACTTCACCGTTTTGTTGACGGCAAAGACCGTGCATTCGCTCTATAGTCCGCTGCGACGTCAGTGGATCGCGCTATGAGACCCGTTCGCGTCCTGATGTTGACGCATCCGGACCTGATACCACCGGACTCGCTGAAAGGTTACAGCGAGAACGAGATTAATGTCTGGAAGACCGAGTTCGATGTCGTGAGCACGCTGCGCGGCAGCGGTCATGACGTGCATGCGCTCGGCGTCAAGGACGAACTGGCTCCGATCCGCGAGGCGGTCGAGAGCTTCAAGCCGCATGTGGTCTTCAACCTGCTGGAGGAATTCCACGGCGAGGCCGTCTACGACCACAGCGTGGTGAGCTATCTCGCATTGCTCGGCGTGCCCTACACCGGCTGCAACGCGCGCGGCCTGGTGCTCGCCCGCGGCAAGGATCTCTCCAAGAAGCTCGTGCACTATCACCGCGTGCCGGTGCCGGCCTTCGCGGTGTTTCCGATCGGGCGCAAGGTGCGGCGGCCGCCGCGGCTCGACCTGCCGCTGATCGTCAAGAGCCTGAACGAGGACTCCTCGATGGGCATCGCCCAGGCCTCGGTGGTGGAGTCCGACGAGGCGCTGGTCGAGCGCGTCGCCTTCATCCATGAGCGGATCGGCACCGCCGCCATCGCCGAGCAATACATCGAGGGTCGCGAAATTTATGTCGGCGTGCTCGGCAACGACCGCCGCCGCGTGCTGCCGATCTGGGAGCTGGAGTTCGGCGAGCTGGCGCAGGGCACGCGGCCGATTGCCACCGAAAAGGTCAAGCACGACATCGAGTACCAGCTCCGCCACGGCGTCGTGCAAGGGGCGGCGCGCGGGCTGCCGCCGGCGGTCGTCGCCCGCATTCGCGCGATGGTCCGCCGCATCTGCCGGACGCTGGAGCTGGACGGCTACGCCCGCATCGACTTTCGCCTGTCGAACGACGGCACGCCGTATTTCATCGAGGCCAATCCCAATCCGGAAATCGCCAAGTCCGAGGAATTCGCCCGCTCCGCCGCCCATGACGGGCTGAAATACGCCGACCTGCTCAATCGTATCCTGGCGCTCGGCATCGGGCGGGCGAAAGCGGCCGGCGTCGCGCGCTGACGGCGGGGCAGGGCGGCGCCCGCCTCATTGCGAGCGCCGTTCGGTGTGGCATAACGTGCCGGCACGCTGAAGCCGGTCGGCTCAAGCGGATCGTGCAGCCGATTTGCCGGACAGGAGGACAGACCTTGGCCAAATTCACCTGGGATCACGCCCATTTGCGCACCCCCGACCCGGAGGCGACGGCCCGCTGGTACGAGGAGATGCTGGGCGCCGAGGTTATCCGCTCCGTGCAGCAGGGCCAGCCGCGCATCGACCTGAAGATCGGCGGCGCCAAGGTGTTCCTGGCGCAAGTGAAGCCCGGCGACGGCGTCAACGCGCCGCCGGTCACGCCGTACCAAGGCCTCGATCATTTCGGCCTGTCGGTGACCGGGATCGACGCCATTGCCGCCGAGCTGAAGGCCAAGGGCGTCGAGTTCACGCGCGAGCCGACCACGGTGCGGCCGGGCACGCGGGTCTGCTTCATCCGCGGGCCGCAGGGCGTGTCGATCGAATTGCTCGAGCGCACGGGCTAAAGCATGATCCCGAGAAGCGGAAATCGGTTTTCGGATGAGGTCGCGCTCATTCAAAAGGGTAGGCGGCGAGTCCAGTTCGACGCCGTTGAAGTTGGGCACTAACGGATGAGGCTGCGCGACCTTATCTTTGGGTTGAATTCGAGGAGGCAGCCGATGGACACCAAGGTTTATCCCGTGACGCGCACCGAGGCGGAATGGCGCAAGCTGTTGACGCCCGAGCAGTTCCGCGTCATGCGCGAGCACGGCACCGAGCCGCCGGGAAGTTGCGCGCTCAATTATGAGAAGCGCGCCGGCGCGTTCTTCTGCGCGGGCTGCGGGCAGCCGCTGTTCCGCTCGAAGAAGAAATTCGAGAGCGGCACCGGCTGGCCGAGCTTCAACGACCCGGAGCCCGGATCGGTCGAAACCTCTGAGGACCGCGCGTATGGCATGCTTCGCACCGAGGTGCATTGCAGTCGTTGCGGCAGTCATCTCGGCCACGTTTTCCCGGATGGGCCGCCGCCGACCGGCCTGCGCTACTGCATCAACGGCGTGGCGATGGACTTCAAGCCGGAGTGAAGGGGCGCTTCTTCTTTTTCTTTCGGTTCACATCTTGCGATGGCCGGGCTCGTCCCGGCCTTTTTTAGGAACACAACGGTTCCGCGCGACAGATGCCGATCACGCGCGCGGCGTGTCGGTCACTCCTTTCGCGCGGAAGTTGTCTGCGTGAACGTCAGCACGGCATTGTTTGCCGGCATCTCGGCGATGTCCGAAAGCCGCAATCCATTTTGCCCGGCCAGCGCGCGCAGGTCGGCCGTGTCGCGCACGCCCCATTCCGGGTTCTGGCGGCGCAGGCTCGCATCGAAAGCCGCGTTGCTCGGCGCGTTGTGAGCGCCGTCGCGCCGGAACGGGCCATAGAGAAAGAGACGCCCGCCGTCAGCGAGATGGCGGCCTGCGCCGGCGAACAGGCCTTGCGCCACCGCCCACGGCGCGATGTGGATCACATTGGCGCAAAACATCGCGATAAAAGCGGACGGCAGGCCCAGCGCCGCCAGCGGCCAGTCGCGCGCGCCGGCGTCGAGCCGCGCCGGCGCCATGACGTTGCCGAGCCCGGCATGAGCCCGCCACGCGGCGATGCTTCGTAAGTGATTGTCGTTGAGATCGGTCGGCCAGAAGGTAACCGTGGGCAACGACCGGGCGAACGCCACCGCGTGCTGGCCGGTGCCGCTGCCGATCTCCAGCACGTCGCCTGTCCACCCGCGAAGCGCGGATTCGAGCACTGCGCCGATTGCGGCGTGATTGCGGTGGAACGTCGGGGCGTCGAGGCGGCCGTCGGGTTCAGGCGGCTCGCCGTCGCGGCCGAATTCGATGATTCCGTTCACCATGTTGCGATGCCGCCACGGGGATAAATCCGGTTGGCAAACCGGATGGATGGACTATTGATGAGCCTGCTCCGTCGCACGGTTTGGTCATCATACAGCCGTTCAATTGTCGCGCTCTGCCCGTCATGCGTTCATATCGGCACGGCTCGGCGTTGCGCTTGCCGTCGTGCAGGATATCACGCTTGTCTCGTCCCGAGACACAGTGGCTGAGGGTGTGGCGGCTGTCGTCCGGGCTGGAGGTCGGGTTGTTCGTGGGGGGCGAACGCTCGGCATGGGCGTAGACATGGGCGTGGGCCTGGACATGGGCCTGGGCCTGGGCCTGGGCCTGGGCCTAGCGCAGGACGGTTGCGAAACGCGCGAAAGCGAGGTCGTGCAGTAACAGAGGAATGGAATGAAAAGAGTTCAAGTCGCGATTGTCGGTGGGGGGCCGGTCGGCGTGGCGCTCGCGGTGCAGCTCGGCATGCGCGGGATTTCGTGCGTGGTGGTGGAAACGCGCACGGAGCTTGGGCGCATCCCCAAGGGACAGAACCTGACGCATCGCACGCTCGAGCACTTCTATTTCATGGGGATCGCCGACGAGTTGCGCGCCGCGCGCTTTTTGCCGCCGGGCTTCGCCATCGGCGAGATCACCAGTTACGGCAACCTCAACAGCCCCTATTGGCATGCGCCGGCCGGACGCGAACTGGTCCACGATTACTACTTCCAAAAGAACGACCGTCTGCCGCAGTACCAGATGGAGGATGTGCTGCGCGCGAAGATGGCGAACCTGCCGGTGGTGGAGAGCCGATTCGGCTGGAGCGCCACCAAGGTCGAGCAGGATGCAGACGGCGCGCGCGTCACCATTGCCAAAAGCGGCGAGATCGAAGTGATCGAGGCCGATTACGTGGTGGGCTGCGACGGCGGCCATTCGCTGGTCCGCGAGCAAATCGGCATTTCGCGCGGCGGGCACGATTTCGATCAGCTCATGGTGCTGATCGTGTTTCGCTCGCGCGAGTTGCACGAGGAGTTGGCCAAGCGCTTCCCGCCGAAATCGACCTACCGGGCGATGCACCCGGACCTCAAGGGCTACTGGAAATTCTTCGGCCGCATCGACGTCGGCGAGGGCTGGTTCTTCCATGCACCCGTGCCGCCGGACACCACGCGCGAGAATTTCGACTTCCTCGGCCTGCTGCACGAGGCGACGGGCTTTCCGTTCGCCGTCAAGTTCGATCACGTCGGCTTTTGGGATCTGCGCGTGGCGGTGGCCGAGCGCTACCAGGTCGGGCGCGTTTTCATCGCCGGCGACGCCGCGCACTCGCATCCGCCTTACGGCGGCTTCGGCCTCAACAACGGGCTGGAGGATGCGGTCAATCTCGGCTGGAAGCTAGCGGCGCGGCTGCAAGGCTGGGGCGGCGACGCGCTGCTGCAATCCTATAGCGACGAGCGCCGGCCGATCTTCAAGGAGGTGGCCGAGGATTTCATCGCGCAGCGCATCCGCAACGACGGCGCGTTTCTTGCGCGCTACAGCCCCGAACGCGACAAGGCGGAATTCGAGGCGGCGTGGAAGGCGCAGGAATCCGACGTCGGCAATCGCGCCTTGGTCTACGAGCCGAGCTACGCGGGTTCTCCAGTTGTGATCGGCCCGCCGGGCAGCGTCTCCACCGCGCACGGCGAGCATGTCTTCAAGGCGCGCGTGGGTCATCATCTGACGCCGCAGCCGCTGTCGTCGGGCCGCAACGTGTTCGAGGAACTGGGGCGCGGCTTCACGCTGCTGGCGTTCGGCGTGGACGAGGCCGCGATCCGGCCGTTCGAGGACGCGGCCAAGGCCTTGAAGGTGCCGTTCAAGGTGGTGCGCGACAGCTACGCCGAGGGCCGTGCGAAGTATGAGGCGCGGATGATCCTGGTTCGCCCCGATCAGTTTATCGCCTGGATCGGAGACGCCGCACCGGCGGATGCTGCGGCGGTGATGCGCAAGGTGACGGGGCTGCCGTAGGTTCTCCTCACGCGAAACGCCGACCCTCTCCCGAGGAGGCTGCGGAGGCGCTCGTCGCGCGCAGCCCGTCATGCTGCCGGCGTTTGCCCTCACCCTGAGGAGCGCCCGAAGAGCGCGTCTCGAAGGATGGGGATGGCCTCATGGTTCGAGACGCCGCCTCCGGCGGCTCCTCACCGTGAGGATTGAGACGCCCGCTGGTGCGCTACCTTGCGGCGAAGGCGCCGGGAACCCTAGGGCCGTGGTCCCGGCCCGGCAACCCGCGGCCCTGCAGCACGGTCATGCCGATCGATCGTGCGGAGCCGGGGCTGTGAGTATCGGGCCGGCGCGTTCTCGCTTGTTTGCGTGCAACGAAGTCCGCTAATTCATGCGCTGGACTTCTCCGGCAAGAGATCGCGACGCATGGGTGTGAACGCAACGGCGGCAACCGAACCTTACGGCGCGCGGGTGCCGGGTGCGCTCGACCGCGCCGTGATCGCGTTGACCAGCCATTTGCCGGACAATTGGCTGGGGATGCGGCTCGCCATCCTGGTGCGCCGCATGACCACGATGCGGCTTTCGGGCGACGTCGGTCTCGATGTCGAACGCTGGGGCTTGCGGCTGCGGCTGCACCCGCGCCGCAACGGCTGCGAGAAGGGCCTGTTGTTCACGCCGCAATTCTACGAGGCGCCCGAGCGGGCGGAGCTCGGCGCCCGGATCGACCGGGCGCGGGCCGCGAACAGGCCGTTCGTGTTCGTCGATGTTGGTGCCAATGTCGGCTTGTTCTCGTTCTTCGTCGCGGCGCACGCCGGCCGGGATGCGCGGATCGTGGCGGTGGAGCCCGAGCAGGAAAACCTGCGCCGCCTGCGCTTCAACATCGCGGCCAACGGCAGCCTGCCGATCCGCGTGCTGCCCCATGCGCTCGGCGAGGAGGCGGGCACGCTTGCGCTCGAACTGCATCCGACGGATCGCGGCGGCAACCGCACCCGTCCGCTCGACGAGGCGTCGGCAGGGACCGGCGTGCGCGTGGAGTGCAAGACGCTGGCCGATGTCCTCGCGCAGGAAAGCGTGACGGGGATCGACGCCCTGAAGATCGACGTCGAGGGCGCGGAGGATCGCATCCTCGTGCCGTTCTTCAAGGCGGCGCCCGAAGCGTTGTGGCCGCGCTTCATGATCATCGAGGATACGCACGAGCTTTGGCGCGACGATCTGTTCGCGATGTTGCACGCGTGCGGCTATCGCACGGTCGCGCGCACCAAGCTCAATGTCATGATGGAGCGTTGATGCCGATCTCGCAGCTTGTCGTGTTCGGGTGCTGGCTCGCGGCCGCGCTGGCCGGCGGCGTCCTGCTGTGGTGGGTTTGGCAACGAGCCTGGGAGCGCGGGCAAAGAAAGCCTGACGCGCTCTGATCGGAGAATCGACGGGATCGCCGCCGCGCGTGCCGCGGCGGAGCGCCGATCGCCAGCAATCCAGTCACCACCAATAGTGGCGCCGGTATCCCCAATAAGGCCGGTAGTACGGCCGGTAGCCATAATAGACGGGCGGTCTGTAGATCACCGGCGGTCCGACCACGTAGGGCACGGGGGCGTAACGGCGCGGTGCGGCCCGGCGTCGTGTCGGCACGCGGCCGCTGCGGTCGAGCGCGGTGGCGATGGAAAAGCCTTTCTTGCCTTGCCACTCGACCTCGCACCAGTCGCTGCAGTTGTTGGCGTCCACCAGGCTGCCCGCGGGAATCTTGGCGACGATCTCGTTGTCGGTGCCCGCGCCCGAGCGCAGGTTCACGGTGGAGGTGACATAGGCCGGAGCCCCGGCCGCGGATGCGGCGGTCAGCAGCACAAGGGCGGCGGTGCAAACGACGAGCCGGGATGAAGGCATGACCGTTCCTTCGTCTGAGCGTTGGCTACGGTCGATTTAACAGTCCGGCCTCGCGAGATTCAACCGGCCCCTCGCAGCCGTGTCCCCTGCGTCCGCACGTCCCGGTTGCCGGGGGCGGGGCGAGTTCCTAGCATGGGCCTCAACGACATAAGGGAGGAAGCGATGACGCGATTCAGCGACGATGCCGCCAAAGGCAAGGCGGCCAAGGGCGAGGCGGCCAAGGGCGAGGCGGCCAAGGGCGAGGCGGCCAAGGGCGAGGCGGCGAAGCCGTCACGCCGCCGCGTGCTGAAGGCGACCGCGGCGGTGGCGACGGGGCTTGCCGCGCCGAGCCTGCTGCGGATCGGTTCCGCCTTCGCCGCTTATCCGGATCGGCCGATCAAGATCGTCGTCCCCAATACGCCGGGCGGTCCGTCCGACATGATCGCCCGCTTCATGGCGACGGCCCTGACCGGCCCGCTCGGGACGGTGGTGGTCGAGAACAAAGGCGGCGCCGGCGGCAACATCGGCATGGGCTTCGTCGCCCACGCGGAACCGGACGGCTACACGATCCTGCTGGCCACCAGCGCCTATTCGGTCAATCCGGGCCTCTATCACGCGCTGCCCTACGATCCGTTCAAGGACTTTTCCGCGATCTGCGAGCTTGCGGTGTCGCCGAACGTGTTTGCGGTGAAGCCGGAGCTTGGCGTCAGCACGATGAAGGACTTCATCGCGCTGGCGAAGAAGTCGCCGAGCACGTTCAACGTCTCCAGCCCCCCGGTCGGCACCACCCCGCAACTCGAGGCGGAGGTGCTCAAGACCCGTGAGGGGCTTCAGGGCATGGCGACGGTGGTGTTCAAGGGCGGCGGCGATGCGCTCAAGGCGCTGCTCACCGGGACCGTCCAGCTCTCCTCGGGGGTGCTGGCGCCGGCCCATCCGCATATCAAGGCGGGCGCGATCAAGGGGCTCGCGGTGACCGGCAGCAAGCGGTGGGCGGACCTGCCCGACATCCCGACCATGGCGGAGGCCGGCTACAAGGATTTCGTCTTCGAAACCTATTGTTCCCTCATGGCGCCGGTGAAAACCCCGCCGGAGTTCGTGGCCAAGCTCGAAAAGGCTTGCCTGGAGATCCTGGCCAAGCCGGATATTCGGGAAAAATTGACCAAGGCGGGCTTCGAGGTGACCGCCAAGACCGGAAAAGGTCACATGGAGCGGGTCGCCAAGGAGATTCCGATGTATAAGAAGATCATCGAGGACGCGAAAATCACGAAGCTTTAATCCGGCCGGGTTCCCGGCCGGCATCAAGGCGGCCGGTTCGCGATGGCAGACCGCAGCATGTGTGGCGCAATCGTCACACATGGCTGTGAGTTGTTGCAATCACGGCAAATTGCCATGCCCGCGCCTCACGGATACGGTGTAACCTGCCGCGATGGACCGGGGGCTTGCGATGCGATTCAAAATCGTGGCTATTCAGTTCCAGTGAGCCACGCCGTGAATAACCGACCTGTCATCGCCGTCACCTGCCTTTCCTTTGAAGCTCGGGTTGCCGCAGGCCCCGGCATCTCCGTGCTTTGCGGCACCGCACAACGCTATATCGACAAGCTGGAATCGGCGGTTCGGGCGGGCGGCAGCGGTATCATCAGCATCGGCATCGCCGGCGGGCTTGCGCCGGGGCTTGCGCCCGGCGACTGGGTGGTGGCCTCCGGCGTGGTGACCGACGGGATGCGCATTCCGACCGACGGCGCCTGGTCGCAGCGGCTCCTGAGCGCGCTGCCGAGCGCGGTCTATGCCGACATTTCGGGTTCCGACACGCCGGTGGTGGCGCGGGCCGAGAAGCGGACCCTGCACGAGGCCGATGGCACCGTGGCGGTCGATATGGAATCGCACATCGCCGCCCGGATCGCGGCGCGCTACGGCGTGCCGTTCGCGGCGTGCCGCGTCATCATCGACCCGGCCGAGCGGACCTTGCCGCCGGCCGCGTTGGTGGGAATGCGTGACGATGGCCGGGCCGATGTGATGGCGGTGGTCCGCTCGCTCTGCCAGCAGCCGCGCCAGGTGTTCGCGCTGCTGCGGGTGGTGGCCGATCTCCGCGCCGCGCGCTCCGCGCTGTTCCGCGGCCGCCGACGGCTGGGCGCGAACCTGAGCTTTCCCGGCGTGGCCGCCACGACGCAGCACGATGCGCCGGCGCTGGCCGGGGGCGCAGCTCCGTCCGCGGCGATTTAGCGCCGACTGTTAAAGGGGATTTCCGTCATTTCGGGCGCGCTAAAAGCGCGTTCGCGCGCGTCTTTATGGATCGCGCCGTCAGGTAACCCGATAGACGTCGATATCGACCCCGCCTGGAAACATCGCGCGCCACGCCTGGAGATAGCCCTGCACGCGCGGATCGGCGGCAAGCTGCTGGCGGTTGAGTTCCAGCGTCTCCGGGGCGTCGTATTCGATTTCCTGCAGGAAGCGGGTGGGGTCGTCGACGTTCTGCAGAAGCCGGACCTGGGCGTCGCCGAACATCTGATAGAGCGGGGCCGCCGACTTGATCATGGCGATCATCTGCTCGGAGGCCGCCGGCAGCGTAAACTTGAAATGCAGGGTCCGCCGGATCGTCTTGTCGCCGTTCTTGGTGGCCATCCGAAAACCCTCTCGTTGTCGCCGACGCGGGATTCAATATAGGGGCGGGCGGTCGCCCCTGTCTTGCCCCTGTCGCACCCCTGTCTCAGCTCCGTCCGGCCCCTGGCTCATCCCTGGCCCATCCCTGACTCACCTCCTGCCTCACCCCCGTCTTGGGAGGTGCGCGGCGCGGGGGTGAACCTTTTTCCTGCCAAGCCGACCAACGCTCAGAACAACCACCTGAGGGAAGCGTCATGGCCACCGTCGCCGCGTCTTTGAGGAGCAAGCTTCGTTCCGCCGCCACCGCCGCTGCGGCGGCGGGTTTCCTGGTGCTGGCCGCCCCGCCCGGCGCGGTGGCGCTGGCGGGTCCGTTCTCCGCGCTGGCGGGCACCTGGTCGGGAGCGGGCACGATCACGATGTCGAGCGGCGCGCGCGAGCGTATCCGCTGCCGCGCGACCTACAACGTCGGCAACGCCGGCTCGAATGTGAACCTCACGCTGCGCTGCGCCAGCGACAGCTATAACTTCGAGCTGCAAAGCAATGTCGCCGACAGCGGCGGCGCGGTATCCGGCACCTGGGCCGAGTTGACGCGCCGGGTCGGCGGCAGCCTCGAGGGACGCGCCCGCGGCAACAGCATTCAGGTGCGGGTGTCGGGGACGCTTTCGGCGATGCTCGCCGTCAACACCAACGCCAACAAGCAGTCGATCTCGATCGACGCGCCCGGCAGCGAGATGGCGGCGGTCTCGATCTCGCTGAGCCGCGCCAAGTAAGAGCCCTTCACCAAGTAAGAGCCCTACAATTGCAGAAACGCCGGGCGCGCGCCTCGTCGCGCCCGGCGTTTTTGCGTCTGCGCCCTCAGCGCGCCAGCCTTTATGCCCGCGCGCCTGCCTCGACGGCGATCTCCTCCAGCGTGCGGCCCTTGGTCTCGACGCCGACCATCCACAGCGCGATGGCGGCGATCAGGAACGTCAACGCGAAGGTATGCAGCACGTAGGCGCCCGCGCCGTATTGCAGCATGAAGCCGACCACCGTCGGCGCGAGGAACGAGCCGACGCGGCCGATGCCGAAGAACCAGCCGACGGCGGTGGCGCGCAGATGCGTCGGGTGCAACTCGCTGACGTAGATACCGGATGCGCCGTAGACGCCGGGATTGACCCAGCCGACGGCGGCGATGGCGACGTAGAGCCACATGCCGGAGGCATAGGCGAACCACAGGTGGAAGAACGCGCCGACGAAGTAATAGAGGAACAGCACCGGCCGCCGGCCGAAGCGGTCGATCCAGAAACCGCAGAGCGTGTAGCCGACGATGGCCGCCAGCGCCTGCACCAGCAGCAGCACGAGGATCTGTGTCAGCGGCAGGCCGCGCTGGATGAGGATCGTCGGCAGCATGAAGATGATGCCGTTCGACGCCCAGAGGAAGCAGAACGACACGATCCAAAGCAGGATGGTGCGCCTGCGCCGCTCCGGCGTCAGCAGTTGCGCCACCGTCATGCCGCCTTCGGCGACATCGGGTGCGGCGTGATGCGCCGGCACCGGCGGCAGCGGTTTGCCCTCCGCGGCCTTGACTTCGATGTCGGCGACGGTGCGTTCCGCCTCCGCGATGCGGTTCTTGCTCAAGAGGTAGCGCACCGATTCCGGCAGCACGAGCCGCACGAAGAACAGCAGCAGCGCGGGGATGACTCCGGCGAAGAAGATCGCGCGCCAGCCGAAGGTCGGCATGATCAGCAGGGCGACGATGGCGGCGAGCGCAAGCCCGACCGGAAACGCGGCCATCATCGACCCGGTCATGCGGCCGCGAATGCGGTTCGGGCTGTATTCGGCCGTCAGCGTGAGCGCCACCGGCACCTCGCCGCCCAAGCCGAAGTTGGACAGGAAGCGGAAGGCCGCGAGCGACATCACATTCCACGATGCGCCGACCAGGCCGGTGAAGATCGAGAAGATGCCGATGGTCGCGGCGAACGCGGTGCGCCGGCCGATGTAGTCGGAGATGGTGCCCCAGAACAGCGCGCCGAGAAACGCGCCGACGAGCCCAACCGTGGCCAGCAGGCCGGCTTGCGCCGGATTGAGCCCGAATTCGCGCGCGACAGGCGGCAAGGCCATGCCGAACAGCGCGAAGTCGCAAGCGTCGAACGTCACGCCGAAGAAGCACAGCGTGAAGAGATTGCGATGCCACTTGGAAAACGGCAGCCGGTCGAGCCGGGCCGCGAGTTCTGCCGACTTCTGCGAGTCCGCCATCCGATCCTCCCCGAATAAGGACCGGTCTTGGCGCCGGTTCCAGGGCCGCGACGGTGGCACAGGGGCAGGCGGGGCGGCAAGCGGGGGGAGGGCATGCGGGGATAGTATTCGGTGCGGAGGTGCTGCGCCCCCCCCCGCATCCGGCTTTTCAGGCCATTGCAGCCGGCGTTGCGCCGGCTGCAGCCGTCATCGTGAGAATCTCAAACCGGCGATCACCAGATGCCGGGGTCGCCATAGGGGCGATCCGGATAGGGGCCGTAGCCGAGCGCCGATGCCTCTGCGGCGTTGGAGTGCCGCGATGCCCGGTGCGTGGTTTGGGCGGTGGCTCGAACCGTGGCTTGCGCGCGTGCATTCCGCGCGGAGAACGCCGTGTTGAGCGCCGTCTGCCCGCTAAAGGCTTCGTAGCCGCGTTCGTGCATCGTGTTGGTCCAGTCGAGGGCCTGACTCGGCAAAGCGGAGCCGGCAATCAGCAGGGCGGCCGCCGCCCCCAAAGCAATCTTCATACGCATCATTGGTCTCCTTGATGGTTAAACAGGCATGGCTCGCTGCTGTCGCCGGCGCGGGGCCGGCAACGTTCGTCAGCGAATGCTGCGGGCAGGCGGCGCGTGCGCGAAATGGCGATCCGCGAAGGAGCGCTTTGCGCAAAGCGTCGCTGTCAGTGGTTTTGATGCAGGGCCGGCCTGAAGGTGACGGCGCTACACGCAGGTGTGATGAGCGCGCGAGCCGCCGTTACTCGGCGGCCTGCGCCGGCGTTGCCGCGTCGATGAAACCGCCCGATTGCCGGCGCCACAGCGCGGCGTAGTGTCCGTTCGCGCGCAGCAGTTCGTCGTGCGTGCCTTGCTCGACGATGCGGCCGCGATCGAGCACGACGAGGCGATCCATCCGCGCGATGGTGGAGAGCCGGTGCGCGATGGCGATCACGGTCTTGCCGCTCATCAGCGTGTCGAGGCTCGTCTGGATCGCGCCCTCGACCTCGCTGTCGAGCGAGGAGGTGGCCTCGTCCAGCACCAGGATCGGCGCATTCTTCAGGATCACGCGGGCGATGGCGACACGCTGGCGCTGGCCGCCGGACAGCTTGACGCCCCGCTCGCCGACATGGGCGTCGTAGCCGCGCCGGCCGCGCCAGTCCTCCAACTCGAGGATGAAATCGTGAGCCTGGGCCTGCTTTGCCGCGGCGACGATCTCCTCCTCGGTGGCCTCGGGCCGGCCGTAGCGGATGTTGTCGTGGATCGAGCGGTGCAGCAACGAGGTGTCCTGCGTCACCACGGAGATCTGCGCGCGCAGGCTTTCCTGCGTCGCCTGCGCGATGTCCTGGCCGTCGATCAGGATGCGGCCGTCCTCGAGATCGAAGAAGCGCAGCATCAGGTTGACCAGGGTCGATTTGCCGGCGCCGGAGCGGCCGATCAGCCCGATGCGCTCGCCGGGGTTGATGGCGAGCGACAGCCCGTCGATCAGCCCGCTCTCGCGGCCGTAGCCGAAGCGGATGTCCTGGAATTCGATGCCGCCGTGCGTCACGGCGAGCGCGCGGGCGCCGGGCCGGTCGGTCAGCGCGATCGGCCGCGAGATGGTCATCATGCCTTCCTGCACGACGCCGATGTTCTCGAAAATCTCGGTGACGCGCATCGCCACCCAGCCGGCGATGGAGATGATCTGCCACGACAGCGGCAGCGCCATCGCCACGGTGCCGACCTCGACCTTGCCGTGCATCCACAGCCAGATGGCAAGGCCGCCGGTGCCGGTGACGAGCATGGCGTTGAGCGTGGCGAGGCAGAAGCCGAACAGCGTGTTGAGGCGCAGCGATGCATAGAACAGGCCGGTGTGTTCGTCGAACGCCTCGCGGACGTAGGCGTCCTCGTCGCGGGCGCGCGCGAACAGCTTGACCGTGAGGATGTTGGTGTAGGTGTCGACGATGCGGCCGACCAGCCACGAGCGTGCCTCCGACACCGCCTTGGAGCGGTCGCGCATCTGCGGCACGAACACGCGCAGCATCACGAGGTAGCCGGCGAACCAGATCACGATCGGCAGCGTCAGCCATTTGTCGGCGGATGCCAGCAGGATCAGCGCCGAAGTGCCGTACACCAGGATGTACCAGACGCCGGTGATGAGGGCGACGAGGCTCTCGCGCACCGCGGGTCCGGTCTGCATCACGCGGTTGGCGATGCGGCCGGCGAAATCGTTCTGGAAGAACGCCCAGGATTGCCGCGACACATGCCAGTGGTTCTGCCAGCGGATCATATTGGCGACGTTGACGGCGATGGCCTGGTTGCTCACCAGGTTCTGCGCCATCAGCGCCAGCGGGCGCAGCACCAGGAGCACCGCGGCCATGCCGAGCAGGATCGGCCATTGCTCCGTCCAGAGCGTTTCCGGCTTGCTCGACGTGATCAGCGTGACGATGTGGCCCATGAAGGCCGGAATGCTGGAATCCAGCACGGCGACGACGAAACCGGTGACGAACAGCGCCGCGAACAGTCCTTTCGCCTGCCGGGCGAAATGCCAATAGAACGCCACCAGCGCGGCCGGCGGTTGCGACTGCGCCGGCAGCTTGGTCGGGTCCAGGGCGTTTTCAAACAGGCGGAACATGGCTGAATCGGTCCGGCTCGCTGCGGTTCGTGACCGGAGCATGGCGTCAGAGGTCCTGCCATGCGCGACGGCGGCTCCTCGTGCGGAGCATGGCGGAACGAGATTCGTTTTCGGGCGACGGCACGATCATGGGACGATTTTATCGGAATCGTCCCATCCACGGTGCCGGATTCTACGACGGCTTTAATCACGCCAGCTTGACCGCATTGCGGCGCGATCCGCTGGCGGTCCGGCCGGTGGGGCATGGCCGTTGCCGCCGTCCATGCTTATGATGCGCCCATCATCTCATCGTCCTCGCCGCTCTATGGAAAGGGATCAGGTTCATGATCGACTTGTACTATTGGACCACGCCGAACGGCCACAAGGTCACGATCTTTCTTGAGGAAGCCGGGCTTCCTTACAAAATCTTTCCGGTGAACATCGGCAAGGGCGAACAGTTCAAGGCGGAATTCCTCGCCATTTCCCCCAACAACCGAATCCCCGCGCTGATCGACCACGATCCGCCGGGCGGCGGCGCGCCGATCTCGGTGTTCGAGTCCGGCGCCATGCTGGTCTACCTCGCGGAGAAGACCGGCAAGTTCCTGCCGAAGGAGCCGCGCGCGCGGGCCGACGTGTTGCAATGGCTGTTCTGGCAGATGGGCGGGCTCGGCCCGATGTCCGGCCAGAACAACCACTTCAGCAACTATGCGGTCGATAAGATCCAGTATGCGATGGACCGCTACCGCAACGAGGTGAATCGCCTCTACGGCGTGATGGATCGCAGGCTCGCCGATCGTCCGTTCCTCGCCGGCGAGTATTCCATCGCCGATATGGCCAGCTATCCGTGGGTGGTGCCGCACGAGCGGCAGGGCCAGAAGATCGACGATTTCCCGAATCTGAAGAAATGGCTCGACACCATCGCGGCGCGGCCGGCGGTGAAGAAGGCTTACGAGTGGGTGGCCAAGGTCAATCCGGGACACGGCGGCATCCGCACCGCCGAGGAGCGCGCCATCCTGTTCGGCCAGACCGCGGCCTCGGTGAACAAGGCGGCGTCCGGCGCGCGGTGAGGTCCGCATGGTGACGCCTTTTGCGGCGTCATTCCGGGGCGCGCGCGGGTTGGTGTGTGGTGATCTCCGTCATTCCGGGGCGCTCGCTTAAGCCAGTCAGCGAGCGAACCCGGAACCAGATGTAAACGCTGACTCTGCCGCTGGATTCCGGGTTCGCGCTTTCAGCGCGCCCCGGAATGACCGAGTGGGAAGCGCTGTGCCCCGGAATGACGGAGTGGGAAGCGCTGTGCAACGGAATGACCGTGGCGCGAGGCCAGGCCGGCGGACTACGGCTCGCCGCCAATGAAGCCGGAGATTTTCCAGCCGCCGGCGTCCTTGCTGTAGCAGAGCTGGTCGTTGCCGATGGGGCTTAGCGCGTCGATCGGCACGTAGCCGACCTTGCCGGACGGCGCGACGACGCGCAGCATCGGGTTGTCGGCGTTGCCGCCGCCGCTCTCATCCTGCAACACGCGCACGAAGTTCATGCCGAGCGTCTCGACCACGGCAGCGTTGGGTTGGAGGCCTGCGCGCATTTCGAGGTTGGACTGCACGGGATAGGCCCATTCGCCCGGATCGGTGCCGGTGGATTTGACCAGCTCCTCGAACGCCTTGGCATCGAAGCTCGGATCGGCCGGGGCACAGACCGTATCCTTGCGGTCGGGGAAAGGCATGGCGGTCGGGTCGGCGGCATAGGCCGCCAGGATGTCCCAGCCCTCGGCGTCCTTGTTGTCGAGTCCGATGGCCTTGGACAGGTTGTCGATGCCGGGCTTGCGCTTGTCGGCCTTGTCGCCGTTTTCACCCATCCAGAAGAAATTCGCGGCGATCATGGCGGCGAGCGCCTTGCGATCCTTCTTGTCGGCGGCCGCTCCGAGCTGTTTGCGGAAGGCGGCAAAGGCCGGGTCCTCCAGCGCGGCGGGCGGCGTGACCGCCGTCGCCTTGTAGGGCTTAGGTGCGGCCGGCTGTGGCGCGGCTTGTTGCGCGGGCGCGGCCTGTGGCGGCGTTTGCGCCGGTACCGGCGTTGCGGCGATCAAGACGGCGGCGAGGGAAACGGCGACCGGGACGCGCGGGCCCATCGGGGGCTTCTCCTGCAATCATGCGATGACCGGACTTTACGTCGAATTGCGTCGGTGTTGCGGCCTCGGCATTCCGGGCCGGACCATCCGCGCCATTTTTTGACAGGCCGGCCGCCTCGCATTGGTCGGTCGCCTGTGTTACCGCCGCGTCCCGTCCCGACCGCGAAAGGGACGACGAACCGCCCGAAGATCGCGAGAGATCATCATGCCTGCCTTGCCCGTCTCGCCTTACATCCTGCCGATCCTGTTGCTGCTCGGCTCCAACGTCTTCATGACCGTCGCCTGGTATTGGCATCTCCGGTTCAAGGAGATGCCGTTGCTCAGCGTGATCGTGCTGAGCTGGGGAATTGCGCTGGTCGAGTATTCGATGGCGGTGCCGGCGAACCGCTGGGGCAGCGCCGTCTATACGACGGCGCAGCTCAAGACCATGCAGGAGGTCATCACGCTCCTGGTCTTCGCTGGCTTCTCGCTGGTCTATCTCAAGGAAGCAATCACCTGGAATCACGCCATCGGCTTCGCGCTGATCGCCGGCGGCGCGTTCTTCGTTTTTCGCGGGCCGTTGTAGTGCGAAGGCATGACGGGATTGCGCCCGTCGTGGCCTGGCCATGCCGCGGTGCGATTGCTTTGGGCTGCGGCTGACGGCAACATCGCCGCGCCACGCAAACGAGGAATGGAATGACCGACCATCGACTGGATGCCTCGCCCGATACGGTGCATTGGGGCTATTTCGACGCCAAGCTGAAACCGCAATGCACCATCGATTCGGGCGACACGGTCATCATCTCGACGGTGTCGGGCGTGCTCGGCCATTTGCCCAAGCCGGATTCGGGTCTGGCGGTGCCGCCGGCGTTGCAGGCGATCCACGATACGGTGCAACCGAAGCTTGGTGGTCCGCACATTCTCACCGGTCCGGTCGCGGTGCGCGGCGCGAAAGCCGGGCAGGTGCTCGAGGTCCGCATCAAGCGGATCGAGCTGTTCCAGGACTGGGGCTACAACAGCATCCGTCCGCTCAAAGGCGCGCTGCCGCACGACTTCGAGGAACTGAAGCACATCATCATCCCGATCGACAGGGCGCGCAACGTCGGCACGTTGCCCTGGGGTCTTGAATTGGAATTGAAGCCCTTCTTCGGCATCATGGCGACGGCGCCCGCGCCGCAATGGGGCGCGATCGATTCGCCGCCGCCGCGTCGGAACGGCGGCAACATGGACAACAAGGAGCTGGTGGCCGGCACCACGCTCTACCTGCCGATCTTCGCCGATGGCGCGCTGTTCTCCTGCGGCGACGGGCATGGCGTGCAGGGCGACGGCGAGGTCTGCATCACCGCCATCGAGACGGGGCTTGTCGGCACCTTCGAGTTGATCGCGCGCGACGACATGACGCTTGAATGGCCGATGGCGGAAACGCCGACGCATGTCATGACGATGGCGTTCGATCCCGATCTCGACGATTGCGTGGTGATCGCGCTGCGCAACATGATCTCGCTGATCGCCGCGCGCACCGGCCTGACGCGCGAGGACGCCTACCGGCTGTGCAGTCTGGCCGCCGACCTGCGCGTGACGCAGGTGGTCAACGGCTCGAAGGGCATCCACGTCATGCTGGAAAAGAAATTCCTGCAGAAGCCGCGATAATCGCTGCGACGCGCGACAACCTTGCGGCCGTGACGGGACACCGGCGATCTATTTCGCCGGCGTCACCTTCAAGATCCGTCCGGCCGCATTGTCCGTCAGCAGATAGAGCGCGCCGTCCGGTCCGTTGCGAACGTCGCGGATGCGTTCGCCGAGGTTGCGCAACAGCCGCTCCTCGCCGGTGACCTTCTCGCCATCGACCGTAAGCCGCACCAGCAATTGCGCCTTGAGCGCGCCGATGAACAGATTGCCCTTCCACGCCGGGAACAGGCTGCCGGTGTAGAAGGCCATCCCCGAGGGCGCGATCGAGGGCACCCAATATTTCAGCGGCTGCTCCATGCCGGACCTGTGGGTGCTGTTGTGGATCTTGGCGCCGTTGTAGTCGATGCCGTAGCCGATCACCGGCCAGCCGTAGTTCTTGCCCTTCTCGATCACGTTGACCTCGTCGCCGCCCTGCGGGCCGTGCTCCTGCTCCCAGAGCTTGCCGGTGGTCGGATGGAACGTCAGCCCCTGCGGATTGCGGTGGCCGAGGCTCCAGATTTCGCCGCGCACGTTTTGCTGGCCGAAGAACGGATTATCGCGCGGGATCGAGCCGTCCGGTGCGATGCGAACGATCTTGCCGTTGTCGGTGCGCAGGTCCTGCGCGGAATCGCGCGGTCCGAAATGATCGCCCATGCTGGCGAACAGGTTGCCGTCGGCCCCTTGGGCGATGCGGCAGCCGTGGTTGTTGCCACCACCGGGCCCCTGCGCGCGGAAGATGACCTGAACGTCGTTGAGGGCCGGCGCTTCGCCCTCGTCGAGCCGCGCGCGTGCAATGGCGGCGTTGCCGCCGCTCTCGTAGTTGAAGCAGAAGTAAATCGTGCGGTTGCGGGCGAAATCGCGGTCGAGCGCGACATCGAGCAGCCCGGCCTGTCCGCTGGCATAGACCTTGGGCACGCCGGGAAGGGCGGCCGAAAGCTTGCCGTCGGGCGTCGCGATGCGCATGCGGCCGGGGCGCTCGGTGACCAGCATGCGGCCGTCGGGCAGGAACGCCAGCGCCCAGGGATGGTCGAGGCCGCCGGCCACGGTTGTCACGCTGAGGTTGCCGGCGGACGAGCGATAGGTCTGCGCCTGTGCGCCGGAGGAAATCGCAAGTGCGGCGGCGGCGCAAAGGGCTGCGGTCCAACGGGTTGGGGTGCAAGCGATCGCGGGTGTCATGCGGTCGAACTCCCGGTGACGGTCAAACGATCGGTCAACGTCCGGCGGCGGCCAAAGCTTCGCACGGCCGGCGCGGCGCGACTGCCGGTCGCGGTGCGCGCTGGCCGCCGAGTCTGCCTCGTTCCGGCGGCCGGATGCAGCGCACCGACCGAACACATTTCGGTGAAGGCAAGTCGGTGAAGGCGGGTCGGTGAAGGCGGGCGCTAGTAGGCCAGCCGATAGGTGCGATGCCGCAACACCAGCATGCAGAGGATGATGAGGTTGGCGACATTGAACGCCACGCCGGTGCCGAACGCCGGCAGGTAATAGCCGTAGATGTCATAGAGATAGCCGGCGAGCCAGCCGCCGGTCGCCATGCCGCTGCCGCTCATGAACAGCAGCGTCGGCACGCGCCAATGCGCTTCGCTGGCGGGATAGAGCTCGCGCAGCGTCAGGACATAGGCCGGGATCAACGCGCTGAAGCCGAGCCCGAACGCCGTCACCACCGTGAACAGCCCCGCGGTGTCCTGCGCGAACAGGAACCCGCTCATGGCCATGCCCTGCATGATCGAGCTGATGACGGCGGTCAGCAACCCGCCCATCCGGTCCGAAAACCAGCCCCAGGCCTGGCGGCTCAGAAATCCGACCCCGAGCAGAACCGACAGCATGGCCGCGCCGACGGACGCGGAAATGCCGAGGTCGCTGCAGAAGGCGACAAGGTGTTGCTGCGGCATCGACATGGTGACGCAGCACAGGAACGATGCCAGCGCCAGCATGCAGAACACGACGTTTGGCGGCCAGCCCATAACCTTTTCCTTTGCGCCGGCATCGCGCGCGGCGCCGGACCCGGCCATCGTTTCCGGAGCCGGCCGCAGGAAGGTCAGCGCGAGCGGCAGGATCAGCGCCAGTTGGAAGAAGGCGAAGGCGATCATGGTCCAGCGCCAGCCGTAGTTGGCGATGGAGCGCTCGAAGATCATCGGCCAGACGAAACCGGCGAGATAGCCGCCGCTTGAGAGCAGCGCCAGCGCCGAGCCGCGGCGGCGGTCGAACCAACTGCTGACGTAGACATAGAGCGGCGCATTGAGCCCGGCGTTGCCGAGCAGGCCCATGAACAGGCCGTGGCCCACGTAAAGTTGCCAGGGCTTGCCGCCGGCCGAGATCAGCAGGCCGGCGCAGATCATCGCCGAACCGAAGATGACGGTGATGCGGATGCCGTAACGCTTGGCGACATGCCCCATCACGATGCCGCCCGCGGCCGATCCGAACCAGGCCAGCGAGACGGCGAGCGAGGGAATCGAACGTGCGCCGCCGACATCCGCGGTGACGGCCTTGAGCCCGACGGCAATGATCCACGGGCCGCCGAACGACAGGCCGAGCAGCACCAGCGATACGCAGGCGACGACCCACGACGTGCGCGATTCAATCGACGGCAGGGCCGGCGATTGTGCGTTCAGGGGGCGCGCATCGCGCGCATCGAACTTTTGCGTTGTCAAATGGGTCCCGCAAGTCTGTGTGGAGGCGGGCACAGACCAAAGGAAAAGCCTGGGCCAAGGCTAAAGCTGCAAGGCAGTGTTTACCCAAGGCGGCGGCCAAGGGAAATGACAAAGGCGATGGTCGCCCCTGCGCGGATCGCAGTACAGGTTCTCGTGCGGTCGTGTGTGGCGCGCGCGGCCGTTCGCGCTTGATGGCGAGGTGGCTTCACGCAGATGTGACAGGGTATGATGGTCACCGGTTTCGCGCCGACGTGTCGGTGAGCGATCCGGCGGCCTTGCGTCGCCGGCCGCGGGAACCACGACGAATAAAACCACGACGGATGTCGTGAAATGGGGAGGGGCTTTATGAAACGAATATTGGCCGTCGCGGCCCTGGCGATTCTGGCGGGCGCTTTTGACGCCGCCGCGCAAGGCTATCCGACGCATCCGGTCACCATGATCGTGCCGTTCCCGGCGGGCGGGGCGACCGACACGCTGGCGCGATCGCTCGCCGAGCGGATGAAACCCGCGCTCGGCCAGCCGATCATCATCGAGAACGTCAGCGGCGCCGCCGGCACCATCGGCGTCGGTCGCGCGGTGCGCGCGCCGGCCGACGGCTACACCATTCAGATCGGCACCTCGACGACCAACATGCTGACCGGCGGTCTTTACTCGCTGTCGTTCGATTTGCTCAAGGATCTCGAGCCGATCATCCAAGTCGGCAGCGAGCCGATGCTGATCGTCGGCCGCAAGACGCTGCCGCCCAACAACCTGAAAGAGCTGATCGCCTGGCTGAAGGCCAATCCCGACAAGGCGTCGGTCGGCATTCCCGGCATCGGCGGCACCGGCCACCTGACCGGCCTGGCCTTCCAGAAGGAGACAGGCACCAAATTCCAGTTCGTGCCGTATCGCGGCAACGGCCCGGCGCTGCAAGACCTCGTCGCCGGCCAGATCGACCTGCAGATGGAGCCGGCGTCGAATTTCTACGCGCAGATGAAGGCCGGCACGATCAAGCCGTACGCCATCACCTCGAAGGCGCGGATCGCCGCGGCCGGCGATACGCCGACGGCGGACGAGGCCGGATTGCCGGGCTTCGAATCGACGCTGTGGTACGGCATGTGGGCGCCCAAGGGCACGCCGGCCGGTGTGATCGCCAAGCTCAACGCCGTGATGGTGGAGACGCTGGCCGATCCCGCGATCAAGAAGCGGTTCGACGAGCTCGGACTGCAAATGCAGCCGCGCGACCGGCAGACGCCCGACACGCTCCGCGCGTTGCAGAAGGCCGACGCCGAGCGTTGGTGGCCCTTCATCAAGGCGGCCGGCATCAAGATTCAATAGGCGGGTTCGTCTCGGGGCGAGATGCCGCAAGACGGTGAGTGCCACCGTCTTTACGACGATACGACGACGAGATGGGGGACGGCCGGGGCGAGCCCGGCCACGACGACATGCGCTACTGCGCCGCCGCCATCATCGGCTGCGCGTCCATCGTGATGTGGTTGGGCTGTTCGGCGATCCGATCGAGCCAGTCGCGCACCGCCGGAAAGCTTGTCAGATCGAAGTCGCAGGTGTGCGCGACGTGGGTGTAGCCGTAGAGCGCGACGTCGGCGATGGTGTAGCGGTCGGCGGCGAAGAAGCGGCGCTTGGCAAGGTGGCGCTCCATCACGCCGAGCGCGCGATAGCCCTCCTGCATCCAGTCCTCCAGCGCGTGGCTCTGCAACTCGCGCCCGCCGCGCACCAGCGTCAGCCAGAAGTAGGCCGCACCGAGGTTGGGCTCCAGGCTGTGCTGCTCGAAGAACATCCATTGCAGCATTTCCGCGCGGTCGGCGCGGTCCACCGGCGCGAGCGGCGTGTGCTCGGCGATGTACCAGAGAATGGCGTTGGATTCGGCGATATAGCGGCCGGGCGCGACCTCGAGCAGCGGCACATGCCCGCTCGGATTCATGGCGAGGAATTCGGGCGTGCGCGTCTCGCCCTGCAGGATGTCGATCTCAACCAGCCGATAGGGAACATCGAGCTGGGCCAACGCCAGCCGCACCTTGTAGCAGTTGCCCGAGCGGCGCATGGAATAGAGTGTATACATGCATCTCCCCTTTCCGCGCCCGCGCCGGTCGTCTCCGATAAAAGAATAAAGCGCGGCGTTTGCAAGGCCGGCCAATGACGATCGCGTGAAAAAAACAAATGCGTGCGATGCAGCACGATCCGGGGCAACTCTATCGTCGCTGTCGTGTCGATTCGGTAAATTGCGTTCAACGCTCGATCGAAACGTTGGCCGCTTGGATGACCGCCGCCCATTTGGCGACTTCGCCGGGAAGCCATGCGGCGAGCGCGGCCGGCGGCCGGAGCGACAGCGTCATGCCTTGTGCCGCGACAGTGCCGGCCTCATTCGTGAGGCCCGCCGACACCGCGTCGTAGAGCCGTTCGATTGTCGCGGCCGGCGTCTTCGCCGGTGCGAACAGGGCGAACCAGGCATCGGCCTCCACGCCGGAAACGCCCGCTTCGGAGAGCGTCGGGGTGTTTGGCAGCCGCGCGGCGCGCCGGGCGCTGGCGACGGCGAGCGGTCGCAACGCGCCGGTGTCGATATGGGCCATCAGGCTCGGTAGCGTGGCAAACGTCAGATCGACCCGGCCCGCCAGAAGTTCGGTGGTCATCGGCGCCGCGCCGCGAAATGGAATATGTTGCAAGTTGACGCCGGCGCGCAGCTTGAACAGTTCGGCGGCAAGATGCGAGGCCGAGCCGATGCCGGTCGAGGCGACGTTCAGCGCACCCGGCGCGGCCTTGGCCAGCGCGATCAGTTCGCCGACGCTGCTTGCCTTCAATCCGGGGCGGACCACCAGCACATGCTGGATATCGGCGATGCCGGCGACGGCGGCAAAGTCGCGCACCGCGTCGTAGGGGCAATTCTTCAGGAGCGTCTGGTTGGTGGCGTGGGTCTGGTTGGTGCCGAGCACGAGCGTGTGGCCGTCGGGCTCGGCGCGCGCCACGGCAAACGAGCCGATGGTGCCGGCGCCGCCGCCGCGATTGTCCACGGTGATGGGTTGGCCGAGGCCGTTGCCGACCGATTGCGCGATCAGCCGCGCCATCACATCGACCGGCCCTCCGGCCGGATAAGGCACGACGATGCCGATGGGGCGGCTCGGAAAGGCCGCGGCGCGGGCTCGCCGCGGCAGGGCGAGCCCGGCCAAGCCTGCCCATACGGTGCGTCGGGAAATCATGGAAAGAGCTTAGCCGGGAGACGGCCGAATGCCAGGGGAGGCGGCAGCCGGTGTTCGGAGAGGCCTGCGATTTACGCGCGAAACCTCAATGGCTTCGCAACAATTTCAAGATTTCTTAGCGGTTTTATGCGCGTTATCCGCGCACCGTGGCGGGCGCCCGGTGGAGCATTTCCGCGTGCAAGAGTCGGTCCTCACCCATCCTGACGGCGCACGAAGGCTGTCGAATCCGACGCTCCTGCTCTGCGTTGTCGGTGTGCTGTTGCCCAATGCGCTCTCGATCGGCGCCTTGATTGCCGGCATTGGATCGCCGCCGCGCACCTCGGCGATCATTGCCTACGCCACGCTCCTGGTCGTCGCCCGCATCGTGCCGCCGGCCGTCACTGTCGTGCTCTATCTCATCATCGTGGCCTACGATGTTGTCTCGACGGTGTCCTTGCTCTTCGGTCTGGCGCCGAGTGAGATCGTTCTGGCGCTGAATCTGACGGCCCAATTGGATCTGTTCGCGTCGCCGCTTTATATCGCGCTGATCGCGGGGCTTGCCGCTCTGCTTGCCGCCAATATTTTTGTTCTTGTCCGCAAGCGCGAGACGCTCCGTCGCGGCAATATCGTGGCGATGATGGGTTTCGCGCTCTGTTTCGCGGCGACCGATCTCTTTGCCAACACCTCCGCGCATTACCAGTTCGGTACGCTGTACGCGGCGGGAAAGCCGATGGAATCGGCCGTGGCCGAATCCGGATTCCACCAGGCTGCGTTGACCGGCCGGGCGCCTCGTGTCGTTCTGGTGGTGGTCGAGGCGCTGGGCCATTTTGCCGATCCGGCGCACCAGGCGATTCTCCTGAAGCCGTTCCTCAACGCCGATCTGCGCCGGCAATACGATGTCAGCTTCGGTTCGACCACCTATTACGGCTCGACCACCGCGGCCGAGATGCGCGAGCTTTGCAACACGCGCGAATCTTATCGCGAGGTCCTGAACGGCAAGACCTTCGACTGTCTGCCGGAGCAAATGGAGAAGCGCGGCTACAGCACGATCTCGCTGCACAACTTCACCGGTCTCTTCTTCGGGCGCTACCAGTGGTATCCGAAGCTCGGCTTTCAGGAGCGCCTGTTTTCCAACAACATCGACCCTGCTCCGCCGCGGCAGTGTGGCGGTCCGTTCCGCGGCCCGTGCGATGCCGACGTGGTGCCGTTCATCGAACGGCGGTTGAAGGCGGCGACGAATCCCACGTTCTTTTACTGGATGACCTTGAGCACCCATGTGCCGATCGCGCCGCACGAAGGCACGCCGCGGCTCAATTGCGCCGAAGGTGGCGGCCGCATCGGTCATGTCGAGGTTTGCTACATGACCGAGCTGTGGCTGGACCTTTTCAATGGGCTCACGCAATTGGCGCGCGATCTTCCCGGCACCGAGCTGTTGCTTGTCGGCGATCACGCGCCGCCGCTCTGGTCGAAAGCCGGACGTAACCTGTTCACGCCGGGCAAAGTGACCTGGGTGCACCTGCGCCCGCGCACCGCCGCCGCGAAGATCAGCGGCCTGCCGCAATGATGCGCGGAAGAGTCCTGGGCGCGCTCGCGACGGGCGACTGGCTGAAGCCGCCGCTGATGACGTTCGCCGCCGCGCTGATGACGGGCGGCACGTTGCTTGCGCTCGTTCTTCTTTTTATCACCGCGCACGGCACGCTTGACGCATTCGGTCGTCCGCTCGGCACCGATTTCTCCAGCTTCTGGACCGCGGGGCGCATGGCGCTGCAAGGCCAGGCTGCGCTTGCCTACGACTGGGATGCGCTGTTCGCGCTGCAGCGGCAGACCCACGGCGTCGCGATCTATTTCCCGTGGAGCTATCCGCCGGTGTTCCTGCTGGTCGCCGCGGCGCTGGCCGCGTTGCCTTATGGGCCGGCGCTGCTGTTGTGGCAGGCGGCATCGCTGACAGGCGCGTTGGCGATGGCGTGGCGCATCGTGCCGTCGTCGCGCACGCTTTTGCTGGCGCTCGGTTTTCCGGCCGTGCTGATCTGCCTCGGGCATGGCCAGACCGGCTTTCTCACCGCGATGCTCCTCGTGGGCGGCGTGCTGGCGCTGTCGCGACACGACGTCCTTGCCGGCGTGTTGTTCGGCCTCCTCGTCTATAAACCGCAGTTCGGTCTGTTGCTCCCCTTCGTGCTGGCTGCGGATGGCCGCTGGCGCACGATCGTTGCGGCGGCGGCGACCGGCTTCGCCCTTGTGGCGCTGACGATGGCGATCTGGGGCTGGCCGGTGTGGCAGGCATTCCTCGATTCGATTCCCTTGACGCGAACGGTCGCGTTCGAGGCGGGCGATACCGGCTTCGAGAAATTCCAGAGCGTGTTCGCCATCGTGCGGATGTGGGGCGGCTCGGTGCCGTCGGCCTATGTCGCGCAGGGCGCCATGACGGCGGCGGTTCTCGCCGTGTCGGTCCTGATCTGGCGCAGCGGCGCGGCGCCCCGCTTGAAAGGCGCGGCGCTGCTCACGGGCACGTTGTTGTCGTCGCCCTATGTGCTGGACTACGACCTTGTCGTGTTCGGCCTCGCGCTGGCGATGTTTGCGGCGCATGGGCTCGAGCGCGGCTTCATGCGTTGGGAAAAAACGCTGCTGGCGTTCGGGTGGTTCGCGCCGCTGGTGGCGCGCAGCCTCGGCGGGCTGCTTCACCTGCCGGTCGGGCTCGCGGCGATGACCGCCGTTTTTGTTTCCATCGCGTTGCGCGTGCTTCATGAGCGGCATGCCGGAGCCGCAGCCGCAGCCGTTGCCGATACCGCTCGCGTCTCCTCTGAAACCGCAACCGCGCGTCTTTAGCCCTCGCAGCCTCCGCCACGCCTGAGCCGAATCCGGTTGCCTTGGTCACCGGATCGTCGGAGCATGGCGCAAAGCCAGGGCAACTGGCGCGGATGCTTTGGGAGGACACTATGCGTGGGAATGCACGAAGTGCCGTTTTCGCCGCCGCCTTTGCCATTGCGCTGACCGTTGTTTCCGGTCCCGGCCGGGCCTTCACACCCGATCGGGCCGACCGCGCGGCGGCGGTGAAGGAGGGCAACGTCAACTGGTACACCTCGACGCCGTTTCCGTTGGTGCAGATCCTGGCCGACCGCTTCACCCAGGACACCGGCGTGAAGGTGACGCTGCTGCGCACCGGCGGCGAGGCGGTGCTGCGCCGCTTCCTGCAGGAGTATCAGGCCGGGCAGGCTGGCGCCGACGTGCTCACCATGTCGGATGCCGGCGCGGCAAGCGCGCTGGCGCGGCAGGGCGTGTTCGTGGCGTTCAAGCCGGCGGGCTTCGATCAGGTGATCGACACCGCCAAGGACAAGGACGGCAACTGGATCGCCCAGCGCGTGCATCTGATCGGCATGCCGGTGCGCACCGATCTCGTGGCCGAGGCCGACCGGCCGAGAACCTGGTCCGACCTGAAAGACGCGAAATACAAGGGCAGGATGGTGATGCCCGATCCGTCGTTCACCGCGATCCAGCTTACCGTCGTCGGCATGCTGTCGCAGAAGCTCGGCTGGGATTTCTACAAGGCGCTGCGCAAGAACGACACCATGATCGTGCAGGGCCATCAGCAGGTGTTCAAGACCATGCAGCAGGGCGAGCGCGTCATCGGCGCGGAGGGCGCGGACCCGACGAGCTACAACAAGGGCAAGCCGCTGGCGAACCAGACCATGATCTATCCGACCGAGGGCGTGTTCACCGTGTGCTCGCCGGTCGCCATCGTCAAGAATGCGCGCAACCCGAACGCGGCCAAGCTGTTCGCGCAGTTCATGCTGTCGGAGACGGCGCAGAAGATCATCGCCGAGAACGCCATCCACTCCTCGCGGCTTGATGTCGCCCCGCCGCAGGGGCAGCCGTCGTTGAAGGACGTCAAGGTGTTTCCCATCGACATCGACTACATCGAGAAGAACGCCAAGACGCTGAAGACGAGGTTCAGCGAAATCTTCCAGTAGCGAGGCGGTGGAGCTATCGGCCCAGCAGCGCCGCCTCGAAGGCGCCGGCGATGGCCTCCTTGCTCTTGCCGGGCTTGGCGGCGTCGCCGATGACGACAACCGTTTGACCGGGGCGGGCCAGTGCGGCGAAGCGCTCGCCGGTGGCGCGGCGTGCGCGATGATAGAACCAATCTCGCACCGCGGGTTTTGTCATCAGGTGTGACACCGCCGGCCAATGCCCCGCGCCGCATTCGAGCAGGCGCATGGCGAGCGGGCCGAGCCCCGCGGGATAGGCCGCTCCGGTCGCGATCACGATGCGGTCGAAGGGAGCCAGCAGCGCGGGCCTGTCGGCCGCGTCGATGCCGAAACGGAACGTGACGTTCTTGTGTTCGCAGGCCGCGACCATGCCGGCGATGGCGCGCTCGAAGCTTGCCGGGTTGGCTTCGACATCCTGGAACATCGGCGCAAGCCCCGCGTAACGCCACGCGCCGCCGGCACGGCTCGCCTTCTCGAACACCGTGACCGCGTTGCCGTCCGCGACCAGCGCCGCATAGGTGAGTCCGGCCGGCCCCGCGCCGATCACCGCGATGGTTTCGCCGCGCGGCGGCTTGGCGTCGGCGAACAGCGTTTCACGCCCCGCCGCGCCGTTGACCACGCAGGAAATGCCCGCGCCGCCGCGCATGCCGTCGATGCAGGTGTTGCAGGCGAGGCATCGCCGGATCGGCTCGCCGCGGCGGACCTTCTCGACCCATTGCGGCTCGGCGACGAGCGTGCGGCCCAGCGCGATGAAATCGGCCTTGCCTTCGGCCACGGCGGCGGTCGCGATCGACGGATCGCCGAGCCGGCCGACCGCGATCACCGGCACGCCGATGGCCTTCTTGATGTCGGCGGCGAAGCCGAGGAACGGCGCATCGGGCTCCGCCATCGGCGGGATCATGCGGTGCGCGGTCGGCTTGGAGCGATAGTGGCCGGCGGTGACGTGCACGGCATCGGCACCGGCCTCTGCCGCCCAGATCGCGAGCTGTCGCCCTTCGTCGTAGGTCACGCCGCCCTCGAAGAAATCTTCGACCGAGACGCGATAGATGACGCCGAGCGAGGGCGCCGCCGCCTTCACCGCGCGCAGCACGTCGAGCCCGAAGCGGGCGCGGTTCTCGAGACTGCCGCCGTATTCGTCGGTGCGGCGGTTCTCGAACGGCGCGTGGAATTGCGAGATGAGATAGCCGTGCGCGGCGTGGATCTCCACGCAGTCGAAGCCGGCCTCAGCCGCGCGGCGCGCGGCCGCGACATAAGCCGCCGTGGTCCGCGCGATGCGCTCCCGGCTCATCGCCTCGGGAACGATGACCTCGAACGTCGTCTCGTAGACTGGATGCGGGATCGCGGACGGCGCGATCGGCGTTTCGCCGCAGATGTCGAGGCGGGTGTGGCCGCCGCCGTGGCCGAGCTGGATCGAAGCCTTGGCGCCGCCGCGATGGATTTCGGCGACGAGCCGGGTCAGGCCCGGCAGGAAACGGTCGTCGTGGATGCCGAGTTCGCGGCGGCGATGGCGGCCGGCCTTTTCCGGCGACGCCATCTCGACGGTGATAAGGCCCGTGCCGCCGCGCACGCGCGCCATGTAATAGGCCACGGTCTGGTCGGTGACATGGCCTTCGTCGTCCGCGCCGCGCGTCGTCATCGGCGGCATGACGATGCGGTTCGGGACTTCCACCGGGCCGATCCGCGCGGGCGTGAAAAGCGCGTTCATGCCATCGGCTCCGGGATCGCCGCTCGGCGCGGCCGCGACGCTTACACCGAACGGACCTCGCCGCCGTCGATGTTAAGCGCCGCGCCATGCATCCAGCGGCCGCGCGGCGAAGCGAGGAAGGCGATGAAGGAGCCCAGGTCCTCGACCTTGCCGAAGCGGCTGATGTCGAACTCCTTGCGATACTCCTCGCGCACCGCCGCCTCGTCCTGGCCGGTGCTTTCCATCGTGGCGCGGAAGCGCCGCCACAGCCGCTCGGTTTCGACGCGCCCCGGATTGATGGCGTTGACCTGCACGCCGTCGGCCTTGCCGATCTCGGCGATGGCTTTCATGAAGGCGACGCAGGCGGCATTCACCGAACTGCCGATGGTGAAGGGCGCCTCCGGTTCCTTGCCGCCGATGCCGGCGATGGAGACGACCGAGCCGCGCTGCGCCTTGAGCAGCGGCCAGGCCTCGCGTGTGAGGCGGACATGGGCGAAGAACTTCAGCGCGAAGCCGTCCTGCCAGTCGGCGTCGGTCAGCTTGAAGAAGTCGCCGCGCTGGGTGGCGCCGGCGTTGTTGACCAGGATGTCAAGCTTGCCGAAGGCTTGGCGGAGCGCCGCGACCAGCGGCTTCTCGGTGCCCTCCGCCCGCAGGTCCAGCACCGCGATGGCGGCCTTGCGGCCCTTCTTGCCGATGTCCGCCGCGGCCTCCTTCAGGGCGGCCTCGTCCCGCCCGGTCAGCATGAGGTCGCAGCCCTCGTCGGCCAGCGCCATCGCAATGCCACGGCCGATGCCGCGGCTCGCGCCGGTGACCAGGGCCACCTTGTCCTTCAACTGCAAATCCATGTGCGATCCTGTGTGCGATCCTGTTGGTTTCGTCCCAAGCTCTTGAGCGCGGCGAGGTGCTCATTCGCGCCGCAATTTCGGCCTTTTCCGCCGGCCTGGCAACGGCCGCGCCCCGGTTGCAGCGGCCGTCGCCCCCATCAACCGGTTTGATGCCCGCGATCAGCGATTGAGTCTTGCCGCGCCCGCTCCAGCCGACTAGGACTTCAGCGCCTTTCGGGCTCGGAGATTGTCATGGCACTGCTCAAGGACTCGCTTTCGCGCATCAAGCCTTCCGCCACGATGGCGGTGACCGACAAGGCGCGTGCCCTGAAAGCCTCGGGCCGCGACGTCATCGGGCTGGGCGCCGGCGAGCCGGATTTCGATACGCCGGACAACATCAAAGAGGCCGCGGTCAAGGCGATCATGTCCGGCAAGGCGGCAAAGTATACGGCCGTCGAAGGTCTGGCCGAGCTGAAGCAGGCGATCGTCGGCAAATTCAAGCGCGAGAACAACCTCGAATACAAGCCGAACCAGATCATTGTTTCGACCGGCGGCAAGCAGGTGCTGTTCAACGCCCTGATGGTGACGCTGAACCCCGGCGACGAGGTCATCATCCCGGCGCCGTACTGGGTCAGCTATCCCGACATGGTGCTGCTCGCCGGCGGCGAGCCGGTGATCGTGCCCTCGCGCATGGAGGACGGCTTCAAGATCACGCCGGAGGCGCTGGAAAAGGCGATCACGCCGAGGACCAAGTGGATCATCTTCAACTCGCCGTCGAACCCGACCGGCGCCGCCTACACCAAGGCGGAGTTGAAGACGATCACGGACGTGCTGGTGCGCCATCCCCACGTCTGGATCATGTCGGACGACATGTACGAGCATCTCGTCTACGACGACTTCAAATTCGCCACCCCGGCCGAGATCGAGCCCCGGCTCTATGAGCGCACGTTGACGGTGAACGGCGTTTCCAAGGCCTATTGCATGACCGGCTGGCGGATCGGCTATGCCGGCGGCCGCGCCGACCTCATCAAGGCGATGGCGATGCTGCAATCGCAATCGACCTCGAACCCGGTCGCGGTGTCGCAATGGGCGGCGGTCGAGGCGCTGAACGGGCCGCAGGACTTCATCGCCAAGCACAACGCGATCTTCAAGGAGCGTCGCGATCTCTGCGTGTCGATGCTCAATCAGGCCAATGGGCTGCATTGCCCCAAGCCCGAGGGCGCGTTCTACGTCTATCCGTCCTGCGCGGGAGCGATGGGCAAGACCGCCCCGTCCGGCAAGACGCTCGCGACCGACGAAGACTTCGTCACCGAGCTTCTGGAATCCGAGGGCGTGGCGGTGGTGCAGGGCACGCCGTTCGGCTTTGGCCCGGCATTCCGCATTTCCTACGCCACCAAGACCGAGGATCTGGAGGAGGCTTGCCGCCGGATTCAGCGGTTCTGCGGAAACCTCAAGTAAACCGATTCGAGCGCCTGCGCTTTCCGGGGGCCTGTGCTTGGGGTAGGTTTATAAACCGACCCCTCGAGGAGGCCCTTCCATGATCCGTCCTTCCACCGTTGCGCTGGCGACGGCGCTTGCCGCGTCCGCGCTCTCCGTTTCCGTGGCGTCCGCCCAGGAGCGCATCCAGGTTGGCGTGCTTGAGTGCCGGGGTGGCACCGACAGTTTCGTGGTCGGGTCGGTCACGCGCCTGGATTGCATGTTCCAGCCCGCCAGCAACGCGCCCGCCGAACGCTATAACGCCACGATCCGGCGCGTCGGCGTCGATCTCGGCTTCAATCAGCAGGTGGCGGTGGCCTGGGCGGTGTTCGCGCCCACGCGCGGCTACCAGCGCGGCGACCTGACCGGCACCTACGGCGGCGCGTCGGCCAGCGCCACGTTCGGCGTCGGCGTCGGCGCCAACGCCCTGGTCGGCGGCTCCAACAACACCATCGCCCTGCAGCCGGTGAGCCTGCAGGGCCAGACCGGCCTGAGCATCGCGGCCGGCGTCGCCGGCATGGAGTTGCTGCCGAGCCGCTGATCCCGCGTTTTGGTTTGGAAGCGCCGCCGCGTGACATCGCGGCGGCGCTTCTTATTTTTGTGAAATGGCGTCGGCCGGCGACAGGCGCGACGGGTGCGAGACGATGCTGGCGCGGAGCGATGGCGCCCGGCTATGGTCCAAGCTGAAAACATGAAGACGATGAACCAGCCTCCCTCGACATCGCCCGCGGCGAACGCGGGTTCTGCGCCGCGTTCGGTCGGCGGCCGCATCGGCGTGCTCGTCGTCAATCTCGGCACGCCGGATGCCACCGATGCGCCCACGGTGCGCCGCTATCTCAAGGAATTCCTGAGCGACGCGCGGGTGATCGAGAACCAGGGCCTGGTCTGGAAGTTCGTGCTGAACGCCATCATCCTGCCGCGCCGGCCGCGCCGCAAAGGCCTCGACTACGAGAAGATCTGGAACCGCGAGCGAAACGAGTCGCCGCTCAAGACCATCTCGCGTTCGCAGGCGGCGAAGCTTCGCGCCACGCTCGACGCCGTCGATCCGACGATCATGGTCGATTGGGCGATGCGCTACGGCAATCCTTCGCTCGACTCGCGTATCGAGGCGCTGGCCAAGGCCGGCTGCGAGCGCATCCTGCTGCTGCCGCTCTATCCGCAATATGCCGCGGCGACGAGCGCGACCGTATGCGATGCTGCGTTCGTCGCCCTGATGCGCATGCGCGATCAGCCGGCGCTGCGCGTCGTGCCGCCTTATTACGACGATCCGGTTTATATCGAGGCGCTGGCGACCTCGATGGAGGCCGCGTTGCGGCGGCTGCCGTTCACGCCCGAACTGATCCTGGCGTCGTTTCACGGCATTCCGAAATCCTACGCCGACGAGGGCGATCCTTATCCGAGCCATTGCATCGAGACGGTGCGGCTGTTGCGCGAACGGCTGAAACTCGACGAAAGCAAGCTCCGGCTGACGTTCCAGTCGCGCTTCGGCCGGGCGGAGTGGCTGCAGCCCTACACCGACAAGACGGTGGAGGCGCTGGCGCGAAGCGGCGTGAAGAATCTCGCTGTGGTGACGCCGGGCTTTTCCGCCGATTGCCTGGAGACGCTCGAGGAGATCGCGGTCGAGAACGCCGATATCTTCCGCGCGAACGGCGGCGAGAACTTCGCCGCGATCCCATGTCTTAACGACAGCGATGCGGGTATGGCCGTGATCGGCCACTTGGTTCGCCGCGAGTTGCAGGGCTGGCTTTAAGCCATGCCCCTCTCAATCCTTCGTTAACCACAAATCTTTAAACCACATTAACCACACCGGCCGCTTGCGCGGCCGGCGCAATGCATTGCACTGCGGAGAAGTGCCCTGCCGCGTCGCCGTCACCCGTATCCGGCCGTTGCGTTTGCCGCGCTGGCGACGGCGTTCGCTCATGCCGCGTTGATTGGCGAGGCGCGCGCGCAATCGAGCGCCGACCGGCCGCAACTCGACTCCTCACGCGATCCTTGGCGCGGGCAGCGCACGGTGCCGGGCGCGGCACAGCCGAGCGCGACGGCCGACACCTCGGCGGGAGACACCGGCTTCGACGCGGCCGCCACCGGCAAGAAGAAAAAGCCGAAGCCCAAGCCCGGCGATCCGCGCCCCGCGCCGCGCGCAAAGCCCGCTCCGCCGCCGCAGACGGGTGGGCGGAACGGCGCGCCGCAAGTTGCCGCGCGCGCGTCCTATGCGGATGTCTACAAGCCGCTCGATGCGCCGTTGCGCCGTCCGCGGCCGCCGCTGGTCGATCCTTACGAGGCGCCGGGTCTGCGCGTCGGCACATTCCTGCTGCGGCCCTCGCTCGACGTTTCGCGCGGCCTGGACAGCAACCCCGCGCGCCTGCCGGGGCGCGGCGGCTCCGCGTTCACACTGTACGATTCGACGCTGAGTGCGCGCTCGCAATGGTCGCGCCACGAAGCCGGCCTCGACTTGCGCGGCAGCTACAGCGATTACGATTCCACGCCGGCTTCCAATCGCCCGCTGGTGGACGCCAAGGCCTATACGCGCATCGACGTGACGCGCGACACCAGCGTCAACGTGGAAGGCCGCTATCTGCTCTCCACCGATTATCCGGGCAGCCCGAACCTGCCCGTCGACATCGCCAAGCTGCCGATCTTCAATACGTTCGGCGGCAGCGTCGGCGTGACGCAACGCTTCAACCGCCTGGAATTGTCGGCCAAGGCCACCGTCGATCGCACCGCCTACCAGGACTCCAAGCTGACCGACGGCACCACGTCGAGCAATCACGACCGCGACTATAACCAGTATGGCGGGGCGGTGCGCGCGGGCTACGAGGTGTTTCCGGGCGTGAAGCCTTTCGTCGAGGTGGGCGCGGACACGCGGCGGCACGATCTCGTCTTCGACCGCAACGGCTTCCAGCGCGACTCGAGCGCGGTGACGCCGAGGGTCGGCACCACCTTCGCCTTCGCCGGCAAGCTCACCGGCGAGGTTTCGGTCGGCTACCTGACGCGCGAGTTCAAGGACCCGGCGTTACAGGACTTGAGCGGCGTGGTCGCCGACGCCTCGCTGGTTTATGCCGCCACCGGCCTCACCACGGCGACGCTGACCGCAAGCTCGCGCGGCGAGGAGATTGTCGTCGCCGGTGCGTCGGGCGCGCTGCGGCGTGACGTTGGATTGCAGATCGACCACGCCTTCCGGCGCTGGCTGATCGGCACGCTGCGGTTCGGCTACGGACACGACGATTATGTCGGGCTCGACCGCGTCGATAACCGCACCTCGCTCGGCGCGGCCATCACCTACAAGCTCAACAGCACCATGTCGTTGAAGGGCGAGTATCGCCACGACACGCTGCGCTCCAACGTGTCCGGCGTCGATTACAACGCCAATGTGTTCTTGGCCGGGCTGAAGCTGCAACGCTGAAGCAGGCCGCGCCGCCGTGCGGCGCTACGCCTTGCCGGTCAGCGCCGCAATCTCGCTGCGCAACGCCGGGCCGAGGTCGGGCCGCTCCAGCGCGTAGGCGATGTTGGCGGCGAGGAAGCCGATCTTGGAGCCGCAGTCGAAGCTGCGGCCGTCGAACTTCAATCCGTAAAACGGCTGCCGCTGCGCGAGCCGGATCATCGCGTCGGTGATCTGGATCTCGCCGCCGGCGCCGCCGGTTTGCGTTTCCAGGATGTCGAAGATTTCCGGCTGCAGGATGTAGCGGCCGGTGATGATGAGGTTCGACGGCGCCTTGTCGCGCGGCGGCTTCTCGACCATTTCGGTGATCGTGAATGCCTTGCCCTTGGGTTCACCGACGCCGACCACGCCGTAGGCGCTGATGCGTTCCATCGGCACCTCCTCGACGGCGATGATGTTGGCGCTGTCCTCGCCAGCCTTGTAGGCCTCCATCATCTGCGCGAGGCAGCCGGGCTTGTGCTGCACCAGCACATCCGGCAGCAGCAGCGCGAACGGCTCGCGGCCGACCAGTTCGCGCGCGCACCAGACCGCATGGCCAAGGCCCAGCGGCGTTTGCTGGCGGGTGAAGCTCGCGGTGCCGGCCTCGGGCAGGTCCTGCGACAAGAGCTTGAGGTCGGCCCGCTTGTTGCGCTCCTGGAGCGTCACCTCCAGCTCGAATTGGCGGTCGAAATGGTCCTCGATCACCGCCTTGTTGCGGCCGGTGACGAAGATGAAATGCTCGATTCCCGCCTCGCGGGCCTCATCCACCACATGCTGGATCAGCGGCCGGTCCACCACCGGCAGCATTTCCTTGGGCATCGCCTTGGTGGCCGGCAGGAAGCGGGTGCCAAGGCCCGCGACGGGAAACACGGCTTTGCGAATCGGTTTCATGGTTCAAATCCTAAGACGACGTTCTGGACGAATCCCTGGACGAATCAAGGCGGCAATGGCTCGATTCGGCGAGGGTGCGGCTTCCCCGCATGGTGACGGCATGCAACGCCGGAAGGCTGAACCGCTGGGTTTGGGCCGTGTCGTTGCGGCGAGCTTGACGGCGGGGGGACCGATGGCACATTCGGGATTCATTTTCATGCCGGAGGCGGCGACAATGCGGCAGCGGATTTTTAGCGTGCGCGGCGTGGCGTTTGTCGGCGCGATGGTGCTGGCCGGTGCGATGGCCTGTGCGATCTTGGCGCAGCCGGCGCAAGCCGCGGCGCGGTGCCGCAACACCGGAAGCTTCGATGCCTGGCTTGCCGCGTTCAAGCGCGACGCGGCGGCGCAGGGCATTTCGCAGCGCGCCATCGCAGCGGCGCTCGACGGCGTGACCTTCGATCCCGAGATCATCCGCCGCGACAGCGGGCAGGCGGTGTTCCAGCAGAGCTTCCAGCAATTTGCCGGCCGCATGGCGGGCGGCGGGCGCTATCAGAACGGCCTGAAGCAGTTGAAGGCCAATGCCGGCCTGTTGTCGCGCATCGAGCAGCGTTTCGGCGTGCCGCCGGCCGTGGTGACGGCGCTGTGGGGGCTCGAAAGCGACTACGGCGCCTACAAGGGCGGCAAGTATCAAATCATCCGCTCGGTCGCGACGCTGGCCTACGATTGCCGCCGGCCGGAGTTCTTCCGCAAGCAGCTCATCGGCGCGCTGCGCATCGTCGAGCGTGGCGATCTGCGGCCGGACGAGATGATCGGCAACTGGGCCGGCGAGTTGGGGCCGACGCAGTTCACGCCGTCGGATTATTTCGAGCGCGGCGTCGATTTCGACGGCGACGGCCGCGTCGATATGATCCACAGCGTGCCCGATGCGCTCGCCTCGGCGGCGAACCTGCTCAAGAGCTTCGGCTGGCAGCGTGGCCAGCCGTGGCTTCAGGAGGTGCGCGTGCCGGCGCAGTTGCCGTGGCAGGAGTCGGGGCTGGAGCGCCAGCATCCCCGCTCGCAATGGGTGCGCTGGGGCGTGACCGCCGCGCACGGCCAGCTTCCGGCCGACAACCTGCCGGCGTCGCTGATCCTGCCGATGGGACACCTCGGCCCGGCGTTCCTGGCCTATCCAAACTTCCGCGCCTACATCGAATGGAACGCGGCCATCGTCTATTCCACCACGGCGGCTTATTTCGCCACGCGCCTCGCCGGCGCGCCGGTGGTCGGCAAGGGCAACGGCCAGCCGGTGGTGCCGACGACGGCGCAGGTGCAGGACTTGCAGCGGCTTTTGATCGCGCAACGCCTGCTCAAGGGCGAGGCCGACGGGCGGATCGGCGCGGCCACGCGGGTGGCGGTGAAACAGGCGCAGATCAAGGTCGGGCTTCCCGCCGACGCCTATCCGACGGCGGAACTGATCGAGCGTTTGCGCGCGGGTCGATAAAGCGAAGGGGCGTCGGGCAGCCTGTCGCGCCCTTGTGATGCCGGCGGTTAACGGTCGCTCAACCATATATCGCCCCAATGTTCGTTCATGGGAGCGCGAGCGGGACATCCGAGATGGCGACGATGACCAAGCATGCCGCATTGACCGCATCGGGCGTGTCGTGTCGGGTCGTATCGAGCTGGGCCGGTGCGGCGATGGCCGTGACCCTGCTGTGGGGGGCGATGGAGCCCGCCTCGGCGCAGGGCGACCGTCTCGTTCCGCCGATGCCCGTTGGCCGCCCGGCGCAGCCGGCCGCGATCGCGCCCGCCGCCCGCGCGCAAGTCGTGATGCCCGCGCCGGCGTCCCGGCCCGTTGCCAAGCCGGCCAGCGTCGCGCCCAAGGAATGGAGCGGGGAATCCGGCTCCTCGGGCCATCCGCTGATGACATCGGCCGCGATCCGCCAGGCCGCGGCGAATTTCGAATCCTGCGTGGAGGGGCTGTGGCCGCTCGCCGCCAAGCGGCATGTGTCGCGCGAGAGCTTCGTTCGCTACACACGCGGGCTGACGCCCGATCTGCGCATCATGGACCTGATGGATGCGCAGCCGGAGTTCACCAAGGCGTTCTGGGACTATCTCGACATCCTGGTGAGCGATGCGCGCATCGCCGGCGGTCGCGAGATCCTGGCCAAGTACAAGCCGATCTTCGACCGCGTCGAGAAGGCTTACGGCGTCGATCGTTACACCATCACCGCGATCTGGGGCGTGGAGTCGAACTACGGCACGCTCGGCGGCGACCGCTCGGTGCTGCGCTCGACGGCGACGCTCGCCTGCGTCGGGCGCCGCCAGGCCTATTTCCGCGATGAGTTTCTCGCGGCATTGGAAATCCTGCATCGCGGCGACCTGCGGCCTGAGCAGTTGGTCGGTTCATGGGCCGGCGCGTTCGGCCCGACGCAGTTCATGCCGACCGCGTTCAAGCGATACGCCGTCGACGGCGACGGCGACGGCCGCCGCGATGTCGTGGATTCACCCGCCGACCTGATCGCCTCCACCGCCAACAACCTCAAGAAGGACGGCTGGGTGCCGGGCGAAACCTGGGGCTACGAGGTCGAGGTGCCGCGCGGTTTCAACTATCTGCTGGCCGACCGCTCCAAGCAGCTTACGCTCGCCGACTGGCAGGCTCGCGGCTTGCGGCGCGCCGGCAACAGGCCGTTCCCGCACCCGCATCAGAAAGCCTATCTGCTGGTGCCGGCCGGGCATGAGGGCCCGTCGTTCCTGATGCTGCACAACTTTCGTGTCATCATGAAGTACAACCCGGCCGAGGCCTATGCGATGGCCATCGGCCATCTGGCGGACCGGCTGCGTGGCGGCGGCCCGTTCGTTCAGGCTTGGCCGCGGCATGAGCCGGTTCTGTCGCGTAGCGAACGTTTCGAGCTGCAGGAGTTGCTGGTGCAGCGCGGCTTCGATCCCGGCAAGCCGAGCGGACGCCTGGGTCCGAAGTCCCGCGCCGCGATCCGCGACTACCAGGCTTCGCTCGGCATGATCCCGGACGGCTTCGCCTCGGCGACGATCCTGGCAAGGCTGCGCGGGCGTTGAGCTTGCGGCAGGTGCCGGAGCTTTCCCGTCGCCGGCCGGAAGGCTGACCACAAATGGCTGGCCAACCGGCTGACCATGAGGTTGACAATTTTCCGCAGTTAACGACCGATAGCGTGCCTGCCGCGACCCGCCGGGCGCGGCCGGTTCCATCGTCCGCCGGTCGAGGCGCTCATGGCAAGGATTTGGCAAGGACTTTGGCAAGGACTTTGGCAAAAGGCTTGCTCATGCAAAAGCTTAAGGCCGCGATCAGGCTCGGTGTGATCGCCGTGGCGGCTGGCCTTGGGCTCGCGCTCGCGGCTCCGTCCGTGCTCGCGCAAGGCTTTGGCTTCGGCCGGTCCGGCGGCATGTTCGATTCCTTCTTCAGCCCGTTCTCGCCGCCCCGCGCCACCCGCCCGATGGAGCAGCGGCCGGCGGCCGACTTCACCCGTGCGCCGCCGCCGCGCAGGCTCGACACCCATCCCAACGATAGCGTGCTCGTGCTCGGCGATTCGATGGCCGATTGGTTGGCCTACGGCTTGGAGGACGCGCTGGGCGATTCGCCCGACCTCGGCGTCGTGCGCAAGCAGCGCGCCAGCAGCGGGTTGATCCACTACGATTCCCGCAACGACACCCAAGACTGGGCCCGTGTCGCGCGCGAGGCCATCGCCGAGGTCAAGCCGAAGTTCGTGGTGATGATGCTCGGCTTGAACGACCGCCAGTCGATCCGCGAGCGCCTGCAGCCGGCCCGCCCCGCGGCGGCAGCGCCTACGTCCGCGTCCGATCCCGCCGCGCCGCCGCCGCTCGTTCCACGGGCCGGCGAGTCGGCACAGCAGCCGCAGCCGGGTGCAGCGGATGCCGAGCGCGGAGCGGCCGAGGACAAGCCCGCAGCCGGCGACCCGGCGAAAACCGGCACGCTCCGCACTTACGAATTCCGCACCGAGGAATGGGCCGAGCATTATTCGCGGCGCATCGATGCCACCATCGCCGCGCTCAAGAGCGGCAACGTGCCGGTGTTCTGGGTCGGGCTGCCGTCCGTCCGCGGCTCGCGTTCGACCAGCGACATGCTTTACCTCAACGATCTGTTCCGCACGCGCGCGGAAAGGGCGGGCATCGTCTACATCGACGTGTGGGACGGCTTCGTTGACGAGAACGGGCGCTATTCGGTGCAGGGCCCCGACTTCGAGGGTCAGACGAGGCGGCTTCGCGTCAGCGACGGTGTGCACTTCACCAAGGCCGGCGCGCGCAAGCTTGCGCATTATGTCGAACGCGAAATCCGCCGCGCCATGACCAACGGCGTGACGCCGGTCGCGCTGCCGATGGGCGAGCCGCAGGCGCCGACGCCGGGCGATCTTGCTCCCGGCGCGGTGGCGGCCCGTCCGCTGTCGGGCCCGGTCGTGTCGCTGACGACGATCACGGGGGAGCATCAGGATCTGGCCGGCGCCGACAACGCCGGCGCGGTGTTCTCCAGCAGGACGGCGGCGGCCGTGCTGGTGAAGGGCGATGCCATTCAGGCGCCGGCCGGGCGGAGCGACGATTTCAAATGGCCGCGTCGCGGCATCGCGCCGTTCGGCACCGATCCGGCAGTCGCCACGACCAGCGATCCGATCGTGGTCGAAAAGCCGGCCTTGCCGCCGGTCGCAACCGTCGAGGAGCCCAAGCCCGCCGAAGCCGCGCCGCCCCGGCGCTCGACGCGCCGCCAGGCGCAGCAGCCACAAAACGGGCGCAGCCCCTATCGCGAACGTTAAGAGCGCGCCGCGCGGCGTGTTCAGCGCGGCAGGACGCTCGTTCCCATCAGGAACGTGTCCACCGCATGGGCGCACTGGCGGCCTTCGCGGATCGCCCAGACCACCAGCGACTGGCCGCGGCGCATGTCGCCCGCGGCGAACACCTTCGGGATCGAGGTCTTGTAGGCGACGGTGTCGGCCTTCACGTTGCCGCGCGGGTCGAGATCGACACCAAGCGTCTTGATCATGCCGTCATGGACCGGGTGCACGAAGCCCATCGCCAGCAGCACGAGATCGGCCTCGATCTCGAACTCGGTGCCGGGCACCGGCTGGAACTTGGCGTCGGCGCGCGCGCAATGCAGCGTCTTGACGTGGCCGTTCTCGCCGGAAAACCGCGTCGTCAGCACGGAGAAGTCGCGCTCGGCGCCCTCCTTGTGGCTTGACGAGGTGCGCAGCTTGAATGGCCACAGCGGCCAGGTCAGCAGCTTGTTCTCCTGCTCGGGCGGCTCCGGCATGATCTCGAAGTTCGTCACCGACACCGCGCCCTGGCGGATCGAGGTGCCGATGCAGTCGGAGCCGGTGTCGCCGCCACCGATCACCACAACCTTCTTGCCGGTGGCGAGGATCGGCGCGGTGGTGCCGATGCCTTCGCCGCTGACGCGGCGGTTCTGCTGCGGCAGGAACTCCATCGCGAAGTGGATGCCGGCAAGCTCGCGGCCGGGGATCGGCAGGTCGCGGCCCTTTTCCGAGCCGCCGCTCAGCACCACGGCGTCGTATTCGCTGACGAGTTGCTCGATCGGCAAGCCGTGGCCGACGTGCACGCCGTAATGGAACGTCACGCCCTCGGCCTCCATCTGCCTCACGCGGACGTCGATGATGCGCTTCTCCATCTTGAAGTCCGGGATGCCGTAGCGCATCAGGCCGCCGGCCTTGGCGTTCTTCTCGTAGAGATGCACGTCGTGGCCGGCGCGCGCGAGCTGCTGCGCGCAAGCCATGCCGGACGGCCCCGAGCCGATCACGGCGACCCGCTTCCCGGTCTTGGGACCGTAGTGCTCGGGCCGGATCCAGCCGTTGGCGATCGCGCGGTTGGCGATCTCCTCCTCGATGCTTTTGATCGTAACCGGGTTGTCGCGGATGTTCAGCGTGCAGGACGCCTCGCACGGCGCCGGGCAGATGCGGCCGGTCACTTCGGGGAAGTTGTTGGTAGAGAGCAGGTTGCGCGCCGCCTCCTCCCAGTTGCCGTTGTAAACGAGGTCGTTCCAGTCCGGGATCTGGTTGTTGACCGGGCAGCCGGTCGGGGCGCCGGTGAGATTGTTGGTGCCGTGGCAGTACGGCACGCCGCAGTTCATGCAACGCGCCGCCTGTTCGCGGATCTCGTTTTCGGAGAGCGGCAGGGTGAATTCGTGGAAATGACGAATCCGCTCCTCGACCGGCTGATAGGCGCGGTCCTGGCGCTCGAATTCAAGGAAGCCTGTGATCTTGCCCATCCGCCGTCACTCCGCCGCCTGCATCGCGGCGGCCTGTTCTTTCTTCATTTCCGCCAACGCGCGGCGGTATTCGACCGGCATGACCTTGCGGAACATCGGGCGATACCTATCCCAGTTGGCGAGAATCTCCGCGGCCCGCGTCGAGCCGGTGAACCCCGCATGGCGCGCGATCAGGATGCGCAGCCGCTCGGCGTCGTAGCGCGTCATGTCGGAGGAGACATCGACGCGGCCGTGCGCCTCCAGGTCGTTGGCGTGGCCGTAGACCTGAGCGCTGATCTCCTCCTCGGCCGGCACCGGCTCGAGTTCGACCATCGCGAGATTGCAGCGGCGGTCGAAGGTGCCGTCTTCGTCGAGCACGTAGGCGATGCCGCCCGACATGCCGGCGGCGAAGTTGCGGCCGGTCTGGCCGAGCACCACCACCACGCCGCCGGTCATGTATTCGCAGCCGTGGTCGCCGGTGCCCTCCACCACCACGGTGGCGCCGGAGTTGCGGACGGCGAAGCGTTCGCCGGCGACGCCGCGGAAATAGGCCTCGCCGGAAATCGCGCCGTAGAGCACGGTATTGCCGACGATGATCGACTCCTCCGGCACGATGCCGGAATCGGCGGTTGGGCGGATGATGATGCGGCCGCCGGACAGGCCCTTGCCGACGTAGTCGTTGGCGTCGCCGTTCAGCTCGAAGGTCACGCCCTTGGCAAGGAACGCGCCGAAGCTCTGGCCGGCGGTGCCGGTCAGGCTGACGTGGATGGTGTTGTCGGGCAGGCCGTCGTGGCCGTAGCGCCTGGCGACCTCGCCCGACAGCATCGCTCCGGTCGAGCGGTCGATGTTGCGGATCGCGGTTTCGATCCGCACCGGCGCGCCGCGGTCGAGCGCGGGCTGCGCCTGCTTGATGAGCGTGCGGTCGAGCACGTCGTGGATTTTGTGATCCTGCGACTCGCAGTGATAGATCGGCACGTTGGCGGGAGCCACCGGCTTGGTGAACAGCTTGGAGAAGTCGAGGCCGCGCGCCTTCCAGTGTTCGAGAGCGCGGCGCTGGTCGAGCATCTGCATCTGGCCGATCATCTCGTCGAAGGTGCGATAGCCCATCGACGCCATGATCTCGCGCACCTCCTCGGCGACGAAGAAGAAGAAGTTGATGACGTGCTCGGGCTGGCCGGTGAAGCGCGCGCGGAGAACGGGGTCTTGCGTGGCGATGCCGACCGGGCAGGTGTTGAGGTGGCACTTGCGCATCATGATGCAGCCGGACGCGATCAACGGCGCGGTGGCGAAGCCGAATTCGTCGGCGCCGAGCAGTGCGCCGATGACGACGTCGCGCCCGGTGCGGATGCCGCCATCGACCTGCACGGCGATGCGGCTGCGCAGGCGATTGGCCACCAGCGTCTGGTGGGTTTCGGCAAGGCCGATCTCCCACGGGCTGCCGGCGTGCTTGAGCGAGGTGAGGGGGCTCGCGCCGGTGCCGCCCTCGAAACCGGAGATGGTGACGTGGTCGGCGCGCGCCTTCGACACGCCGGCGGCAACGGTGCCGACGCCGACCTCGGAGACAAGCTTCACCGAGACGTCGCCCCGCGGGTTGACGTTCTTCAGGTCGAAGATGAGTTGCGCCAAGTCCTCGATCGAATAGATGTCGTGGTGCGGCGGCGGCGAGATGAGGCCGACGCCGGGGGTGGAATGGCGCACCTTGGCGATCACCGCGTCGACCTTGTGGCCGGGCAATTGGCCGCCTTCGCCGGGCTTGGCACCCTGCGCCATCTTGATCTGGATCATGTCGGCGTTGACGAGATAGTCCGCCGTCACGCCGAAGCGCCCGGAGGCCACCTGCTTGATCGCCGAGCGCATGCTGTCGCCGTTCGGCAGCGGCTTGAAGCGCGAGGATTCCTCGCCGCCCTCACCGGTGTTCGACTTGCCGCCGATGCGGTTCATCGCGATGGCGAGGGTGGTGTGTGCCTCGCGCGAGATGGAGCCGAACGACATGGCGCCGGTGACGAAGCGCTTGACGATCTCCACCGCCGGCTCGACGTCATCGAGCGGGATCGGCGCGCGGTCGATCTCGTCCGCATTACGGATGCGGAACAGCGAGCGGATGTTGAGCGTCTTGGCGCCGGCCTCGTTCACCAGCCTGGCGAAGTGACGGTACTTGTCCTGCGCGTTGCCGCGCACGGCGTGCTG